>ENA-UOJJ01000007-UOJJ01000007.1-human-gut-metagenome-genome-assembly--contig:-CS66-NODE-7-length-408149-cov-20.719633_pt1 | contig 408149 bp, 352 predicted proteins | sample MGYA00242343_ERZ723890 | MGnify/ENA metagenome assembly ERZ723890
TGACCATGGACCTGCACGCTGCGCAGATCCAGGGCTTCTTTGACATTCCGGTGGACAACCTCTACGGTGCGCCGCTGTTCGCCACACACTACCTGCGCCGCTTCGGCTACGGCCGCGAGGACATGGTCGTCGTCTCGCCGGACGTCGGCAGCGTGGCGCGCGCGCGCTCGTTCGCCATGAAGATGGGCCTCGGCCTCGCCATCGTGGATAAGCGCCGCGAGAAGGCCAACTGCTCCGAGGTCATGAACATCATTGGCAATGTCGAGGGCAAGACCTGCCTGCTGCTCGACGACATGGTCGATACGGCCGGCAGCCTGTGCGGCGCGGCCAAGGCCATCGTCGAGGTCGGCGGCGCGAAGGAAGTGTATGCCTGCGCGTCCCACGGCGTACTCTCCGGCCCGGCCATCGACCGCATCAACGACAGCGTCATCGACGAGCTGCTCCTGCTCGATACCATTCCGTATCCGAAGAACAAGCCGGCCTGCGACAAGATCCAGTATCTGCCCGTCGCGCCGATGTTCGCCGAGGCCATCAACCGCATCTATGAGGAAATGAGCATCTCCTCGCTGTTTGAGTGATGTTTTTTTCCGATCACGGCGGCGTGCAGTGGCTGGTCGTGTTTCTCGGCAACCCGGGTCTGAAGTATCAGAACACCCGGCACAACGCGGGCTTTCTCACGGCGGACGTCGTGGAAAAGGACTGCGGCGTGCGCATCGACCGGCTGCGCTTTCACGCGCTCACGGCGCAGGCGGAGCTCGGCGGGCAGAAGGTCCTGCTCATGAAGCCGCAGACGTATATGAACAACTCCGGCGAAGCCGTGGCGCCGGCGGCAAAGTTTTATAAGGTGCCGCCGGAGCATATCCTGGTCGTGTCGGACGAGATCCACCTGCAGCCGGGCCGCCTGCGCATCCGCACGAAGGGCTCGGCCGGCGGGCACAACGGGCTCAAGAGCATCATCGCCTGCCTCGGCACGGACGCCTTTCCCCGCATCCGCATCGGCGTCGGCGCGCCCCCGCACCCGGACTATGACATGCCCGACTGGGTGCTCGGCACGTTCCGCGGCGCGGACAAGACCGCCATGGACGATGCGGCCGCGCGTGCGGCCGAGGCCTGCGCGGTCTATATCCGCGACGGAGCGGACCGCGCCATGAGCCGCTTTAATTGAACACCTGTCAGGGGTTTCCCACGTCCACCGGAACCGCCGCAGCCGACCGTGGGGCCATCGCCGCCGGGCCGCGCGCGAAACCGGTCGGGCCGTGGGAGGCCCCTGATCTATTCGCAACTGGAGAAAAGGAGGAGCGCATCCCTTGAAAAAACACTGTATCGCCATGCTGCTCGCGGGCGGGCAGGGCTCGCGGCTGTATGCCCTCACGGCGAAGGTCGCCAAGCCCAGCATCCCGTTCGGCGGCAAGTACCGCATCATCGACTTCCCGCTGTCCAACTGCGCCAACTCCGGCATCGACACCGTCGGCGTGCTCACGCAGTACCAGCCCCTGCTGCTCAACCGCTACATCGGCAGCGGTCAGGCGTGGGATCTGGACAGCATCGACGGCGGCGTATACATCCTGCCCCCGTATCAGAGCGCGGGGGAGCGCGGGTCGTGGTTTTCCGGCACGGCCAACGCCATCTATCAGAACATGGATTTCATCGAGATGTATGACCCCGACTGCGTGCTCATCCTCTCGGGCGACCATGTGTATAAAATGGACTATGACAAGATGCTCCGCGCGCACGAGCAGGCCGGTGCGGCCTGCACGATCTCGGTCATCCAGGTGTCGATGGAGGAGGCCTCGCGCTTCGGCATCATGAACGTCGGGCCCGACGGCTTTATCAACGAGTTTGAGGAAAAGCCCGCCCACCCGAAAAGTGACCTTGCGAGTATGGGCATCTACATCTTCGACTGGAAGGCGCTGCGCCGCTATCTCATCGAGGACGAGGCGGACCCGGACTCCGACAAGGACTTCGGCAAGAACATTATCCCCAAGATGCTCGCCGCCGGGGAAAAGCTGCTGCCGTACCGGTTCGAGGGCTACTGGCGCGACGTCGGCACCATCGTCAGCCTCTGGGACGCGAACATGGACATGCTCTCGCCCACGCTCATCAATCTCTATGACCCGAAGTGGCCCATCCGCGCCAAGAGCCCCATCCGCCCGCCGCACAGCATCGGCCGGCAGGCGGAGGTCGTGCACTCGATCATCACCGAGGGCTGCACGATCGAGGGCCATGTGGAAAACTCCGTGCTCTCGAGCTCCGTCACCGTGGGCGCGGGCGCGCGCGTGCTCTATAGCATCCTGCACCCCGGCGTCGTCGTGGAGCCGGGCGCCGTGGTGGAGTATGCCATCGTCGGCGAGGGCACGGTCGTGGGCGCGGGTGCGCACATCGGCGCGCAGCCCGACGGAACGGACGGCTGGGGCGTCGCCACGGTCGGCCCGGATGTGTCGGTGCCCGCCGGGGGCACGGTCCCGGCCGGGGCCATGATCTATGACGGAGCGGAGGTGCACGCATGAGCGAAGTACACGGCATTGTTTACGCATATCACAGCTCCCCGCGGCTCGGGGACCTGACGCGCTACCGCACGAACGCATCGCTGCCGTTCTGCGGGCGCTACCGGCTGATCGACTTTGCGCTCTCGTCGCTCTCGAACGCGGGCGTGCACAGCGTCGGCGTCATCATGCAGCGGGACTATCAGTCCCTGCTCGACCACCTCGGCAGCGGCAAGGCGTGGGACCTGTCGCGCCGCAGCGGCGGGCTGCACCTGCTGCCGCCGTTCGGTGTGAACACGCGCGGCGACTATACCGGCACGGCCGAGGCGCTCAACGCGGTCATCTCCTATGTGCGCAATATTCCGGAGCCGGAGGTCGTGCTCATGCCGGCGGATATCGTCTGCAATCTCGACCTCGCCGCCGCCATCGCGCAGCACAACGCCTCCGGCTGTGGCATCACGGCCGTCTGCCGCGACGACGCCGTCACTGGGGAGCACCACCGCTATCTCACGGATGAGCGCGGCCGCGTCACGAAGCTCATCACGAGCGCGGCGGCCGGCGCGGGTGTCGCCTCGATGGAGATCTACATCGTCAATAAGGACGTCCTGCTCGGCATTCTCGATTTCTGCGCGCAGGAAAACCGCTTCCATTTCCACCGCGACGGGCTGTTCGAATATCTCGGCCGCGGCGGCACGATGGACGTGTTCCTGCACCGGGGCTACGCCGTGCGCGTGGACACGGTCGCGGACTATTTTGCCGCCAGCATGGATATGCTGGAACCGTTGTCGCGCGCCTCGCTCTTCCCGGCCGACCGCCCGGTGCGCACGAAAGAGCGCGCGGACGTGAGCACGTACTACGGCGAGCACGCGCACGTGGAAAACTGCCTCGTGGCCGACGGCTGCTTCATCGAGGGCACGGTCACGGACTGCATCCTGTTCCGCGGCGTGCGCGTCGCGCGCGGGGCGCATCTGAGCCGCTGCATCGTCATGCAGGACACCTGCATCGCGGCGGACGCCATTTTGCAGTACGTGATCGCGGACAAAAACGTCCGCATCGGCCCGGCCGTCACGCTCACCGGCTGCGAGGCCCTGCCGATCGTGATCCCCAAGGGCAGCGAGCTCTGACCCGCCGGACCCAGTAAAGGAGTAAAGGAAGAATCGAATTTTATGCCAATGACCAATCAGATTTCCCGCGATGAGCTGCGCAGCGCCATTGCCGACAAGCTCTGTGCGCACTTCGGCGTCACAGCCGGGGACGCGACCGACGAGCAGGTCTTTCAGGCCGCAGCCATCGTCATCCGCGAGATCCTCTCGCGCCTGCACACGTTCGACAGCCGCACCGCGCCCGAGCGCGAGGTGCACTATCTGTCGATGGAGTTTCTCATGGGGCGCTCCCTGATGAAGGACGCGTTCAACCTCGGCATCGGCGACGCGCTCACCGGCGCGCTCGAGGACCTCGGCCGCAGCGCGGCCGACATCTTTGAGACCGAGCCGGACGCCGGCCTTGGCAACGGCGGTCTCGGCCGCCTCGCCGCGTGCTATATGGACAGCCTTGCCACCGAGGGCATCCCCGCCACGGGCTATTCGCTGTGCTACGAGCTGGGCATCTTCCGCCAGCGCATCGTCGACGGCCGCCAGACCGAGGTCGCGGACAACTGGCGCACGGCCGCCTCGAGCTGGCTCGTGCCGTGCCATGAGGACACGGTCGAGGTGCGCTTCGGCGGCCGCGTCGAGCCGCACTGGGACGCCTACGGCCATTACCACGGCGAGCTGCGCGGCTATGAGAGCGTGCTGGCCGTGCCGCGCGACATGCTCATCGCCCCGTATGGCGACGGGCGCGTCAATACGCTCCGCCTCTGGGAGGCGCACAGCCCGAACGATCTCGACATGTATCTCTTCGCCGCCGGCAGCTATGTCCAGAGTCTCGAGCAGCGCACGATGGCCGAGGTCATCACGAAGGTGCTCTACCCGGCGGACGACCACATCGAGGGCAAGACCCTGCGCATCCGTCAGCAGTATTTCTTCGTCTCCGCGACGGCGCAGAGCATCCTGCGCGCCCATCGCGCGCGCTACGGCACGGTGCGCAACTTTGCCGAGCACCACGTCATCCAGATCAACGACACGCACCCGACGCTCATCATCCCCGAGCTCATGCGCCTGCTGCTCGATGACGACGGCCTCGGCTGGGACGAGGCATGGGCCATCGTTACCGCCTGCGTCAACTATACGAACCACACCGTCATGTCCGAGGCGCTCGAGACCTGGCCGCAGGGCCTCATCCAGAGCCAGCTGCCGCGCGTGTGGGAGATCATCTGCGAGATCAACCGCCGCTGGTGCGACGACCTGCGCGCCCGCTTCGGCGACGATGCGCGCGTGGGGCGCAACCTCATCATTGCCGACGGCAGCGTGCATATGGCAAACCTCTGCCTTGCCGCGTGCAGGACCATCAACGGCGTCTCCGCCCTGCACGGGGAGATCCTGCGCCGTGACCTCTTCCGCGACGTCTGCGCGCTCGACCCCGGCCGCTTCACCTATGTCACCAACGGCATCGACCACCGCCGGTGGCTTGCCCAGTGCAACCCCGGCCTGCACGCGCTCGTGTGCGATGTGCTCGGCAGCGACCGCTATCTCCTGCACCCCGAGGAGCTCGCGGGTCTGGAGCGCGCGGCGGACGACCCCGCCGTGCTTGCCCGGCTCGAGGAGATCAAGGCGCTCAACAAGCAGCGGCTGGCCGCGTGGGTGTTCCGCACGGACGGCTTTTCGCTCAACAGCGACGCGATCCTTGACGTGCAGGTCAAGCGCCTGCACGAGTATAAGCGCCAGCTTCTGTGCGCCATGCGCATCACGCAGCTGCAGCTCCTGCTGCACGACGACCCGGACCAGCCCTTCCAGCCGCGCACGTTCCTGTTTGCGGCCAAGGCCGCGCCCGGCTACGCTGTGGCCAAGCGCATCATCCAGCTGCTGTGCTCACTCGCGGCCGATGTGAATGCCGACCCCGTCTGCCGCGGCAGGCTGCAGGTGTACTTCCTGCCGAACTACCGCGTCTCCGCCGCTGAGATGCTCATGCCCGCCGCGCAGGTGTCCGAGCAGATCTCGACCGCCGGCAAGGAGGCCAGCGGCACCGGCAACATGAAGCTCATGATGAACGGCGCCGTCACGATCGGCACGCTCGACGGCGCAAACGTCGAGATGTTCGAGCAGCTCGGCGCGGACAACATGTTCCTCTTCGGCCTGCACGCCGACGAGGCCGAGGCCCTGCGCGCCGCGGGTTACGACCCGCAGGCGTATGTCCGCCGCAGCCCGTGGCTGGGCCGCGTGCTTGAGCGCATGAGCCGCGGCTATGCCGACGGCGAGAGCTATGCCGACCTCGTCAGCAGCCTGCTCTACGGCGGCGACCCGTACCTGCTCCTCGCTGACTTTGATGACTATGCCGCCACGCACGAGCGGCTGTATACGACGATCGCCGACCCCGCCGTGCGCGCGCGCCTGTCGCTCGTCAACATTGCCCGCAGCGGCATCTTCGCCGCCGACCGCGCCGTGCGTGAATACGCCGAGCGCATCTGGGAGGTGCACGCATGAGTGCTTATGTCTGCGTCGTCGGCGCCGTGAATCTCGACATTTGCGGCTGCCCGGAAAAGAAGCTCATCTTCCGCGACTCCAACCCCGGTGCCGTCACGCTCACGCCCGGCGGCGTCGGGCGCAACATTGCGCATGACCTGCGCCTGCTCGGCGTGGAGGTCAAGTTTCTCACCGCCTTCGGCGGCGATTCGCACGCCCAGCTCCTGCGCAACGACTGCGTGGAGCTCGGCATGGACCTCAGCTGCGCGCTCGACGTGCCCGGCGGGCGTACATCGACGTACCTGTACATCACGGACGAGCGCGGCGAGATGCAGCTCGGCCTGTGCGATACGGACATCTCCGCCGCCATCACGCCCGACTATCTGCAGCGCCACCTTGACGTGCTCGACGGCGCGGCCGCCGTCGTGCTCGACGGCAACCTGACGGCCGAGACCATTACCTGGCTCGGTGCGCACTGCAGCGCCCCGCTCTTTGCCGACCCCGTCTCCGTCACAAAGGCGGAGCGGATGCGCGCATCACTCGGCGCGCTGCACACGTTCAAGCCCAACCTCACCGAGGGGCAGAACCTCACGGGTGAGTCCACGCCCGAGGGCATCGTGGCGGCGCTGCTGGCGCAGGGCGTGCAGCGGGTGTTTCTCAGCATGGGGAGCGACGGCATCCTCGCCGGCACGTGCGGCGAGCTGGTGCACCTGCCGTGCCTGCCCACCTGTATGGTCAACACGACCGGCGGGGGCGACGCGGTCATGGCGGCGCTCGTCTGGGCGTATCTGCATGGGCTCGGTCTGCGCGAGAGCGCGGCGGCCGCCCTGCGCGCCGGCAAGGCCACGGTCGAATATCCCGGCACGAACAACCCCGACCTCGGTGTGCTCGTCCACGGCTGAGGCGGGTCAAAAACGGCAAAAACAGCAGACTTCCCAAACCGGAAGCCTGCTGTTTTTTCATAGCAGGACAGCAATATGGTAGACAACTGCCGCCGCACACCACGCGGCCGCGCATGAGCCAATGGCTGCGGCCAGCGTGCCGAGCCGGCTGCCGAGTTCCTGCCGCATGGCCGCCTGCGCCGCCACGCACGGCGCGTACAGCGCCGTGAACACCAGAAAGCTCGCGGCAGCGGCGGGGGAGAACACGCCCGGCAGCGCCGCCGTCAGGTCGCCGCCGAGCAGCACGCCGAGCGTGGACAGCACCGTTTCCTTGGCCAGCAGCCCGGTCATGAGCGCGGTCGCGGCGCGCCAGTCGCCGAAGCCCAGCGGCGCGAACACCGGCGCGAGCGCCTGTCCCGCCACGGCCAGCAGACTCTCCCCGGCACTGGCCGCCGCGCGCCACGTGGGCGTGAACGTCCGCAGTACCCACACGCCCACGCTCGCCGCGAGGATGACCGTGAACGCCCGCGCGAGAAATTCCTTTGTGCGCACCCACATCCGCCGCAGCACGCTGCGCGCGTCCGGCCAGCGGTAGTCCGGCAGCTCCATAATGAAGGACGCCGCCTCCCCGCGCAGGACCGTTCGGCCGAGGAGTGGGGCCGCCCCGGCGGCCGTCCCGATGCCGAGCGCGTACAGCGCCAGAAACACCACGGCGCTCCGCCCCGGGAAGAACGCGGCCGCAAAGGCGGCGTACACCGGCGCCTTCGCGCTGCAGCTCATGCACGGCGTGAGCACGATCGTCAGCGCCCGGTCGCGCCGCGTGGGCAGCGTGCGCGCGGCCAGTACCCCCGGCACGCTGCACCCAAAGCCCAGCAGCAGCGGCACGGCGCTTTGCCCGCTCAGCCCCAGCCGCCGCAGCGGCCGGTCCATTACGAAGGCCACGCGCGCGAGATAGCCCGTGTCCTCGAGCAGGGAGAGGAAGAAAAACAGCGTCAGAATCACCGGCAGAAACGCTGCCACGCTTCCCACGCCCGCAAACACACCCTCGCGCACCAGCCCATGCAGCAGCGGCCCCGCGTCCAGCACCGTGAGCGCGCCGTCGGCCGCGTCTGCGAGCCAGGCGATGCCGCGCGCGAGCAGACGGCTCAGGCACGGGCCGATGACGTGAAACGTCAGGTAAAACACACCGCCGAGCAGCCCCGCCATCGCGGGGTAGGCCGTGTACCGTCCCGTGAGCACGCGGTCGATGCGCGCGCTGCGGCGGCTGCCCGGCAGCGCCTGTGGCAGGATGAAAAACCGCGCCAGCCTGTCCACCTGCGCAAAGCGCGCCGTGGGCAGCGCCTCGTCGCGGGGGATGCCGCTCTCGCGCACCATGCGCGCCGCCGCCTGTTCGGCCGCCGCCTGCGCGCAGCGCGTCCATCACGTTCAGCGCCAGCACGACCGGCACGCCCAGCTCCAGCAGCTGCAGCGTCAGGTACAGGCTGCGCGCCGGGCACGTCGCGTCCGCGATGCTGATGACCGCATCCGCCGCGCCGCCGAGCAGATAGTTGCGCGTGACGCGCTCCTCGTCCGAGTACGGCCGCAGGGCGTACACGCCCGGCAGGTCCACGAGCGTGATCTCCGGGCGCGCGCGGCACACGCCCTCACTGCGTGTGACGGTCACGCCCGGGAAGTTGCCCGTGCGCGCGTTAGCCCCCGTGAGAGCGTTGAAAAGCGTCGTTTTGCCGCAGTTGGGGTTGCCCGCGAGCGCAAGGATCATGGCCGTGCCTCCTTTTTTCGGATAGCACAGCTTATGCGCAGACAAAAAGCGGTAGACTTGTACACGCGCGGGATGGTAAAATAAAGCCGCGGCAAATGAAAACGCCGCCCGTGATTGGGCGGCGTGCGTTTTGCAGAGATGATGCGATTCCGGGCAGGATGACAGAGCAGTGGGGGCGCTCGAGGGGGCGAAGGGCCCGCCTCGAATGCAATCTGATTGCTGTCTGTGCGCGGATCTATCCGGGCACAGACAGCAAAACGACGCCCTTTCGGGCGGCATGATTCGGTTTTTGCTTCAGCGGAACGTGGCGGCGCAGTCGCAGATGTGCACGTCGATGCCCTTGCCGGCGGCGTACTCATTGAGCTTTTGCATGAGCTTCTCGCGGTTGGCGTTGACGATCTTCGTGGCCAGACGCTGCTTCTGGTCCTGCGACATGGTGCGCAGGATGCCCTTGACGATGCGCGACGAGGCCTCGGGCGTGTTGCAGGCGAGCTTGAGCACGGGGTTGATATTGCCGCTCTGGCTCAGCGCCTCAAGCACGAGCGGGAGCTGGGAATCCAGCTTGTCGGTATAATCCAGACTTTCGATCCGGAACGTGACTTCGATCATGATGAAAAACTCCTTTGCTAGTACATAACGTGAATGGGAAGCATTATAGCAGAAACTTTTTGCGATTTCCACCGTTCGTGGCAGAAAAATGCTGACAATCTTTCAACGATCCACGTGAGAGGAGACCTTATGTCCGATAACGATCACATCGACGCGCAATGGCTGCGCGCAGCACAGTCTCCGCCGCCTCCGCCGCGCCGCCGCGGTTTTGGCTGCGCCCTGAGTCTGCTGGTGCTCATTCTCGTTCTGGCGGGCGTGCTGTTTTACCCGCGTGTGCAGGCACTGCTCACGCCGGTGCCTACCGTGCAGATCCAGATGGAGTCATCCGTCCTGCCGGACACTGCGCCGAACTGCGCCGCCAATCCGCGCGTGGCCGCCGTGCTGCACGCGGCGATGCGTGGCCAGACGGACGCCGCGGTCTACGACTGCGACGCCGGCACGCTCGAGGCCTGCATGGCCGAGCTGCTCGACGACCCGGAGCTCTGGGTGCGCTCCTACCGGTACACGGTCCACGGCGGGCTGAACGCGCACATCACCGTCACGTTCGACTGGGTCTATCCCGACGACGGCCCGGCGCGCCGCGAGGAGCTTGCCCGGACGGCGGACGGCCTGCTCGCCGCCGCCCCGGCGGAGGACTATCCCCGCGCGCTGTATCTCTACGACTGGCTGCTGGAGCACGTGCGCTACGTCCCGCGCGAGACGTATGACCAGACGGCCTACGCCGCCATCTGCGAGGGGGAGGCCGTCTGCGGCGGCATCGCCGATGCCTACGTCTACCTGCTCGAGCGCGGCGGCATCCCGGCGCGCGTCGTCACGGGTACGTCCCTGTCCGCCGACGGCACGGCAGACAGCCACGCCTGGGTCGCGGCGGAGCTCGACGGCGCGGTCTATTACTTCGACCCCACCTGGGACCTGCAGGACGACGAGAGCGAGACGGCGCTGCCGGATTATCTCAGCCACACGTGGTTCGCCCTCACGGCCGAGCGCATGGCCGTGCGCCACACGGCCGAGGACCCCACCCTCTGGCCGGACAGCCGCGCCAACGCCGATAATTACTACGTCCGCAATGGCTACACGGCGGCGGAGGCCTCCGTCGCCGCGGCTGCGGCCGCCGTGCGCAGCCAGTGGGACGACGGGCGCGCCGTGCTGGAGTTTCGCTGCGAGACACCGGAGGTCTACGCCGGCATGCGCTCCCTGCTCTTTGACCGCGACCGGCTCTGGGACGTCTACCGTGCGCTCGGCAGCTACGTGCCCTCGTCCGGCTACCAGTGCGCGGACGACCAGCAGATCATCCGCCTGATTCCAACGCGATAGGGTAAAAAAACAGCGCCGCAGCCGGGCAGGCTGCGGCGCTTTGCGTCTATTGTTATTTGCTCTCCTTGTCGGCGTTCATGCTCAGGTAGGCGTTGATGAAGCCGTCGATGTCGCCGTCCATGACGGCCTGGATGTTGCCGTTTTCATAGCCGGTGCGGTGGTCCTTGGCCAGCGTGTACGGCATGAACACGTAGGAGCGGATCTGACTGCCCCATTCGATCTTGAGCTGGACGCCCTTGATGTCGGAGATCTTCTCGAGGTGCTCGCGCTCCTTGATCTCGGCCAGGCGCGCGCGGAGCATGTTCTTGCAGTTTTCGAGGTTCTGGAAGTGGCTGCGCTCGACCTGGCTGGACACGACGATGCCGGTCGGAATATGCGTCAGACGCACGGCGGACGAGGTCTTGTTGACCTTCTGGCCGCCCGCGCCGGACGAGCGGTACACGTCCATCTTGATGTCCTCGTCGCGCAGCTCGATCTCGCTGTCCTCGGTGATCTCGGGCATGACCTCCACGGCGGCGAACGACGTGTGCCGGCGGCCGGAGGCGTCAAACGGGCTGATGCGCACGAGGCGGTGGATGCCGTTTTCGCTCTTGAGGAAGCCGTAGGCGTTCTCGCCCTCGATCATGATCGTCGCGCTCTTGATGCCGGCCTCGTCGCCGTCGAGATAGTCCATGAGCTTGACGGTGTAGCCGTGGCGCTCGGCCCACATGTTGTACATGCGGTAGAGCATGCTCGTCCAGTCCTGCGCCTCGGTGCCGCCCGCGCCGGCGTGGAAGGTAAGGATGGCGTTGTTCGCGTCATACTCGCCGGTCAGCAGCGTCTCGAGCCGCATGGATTCGAGCGTCTCCTCGAAGGTGTGAAATTCGCTCTCGAGGTCGGGCAGCATCGAGTCGTCGTCCTCCTCGACGGCCATCTCGCACATGGTCAGCATGTCCTCCCACGCGCCGGAGAGCTTTTCATAGCGCTCGAGCTTGTGCTTGAGCGTCTTGATGCGCTTTTGCACGCGCTGGCTGTTTTCGGTGTCGTTCCAGAAACCGTCCTGCGCGCTCTCCTCCTCGAGCTTTTCAACCTCGTTGCGCGCCTCGTCGAGATGCAGCGCGCCGCCCAGATCGTCCAGCGCCGGGCGGAGGTTGTTGAGCTTGTTCTTGTATTCCTCAAATGCAATGGATGCCATACGTTGAATCCTGCCTTTTTTCAGTCTAACTTACTTATTATAATCAAAAACACCGCGCTTGTAAAGCAAAACCGTGCTCATTCGGCCGCGGCCTTCGGCTGGATGGACTCGTCGTTGACGATCCAGTTTTGCACGTCGATGATCTCGATACCGTCGTCGCCGATGCGGTTGACGACGCGCGTGATGCCGGAGTTGATGATCATGCGGCGGCACATGGCGCACGAGGTCGTGTCGTGCAGAAGCGCGCCGGTGGCGGCGTCGCGCCCGACGAGGTAGAGCGTGCCGCCGATCATGTCGCGCCGGGCGGCGGAGATGATGGCGTTGGCCTCAGCGTGCACGCTGCGGCACAGCTCATAGCGCTGGCCGCTGGGGATGTTGAGCTGCTCACGGTTGCAGTAGCCGAGCTCGGAGCAGTTGACGCGCCCGCGCGGCGCGCCGTTGTAGCCCGTGGAGAGGATCTCGTCGTTCTTGACGATGATCGCGCCGTATTTGCGCCGCAGGCAGGTCGAGCGGTCGAGCACCGCGTCGGCGATGTTGAGATAATATTTGTCCTTGCTCATGCGCTGGTCCATGACGGACGCGCCTCCTTCGCATAATTTCCTACTTTATATCATATCGGAAAAGCCACGCCGCGTCAAGGCCCGCACTGGTATTCTGCGCGTGGGTGTGCTATACTGTCCGGCAGGTGACGCTTATGAAAGAAAACTATCAAAAACAGCTCGACGCGCTGCTCGCATCTCTCCCGCCGGAGAGCAAACCGCGTCTGCTGCTGCAGAGCTGCTGCGGTCCGTGCAGCAGCTATGTGCTTGAGTACCTCACGCGGTATTTTCGCGTGACCGTGCTGTATTATAACCCGAACATCCAGCCGCGCAGCGAGTATGACCGCCGCCTCTACTGGCAGCGGGAGCTGATTCGTCAGCTCCCGACGCCGGAGCCGGTGGAGCTGCTCGCGTGCGACTATGACGGGCAGCGCTATATCGACGCCGTCCGCGGTCTCGAACGCGAGCCGGAGGGCGGCGCGCGCTGCACGGTGTGCTTCCGTCTGCGCCTGGAGGAGACGGCGCGGCAGGCGTGCGCGCACGGGTTCGACTTTTTCGGCACGACGCTCACCGTCTCGCCGCATAAGGACGCGCAGCGGCTCAACGCCATCGGCGCGGAGCTGGCGCAGCAGTACGGCGTGCGCTGGCTGCCGTCGGACTTCAAAAAGCGCGAGGGCTATAAGCGCAGCATTGAACTCTCGAAGCAGTACGGCCTCTACCGGCAGGAATATTGCGGCTGTCTGTACAGCAAACCGGTTGACAACGCGGCGGCGGTGGAGTAGAATAACCGCCGTCACAATTTATCATGCGCAGGTGCCATACCCCTGCGCGCACAACGTGTGCAACGAAAAAAATGGGAGGAATTGAATCATGCACATCACCACGAGAAAATTGGCCGCTGCGGCGGTCACGGGCGCGGCCTATGCCGCATTGACGATGCTTCTGGCGCCGATCAGTTACGGAGCGATCCAGTGCCGGGTCTCGGAGGTGCTGTGCATTTTGCCGTTTTTCATCCCCTGCACGGCGTGGGGCCTGTTCGCCGGCTGCGCGATCGCGAATCTGCTGAGCGCGGCGGGCATTTTTGACGTGGTCTTCGGCTCGCTCGCAACGCTGCTGGCCGCGCTGTGCACGGCGTGGCTCGGCCGCGGCCGCGGCGCGCAGTCGTGGGTGCGGTGCATCCTCGCCGCGCTCATGCCGGTTGTGTTCAATTTCGTGTTTGTCGGCGCGGTGCTCACGTGGTCGCTCACGGACGCCGTGTTCCCGCACCTGAATGCATCGTTCTGGGTCTTCGGCGGCCAGGTCGCGCTCGGCGAGATCGCCGTGCTCGGCGTGCTGGGCCTGCCGCTCATGCGCCTGCTGCCGCGCAATCCGAAGTTCCGCGAGATCATCCGCAGCTATCAAAAGGAGTGACGGAGCATGGACCGTTCCAGCGGTATCCTGCTGCCGGTGTCGGCCCTGCCGGGGCCGTGCGGCATCGGCGACCTGGGCAAAGCCGCCCGGGATTTCATCGACTTTCTCGCTGCCGCCGGGCAGCGCTATTGGCAGATCCTGCCCCTCAACCCGCCGGACGGCGCGTACTCGCCGTACCTGTCGGCCTCGACGTTTGCCGGCAGCACCGACCTGCTCTCGCCCGAGCCGTTCGTTGCGCGCGGCGCGCTCACGCTCGACGAGGTGCGCGCCATCGACTGGGGCAGTGATCCCATGCGCGTGGACTACGCGCGCGTGCACGCGGGCAGGACCGCGCTCTGGGACGCGGCGTTCGCGCGCGAACGGGACGCTGTTGTGCCCGCGCTGCGCGCCGCGCTCGCGGCCGAGCCGTGGCTGCGCGACTACTGCCTGTACATGGCTCTGAAGGAAGAGCAGGGCGGCGCGCCGTGGTATGCCTGGCCGCAGCCCCTGCGCGACCGGGACGCTGCCGCGCGCGCGGAGGCGCTCGCGCGGCTCGACGACCGCGTGCTCCTGCACGCCTACCTCCAGACGGAGTTCACCCGCCAGTGGGATGCGGTGCGCGCCTATGCCCACGCGCACGGTGTGCGCATCATCGGCGACCTGCCCATGTACGTCGCGCCTGACAGCGCGGACGTCTGGGCGCAGCCGGCGCAGTTCTGCCTCGACCCGGACGGGCAGCCGAGCGCTGCCGCCGGTGTCCCGCCGGACTATTTCAGCGCCGACGGACAGCTCTGGGGCAACCCGCTCTACGATTGGGATGCCATGCGCGCGGACGGCTTCCGGTGGTGGAAGGAGCGCATCCGCGGCGCAGCAAAGCGCTACGATGTGGTGCGTATCGACCATTTTCGCGCCATTTCGAGCTACTGGGTGGTGCCGCGCGGCGAACTGACCGCCCGCGGCGGCCACTGGGCGCCCGGCCCCGGCCCGGCGCTGCTGCAGGCGCTGCACACAGCAGCGCCGGAGCTGGAACTCATCGCCGAGGACCTCGGCACGATCGACGACGATGTGCGCCGCCTCGTCGCGCGCTCCGGCTGCCCGGGCATGCGCGTGCTGCTCTTCGGCTTCGACCCCAGCGGCACGTCCGAGCACCGGCCAGACCGCGTGCGCGCGCACAGCGTCTGCTATGTCGGCACGCACGACAACGCGCCCGCCGCCGCCTGGGCGGCGCTCGGCGGCGCGGACGCCGACTATGCCATGCGCTGCCTCGGCGTGTACGATGTCGCGCGTCTGCCGGAGGCGCTGCTGCGCGCCGGCATGGGTTCGCGCGCAGAGCTGTTCATCGCGCAGATGCAGGACGTGCTCGGCCTCGGCGCCGAGAGCCGCATGAACACGCCCGGCACGGCCTCCGGCAACTGGGTCTGGCGGCTGCTGCCCGGTCAGGCGGACGCACAGACGGCCGCGCGCCTGCTCGCGCGCACACAGGCGGCCTGCCGCATATAAGCAGAACAGGAGCGGACACTGATCGCGGTGTCCGCTCCTGTTCTATGCAGTTCAGACGATCGCACGCACCTGCTCGATGAGCGCGCCGTAAAACAGCCGGTACCCTGCCTCCGACAGGTGGATGCCGTCATCCGCGTTGAGCGCGCGGGGGTCGCCCCTGTCGAGGAAGCGCTCGCGCGGGTCCACGCACGGCACGTCCAGCTCGTCGGCGATGGTGCGCACGAGCCCGGAGTAGCGCTCCTGCGTGCGGTAGATGCGCCGCACGTCGCCCAGCCACTGCATCACGCCCGCGGCGCTCGCACCGTTGTGGTCGATGCAGGCAAGGTACTTCACCTCGTCGATGGGCGGCAGAGTCGTGAAGATGGGGCGGATGCCGGCCTCGCGCAGCATCTGCACGATGGCCGCCATGTTCGCGCGGAATTCGTCCACCAGCACCACGGGGTCGTGATCCTGCTCCGGGTGCGCGGCCACGTCGGGCCAGTCGTAGTTGCAGTCGTTGCCGCCGTATTCCACGAGCGCCCAGTCATAGCGGTGGCCGCGGGCCAGATCGCGCTGCACGAGCGTGACGCCCTTGCGCGAGGTCGCGCCGAAGACGGACCTGTTCGTCACCTCGGCGTGCAGCCCGGCGAGCGGGGCCTCGAACAGGTCGGTGTGAAAATGATACCGCAGCTGCGCGTCCGGCAGCGTGCCCTTCATCAGCGAGTCGCCGAACACGGCGATGCGCAGTGTCTCTTCCATCGCGGGTGCCTCCTGAAACTTTGGTTACTTCATCATACCGGGAGACACTTAAAGAATTATTAGAAATTTGTAAAGAAATCGCGGCGATCGGACAGATCGCCGCGATTGGCAGTTTCGGCAGATTTATTTCCACAGCGCCGGGGGATACGTCCCGTCGGCGTGCAGGTCGTGCAGCGCCGCGACGACGCCGGGCTTGTCGTCCTGATACGTCAGGCCGAACCAGTGCTCGTCCGTCTGCAGCACGCGCGTGCTGACGCGCCCCTGCGCCGTGAGCGCGTCCATCATCACGGGCAGCAGACACTCGCGCTTCTCGTCGCCGGGGGCGAGATCGCGCACAAAGGCGTTAAAATACTGCGCCATCACGTCCAGCATCGCCGGGTGATAGCCCCACAGGTTCATGCTCACGATCGCCTCGGGGTCGAGCACGACGCCCGCGCCCGCGTCGGACGTGTCGCGGATCGTGCCGTCGGCGCCCAGCTGGATCTTGTAGGTCTCCTGCACCTTGCGCAGCAGACCGTTTTCCGTCGCGCACACGCCGCGCGTCACGGTGCCGAAGGGGCTCACGGTGTTCTTCAGCCGGTAGCCGACCATGGCGGCGTCCTGCGCGCCGTGCAACTCCGGCAGCGCGGCGGCAATGGCGTCGATGGCGCCGCGGCCGTAAAAATCGTCGGCGTTGATGACGGCAAAGGGCGTCCGGATCACATCGCGCGCGCACAGCACGGCGTGCACGGTGCCGAGCGGCTTGCTGCGCTGCGCCAGCTCCGGCCGCGCCGCGGTGAAGCGGTCCGGCGTCTGGAACGCGTAGTCGATGCGCATGCCGGTGCGCTGCTCGATGCGGTCGCCGAAGAGGTCGCGCACGTCCTGCAGCATCTGCGGCTTGATGATGAGCACGATGCGGTCAAACCCGGCGCGCAGCGCGTCGTAGATCGCGTACTCCATCAGGATCTCGCCGTCGGGGCCGAGGCGCTCGATCTGCTTGACGCCGCCATAACGCGAGCCGAGACCGGCCGCCATCACTACCAGAGTCATATCCATGTAGATAACCTCATTTTGTCATAGAGTATCACACAGCATAGCACAACCCGGCCGGAAATGTCAAATCCAGCACGCCCCCTTAAATTTCCGCCGCCGCAGCCCGTGCTCTTGCAAAAACGGGACGGGTGGGGTACAATCTGCTTCGACAAAGGTTGTCATAATTCCCATGAAGGAGGACGGGCGCGCATCCCGGCGCACCCGGATGAACGATGAAGCGGATCTTATCTTTCTTTCTCACGCTGGTGCTGACGGCGGCACTGCTGTGCCCGGCGGCGCTGGCGGTGAACGAGACTGCCGTCAAGGACAGGGACTGGGTGTACATCACGCTCGACCCCGGCCACGGCGGCGACGGCGCGGGCGGCAACGACTCCGGCGCGGTCAACGAAAAATATGGGTACCAGGAGGCGGATCTTGTGCTCAAGATCGGCCTGTACTTAAAAGAGGAGCTCGAGACCTACCGCAATGTCCACGTGGACATGACGCGCTCGGACAGCTACGGCACGCGCTATACTCCCCTGAGAGAGGTGAAGCAGCGCGTGGACTTCGCGGCCGAACAATGCTCCGACCTGCTCGTGAGCCTGCACCTGAACTCTGCCGGCAGCAATCAGTCCGTGCACGGCGGGCTGATCCTTGCCAGCAACGGCAACTATGATCCCGACTGCGCGAAGGTCATCGACGCCGTCGGTAAGAATATTCTCGCGCAGCTCAGCCGGCTCGGCATCGACACGAGCCGCGGCCTCGTCAAAGAGGGTTCGCACGACGGTACGCGCTATCCCAACGGCAAGCTCGCCGACTATTACGGCATCGTCCGCTACGGCCAGCTCCGGCACATCCCGGCCATGATCGTTGAGCACTGCTTCGTCAGCAGCAACAGCGACTGCGAGCAGTTCCTCTCGAGCGATGCCAAGCTCCGGGCCATTGCGCAGGCGGACGCGCGCGGCATCGCGGCCTATTACGGCCTTGAGAAGAAGGACCCCGGCGAGGTCGATGTCGAGCCGCTGTTCCGCGACTGCCGCAGCCACTGGGCGAAGGACTATGTCAACCGCGCCGCGGACGCGGGCTGGGTCAACGGCGTGGGAGGCGGCCTGTTCCAGCCGGACGGCACGCTCACGCGCGCCATGTTCGTGACCATGCTCGCGGGCCTCTCGGGCGTGGACGAGGCGGACTATCCCGGCAGCACGTTCTCAGACGTTTCGGTGGGGCAGTGGTACGCGCCCAGCGTGGCCTGGGCCGCGTCGGGGGGCATCGTCTCCGGCACGGGCGACGGGCGCTTCGAGCCGAACCGGAACATCACGCGCCAGGAGATGGCGCAGATCATGGTCGGCTACCTCGCCTGGAAGGGCGTGGACACGCACCCGACCGCCAATCCCTCGGCCTACAACATTCCCGACCGTGCCGACATCGCCCCCTGGGCGCTCGACAGTGTCTGTTTCTGCTATGAAAAGGGGCTGCTGTCCGGCGGCGACCACGGCTTTGCTCCGCTGGACAATGCCACGCGCGCGCAGGCGTGCGTCGTGCTGTGCGGGCTCAATGACTTCCTGCGCAAGACCGAAGGTTGACTTCCTGCGCTTTCGGGGTATAATAAGGTCAACATACTGTCGAAATGGAGGAATCCACCACTATGAGTGACAATCACACCCACACGGAAACACCCGAAAACTGCACGCACGACTGTTCGACCTGCGGCGAGGCCTGTGCCCACGAGCACGAGGCGGAGTCCCTGCAGCAGCCGCTGCGCCCCGGCTCCCGCGTCGATAAGGTCATCGCGGTCGTGTCCGGCAAGGGCGGCGTTGGCAAGAGCCTCGTGACGAGCCTGCTCGCCTGCGAGATGCAGCGCCGCGGCCATCAGGCCGCCGTGCTCGATGCCGACATCACCGGCCCGTCCATCCCGCAGGCCTTCGGTGTCCACGGCGGCGCCATGGGCGGCGAGGACTTCCTGTATGCCAACCGCACCCGCACCGGCATCGAGATCATGTCCATCAACCTCCTGCTCCCGAACGAGACCGACCCCGTCGTCTGGCGTGGCCCGGTCATCGCCGGCGCCGTGACCCAGTTCTGGACCGACGTCCAGTGGGACAACGTGAACTATATGTTCGTCGACATGCCTCCCGGAACGGGCGACGTGCCGCTGACGGTGTTCCAGTCCCTGCCCGTGGCGGGCGTGGTCGTCGTCACGTCCCCGCAGGAGCTCGTCGGCATGATCGTCGATAAGGCCGTCAACATGGCCGACATGATGCACGTGCCCGTGCTCGGCATCGTTGAGAACATGGCCTACTACACCTGCCCGGACTGCGGCAAGCAGCACGCCATCTTCGGCGAGAGTCACATTGAGGCCATCGCCGCCAAGCACGGCATCCCCAACACGGCCAAGCTGCCCATCGACCCCGCCATCGCGGCGGCGTGCGACGCGGGCAAGATCGAGGACGTGCAGGGCGACTGGCTCAGCAGCCTCGCCGACGCCATCGAGGGCAAGTAATTTTCATTTGGAATCGCAATCATAGGAACCCGCGCGGCTTGTGCCGGGACCATGCCCTTATGTGCCATGGCGAAGGGAACAGAGCCGCGGGGGAGCTCGAGGGGGTAAGGCCCGCCTCAAATGAAATCTGGATTTGAAGTCTGCCCCCAAAGCCCACATCGGGCTTTGGGGGCAGACTGAAAAACCGCTCTGCATTTTGCAGAGCGGTTTTTTATGCTTCTTTTCGCTCGATTTTCACGAGCACTTCCGCCGGCAGCTCCGTTCGATCCGTGCCCCAGCGGTCAGCCGCAATCTCAAGTACCTGCGTGAATTTTTCGATCTCCTGCTTTGGGACGGTGTCGAGAATAGCGAAGATGTCCTTGAAGCTGTATTCATTCACGCAATCGACGTATTCCTGATAGGCCTTGCGCCCGAAGTCGGTCACTTTGACGATCACATCTTTCCGGTTGACGGAGGTGTGGTATTTTTCAACCATGCCCTTGCCCTCGAGCTTGGCGACGGTCTTGGAAAATGTGCTGGGCGTAATGGCGAGCCGCTGCGCGATCTGCGCCATTTTGTCGTTGCGCTCTTCATTCTCCAGCAGATACTCCATGACCTGCAGCTGAATGGAGTTGAAGGCGATGTCTTTGGCGTAATACTTTTCCTGCTTGTACATGCCGGCATATGCATTGGCAAATTTGATGAGTTTTTCGGTAAAGTCGCGGTATTCGCGCAGCCATTCCAGTTTCATAACGATGCCCCTTTGCGTATTCCCGTTTATTATATCGGAGCGGCCCGCGTTTTTCAAGCGAAACCATGCGCGTATAAAAACGGGGCCCGGAGCACACGCTCCGGGCCCCGCGGGAAAGCGTACTGCGTTATGCGAAGGTGAGTGTGTTGGTACAGTTGATGATCGTGATGAGGACGGCCATTAGGATGCCGCCGAGGTAGGGGTTGTTCGTCCAGCGGTAGATGCGCCGGCACACGAGCGCGGAGACCGGCAGATACACCACGAGCGGGACGAGCCAGATGCCGACGATCGAGCCGCAGATATGGAACTGCTCCGTGAACATATAGCCGGTGGAGCGGAACCAGAGATACTGCAGCGCGATGAGCAGCAGCGGCCCGAGACCGACGGAGATGCACTGGATCAGCGTGTTGATCCAGGGCTTTTTGCCCTGACGATAGTCATTGAAGCCGTTGACCGACAGGGACATGGCGATGAAATAAATCAGGAAGAACGGCAGATACTTCAGGCAGACGAGCAGCTTGTCGGCCCGGAAAGCCCGGATCGTGATGACCCAGATCCGGCAGTCGGACAAAAACAGCCAGTCGCCGAGGAACACGAGCGCATATGCGGCAAACACGACCAGCAGCGCCAGACCGATGGTCTGCACCAGCGCTTTGCCGCTGAGCACGAAGCCGCGTTTGCGCAGATCGAGGCCGGCCTTTTTCCCGTAGGCAAAATAGTTCAGGAGCATCCAAAGCAGCAAAAATACGCCGCAGACGGCAGACCACACGCCGATGAACAGCGTCGGGAACTGGCTGAACCAGTGCGAGGTGCCATGCAGTGTGCTGTTGTAAAGATTCGGATACAGCGCCTGGATCGGATCGTGGAGCTTGAGGTAGGTGACCATGCCGAAGAGCATAGCCAGCACCATGCCGCCCCAGTACCAGGCGCGCCCGCCGCGGGTGCACGGCATATCCATCGGCACGTCCTGTTCGGCCGTGCACACGGCGGAGAAGGCGCGTGTACGCGAGAGCAGCTGCGTGAGCGTGACGAGGATCACAAAGAAGCAGATCAGCGACAGCGTGTTGAAAGCAACCTTGATCTGCCAGATCTGATTGCTGTCGGCAAGCTGCGTCCGGCTGCCGAGTGCCTCGTTGAAGAAGCCGACGGAGTCACGCACGACGCGCGCCGAGAAGTGCGCCCACGGGTGCGTGATCGCCGGTGTGAAGATCACATGCATGGCGTCCTCGCCGTTCACATCCTGATGGTAGACGGTGCCCGCTTCGCGCTCGGAGAGGCCGACGGGATCGACGCCGAAGTAGAGGAACGACTGCGCCGTCGGCTGATGGATGTAGTCGCGCGGCGCAGTGGAGCCTGCCGCCGTGTCGGCGGGGTAGCCGTGGTAGAATTCGTCATACTGCGCGGCGACGATGCCCACGTCGCGGCTTTCCCAGAAGTTGAAGAAGCCTTCCGGGTCGCTGTAGGGGTCGTATGCGCAGCGCGGCGTGTTGGTCATGGGATTGCTGGGCGTGTACTGCGAATCCGCGCAGACGAGTAGCACGGCGGAGATCAGCTGCGTGTCGGCGGCGTTGTCACAGCGAACGACGGATTTGCAGGCCTCGGCGCCGTAGGAATGCCCGGTGATGCCGATGCGGCTGCTGTCGACATAGTTGATGCGCGAGAGCATTTTCACGGCCTCGTAGGCGCCGTTGCCGTCCTCGGCCTCGAAGCCGACGTCTGCGCTGTCCGAGTCGCCGTGACTGTACTGGTCGATGGCCAGCACGACAAAGCCGCGCCGTGCGTATTCGATATAGTTGAGATCCTGCATTTCCTTGTTGTTGTACCATCCGTGGACGGCCACGATCGCCGGGGCGGGCGTCTCCGCCGTCGCCGTGTCCGGTACGGCCAGTATGGCGCTCATGGTCATGCCGGTCTCTGTCTCAAATGAGATCTCCCGGACACTGATCCTGCCGCCTGCGGTCTGAGCCAGCCACGAGCCGATAAATCCGACGAACAGCAGCACCAGAGCCACGAAGAATGTGACTTTCGTTTTTCGCTCTTTCATATTTTTCCTCCTTTTATTATTTCTAATCGAAATAATATTGTTTATATAATAAACGATTTTATTTCCGAGCGCAATTAACAATGCTGCACAAAGAAGGACGCGGTTTTTTGGAACATGTTACAACGGCAAATAAAATCCCCGCTGTCTGCGATCAGCAGACAGCGGGGATTATGCAGTTTTCTTTCACCATTTGTTGATGACCTTCTCGGCGAAGCCGGGGAGGTCTTTGACATTCAGTACCGTGCCGTCGTCGAGCACGGCGCGGCCGTTGAACACGCCGAACACCTGGTGCTGGTCGGATTTGATGAGTCCCACGTCCGAGCAGCTCGCGCGGTCGAGCACGGGGGTGTAGTCCATCTCAAAGCGGCCGTCGTCGCTCGTGAAGGTCCAGGGCCGCATGTAGTCCGGCGTGGCCTTACCGCCGTCGCCGGGGATGTGGAAGGTGACCTGGCTGAGCTTGTGCGCCCGGCCCTTGTAAAAGAGCATGTTCTCGCTCGCGGCGCTCGTGTTGCCGAAGCCGTAGCCGATGTTGAAGCCGAATTTCTCCCCATCCACGAGACCGGAGGCGCTGCCCCAGTACCACGTGTTTTTGTACGTCCACACGCCGCGGCCCCAGTCGAGCACGGCGAAGCTGTCCGCCGGGTCGAAGGTATATGTGCGGTTGTGGTAGCCGTAGGTCACGGTGCCCTCGGCGCGCATGCAGTTGATCTTCTGGTTGTAGTAGAAGTGCTTGTCCTTGTCAAAGGGCGTGGCGATGACCATGGACTCAGACGGGATGTCCGTGAGCGTGACCTTCGCGTACAGCGAGCCCTCGGGGCCGAAGTTTTTCATCTGCGCGATGAGCACGCGGCGGTCTCCCTCATTTTTGAACAGAATGCTGTAGTTCCGCCCGGCGCTGTGCACATCGCCGGTCTCGCTGCTCTCGGGCAGGCCGACGCGGCCGTTGGTGAAGGCCTTCATCGGGCTTTTCGTGATCTCCCACCCCTCGTCGAGGTTGAGCAGGGAGATGGAGTCGAGCCCCATGTAGCTGTTGTCCGCGATGGTCAGGGCCAGGGCAAAGTGGCCGTTGTTGATGCAGTAGTAGTCCCATTCCTTGATGCGCAGCTTGTTGGCTTTGATGTCATTCCGGCGGTAGACGGGCAGCAGGGACTTTGCGTAGCCGGGCTCTGTCAGGTTGCCGCTCGCGTCGAGCAGGGGGCGGCGCTCGGTGATCTCGTGCTGATTCATGCTTCGCGCTCCTTTTTGATCTGCCGGATGTCCCGTCCCACGAACGGGAGCGTCTGGTATTCGCCCTCGATGCGCGACAGGATCTGCGGCGTGTATTTTTTCTGCAGCTCCTCGTTGGAGCAGTTCGTGCTGATGATGGTGGCTTTCTTGCGCGTCAGGCGTGTGTTGATGAGCGTGTAGAGCGCGCTCGTGGAATAGGCCGTGATCATCTCGGTGCCGAGATCGTCGAGGATCATCAGGTCGCAGCCGAGATACTGCTCCACGCGCTGCGCGGCGGCCTCGCCGTCGGCGCTGCTGCGCTGGAACTTTGCGCACTCGAACGCGTCGAGTGCGCTCGCGGCCGTCTCGTAGGCGACGGCGTAGCCCGCGCCCGCGACGACGCGCGCGATGCACGCCGACAGGTATGTCTTGCCCAGCCCCGTGCCGCCCTGCAGCAGCAGGTTCATCGTCCCGGGGCGGAACGTCTGCGCAAACGTGCGGCAGACCTGAAACACGCGCTCCATCTTCGGCCGCGCGCTCTCGTCGTAGAGCGTCAGGTCGAAGTGCTCAAACGACTCGTCGCCGTGCTGCAGCAGGCGGCTGAGGTCGCGCGTGAGCTCGGCGTTGTAGCGCCGCAGCAGGCATTCGCACGGCTGCCCCTGCACGTAGCCCGTGTCATGGCAGTGGGGGCAGTCGTAAAGATCGTCGGTATAATCCACCGGCAGGTGGTACGCCGTCAGCAGCTCGGCGCGCTGCACCTGCGTGTCGAGATTCGCGCGCTCGAGCGCACGCAGCTCGTCCGTCGGGTCGCTGCCGTGGCGCATCGTCAGGCCGACGAGCGTGATCATCTGCTGCTGCAGCGTCTGGTCGAGCGCGCGCAGCCCGGGCACGCGGCGGTACGCATCGTCCACGCGGCGGCGGTGTTCGCGCTCATTTTCCGCGCGCCGCTGCGCGATCTGCTCGCGGGCGCGCGCCAGATAGATCCCATTGCGGGCCATGCCGGTCCCTCCTTAGGTGTTGGTCTGCTCCATCTTGCGGAGCAGCTGTTCCACGCGGTCGAGATCGTCGCGCTCGGCCGCCGGCGCGGCGGTATTCGCCGCGCGGCGCTTGTTCGCTGCGCGCGGGTCGCCGGTCTCGATCTCCTCGGGCGTGTGCAGCCCTTTTTCGTGCCAGCTCATGAGGATGCGGTTGAGGTACGCCCACTTGCGCGCCCCGGTCGCCACGACCGTGCGGTCGTATGCCTCGGCGATGGCGTCGCAGCCGAAGCCCATGTCCAGCCAGCTGGCGATGTAGCCGCGCTCGGTGCGGCTCGGCGCACGGTCGTGGATCTGCAGCACCTGCAGCACCTGCTGCGCCAGCTCCTGCCGCGCCTGTCTGCGCTGTAAGTATTCCTCCGCCTGCGCCGTCGTGTGGATCTCCTGATCGGCCCACGCGTAGGCCTCCTTTTCGATCCGGCGCATCGTCGGCGTGCCGGCGTGGCCGCGCTCGGCGCGGTATTCCTGAAACACGTAGTGGATCAGCTCCATGAGCACGTCGGCCGGGAGACCCAGATAGTCCCGCAGGCCCAGGAGCATGTTCATCTCGGGCGTTGTGAGCTTGCGGCCGTAGAGCTGCTCGGCCTCGCGGCGCACGGTCTGCATCGGCTCGTCGCTGAGCATCCGGCTGGCGATGTCCTCGGCCGTGTACTGCGGCAGCTCAGCCGCGGGCACGAGCTTCGGCTCGGCCGTGACCGGCTTGTCCGCCGGTACGGGGGCGGCCCTCCCTGCGGCGGAGACGAGCCCAAGCGCGCACAGCCGCTCCATCGTCTGGCGCAGTTCGCGCTCGGTCAGGCCGATGCTCTCGGCGGGAAACGGCTTTCCGCCGGCGCGCAGCAGCGCCAGATATGTCAGGGCGCAGCGCCCGTCTTTTTCCCGCAGCAGCTTGTCCACTTCCTCGACCGGCAGCGACAGGCACACCGGCCGCGACAGCGTAAATTCGGCTCGATCCATGCAATTACCCCTCGGGTCACTAGAAATTCATGATAGATTCACATTATAGCATGAAAATTGACTTGTAGCAAGAGCGCCTGCTGTGCTATAATGCTATATGTATGACTATAACTGGGAGTGGGTCTATGCTGGAACTGCTGGCGCCTGCGGGCAACCTCGATGCCGTCATTGCGGCGGTGCAAAACGGGGCGGACGCGGTGTATATGGGCTTTGGCGACGGGTTCAACGCGCGCCGGAGCGCCGATAATTTCACACAGGAGTCGTTTGCCAAGGCCGTGCGCTACTGCCACATCCGCGGCTGCAAGGTCTACGTCACGCTCAACACCCTCGTGGGCGACCGCGAGATGGACGCCGCCGCCGCGCTCGCGCAGCAGGCGTCGGACGCCGGGGCGGACGCGATCCTTGTGCAGGATCTGGGCCTCGCACGCGTGCTGCGCGCCGCCCTGCCGGACATTCCGCTGCACGCCAGCACGCAGATGAGCATCCACAATCTCGCCGGGGTCGAGGCCGCGGCCGAGATGGGCATCACCCGCGCCGTGCTCGCGCGCGAGCTCTCGCTCGAGCAGATCCGCTTCATCTCGCAGCATGCGAGCATCGAAACCGAGGTGTTCGTGCACGGGGCGCTGTGCTTCTGCTATTCCGGCCAGTGCTATATGAGCGCGCTCATCGGCCGCCGCAGCGGAAACCGCGGCGCCTGCGCGCAGCCGTGCCGCATGCAGTACAGCATGGGCGGCCGCATGGACGAATACCCGCTGAGCCTGCGCGACAACTGCCTGGCAGACTACTTGCAGCAGCTCGCCGACGCGGGCGTCGCCTGCGTGAAGATCGAGGGCCGTATGAAGCGGCCGGAGTACGTCGCCGTGGTCACGGACGTGTACGCCCGCTGCATTCATGAGCACCGCGTGCCCACGCCGGAGGAAAACGACCGGCTCGCGCTGGCGTTCTCGCGCCAGGGCTTCACGCAGGGCTACCTGCTCGGCAAAAAGGGGCCGGACATGCTCGGCACCCGCGAGGCCGAGCCCGACCGCGAGGCCGAGAAACTGTTTACCGCCGCGCGCAGGGCGTATGCTGACGGCGAGCGCCGCCGCGTGCCCGTGAAGTTTTATGCCAAGGTGCAGAGCGGCGAGCCGGTCATGGCCGCCGTCATGGACGCCGAGGGGCACCGCGCCGTGCTCACCGGCCCCGTGCCGGAGCCCGCGCAGCGCGCGCCGCTGACCGCGCAGAGCCTTGCCGACCAGTTCGCCAAAACGGGCGGCACGCCCTACTATTCCACCGGCACCGAGAGCCGCATCGACCCGGATCTCTATCTCCCGGCGGCCGCCGTCAACGACCTGCGCCGCCGGCTCATCACCGGCCTGAAGGAGGAGCGCGCGGCCCTGCCCGAGCGGCGGAGCCTGCCGCTGCCGCAGCTCCCGGAGGGGAAACGCTATTTTGCCGACCCCGCGCTCATCGTGCAGGTGCATCAGGCCGAGCAGCTCACGCAGGAGCTTGCCGCGCTGCGCCCGGCGTATGTGTACGTGCCGGTCGAGATCCTTGACACGGATTTCCCGCGCCTTGCCCCGTTTCTGGAGCAGGGGGCACAGGTCGCGGCGGTGCTGCCGCGCGTCATCACGGACGATCAGGCCGAAGACATGCACGCTATGCTGGGGCGTGCCGCAGAAAACGGCGTGCAGGAAGCGCTCGTCGGCAACATGGGGCACATCTTCTTCGCCCGCCGCGCGGGCATGCGCGTGCGCGGCGACTTCGGGCTCAATGTCTTCAACTCCTTCACGGAGGAAGTGCTGCAGCAGGCCGGTCTCGTGAGCGCGACGGCATCGTTCGAGCTGCGCGTGGCGCAGATCCGCGACCTTGCCAAGAGCATCGACACGGAGATGATCGTCTACGGCCGCCTGCCGTGCATGATCACCGAGCAGTGCATCATCCGCAACAGCGCGGGCCGCTGCAACTGCAAGGTGCCCAACAATCTGGCCGACCGGCGCGGGGCGCTGTTCCCGGTGCTGCCGGCGTTCGGCCACCGCAACCAGATCTTCAACGCGCACAAGCTCTACCTCGCCGACAAGCATGAGGACTATGAAACGGCGGGCCTCTGGGGCGTGCGCCTCATGTTCACGACCGAGACGCCGCATGAGTGCGTCGCGGTCACGCAGAGCTATCTGGGCCTGACGGATTACCGCCCGAACGGGCTGACCCGCGGGCTGTATTATCGGGGCGTGGAATGACCCGCCCGGGAGGAACGACCATGAACTGGATCCTTGCCTCCGGCTCCCCGCGCCGGCGGGAGCTGCTGGAGATGCTCGGCGTGCCGGACCTGACGATCCGGCCGGCCACCGGCCCCGAGCGCGCGACGCCGGGCGCCGGCCCGGAGCAGACCGTGCGCGAACTGTCCCTGCACAAGGCGCAGGAGGTCGCGCAGACCTGCGCGCCGGAGGACATCATCATCGCGGCGGATACGATCGTGTATCTCGACGGCGCCATCCTCGGCAAGCCGAAGGATCATGACGATGCCGTGCGCATGCTCACGGCCCTGTCCGGGCGCGAGCACATCGTCTACACCGGCGTCGCCGTGTTGCGCGGCGGCGAGCTGCGGCAGGCGGCCGAGCAGACCGCCGTGCGCTTTCGCACGCTCATGCCCGCGGAGATCGAGCGCTACATCGCCACCGGCGAGCCGATGGACAAGGCCGGGGCCTACGGCATTCAGGGCCGCGGGGCGCTGTTCGTCGCGCATCTGGACGGCGATTATTTCAACGTGATGGGCCTGCCGCTGTGCAGGCTGGGACAACTGCTGAACGAACTGGGAGTCGAGCTGCTTTGAACTGGAAAACGTATCTGAAAAAGAAAGGCGCGCGCGTCGGTGTGATCGTGGTCGCGGTCGTGCTCGTGCTCGCGCTCATCGCCGGGGCGCTCGGCGGCCGGGCGGGATTCCTGACGAATCTCGACGGCATCGTGCGCGCGCCGCTGCAGAAGGCCGCGACCGTCACGGCGCAGTGGCTCGAGAGCATCTACGGCTACATTTATAAATATGACCAGCTCAAGGCCGAAAACGAGCAGCTGCGCACGCAGCTGGCCGAGGCCCAGGCGCAGGCGCGCGAAGGGCAGGAGGCGATCGCGGAAAACGAGCGTTACCGGGACCTGCTGGGCTTCACCCAGCGGCACACGGACTTTGAGCTCGAGCCCGCGAACGTCGTGTCCTACGGCGCGTCGAACTGGTCGAGCACGCTCACGCTCAGCAAGGGCAGCGACAGCGGCATCGCGGTCGGTGACTGCGTCATGAACGAGTCCGGCGCCCTCGTCGGTCAGGTCATCGAGACCGGCAGCACCTGGGCGACCGTGCGCACCGTCATCGACGTGGATATGAGCGTCGGCGGCTATATCAGCGGCAGCGGCGCGACGGCCATGGTCCTCGGCGACTTCACGCTCATGCAGCAGGGTTGCGTCCGCTTCGGCTATCTGGCCGAGGGCATGAGCATCTTCACCGGCGACACCGTGCTCACGTCCGGCAAGGGCGGCGCGTTCCCGGCGGGCCTCGTCGTCGGCACGATCACGGACGTGCGTACCGAGGCCGGCGGCCAGCAGACCTACGGCGTCATCACGCCCGCGTGTGACCTCGGCGAGCTGCTGCAGGTATTCGTCATCAAAGACTTTGACGTGGTGAGCTGACATGTGGGCGGATCTCATCAACAAGGACAAAGTGCACCGCGCGCTCTGGTGCGCGCTGTACATGGCCGTGACGCTCTTGCTGCAGAACACGGTCTTTGCGCACATTGCGCTCTTCGGCGTGCACGCCATGTTCGTGCCGGCGGTCGTCGTGGCGGTCGGCGTGTTCGAGGGCGGCACGTGGGGCGCGGTGTTCGGCCTCATCGCGGGCTACTTCTGCGCCATGGGCTACCCCGGCACGGGCATGCTCTTTGCCGTGCTCTTCGCGGTCATCGGCTTCGGCGCCGGTATGCTCGCGGACTATCTGATCAATAACAGCCTGCTGCCGTTTCTCGTGACGTGCCTGGCTGCGTTTCTGCTCACGGCCTTCTGCCAGATGTTCCGGCTGTGGATCTTCCACGGCGCGTCGTTCTGGCGGCTGCTGGCCGTGGCGCTGGGGCAGAGCGTGTTTTCGCTGCCGCTCGCCGTCCCGTATTACTATATCAGCCGTGCGTTTCACCGCCGGCGTGCCCTGCGCTGAGTTTTCTCGGCGCGCCCGCCCCCCGAAAGGATCTTCGCTATGGAAAAACCCATCAAACCCGGCCGCGTCGCCGCGCTCGCGTGTTTGCTCGCGCTGCTCGTGATCGTGTTCGTCGTCGCGCTCTATAAGCTGCAGATCGTCGACGGCAAGGCGTACGATGAGGAAAACCGCAACAGCGTCGCCAGCTCCCAGACCGTGGAGGCCGCGCGCGGCAGCATCCTCGACCGCTACGGCCGCGTGCTCGTGTCGAACACGAGCTGCAATAACCTCATCTTCAACCCCGACGACCTCTTTGAGCAGGACGACCCGAACGGCATCCTCCTGCAGATGGCGCGCACCGTCGCTTCCTGCGGCGACACGTATGTCGACGAGCTGCCGGTCACGTCCGCGCCCCCGTTTGCGTACACGGACATGAACGACACGCAGCGCACGCAGCTCAAGGGCTTTCTCAAATACGCCGGCCTCGACGAGGAGGCCACGGCCGTGGAGCTCATGAGCTACTGCCGCGAGAAGTTTGAGATCAACAACAACTATTCCGCGGCCGACATGCGCATCATCGCCGGTCTGCGCTACTCGATCAAGACGCGCTATATCGACAAGCTCTACCTGCCGGACTATGTGTTCGTCAAGGACGCGAGCATGGAGCTCATCACGTCCCTGAAGGAAAATAACGTCCCCGGCTTTGAGGTCACGGTGTCCTATACGCGCCAGTACCACACGAATCTCGCGGCGCACCTGCTCGGCTACACGGGCCTGATGACCGCTGAGGAATACACCACCTACAAGACCCAGGGCTACCCCATGAGCGCGACCGTCGGCAAGGACGGGGCCGAGCTCGCCTTTGAAAAATATCTCCACGGCACGAACGGTACGGCCATCGTGACGAAAAACGCCTCCGGCACCGTCACCGGCACGACGTATACCACGGAGCCCGAGCCGGGCGACCAGGTCAGCCTCACGATCGACCTCGACCTGCAGTCGGCGGCCGAGCAGTCGCTGACCAAGGGCATCGAGAACATGAAGTCGAAGTCTACGAAAAACAGCGACGCCGTCGGCGGCGGCGCGCTCGTCGCGGTTGACGTTGCCACCGGCCAGCCGCTGGCCATCGCCAACTACCCGACGTTCGATTTGCAGACGCTCTTTCAGAGTCAGGAGAATTACAAGGCCGTCTCCGAGGCGGACAACCAGCCGCTGTTCAACCGTGCGCTGCTGGGCCAGTATTCTCCCGGCTCGACGTTCAAGCCCTGCACGGCCATCGCCGGCCTGACCGAGGGCGTCATCACCACCGGCACGCGCATCCAGTGCACCGGCACATTCCGCAAGTATGAGGACACCGGCTATGCGCCCAAGTGCTGGATCGCTTCCTCCGGCACCACGCATGGCAGCGACAATGTCACCGAAGCCATCCGCGACTCGTGCAACATCTTCTTCTACACCGTCGGCGACAGCCTGCCGATTGACACGCTCGCGCGCTATGCCGCGGCCTTCGGCCTTGGCGAGCACACCGGCATCGAGCTGCCGGAGAGCACCGGCCAGATGGCCACGGAGGCCGTGAAGAAAAAGCTCGAGAACACGAACTGGTATGTCGGCGACTCGCTGCAGGCGGCCATCGGCCAGTCGTACAGCCTGTTCACGCCGCTGCAGCTGGCGGAGTACTGCGCCACGATCGCCAACGGCGGCACGCGCCACAGCGCGTCCATCCTCAAGACCGTACGCAGCTATGACGGCAGCGAGCTCATCTATGAAAACGAGGCCGAGGTGCTCAGCACCGTCGAGACCAGCGACTATAACTGGGCCGCCGTGCAAAAGGGCATGTACCTCGTCGCCAATGACCGCGCCGGCAGCGCGTATGAGACCTTCGGCGACTACGGCGTGAAGGTTGCCGCCAAGACCGGTACCGCCCAGCTGGGCGATAACCAGGTCAACAACGCCATTTTCATCTGCTATGCACCGTATGACAACCCCAAGGTCGCCGTGGCGGTCGTTGTGGAGCACGGCAGCGCCGGCGCTTCCATCGCCTCCATCGCGCGCGATTTTCTCGACGCATATTTTACCGTCAAGACCGTCAACACCGCCCCCGAGAGCGAGCTCTCGCTGCTGCAGTGACGGCCGCTGACCAGAAAGAGAGGAGTTATCCATATGAACATTGCACTGATCGCTGACGACGGCAAGAAAGAACTCATGGTCCAATTCTGCATCGCATACTGCGGCATACTGGCCAAGCATGATCTGAGCTCGACGTTTACGACCGGGCGGCTCATCTCCGAGGCCACCGGTCTGAAGATCCGCACCTACCTGCACTCTTCGCAGGGGTGCCAGCAGCTCGACGCGCGCATCGCCTACAACGAGATCGACCTCGTGCTGTTTTTCTGCGATGCCGAGAGCGGCAACTTTGACGAGGTCAACCGCATGGCGCGCCTTTGCGACCAGCGGCAGATCCCGTTTGCCAGCAACGTGGCCACGGCCGAGGTGCTCATCCTGGGCCTGAACCGCGGCGACCTCGACTGGCGCGACATCGTCAACCCCAAGAAGAAATCGTAAACCCGAAAGGAATCATCATCACCATGGACAAGATCAGACCCCGCACCCTGTCCGGCTTCATGGAGCTGCCGCCGGACAAGCAGGTGCAGATGGACAAAATGCGCGCCGTTCTGGCAGAGACCTACGCCCGCTACGGCTTCACCCCGCTCGACACGCCCGCCATCGAGGCAGCCGAGGTGCTGCTGGCCAAGGGCGGCGGCGAGACGGAAAAGCAAATCTACCGCTTCACGAAGGGCGACAGCGATCTCGCCCTGCGTTTTGACCTCACGGTGCCGCTGGCGAAGTACGTCGCGGCCAACTACGGCCAGCTCACCTTCCCGTTCCGCCGTTATCAGATCGGCAAGGTCTGGCGCGGCGAGCGCGCGCAGCGCGGCCGCTTCCGCGAGTTTTATCAGGCGGATATCGACATCATCGGCGACGGTGCGCTCGATATTTTGAACGAGGCCGAGATTCCGGCCATCATCTACGACACGTTCACGCGCCTGGGCCTGCACCGCTTCCGCATCCGCGTGAATAACCGCAAGGTGCTCAACGGCTTTTTCGCCATCCTCGGTCTGAGCGAGCAGGCGGGCGATGTGCTGCGCACCATCGACAAGCTCGATAAGATCGGCGCGGACAAGGTGCGCGCGCTGCTCACCGACACCTGCGGCGTCACGAGCGAAAACGCGGACGAGATCCTGCGCTTCATTGCCTGCCCGGGCACGAGCGCGGACAAGCTTGCCTTCCTGGAGCAGTACCGCGGCCGGAACGAGACGTTTGACCTTGGCCTTGACGAGCTGCGCACCGTCGTGGGCTACCTGCCCGCGTTCGGCGTCCCGGAGGAGAACTTCGAGCTCGACCTCACGATCGCGCGCGGCCTTGACTACTACACCGGCACGGTGTACGAGACCGTCCTGCTCGACCATCCCGAGGTCGGCAGCATCTGCTCCGGCGGCCGGTACGACGACCTCGCGGGGTATTATACGAACAAGTCCCTGCCCGGCGTTGGTATCTCCATCGGCCTGACGCGCCTGTTTTACATCCTGCAGGAGCAGAACATGATCTCCGACGCCGTGCTCACCGCCCCGGCGGACGTGCTCATCCTGCCGATGACGGACGACCTGTCCGCGGCCGTGTCGCTGGCGTCCATGCTGCGCGCCGGCGGTCTGCGCGTGCAGCTTTACAGCGAGAAGAAAAAGTTCAAGGCCAAGATCGGCTATGCCGACAAGCTCGGCATCCCGTTTGTGATCTTCCTCGGCGAGGATGAGATCGCGCAGCACGTCTGCGCGCTCAAGAACATGGCCACCGGCGTGCAGGAGGCCGTGACGCAGGATACCGCGCTCGAGACCATCCGCGCGGAGATCGCGCGCCGCAGCGCCGGCGCGATTTTGCGCGAGCCGTGACCCAGTCAACCCACCGCCGCCGCACCGCCGGAGGCGATATTCGATAGAAAGAAAGGGAATCAGGAGTATGTTTCAGTCCCGCACACACACTTGCAACGAGCTGCGGCTCGAAAACGCCGGCGAGCAGGTCCGCATCGTCGGCTGGATGGAAAATGTCCGCGAGGTCGGGCAGAATTTTGCCTTCGTCGTCGTCCGCGATTTTTACGGTACGACCCAGGTCGTCATCGAGACCGAGGACATGATGAAGGTCGTCAAGGCGCTCAACAAGGAGTCCACCATCGCCGTGGAGGGCACCGTGCGCGAGCGCGCGAGCAAAAACCCCAAGCTGCCCACCGGCGACATTGAGGTCGTACCCACGAAGATTGAGGTGCTCGGCCGCTGCCGCTACAACGAGTTGCCGTTCGAGATCAACCGCAGCCGCGACGCCGACGAGGCGCTGCGCCTGAAGTACCGCTATCTCGACCTGCGCAACCCCGCTGTTAAGCAGAACATCATCCTCCGCTGCCAGGTGGTGGCCGCGCTGCGCGCCGCCATGACCGAGCACGGCTTTCTCGAGATCACGACGCCCATCCTCACGGCCTCCAGCCCCGAGGGCGCGCGCGACTATCTCGTGCCCGCGCGCAAGCACCCCGGCAAGTTCTATGCCCTGCCGCAGGCGCCGCAGCAGTTCAAGCAGCTGCTCATGACGGCGGGCTTCGACCGCTATTTCCAGATCGCCCCGTGCTTCCGCGACGAGGACGCCCGCGGCGACCGCAGCCCCGGCGAATTCTACCAGCTCGACATGGAGATGGCCTTCGCCACGCAGGACGACGTCTTTGCCGTGCTCGAGGACGTGCTCCCGCCGATCTTCGCCAAATACGGCAAGTATGACATTGCGTCCGAGGCGCCCTTCCGCCGCATCTCGTATCACGACGCGATGGAGACCTACGGCTCGGATAAGCCCGACCTGCGCATCGACCTCACCGTGCAGGACATGACGGCGCTCGTCGCCGGCAGCGACTTTGCGCCCTTTGCCGCGGGCAACACGGTCAAGGCCGTCGTCGTGCCCGACTGCGCCATGGCGCGCAAGGCCGTCGACAAGCTCTGCGCCGATGTGGAGGTGCAGGCCGGCAGCAAGCCTTACTGGTTCAAGGTCGACGAGCAGGGCAATTTCGCCGGCGGCATCGCAAAGTTCCTCACGGACAAAACCGCCGAGATCACCGCGGCCCTCGGCCTGAAGCCGGGCTGCTTCGTCGGCGTGACGGCCGGCAAAAAGACCGCCGCGCAGAAGACGGCGGGCGTGCTGCGCACGAAGCTCGGCATGGCCGTGCCGGGCCACATGGACAGGGAGCGGTACGAATTTTGCTGGATCGTCGACTTCCCGATGTACGAGATCGGCGAGGAGTCCGGCGAGCTGGAGTTCTGCCACAACCCGTTCTCGATGCCGAACGGCGGCCTCGAGATCCTCGAAAAGGCCGAGCGCGGCGAGGTCGACCCGCTCGACATCTATGCCTACCAGTACGACCTCGTGTGCAACGGCGTCGAGCTCAGCTCCGGCGCGGTGCGCAACCACGACCCCGAGATCATGGTCAAGGCGTTCGAGCTCGTGCGCCTCGGCGAGGACGATGTCAAGGCCAAGTTCCCGGCCATGTACAACGCCTTCTGCTACGGTGCGCCCCCGCACGCCGGCATCGCCCCGGGCGTAGACCGCATGGTCATGCTCCTCGCGGGCGAGGACTGCATCCGCGAGATCATTCCGTTCCCGATGAACAAGAACGCGCAGGACGTCATGATGGGCGCGCCCGGCACCGTCGAGCCGCACCAGCTTGAGGAGCTGCACATCGCCGTCGTCGGCGACACGGAGCCCGATACCGAAGCGTAAAATAATGATGTGACGGCGCCCCGGCGTTCGGCCGGGGCCTCGTCCATGAAAGAAGGCGAGCGGCTTGCTGTCCAAAATCCAGTCCCTCGGCTGCCGGGGCGTGACCGGCTACGCGGTCAGCGTGGAGTGCCATGTGTCCAATGGCCTGCCGGGGTTTGACATTGTCGGCCTGCCGGATGCAGCCGTCAAGGAGGCGCGCGAGCGCGTGCGCAGCGCCATCAAGACCAACGGCATGAAGTTCCCGGTCAGCCGCCTGACGGTGAACCTCGCCCCGGCGGACACGCGCAAGGCCGGCACGCTCTATGACCTGCCGGTGCTGCTGGGCATCCTGTGCGCCACGGGGGAGATCCGCCAGCCGCCGGCCACGGCGGCGTTTTTCGGCGAGGTCAGCCTCGCGGGAGACATCCGCCCCGTCACCGGCGCGCTCACGATGGCGCTCGCGGCCGAGCAGATCGGCATCCGTGAGCTCTTCGTCCCGGCGGGCAACGCGGCCGAGGCCGCCTTTGCCGACCGCGTGACCGTTTACCCGGTCGAGAACATTGCCCAGCTCGTGCACCATCTGCGCGGGGACAAGCGCATCGCGCCCATGACGCCGCCGCAGCTCGAGACGGAGCCGCGTTTCCCGGTCGATTTCGCCGAGGTCAAGGCGCAGGAGAACGTCAAGCGCGCGCTCGAGGTGGCCGCCGCCGGCGGGCACAACATCCTGCTCATCGGCCCGCCGGGCGCGGGCAAGTCCATGCTCGCCAAGCGCCTGCCGACCATTCTGCCCGCGATGAACCGCGCCGAAATGATCGAGACCACGCAGGTCTATTCCGTCCTCGGCCTCACGACGCCGGACGACCCCGTCGTGCGCATCCGGCCGTTTCGCGCGCCGCACCACACGGTGTCGAACGTCGCCATGTCCGGCGGCGGCAGCGCGCTGCAGCCGGGCGAGATGAGCCTGGCGAATAACGGCGTGCTCTTTCTCGACGAGCTGCCGGAGTTTTCGCCCGCCGTGCTCGAGACGATGCGCCAGCCGCTCGAGGACGGCAGCATCACCATCTCGCGCGCGACCGGCTCCGTGACGTACCCGAGCCGTTTCATGCTCGTGTGCGCCATGAACCCCTGCAAGTGCGGCTGGTACGGGCACCCCTCTGGGCGCTGCCGCTGCTCGCCGCGCGACGTGCGCCGCTACCATGCGCGCGTGTCCGGCCCGCTGCTCGACCGCATCGACATCATTGTCGAGGTGCCGGCGCTGGAGTTTGACGAGCTCACCGAGCCCTCGACCGGGGAGCCGTCGCGCGCCATCCGCGCGCGCGTCAACGCCGCCCGCGCCGTGCAGCGCGCCCGCTACGGGGACGACACCACCACGACGAACGCCCACATGGGCCCGCGCGCCCTCACGGAGTTCTGCGCGCTCTCGCCCGAGTGCGAGCAGCTCATGCACCAGGCGTTTGACAGCATGGCCCTCACCGCCCGCAGCTATGACCGCATCCTGCGCGTCGCGCGCACGATCGCCGATCTCGACGGGGCGGAGACCATCGGCCTTGCGCACCTGGCCGAGGCCATCCAGTACCGCACGTATGACTTTTCCGTCGCCGAGCCGTGAGCCCGGCCGGACAGAAGGGAGCTTCGTCATGTACAACAATAACTACAACTACAACCCCAACTGGTACCAGCCGCCCGGCCCCCAGCCCGGCAAGCATGAGGCCACCGTCGCCATGGTGCTCGGCATCGTCTCGTGCGCGCTGCTTATCTTCGGCTACACGGCGCTCGGCTCGGTCGTCACGGGCATCATCGGCCTGATCTATGCCTCCCGCGCCAAGAGCCTCGGCTTCAACGGCACGCCGCGCACCGTCGGCTATGTCTGCTCGCTCATCGGGCTCATCCTCGGCGTGCTCGTGTGCCTGCTGCTCGTGTGGCTCGGCGCATGGTCGTTCGGCTTGTTCATTACGCTCGTCGAGCGCTGCCTGTGATATCCTGAAAGAAAAGGAACGAAACCGCTATGAATGATCTGCTGCTCTGCAAGCCCGGAGAGATTTTTCTCAAGGGCCTCAACAAGCACTATTTTGAAGAGAGACTGGTCGCAAACGTCAAGCGCCGGCTCAAACCCATCGGCCACTTCCGCGTGACGTATCTGCAGTCGGCGCTGTATATCGAGGCCGCCGACGACGCGGCCGACCTCGACGCGGCGTATGACGCCGTGCGCAAGGTGTTCGGCATCGCGACGATCACGCGCGCGGCCGCCTGCGAGAAGGACAAGGACGCCATCACGGCGCTCGCCAAGACGTACCTGCACGACGCGATGACGGCGGCGCGCAGCTTCAAGGTGGAGACCAAGCGCTCGGACAAGCGCTTTCCCATGACGAGCATCGAGCTGTCGCAGTATGTCGGCGGCGAGCTCGCCGAGGCGTTTCCCAACACGGTCGTCGACGTGCATGACCCGGAGCTGACCGTGCGCCTTGAGGTGCGCGAGCAGGCGGCGTATGTCCATGCGCAGGCCGTCGAGGCGGCGGGCGGCATGCCCGTCGGCTGCAACGGCGCTGCCGTGACGCTGCTGTCCGGCGGCATCGACAGCCCCGTGTCCTCGTACATGATCGCCAAGCGCGGCGTGCGCCTCGTCCCGGTGCACTTTTTCTCCTTCCCGTACACGTCGGAGCTCGCCAAGGAGAAGGTCCTCTCGCTGGCCAAAGAGCTCACGGCCTACACCGGCCGCATGACGCTGCAGATCGTGCCCTTCACGCACATCCAGGAGGAGATCCGCCGCGCCTGCCCGGAGGAGTACTTCACGCTCATCATGCGCCGGTTCATGATGCGCATCGCCGAGGACATCGCCGCGCACAACGAGTGCAAGGCCATCGTCACCGGGGAAAATCTCGGCCAGGTCGCCAGCCAGACCATGGAGGCCATGGCCTGCACGCAGGCTGTGACGAACCTGCCCGTGCTCCAGCCGCTCATCGGCATGGACAAGCGCGACATCGTGAAGATCGCGCGTGAGATCGGCACATTTGACACATCCATCCTCCCGTATGAGGATTGCTGCACGGTCTTCACCCCGCGCCACCCCAAGACCCGCCCGACCGTGGCGGAGGTCGCAGAGGCGGAGTCCGCGCTCGACATTGACGCGCTCGTGCGCGAGGCAGTGGACGGAATTGAAAGGATCCGGATCGATTTATGAATGCAGAACTCATTGCCGTCGGCACCGAGCTGCTCCTCGGCGACACCATCAATACCGACGCGGCCGCGGTCGCGCGCCTGCTCTCGGAGCTGGGCATCAATGTCTACTGGCAGACCGTCGTCGGCGATAATCGCGCGCGGCTCGAGCAGGCGGTGCAGCTTGCCCGCACGCGCGCCGACCTCATCATCACGACCGGCGGCCTCGGCCCCACGTGCGACGACCTGACCAAGGAGGTCGTGGCCGGTGCGTTCGGCATCCCGCTCACGCTCAACAGGGCCGAGGAGGACCGCCTGCGCGGCCTGTACCGTGAGCGCGGTATTTACATGACGGAAAATCATCTGCAGCAGGTCATGCTGCCGCGCGGCTGCACCGTGCTGCAAAACGACTGGGGCACGGCCCCGGCCTGCGCGTTCGAGGCGGACGGCTGCCTTGTCATCATGCTGCCCGGCCCACCGCTGGAGTGCGAGCCGCTGCTGCGCTATCGTGTGCGCCCGCTGCTCGCCGCGCGCGGGGACGGGATCATCGTCTCGCACAGCGTCAAGATCTTCGGCATCGGGGAGGGTACGATGGAGTACCAGCTGCGCGATCTCATGAACGAGATGCAAAACCCCACCCTCGCGCCCTATGCCAAGGAGGGCGAGTGCCTCGTGCGCGTCACGGCCAAGGCCCCCACGGAGGCCGAGGCCGAGGCCATGATCGCACCGTGCGTGGCGCGCGTGCAGCGCGAGCTCGGCGCCTTTGCCTACGGCGTTGACACGCCGAGCATCGAGACGTGCGCGGCCGAGCTCCTGCTCGCGCAGCACAAGACCATCGCCGTGGCCGACAGCTGCACCGGCGGTCTGCTCGGCGATATGCTCACAAACGTGCCGGGCGCGTCGGCCGTGTTCTCCGGCGGCATCATCGCCTATAACGACGAGACCAAGATCCGCCTGCTGGATGTTGACCCCGCGCTCATCGCGCGCTGCGGCGTCGTCAGCCCCGAGGTCGCGGCCGCGATGGCCGAGCATGTGCGCGCCGCCTTTGGCACCGACCTCGCGCTGAGCATCACGGGCCTTGCCGGCCCGGGCGGCGACGGTGTGCACACCGTCGGCACGCTCTTTGTGGCCCTCGCCACGCCGGACGGCACATTCCACCGCACGCTGCACAAGGACAAGTGGGGCCGCGTGCGCATCAAGCACGCAGCGGCCAACCACGCCTTCGACATGGTGCGGCGCTACCTCACCGGCCTGCCGGTGGAGTTTGAGGAAAACCGCTGACGCCATCATCTGCTTTTTCTGCGGCCGGGGCAGCTGTCCCGGCCGCGTTGTGACCCATGCATGATTTGAGAAACCGGAGAATGCCTATGAACATTACCGTAGCCGGTGTGGGCTATGTCGGTCTGGCGCAGGCGGTGCTGCTCGCGCAGCACAACGCCGTCACTGCCGTGACCACGACCCCCGCCAAAGCCGAACAGATCAACCGCGGCGTCTCGCCGATCGCCGACGCCGAGATCACGGACTTCCTGCGCACAAAACCGCTGACGCTCACGGCGACCGTGGACGCCGAGCGGGCCTACCGCACGGCCGACGTGGTCATCATCGCCACGCCGACGGACTATGACCCCGAGCGCAACCTCTTCAACACCGCGACCGTCGAGGCGGTGCTTTCGCTCGTCGGCCGGGTCAATCCCGGCGCGCTCGTGGTCATCAAGTCCACGGTGCCGGTCGGCTATACGGAGCGCGTCGTGGGCAGGTTCGGCTGCGCGCGGCTGCTGTTCTCGCCGGAGTTTCTGCGCGAAGGCAGGGCACTGTATGATAACCTGCACCCGAGCCGCATCGTGGTCGGCCGCCCGCACGGCGGCACGGCGACGGAGGCGGACGCGCGCCTGTTCGCGTCCCTGCTGCAGCAGGGCGCGGCGGAGCCGGACATCCCCACGCTCTACCCGAACGCGGCGGAGGCCGAGGCCATCAAGCTCTTTGCCAACACGTACCTCGCCGTGCGCGTGAGCTATTTTAACGAGCTCGATACCTACTGCGAGCTCCGGGGACTCGATACGCGCCAGGTCATCGACGGCGTGTGCCTCGATCCCCGCATCGGCGCGCACTATAATAATCCCTCGTTCGGCTACGGGGGCTACTGCCTGCCGAAGGACACGCGCCAGCTCGTGGCGAACTTCGGCGACATTCCCAACCGCATCATCAGCGCCGCCGTCACGGCCAATGACGAGCGCAAGGATCACATCGCCCGCCAGATTTTGAAGAAGGCGGCGGGCGGCGTCGTCGGCGTGTACCGCCTGACGATGAAGGCCGATTCGGACAACTTCCGCGAGTCGAGCATCCGCGGCGTCATCGAGCGGCTGCGCCGCGCGGGCGCGAGCGTCGTCATCTATGAGCCGACGCTCAGGGACGCCTCCTTCGCCGGTCTGCCGGTGATCGCGTCGCTCGCGGAGTTCAAGCGCATGTCGGCCGTTATTGTTGCTAACCGCGCCGAGCCCGCGCTCGACGATGTGTGGCCGCGGGTCTACACCCGCGATCTCTACCGCAGAGACTGAAGGGAGGCAGCACGATGAAAGGCATCATCCTCGCCGGGGGTTCCGGCACGCGGCTGTACCCGCTCACGCGGGTCACGTCCAAGCAGCTGCTGCCCGTGTACGACAAGCCCATGATCTACTACCCGCTCTCGACGCTCATGCTCGCGGGCATCCGCGACATCCTCATCATCTCCACGCCGGACGATACGCCGCGCTTCGAGCGCCTGCTCGGCGACGGGAGCCAGTTCGGCATCCGCCTGTCCTACGCGGTGCAGCCGCACCCGGACGGGCTCGCGCAGGCGTTTCTGATCGGGGCGGACTTCATCGGCGGCGACACCTGCGCCATGATCCTCGGCGACAATATTTTCTACGGCAACCGCTTCCGCAGCAATCTGCGCGAGGCGGTCGCAGCCGCCGAGGCGGGCTATGCCACCATCTTCGGCTACCACGTCAAGGACCCGGAGCGCTTCGGCGTCGTGGAGTTTGACCGGAATCAGCGCGTGCTCTCCGTCGAGGAAAAGCCGGCGCACCCGCGCTCGAACTACTGCGTCACGGGCCTGTATTTTTACGATCATCGCGTCGTGGACATGGCGCGGCGGGTGCGCCCGTCCGCGCGCGGCGAGCTGGAGATCACGGACCTCAACCGGCTCTATCTCGACGCTGACCGGCTGAAGGTGCAGCTGCTCGGCCGCGGCTTTGCCTGGCTCGACACCGGCACGGTCGAGAGCCTCATGGACGCGGCGGTCTTTGTCCAGACGGTGCAGAACCGCCAGGACGTGATCATTTCCGCGCCGGAAGAGGTGGCCTATCACATGGGCTGGCTCACGAAGGCGCAGCTGCTGGCTGCCGCCGCGCGCTATGACCACGCGCCCTACGGCACGCATCTGCGCGCGGTCGCGGAGGACAAACTTGTGTTTGAGAGGGAGCTGCATGACTAGATTCGTCACCGGCGGCGCCGGCTTCATCGGCGCAAACTATCTGTTTTATCTGCGTGCGCATTACCCGGACGACCGGCTCGTGTGCATCGACAAGCTCACCTATGCCGGCAACCTCTCCACGCTCGCGCCGCTGCTCGGGCAGCCGAACTTCCGCTTTGCCAAAGTGGACATCTGCGACCGCGAGGCGGTCTACGGCCTGTTTGAAGACGAGCGGCCCGACGTAGTCGTGAACTTCGCGGCCGAGAGCCATGTCGACCGCTCGATCGCCGACCCGTCGCTGTTTCTGCAGACAAATATTATCGGCACGTCCGTGCTCATGGACGCCTGCCGTAAATACGGCAATGTGCGCTTTCATCAGGTCTCGACCGACGAGGTCTACGGCGACCTGCCGCTCGACCGGCCGGACCTGCTGTTCACCGAGCAGACGCCGCTGCACACCAGCTCACCCTACAGTAGCTCCAAGGCCGCGGCCGATCTGCTGGCGGGGGCATACTGCCGCACGTACGGCCTGCCGGTCACGATCTCGCGCTGCTCGAACAATTACGGGCCGTATCAGTTCCCGGAAAAGCTCATACCGCTCATGATCATCAATGCCCTCGCAGACCGCCCGCTGCCGGTCTACGGCCGGGGGCTGAACGTGCGCGACTGGCTGTATGTCGGCGACCACTGCCGGGCCATCGACCTCGTGGTCAACCACGGCCGCATCGGCGAGGTGTACAACATCGGCGGCCACAACGAGATGCGCAACATCGACATTGTGCGCCTGATCTGCCGCAAGCTCGGCAAGCCCGAGAGCCTCATCACCTACGTCGCCGACCGGCAGGGGCACGACTTGCGCTACGCCATCGACCCCGCGAAGATCCACGCGGAGCTCGGCTGGCTGCCGGAGACGCGCTTTGCCGACGGCATCGGCCAAACGATCGACTGGTATCTCGCCAACCGCCCCTGGTGGGAGGAGATCGTCTCCGGCGAATATCAGACTTACTACGCGCGCATGTACGGCGACCGCCCCATGGCGTGAGCACAGAAATCAAAAACCGCAGGCCCCGGAGTATGCTCCGGGGCCTGCGGTCTTATGATATGTGCCTGCCGTTACGGCTCTGCGCCCAGCCACTTTTCCAGACACACGAGCGCCACGCCGTCGATGCCGTTGAACGTGCACGGCGCGACCCCGGCCTCGCGGTAGCCGAGGTAGGCGTAGAGCCGGCGGGCGTTGGCGTTCTTCGCGTTCGTGTCGATGCGCAGCTCCGGGCAGCCGAGCGCGCGGGCGCGCTGCTCGTAAAAGCGCACGAACTGCGTCCCGCAGCCGTGCCCGGCCACCGCCGGGTCGACGACGAGCGTGTGCAGCACGAGCACCTGCTCCGGCGGCACGTCATGCGCCCACGGCACCTCGGCATACACCGGCACCTGCTCGCGGTTGATGCGCCCGGCGGCATAGACGGTGCCGCCGTCGACGAGCACGAACAGGTCCCCGGCATCCAGCCCGGCCTGCGCGGTCGCGCGCGTGGGGTACACGCCGCGCACCCAGCCGATGCTGACTTTCCCGGCCTCCTCGGCCGTGTGGATCGTGTCATAGATCTCCTCGATGCGCGCAAGGTCGTGCGCAGTTGCGGGTCGGATAGTCGCCATCGGTCTTTCCTCCTGTGTGATCATGCAAAGATGCCCTCCGGGATCAGCGCGGCGAGGGCCCGCTGCCCGGCCGGCGTGTGGTGCACGCCGTCGGTCGTATAGGCGGGGAAGAGCGCGTCCGGGTCGTCGGGGTCGGCCAGAGCATCCAGCGGGATGTACCCGTCGGCGGGGCAGTCCGCGCTCCGGAACCAGGCGTTGAGCTCCAGCCGCAGCGCGTCATACTCCGGTGACCACTGAATGTCATCCCCGCGGCCGAAGAGGTTGCGCGTGTAACCCTTCCACGGCGTGAGCTCGCAAAACCAGATGCGCACGCCCTGCGCGTGCGCCATGTCGGCGAGCGCGCGGTAGCCCGCCGTCATCTGCGCAAACGTCACCGGAGTCAGCAGTCCCTGCTTGCTCCGGCAGTGCGGGTGGATGAGATCATTGGCCCCCAGCTTGACGAGCACCATGTCCGCGCCCGCCTGGCCGAGCACGTCGCGCCCGAAGCGCTTCACGCCCGCGCCGCCGAGCAGCTTTGCCGCGCGGCCCACGCCGTCAGCCACCAGCCGGTCGCCCTTGATGGCGGCTTGCGTCACGCTCACGTTTTCGATGCCGTCTGCGCGCAGGCGCGCAGCCAGCAGGCGCGGCAGCTCGTTTGCCACGGTCGAGTCGCCAAAGATGACGCACGCGTGCGTCCCGGCCGCGGCCAGCACGTCGATTTCCGTGAGCGCGGGGATGACCTCATACGCGCCGGAGTCCGCCGTGTGCTGCATCGGCACGGCCATGTGCAGCATGGTGCGGCGCGTACAGTTGCCGAGCTCGGCATGGCTGCACCCGCCGATGAGCCCGATCGTGCGCATGGCGTTGATGCCGCGGTAAAAGACCGTCACGGTCAGCGTCTGTCCGGCGGTGACCGGCAGCGCGGCCGCGTCGGACGTGCAGCTCGTCCCCGCGCCGATGCGCACGTGCGTCTGCCCGCCGAAGGTCACGGTGTGCAGCGTGGCGGGGTCGATGCCGCGCGCATCGTCCGCGCCGATGGCGACGGTGCAGGCCGCCACGTGCAGCGGCAGCACGCCGAACATGTTCGAGAGCGTCAGCCGCACATGCGTGCCGCCGGCTGTGAGCTGCACGGCCGTGCGCGCGGACACATCCGTCACGGCGACGCCGAGCCGGTCGAGCACGCCGGTCTCGGACAGGCTCGCGTCGATGGGGCTGGTGCTCCACGCACTGACCCAGCGGCAATCGGAAAGGGGCTCCATGGATCGGACACCTCCCGGAAAAAATTCAGAATATTTAAAAGGTAATGCATCCCGCCCGAAAAGTCAAGCGGCGCGAAAATGAAAACCGGCAGAGCGTCCCGCTCTGCCGGTCTCTGCGTCCGGAATGCTCAGCCGTGCAGGCCGTTTTCCTGGCGCTCCATGTTTTCGATGACAACGTCGTGAATGTCGCCCAGGCCCGCGCAGTATTCGAGTACCTTCCAGGGCGTGTTCGTGTGGAAGTGGATCTTGATGAGGTCCTCATCGCCGACGGCCAGCAGGCAGTCGCCCGCGATATTCTGCTGGATATAGTCATGAATGGCGTCCTCGTCGAGGCCGTGTCCCTCGATGAGCAGCTGGGTGTCAAAACGGAATTCGAGCATGCGTTGCTTCCTCCTTATTCATCGAGCTTGAGCACGGCGAGAAATGCCTCCGTGGGGATCTGGACCGTGCCGAGCTGGCGCATTTTCTTCTTGCCTTCCTTTTGCTTTTCGAGCAGCTTTTTCTTGCGTGTGATGTCGCCGCCGTAGCACTTGGCGAGCACGTCCTTGCGCAGGGCCTTGACGGTCTCGCGCGCGATGATCTTGCCGCCGATCGCGGCCTGCACCGGGATCTCGAACAGCTGCCGCGGGATGTTCTCCTTGAGCTTTTCGCACAGCTTGCGCGCCCGGCCGTAGGCCTTGTCCTTGTGGGCAATGAAGCTCAGCGCGTCGACCTGGTCGCCGTTGAGCAGCATGTCCACCTTCACGAGCTCGCTCGGGTGGTAGCTGGAAAATTCGTAGTCGAGCGAGGCGTACCCCTTCGTGCGCGCCTTGAGCGTGTCGAAGAAGTTGTAGACGATCTCGTTGAGCGGCATCTCGTAGTGCAGCTCCACGAGCCGGCTGTCGAGGTACTGCATGTTTTTATACTCGCCGCGCAGGTCCTGGCACAGCGGCATGATGTTGCCGACAAACTCCTGCGGCGTGATGATCGACACGTTCACGAACGGCTCCTCCGCGACCTCGATGGACGCGGGGTTCGGGTAGTCGTGCGGGTTGTCGATCATGAGCACCGTGCCGTCGGTCTTCGTGATGCGGTAGATGACGCTCGGCAGCGTCGTGATGAGGTCAAGGTCAAACTCGCGCTCGAGCCGCTCCTGAATGATCTCCATGTGCAGCATGCCGAGAAAGCCGCACCGGAAGCCGAAGCCGAGCGCGACCGACGACTCCGGCTCGAACGAGAGCGAGGCGTCGTTGAGCTTGAGCTTTTCGAGCGCGTCGCGCAGGTCGGGGTACTTCGAGCCGTCCTCGGTGTAAATGCCGCAGTAGACCATCGACCGCGCCGGGCGGTAGCCGGGCAGCGGTTCGGCGGCGGGGCGGGCCGTCTCGGTCACGGTGTCGCCCACGCGCGTGTCTTCCACGTTTTTGATGCTCGCCGTGAAATAGCCCACGTCGCCGCAGCCGAGCTCCTCGCACGGGTCTAGGCCGATGGGCCGCAGGTGGCCGACCTCCAGCACCTTGTACGACGCGCCGGTGGACATCATCGTCACCTCCATGCCGCGCCGGAGCGTGCCGGCCACGATGCGCATGAGTACAATGACGCCGCGGTAGCTGTCATACTGGCTGTCGAACACGAGCGCCTGCAGCGGGGCGTCCGGGTCGCCCTTCGGGGCGGGGACGTGGTCCACGATGTCGTCGAGCACGGCCTGAATGTTGATGCCCTGCTTGGCCGAGATCTCCGGCGCGTCCATGGCCGGGATGCCGATGATGTCCTCGATCTCGGTCTTGGTGCGCTGGGGGTCGGCGGCGGGCAGGTCGATCTTGTTGATGACCGGCAGGATCTCCAGATCGTGCTCCAGCGCCAGGTAGGTGTTGGCGAGCGTCTGGGCCTCCACGCCCTGCGAGGCGTCCACGATCAGTACGGCGCCCTCGCACGCGGCGAGCGAGCGGCTGACCTCATAGTTGAAGTCCACGTGGCCCGGCGTGTCGATGAGGTTGAGCGTGTAGGTCTTGCCGCCACGGTGATACGTCAGCCCGACGGCGCGCGCCTTGATCGTGATGCCGCGCTCGCGCTCGAGGTCCATGTTGTCGAGCAGCTGCGGCTCCATCTCGCGCTGATCGACCGCGCCGCACAGCTCGATGAGCCGGTCGGACAGCGTGGACTTGCCGTGGTCGATGTGTGCGATGATCGAAAAATTACGGATGTCTTCTTGTGGGATCATAGGGCAATCTCCTCCAGTGCGGCCCCGGCGCGGTCGGCGGCGGTGCGCACGTCCTGCACGAGCACGCGCAGCGCCTCAAGCTGTTCGGGCGTGCACGTCGGGCTCGGCGCCCGGCCGAGCAGAAAGTCCGCGCTCACGCCGTAGTAATCGCATGCCCGGCATACGAACGCCAGCCCCGGCTCGCGCGCGCCGTTTTCGTAGTGGGACAGCAGCGCCTGGCTAATCTTCAGATCGGCCGCGACCTTGCGCTGGGACAGCCCGCGCGCGTGGCGCAGCTCCGACATGACGGCAGCAAAATTGCGTTCCATGCCGCACCTCCTGTAACATTCATGATAACGGACTGTATTTTACCACGCCCGCGCCCAAACGGCAACAACCTCTTTATAAAATCGCGCGCAAGACTTGAAAAACGTCGAACGGGGTGTTACACTATTTACTTGTGAAACCATGTTCACAGCAAGCAGAAAATAGATGAATATATTGGAGGAAAACACCATGTTCGAAAATCTGGTTGAAGTTCTCAAAGCCAATCCGCGCAAGATCGTTTACACCGAGGGCACCGACGCCCGCATCCTCGAGTCCGCTGCCCGCCTGAAGCAGGGCGGCTTCCTGACGCCGATCCTTGTCGGCAATGTCGATGACGTGAAGGCGGCGGCCAAGGCCGGCAACTTCGACATCGAGGGTCTCGAGATCATCGACCCCGCCAACTACGACAAGATGGACGAGATGGCCCAGTGCATGTTTGACCTGCGCAAGGGCAAAATGACCATGGAAGAAGTCCGCGCCAACCTCCAGAAGGGCAACTACTTCGGCACCATGCTCGTGAAGATGGGCGTGGCCGATGCCCTGCTCGGCGGCGCGACCTACTCCACCGCGGACACCGTCCGCCCGGCGCTGCAGCTCATCAAGACCAAGAAGGGCGCCCACCTCGTGAGCTCCTGCTTCATCATGGTCCGCGGCGACGAGATGCTCGCCATGGGCGACTGCGCCATCAACATCGACTATCAGGATACCGTCGACAAGGCCACCGGTGAGGTCACGTTCTCTGCCGCGCAGAAGCTGGCCGAGGTCGCCATCGAGACCGCCAAGACCGCCAAGATCTTCGGCATCGACCCGAAGGTCGCCATGCTGAGCTTCTCCACCAAGGGCTCCGGCAAGGGCGGCACGGTCGCGCTCAGCCACGACGCCACCGTCATCGCCAAGGAGCTCGCGCCTGAGCTGAAGCTCGACGGCGAGATGCAGTTCGATGCGGCCGTTTCCCCGGTCGTCGGCCAGCTGAAGTTCCCCGGCTCCCCGGTCGCAGGCCACGCCAACACCTTCATCTTCCCGTGCATCGAGGCCGGCAACATCGGCTATAAGATCGCGCAGCGTCTCGGCGGCTTTGCGGCCTACGGCCCGATCCTGCAGGGCCTGAACGCCCCGATCAACGACCTGTCCCGCGGCTGCGACGCCGAGGAAGTCTACCAGATGTCCATCATCACGGCGGCTCTGGCCTGATCGGTTTTTCGTCCAAAATCTATTCCGGCGCTGTTCAGATAACAGCGCCGGTTTTTTGAAAGGAGAGAGCGCCTGTGGAGCGCGAGGACTATATGCGCGCGGCGCTCGCGCTCGCGCGCGAGGCGGCGGCCGATGGGGAGGTGCCGGTCGGCTGCGTGATCGCCGACGGTGCGGGCCGCATCATCGGCCGCGGCCGCAATCGCCGCGAGCGGACGCACCGGGCCGACGCCCACGCCGAGATGGAGGCCATTGCTGAGGCATGCCGCGCGTGCGGCACGTGGCGGCTCGACGAGTGCACGCTCTATGTCACGCTCGAGCCGTGCCCCATGTGCGCCGGGGCGATCATCAATGCCCGCGTGCCGGTCGTCGTCTACGGCGCGAAAGAGCCGAACTTCGGCTCCTGCGGCAGTGTGCTCAACCTCTTTGAGGAGCGCTACGGCCACCACCCCGCCATCTACGGCGGCGTGCTCTCGGATGACTGCGCGGCCGCGCTGCGCGCGTTCTTCGGCGGCCTGCGCGGATAAAAAACATGCGTCCCGATCGTTCGGGACGCATGTTTTTTATTTCTGAATCTCTTCCATCAGCTCGTGATAAAACACGTCGAGCACGCCGACATAGTGCGGCTTCCACGGCTTGAGCCGGCCGCAGTAGTGGATGATGACCGTGTGCGCGCGCACCCAGTCGAGATCGACCGGGGCGTTTCGCAGCTCCGCGTTGTGCAGCGCGAGGATGCGGTCGCTGAGGTTATAGACCATGCTGTCGAGCAGGTGCACCCGGTCGCCGTAGAGCGCGGTGAGAATGTCCTGATCCGGCAGCAGGAACACGTCCTGCTTTTCGTCGGCGAAGGCGCGCACGCGCTCCATGTCCAGATCGGCCCGCAGGGCGGGGAGGTTATACAGCAGCACGCCGGTGTTGATGTACGGCGCCGCCTCGTTCATGCCCAGACGCGCGGCGTTGAGCTTTTCGAGCAGCTTGCGCGTGTGCGTGCAGGCCATGAAATACGCATCGCCGAACGGCGTCGTGTACAGCGTCGTCAGCGGGTTAATGATGATGGTGTCCGCGTCGAGGTAGAGGATGCGCTCGAGCGTGTCCGGCAGCAGCAGGGGCGCCGCGATGCGGTAATAGATCTGGCGCGGGTAGCGCTTCGACTCCGGAAAGCCGTCGAACATCGCGGGGTCGACGAACACGAAGTGCAGGCCCACGTCCGGCAGCGCCGCGCGGATGTCCGCCTCGTCGCCGTCCGTGAGGTCGGAGTGCAGGAGGAACACCTCGTAGTGGCTCGCGCCGCCGTGCAGCAGCACGCTGCGCATGCAGCCCAGGAACGTGGGGATGTAGCCCCCGTTGATCGCGAAGAGCAGGTTCATAGCGGTACCTCCTTGAAATGGCACACGCGGGCGCTGCGTTGGCAGCGCCCGCGTGTTCTGTGCGTTCCGGATTACGCTTTCTGCGTGCCGTCGGGGTTGAACAGCGGCAGCTTGCCGAGCACGGTGATGTCGGGGCGGTCGTTGGCGTCGCCCTCGGCGAGCACGGCCATCTTGCCGACGATGATGCCGCCGGCCTCGTTGACGAGCTCCTCCATCGCGCGCAGCGACTCGCCGGTCGAGATCACGTCGTCCACGATGACGATGCGCTTGCCGTGGATCAGCTCCGCGTCCGTCTGGTCGAGCACGAGCGTCTGCACGCCCTGCGTCGTGATGGACTTGACGTGCACCTGGAACACGCTGCTCATGTAGGCCTTGGCCTTCTTGCGGGCAACGAAGTACTTGTCCGCGCCGCTCTGGCGGGCCATTTCATACACCAGCGGGATGGCTTTCGCTTCGGGTGCGATCAGGTAGTCATATTCCGGCGTCAGCTTGAGCAGTTCGGCCGCGCAGTGCACGGTCAGCTCCACATCGCCAAACATGACGAACGCGCCGATGTACAGGTCATCGGAGACCTTGCACAGGGGCAGATCGCGCTTTAGCCCGGCGATATCCATCTCATATGTCATTTGAAATTCCTCCTAAATAAAATAACAGGGTAACAAAAGCATTATACATGATTGCCGGAAAAATGCAAGGCTTCCGGCGGCAAAAGATGTCTTTGTGTATGTGTCATATGGACGAATGTGCTTCGAATATATTTCAGTAAAGTTACCCATTCGAAAACAGAATATCAAAAATTTGGGAGTTGCCATTTTGCTAACGCCGTCAGATTATCTAAAAACGGGTTCCTTTTTCGCAGTTCAAACCATTGCTTCGTCTAAAATGAACAGTTTATGAACAAAAATGCCGGAAAACAGTTGCGGATTTTGTGTTTTTAGTGTAAATTAGCAATAAGTTCATCGAGAATTTCCCACTTGCGGTTATGGATGCCCGGACGAAGCGGTTATCGTCCGGCGCTATTTGGTGGGGGAGTTCCGGGGAAAAGCAATTTGAAATTGGAGGAAAAACAATGGACGAAAACAAACGTGGTTCATTTGGCAGCACAATCGGCTTTCTGCTCTCTGCCATCGGTTCTGCCGTCGGCCTTGGCAACATCTGGGGCTTCCCGTACAAGATGGGCAGATGCGGCGGCTTTACCTTCCTGATCGTTTACCTGGCTCTGGCGGCATTTGTCGGCTTCGCCATCATGCTCTCTGAGCTGGCGATCGGCCGCAGCACCGGCTTCGGTCCGGTCAACGCCTACAAGAAGGTCTCGAAGAAGTTCAAGTGGATCGGCTGGCTGGCCATCATCGCCCCGTTCCTGATCATGACCTTCTACTCGGTCCTCGGCGGCTACTGCATCTATTACATGGTCATCAACGTCGTCGGCATGTTCAGCGGCATGCCGGACAGCAGCTCCTTCGGGGCTCTGCTCACCAACCCGTGGGCCAGCATCGGCTGCATGGTTCTGTTCATGGTCATCTGCTATCTCATCAACCGCGGCGGTGTCGGCGGCGGCATTGAGAAGTTCAACACGATCGGCATGCCCGCACTGTTCGTCATGCTCGTCATCGTCATCATCCGTGCCTGGACGCTTCCGAATGCGGACGTCGGCCTCAAGTACATGTTCGTCCCCGGCTACGCTCTGAAGGCGGGCTTCTTTGACAAGGCGCCCGGCTTTATGGAAGTTCTCGCAACGGCCGGCGGCCAGATGTTCTTCTCCCTGTCTCTTGCCATGGGCGCCATGATCACCTACGGCTCCTACCTCGGCAAGAATGAGAACCTCCCGAAAAACTCCGTCATCATCGTTATCTCCGATACCCTCGTTGCCATCATGGCCGGCCTCGCCGTTATCCCGGCGGCCGTCGCCAACGGCATCGCCAAGGGCATGGCCGTCTCCGAGATCAAGCTCGGCGGCCCGAACCTCCTGTTCGCCACGCTGCAGGACGTGTTCCATGACATGGGCACCATCGGCGGTATCTTCGGCCTGATCTTCTACGCCCTCGTTCTGATCGCGGCCATCTCCTCCGCCATCTCCCTGATCGAGGCGGTCTCCGTCACCTTCATCGACCACGCCAGCGCCAAGGGTCACGAGCGTGACCGCAACAAGGTGCTCGCCGTCGTCTGCCTCGCCATCACCCTGCTGGCCTGCCTCGTCGCGGTTGACGGTCTCGGCTCCAACGGCATCGCGCCGAAGGATCTGTTCCACATCAACTCCAAGGCTGACTGGTGCGCTGACTGGCTCGACTTCATGGATATGATCTCCGAAGGCATTGCCATGCCGCTCGGCGCCATGCTCATGTCCATCATGGTCGGCTGGGAGATCAAGCCGAAATCCCTGTACGGCGAGATCGACAGCGGCTACAATGGCCACATCCACGGCTTCTACACCTTCTGCATCAAGTATCTCTGCCCCGTGATCATGTTCTTCATCCTGCTTGTGCAGATCAGCACGTTCTTCGGTCTGGGCTGGTTCAACTGATCGCAGCATCAGAAGCTTTTCGTACAACGAAACAAAACAACCGCAACCGGCAGCCTTCTGGCTGCCGGTTTTTGTTGTGCCGTGCGCTGCGGCGGCGGTCACCGTGCAGTCCTGCGTCCGGACATGGAAAAAGCGCCGTGCAGATCGCTCTGCACGGCGCTCTTCCGCTGGGGAAAATGAAGATGGGAGAAAGAAAAAAGAGGATTGGTAAGTTTGCGGCGGCGGGGCGGTTACCCGCCGCCGATGGACGATAGAGAAGGAGTGCGCGCTTACTTCGTGCTGTCGCTGGCGCGGTCGAACGTGACGGTCAGCTTCAGCGTCTCGCCGCTGCGCGAGACGGTCAGCGTAGCGCTCTCACCGGCGGAGTACCCGTGCAGCGCGCTGCGCAGCGCGTCGCCGGAGGAGACAGCCGTGTTGTCGATGGCGGTGATGATGTCGCCCGCCTTCAGGCCAGCCTTCTCGGCGCAGCTACCGCTGTTAACGGCGTTGACATACGCGCCTTTCGGCATGTTGTAGTACTGCGCGGCGCTGTCCGGAATGGTCTGCAGCGTGATGCCGAGCTGGGCGCGGTCGGTCACGGTGCCGTTTTTCATGAGATCGTTCGCGATGGCCACGGCGTCATTGACCGGGATGGCGAAGCCCAGACCCTCTACGCCGGAGGAACTGTATTTCGCGGTCACGATGCCGATGACCTGACCGGAGGTGTTGTACACCGGACCGCCGGAGTTGCCGGCGTTGACGGCAGCGTCGATCTGGAACATGTTGATGCCGTTGTCGGTGCCGTCGGAGGTGGTGATGGTGCGGTCGAGCGCGCTGATCATGCCGCTCGTCATGGTGAACTCCAGCTCGCCGAGCGGGTTGCCCACGGCGTAGACCGTGTCGCCGACGGTCATGCTGTCGCTGTCGCCGAAGGTGACGGGCGTCACGCCGGTGGCGTCGACCTTGAGCAGGGCAATGTCATTGTCCTCGTCCACGCCGACGATGGTCGCCTGATAGGTCGTGCCGTCGTAGGTGAGCACAGACACGCTGTAGCCGTACTGGTGCGCGGTGGAGATGACGTGGTAGTTTGTGAGTACGTAGCCGTCATCCGTGATGAAAAAGCCGCTGCCGCAGCTCGCCTGAGAGCTCGTCTGGCCGAAGTAGTTGGTGTAGGTCACTTCCGTCGTGATGGCGACGACCTGCTTGCATGCCTGGCTGTAGATGGCCGAGGCGGAGCTCGGGTCGGAGCTGACCGGCTGCGTCACGAGCGTGCCGCCGGAGTTGGAGGCGGAGCTGCTGCCGGTCCTGCCGGAGCGGGTGATGAGCCCCGCAATCGCACCGCCGCCAAGGCCGCCGAGCAGCGCGCACACGAGGCACAGGCACGCGATGCGCGTGATGAGCCGCTTTTGTTCCGGCGTGCGCGCAGTCCTGGGCTTTCTCGGGCGGTGCTTGTGCTTGGGCTTCTCGGCCCAGGCGTCGTCATTCGGCGTGTAGTAGCGCGGCGGAGTATTGCCCGCATCGTCGCTGGGGTGGAAGTTCGCGTCCTCGTAGCTGCGCTCGGCTTCGGGGCGGACGATGTGATAGGTCACGTCCTCACTGCCGTCGATCTTCGCGCCGCAGCTCGTGCAGAAGCTCGCGCCCGGCTCGAGCGCCGCACCGCACTGCGGGCACACGCGGCCCTGTGCGGAGCCGGTCCCGTTTGCCGCCGTCTCTGCCTGCGCGGAGGTGTTCTCCGTGCCTTCTGCCTGCGCGGAGGTGGTTTCGGTCCCTGCCTGTGCGGAAGTGGTTTCAGCTTCCGGCTGTTCGCTTTCGGGGAAATTGGAAGCGTCGTTCATGTTTTTTTTTGCCTCCCGGCTGTGTTGTTTTTGAAGTGTCTATATCGTAGCCGATATTTGTAACACGCGCATGAACAAAGGGCGAAGATTTTTCGAATATTCCCAAAAGCATTTGTGAACACTGCGTCTGATTTGTGAACGCGCGGCAAAAAACCGCCCACACATCGTCGGATGTGCGGGCGGTAGGGCTTTGCGGGTGTTACCGGCCGAAGCTGCTGTCGGTCGTTTCGTAGGTGTTGACGGCCGGCTGGGTGTCAGGCTCGCCGCCGTACTTGATCGAGTCGCGCTCGAGCAGCGGCTCGATGCCGTGCGCGCGCAGCCACGCGAGCGTGCGCGTGGAGTCGGTCAGCGGAACATAGTCAACGTTGGCATAGACGGTTTCGCCCGTTGCCGGGTCATATTGACTGAGCTGATAGCCGATGGTCACGGCGTAGGCCGTGCTCTTGCGCATGCCGCTGTCGGTCAGCCAGGCGCGGCCCATGGTGCCGTCCGCACAGTCGGGCACGATGGCGTTTTCATACAGGTCGAGCGCCTGCTCGGCCGTCAGCTCCACGTACAGATAGTCGCCGTTCTTCGTCTCATAGCCGATGTTGGCGTAGGTAAGGTGCTCGAGTGTCACTGCGAGTTCCGGCGTGTTGCGCGTGGTGCGCGCTTCGTCGCAGTTGAGCACCTGCTCGATCTGCGCCAGACGCGTGCTCGTGTCGGGGAGCGTGTATTCGCGCATCAGCACCTTGCCGTTCGTGAGCTTGTAGGTCAGCTGCAGACTGGTGATGCCGGTGTCGTCCGTGATCTTTTCGCGCTCCGCCACGACGGCGCGGTGGATGTCCTCCACGGCCTGAATGTTCTCCGCCTCGGTGAGCGCGGAGTTGTAACCGTTGCAGATGATGCGCGCGCTTTTGACCTGCGCGGTATCCGGGATGCGGCGGGCGTAGCCCGTGAGGTCGCACTTTGCGCCGACCACGACGAGGCAGCACACGGCCGCTGTGACCGCGCAGCCGCGCCAGACCGTGCGCGGGATGCGCAGGGACTTGCGGATGACCATCTCGCTGATGACAAAGCCGAGCGCTGCGCCGAGGACTGCCAGCAGCAGGAACGGCGCCAGATGTGCCCGGTAGGCCGGCACGTTGAGCAGTATGCCGTACACGCCGACCGGCATTGCCAGACCGGCGAAGAGCGCCACGATGTACTTCAGCACCGGCTTGAGCACCGGGATGGCGACGGTGTCGCCCGCGCTTTCCATGCGGCGGCGCCGGTAGAGCTGACCCGCGCACACGAGCAGCAGCAGCGCGAACGCCGCCCAGACGAGCGGATAGGTCCAGCCGGAGAAGTTGGCAATGGCGACCTCCGCCTCCGTGCCGCTGATCGGGCGCACCAGATCGGCGTGACCGACACTTGTGCGCCGCATGAACAGCACCAGCGGGGAGAGCCAGTCGACCGGCAGATCCGCCATACCCGACATGCCGTACACGAACGTGTAGAGCACGGATTCGATGAGCACCTGGAAGCCCACGGCGATGAAGTTCACGAGCAGGTACAGGCACGGCAGCATGACCACGTGGCCGGTGAACATGGCGCACAGCACGGCGATGCCGTAGAATACGACCGTCTCGAGCGCGAGTATGCCCAGCCAGATGAGCAGCGGCTCGATGACGAGTTCGAAACGCGTCGCCTCGATGAGCACGGCGAGGCCGAAGATCACGGCCTCGGCTGACAGAAGCATCACAAGGCCCGCCAGCAGATGCGTGCGGAACATGCACCCGCGCCGGATCGGCAGGGAGGCGGCCAGCCCCGCGCTGCGCGGCGTGTACAGATAGCCGAACATGGCGGCGGCTGCGAGCAGGCCCGCGCAAAACGCTGTCAGCGGCAGCAGCATCTGCGTCTCGGAGAGAATGACGTTCGAGAGGTAGCCGATCTGCTCGGTCGACACATACGGTGTCGTCGTGCGCGCGTTGAGCAGCACACCCGGCAGCAGGATGAACAGAATCACGCCGTAGATGACCCACAGCGGCCACCAGCGCGACAGGCATTTGCGAAATTCCGTCCCGTTACAGAAGGATGTCTTTGACGGCATAGTCTGCACCTCCCAATTCATAAATAAAGATCTCCTCGAGCGTCAGCGGCACCACATCGAGGTACTGCGGCTGCGCAGTGGACAACCGGTTCGTGACCTCGGCGGCGTCGCCGTGGACGATCAGCGTGTGCAGGTGTCCCTGACTGCTCCGGTGCAGGATGTCGAGCCCCTCGGGCAGCTCGGCACCGTCCGGCAGGGCCACGAGCACCTTGACGATGTTGGCCTGCAGCTCTGCGAGCGGGTGCTCGAGCAGGACTTTGCCGCCGTTCATGATGCCCACATGATCGCACACGTCCTCGAGCTCGCGCAGGTTGTGCGACGAGATGAGCACGGTCGTGCCGTTTTCGGCCACATCGGCCAGCACAAGATTCCAGACCTGGCGGCGCATGACGGGGTCGAGCCCGTCCACCGGCTCGTCAAGGATGAGCACGTCCGGCCGCAGACTCATTGCCAGCCAGAACGCGGCCTGCTTCTGCATGCCCTTGGACAGGCGGCGGATCTGCCGCTTCGGATCGAGCTGAAACACCTCGCCGAGCTTCTGATAGCGTTCGGCGTCGAACTTCGGGTAGATGCCGCGATAGTAGCGCATCATGTCCGGAATCGTCGCCTGCGGGAAATAGAACACGTCGTCCGGGATGTAAGCGATGCGCGCCTTGACGGCCGGGTTTTCGTACACGGGCTGGCCGTCGATGTCAATCACGCCGCTGTCCGGGCGGTAGATGCCGGTCAGGTGGCGGATGAGCGTGGACTTGCCCGCGCCGTTCGGCCCGACGAGGCCGTACACCGCGCCGCGCGGCACGGTCATGGTCACGCCGTCGAGCGCGCGGAAGCCGTCAAACGTTTTGACGACGTCTTTGACTTCAATCATGGTTCGTTCCTCCTTCGGGGATGCGGCGGCGCAGCTCCTCGCAGCGCATGCCGAGGTATAGCAGCTCCTGCACGGCCGCATCGAACTGCTGCAGCAGCGCGACCTGCCGCGCGGGATCGTCCGGAATCTGGGCGCAGACGTAGCTGCCGCGTCCGGCAACGGAGCAGATGTAGCCCTCCGTCTCCAGCTCACGGTAGGCGCGCTGGATCGTGTTCGGGTTGATGGTCAGCTGTGTGGACAGCTCGCGCACCGAGGGCAGCTTTTCGCCCAGCGGCAGTGAGCCGGACACGATCAGCCGGCGCAGCCCGTCGCGCACCTGTTCGTAGATCGGCCGGGAATCGCGGTAATTGATCGAGATCGTAGTGCAACACCAACTTTCTGTAGCGTATCAACTGTATTAACCGTGTTGGTACAGTTAAGTTACCATGTGCCGGCGCATCTGTCAAGGGTTAAGATGCATTTTGATGCAAAAAGTTCCCGGACACGGGTTCGCGTCCGGGAATGGAGAATGTCAAATATCTGCGCTGGGGTGCAGGGATCCAGATAATTTTATTTCTGTCCCTCCCGGCTCTCGAGATAGACCATCAGCGTTGCAATGTCGGCGGGGGAGACGCCGGAGATACGGCTGGCCTGGCCGAGGCTGGCGGGGCGGATGTCGCTGAGCTTCTGCCGCGCCTCGAGCCGCAGGCAGGACACCTGCCGGTAGTCGAGATCCGGCGGCAGCAGCCGCTCCTCCAGCCGGGTGAACTCCGCCACCTGCCGCAGCTGGCGCTGGATGTAGCCCGCGTACTTGAGCCGGATCTCCGCCTGCTCGGTCACGACGCGCGGCAGCTCCGGCCGCGCGGAGTCGAACGGCGCGAGATCGGCATATGTGATCTGCGGCCGGCGCAGGAGGTCGGCCAGACTCACGCCCGAGCTCGTCGGCGCGGTGCCACGCGCGGTGAGCATCGCGGCGAGGGCATCCGACGGGGCGAGGTGCGTTTTCTCCAGCCGGGCGCACTCGGCGTCCACCAGCCGGTATTTTTCCTGCACGGCGGCAAAGCGTTCGTCCGATACCAGCCCGATCCGGTGGCCGATGGCGCTCAGGCGCTCGTCGGCGTTGTCCTGCCGGTGCAGCAGGCGGTACTCCGAACGGGAGGTCATGATGCGGTACGGTTCGTTCGTGCCCTTGGTCACGAGGTCGTCCACGAGCGTGCCGATGTACCCGTCCGAGCGGCGGAGGATCATGGGCTCCCGTCCCAGCAGCTTCAGCGCCGCGTTCACGCCCGCAACAAAGCCCTGCACGGCCGCCTCCTCATAGCCGGACGAGCCGTTGAACTGCCCCGCGCCGTAGAGGCCAGGCACTTTTTTGGCCTCCAGCGTCGGCAGCAGCTCCGTCGGATCCACGCAGTCATACTCGATCGCGTAGGCGCAGCGGGTCATCTCCGCGTGCTCGAGCCCCGGCAGTGTGTGCAGCATCGCGACCTGCACGTCCTCCGGCAGGGAGGAGGAGAAGCCCTGAATATAGAGCTCTTCCGTGTCCAGACCCATCGGCTCGATGAACAGCTGGTGGCGCGGCTTGTCGGGGAAGGTCATGATCTTCGTCTCGATCGATGGGCAGTAGCGCGGGCCGACGCCCTCGATCACGCCGGAGTAGATCGGGCTGCGGTCGAGGTTCGCGCGGATGATGGCATGCGTGCGCTCGTTGGTATAGGTCAGGTAGCACACGGCCTTGTTCTCGACCGGGTGCGTGGTGGAAAACGAGAACGGTTCGATCTCCGCGTCGCCCGGCTGTAGTTCCATGCGGGAAAAGTCCACCGTGCGCGCGTTCACGCGCGGCGGCGTGCCGGTCTTGAACCGGCGCATGCGCAGCCCCAGCGCCTTGCAGCACTCGGCCAGCGGCCCGGCAGCCGCCAGCCCGTCCGGCCCGGAATCGCGCAATACATCGCCCACGATCGTGCGCCCGTGCAGATACGTGCCCGTCGCGAGCACGGCGGCGCGGCAGCGGTACACGGCGCCGTTTGCCGTCACGACGGCGCTGACGCGGCCGTCCTCCGTCTCGACGGCCACGACCTCCGCCTGCTTGACGCGCAGGTTCGGCTGCAGCTCGAGCGTGTGCTTCATCACGGCCTGATACTTCCGCCGGTCGGCCTGCGCGCGCAGCGAGTGCACGGCCGGCCCTTTGCCGCGGTTGAGCATCCGGTACTGGATGCAGGCCTGATCGGCCGCGCGCGCCATCTCGCCGCCGAGCGCATCGAGCTCGCGCACGAGGTGGCCCTTGCCCGTACCGCCGATGGCGGGGTTGCAGGGCATGTTGCCGATGGCGTCCATGTTGATGGTGAAGCAGACGGTGTCCAGCCCGAGCCGGGCGGCGGCCAGCGCGGCCTCAATGCCCGCGTGGCCCGCGCCGACGACGGCGACGTCACAGCTTCCGGCGTCATAACGCATGACGAGATCCCTCCGGATTCTTATTAGAATAACAACAACTTTTTATTCTACCCGTTTTGCGCCACGAATGCAAGAGCGGCGGGGCGCGTGCGGCGGCAAAAACGGTTGTGCAGTATCCGCACAACAAAATGCAAAAAAGCGCTTGCTTTATCGTGCTAATGTGGTAATATAACAGCGTGCTAACAAGCAAAAACAAATTTTGAAATACGATGAAGGAGAACAGACATGAAAAAGATGACCAAAGTGATCTCGCTGGCGCTCGCGCTGGTGATGTGCCTGGCGCTGTGCGCCTGCGGCAGCAAGAAGGAAGCAAGCTATAAGATGCTCGACGAGAAGGTCTCCACCGAGCAGTACGGCATCGGCTTCAAGAAGGGCAACACCGAGCTGCGCGACGCCGTGCAGGCCGCCCTTTTCCAGCTCTACAAAGACGGCAAGGTCGAAGAGATCGCCAAGAAGTATTCCGACTACAACCTCGATGCGATGCTCTGCCTCGACAAGCAGACCGAGACCACGTTTGACGCCGCCCAGGCGAGCGATGAGTTCAAGGCCCGCACGACCTTCACCGTCGGCTTCGACGCCGAGTATCCCCCGTACGGCTACATGGGCGCGGACGGCGAATACACCGGCTTTGACCTCGACCTGGCGCAGGCCGTGTGCGACATCTACAACTGGGAGCTCGTCAAGACCCCCATCGACTGGGACACCAAGGACGTCATCCTCAGCGCCGGTCAGATCGACTGCATCTGGAACGGCTTCACGATGACCGGCCGCGAGGACAGCTACACGTTCAGCGTGCCGTACATTGACAACAGCATCGTCGTCGTCACGCTCGACAACTCCGGCATCAACTCCCTGGCAGACCTCAAGGGCAAGACCGTGGTCGCGCAGGCCGGCTCCTCCGCGCTGAGCGCACTGGAAGATCCGGATGGCGCTAAGGATCTGGCCGATACCTTCAAGGAATTGCAGCAGACGCCCGACTACAACACTGCCATGATGAACCTCAAGTCCGGTCTGGTGGACGCGGTCGCCATCGACATCGGCGTCGCTCAGTACTACCTGAGCCAGCAGGGCTGAGGACCGTCAATACATATCAGAATCTGCTCCAAAGGACGGCGAAGTCACTTCGCCGCCCTTTGCCGCGGTTTCGGGAAAGGTAGGAAACCATGTCATTTTCCATGATCTGCATCCAGCTGCTCAAGGGCCTCGGCTCCACGTGCCTGATCTTCGCGCTCACGCTGCTGCTGTCGCTGCCGCTGGGCCTGCTGGTATGCTTCGGGCGCATGTCCCGCTTCAAGCCCCTGCAATATGTCGTTCGCTTCTTCATCTCCATCCTGCGCGGCACGCCGCTCATGCTGCAGCTGATCGTGGTGTGCTTTGCGCCGTTTTATGTTTTCGGCATGAAGCTCACGGCGGGCTGGACGTTCGCCGCACTCATCATTGGCTTCGTCATCAACTACGCGGCCTATTTTGCCGAGATCTACCGCGGCGGCATCGAGTCCATCCCCGTCGGCCAGTATGAGGCGGCCGAGGTGCTCGGTTACACGCGCGGGCAGACCTTCGGGCGCATCATCCTGCCGCAGATGGTCAAGCGCGTGCTGCCGCCGGTCACGAACGAGGTCATCACCCTCGTCAAGGACACGTCGCTGGCGTTCGTGCTGTCCTATGCCGAGATGTTCACCATCGCCAAGCGCGTGGCCAACTCCATCAGCAGCGTCATGCCGCTGTTCGTCGCGGGCCTGTTCTACTTCGTGTTCAATGCGATCGTGGCCTGGGCGATGGAGAAGATCGAAAAGCGCATGAGCTATTATCACTGATCGGAGGGAGACACCATGCCTGTATTGGAACTCAACCACATCCGCAAGCGCTTCGGCGATCTGGAAGTGCTGCAGGATATCTCGCTCTCGGTCGAAAAGGGCGAGGTCGTGGCCATCATCGGCCCGAGCGGCAGCGGCAAATCCACGCTGCTGCGCTGCGCCACGCTGCTCGAGCGCATCGACTCCGGCGAGGTCTGCTTTGACGGACACTACGCCGCGCGCACGGGTGACGATGGCGCCGCTGTCTACGCCGACAAGGCAGAGCTCAAGCAGATCCGCAATTATTTCGGCCTTGTTTTTCAGCAGTTCAATCTTTTTCCGCACTACTCCGTGCTCAAAAACGTCATGGACGCGCCCATCTGCGTCCAGAAGCGCGAGCGCGCGGAGGTCGAGGTGTCCGCGCGCAAAACGCTCGAGAAGATGGGCCTCGGCGACAAGGCCGACGCCTATCCGTGCCAGCTCTCCGGCGGCCAGCAGCAGCGCGTGGCCATCGCGCGCGCACTGGAGATGAACCCCGAGATCCTGTTTTTCGATGAGCCGACCTCCGCGCTCGACCCCGAGCTCACGGGCGAGGTGCTCAAGGTCATCCGCGCGCTCGCCGAGGAGCACATGACCATGGTCATCGTCACGCACGAGATGGCGTTTGCCCGCGCCGTGGCCGATAAGGTCATCTTCATGGACGGCGGCGTCATCGTCGAGCAGGGCGCGCCCGAGCAGGTCTTCGGCGACACGCAGCAGGCGCGCACGAAGCAGTTCCTCGCACGCTACAACGAGCGGCCGTGACAAAAATGTAAGAGAAAATTCAGCTTTTCCCTCTTGCACGGCCGTGCGAGATTCGGTATGATAAAAAGCGCATCGGGTCCCGGTGCGCTTTTTTGATTTTGATTTGGGAGGGCTTCCCTTGAAGCATACAAAACGGATCGCGGCGCTGCTGCTTGCGCTCGCGCTGTGCGTTTCCTGTGCAGCGTGCAGCAAGACGGTCGGCAGCTACCGCGTGGTCAAGACGCTCGGCACGGAGCAGTTTCGCATCGGCTTTCGCGACGGAGATCAGGCGGCGGTGTATGTCAACGCCGCGCTCAAGGTCCTCGCGGCCGACGGGACGATCCACAGCCTCGCGCTCAAGTGGTTCGGCACGGACAACACGACCTTTGACAGCGACGCCAATGCGCTCGACGCGCTCGGCGACATTCCGCAGCGCACGTTCATCATGGGTCTGAACGAGGAGCGCTTTCCCATGAGCTATGCCGACGGCGACGGCTACAGCGGTTTTGACGTCGAGCTTGCGCAGGCGGTCTGCGCCCGCCTCGGCTGGACGCTGCAGTATCAGCCGATCTCGAATCAGAACGCCTATGTTGAGCTCTCGAGCGGCAATGTCGACTGCGCCTGGGGCGGCATGGTGCTCGACCAGACCGACAGCAAGGACAGCAAGAACAAGAAAAAGCAGAAGATGACGCTCACCGCGCCGTATCTTGAAAATGAGCTGCAGCTCATCGTGCGCGGCGACTCGAAATACCGCACCACCGGCAGCCTCAAGGGCACGACCGTCCTGCTCGGCACGGACGAGACGTACATGGCCGCCCTCTCGGCCGACGAGAAGCTCCTGAAGCGTTTCGGCGCGGCGCAGCGTGTCACCGGCGGGTCGAAGGCGTGCTTTGAGGCACTCTCGGCCGGGTCGTGCGCCGCCATCGTGGCCGACAGCACGGCTCTCGCTTATTATACGCACTGACGTCTGGCCGCCCGCGCGGGGCTCTGCGCGGGCGGCTTTTCGTGTCATGGCCGCGCTTTTTCGCCCCGGTTTGCAAAAAGGGTTCCCGCTTTTGCGTCAACTGTGCTATACTGGCCGTGTCCGCGCCTGCCGAACCGGCGGAAATTTTTTACTTGCGCGGGCAGAAACACAGGTACGCCTATGTCGAACAGCAACAATAAATACAAAACCCTCGTGTCCAACACCATGCTCATCAGCCTCGGCACCTTCGGCAGCAAGCTGCTGGTGTTTTTCATGGTGCGCTTTTACACGAGCTATCTTACCCCGGCGGACTACGGCACCGCCGACCTCATCACGCAGACGGCCAATCTGCTCTTCCCGCTCATCAGTCTCGGCATCACGGACGGCGTGTTCCGTTTCGCCGTGGACCACACAGAGCAGCGGCGCAACATCTTCTCCGTCGGCGTGTATACGATCCTGGCGGGCGCCGTGCTGCTCGTGGCCATTTTGCCGCTGCTGGGGCTCTTCCCGCAGTTTGACGGGTTCCTCTGGCTGATCGCACTGTACACGATGTGCTCGTGCTTCCACTCGCTGTGTGCGCAGTTCGTGCGCGCCGAGGGACACACGGCGCTCTACGCCGTGCAGGGCATGATCAACACCGTGCTCGTCATCGGGCTCAACGTGCTCTTCCTCGTCGGTCTGCACATGGGCATCACGGGCTATGTGCTCTCCGTTGCGCTGGCGGATCTGGCGTGCACGCTGCTTCTGTTCGTGCGCGAGCGGCTCTGGCGCCAGCTCATGCTCCGCCCGGGCTGGGCGGCCGCGCGCGAAATGCTGGCCTACAGCATTCCCATGATCCCGACGACGGTGTTCTGGTGGATCACGAGCGTGTCCGACCGCTACATGGTCACGGCCTACCTCGGCGTGGATGCCAACGGTATCTACGCCGTGTCGTACAAGATGCCGACGATCCTGTCGCTCGTGTCGAGCATTTTCATGGAGGCGTGGCAGTTTTCCGCCGTGTCCGAGGCGCAGGGCAGCCGGCGCGAGCACATCCGCTTCTTCTCGAAGGTCTGGTGCTCGTTCCAGTCGGTGATGTTCCTGGCTGGCGCGTGCATTATTGCTTTCGCCGTGCCGGAGATCCGTGTGCTCACGACCGAGCAGTATTACGGCGCGTGGCTGTATGTGCCGGTGCTCGGCATGGCCATGGTCTTTTCCGCGTTCGTGAGCTACCTCGGCAGCGTCTACATGGTCGAAAAGTGCAGCAAGCGCACGTTCGTCACATCCATGATCGGCGCGCTGCTCAACATCGCGCTCAACTTCCTGCTCATCCCGTCGAAGCTCGGCGTGCAGGGCGCGGCCATCGCCACGTGCGCGAGCTATTTTGTCGTGTTTGTCATCCGGGCGGTGGATGCGCGCAAGTTCATCCCGTTCCGGTTTTATGTTGTGGGCGTCACGGAAAACTGCATCCTGCTGACGGTGCAGACGCTCTTCATCGTCCTGCAGCTTCCGGGCTGGAAGATCGCGCAGGCAGTGTGCATCTTACTGCTGCTCCTGCTCAACCGCAAGCCGCTTCTGGCCGGCGCGGGAAAGATCGTCCGCTTCCGCCGCTGACGCAACGATTTGGAGGATTTGTAATTTGAAGATTTGGAACAGCCTGTTTGGGAAGATCGTCATGACCTTTCTCATCTCCATGGTGCCGGTGCTTGAGCTGCGCGGTGCGATCCCGATCGGCGTGGCGCATGGCCTGGATTACCGCATCGCCATCGCGGTGTCCATCCTCGGCAACCTCGTGCCGGTGCCGTTCATCGTGCTCTTCATCCGCAAGATCTTTGCCTGGCTGCGCACGAAGAGCGAGCGGCTCAACGGCTTTGTCACGCGCATGGAGCAGCGCGCGCTCAAAAAGTCGGACACCGTGCGCCGTGCGCGCTTCTGGGGCCTGTTCATTTTTGTGGCCATTCCGCTGCCTGGCACCGGCGCGTGGACGGGCTCGCTCATCGCGGCCATGCTGGAGATGCGCGTCAAGGAGGCTTTCCCGCCGATCGCGCTCGGCGTCGTCACGGCCGGCATCATCGTCGCTGTCGTGACGTATGGCGCGGCGTCGCTGCTGTTTTAGCGCCAACGCGGTCCGCTGCACCGGGAATTTGTTGGAAAAGGCTGCGGGCACGAACGCCGGAAGACTTTTTGATGCACGCAAAAAAATCCCGCTGTCCCATGGGACAGCGGGATTCTTTTATGTACCGGTTACTCGGCGAACGCTTTTTCCAGCGCTTCGAGCTCCTCACGAAGCTCGTGCGGCAGCTTGTCGCCGAACTGCGCGAAGTATTCGCGGATGCCCGCGCAGTTTTCGCGCCAGCTTTCGGCGTCGAGTGTCAGCAGCTCCCTGAGCGTCTCGACCGTCACGCCGCTGCCGTCGAGGTTGATGTCCTCGGGCTTCGGCTCGTAGCCGATGACCGTCTCGTCCGCGCCCACTTCGTCAAAGCAGCGCTTGAGGATCCACTCGAGCACGCGTAGGTTGTCACCGAAGCCCGGCCACAGGAAGCGGCCGTTGTCGTCCGTGCGGAACCAGTTGACGTTGAAGATCTTCGGCGCGTTCGGCAGCTTCTCGCCCATGTCGAGCCAGTGCTGCCAGTAGTCGGCCATGTTGTAGCCGCAGAACGGGCGCATGGCCATCGGGTCGCGGCGCACAACGCCCACGGCGCCGGTCGCGGCGGCCGTCGTCTCGGACGCCATCGTCGCGCCGACGAACACACCGTGCGCCCAGTCGCGGGACTGGTAGACCAGCGGGGCGGTCTTTGCGCGGCGGCCGCCGAAGATGATCGCGCTGATCGGCACGCCGGTGCCCTTGAAGAACTCCTCGCTGATGCACGGGCAGTTCTCCGCCGGGGCAGTGAAGCGGCTGTTCGGGTGCGCGCCGCGCGTGCCGTCGCTGCCGTCCCACACCTCGCCCTTCCAGTTGCGCAGGTGGCCCTTGGGCGGCTGTTTGGTCATGCCCTCCCACCAGACGGTCATGTCGTCCTCGTTGAGCACGACGTTCGTGAAGATGGTGTTTTTGCTCGTGGATGCGAGCGCGTTCGGGTTGGATTTCTTGCTCGTGCCGGGGGCGACGCCGAAGAAGCCGTTTTCGGGGTTCACGGCCCAGAGGCGGCCGTCCGGGCCGACGCGCAGCCAGGCGATGTCGTCGCCGACGGTCCAGCACTTCCAGCCGTTTTTGCGGTAGCCCTCGGGCGGGATGAGCATGGCGAGGTTCGTCTTGCCGCACGCAGACGGGAACGCGCCCGTCACATAACGCACTTCGCCCTTGGGGTTCTGGATGCCGAGGATGAGCATGTGCTCAGCCAGCCACCCCTCGCGGCGGCCGAGCACGGAGGCGATGCGCAGCGAGAAGCACTTTTTGCCCTGCAGCACGTTGCCGCCGTAGTTGGAGTTGACGGAGATGATCTTGTTCTCCTCCGGGAAGTGGACGATGTAGCGATTCTCGGGGTCGAGCGTGACCTTGGAGTGCACGCCGAGGATGACGTCGCTGCTGTCGCCGAGCGCCTCGAGCACCTTCGTGCCGATACGCGTCATGATGGCCATGTTCAGCACGACGTAGATCGAGTCCGTGACCTCGATGCCGTACTTGGCAAACGGGGAGCCGATCACGCCCATGGCGTAGGGGATGACATACATCGTGCGGCCGGCCATGGCGCCGCGCAAAATCTCGTGCAGTTTGGCCTTCATCTCGTCCGGATCCATCCAGTTGTTTGTGGGGCCGGCCTCTTCGCGGGTCCTGGAGCAGATAAATGTCCGGCCCTCGACACGCGCCACGTCGTTGACGTCGCTGCGATTGAGATAGCAGCCGGGCAGCTTTTCTTCATTGAGTTTGATGAGCTCGCCGGTTTCCACGGCGATCTTGCGCAGGGATTCGAGCTGGGCCTCCGAGCCGTCGATCCAGACGATCTCTTTCGGGGTCGTGAGTTCGGCGGTTTTCCGCACCAGCTCCAGTACGGACGGGTTTTGCGTCAGTTCCATGTTGTCAGGTTCTCCTTTTTGACTAAAATTTCTCGACCTTGATCCGTATCTATACTACATTTCTCTGAAAATACCTTACACCATCCCGCCGCGCCTGTAAACCCCAAAACGGAAACTTTCCCTGTGAACCTTTTCACACAGACGCATTTGTGCTACAATGCGCGCAGACATTCCCGATCCGAAGGAGGGACCCCACCATGTGGAAAACCGTTGTGCCGGCGGCGGCCGTGCTGTCGGCCGAGGCGATCATCCGGCGGCGGATCAACGCCCTGCCGGCCGCGACCTTCCCGCTGCGCGTCGGGCCGCGCGTGCAGCTGCGCCGGGCGCACAACCGCGGCCTGCTGTGCAGCAAGCTCGCGCAAAAGCCGCGGGCGGCCGCTGCGCTGCAGACTGTGTCTGCCGCTGCGCTCGCGGCCATGGCGGCCGTGTGTGTCTGCCGCCGGAGCGGCACGGCGCTGCAGATCGGCATGGGCCTGATGCTCGGCGGCGCGCTGGCCAACCTCATCGAGCGCTGGGCGCGCGGGTCGGTCACGGACTATGTGTACCTGCCGCGTGCGGTTATCCCGTTTTTCCGGCGCATCATCTGGAACGCGGCCGACCTGAGCGTCCTGACCGGCTGCATCACGGCAGTGATCGCACTGCTGCACGAAAAATTGTGATTATGTCAACTGAATTATGTAAATTTATTTGGCAAAGTAACAAAGGCTCAAAATGGATAAAAATGTAGCATAGTACTGCGTATTGTGACGGATAAGGTATTCGTTTTATTGTTGCATATACAAAATTATGTAAACTAGAATTATGTAAATAAATTGGACGCACTAACAAAGCCTTCCTCTTGAGGGAAAGGTGCCGAGCTGTGTTCGGCGGATGAGGTGGAAAGGTTACGTTTTCCCCGGCACCTTCGGCAGTGCGGTGCATTCCATAAGGTATCTGCGCAGCAGGGGAGCACGAGGGGGCAAGGCCCTCTCGTAAGAAATCGAGCTGTTTTTCGGAAGCGGTACACCCAGCCGCAAAATATTCCGTCCATAGAGCAGCAGGGGAGCACGAGGGGGCAAGGCCCGCCTCGTAATGGATTCGGCTATCTTTTTGCCTTTCAGACAAAAAGATAGCCCCTTGCTCCAACATCGGAACAAGGGGCTATCCTGCCGTGTTCGGTTCCATCACCAGAACCTCCTTTTGTTTTCTTTTCCTGCCGTGTGCAGAGGTTTCGCGCTGCACGCGGACTCCGACCGCCGGGAAGGAACATGCGTTTGCAAGATTCCGCACCACTGCGTGCCGTCTCCGGAATGACAGAACCCTGTCTGCTTCCGGACGATTCAGTACATGGGACTCACCTCCATCGATTCCGTTGAACCTGTATTCTAAAGGCGCTGCCCCTCGTGAGGGGCTGCTGCTCTTCTCTGGTTCTGGCTACAGTATAGCAGTTCGTCTTCTTTTTGTCAATGATTTAATTAACAAAAATTGAATGAAATGTTCAGTAAAAACGCCGAATTTTTCACTGCCTCGTGCCAACGCCCCTGCATGCGGGGCGCTGGCAAATCCTCCGCGCGGCGCGCAAAAGGAAAACCGCCGTGCGTGTCCGTCGGCGCACAGCGGCAGCAGCTTCGGTTCAGCGGTCGCTCGGAGCGGCGCTCTGGCCGCCGAAGATCCAGTCGTCGAGGTCCTGGCCCATGTGTTTTCACCTCCCGGATGATTCGCATACGGCCATTGTATGTGCCGCGGCGCGAAAAAATGCACGAACCGGCGCAGCCGAACTAGAAAGAACTTGAAACCGTCGGCCGTTTGCGCTATAATCTATGCATATTTTCCGGAAACGGAGCCTGTCTCCGCGGGCAACACTATTTTCAAAGGATAAGGTGAATCACGAATGAGTGCATCCCAGGACAAGAAGCGCCGCACAGATGAGCGCGCGCTGGGCACGGAGCGCCGCCAGGTCGCCTCGCAGAAGGAAGCCAAAGAGCGCAAGCAAAGCAAGATCAAGTGGACGGTCGGCTCGATCATCGTCGTGCTGCTCGTTGCCGCGATTCTGATCGGCAACTCCAGCCTCTTTTACACCGCGCGCCCCGCGCTGCAGGTCGGCGATGTGAAGTATTCCTCGGCCGAGGTCAATTACGCCTACCGCACGGCCTACCTCTCGTTCTGCAACCAGTACGGCAACTATCTGACCTATGTCAAGCTGGACACCAGCAAGCCGCTCGATGAGCAGGAATGCGGCATCAGTGACGAGTTTGACACCTGGGACGATTATTTCCGGGACGCTGCCGAGAAGAACCTGGTGCAGGTCACGGCGCTGTGCGATGCCGCCGGGAAGGCCGGCGTCTCGCTCGACGAGGACGACCAGCACGAGGTCGACGAGCAGTTTTCCTACATCGAGCTCGCTGCCAAGCAGTATAAGTACAACTCCGTCAGCAAGTATCTCCAGGCGGCCTACGGCAACGGCGTGACCAAGAAGGTCGTGCGCCACATGCTCGAGATGAGCCAGCTTGCCACGAAGTATTCGCAGCAGCAGTACGATAGCTACACCTACACGCCCGAGCAGATCGCAGCGAGCTACGCCGAGAAAAAGGACAGCTACGACACGTTCAGCTATCAGTACTACTTCGTCCAGGCCGACACGGAAGATACCACGGACGACGACGGCAACACCTCTGCCAAGACCACGGACGCCACGATGGCGGCCGCCAAGGCCACGGCCGACAAGATCGCCGCTGCCACGCATGATGCGGACAGCTTCACTGCCGCCGTCACGGCCAACGTGCCCGCCAAGGAGTCCGAGGACGGCACGACCACTGCGCCGAGCGTCACGGACAATACCGACACCAAGGGCTCGGGCTTCAGCTCCGCCGTGTACGCCGACTGGCTCTACAGCGCCGACCGCCACGCCAATGACGTGACCGTCGTGGAGCAGGAGAACAGCGGCTACTACGTCGTGCTCTTCGAGAGCCGCGATGATAATACCTATAATACCGTCAATGTCCGCCATATCCTCATCAAGGCCGAGGACAGCGACAGCGACGGCACGTATTCCGATGACGACAAGAAGAAGGCCAAGGACGCGATCGACGATGTCTATGAGCGCTGGACGCAGAGCAACCAGACCGAGGACGACTTCGCACAGCTGGCCAATTCCTTCAGCCAGGACAGCGGCTCGAACACCAAGGGCGGCCTGTATGAGAACGTCTACAAGGGTCAGATGGTGCAGGAGTTCAACGATTTCTGCTTTGACCCCGCGCGCAAGCCGGGTGACGTGGGCATCGTCTTCAATGAGAGCGATTCCTACTGCGGCTACCACCTCGTGTACTACGTCGGTCAGGGCGAGCGCTACTGCGATTACCTTGGCGATCAGGCGCTGCGCACGGCGGACTTCAATGAATGGGAGAGCACGTTCTTCGACGGCTGGACCAGCACCGAGCTCAAGGGCATGAAGTACGTCGGATAAATCAGACACACGGGATAAATCAGACACACGTCAGAGCCGCCCGCCGGGCGGCTCTGTGTCTATCGCAAAGTGCGGACGCACCATGTTGACAGAGCAGCGGGGGAGCTCGAGGGGGCGAAGCGCCCGCCTCGAATGAGATTCTATTCGTCAGGCATATTTGCTGTGCAAAATGCCTGACGGTGACGGCTTGCTCTCTGAGCAAGCCGGGAGCCGCCCGTCGGGCGGCTCTTTTTCAATGTTTCCACGGAGGGATCACCATGACCAGAACAAAAACACAGCGCTATGACACGACCGTGCTCGATGCGCGCGCCCTTGCCGATGCGCTTGAGGCAGAGGCTAAGGCCGGCTGGGAGGTCGCGGAGGCGGGCTATGACGGCACGGATTTCGTCGTGACCTTTGAGCGGGAGGGCGCGCTATGACCGAGCAGACCATCCGCACGCAGATGCTCCTCGGCGAGGGCGCGCTCGCGCGCCTGCGGGGCAGCCGTGTGGCGGTGCTCGGTCTCGGCGGCGTGGGCAGCTGGTGTGCCGAGGCGCTGGCCCGCGCCGGCGTCGGTGCGCTCACGCTCGTGGACGAGGACACCGTCAGCGAGAGCAACCTCAACCGCCAGTGCTGCGCGCTGCACTCTACGATCGGCCAGCCGAAGGCGGCCGTCATGGCCGCGCGTGTGCACGACATTGACCCCACCATCGCCGTTGATGCGCGCACCGAGCGCTACGAGGCGGCGACGCGGGAGCGGTTTTTCGACACGGAGTATGATTACATCGCCGATTGCATTGATCTCGTGTCCTGTAAGGTGGATCTGATCCGCACCGCGCACGCGCGCGGCATTCCCATCGTGTCGGCGCTCGGTACCGGCAACAAGCTGGACGCGAGCCGGTTCGAGCTCTGCGACATCAGCCGGACGAGCGGCTGTCCGTTCGCGCGCGTCGTGCGCCGCGAGCTGCGCAGCGCCGGCATCACGCACCACGTGGTCGTGTTCAGCCCCGAGCCCGCCATGACGCCCGAGGCGCTCTGCGCCCCGCCGCCGGGCCGCCGGAGCGTGCCCGGCTCGCTGCCGTGGGTGCCGGCCAGCGCGGGATTGCTGCTGGCGCAGAAGATCGTGCTTGATCTGTGCGCCGCGCCGGAGGCGCGGATATGAAACCGATCTGGATCGTCCTGCTGTGCCTGCTGGGCGCGGCGGTGCTGGCGGCGCTGGTGTGGCTGCTCGTGTGGTATGTCGAGCAGCGCGTGCTGGCAAAGGCGCTCGGCCGCGTGCCGGAGGGTGCGGACGCCCAGGCCGCGTGGGAGCAGCACGTCCTGCGCAAGCAGGGCTGGACGGCCGACTCCGAGCAGGGCCGGGCGGCGCTCGCGCGCGTGCGCGCCGGTGTCGCAGCCATGCAGGAGCAGCCGCACGAGGATGTGTTCACCCCCGCGACCGACGGCACGCGCCTGCACGCGCGGCTCTACCGCGTGCCCCACGCCCACGCCACGGTCATCCTCTGCCACGGCTACCACAGCCACGCCGAGCATGATTTCAGCGCCCAGTTCCCGGCGCTGTATGCCTCCGGCGGCTGCAACCTGCTGCTCATCGACGAGCGCGCGCACGGCCTGAGCGAGGGCAAGTGCCTCACGTTCGGCCAGCTCGAGCGCTATGACATCGCCCAGTGGGTGCACTGGGTGCGCGAGCACTCGCGCGTGCAGCGGCCCATCGCGCTCTACGGCGTGTCCATGGGCGCGGCGTCGGTGCTGCTGGCGGCGCAGCTCCCGGAGCTGAAGGGCGAGCTTGCCTGTGTCGTGGCCGACTGCGGCTACTCCAGCTTCGAACTTGAGATCGCGGACGCCGTGCGTCACGGCACGCGGGCACCCCGCTGGCTGCAAAAGCCGCTCGCGCGCATCTGCGTGCGCATCCTGCGCCGCAACGGGCTGGATTTTGATGCCGTCGATACCACGCCCGGCATGGCGGCGCTTGACCTGCCCGTCCTGTTTTTCCACGGCGACGCGGACACCTTCGTCCCCCTGCACCACAGCGAGCGCAACTGCGCTGCCTGCGGGCGGCCGCAGCGGCTCGTCGTTATCCCCGGTGCGGAGCACGCCATGTCTGCGCAGGTCGACCCCGAGCGCTACCGGCACGAGCTGCTGGTCTTCCTGTGGCGCAACACGAACTACCTCTGGGCCGAGCGCGACCAGCCGCTCAGATGAGCGCGCGGGCCGAAGCAGCGTAAAAAGTGTGCGGTTCTGATGCAGTGATCCCCCCACCTGGAACGAGATTTCCTGTTATATTCGCAAAATTCTCACCACTTAGGCACAAAAAAGCCGGATGTCACAGACATCCGGCTTTTTTGCGCCTGGTTTCAGCCCTGCAGCAGGGACGCGGCGGCCGTACCGATGGCGGAGGCGTTCGGCACGGGTTTGCACACGCAGTAGCGCTGGTGCTTCTGCACGAGAAACGCCTCGAGCTCCTCGCTGACGGCCGGGCGCAGCAGCGTCGAGTAGCGAAACAGCGACCCGTCCACGGCCACGACCATCGGACGGTAGCGGTTCTTCGCGCCGTCGGTCAGGAAGACGATGGCCGCGATGTTTGCAACGATGGCCTTTGCCGCGCGGCCGAACACGCCCTGAATGACCATGGCGGCGGTCTTGCGGTCGGCGTCCGCGGCAGCGGCCAGCGCTGCGATGGCACCGCAGTCCGGGTCCGCGCCGAAGGCGTCCGCGTCGGCAGCGCTCAGCGTGTCGAGCGCGCAGAGCTTGTCCGCCGTCTCGGGCGCGAACAGGCCATCGTTCGCCGCGGCGATGAGCGCCAGACGGCTGAGCTCGCCGAGGTAGCGGCCGCTCGTCATCTTCTCGAACCGGTACGCACCCGGTGCGGTCGAGGCCGCGTCGAGCGCCTTGTCAAACGCGCTCTGCGGCACGTCGGTGAACGAGCCGGACTCGAGGTTGACGAGCATCTCGCCGTCGGCGTCGCGGCCAAGCTTTTCAATCGCGCGCACCGGCAGCAGGCAGCACGTGTTCGTGCCCGTGCCGTTGACGAGCCCGGCAAAGCCGTTGGCGTAGTTGTTGGCGATGGTGGTCGCGCCGCTCAGGTACGTGGCCGGGGTGTCGTTGATGACCGTGATGGGCAGCTTAGTGCAGCCGCGGCGCTCGAGCTCCTCGGCCAGATCCGCGCCCACGAGGTGGTCCTCCCACCCGGTCAGCTGCACTTCTTTGGTCATGCCGAGCACCTTCGCGTCCAGCTCCGGCGTGTTCTCCGCCGGGTAGCTGAAGCAGACGCCGATCTGCGTGACCCGGTCGAGCAGCGGCTCGAGCGCGTCGGCCGCCAGCCGGATGAAGTCCATCCAGTCGGCGTCCTGCTCCGAGCCGGGCATGGGCAGCGTGCGCTCGTCCTCCAGGATGGGCTGACCGAACTCGTAGTGCACGGTGGCGACGCGGAAGTTCGTGCCGCCGGCGTCGATGACGGCGATGCGCTTGCCCTCCGGGGCGGCGTGGCCATGCGGCGTGAGGTAGGCCGGCAGCATCGGCAGGCCGCCCGCCTCGCCGCGCAGGCCGCGCTGCATCGCGGCAAGCATGGCGTCGGTGAGCGCTTGCGTGTCGAGCTGGCCGGGCGCGGCGTCGTACTTGCGCAGGAAGGCGAGCACGTGCGCATCGATGTGGATCGCGGGCACGGGCTCGTCCTGCGCCGGTGCGGAGAAGGGGAACGGCGCGCGCGGCGCGGCCGGGGTCTCCGGTGTCGGGGCTGGCTTGTTTTTCTTCAAAAATGGAAACTTCATATGTGTTCTCTCTTTCTTACTGAAAACCCCGCGCCGGGCCCGGCGCGGGGTCGGTGTAAATTCGGCCGGCGATCAGGCGTTCGGAGCGTCGCCCTTGACGCTCTCGACCAGGCCGGCCGCCAGCGCGGCAACGCCCTGGATCTCGGACGGGATAATGATCTTCGTCGCACGGCCGTCGGCGGCGGCGGCGAAGGCCTCGAGACTCTTGAGCTTGATGACGGCGTCGGACGGCATGGACTCGTTGATGAGCCGGATGCCCTCGGCGGTCGCGCGCTGCACGGTCAGGATGGCTTCGGCACGGCCCTGCGCCTCGAGGATCTGCTCCTGCTTTTTCGCGTCGGCGCGCAGGATGGCCGATTCTTTTTCGCCCTCGGCCGTGAGGATGGCGGAGCGCTTCTCGCCCTCGGCGCGCAGGATGGCCTCGCGGCGTTCGCGCTCGGCCTTCATCTGCTTTTCCATCGCGCTCTGGATCTCGCGCGGCGGGAGAATGTTCTTGAGCTCCACGCGGTTGACCTTGATGCCCCAGGGGTCGGTGGCCTCGTCGAGGATCTGGCGCATCTTGGTGTTGACGATATCGCGGCTGGTCAGGCACTGGTCGAGCTCGAGGTCGCCGATGAGGTTGCGCAGCGTCGTGGCCGAGAGATTCTCGATCGCGAGGATCGGCTGCTCGATGCCGTAGGTGTAGAGCTTCGGGTCGGTGATCTGGTAGTAGACGACGGTGTCGATCTGCATGGTGACGTTGTCCTTCGTGATGACGGGCTGCGGCGGGAAGTCCGCGACCTGCTCCTTGAGCGACAGACGCTTGGCGACCGACTCGATGAACGGGATCTTCAGGTGCAGGCCGACGCCCCACGTGGTCTTGTAGGCGCCGAGGCGGGTGATGACATAGGCCTGTGCCTGCGGGACGATGCGGATGTTGCGCACGAGGATGATGAGCGCGATCAGGATGATTCCGTAGAGAACGTATGGCATGGCGATTCCTCCTTATTCTTTTGCGCCCGCGGTCACGCAGGCGGGTGTGACGATGAGCTTGACGCCCTCGATGCGCAGCACGGTGGCGGCGGTCCCTGCGGGGATGGGCGCGTCAGAGTCGGCGCGGGCGGTCCAGACCTTCCCGCCGATGGCGACGGCGCCGCGGCCGGTCAGGTTGTCGATGTCCTCCGTGACGAGACATTCCTGCCCGATGAGCATATCGGCGTTCGTGGGCTGGGTGCGGCTGTTGATATATTTTTTCACCAGCGGGCGCGTCACGGCGAAGGCCGCGATCGACACGGCGAAAAACCACACGAGCTGCAGCCACAGCGGCGCGTGGAACATGGCGGCGATGAGCGCGGCGAGCGCGCCCACGGCAAACCAGATCGTGACCAGACCGGCGGTCAGGCCCTCGATGATCAAAAAGATCACGATCAGACCGATCCAGATGGCCGGCATGGTGAAGGGGATCCCGGCGATGACCATAGACAAAACCTCCTCTTGCAATGGACGGTGGGTTGCTTGCGGCAGCGGTTTGCTACAGAAATATCATACCTGATTTATAGTATAAAAGCAAGTAAAACACCTGTAATTCCGGCGTATGAAATTTCCGGACGGTTTTCCTCTTTACTTTCCTAAATAATTAGAGTACAATAATAGCCGAAATAACCGGAAAATCATATCTCAGCATCCATATACATATATCTGATGAGAAATAAGGAGCACATATGAATAAACAGCATAAAAAACCGCGCTGCGATGACATGTACCGTGCCATCCTGACGCTCAGGACCGTCGACGAGTGCAAGCAGTTTTTCGATGACCTGTGCACGGTCACGGAGCTGCAGGCCATGGAGCAGCGCTATCAGGTGGCGCAGTATCTGGACGCGGGCCTGATCTACAACGACATTCTGGAAAAGACCGGCGCCTCGAGCGCGACGATCAGCCGCGTTAACCGCAGCCTGCAGTACGGCGACGGCGGGTATGAGATCGTGTTCGGCCGGCTCAAGGAGCAGGCGGAAAAAACGCCGGAGGAGCAGGCGTGAGCGCTTACGGCGCCCTTGCCGCGTGGTACGATGCGCTGACTCGCGATGTGGATTATGCCGCGTTCGCGGACTTTTATGAGCAGTGTTTCCAGCAGGGGCGCGGCGCGTGCCGCACCCTGCTGGATTTTTGCTGCGGCACCGGCACGCTCACGCGCCTGATGGCCGCGCGCGGGTATGAAATGATCGCGACCGACGGCTCACCCGATATGCTCATGCAGGCGCAGACGCACAATGCCGACCTGCCCGCGGAGGCAGTGCCGCCGCTGCTGCTGTGCCAGGAAGCGTCCCAGCTCGACCTCTATGGCACGGTCGACGCGGCCTACTGCTCGCTCGATGGGTTTGACTACCTGCCGCCGGAGGAGCTGCCGGAGGTGCTGCACCGGCTGCACCTGTTCGTGCGCCCGGGCGGGATGCTCATTGTGGACATCCGCGATCCGGCATCGTTCCGCACGCTCGACGGCGGCACGTTCGTCGACGAGACGGACGATGTTCTCTGCCTCTGGCGGGCGGAGTTTGACGAGGCGGCCCAGACCATGCACTACGGCATGGATCTGTTCACGCGCGCGGGCGAGCTCTGGGCGCGCGCATCGGAGGAGCACATTGAGTATGCGCACACGCCGGAGCGGCTCGCGGAGCTGCTCACGCAGGCGGGCTTTCTGGACGTGACCGTCCGGCGCGACGGCCCGCAGGCGGACGCCGGTCGCATTTTCCTCACGGCGATGCGCAGCCTGGAATACGGGACCTGAACCGTTGGGAAACTCCCGGTGCGGCAAGCCGTAACGTAGCGTTATCAAAAATTTTGAGGTGAAAACGATGGATGAGATCATCCGCGCCGTCTCGAAGGACGGTTTTGTGAAAATTTCGGTCGTCACCGCGCGCGACGCGGTGCAGCGCGCCAATGCCATCCACCACTGCAGCCCGACGGCGATCGCCGCCCTCGGCCGCAGCCTGTGCGCGGCGTCGATGCTCGGCGACCTGCTCAAGGAGGAAAACGGCACGCTCACGCTGCGCATCAGCGGCGGCGGAGGCCTCGGCACCATTATTGCCGTGTCGGACAGTGATGGCAATGTGCGCGGCATGGTCTCGAACCCCGCGTTCGACCTGCCCACGCGCCCGGATGGCAAGCTCGATGTCGGCGGCGCCGTCGGCAGGGATGGCATGCTCACCGTCAGCCGCGACATCGGTCTGCGTGAGCCGTATGTCGGCAGCACGGAGCTCGTCAGCGGCGAGATCGCGGAGGATCTGTCCGCCTATCTCGTCGAGAGCGAGCAGATCCCCGCGGCCTGCGGCCTCGGCGTGCTCGTCGATACCGACCACAGCGTCAAGGCAGCCGGCGGCTTTCTCGTGCAGCTCATGCCCGGCGCGCCGGAGGAGCTGATCACAAAGCTCGAGGACAACATTTTCATGATGGATCAGCTCACGACGATCCTTGACGAGGACGGGGCGGACGCCATCCTTCCGCAGGTCATGCGCGGTCTCGAGCCCGAGATCGTCCTGCGCCACCCGATGGCCTATCGCTGCGCGTGCTCGCGTGCGCGCGTGGAGCAGGCGCTGCGCCAGTGCGGCGCGCAGGAGCTGCAGGGCATGATCGCCGAGGGCAAAGACACGCAGGTGCACTGCCAGTTCTGCGACGCGGAGTATGTTTTCACCCCGGCGCAGCTGCAGACGCTGCTCGATGCCGAAAACGCTGACGCCGCAGCGGATTGACCGAGTTCGGGGCGGCACTGCCGCCCCGAAAATGTACATTTGCCGAAAAAATTACCGAAAATCCCTTGACAATTTTTTTGGCGTCTTGTATAATGAGCAAGCTGCGAAACGGGAGCATAGCTCAGCTGGGAGAGCACTTGCCTTACAAGCAAGGGGTCACAGGTTCGAGCCCTGTTGTTCCCACCAGTTTTTCAATTGCATATGCCTCTGTAGCTCAGTTGGTAGAGCAGGGGACTGAAAATCCCCGTGTCGTTGGTTCGATTCCGACCGGAGGCACCATTTTGCGGGCATAGCTCATTTGGCAGAGCGCCACCTTGCCAAGGTGGAGGTAGCGAGTTCGAATCTCGTTGCCCGCTCCATTTTTTGGCGCCATAGCCAAGTGGTAAGGCATGGGACTGCAAATCCTTGACCCCCGGTTCAAATCCGGGTGGCGCCTCCAAAAAAGAGACACGCGAGAGCGTGTCTCTTTTTTGCAGACACCTGCGGCGGGAGGCTGCGTTTCGGGTATAGGAACCATGCACGGTGACATAGGCGTGTTCGTCAATGTCCCGCTGGATGCGCGCGTTCTCTTCGGGAACCGATGTGCCAACACAGATACCATATCCGATCACGACAAGCACTAGCAGAAAAACCGACACCTGCCAGCTGTCATCTTTGTCTTTCGGTTTTTTCTTCCGATTGCCGTACAGCGTAAGGAGGATCGTGCAGACCCAGATCAGCACGACAACCGCAAACAGCCATAGCGCGTGGATCCAGTTGCTCCGCATGGTGGCCCGCAGGACTTCTTCATATGTCAGTGCACCGCTCATGGATGGCCTCCTCCCGCGGCGCGTGTGCACACCGCGCATTCAGAATACACCATGGTACGCCGCCCCGGACAACGCGATGTGCAGCTCGCGCGGATGGCGCAGATACACGGGGCGCTGCTCTTGCCGCACGCGCGGGCGCTGTGCACGGAGTATGCGCGCCTTTCAGCGGAGGTGGACGCGCTGAACGGCCTGCAGTCGGGCCATATCCGCATCGGCACGTTTTCGAGCGTGGCCACGCACTGGCTGCCATACATCCTGCGCGCATTCTCGCACAACTATCCGGGCATCGACTATGAGCTCCTGCTCGGCGACTACTGCGAGGTTGAGGACTGGCTCACCTCCGGGCGGGTGGACTGTGGCTTTGTGCGTCTGCCGACGCGGCCGGAGTTCACCACGATCCTCCTGCAGCGGGATGATCTTGCTGCGGTCCTCCCGGCGGATCACCCGCTCGCCGCCGGGGACACCTGCCCCGTGCAGGCGCTGGGCGCGGAGCCGTTCATCCTGCTCGACAAGGCCGGAAACCACGAGGTGGCCGAGGCGCTGGCGCGGTACGGTGTCACGCTGGACGTGCGCTTCACGACGTGGGATGATTACGCCATCATGGCCATGGTCGAGTGCGGGCTGGGCGTCAGCCTGCTGCCGGAGCTGATTTTGCGCCGTGTGCCGTACCGCATCGCCATCCGCAGGCTCGACACACCGCTCTGCCGCGACTTCGCCCTTGCGCTGCCCGGTCAGGCGCATATTTCGGCCGCGACGCGCCAGTTTCTGCGCTATCTGGACCGGCGCGATGCCCCAGCGGTACCCGCCGGAAGCACGGGATTTGACAATCGGCCGTGATTTGTGTATAATCACTACAAAATCTCTGGTTTTTTGTGAAATCTGTCCTCCGGCCATCCGGAGACAGGGAGGAAAGCAACGTGACATACACTGTGGACGACACGATGAAGAAGCTGCTCGGCGCGCCGGAGGCGGTCGCGGTTCTCGAGCGGTTCTTCCCCAAGATCCTGAAGAATCCGGCCCTGCAGATGACCGCCGCCATGACGCTGCGCCAGGTGGCCGGGTTTGCCCAGTCGGGCCTGACGGCCGACTCGCTCGCGGAGATCGACGCGCAGCTGCGCGCGCTCCCGTCGTCCGATGGCTGAGCCATTTCCACGCGCCCCCGGTGCCTTGCCGGGGGCCGTCTGCTGTGCACCATTCTAAAACGAACCGAGGTCATCGTATGGACAACACGTTACCGCCGCTCAAGCGCATTGCCGCCATCCACGATCTGTCCGGGCTCGGCAAGTGCTCGCTGACCGTGGCGCTGCCGGTCATCTCCGCCACGGGCGTGGAGTGCGCCTGCATTCCTACGGCCGTGCTCAGTACGCACACGGGCGAGTTCACCGGCTGGACGTTCCGCGACCTGTCGGACGATATGCTGCCCATTGCGCACCACTGGCAGCGCATCGGCGCGCGCATCGACGGGGTCTATTCCGGCTACCTCGCCTCGCCCGAGCAGGCGCAGCTGCTCGCACAGACGCTCGACTGCATCGCCGCGCCGGACACTCTGGTCGTGATCGACCCGGTCATGGCTGACAACGGCAGCTATTACTCCAAGATCGACGACCGCATGTGCGCAGCCTTCCGCCGCCTGCTCTCGCGCGCGGACGTCATCACGCCGAACGTCACGGAGGCGGCGCTGCTGGCCGGCCTGCCGTATGAGCCCGGCACGCACAGCGATGCCTATCTTGCGCAGCTGTTTCAGGCGCTCGGCGCGCTCGGCGCCGGCGTCGTCACGGTCACCGGCGTGCGCCCGCAGCCGGACGTGATCGGCAACGTCGCCTGCGACTGCCGCACGGGGGAGATGCACGCGAGCATGCGCCCGGCGCATCCCGGCGTGTTTTACGGCACGGGCGATGTGTTCGCCTCCGCCCTCGCGGCGCTGCTCGTGCGCGGCGCACCGCTGAGTGCCGCGCTCGAAACGGCCACCGCGCTCACGGACGAGAGCATCTGCCGTTCGCTCTGGCGCGATACGCCGCGCCGCTTCGGCGTGGACTTTGAGGGGGCGCTGCCAGCGTATATCCGCCGTGTGGAGAAGATCTTTGAAGCATGAAAAAGTTACAAAATTCGACCCGTCGGAATCCGGTTCTGATTCCGACGGGTCGAATTTTTGTTACCATATTTCGACGCCGTTTTGCAGAAATATGTTACCGCACAGCACGCGGGACGAAAAATCAATGCGCGGTTGATTTCTTGACGAAACGTCTGATTTTTTGCGGAACCGACGTGAAAATGCGCGCATTTTCAAGAAAATGTGGAAAAAAATTAAGGAAAATCGCGGGAAAATCCGTTTTCACGGTTGACATCGTGTTTGGGATATCGTATGATACAAAAGAATCCGTAATTGTTTATGTTAACTTTGCGCAGTTACACCCGAAAACGACAGCAAAACACATTTTGTTACTGTTTTTTAACTTTTGATGTAACCGGTTCCGGCCGGGCGCGCAGAGAGATCCCGGGCGGGGGAGCCGCCCGATGAGGGGCTAGGGTATGAAGAAATCGTTTATGGAGCGTCTGGCGGCGTTCATTGTGGACAAGCGGCGGCTGTTCGTGGTGCTGTTTGCCGTGGCGTGCGTGCTGTCGATCTTCTCGGCGAGCAAGACGGACGTCAACAATGAGCTGACCGATTATCTGCCGGACTCCACGCAGACGCGCCAGGGTCTGGAGATCATGAACAGCGAGTTCATCACCTACGGGGATGCGAAGGTCATGGTGTCCAATGTGACGCTTGCGCAGGCGGAGGAGCTTGCCGAGATGCTGCGCGGTGTGGACGGTGTCAAGGACGTGGTGTTTGAAAAAGACACACACCATTATAATAGTGCCTCGGCGCTCTTTGAGGTCACGTTCGACGGGGAAAAGCTCGACGAGATCAGCATTCAGGGCGTGAAGAACGTCCGTGCGGCGCTCGACGGCTATGATACCTATATCACAACGGAGGTCGGCAACCCGACCGGCGAGATCCTTGAGCGCGAGATGCGCATCGTGCTCATCATCCTCATGTGCTCCATCTTTGTGGTGCTCCTGCTCACGAGCCATACCTATGCGGAGGTCCCGGTGCTTATCATCACCTTCGGCGTGGCCGTCTGGGTCAACAAAGGCACGAACTACTGGTTCCATGAGGTCTCGTTCATCACCAACTCCATCGCGGCGGTGCTGCAGCTCGGCCTCGGCATCGACTATGCGATCATCATGTGCCACCACTACACGGAAGAGCGCGAGCATCTCGAGCCCCGTGAGGCGACCATCCGTGCGCTGACGCTGGCCATTCCGGAGATCTCGGCCTCGAGCCTGACGACGATCTCGGGTTTGCTTGCGCTCTCGTTCATGAAGATCAAGATCGGCGAGGACATGAGCCTCGTGCTCATCAAGTCGATCCTGTTTCTGATGCTGACGGTGTTCTTCCTCATGCCGGCGCTCATCATGTATATGAGCCCGTGGATCGACAGGACGCACCACCGCCAGTTCCTGCCGCGCATCGACGCGCTCGGCCGCTTTGCCATCCGCAGCCGCTACATCGTGCCGCCGATCTTTCTGGTCATCATCATCGCGGGCTTCCTGCTCAGCAGCAAGTGCCCGTACGTGTTCGGCTACAGCACGCTCGACACCATCAAGCAAAACGACTACAAGATCGCCGAAAAGAAGATCAACGCCACCTTCGGCGAGACGAACCAGGTCGTGCTCATCTTCCCGTTCACAGACTTTGAGAGCGAGGCAGATCTGCTTGATGACCTCAACGAGCTCAAGGGTGTTGATCACATTCAGGCGCTCGCGGATGAGGAGGCCAAGGACGGCTACATGGTCACCGACTCGCTCACGCCGCGCAAGTTTGCCGAGCTCACGGACATCGACATCGGCGTGTCGCGCGCGCTGTACACGGCCTACTGCACTGCGAATGACGATTACACGAAGGCCATCGGCCAGCTTGTGGATCTGAGCAATATCGACAACTGCTCCGTGCCGCTCATTAACATGTTCAAGTTCCTGTATGAGCAGCGCGATATCTACCGCTCGAAGATCGACGCTGCGACCATGCGCGACCTAGAGGAGATGTATGACCGCCTCATCGACGGCGAAAAACAGCTCCACTCCGAGAATTATTCGCGCATGATCCTCTATCTCAACCTCCCGGTCGAGAGTGAGGAGACCTACGATTACCTGACGGTCATCAAGGGCGTCGTCGGCAAGTATTACGACGAGTCCTATTTCGTCGGCGAGACGGCCAAGGACAAGGACTTTTCCGATGCCTTCAGCACGGACAACACGCTCATCAGCATTCTCACGCTCGTGTTCGTCGTCCTCGTGCTGCTGCTGACGTTCAAGTCCGTGGCACTGCCGCTGCTGTTGATCCTCGTGATCCAGGGCAGTGTGTGGATCAACTTCTCGTTCCCGACGATCCTGCACAACAATCTGTATTTCCTGGCGTACCTGATCGTCAGCTCCATCATGATGGGCGCGAACATCGACTACGCCATCGTCATCTCGAGCCGGTACCTCCGGCTCAAGGAGGAGATGCCCTATAAGGAAGCCATGATCGAGGCGCTCAACCAGGCGTTCCCGACGGTCGTGACCTCCGGCACCATCCTCGCCGCAGCCGGCATGTCCATTGGCTTTTTGTCCTCGGAGAACACGGTCGCGTCTATCGGCATCTGCCTGGGCCGCGGCACGCTGATCTCGATGGTGCTGGTCATGTGCGTCCTGCCGCAGATTTTGCTGCTGGGCGATTCTCTGGTTGAAAAAACATCCTTTACGATTGGCCACCACGCCGCGCAGCAGCATCTGCAGGGGGCCATGCGTGTCAATGGACACGTGCGCGGCTATATCAACGGTTACGTCGATGCGGAGATCCACGGTCGTGTCAGCGGCACGGTCAGCGCATCGATCGATATCGGAAATGTGCAGATGGAGGAGGCTCCGGCGCAGACTGTGCCGGCGGCAGATCTGCACGGTGAGGAGGGTTCCGATGAAGAGACATAATGTGCGTCGTCTGCTTGCGCTGGTGCTCGTGGCGGCTCTGTGCCTGCTGTGCGGCGCAGCTGCCCAGCCGAACACCAGGGAGATCCACATCTATTCTGCGGATGATCTCGTGCAGCTGAGCAAAAGCTGCAAGCTCGACACGTACTCGCAGGGCAAGACGGTCTATCTGGACAACGATGTGGACCTGAGCGGGTCGGATTTTGTGCCGATCCCGACTTTCGGCGGCACGTTCGAGGGGCAGGGCCACACGGTCAGCGGGCTGGAGCTCTCGGGCGACGCGTCCCATATGGGCCTGTTCCGCTATGTGCAGGCGGTCGGCACCGTCCGTGACCTGAAGGTCACCGGCAACATCGACGCCGCCGGCACCCTCAACGAGATCGGCGCCATCGTCGGCACGAACTACGGCACGATCTCCGGCTGCTCGTTCAACGGCACGATCTCCGGCGAGAACAACGTCGGCGGCATCGCGGGCACGAACGAAGGCAGCGGCATGATCTATAACTGCAAGACCGAAGGCTTTGTCGAGGGCGACCATTACGTCGGCGGCATCGTCGGTCAGAACATCGGCACCATCTCCTACTGCTCGAACACCACGGGCGTGAACATCAACGCCAGCGAGGCCGTTGGCAGCACAGAGGATCTCGACTCCCTGACGCTCCCGACCGCCTCCGACGACGAGGATGACGACGCGCCGAAGAAGGCCAACACCTCCACGGACGTCGGCGGCATCTGCGGCTTCTCGTCCGGTGTCATCATCGGCTGCACGAACTGGGGCGGCGTCGGCTTTGAGCATGTCGGCTACAACATCGGCGGCATCGTCGGCCGCCAGAGCGGTCTGGTCTCCGGCTGCACGAACTGGGGCACGGCCTCCGGCCGCAAGGACGTCGGCGGCATCTGCGGCCAGATGGAGCCGTTCATCACGCTGGACGTGGAGTCCGGCTCGATCGGCGCCATGGCCAAGGAGCTCAACACGCTCCATGATCTGATGGATACCCTGCTCAACCACTCGGGTGCCGCGGCGTCATCGCTGGCCGCCACGGTCGGCGTGCTGAGCGACAGCGCGGCCCGCGCCACGGAGAGCGCGCGCTATGTGGCCGAGCGCACCACGGACTATGTGGACAACACGGTCACGACCGTCAACGAAGTGTTCATCCGCATCAACACGGCGGAGAAAATGCTCGCCCCCGCGATCACGGAGTTTTCCACGGCGGCCGTGTCGCTTGACAAATCGATCGATTACTTCAACAAGGGCTTTGACTATCTCGACATTGTCGATGAGATGACCGAGGCCGACAAGACGGCCTTCAAGGACGCGGCCAAGGACCTGAGCGTCTCGTCCGACCAGCTCAACGCGGCCATGGACTACTGTGCCTGGCTCATGAAGGTCATGGACAACACCTACGGCACCGGCTCCTACGACCTGATCGCCAGCCGCCCGGACAACTGGCAGCAGATGTCCGACAAGTACGGCTATGAGTACAATCCCGACAACCTCGGCACCTATGAGTCGCAGCGCGATGCCCTGCTCAAGGGCATGGGCGACGCCGCCTCGGCAATCGGCGCGATCTCCGGCGACATCTCCACGATGACGAAGATCATCAACCTGTACTACCTCACCGAGGACTCCACCGGCCACACCCGCTTGGATTATATGAGCGCCGCGTTCAAAAACGCGTTCGATGCGCTCAAGTCCTCGAGCGGCAACTTCTCGACCGGCATGAGTTACCTCGACCAGGTCACGAAATACCTCGCCAGCAACGATCCGCTCAACCTGCCCGACATCAGCAGCGACTACCGCACCGCGATGGAGCAGATGTTCGACGATCTCGGCAGCATTTCGGCCGGCCTGTCCCGCCTGAGCGTGGAGACGGCCACCTACAGCACTCAGATCATCAGCGACATGAAGTCGGTCAACGACCAGTTCAACGTCGTCATGATGCGCCTGTGCGACATTCTGGAGCTTGCCCTGAGCAAGGACAAGGACGACATCATTCAGGACGTCTCGGAGGAAGAGCTCTCGAGCACGACGGACGGCAAGGTCTATAACTGCGATAACTACGGCAAGATCGATGGCGATGTGAATGTCGGCGGCGTTGCCGGCACGATGGACATCGAGTACGATTTCGACCCCGAGAGCGACTCCAATGTTATCAAAGATTCCACGCTGACGGCCAAGTACTTTACCAAGTGCGTGCTGCTCGACAGTAAGAACTACGGAAATGCCACCTCGCGCAAGGACTGTGTCGGCGCCGTCTGCGGCTACGCAGATCTGGGCGTTATCAGCGGCTGCGAGGGCTACGGCACGGCCGAAAGCACGGCGGGCGACTACGTCGGCGGCATCGTCGGCCAGTCACAGGGCTCCGTGCGCAACAGCTTTGCCAAGTGCGAGCTGACCGGCCGCAACTACATCGGCGGCATCGCCGGTTACGGCATGAACGTCAGCGGCTGCAACACGCTCGTGAATCTCAACGGCTCCGGCAACTGCGTCGGCACCATCGCGGGCGAGATCGACAAGGACGGCAGCGCGGCCGACAACTACTTCGTCCACGAGACGGAGGCCGGCATCGACGGCATCAGCTACGCGGGCAAGGCCGAGGGCATGAGCTATGAGGCCTTCATGGCACGCGACGGCATCCCGGCGGAGTTCTCCAGCTTTGCCGTCACCTTCACGGCCAACGGCGAGGTCGTCAAGACGATCACGTTTGCCTACGGCGGCTCGATCGACGAATCTCAGATCCCCGACTGCCCGACGGTGGAGGGCAACTATGGCTCCTGGCCGGAGCATGATTACAGCCACCTGACCTTCGACCTCGAGGTCAAGGCGGAGTACACCGCTGTCTCGACGGTCGTGGCCGGCGACCTGTATGCCGACAACAGCCGCACGCCGATCGTGCTGGCTGAGGGCGTCTTTGACCCGGCGACGGATGTGCACATCACCTCCGCCGAGGCCGACGGCCCGACGCTGCGCGGCAACCAACAGCTGTACATGAAGTATAACGTCGAGATCCTCAACGACACGGTCGAGGACGACACGGACAACACCGTCTCCCTGCGTGTCTACGCACCGGATACCGGCGCGAACTACACGGTCTACACCTACCAGAACGGCACTTGGGCGAGTACGTCCAGCAGCCGCGACGGCAGCTACCTCGTCTTCAAGACCATGGACCGCGACCTGCAGTTTGCCGTCACGAAGGCGCACCACGGCCCGCTGTTCTACATTCTCATCGTGCTCATCGTGCTGGCCGTGATCGTCGCGGTGCTGCGCCTGCTCTACTGCCGGAAGCTGAAGAAGGCAGTCGCGGCGGGAACGATGACCGAGGAAGAAGCGGCAACACTGCGCAAGCAGGGCCTGCGCATGTGGCTGGGCGAGGAGTACGCGAAGCTCCAGGCCAGGCACGCCGCTGCCAAGGAGTCCAAAGAGGCCAAGCGTGCTGCCGCAGCGGAGGCGAAGGCAGCCGCCGAGACGGAAGCCGCAGCCGCGGCCGCTGAAGAAGCGGCGGAAACTCCGGCCGAGCCGGACGCTCCGGAAGCAGAGCCGGAAGTGACCGCTGAGGACAGCACCGAGACGGCGGAGATCCCGACGGACGAAGCGGACACGGAAGCGGAAGACTCCGATGCACCGCAGCATCCCTGATGCGAACTATCCCTTACCCCATAAACTGCGAAAATCCCCGATTGGGTTTCCAATCGGGGATTTTTGTACGCTGCGACGGTAAAATCGCCCCGGCCAGATGGCCGGGGCGGTCGTCAGATATGCAATCGGGTCAATTTATGCGCGCTTCCACTTGACGCCCTGCGGGGTGTCCTCGAGCACGATGCCGGCGGCCTTGAGCTCGTCACGGATGCGGTCGGCCTCGGCCCAGTTTTTGGCCTTGCGAGCGGCCTGACGCGCGGCGATCTTCTCCTCGATGGCCTTTGCCTCGGGGTCCTCGCTGCTGTCGGAGCCGAAGGGGATGCCCAGCACGTCGCACAGCTCGAGGAAACGGTCGAGGCATGCCTGCGCCAGCGTCTTGCTCGGGTCGGCGGCGGGGGAGACGGCGGTGTTGATCTCGCGCACCATCTCAAAGATGACGGAGATCGCGTCGGCGGTGTTGAAGTCGTCGTCCATGACGGCGTCGAACTTCTCACGGTACTGGTCCAGCCCCTGCACGAAGGCGGCGTCCGCCTCGCTCAGCTCGCCGTCGCGGCCGTTGGCGATGAAGAACTCGAGGTTGCTCTTGGCGGTGCGCAGGCGCTCGAGCGCAGCCTTGGCCTGCATGAGGATCTCGCCGGAGTAGTTGAGCGGGCTGCGGTAGTGGCTCATGAGCATGAACATGCGGATGCAGTCGTAGCCGTAGACAGCGGCGGCCTCGCGCACGGTGAAGAAGTTGCCGAGCGACTTGCTCATCTTCTTGTTGTCGATGTTGATAAAGCCGTTGTGCAGCCAGTAGTTGACGAACTTGCAGCCGTTGGCGGCCTCGGACTGGGCGATCTCGTTCTCGTGGTGCGGGAAGGCGAGGTCGCTGCCGCCGCAGTGGATGTCGATCGTCTTGCCGAGGTAGCGGTTGGACATGGCCGAGCACTCGATGTGCCAGCCGGGGCGGCCCTTGCCCCACGGCGAGTCCCAGGACGGCTCACCGGGCTTGGCAGCCTTCCAGAGCGCGAAGTCGAGCGGGTTCTCCTTGATGTCGTTGACGTCGATGCGCGCGCCGGACTGCAGGTCCTCAATCGGCTGGTGGCTGAGCTTGCCGTAGTCCTTGAACTTCAGCGTGCGGTAGTACACGTCGCCGTTGACCTCGTAGGCGTAGCCCTTGTCGATGAGCGTCGTGATGAGGTCAATGATCTGCTGGATGTTTTCGGTGGCCTTCGGGTGCACGGTCGCCTCGCGGACGCCGAGCGCGTGCGCGTCGGTGAAGTATTCGGCGATGTATTTTTTTGCGACCTCCTCGCTGGAGATACCCTCTTCGTTGGCGCGCTTGATGATCTTGTCGTCCACGTCGGTGAAGTTCTGCACGAACGTCACCTCGTAGCCGCGGTACTCCAGATAGCGGCGCAGCACGTCGAACATGATGATCGGGCGCGCATTGCCGACGTGGATGTAGTTATACACCGTCGGGCCGCAGGCGTACATGCGCACTTTGCCCGGCTCGATCGGCACGAACTCTTCCTTCTGCATGGACATGGTGTTGTACAGTTTCATATTCAGGCTCCTTTGAGACGTATTTGCAATAAAAAAGCGCCCCCATGCCGTCCGGCATGAGAGGCGAAGTCCTTCGCGGTTCCACTCTCGTTTCTCGCTCGCTGCACCGTAACGCGGTGCCTTCGGGCGGGCATTTCCTCCCGCCGCGCTCCCGGACGCACGTTCCGCCCCGCCGGACAGCACCCTCACAGCGTCTGGGCGCCTCTCTGAGACCGGGCAACAGGCGTACTCTTTCCGTTCATCGCATTCATCATCTTAGCATATGCACCCGGCAATGTCAAGGTTGCGCGCCGCGCGCCGGTGTGGTATGCTGGAAAAAACGCGGCCGGAGCAAAGCGTGGCCGCACAGGAGGCACTGACATGAAAAAATACCTTTCGCTCCTGCTCGCGTGCGTGCTGACGCTGGCGCTGCTGTGCGCCTGCGGCGGGAAGGACGCGGCGGAGCAGACCCCCGCGCCGGAGACACCGCCGACGCAGACGGCCGCCGCCGGCGGCGTGGACACGTCCTGCAAGCTCTATTTCCCGAACGACGCGGCCGATGACCTGCGCGCTGACGCGGCGCAGATCCCGGATGCGGAGCCGGCCGTCACGACGGCGTATGCGCAGGCGATCACGGAGCAGCTCATCGCGCACAACGCCCTGCCGAAGGGCAGCCAGGTGCTCGCCATCTCAAAGGATGGCGACGCGCTCAGCCTCGACCTGAACGAGGCGTTCCTCGCCGGTCTGCGCGAGAGCGGCTCGACGGGCGAGCTCATGTACATGGGCAGTCTCGTCAACACGTTCCTCGATAACTTCAACTGCACGACCGTGCGCGTCACGGTCGAGGGCAAGCCGTTCTCCACGGGGCACTCGGAGTATGACAAGCCGCTGCAGGCATTCACGTTCTGAGGCATAACCCCAAAAGGCCAGCGGGCATCATGCCCGCTGGCCTTTTTATGCTTCAGGCGGCTTTCTGAAACACGTCGTGGTTCTTCACGAAGTACTCCACACCGGAGTACACCGTCGTCACGACGATGACGACCCAGCACACGGTGTTGAGCCAGGGAATGTTCCACAGCAGCATCAGGCAGATGGCCACCATGGTCGAGGCGGTCTTGATCTTGCCGGACCACGCGGCGGCGATGACGCGGCCGTTGTCCACGGCGATGAGCCGCAGGCCGGTCACGGCAAACTCGCGCGCGACCACGAGCAGCAGCGCCCACGCGGGCATCTGGTGCTGCTCGACAAACAGCAGCATGGCCGCCACGACCAGCAGCTTGTCGGCCAGCGGGTCCATGAACTTGCCAAAGTCGGACACCTGATTATAGTGCCGCGCGATGTAGCCGTCGGCGAAGTCGCTCAGGCTCGCGAGCACGAATACGCCGAATGCCCAGTACGTATGGCCGGGGAAGCGCAGGTACATCAGCACCAGGAACACGGGGATGAGAATCACGCGGAAGATGGTGATTTTGTTTGCAGTTGTCATGTCAGCACCTCATTCGTGGATTTGTTCGCCGGCGAGATCGCCGTCGTCGCAGCCGGTGATATGCACCGTGACCATGTCGCCGGGCCGGGCGGTGCCGGTGAAGTAGACCGTGCCGTCGATCTCCGGCGAGTCGGCATACGTCCGGCCGGAGCACATGCCGCTCTTGGCCCGGTGCTCGCACAAAACGGTCATGTCCCGCCCGATGCAGGCGGCGTTGTAATCGTCCATGATGCCGGCCTGCAGCTCGAGAATGAGATCGGCGCGGCGCTGGGCCTCGTCCGGCTCGCAGCGGTCGGTCATCACGGCGGCGGGCGTCCCCTCCTCGGGGGAGAACGGGAACACGCCCACGCGCTCAAGCCGCACCTCGCGCAGCCAGGTGCACAGCTCCTCGAATTCCGCCTCGCCCTCGCCGGGCAGGCCCGTGATGAGGCTTGTGCGCAGCACGAGACCCGGAATGCGCGCGCGCAGCTTCTGCAGCAGCGCGCGGATCTCGTCGCCGGTGCAGTGGCGGTTCATGCGGCGGAGAATGTCGTTGTTGATGTGCTGGATGGGGATGTCGAGATACTTGACGATCTTGTCCTCATTTGCGATGAGGTCGATGAGCTCGTCGTCGATGATCTCGGGGTAGAGGTAGTGCAGGCGGATCCAGCGGATGCCGTCGATCTTCGCCAGCTCCCGCAGCAGCCGCGCGAGACTCGGCCTGCCGTAGAGGTCCATGCCCCAGCGGGTGATGTCCTGTGCGATGACGATCAGCTCTTTCACGCCGAGGTCAGCGAGATCTTTCGCCTCCTGCACGATGGCATCGAGCGTGCGGCTGCGGTAGCGGCCGCGGATGGCGGGGATGGCGCAGAACGCGCACCAGTTGTCGCACCCCTCGGCGATGCGCAGGTACGCCCAGCCCGGCCCGGTCGTGACCACGCGGCCGATCTCCTCGATCGGGCCGCTCTTGTCGCCGAAGTACAGCGGTTTTCCGTCGTGCATCACGTCCTCGACGGCTTGGCAGATCTGGCCGAAGCTGCCGGTGCCGAGCATGCCGTCCACTTCCGGCAGGCTCTCGAGAATGTCGTTTTCGTACCGCTGCGACAGGCAGCCGGTCACGAGGATCTTCTTCAGTCCGCCGGCCTTTTTCACCTCGGCGAGCTGCAGGATCTGGTCGATGGCCTCGCTCTTGGCGCTGTCGATAAAGCCGCAGGTGTTGACGATGGCGACGTCGCACCTGTCCACCTCGCCGACCACCTCATGGCCGGCCTGGTTGAGCAGATAGAGCATCTGCTCGCTGTTGACCTGATTCTTCGCACAGCCGAGCGAGATCAGGCAGATTCGATATGGCATGGGTCAATACTCCTCATAGTTATCCTGATAGCGCGCGATGGCCGCGCGGATCTCGTCGCGCCCGAAGCCGCGGCGGTAGAGATAGTCCGACGCGCGGCGCAGCTCGTCGCGGTCGGGCGTGTCGCTGCGCAGGCGGCGGCGCAGCAGCGTGTCAATCTGGTCGTCCTGCTCCGGCAGCTCCTGCAGCGCGTCGTCCCACAGCTCGCGCGGGATGCCGCGGCGGTAGAGCTCGCTGCGGATGCGTCCGGCGCCGTAGCCCTTGGCGGCGTAGTGCCGCACGCACATGGCGGCGTACTGCGCATCGTCGAGCAGGTGCATCTCCTGCAGCCACGCGGCAGCGTCCTCGGCGTTTTCCGGGCTTTCGCCCTTTTCCTTCAGCCGGTCGGTCAGCTCCTTGACCGACATGGCGCGCGTGCCGATGATGCGCAGCGCCCGCTGCCGGCAGCGCGACCGCTCGGAGGCCGCGCGCAGCGCATCGAGCTCCGGCACAGTCAGTTCCTTTCCGCTGCGCAGGTGGAAGTCCGTCACGACAGCGAGCGTCGTGCGCACCTCCTCGCCGGTGTCAAACCGCGCCAGAAAGCGCTCCGGCGCGGTCTGCTTGAGCTCAATGAGCCGGGCCATCAGCCCTGAAAGTCATCGGCTGCCACCTCGACGGCGCGGCCGGAAGCGATGGCGGCCTTGCGCGCCTGCGGGCTCATGAGCTTGTGGGCGTTGGCGCGGATCTCCGCCTCGATCTGATCCGAGACGTCAGGGTGCTCGCGCAGATATTCCTTCATGCTGTCGCGGCCCTGCACGCGCACATCGCCGTAGGTGTACCACGCGCCGGCCTTGTCGATCAGGTCGAGCTTGACGCCGAGGTCCACGATCTCGCCGATCTTGGAGATGCCCTCGCCGTAGATGATGTCGAACTCCGCCTCCTTGAACGGGGGCGCGACCTTGTTCTTGACGATCTTGGCGCGCGTGCGGTTGCCGATCATCTCGCCGCCGACCTTCAGCGTCTCGATGCGGCGCACGTCGATGCGCACGCTGGAGAAATATTTCAGTGCGCGGCCGCCGGGCGTCGTCTCGGGGTTGCCGTACATGACGCCGATCTTCTCGCGCAGCTGGTTGATGAACACGACGATGCAGTTCGTGCGGCTGACGGTGCCGGCCAGCTTGCGCAGGGCCTGGCTCATCAGGCGCGCGATCACGCCGACGGACGACTCGCCCATCTCGCCCTCGAGCTCGCTGCGCGGCAGCAGCGCCGCCACGGAGTCGACGACCACGACGTCGAGCGCGCCGGAGCGCACGAGCTGCTCCGTGATCTCGAGCGCCTGTTCGCCGGTGTCCGGCTGGGAGATGAGCAGACTGTCAATGTCCACGCCGAGGGCGCGGGCGTAGGCGGGCTCGAGCGCGTGCTCCACGTCGATGAACGCGACCTCGCCGCCCTTCTTCTGGGCGCTGGCGAGGATGTGCAGCGCGAGCGTCGTCTTACCGGATGACTCGGGCCCGTAGATCTCGACGATGCGGCCGCGGGGCACGCCGCCGATGCCGAGCGCGAGGTCGAGCGACAGGGAACCGGTGGAGATGGCCTCCACGTTCACAGGGATGTCGTCGCCGAGGCGCATGATGGCGCCCTTGCCGAAGTTCTTCTCGATCTGGGCGAGCGCGGTCTCGAGCGCTTTTTTCTTATCCTCCGGCTTGACGGGTCCGGTGGAAACGGGTGCGGATTTCTTCTTTTCAGCCATAGTGATTCACCTCTAAGTATCAGATGCGGCCGACGACGACGCGCCGGATGCCGGCGGTGTCCTCAAGGGCGGTCACATCGGTGTATTTTTCTTCTGTCATCAGCGCCATGACGGCGTCCGCCTGATCCTCGCCGACCTCGAACATGAGCCAGCCGCCGGGGCGGAGGATCTGTGTCCAGTGGCGCACGATCGCGCGGTAGAACATCAGCCCGTCCTCGCCGCCGTCGAGCGCGCCGAGCGGCTCATAGTCGCGCACGGAGCTGTCGAGTGTGAGGATGTCCATGCTCGCCACATACGGCGGGTTGGACACGATGAGGTCGAACGTGCCGATACCCATCGGGGGCTTTTCGAGCGCGTCGGCCTTGAGGCAGATGGTGCGGTTCTGGTGGTTGCGGCGCAGGTTTTCCTTGCTCACGGCGAGGGCCTCCTCGCTGATGTCCACCATGACGACGCGCGCGGCCGGCAGCTCGTGCGCCAGCGCGCAGCCGATGCAGCCGCTGCCGGAGCAGAGGTCGAGAATGCGGGCGTTCATCTTCCGGCCGACGAGCACGCGCAGCGCCGCGTCCACGAGCACCTCGGTGTCCATGCGCGGGATGAGCACGTCGGGCGTGACCATGATCGGCAGACCGTGAAACTCCCACTCGCCGATGAGATAGGCCAGCGGTTCGCCGGCGATGCGGCGCTGCAGCAGGGCCGCGATCTTCTGTTCATTTTCGTCGGAGGTGTACAGGCGCAGGTCGCGCACGAATTCCTCCTTCGTCTTGCCGACGGCGTAGGCCACCAGCAGCCGCGCTTCGAGCGCGTAAGCCTCCACGCCGGCGTTTTTCAGCGCCGTGCGCGTGGCCAGATACAGGTCGTTATAGGTCTTTGGCATCTCTCTATCTTCCAGTCCTTTGCTGACGGATTACCAGGCGTCGCTGCCTTTCTCTTCCGGGATGACGAGCTCGAGCGCGCGGATGGCGCACTCGATCATGCTGTCGTCCGGCTCGTTGGTGGTCAGGCGCTGCAGCCACTTGCCCGGCGCGGACAGAATGCGCGAGCAGAGGTTGTCGTGTCGGCCGACCCAGCGGTTGATCTCATAACTGATGGACACGACGACCGGCAGCAGCAGCAGCCGCAGGCCGATGCGCACCCACGGATTGTCCCACAGCCCGACGCGCAGGCTCACGAGCGAGAACACGAGAATGCTGATGATGACGACGACGAACAGAAAGCTCGTGCCGCAGCGGGGGTGAAAGCGCGACTGCGGCCGCACGTTCTCGACCGTCAGCGGCAGGCCCTTTTCGTAGCAGAAGATGGTCTTGTGCTCCGCACCGTGGTACGCGAACATACGCTCGACGTCCTTCATGTGCGCCACGCCCCACAGATACAGCAGGAAGATGACGATGCGCAGCAGGCCCTCAAAGAGGTTGCGCACGACGGGGCTGTGGATGAAGCTGTCGGTCAGGCCGGCGAGCAGCGTCGGGATCAGGATGAACAGCACGATCGACAGCGCGATGCCGAGCACCACGGCCGTGCCGATGATGATGTCCTTGGCCTTCTCCTCGCCGAAGTGCTTTTCGATCCAGAGATCGATCTTGCCGGGCTCCTCCTGCTCGTCCTCGGGCAGCAGGTCGGCCGAATAGGTCAGCGCCTTCATGCCCTTGACCATCGAGTCGAGAAACACGACGACGCCGCGGATGAGCGGCCAGCCGAGGATCGGGTGCTTTTCCTTGACCAGGTGCAGCTCCTCGACCTTCTCGACCATGCCGTCCTGCGTGCGGCAGACGATGGCCTGCTTTGTCGGGCCGCGCATGAGGATGCCCTCGATGAGCGCCTGCCCGCCGATGGATGTGCGGAAGGAGACACTGGTATCGGGTTTTGCGGATCTGGTTTTGCTCATATGGTTACCTCGGTTACAATAAAATACGAATTTAATTGCCGCTCTCCGGCGCGAACGGCAGGCGCACCGAAACCAGCGTGCCGCCGCCGGGGGCGTTGGCGATCGTCAGCGTGCCGCCGGAGCGGGTGATGATCTCGTCGCACACGGCGAGGCCGATGCCGCTGCCGCGGGCCTTGTGCTTCTCGCCCTTGAAGAACTTTTCCTTCACGTGCGGCAGCTCGTTTTCCGGGATGCCGGGCCCGTGGTCCCTGAATTGAATGGTAGCAGCTTCACTGTCCGAAAAAACGGACACTTCGATTGTCTTGCCGTCGCGCGCATATTTGGCGGCGTTGTCGAGGATGTTGAGAAACACCTGCTTGAGCCGCTCCGGGTCGCCGGGCACGAGCGGGATCTCCTCCTCGGGCGGGTTGTAGATGAGCTGCATCCCGTCCTGCCGCAGCAGCTCCTGATAGGTGAAGATGGTGTCCTCGAGCTCGCTCTCGATGTCGAGCAGCTCCATGCTCAGGTTGAAGCGGCCGTCCTGGATGCGGGTGAACTCCAGCAGCTCCTCGACGAGGCTCGTCAGGCGCGCGGCCTCCTTGGAGATGATGGCGATGCCGCGGCGGGAGTCGCCCTGGATGGCGGTGTCGAACATGAGCGTCTCGCTCCAGCCGGTGATGGCGGTCAGGGGCGTGCGCAGCTCATGCGAGATCGACGAGATGAACTCCGACTGCATTTTTTCGCTGCGGCTGATCTCCTGCGACAGCTCGTTGATCGCGGTCGCGAGGCGGCCGAGCTCATCGTCGCGCTGCACCGGCAGCTCCGTACCGTAGCGCCCGCCGGCGATCGTGCGCGTGACCTCCGTGATCTGCTCGACCGGGCGCGACACGCGCCGGCGGAACCACAGCGCGCAGACCACGGCGCCGACTGCCGCCGCGAGGATGCCCAGCACGATGCCCAGCGCGGTGCTCACGCGCCCGGCGCTCAGACCGATGGCGGCGCCGGCGGCGACGCACAGCGCCGCGTGCACGCACTGGCCGATGGCCATGCGCGAAAACAGGCCGCGGAAGGTGTTTTCCTGTTTGGGTTCGCCTGCGGGGGTGGGGGTGACGTCCTGCATGGTCTCAGTAGCCCCACTTATAGCCGTAGCCCCAGACGGTGGTGATGTATTCGGGTTCGGTCGCGTCGTCCTCGATCTTGATGCGCAGACGGCGGATGTTCACGTCGACGATCTTGACCTCGCCGTTGTAGTCCGCGCCCCAGACGGCGTGCAGAATGTCCTCGCGCGAGAGTGCGCGGCCGGGGTTTTCCATGAACAGCTTCATGATGGCAAACTCCGTCTGCGTCAGGCGGATGTGGTCGCTGTTTTTGTCGAGCGTGCGCGAGCGCAGGTGCAGCACGAACGGCCCGCTCGAGAGCACGTCCTCGGTGTTCTCGCTGCCGCCGATGCGGCGGTAGAGCGCGTCCACGCGCGCGAGCAGCTCGGCGGGGGAGAAGGGCTTGGTGACATAGTCGTCCGCGCCGGTCATGAGGCCGGTGATCTTGTCCATCTCCTGGCTCTTGGCGCTGAGCATGAGGATGCCCATTTTCGAGCCGGTCGCGCGGATGCGGCGGCAGACCTCAAAGCCGTCGATGTCCGGCAGCATCACGTCGAGCAGCGCGACGAGCGTGTCCGGATTCTGCTTGAGCTTTTCGAGCGCCTCCTCGCCTGTGGCCGCCTCAATGGGCTCGTAACCGGACCGGCGCAGGTTGATGACGACGAAGCTGCGGATGCTGGGTTCGTCCTCAAGTACGAGAATTTTCTTCATGTAGTCCATATTCCTTTCCAAAGGCGGTGTGTGGGCGCCTTTGCGGTTAGTGGCGTCTGCTTTCCCGGAAAGCAGGAGGTTTGCAGAAATATTCATTTCAGTATATCACACAATTTACAATAGTGGTAGCAAAAAATTACGAATCGTGTTATTCTGTGACACAGGAAATGAGGTGGGCCATATGGAGCTTTTCTGGACGCAGATCACGGACGCGCAGCCGGCGTTCCCTGCGCGCACGAAGGCGCACGGGAGCGCGTGGGGCGTGTCGCTGCTGGCGTATGCGGTGCGCGCGGTCTGGGGCATCGACCTGCCGGAGACGGCGGAGCTGCCGGGCGGCAAGCCGTATTTTCCGGCGTGCCCGCAGCTGCACTTTTCCGTCAGTCACACGCGCACGGCGGCGCTCGTGGCCGTGTCGGCCGCGCCGGTCGGTGCGGATGTGGAGCAGGTGCGCCCGCTGCACCCGGCCATGGCGCGGCGGCTCGCGCAGGCGGACTGCGGCGACCTGCAGCCGTTCGAGCTCTGGACGCTGCGCGAGAGCTGGTTCAAGCTCACGGGCGCGGGTGACCTGCGCACGATCCCGTTCCGGTGCGCGGACGGGGTGCTCGTCCCGCCGGAGGCGGGGGCGCTCTGCCGCGTGTATGATGCCATTCCCGGCTGCGCGGCCGCCGCGTGCTCGCTTGCCGAGCAGCCGCCGGAGCGGCTGCGGTTCGTGCCGCCGCGCGAGATTTGCACTTGAAATATGCGCCTGGCTGTTGTATAATCAAACAGCCGAATTTGCCGGTGTGATGGAATTGGTAGACGTGCTTGACTCAAAATCAAGTGCCGCAAGGCGTGCCGGTTCGAGTCCGGCCACCGGCACCACGGCGTCAGAAGAAGCCAGCACCGTTCCGTTTCCGCCTCGCGGCGAAAACTGCACGATGCTGGCTTCTTCAACATATGATGGATATTCAGTTTCGTTTGGAGAAGGAGAGTGGAAAAACGGCGAAAGAGGGAAAGAACATCTTCCGCCGGATCCTTCTTACAAAATGAGTTGGGAACCGGTAATTGGCGCTGGTTTGGTTGTCATATGTACTGTTGGCATAATAGCTGTTGCTGCCGATGATCTCACAGGCGTAGGAGTTGCGGATGACTTTCTCTTTGGGCCACTTGGAGCAGGTGTAGGTGAAGGGCTGATCATGATCTTTGGATGACTAAAGGAGACATATATGTGGAATGACATTGCAAACGAAAATGATTTAAAAAACTTTATGGATGCTATGTATGGTTTCCATGACAGTTGCATAAAGGAGATCAAATACATTAGCGGTGCGTATGTGAATGAAAAATTAAGTATGTCGCCGGTCAATAGCCAAAGAATATTGAGCGTGATCATTCAACGGCAGTTTGAAGATCCATCCGCTATTGAAATGCAATTTGCGGGACTAAAGTATTTAAATCTATTTCCCAATGACGAAAACTACACCTGTGAGATACTTGATGCAACTATGATCATAAAAGAGGATCGCATATATTGGTGTGATTGCGGTGGGCTGTCAGAAAAGGATATAGAAAGCTACACAGGAACTACAATATGTGCATCAAAAGCTCGGTGGAGAGCAGCAGATGAATATCTTGGGGCGAAAGAAATATATGTGACGATTTAGAGTTACATCGCATAAAAAACGAATAAAGGTTTCAGGAATGCAATTGGCTTTTTGAAGTTCTTTGTTTTCATTTGAAATCCTCCTAAAAGTTAAAAATAGTCAATGCATTTAACATCGGAAAAAGTGCTTTTGATGCGCTATGCGATGGAGCGTCGCTTAAGGAAGTACTAATTCGCACGGCGATCACGGCAGTTGGTACAGCAGCTTGCAGCTCTGTTAGCAGACAATTTGGTACGAGTAAAGTGGATAGAGTGGCAAGTGAAATTGCTTCTGGACTAACGCAGAGCTCGATAGATTCACTGGAGAAATGCGGCGATATTGCGTATACTCTATTCAAAATGCATCTGGTATATACATCGATAGCATATGGGCAACAACAGAATACAATATTGTCAAAGGCTGTGAAATTACATATGGTGTTGTTTCGCAAAATGGATATATTCAGTTTTTACCATAGGAGAGATGCAAATGGGCCATTTTTTTGTTATGAGTACTAGGTTTAATAAATGTGATGCATCGGATTTTGGATTATTACCTCTAGCCGAAGATATGGCATCAAGCCCCAATGATGGTTCAATTTGGGTGAAAACTGAATTGTATAATTTCGGTTGGGGAGATGAAAACGGATACTATAGGTATCCTATGCCATCTTTTGAGAAACTCTTTCATTTGGTTCTTAACAGTGCGGATGAAGAAGATGTATATGGCGCGGCATCGGTTATTCTAAAGAGATATCCCGATGAACTTTTAAAACAATGTGAAGCTATCGCGGAAAATCATGGCAGATCGGACGATTTTGGAAAACTGGTAAAAGTTTTTCGATTGGATTCACCAGTTAACAGAAGTCCGGTTCTTCGAAAGACATATGCGCAAATTCAGCAAGATTCAAGACGATGGCGGGAAATTGCTTATTTAGCCAAAGGGGTAAAATGTAAGTCGTGTCGATTGAAAAGCAGTACGTGAGCTTCAACGACGACTTCACGGACTGGCAGTACGCGTCCGGGGTCATCATCCCGAAGCAGCGCGGCCTGATGATCAAAGACATCACGGTCTACTGCGCCTATGACTACAACGGCAACGACGCGTACTTCACGAACATCAGCCTCGTGCTCGAACCGGCGGAGACCTACAGCTATGACAGCAAGGGCAACCCCATCGCGGCGACGGACGGCAACGCCAAGACGTCCAGCGAGTTCTTTGCCGACTCCCAGCGCCTCAAGAGCTACACCACGCCCGGCGGCGCCGCCGCGCAAAAGACACAGACTGGACACAGGAACTTTTCAGATTCTTCAACATTCGCCCCGGCGCGGCGGATATACTAACTGGGTGAATGAATGAGGGAGGTCCTGCATCATGTGTACCGCAGCGACTTACTGCAACGGCGATTTTTATTTCGGCCGCAATCTTGACTACGAATTTTCCTACGGCGAGCACGTGACCATCACGCCGCGCAACTACCCGATCCGCCTGCACGGCGGCGCGCTCGACCGGCATTATGCCTTGATCGGCATGGCGCATATCCAAAACGACTATCCGCTCTATTACGACGCGGTCAACGAGAAGGGCCTGTGCATCGCGGGGCTGAACTTTGTGGGCAACGCGGTCTATCCGCCCGTCACACAGGGCGTGGCCTCGGTGCCGCAGTACGCGCTCATCCCGTGGCTGCTCGGCACGTGCGCCACGGTCGCCGAGGCGCGCAATGCGCTCGCGCGCGTGGTCGTGGACAACACGCCGTTTGCGCCCGCGCTGCCGTGCGCGCAGCTGCACTGGCTGGTCGCTGACCGCAGCGGCTGCATCGTGGTCGAGGCCACGGCGGACGGCCTGCACGTCTATGACGACCCCGCCGGAGTGTTGACGAACAACCCGCCGTTTGCGCAGCAGCTGGCCGCGCTGCGCAGTTACACTCGCCTGAGCCCGAGCCAGCCGCCGGCCGATTTCTGCGGCGTGCCCGTCACGCTCGACAGCCGCGGCATGGGTGCGCTCGGCCTGCCGGGCGACCTGTCGTCGCCCTCGCGGTTCGTGCGCGCGGCATTCGTGCGCGCCAACGCCCGCGCGGCGCAGACGGAGGACGCGAGCGTCAGCCAGTTTTTCCACATCCTCACGAGCGTGGAGCAGCAGCGCGGCTGCTGCGAGCTGGATGACGGCCAGTATGAGATCACGCTCTATTCCAGCTGCTGCAACGCGGACCGGGGCATTTATTACTACACGACCTATGATAACCGCCAGATCACCGGCGTGAAGCTCCACGCAGCCGACCTCGACAGCGCGCAGCTCACGGCGTATCCGCTCGCGGACACGCAGCAGATCCGCTGGGAAAACTGAATCCAAACGCAAGGAAAAACAGGAGTATCCGCTGGAATGCTCCGGCTTGCGCGTTTCTGGTGTTTGCGCCTCCGCCGAGCGGCGTGTATCATCAAGGCAGCTGCTTCAAGGAGGGCTTTTTATGCGCCAGTATGTCATTGATGCGTTTACCGACCACGTCTTTGCCGGCAATCCGGCCGCCGTCTGCTTGATGGACCGGTGGCTCGGCGAGGCGAAGATGATGGCCATCACGATCGAAAACAACCTCTCCGAGACGGCGTTTGCCGTGCGCGAGGGGGAGAAATACCATCTGCGCTGGTTCACGCCCGGCGGCGAGATCGACCTGTGCGGCCATGCCACGCTTGGCATCGCCTGCGCGATCATGACGTTTGTGGAGCCGGAGCACACGCAGATCACGTTCTCCACGCTCTCGGGCGACCTGACCGTCGTGCGCCGCGGCGTTCGGCCCCAATGATGAGATCACCCGCGAGCAGCTGGCGACCATGCTCTATGAGTACGCCAAGTACAAGGGCTATGACGTCACAAAGGCGGTAGACCTGTCGGGCTTTGCCGATCAGGGCAGCGTCAGCGCTTTTGCGGTCGGCCCGATGCAGTGGGCGGTCGCGCATGAGCTGATCTTCGGCGTCGGCGGCAATGCCATCGCGCCGCAGGCCACGGCCACGCGCGCCCAGCTTGCCGCGGTGCTGCACCGCTTCTGCGAAGCGTTCGCCTGAGCGGACGGCGCAGACTTTCGTTCCCGGCACGGGGCGCATCCATCCGGATACGCCCCTGTTTTTGTGCTGCACGCAGGAAAACCTGCATTTTCCAGACGCATTTTTAAATATTTAAATTGACGCGGAGGCGGGAAGCTACTATAATGATAAATATTTTTGTAATATTTTAAGCGAATGCTTTTCTGTTTTCCCCGAAAGGATGATGTTCATGGCAACCGTTTCCGCGCCGGTCAAGCGCGCGCGGCGGCTGCGCCCGGCCCCGCTGTGGCTGAGCCTGCTGCTGGCGTTTCTGGCGTATTTTCTTCTGGATTTTTCCCTGCGTCTGTTCTATGGCTCGATGAGCAACGTGTCGCTCTGGGCGTGGCAGCCGCTGGTGTTTACCCTGCTGTGGTCGGGCACGATGACGGCGATCGCTGCGCTGCTGCCGCGAACAGGCCGGCGCATCTTCCTGCTGGTCACGTTCGTGCCGTTTGCGCTGCTGGCCATTACGAACTGCGTGCTCTACCAGCTGACGGGCACGTGCTTTTCCTTTGCCGACCTCGCCTATGCCGGCGACGGCGCGCGGTTTATCAGCGCGTCCTACTTCTGTCTGAGGAAAGGCGAGTGGTTCAGTCTCGCCGTTTGCATGGCCATGATGCTCTGCGCCGTGATCTTCATGCCGAAGGCGCGCCCCGGCCGCCGCGGCCGGATCGTGGCCGCCGTGCTGGCGGTCGCGTGCGCGGCGGGCATCGTCGTTGTCCACAATGCGCTGGCGTACCGGGGCGATGATCAGAACCGCAGCGAGTACCTCTCCTGGGACAACGCAGAGAGCCACGACACGTTCCGCGACACCTATACGGACTTCAGCAATCCCAACCGCTGCCTGATGCTGACCGGCCTGTACCAGTACACCGTGCGCGGCGCGGCCGTGACGCTCTGGCCGCAGGACACGGCGACGGATCAGCGTATCGCGGAGCTGGATGACTACTATGCGTCCCATCCGAAGGCGGCGGCCGATACGCCCATGACCGGCGCGTTTGCGGGCAAGAACCTGATCTTCATCATGATGGAGTCCATGGACGACTGGCTCGTGACGCCGGAGTATATGCCCAACCTCTGGCGGATGGAGCAGGAGGGCCTGTATTTCCCGAATTACTACGCGCCGATGTTCCTCTCTGCCGGCACGTTCAACTCGGAGTTCACGGCCAATACTGGCCTCATCGCGCCGGAGCATCACGTGCGCAACTCGTATTATGCCGAGCATGCGCTGCCGTATTCGCTGGCGAATCTGTTTCGTGACGCGGGCTACAGTGCCCGGTCCTATCACGCGGCCAACCCGAACATTTATAACCGCGGGCAGATCCACCTGAACTTCGGCTATGAGTCCTATAACGACTACGGCGATCTCGGCATGGACGACTATATGCTCGATTCGCAGCTCCTGCGCGGCTATGATCAGATCGTCTCGGACGAGCCGTTTTTCAGCTTCATCATCACGTATTCCGGACATGGGCCGTACACCACGGAGCAGCAGAACATCTCGGAGCCCCATCTGGACCGTGCCCGCGCGGTGATCGACTACAGCGCCGTGCCGTACACGACCGAGGCGCAGAAAGAGGAGTACACCCGCGCCGTGGCGCAGGCCATGGAGACGGACGCCTTCATCGGCGGCCTGCGCGAGCGGCTGGAGGCCGACGGCCACGCCGAGGACACGGTGCTCGTGCTGTTCACGGATCACTACTGCAAGTATTTCTCCGATACGGAGCTCATCGAGGCCATCAAGGGCACCAGCGATCACAACCTGCTCTCGAATGTGCCGTTCGTGATCTGGACGGAGGGCATCACGCCGCAGGTCTCCGAAAAATACGTCAGCACGATGGACATCGCGCCGACGATCGTGGACCTGTTCTCGCTGGATACCGACCTGCGCTATTATATCGGCAACGATATGTTTGGCCCGGACGGCGGCGTGGTCTACTTCCGCAACTACGCATGGTATGACGGCAAGACCTATGACACCGGCAATGACGCTTCGACCAACCCGGCCGTGCTGGCCATGCGCGAGCAGGTGCGTGAGCAGATCGACGTCTCGCAGGATACGTTCCGCAGCGATTACTTTGCCTACCTGCAAAAGCGCAGCGGCGAGACCGAAACGAAATAGCAAGCAAAAAAATCCCCCCGGATGCGCCGCATCCGGGGGGATCATTTTGCGATTTGTTATCCGTTCATGCCGGGGATCAGGTCCAGGATGGTCTTGCTCTCCTTGACGGTGACGGTGCAGGCGGCGGAGTGGGTCGTGCCGTCGGCGCCGGTGATCTGCAGGATCACGCTGGTGGAGCCGGCAGCGGCGGCCGTGGCCGTGACGGAGTAGGTGTCGTCCGTGCCGTTTCCGGTGCGCACCGGCTGGCCGAGCGAGACGACGCTGCCGTCGGCCGCGTAGACCTTCACGGAATCCTGCAGGCTGTCGAGGTTCTGCCCGTGGATGTGGAACGTGATGGTGCCGGTCTTCGTGCCGCCGAGGTCAAGCGTGGCCGAGCCGGTCTCCGCTGTGACGCTGTCGACGCGCGACGGCGCCTTGACGGTGATCTGGCACGTGGCGGTGCAGCTGCCGGCGGAGGCCGTGATCGTCACGGAGCCGGCGCTCGTCGCCACGACGATGCCCTTTTTCACGCTGGCGATGTTCGGGTCGCTGCTGGCCCAGGAGACGAGATCGTCCGGGGCGTTCGCGGGCTGCATGGCCGCCGTGAGCGTGAGCGAGTCGCCGATCTGCAGTTCGGCCTTGTCTTTGTCGAGCTTGAGGCTCTTGACCTCAATGGCGTCGTTCGTGACGGTGACGGTGCAGTCGGCCGAGCGTTTGCCGGCCTTGACGGTGATCTTGGCCTTGCCCTCGGTCACGCCGGTGACGACACCGTCTTTCACGGTGGCGACGGCGGCGTTGCTGCTTGACCAGGTGAGTGTCTCATCCGTCAGCTCCTGGCCGTTGGCGTCGAGCACGGTGGCCTTGAGCGTGAGGGTGTCCTGCGGGGCGATCTCGGCCTTTTCATGGTCGAGCGTGATCGAGCCGACGCCGGACTTGCCGCCCTGCAGCGCCATGACGAGGATGAGCGCGATGAGCGCTACGACGACGAGCGAGCCAAGGATGATGGCGACGGTTTTCTTTGCGTTGTGCGGCTTTTCGGCGTCCTCCGTCTCAACCGGAACGGCCTTGCGCTGTGCCTTCGGCTTCGAGCCGGGGAACGTGTCCGCGGCGGCGGCCTTGGGAGCCGGCGTCTCCCGGCGGACGGCCTGTGCCTGCTGCGGCTGGGCTGCTGCAGCGCGGCGCGCCACGGCGAGCAGCGCTGCGCGGAACTCCTCCACGGAGGCGTAGCGCTGGGCCGGATCGTCGGCGCAGGCGCGCATGACGACGTTCTTCAGCGCCTGACTGCCGTGCAGCGGCTCGGGCAGCGGGTCGCCGCGCAGGCGCTGCTCGCGCGCGATGGCGAGATCCGATGCCTCCACCGCCGTCGGCGGCAGCGGCACGAACGGGATGCGCCGCTCGTTGAGCGCCCAGTAGAGCACCATGCCCACGGAATAGAGGTCGCTCGCGGGCGAGACCTCCGCGCCGCACAGCACCTCGGGCGCCATGAAATCATTCGTGTTGTCCACGGCGGAAAACTGCGCCATGCCGAAGTCACCGAGCTTATACGTGACCTGCTCGTCAAAGTTGCCGCCGCCGACAAAGACGTTGCGCGGCTTGATGTCGCCGTGCACGATGCCGCGGCGATGGCAGGTCTCCAGCGCACTGCACAGTCCGGCGCCGAGCCGGATGATGTCCGCCTCGCCGTGCGGGTGGTTGCGCAGATAGTCCGGCAGGGACGGCAGCAGCTCCGTGCGCACATAAATGTCCCAGCCGCGGCCGTCCGCGTGCGCGCGGATGACGTGATCCTCGCACCGCAGCAGGTTCGGCTCGCCGCTGATGGCGTCGACGGCCATGAGCTGCCGCGCGATCGTCTCCACCTGGCGGTGGAGCAGGGCGGTCACTTCCTCCGGTGTGCGGCCCTCGGCGACGAGGGCGTCAAAGTCTTCCGGTGCGGCGGGGATCGACAGCACTTTCAGCGCCGAGTGATCCACCATGCCGAAGCCGTCGTCGCGCGCGATCTCGTACACCGTCCCGTAGGAGTCGCTGCCGAGCGTGCGCACGGGTTTCCAGTTTTGATAGTCCAGATTGCGGAATCGTTCTTCCATGTGCGATCTGCACCGCCTTCCATATCAGGGTGAAAATCTTGTTATCAAACCAAACTATATTATACTGAATCCGCCGGCAATCTGCAAGAGGCGCGTGCAGGGAAAATGACCGCATTTTCTCTCCGGATGGGAAAAAGGCGGAATTATGTACCTTTTTCTACCCAAACGCCAGCTATCCATGCCAATTTTGCAAAGTGAATCTTGACTTTTGTTTAAGATTTGACTATGATAAAACAAGGAAACAAGGGATACAGTTGGTTCCGCCACAAACTGAAAGGGGATTTTTCACGATGATTGACGCGATTGTTTATTCTTCGCTCTCCGGTTCCTGTGAGGAGTACGCCCACCGCATGTCGGCAGCGCTGCACGTTCCGTTCTTTACGGAGCAGTCGCACATCTGCCCGACCGGCCGCAAGGTGGTCTACATCGGCTGGTTGCTGGCTGGCAAGGTCGTTGGTCTGGACAAGGCCAAGGAGCGCTACAACGTGGTCGGCGTGGTTTCGGTCGGCATGGGTGCTCCGGCTGCCAACGCAGAGGAAGTCTGCCGCAAGAAGAACAGCCTCGGCGCTGACGTTGCGGTGTTCCCGCTGCAGGGCCGCTTTGACCTGAAGCGTCTGCCGCTGCCGTACCGCCTGATCATGAAGGTGAAGATCAAGGACATTGCCAAGCGCCTGAACGCGAAGGCTGCCAAGACCACGCTCACGCCCGCTGAGCAGGCCTGCCTGACCATGGCGACCGTCGGCCGCGGCGAGCCTGCCACCTGGGACGGCATCAAAGCCGCCATTGACTGGGTCGAGGCCAACAGCTTCCACTCCAAGTTCCCGGAGCCGAAGGTCTGCTGAGCACCATATCCTAACCCTATGCGTTCCGCCGGACGGGAATGTCCGGCGGAACTTTTTGGTACGCAATAAGCCGCTGCCCGGCCGGGCAGCGGCTTTTTCTTATTCTTTCTTCTTTTTGTTTTTCTGCCCGGCGAGCGCCGCGTCGGACGGGCCGGTCTCGGTCTTGGTTTCGCCGCCGCCGATGTGGTCGACGATCAGGATCACGGCGCCGAGCAGCACCGGCACGAGATAGCCGATGAACATGGCAGCGCTGCTGGTCATGTCGCCGCGGATGATGCCCACGACCACGCTGATGACGCCGAGAATGACGAGGAAAATACCCATGAACTTCGTTCTGGACATGGTGAAGCCTCCTTCTCCGATTGAATTTCGGGGCGCTTTACAGCGCGCAGTACTGCATGAGGATGGTCGCCACCTGAGCGCGGCTGGCGTTGTCCTGCGGCAGCAGGTAGAACTTGCCCGCGTTTTCGCTGCCGCTGATGATCTTCTGCGCGACGGCCCACTTCATGTCGTTCACGGCCCAGTCGGACACGCTCGCGCTGTCGGCAAAAGCGGTCAGCTCAGCGGCGGCCTTAGCCTTGTCGGGGGCGAACTTCGCGGTGTAGCGGCTGAAGATGGCCACGATCTGCTCGCGCGTGATGTTGCTCTGCGGGGCGAACGTCGTGTCGGACGTGCCGGCGACAATGCCGTTCTGGTAGGCCCAGAGGACAGCCTCGGTGTACCACGTATCCGCCTCGACATCCGTGAACGGCATCTTGCCGCTCACGCTCGGGCTGCCGGCCAGACGGTGGAGCACCGCGACGAGCATGGCGCGCGTCATCGGCACGTCGGGGCCGAACGCCGTGTCGGACGTGCCGACCATGAGGCCCTTGTTGTAGGCGTAGAGCGCGGCGTCATAGTACCACGCGCCGGCCGTCACATCCGTGAACGGGGATTTGGGCAGCTTGCTCATGTCGAGCGTGAACTCTACCGTGAGCGACACGGCATTGCTGCCGGTGGCGTAGGTGTAGCTCGGCTTTTCGACGGCGGCGCTGTAGCGTGCGATGCCGGTCTTCTTGTCGTACGTGCCGCCCTTGACGGCGGTGATATTGCCGATGTTGTCCTTGCCGACGATCTGGCTGAGGTCAAACAGGCCCACGCCGTTTTCCGTACCGGTGAGTGCGTAGCTGCCGGGCAGCTTCTGCACGTGGCCGGTGTCGGTCTCGGCGTCCTTGATGGGCAGACCGGTCAGATCGAGCGTGGCGAGCTGGTTGCCGCCGCAGTAGATCTCGCTCAGGTGTGTGTTTTTCGACACGTCAAGCGCGGTGAGCTGGTTGTTCTCGCAGTTGAGCGCCGCAAGCTCCGTGAAGTGCTCAATGCCGGTCAGGTCGGCGATGCCGAGGTTGCTGCAGTTGAGCTCCGACACATGGCGCAGCTCGAGCGTCGAGAGCTGGCCGTTGCCGTTGACATCGGCCGTGTCGGCGAGCAGGGTGCGGAAGGCCGCGTCCGGGAACGCCTTTTCATCGAGCGCGACGCCGCTCGTCAGGCCCTGCATCTCAAAGTACACGGTCATGGCCGGCAGGCCCTTGCGCCCGGTGTCGTAGCTGTAGGCAAAATAGTCCGGTGTCTTGGCGTACACGGCGGCGCCGGTCTGCTTGTCGTAGTTTGCGTCCGGCACGCGCGCAACGCTGCCGAGGTTATCCTTGCCGACGATGGCGTCGAGGTACACGGTGCACTGCTCCTTGTCCACGACGGCGCCGGTCTGCTCCGGCAGGTACTGCGGGCTGAGGATCGGGTTTTCGGCTTTGCCGTCACCCTGCGCGGTGGCGTTGAGCGCGGCGCAGCCGCTCAGGTCGAGCGCGGTGAGCGCGTTGCCGCTGCAGTCGAGCGACTCGAGCGCGGTGCAGCCCGTGAGGTCGAGCTTCGTCAGGCTGTTGAGGCTGCACGTGAGCACCTTGAGCGTTTTGTGTCCGCTCAGGTCGAGCGCGGTCAGGCGGTTGGCGCTGCACTCGAGCGTGGTCAGCTTCTCGGAACCGGACACGTCGAGCGCCGTGAGCGCGTTATACGAGCACGCGACGGTTTTCAGCGCGCTGCAGCCCGTGAGGTCGAGCGTTGTGAGCGCGCAGCTCGAGGCGTCAAGCTGCGTGAGCGCGCTGCAGCCGGCGAGCTTCAGGCTCTGCAGCTTGCCGCAGCCGGACACGTCGAGCTTTTCGAGCTTGGCCATGCCGCTCAGGTCGAGCGCCGTGATCTGGTTGCCGCACACGAGCAGCTCGCGCAGGTCCGTGAAGTGCTTGATACCGGTCATGTCGGCGACCTTTGTGATCTTCATTTCAAACAGGTCGATGCACTGCACGGCCTCGCACTCGGCCGCCGAGAGCTTGTTGTCCTTGTTCGTGTCGCAGTAGTCGGTCACGTACGTGCGCAGCGCCTGATCCGGGAAGTGCTCGGCATCGACCGGGATCTCGCCCGCTGCCATGGCCGGTACGCCCAGTGCCAGCAGCATCACGGCCGCCAGCAGCAGGCAAAACGCCTTTTTGAGATGTTTCATCGCGGTTCCTCCTGTAAAAAATCCAAAAAACGTGGTATTTGTCATTGCCTTCATTGTATCAGGTCTGCCGCCCCGGGTCAATCTCCAGTTGCGGCGCTGCTGTTTCCCGCGCGCCGCGCGTGCACGGCGTGCTCGGCCACGAGCAGCATGGCGGCCATGCCCAGATAGCCGTACACCGGGTAGACGGTGCCGATCAGGTCGCCGAAGCCGAACAGGCTCCCGGCGAAGGCAGCGGCCGTGAGCACGAGCAGCAGGGCCGTGCGGTGCCCGGCCAGCCATGCGGACTTCTGCCCGGCATAGGTCAGCACGGCCACGAGCGAGGACACGCTCGTGCCGAACATGCCGAGAAACAGCAGCACGGCGTACACGACGCCGGCCGCGCCCAGCCGGCAGGCGAGGTCGAGCATGGGCAGCGGTGCCCGCGTGCTCTCCGGGCTCGTGGCCAGTGCGGCGAGCACGCCGAGCGCGACCGCCAGCAGCAGCACACAGCCGAGCACGGTGCCCCAGACGGCGGTGCCGGGTTTCTTCAGGTGGCGTGTCAGCGGGGCGAGGATGCCCACGGTGGCGAAGAAATTGTAGGCCGCGTAGTTCACGGCACTCGTGGCCCAGCTGCCGAGCATGGGGTTCGTGTCCCCGGCGGCGAAGGCCGCGGCGGTCAGCTCTGTGCGGTGCAGGCGGATACCCGCGATGACGAGCGCGGCCACGATCATGCACGGCACGGCGACCGTGAACACCGACACCATGCCGCCGAGGCCGAAATACGCCGCCGCCGCGATGAGCACGCACGCAATGGCCGCGCCCAGCCACACCGGCAGGCCGAGCATCTGATTGCCGAGCGCGCCGATGCCGGCTGCCATGATGCACACGACGCCGAACAGCAGCGCCGCCGTCAGCACGCCGACGGCCGTGCGCAGCCACGGAATGTCCGCGCGCACGATCAGTGCGTCCATCGTCTCGATGCCGGTGCGCGCGCTCAGCCGCAGGAGCAGCACGCCGGTGCCGCCGAGCAGCACGACCGCGAGCGCGAGCCCCAAAAGCCCCCGCGCGCCGAACGCGCCGAAATACTGCCACAGCTCCTGCCCGGACACGTACCCCGCGCCGAGAAAGCACCCGGCAAACGTCAGCGCCAGGCGCAGCGTGCCGATCTTCTGCTGCATGATGATCTCCTCCCGTCCAAACTGCCAAGATAGCAAGCAGTATACCATATTCTGCGCGGGAAGCCAAGATGACCGCGCGGCAAATTGACAAATTGTGACCCGCGGCCTATAATGGCACAGACCCGTTTGGAAATATGGAGGGAATCAACTTATGAACCAACCCTGTCTGGTCATCATGGCCGCCGGCATGGGCAGCCGCTTCGGGGGCCCGAAGCAGACGACGCCTGTGGACGAGTACGGCCATTTTCTGCTGCACTATTCGCTCTTTGACGCTTACCGCGCGGGATTCCGCAAGGTCGTGTTCGTCGTGAAGGAGGACACGGCCGAGGAGTTTCGCGAGAGCGTCGGCCCGGCCGTGGCCGCGGCGTTCGACGTGCGCTATGCCTATCAGAAGCTCGACACGCTGCCGGCGGGCTACACCGTGCCCGACGGCCGCACGAAGCCGTGGGGTACCGCCCACGCCGTGCTGTGCGCCGCGCCCGAGATCGACGGGCCGTTCGCCGTCATCAATTCCGATGATTATTACGGCATCGAGGCCTACCGCCTGCTGTATGATTTTCTCGCCGTGCCGCGCCCCGAGCGGTCGTATGCTATGGTGGGCTTCCGCCTGCGCAATACCGTCACGGCCAACGGCAGCGTGTCGCGCGGCGTCTGCACGGAGCGCGACGGCATGCTCGAGAGCATCACGGAGCGCACACACATCGAGCAGCGCGGCGCGGACGCCGCCTATACCGAGGACGGCGCGCACTTCATCGACCTGCCGGGCGACACGACGGTGTCCATGAACTTCTGGGGCTTCTCACCGCTGTACCTGCGCGAGCTCGAGCGCCGGTTCCCGGCGTTTCTGGACGAGAATCTGCCGCGCAATCCGCTCAAGTGCGAGTATTTTGTGCCGTCGGTCGTAGACGCGCAGCTGCGCGCCGGCACGGCGGATGTCACCATGCTGCACACGGACGACGCCTGGCACGGCGTGACGTATCACGACGACCTGCCGGACGTGGTCGCGGCGCTGCGCGCGCTGCGCGCCGCGGGCAAGTACCCGGACAACATCTGGTGAGCGCGCCCCAACGAGGACCGCTTCGCTGGGTCCTCGTTGGCAGAGATTGTAGCTCGCTGCAGCGCACGCATTGCACGCCACAGGCGCACAATGCGCACGTTTGCGAGCCGAGCGGTATTTTCTCCGCCGTACATGCCGCCGGAGAAAATGATTGGACTTTCTTTGCGTCCGCGGACGCAAACTCTGCGAGGCCCTTTTGACGATGTGGCACGCCCGCGGGGGACTTCCCCGCGGGCGTGTTTTTTGGTATACTGTTTTTATTCTTGCATTTTGACGAGGTGCTTATGAAGCAACTGGTTTTGGGAATTCTGGCGCACGTGGACGCCGGGAAAACGACGCTGTCCGAGGCGCTGCTCTACCGCACGGGCGCCATCCGAGACCTCGGGCGCGTGGACCACAAAAACGCACATCTGGACACGCACGCGCTCGAGCGCGCGCGCGGCATCACGATCTTCTCGCGGCAGGCGCGCCTGACGCTGGGCGGCACGGCGGTCACGCTGCTCGACACGCCGGGGCACGTGGACTTTTCCGCCGAGATGGAGCGCACGCTGCAGGTGCTCGACTACGCCGTGCTCGTCATCAGCGGCACGGACGGTGTGCAGGCGCACACGGAAACGCTCTGGCAGCTGCTGCGGCGCTACCGGGTGCCGGTGTTCGTGTTTGTGACGAAGATGGACCTGCCGGGCGCGGACCGCGCGGCGCTCATGTCCGACCTGCGCGCGCACCTGAGCGGCGCGTGCGTGGACTTCACCGACCCCGACCCGGAGCAGATCGCCCTGTGCGACGAGGCGGTGCTCGAGCAGTATCTCGACACCGGCGCGCTGCCGGACGAGACCGTGCGCGCGCTCATCCGCAGCCGTAAGCTCTTTCCGTGCCTGTTCGGCTCGGGGCTGAAGCTCACGGGCGTGGACGCTTTCCTCGCGGCGCTTGAACGTTACGCGGCGCCGCCGGAGTACCCGGCGGAATTCGGCGCGCGGGTGTTCAAGATCATGCGCGACGCGCAGGGCAACCGCCTCACGTGCCTGAAGGTCACTGGCGGCGAGCTGCGCGTGCGCGCGCCGCTGACGTATTTCCCCCGCGGGGCGGACACGCCCGTACAGGAGAAGGTGAACGCCATCCGGCTCTATTCCGGTGAAAAATTTGAGTCGGCAGAGACCGTCCCGGCCGGCGGCGTGTGCGCCGTGCAGGGCCTCACGCAGACGTATCCGGGGCAGGGTCTCGGCAGCGCGGAGGCGTCCATGCCGCCGTCGCTCGAGCCGGTGCTGACCTACCGCATCGGCCTGCCGCCGGATGTGGATGCGCGCGCGTTTCTGCCGCGCCTGCGCGAGCTTGAGGAGGAGGATCCGCAGCTGCACATCGTCTGGGACGAGGCGCTGCGCGAGATCCATGTCCAGCTCATGGGCACGGTGCAGATCGAGGTGCTCAAAAGCCTCATCCGTGAGCGGTTTGACGTGGACGTACAGGTCGATTCCGGCCGCATCCTCTATCAGGAGACGATCGCGGCACCGGTCGAGGGCGTGGGCCATTTTGAGCCGCTGCGCCACTATGCCGAGGTGCACCTCCTGCTCGAGCCCGCCGAGCGCGGCACGGGCCTGACGTTTGACACCGCCTGCAGCGAGGACGTGCTCGACCGGAACTGGCAGCGCCTGATCCTCACGCATCTGGCCGAGAAGTGCCATCGCGGCGTGCTCACCGGCGCACCGCTGACGGATGTGAAGATCACGCTGCTGGCCGGACGCGCGCACGTCAAGCACACGGAGGGCGGCGACTTCCGCCAGGCGACGTGGCGCGCGGTGCGGCAGGGGCTCATGCAGGCGGAAAGCGTCCTGCTCGAGCCGTATTACGCCTTTCGCATCGAGGTCCCGGCTGAGCAGATCGGCCGCGCGATCAGCGACGTGCGGCTCATGTCCGGCACGTTTTCCTCACCCGAGACGCACGGCGACATGGCCGTGCTCACCGGCCGCGCACCGGTGAGCACGATGCGCGATTATCCCGCCGAGGTCGCGGCGTATACGCGCGGGCGCGGGCGCATCTCGTGCACTGTCGCGGGTTACGACACCTGCCACAACGCGCAGGAGGTCATCGCTGAGAGCGGCTACGACCCCACGCGCGATCTTGACAACACGCCGGACAGCGTGTTCTGCGCGCACGGTGCGGGCACGGTCATCCCGTGGAACCGCGTGCGCGATTATATGCACATCGACACCGGTTTCGGCAAGGCGGAGACGGAGACGCCCCCGCCCGCGCCGCGGATGTTCCGCCGCCGGTTCGATCTCGACGACCGGGAGCTGGAGGAGATCCTGCAGCGCGAGTTCGGCCCCATCCGCCGCGCGCAGTATGCAGCTCCCGTGCGCAACGCCGCGCCCGGTGCGGACGAGACAGAGCGCGCCGAGCTGTTCCACCCCCGGCGCGAGCGCGTGATCGTGGACGGCTACAACGTCATCTTCGCCTGGGACGAGCTGCGCGCGCTGGCCGACAGCGGCCACATCGACGCTGCGCGCGAGCGGCTCATGGATGCGCTGAGTAACTACGCCGCCTTCACGCGCCGTGAGGTCGTGGTCGTGTTCGACGCCTACCGCGTGCCTGGCGGACAGGGGGAGAAGTTCGACCGCAGCGGCCTACACGTGGTCTTCACGCGCCAGGGCGAGACGGCGGACGCCTACATGGAAAAGCTCGCCGACGAGATCGGCAAGAACGAGTCCGTGCGCGTCGTCACGTCCGACGCGCTCATCCAGCTCACGGCGCTGCGCGCGGGCGTACTGCGTATGAGCGCGCGCGAGTTCCGGCAGGAGCTGGCGCAGGTGGCGCAGCAGCTCGAGGCTGCGATCCGCGACATCAACGGGAGGTGAGGGCAATGGAGGAAGATCTTCTGCGCCGCGCGGCCGATCTGGCCGAGCGCTGCGAGCGCATGGCGACGGTCACGTCCACGGCGTTTCTGACCCCGGCGGAGCAGTACACGCTCACGAACTGGGCCCGGCACCGTGACTGCACGCTCGTGCTGCACGGCGGCGGCGAGGGCTGCGAGCGGCGGGCTGCGTTTTTCCTGCCGTTTTACCTCGCGGCCGAGGACTTTGACCCCGCGGAGCACCTGCGCGCTGTGCACTTTTCAGCGCCGTTCGGCGCGCCCGGCCACCGGGACTATCTCGGCGCGATCCTCGGCCTCGGCATCCGGCGCGAGTGGGTCGGCGACATTCTCGTGCAGGACCACGGCGCATATGTGTTCTGCCTGCCGAGCGTGGCCCCGGCGCTGCTGGAGCTGGAGCAGGTGGGCCGCACGGGCGTGAAGGCGGCGGCCGCAGAGCTGGCTGCCGTGCCGGTGCCGGAGCGGAAGGTGCGCCCCGTGACGTTCACGGTGCAGTCGGCGCGGCTGGACGCCGTTGTGAGCGGGATGTTCCGCCTCTCGCGCACGAGCGCCGCGGCGCAGATCCGCGCGGGCGCGGTGCACCTGAACTATGCCGAGTGCCTGCGGCCGGACGCCCCGGTCGCGCCCGGCGACGTGCTGTCGCTGCGCGGCGCAGGCAAGGGCAGCGTCACGGAAGTGGGCGGCATGTCACGCAAGGGGCGGCAGTTCGTCACGGCGGAGCTGTGGCAGTGAACCTGCTTTTCAGATAAACAAATTGCCCGTGCCGGGAACACCGGTCCGGACAATACAGAAAAAAATCTCCGGAGGGAAACTCCGGAGATTTTTTATAGATACCGTGCATTACTCAGCGGTCTTGTCGTCAGCAGCAGGAGCGGCGGCCGGCTCATCGACCGGAACTGCCACGGGAGCGGCAGCGGCGGCAGCCTGGGCGGCGACGGCCTTCTGCGAACGCTTGTAAGCGCCGGAGACGACACACGCGATGATCGCAAACAGGATCGCAACGATGGCCAGAATGACGATCGCAACGAACTGGGTGTGACCCGTGAACTCATAGGTGTAGGCACCGGCCTCGCCATAGCGGCAGGCGAACGTGTAGCCGGTGTAGCCGGTGAGCATACCGATGACGTTGCCGGCAGCGGCGACGACGGCAGAGATGATGCCGCAGACGGAGGCGGTCACGATCTTGCCCTTGCTGATGCGGATCACGGACAGGATGCCGAACAGGCCCGCGATGAGGCCGAGGACGGACGCGAGGAGCATCGTGGCGACGACGCCGAGTCTGCCCATGACTTCCTTTGTGACGGCAGCGGTCTGGTAGACGGAGATGTAGTCACGGCCGGCCTGACCGACGGCGCGGCAGTTTTCGAGGTTGAGGTACTGGCAGCCGTTAACGACGCGGACCTCACCGTTGTCGTCGAGCTCCCAGATGGAGAAGTTGTCGCCGTAGCGCTCTTTGAGGATGTCGGCAACGCTCGGGCACATTTTCTTGTCGCCGTTGCCCTCGTCGTTCATGTAAGCGGGCTGGCTCATCAGGAGCTCACAGCCGGCAGCGACCTGCGCGCAGCCGTCCTCAAACACGCCCAGCTGCTTCTTGCCGTCGGCGAGCTGGTTGCCGCCGGCCGCGAGATCGTTTTCGCCCTGAGCGAGCTGCTTCTCAGCGTCTCTGAGCTGAGCCTCGCCTGCGGCGATGGCCTTCTCGGCCTCGGCCAGCTGGACCAGACCGTCTTCATACTGCTTGAGCTGGGCTTTGCCGTCGGCGACCATCTGCTGGATGTAAGCCGGCAGGTCGGTCACATCGTCCGGAATGGCCAGACCCTGCTTGGCCGCGATCGGACGCACGACGGAGACGAACCACGCCTGGGCGCTCGAGAAGCCGGCGAGGTTGGCGATGGTGCCGTCACGGAACTCCACATACTGATTGACATAGGGCATCAGGGGCTCAATCTTGGCGAGGGTAGCCTTGCCTTCATTGTAGGCTGCGGTGTTGTCCTCGATCTGCTTCTTGCCGGCGGCGTAGGCAGCTTTGCCTTCCTCGAGCTGCTTCTTGCCGGCGTAGTAGGCGGCGTAGCCTGCGGAGAGCTGAGTCTTGCCTTCGGAGTAGGAGATCAGGCCGGCGGTGTAAGTGTCCACGCCGGCGAGGTACGTGCCCTCGTTCTCCTGCAGCTGGTCAAGGCCGGCATCGAGCGTGTCGATGGACTCCAGACCCTCTTCCGCGTCCTTTTCCTTGTACTCTTTGACATTCATGATGTCGCTGATGCTGGACACTCCGGCGAACAGGCCGAAGATACTCGCAGCGATCAGGCAGACGCTGATGATCGTGAGTAATACTTTTTTCATGTCGTTCCTCCACTCATTTAAGCATTTTTCAGTCTAATACCGAACGCTTGACCTAAACTATATCTTAAATTTCACAAAATCGCAAGAGAAACCGGTCAAATCTTTTTCCGGCGTAAAAAAATTGTCTTTTTCAACAAATGTGAAAGGAATTGTTGTGCAGATTTTCCGTTTTCTACTTCTCTGAATTGGGGGATTCTTGCTGCTGGTTCAACATATTCGCCCGGGTGTGAAAACTTGTCTCCAAACGCACAAAGCGAGAAAAAACTCCACAATCCGGGCGGGATCGTGGAGTAAAAACGATCTTTTGTTACAAAACGCCGAGGTGCTCGAGCAGGATCTTTGTGCCGAGCAGGATGAGGATCACACCGCCGGCGAACTCGGCCTTGCGCTTGTAGCGCAGGCCGAACACGTTGCCGAGCCGGATGCCGGCCGCGGAAAAGACGAAGGTGATCGAGCCGATGAGCGCCACGGCGGGCACGATGCGCGTGCCGGGCAGGAACGCGAACGTGATGCCGACGGCGAGCGCGTCGATACTTGTTGCAATCGCCAGCAGGAGCATGGTCTTGAATGCGAGCGAGCCGTCGAGCTTGTCCTCGTCCTTGGACAGCGCCTCGCGGATCATGTTGCCGCCGATGATGCCCAGCAGCACGAATGCGATCCAGTGGTCGACGGAGGTGACAAACTGCTCAAACTGCGTGCCGAGCAGATAGCCCAGCAGCGGCATGAGCGCCTGAAAACCGCCGAACCACAATCCTGCGATGCAGCATTCCTTCCACGATACGCGCTGCAGCGCCAGCCCCTTGCAGATGGAGACGGCAAACGCATCCATCGACAGACCGACTGCCAGCACGACCAGTTCCCAAAACCCCATATCTTCACGTCCCTTTTTCCGCAGATTCCCTATACTATAAAGGAAAGGACAGGAAAATACAAGAAAAACCTGCACCCGGGATACAGAAAAACCGGCGTCCGGATGCTCCGGACGCCGGCTGGCAGCTTCGCTTCAGCAGGGTTCGATGAGGATGACGTTGCTCATCAGGTCTACTTTCTTGAGTTTGCCGGGGACGATCTTGCGGATCCCCATCAGGTCGGTCAGCGTGACGTTCTCGCCGTCGGCGGACACGTTGCACACGCGCGAGCAGACAAGGTTCTGTTTGCCGTCCTTGATCTCATATGCATCAGAAAGACACATGGTCGTTCGCTCCTTTTTTACCCGTTATGCCTGTTTGGCAAGCTCGAGGGCTTTTTCGAGCTTGTCGTTGCCGTGGTCAAATGCATGCAGTGCCTCAGCCAGCGCCGCGGCCGCCTCGGCCTTGCCCTCATCCTCCAGCGCGTGGCAGATGTCGTGCAGCTCGTCAGCGTGATGGCGGTTGTGGTCGAGCATATAGTTCAGCAGCGCCAGCACTTCCTCGGGGCTCATCGGCTTATCGCCAGAGTGCTCATGGCTGTGCGGGTGGCAGTGATGTGCATGATCGTGATCGTGTTCATGTTCGTGCATGGGAAACACTCCTTTTTAAGTGGGGCAGGGCTGCCGTGCGGAAAAATCACCCTGCTCTGAATGGATTATCAAAAGTTTATCATATTCTCTTGTAAGAATCAACAATTTTTTGCCCCGGAATGTGATAAAAGACTTGTAAATTATGCGCAAATATGTTAATCTGTTGACGTGATAACGGAAGCTATCCTTGCGTTTTCGGACGGAATGCTTTGAAGTGTTACATAAGGGTGGTACGCTTCGGAGAACCGCACGTTTCGGCCGGGATCACAGCGACTGCTTCCCATGTCCGTGACCACCATGGGGGAACGCCCCCAGCGAGCCCAATCAAACGAAAACCATAAAAAAGGGAAGAAGAGGTGTAACATTTGAAGGATTTAAAGCATCTGATCTACTTTGAGAACCTTCTTGACAGCGCCAACAACGAGCTCGTGCAGCAGGCCAAGGATGAGGGTATGCACCCCATCGCTTACACTTGCTATCACATGCCCGAAGTGGTCCTCAACGTAGACAACTGTTTCTCGGTCAGACTTCGTGCGCCGAAGACAGGTTCATTCGACATCGCATCCTACTACATGTCCAACTACACCTGCGAGTACTGCAGAGCACTCGTGGAGCGTGCGATCGAGGGCGGCTATAACTTCCTCGACGCCATCGCTGGTGTGGACGCCTGCGCGGAGATGAACCGCTGCATGGAGAACATCGAGCTGGTCGCTGCCCCCGACATGCCCAACAAGAAGATGTTCGTTACCCACTGCGACATCCCGTACAAAGTCAAGGACTACACCCTCAAGCACTACGTCACGCAGATCCGCAACCGCTTCCTGAACGTTCTGGCCGAGACCTACGGCGTTGATACGTCCGACGAGGCGCTGCGCAAGGCTGTTGCCGAGCACAATGAGGTCTGCAAGATCATCACCGAGATCGGCGACATGCGCAAGCTCGAGAATCCGCCCATCACCGGTTATGAGTTCCATGTCCTCAACCTGGTTACTTACTGCTGCCCGAAGAGCAAGATCCTCCCGTACCTGAAGGAAACGCTGGCAGAGATCAAGAAGAGAAAAGTCGACGCCAAGCCGTGGTATCGCTGCCGTGTGGCCCTCATCGGTTCCGAGATCGACGACCTCGACATGACCCGCATGGTCGAAGACGCCGGCGCGATGATCGTTGCCGACCGTTTCTGCTTCGGCAGCACCCCGGGCCGTGAAGTCATCGAGCTCAACGACACGGACGATGTCCTTACGCAGATCTGCGCCCACTACCTGAAGACCACTCAGTGCCCGCGTTACATGAGCCAGGAGAAGATCCAGGAGCGCCGCGACACGATCAACCGTCTCGCCACCGAGAACGGTGCCGAAGGCATCATCTACGAATCCATGAAGTTCTGCGATTTCTGGGCATTCGAGCGCGCACTGGCAAGCCATATCATGAACGAAGAGTATGGCTGGCCGGTCCTGTCCATCGATCGCCCGTACATGGCTCGCTCCTCCGGTCAGCTCCGCACGAGACTGCAGGCCTTTGTCGAGAGCCTTGAGATCAAGCAGATTCATAAGGCTGCGAAGGAGGACAAATAAATGCTGAAAAGTAACATTGCATGGATGAAGAAAAATGTCCCCTCCGACCTGAAGGTCTGGAAGGGCATGATCCAGGATATCGACTGGTCCCAGGTCGCAGCGAAGACCAAGCTGAGCCTCCAGCGCGATAAGGACCGCATCACGGCCGAGTTCAAGGAATTCGCCGCCATGGACACCAGCGCCAAGATCGATTGGCTCATGAACGGCGACCGTCACCTCGGTTACCTGTATAAGAAAGATGCCATCGCGTTTGCCCGCCGTGAGTGGAAGGGCCTCAAGAGCGTCGGCTACGACTTTGTCGGCTGGCTGAAGATCTGGGGCGGCATGCTCAACATGGTCATGAAGGACCCCATGTCCATTATGCTGGCCGTGTTCGAGTACCACTGGTTCGCTTCCTACCTGGCCACCCCGGCTGTGGTCGACCGCAGCGTGTTCGGCCGCCGCGGCAAGCTGCTGCAGGCTGACTTTGATATGTGGGTCGCCATTACCCACTGGGCCGAGGATCTGATCGCTAACCTCATCATGGCGGACGCGAAGATCGGCGGCAACCAGAAGATCAACAAGCGCATCATCATGTTCGACGAAATGACGATGGCGCAGATGATGGCCGGCTTCCCGAACCTGCTCGGCATCCCGTACCAGATGATCCCGGTCTTCATGGTCTCCGAAATGGACCAGCTGACCCTCATCCCGTACATCGACGCCATCGAGAGCTACGGCCTCCCGTCCGATACCTGCCCGCTGCCGACGGCTGAGTGCGGCTGCGCGGTCAAGGACGAGTACCCGATGTGCGGCCAGGGCTTCATCGCCTCCTCCATGCCGTGCGACGGTTCCGTCATGGCGACGTCCTTCCAGGATCGCCGCTTCAGCAAGTTCATGCCGAGCTACCCGCTGTGCATGCCCGTCCGTTACGACGACGAGGACACCACCGAGATGGCAGCTGCCGACATGAAGGACTGCATCCACTGGGTCGAGGGCCTCACCGGCGAGACCTGGAACTGGGACACTTACTTCGCCACCATGGAGAAGATGAACGAGTGCACCAGACTCGAGATGGAGAAGTGGGAGATCAACAAGACCCATTATCCGCAGCTGGTCGGTTCCTCCTTCGAGCTGTTCCGTAAGTGGAACTACGAGATGGACGGCGGCCTGTTCCCCGAAGGTCTGAAGACGCAGCGCAAGATCTGCAAGACCATGATGGAGACCTACGAGAAGAAGCTGCCCGCGTACGTCGGCGGCTATGAGAAGTACCGCGCGCTCATCTGGAGCTGCCCGGCCCACTTCTATGCCAACTTCTCCAACTGGCTGGCCAACTGCTGGGGCATCTACGCGCTGACCGAGATGGAAGCGCTGAATATGACCAAGATGCTCAACACCACCGACAAGGAAGAGGCCATCAACGACCTCTGCCGTCTGTACGAGCGCATGGTTATGCGTCGCCACACCAACGGCGGCCACGATCACGTTCTGGGCGAGCTGTGGAGACAGTGCGAGAACTTCAACGCGAACGTTGTTATCATGTATCAGCACGTCTGCTGCAAGACGATGGCCGGCCTGCAGGGCCTGTTCGACGATCAGGCTCGTGAGCTCGGCATCCACCTGATCTGGGTCGAGCACGACCTGATGGATCCGCGTACCGTTTCCCGTAAGGACATGCGCGGCCGTGTGAACAACTACATGGTCAACGTCATGCACGCGGAGCCGGTCGACCCGACGCTCATCGACATCGATGACGAGGTCACCTGGTAATTCGGATCATTTGAACGTATATCGGACATAAAAAAACATTCAGGAGGAAGTAAATACTATGAAATACTTTGGCGGATGCGACGTAGGTTCCACCTACACGAAGGCAGTTATTCTTGATGAGAACGGCAAAATGTGCGCCGACACGACGATCCGCAGCAAGATCAACGCGGAGCAGTCCGCGATCGCTGCCATGCAGGAAGTCTGCGATAAGGTCGGCCTGAAGGACTCCAAGGAGCTCGCTTACCTCATCGGCACCGGCTACGGCCGCAACAAGGTCCCGTTCGCTGACGAGAACATCTCCGAGATCTCCTGCCACGCCATGGGCGTGCACGTCACGAATCCGGAAGTCCGCGCCATCATCGATATCGGCGGCCAGGACGTGAAGGGCATCAGCATCGACACCGACGGCACCGTCAAGAGCTTCGCGATGAACGATAAGTGCTCCGCCGGTACCGGCCGCTTCTTCGAGGCCATGGCCCGCTCCTTCGAGATGAGCCTGCCGGAGTTCTCGAACCTGTCCCTGACGGCGAAGAACGTCATCCCGATCACGGCCCAGTGCACCGTTTTCGCTGAGTCCGAAGTCATCACCCTCGTGGGCGAAGGCAAGCCGACCGACGAGATCGCTGCCGGCATCGAGATGGCCGTCGCCAAGCGCTGCTTCGTCATGGCCAAGAAGGCCGGTGCCACCGACAGCATCACGCTGACGGGCGGCTGCGCGAAGAACGCGGGCCTGAAGCAGGCCATCGAGCACGTGCTGAAGTTCAAAGTCGTTGAGCTGAAGACCGACCCGCAGCTGATGGGCGCTCTGGGTGCTGCCGAGTACGCTCGCCAGAAGGGTCTCGCCAAGAAGTAAGGAGACGATTACATGAAACTGTTGAAGAAGCTTCTCACCATCCTGCTGGCTACCTCCGGCGCTCTGTTCACCGTGTACCAGTTCAATCTGGATATGAAGCTCGTTGGCTGGCTGTACAATGTCCTCCATGAGTTCCATACCCGCAAACCGGTTACGACCGAGTTCTAAGGAAATCCCGCAAGCGGCCGCTGAGCGATCAGCGGCCGCTTTTTTTCTGCGCCTGCGCTATGCGCAGGCAGCAAAAAAGCGAAATATTCCATTCGAGGCGGGCGCTTCGCCCCCTCGAGCCCCCCCGCTGCTCAGAAATTTTCCACGGGAGCGGGCGCCTGTTGGAAGTGACCGCCGATCATCGACGCCCTTTCGGTTTGCGCCATGCGCAGGAAAAAGCAAACGATCCCATTCGAGGCGGGGATCCTTATCCCCAGTAGCCGGAGATGCCGTCGGGCGCATGCGCCTTGCTCGGCGGGATGGCATCGTTTTTCTGGTTACCGTGCGGGGTACTGTGGTCGCGCGCCGCCGCGCGCTGGTCGTGCCCGGTCGGCACCGGCGCGGGTTTGCGCCCGCCGCGTTTGTCGTCTTTCATCTTCGCCCCTCCTTGTCAGGCCAGTCCAAAGACGGCCAGGATCAGCCCGTAGATCACGCTCGCGCTGATGCCATAGACGATCACCGGCCCCGCGATCGTGAAGATCTTGACCGCCGTGCCCGTGACGAAGCCCTCGGTCTTGAATTCCAGCGCCGGGGACACGACGGAGTTTGCAAACCCCGTGATCGGCACCAGAGATCCCGCCCCGGCGAACCGCGCCAGATCGTCGTAAACGCCCAGCCCCGTCAGCAGCGCGCCGAGAAACACCAGCGTGATCGAGCACCACGTCGCCGCCACGATCGCCGATGCGCCCCAGTGTTCATACAGATTCACCAGCGCCTGGCCGACCACGCAGATCGCGCCGCCGACCAGTCCCGCGCGCAGCAGGTCGCCCCAGATGGGCGAGCGCGGCGAGAGCGAATCGACAAACGCCGCATATTCTTCGTTGCTCATGCGCATTGATCTCATCTCCTGCGCACAGTATGGCCGCGCGCGCGCAAAACTATGCAAAAACAAGCGCCCCCGCGCGCAATGCGCGGAGACGCTTGTTGTTAATTTGAAAATAGCCTTTTGCATTTTATCGGCGAAGCAGCTGGTGTCGGGATACCGGATGATCTGCGCCGGATCGCCGACCGCGACTGTGGCGCCAGGCGTGTTCTTCGTCACGATCTATCGTGCCTCTGTCCCTCCGCATTGGTTCTGCTGACCGCCGCGGGTACTTTATTTTAAAATGTTGATTCCCTCAAGCGCCAGCAGCTTCTGCTTGATCTCCAGCCCACCGGCATAGCCGGTGAGCGTGCCGTTCGCACCGATGACGCGGTGGCAGGGGATGATGATCGGAATCGGATTGCGGTGGTTGGCCATGCCGACGGCACGGCTGGCATTCGGGCTGCCGATGGCGGCGGCGAGCTCGCCATAGGTGCGCGTCTCGCCGTAGGGGATGGCGCGCAGCGCCATCCAGACCCGCTGCTGAAACGCGGTGCCGTGCGGGGCGAGCGGCAGGTCAAATGTCCGCCGCGCGCCCGCAAAGTATTCCCGCAGCTGCGCCTCGGCCGCGTCGAGCAGGGGCGAGGCATCCTGCGCGCCGCCCGCGCCGAAGCGGATGGCGGTGACGGCGGCTTCGTCCGCCTGCAGCGTCAGCGGGCCGATGGGCGTTTTGATGGCGCGTGTGCTCATGCCTCCAGCACCAGATTTTCCACGCCGGACTTTTCAAATTCGTCCATGTATTCGTCCATGCGTGCGTTGAGCTCCGTATAGTCGGCGGGCTCGCTGTCGAGACAGCCAAGGTCGCGCCGCGCCAGCTCCTCGGCCAGAATGTCGAAAAACACGGCGTCCTCATAGTCGGCGATGGCCTCATGAATGCCGCCGTTTTCGTAGGCGGACGAGGGGAAAATGTGCCCCTGCCAGCGGGAAATGAGCGCGTTCATGCCGTTTTTGGCGCACAGCGCAAAGAGCTTTTCCTGCAAAATATCGTAATCCTCAAACCGGTCCTTCTCGCGTGTGGAGTTGAGGATCCAGTTGCCGATGTAGACGAGATCCAGCAGCCGCCGGAACTCCTTGTCGGTGAGTTCTATGTTCATCCGGTCATCCCTCCCGACGGGAGCCTGTGCCCCCGAAAAAATGGCTGGCATCCGCAGCGGTCGGCGGCGGATGCGCTTATGCTACCATTATAGCAAACGAAGGCGGGAAATTCTACACCATTTTTCTGTTGCGAAGTTGGACAAAACAGTATATGATAATAGAATCGCACTGTTATGCAAAGGAGGCGGCGTATGCAGGTCGTCATCACGATCGAGGGCTCGCAGGCCGATGTTTTCGAGCAGGAGCCGGACGAGCTGGTACAGTTTTCGACCGACGGGGAGTATACCTGCACCGACGGCTGCGGGGTGCTCACCTATCCCGAGAGCGAGCTGACCGGTATGGCCGGCACGCTCACGACCATTACCTTCACGCCGTCGAGCGCCGTGCTCAAGCGCACCGGCACTGTCATGAGCCGGATGGTCTTTGCCCCCGGCGCGCGCAACACATTTTTATACCAGACGCCGTACGGCACCAGCACGGTCGGGCTGGAGACGCAGCGCTACCGCTCCACACTGGGCGAGCACGGCGGGGTGCTGGATCTGCTGTACGTCGTGGATTTTGACCACGCCTGCGCCAACCGCAACCAGCTGAAGATCACCGTCCGGGAACAATAAGATTATAGAATAGAGGGTAACTGATTATGGCCAATCGAATCGAACAGGCACGCGCCGCCGTGGATGCGTGCATCCGGGAAGCATATCTGCGCGCCGCTGCGGCGCTTGACCTGCCCGAGGGCGCGGACATTCGCGGCTCCGTCGAGCAGCCGAAAGACACCGCCAACGGCGACTTTGCTGCCAACCACGCCATGGCGTCGGCCAAGACCATGCATATGGCCCCGCGCAAGATCGCCGAGGCGCTCATCGCGCACATGGATCTGGACGGCACGTGGTTTGCCTCCGTCGAAGCGGCCGGACCGGGCTTTCTGAACTTCCGCCTGTCCGACAAGTGGTATCAGGACGTGCTGACCGCGGTGGACGACGCCGGCGCGGACTATGGCCGCGTGGACGACGGCCACGGCGAGAAGGTCATGGTGGAGTTCGTGTCCGCCAACCCGACCGGGCCCATGACGATCGGCAACGCGCGCGGCGGCGTGCTCGGCGACGCGCTTGCGTCCGTGCTCGACCGCGCGGGCTACAACGTCTGGCGCGAATTTTACGTCAACGACGCCGGCAATCAGGTCGACCTGTTCGGCAAGTCCATCGAGGCGCGCTACCTCCAGCTCATCCAGGGGGAGGACGCCGTCGCGTTCCCGGACAACGGCTACCACGGCGACGACATCAAGGGGCTGGCCCGGCTCATCTACGAGCGCGACGGCGACAAGTACCTCACCGTGCCGAGCGCCGAGCGCTGTGCGGCGTTCGTGGCCTTCGGTCTGCCGTACAACATTGCGCGTATGCAGCGCGATCTCGAGCGCTACCGCATTCATTTTGACCAGTGGTTCCTCGAGAGCAGCCTGCACAGCTCCGGCTACGTGGCCGAGACCGTGCAGCTGCTTGTGGACGCCGGCCTGACGTATGAAAAGGACGGCGCGCTCTGGCTGCGCAACACCGACCTCGGCGCCGACAAGGACGAGGTCCTGCGCCGCTCGAACGGGTTTTATACGTACTACGCGGTCGACATTGCCTACCACCGCAACAAATTCATCGAGCGCGGCTTTGACCGCGTCATCGACGTCTGGGGCGCCGACCACCACGGCCACGCCATCCGCTTCGCTGCGACCATGCGCGCGCCCGCGCTGGGCCTTGAGGGACGCAAGCTCGACTTCCTCATCATGCAGATGGTGCGCCTCATGCGCGGCGACGAGATCGTCAAGGTCTCCAAGCGCACGGGCAAGGCGCTCTCGCTCGCGGACCTCATGGACGAGATCGGCGTGGACGCCTGCCGCTTTTTCTTCAACGCCAAGCCGGACTCGCATCTGGAGTTTGACCTCGACCTCGCCATCCGGCAGGACAGCGAAAACCCCGTCTACTACGTCCAGTACGCGCACGCGCGCATCTGTACGCTGCTCGCCGCCATGGCGGAGGCCGGCTGCGCCGTGCCTGCCGCGGCGGATGTGGATGCGGCTCTGCTCACAACACCGCAGGAGCGCGAGCTCATCAAGCAGCTCGCCATGCTCCCGGAGGAGATCCACCTCGCCGCGCGCGACTACGATCCCAGCCGTATCAACCGCTACGTGACGGAGCTGGCTGCACGCTTCCACCGGTTCTACAATGTCTGCCGCATCAAGGACGCGGAGCCTGCCGTGCGCGACGCCCGCCTGAAGCTGGCCGATGCGACGCGCCGCGTGCTTGAGATCGGTCTCGGCATCATCGGCGTGACCGCACCGGAAAAAATGTGATCGGGATTTTGAACATGCAATGCCCTCCCACCGCATACGCGGGGGAGGGCATTTTTTTGCTGCTGTCCGGAAACGGCAACAGCGTGCCGCCGGAGAGTGGCGACACGCTGCTGTCGAGAGAGCAAAATAAGAAGAGAAAAGAAAGAAATCGGAAGAACGTTGAGTTAATTTATTAACTAACGTGATTATTTTATAACACATTCGTGCGGCGTTGTAAAGCGAAAAATGCGAATTTCTGCAAAATAGGCGTTTTGTCAAAAAAATATCAGTCAAGAAAGGCGCTTTTGTGCAATTTGTCGGCGGCGCTATGTACCCCAAATCCAGCGCACGAGCGCGGCGGCAACGAGAAAGCCGGTCAGGTCGGCGGCGATGGCGGCGGGGATGGCCCAGCGGCTGCGCCGCACGCCGCAGGCGCCGAAATACACAGCCAGCACGTAGAATGTCGTCTCGGTCGAGCCGAGCATGACGGCGGCGGTGCGGCCGATGCGGGAATCGGGCCCGTAGGTGCCGATGATGTCGCTCGCCGCGGCCAGCGCACCGCTGCCGCTCACGGGCCGCACGACCATGAGGATCGCCGTCTCCGGCGGGATGCCGAGCCACGCCAGCACCGGCGCGCACAGGCGCGTGAGCGCGTCAAGCGCCCCGGAGGCGCGCAGCATGCTCACGGCTGCCAGCAGCGCCAGCAGAGCGGGGAAGATGCGCACGACGGTTTTCAGCCCGTCAAGCGCTCCGGCTGTCAGCGCGGAAAAGACGTCCGTCCCCGTCAGCGCGCCGTAGAGCCCCACACCGGCCAGCAGCGCCGGGACGGTCAGCGCCAGCATATCGCTCATCGCCATATGCGCGCCAGTCCTTTCCCGGTCAGAAGTCCCACCGTGACCGAGCACAGGGAGGTTACCCACACGGCCGGCAGAATGTCAAACGGCACAGCCGCGCCTGCAGCCTCGCGCACTGCGGCGATTGTGACCGGCAGCAGCTGGATGGACGCCGTGTTGAGCACCACCAGCAGGCACAGCTCGTCGCCGGCCGCGTCGCCCCGGATCTCACGCGCCATCGCCTGCGCGGCGCGCACGCCGGCCGGCGTCGCCGCGTTGCCGAGGCCGAGCAGATTCGCGCTCACGTTCATACTCAGCGCGTCGAGCGTCTGCGCATCGCGCGACGCGCGCGGAAACAGCCGCCGCAGCACCGGCTGCAGCAGTCTCGACAGCCCGGCTGCGATGCCGCTGCGCCGCATGACCTCCATCACGCCCGACCACAGGCAGATTATCCCGCCCACCGTCAGGCAGAACGTCACCGCCTGCTGCACGCCCTGTGCTGCCGCCGCGCCGACTGCCGCGCTCTGTCCGGTTGCCGCGCCGAAGATCAGCGCAATGCATACCATGCCTACCCAGACCCAGGTCAATGCCATGAAAATTTCACCCTTTCCCCATTTGCTTGCTGCCCCAGATGCCGTTTGTTGAAAAAATGCGTGCGTATCCTAGCTGCTTATCGGCCTTTCATGTGGAAGAAATACCCTGAGACCCCCTTGAAATATGCGGATTTTCTTCATATACGGCACGACGAAGTACGGATTTCGTTCTGGTTAATGTTTTTCTTAAAAAATTTTATATTTTCGGTGATTATTCACAAAACAGATTATGCTGGCACGTGCCAAAATATGCAAATGGTAGAAAAACGCAATTCACTGGACAAGTTCGCGCGAATTTGTTGACATTTTGTCAACGCTTGGTATAATACAGGTGTTTAAATGAATGATCGATGAAATTTCTCATTTATCCCATTCGTATTGGAGGCATTTTACTATGAAGTCTACAGGCATTGTTAGAAAAGTTGACGAGCTGGGTCGTATCGTGCTCCCCATCGAGCTGAGAAGAACCCTCGGTATCGAGGAAAAAGACCGCATCGAGATCTTCGTGGATGGCGAGTCCATCATCCTGCGCAAGTATCAGCCGGCCTGCATCTTCTGTGATAACGCGAAAGACATCATCAACTACAAGGGCAAAAACATCTGCCCCGACTGCATCCGCGCTATGAACGAGAAGCTCTGAGTACGGAGCAAAAAAGTCCCCTGACTGACGGTCAGGGGACTTTTTTTATCGTTGGCGTTCAGGCGTTGAGTGCCATCTGATACAGCTCATTTTTGCCGAAGCCGGTGTCCGCCGCGGCGAGCTTGCACGCCTCCTTGAGCGCGCGGCCCTCGCTGCGGTAGCGCGCCACGATCTCGAGGGCCTGCTCGGCCGTGACGGCCGGCTCCGAGCGCTCGGGTGCGCCGCGCAGCACGAGCACGAACTCGCCCTTCGGCGGCGTCTCGGTAAAGTAGGCCACCGCGCCGTCGAGCGTCGTGCGCAGCTTCTGCTCGTGGAGCTTTGTCAGCTCGCGCGCGAGCGTGATCTCCCGCGCGCCGCCGAACGTGTCGCGCAGGTCACAGAGCGTGCGCAGCAGCTTGTGCGGCGCCTCGTAGAAGATCATCGTGCGCGTTTCATTGCGCAGGCGATCGAGGTGCTCGCGCCGTGTCTTGCCGCTCACGGCGAGGAAGCCCTCGAAGCAAAACTGCTGGGTCGGCAGGCCGGACACGGCCAGCGCCGCGATGGCCGCACACGGGCCGGGGATGACCTGCACGTCGATGCCCTGCTCGGCGCACTGGCGCACAATGTCCTCGCCGGGGTCGGAGATGGCGGGCATGCCGGCATCAGTCACGAGCGCGCACGTCTCACCGGTGAGCAGGCGGGCGACGATTTTCTCGCCGCTGGCGTATTTGTTGTGCTCGTAGTAGCTCACGCATGGTTTTTTGATCTCAAAATGGTTGAGTAGCTTCGCCGTCACGCGCGTGTCCTCGGCGGCGATGAAGTCGGCACTGCGCAGCGTCTCGAGCGCACGCACGGACAGGTCGCCGAGGTTGCCGATCGGCGTGCCGACCAGATACAGTGTTCCGCTCATAGTCATGCCCTCCTGTGATAGATTCTGCGGATCTCTTCCGAGTCCGTGCCGTCCGGTGCGCACAGGGTCAGCGGCGGCAGGATCCTGAGCCCCGGCTTTCCACCGCGGCGCGCCCCGACCAGCACGAGACTGGGTGCAGCGTCCGCCGTGCGCGCCACGGTGCGCAGACGCTTGGGCTCCAGCCCGGCGGCCGTGAGCGCACACAGCAGTTCGCTCAGCCGCTCCGGCCGGTGCACGAGCGCGGCCGAGCCGCCCCAGCGCGTGAGATAGGCCATGGCGGTGCAGATGTCCTGCATGGTGCAGGTGCGCTCGTCGCGCGCGTGTGCGCGCACGGGGTCAGGCGAGGTATAGCCGCTGCCCGCGGCGAAGTACGGCGGGTTTGCCACGACGAGGTCAAACTGTCCGGCCGGGAGCACCGCGCGGTGCGCGCGCAGGTCGGCGCAGAGGATCTCCGCCCGGCTGTCCAGACCGTTGGCGGTGAGATTGTCGCGGCAGAGCTGCGCCGCGTCCGGCTGCAGCTCCACGCCGACGGCCGCCGCCTGCGGCAGCGCGTGCAGCAGCAGCACCGTCAGCACGCCGGCGCCGCAGCCGAGGTCGGCAAAGCGGCGCACGCGGCGGTCGGCTGCAAAATCAGCCAGCAGCACGCTGTCCGTGCCGAGGGCGAATCCGGCGCCGGAGCGCGCAAATCGCGGGCCGCCCGGCCACAGATCGTCGTATTGTACGCAGGGGGGCATGGCACACGCTCCTTCCGCTGAATATCGTTTGAAATAGATAGAGGCGATATGCCTGGAGCATATCGCCTCATCCGTTTGCGTTGTTCTCGGTCGAATCAGTCGACGGAGATCGCACCCACCGGGCAGTTGGCAGCGCAGGTGCCGCACTCCATGCAGCTGTCCGCGTTGATGACGTACTTGCCATTGCCCTCGGAAATCGCCTCAGCCGGGCAGTTCGCAGCACAGGTGCCGCACATGACGCAATCGTCGCCAATAACAAAAGCCATTGTAATTACCTCCTATGTTTTTGACCAGACTTCTCTTCCTCTGGCATGCAGTCATTGTAGCACAAATATCTGAAAAATCAACCGTCATTTTCGAAATTCGGAAAAGCGTGTTGATTAAAAAACAGGAAGGGGTGGAAATAATAAAAATCAGCTTCCCGGATTCGGCAGTTTCCTTGTGCCGTCCGGGCGATAATAGAGGCGTATGACCAGCGAAGGAGGCAAACGATCTATGCGCGGCAGCGAACGGTTTACACAGCGGGCATCCACGGCGATCACAAAGGCGCACGATGCGGCCATGGGCATGGGGCACAGTTATGTTGGCACGGAGCATCTCCTGCTCGGCATCATCCGGGAGGGGGAGGGGCTCGGCGCCCGCATACTGACCGACAACGCGCTGACGGACGCCGTGCTCACGCGCATGGTCACGGAGACGGTTGGCCGCGGCGTGCCCGGCGCGCCCGAGCAGGGGCTCAGTCCCCGGGCGCGGCACGTCATCGAGCTGGCCGCCGAGGACGCCAACCGGCTCGGTCACTGCTACGTCGGTACGGAGCACATCCTCATGGGCATCCTCCGCGAGGCGGACAGCGCCGGCGCGCGCATCATCGTGGCAGCCGGCGGCGACCTGAACAAGATCTACACGGACATCATGGACGTGTTCGGGCGGCCGGAGTATAAGCCCCGGCCGCAGCAGTCGGCGCCGCGGTCCCAGACGCGCCGCGCCGCCGACACGAAAACGCTCGATCAGTACGGCCGCGACCTCACGGAGCTGGCCGCCGGCGGGAAGATGGACCCGGTCATCGGCCGCGACCGGGAGATCGAGCGCGCCATCCAGATCCTCTCGCGCCGAAGCAAGAATAACCCCGTGCTCATCGGTGAGCCCGGCGTCGGCAAGACGGCGGTGGCCGAGGGGCTGGCGCAGCGCATCTCGGACGGCAACGTGCCCGAGGACCTGCAAAAGAAACGTATCGTGAGCGTGGACCTGACGGCCATGCTCGCGGGCACGAAGTACCGCGGCGATTTTGAAGAGCGCGTCAAGTGCGTCCTGCACGAGGTGCAGCGCGCGGGCAACGTCATTTTGTTCATCGACGAGCTGCACACGATCGTCGGCGCGGGTTCGGCCGAGGGGGCCATCGATGCGGCGAATATCCTCAAGCCCGCGCTCGGGCGCGACGAGCTGCAGATCATCGGTGCGACGACGCTCGAGGAGTACCGCAAGTATATCGAAAAGGACGCGGCGCTCGAGCGGCGCTTTCAGCCTGTGCGCGTTGCCGAGCCCACGCCCGAGCAGAGCCTGCTGATCCTGCGCGGCCTGCGCGAGCGGCTCGAGGCGCACCACCGCCTGCACATCACGGACGACGCGCTGCGCAAGGCCATCACGCTCTCCGTGCGCTATATCGGCGACCGCTGGCTGCCGGATAAGGCCATCGACCTTGTCGACGAGGCGGCCTCGCGCGTGCGCATGCAGGCGCTGGCGCAGCCGGAGCGGGTGCACGCGCTGGAGATGCAGCTGACGAATACGACTGCGGACATGGAGAGCGCCGTACGCGCGCAGGACTTCGAGCGCGCGGCCCGGCTGCACGACCGCGAGCAGAAGCTGCGCACGGAGCTCGAGCAGCTGCGCAGCCGTTGGGAGCAGACACACGCGGGCCCCGTGCGCGCCGTGACGGGTGAGGATGTGGCCGAGATCGTCTCGCTCTGGACGGGCATCCCGGTCGCAGGCATCACCTCGAGCGAGAGCAAGCAGCTGCTGCAGATGGAGACGTCGCTGCGGCGCCGCGTCGTCGGGCAGGAGGAGGCCGTGCACGCGGTCTCGAACGCGATCCGCCGCAGCCGCGTCGGCCTCGGCGACCCGAACCGGCCGATCGGCAGCTTCCTGTTTCTCGGCCCGACCGGCGTCGGCAAGACGGAGCTCTGCCGCGCGCTGGCCGAGGCGCTCTTCGGCGATGAGAAGGCGCTCATCCGCGTGGACATGTCGGAATATATGGAGCGGCACAGCGTCTCGCGGCTCATCGGTTCGCCCCCGGGCTATATCGGCCACGAGGAGGGCGGCCAGCTCACGGAGAAGGTGCGGCGTAAGCCCTATGCCGTCGTGCTCTTCGACGAGATCGAAAAGGCGCACGAGGATGTGTTCAACCTCCTGCTGCAGGTCATGGAGGACGGCCAGCTCACGGATTCGCTCGGGCGGAAGGTGAACTTCCGCAACGCGGTCGTTGTCATGACCTCGAACGTCGGCGCGAAGGCCATCACGGACAGCCGCCGCAGCCTCGGCTTCACGCAGCAGACGGGCGAGGGCACCGGGCGCACGGACGCCGAGATCCGCAGCATGGTCATGTCCGACCTGAAAAAGACGTTCCGGCCGGAGTTTCTCAACCGCGTGGACGACATCATCGTCTTTCACAAGCTCACGCGCGCCAACATCCGCCAGATCGCGCAAAAGCTCCTCGGCACGGTCAACACGCGCATGGAGCGCGCGGGCGTGGAGCTGCAGGTGCCGGATGCGGCGCTCGACGCGCTCTCGGCGACGGGGTATGACCCTGTGTATGGTGCGCGGCCGCTGCGCCGGGCCATCCAGAGCACGATCGCCGATCAGGCGGCGGGTATGCTGCTCGACGGCACGCTCCGGCAGGGCGATGTCGTAACGGCGGAGGTGCGCGACGGAAAAATTGTTTTGACGAAAACGTGCGAACGTGGTACGATAACGTCCTGAATGCAATCTGGACGGAGGCGTACCCCAACATGGCACAAAATACCCAGGAGGAAAACAGGGCAATTTATCTCGACCCGTTTCGTTACAATCAATTTGAAGGCTTCAATTCGCATAATCACGTCGTTGTCACCGAGGTCGGCGAAGGCACCAGCGTCGTGGAGGTCGAAATGACGCAGGATGGCATGAACCCGCTCAACATGGCCCATGGCGGCCTAATCTTCACGCTCTGCGATGTGGCGACCGGCGTCGCCGTGCGCACCGGCGGGCGCATCACCGTGACGCTCGACAGCAGTATTCACTTCCTGCGCGCGGCCAAGGATACGCCAAAGCTCGTGGCGCATGGCCGTGTCGTCAAGGAAGGCCGCACGACCGGCCTTGCTGTGGCGGAGGTGTTCAATGCCGAGGGCGTGCTGCTGGCCACTGCGGATGTGACGGTCTATTATGTGGACGAAAACACGTGCACGGATGCCACGATGCAGAAGTAAACGCACGATAAGCAAAGAAATGAGACGTTCAAAGAACGTCTCTTTTTTTGCGTCTACCCCTCCGCGCGGATGAGCGTCGTGCCGGGGTAGTAGTGCGCGAGAATGTCGGCATACCCGCTGCCGCGCAGGGCCATGACGTTCGCGCCGTACTGGCTCATGCCGATGCCGTGGCCGCTGCCCGTGACGGTGAAGGTGAACGTTCCGCCGCCGTATGCGACGGAAAACGCCGCCGAGCGCAGGGAAAAGAGCGCGCGCACCTGCGCGCCCGTGAGCGTCTCGGAGCCGACGGGGATGCACGCCACACGGCCGCTGTCATCGAGCACCGGCGTGCCGAACCATGTGCCCGGGTCGTCGCCGAGCACGCAGTCCGGATAGCGGTCGCGCACGGCTGTGCGCACGGCGTCGGCCGCGATCTCGGCCGTCGAGACGTAGTTCGGCACGTCCTGCGCCGTCTCGGGGGAGGATACGCTCACGAGATACGGCGCGTCGCCGCTCCAGAGCGCGGCGCTGCTCTCGGTCGCCCCGGCGGACGAGGCGTGGAACACCGCGCGGATGAGCTGCCCGCCGTAGGTGAGATACTGCCCGTCCGTGTCGGTCACGGCCTGGCGGATGCGCGCCATGTTGTGTGCGTAGTCTGCACCCCATTGTTCGCGCAGCGCGGCGTCGTCCTTGCGCGCGCAGCAGCAGGTGTATTGGTCGCAGACGCCGGCCTCCGGGTGGTTGGCAGCCCCGCCGCGCACGCGCTGGAGGATATACGTGCGCGCTGCGACTGCCTGCGCCCGCAGCGCCTCGGGCGCGAAGGATGCGGGCATCTCGGCAGCTACAACGCCGGGCAGCCAGTCGGCCATCGTCGTCTCGACGAGCGCGCCGCCGCTGAGCGCCGTGATGGCCGTTTCGCTGTCGGGTGCGACGGCGGCTGACGCCGTCACGGACGGGAGGGGCTGCGCCGCGGGCTCTTCGGCCGGACTGAGCGTGACCACGAGCCACGGGATCACGAGCGAGAGCACCACGAGCAGCAACGACAGCAGGAAAACTTTGCGCACGCGCGCCGCCTCCTTTCTGCCCTGCGGGGGCGTTTTGCGCCTTGACGCAGGGGGGAAATCAGTATAAAATAAGTCTATTCAATATGTATTGGGACAGGTAGTTTGTTATGCGCAAAAATGCTTGGGTAATCTGCTGCTGCACGGCTGTGCTGGCAGCGTTCGGGACCTTTTTCCGCTGGCTGCAGGATCAGGTCTGTTTTGAAGCTGAGACCGGCCTCGCCGTGCGCGGCAGCATCTGGCCGTATGCCGTCGCACTGATGATCGTCATCGCCGCGGTCGTGCTGGCCGTGGTCTGCTTCCGGATGAAAAACCAGCCGCACACCAGCTTTCCGGATTCGCTTCCGGCGGCCTTTGTCGCGGCGCCGCGCGTGCGCACCATCGGCGGCGTCGTGCTCGGCGCGCTGCTGGCGGTCGGCGGCGCCTGGCTGATGATCAGCTCCGGCACGCTCTCGTCGCCCGGGCTGCAGCGGGTGCTGGCTGCGCTCACGATCGTGACGGGGGCGGCGTTTATCTGGCAGATGCTCTCGATCGGGGACGGGGAGACGACCTCCGGCACCGTCGTGTGTGCGTCTATGCCGATCGTACTGCTCGCGTTCTGGCTGATCGTGAGCTATAAGGTCAACATCATCAACCCCACCGTCTCCGCCTATGCGGTCGAGATCCTGGCGCTGTGCGCCGCGCTCATCGCGTTTTATGAGCTTGCCGGCTTTGCCTACGGCCGCCCGAAGGCGATCCGGAGCATTTTCTGGAGCCAGTTTGCGGCCTTTTTGTGCATCACGGCACTGCCGGATGACCGCACCGGCGGGCAGCAGCTCATGCTGGCGGCCATCGCGGGCATGCTGCTGTTTCAGTCCTATCTGACCGCATCCAACATCCGCCCGGCCGTGTCCGGGCCGGTCGGCGGCGCGCAATAAGCTGTGAAAAGCCCGCATGGCGCTGCCATGCGGGTTTTTCCATATAGAGACCGGCACCTGCCGGAGAGGAGAAACGTCTATGAACAACATCTTAGCCCAGCTCAACAGCGTACCCATGTATGCGATCTGCGGCGGCATCATCGCATTCGTTGCGGTGGTGTGCGTCATTTTCCTCGTGCGCTCTTACCGCGCGGGTCTTGCCATCGGCATTGACCCCGCGCGCATGAAGCGCGCCATCACGTCGAGCGCCACGTTCTCGGTCCTGCCGAGCGTGGGCATCCTGCTCGGCGTCATCGCCCTGTCCGGCAGCCTCGGCACGCCGTGGCCGTGGCTGCGCCTGTCCGTCATCGGCGCGCTGCACTATGAGACGCAGGTCGCCCAGGCCGCGGCCGAGCAGGTCGGCATGCACGCCCTGTCTGCCGCCGAGATGACGCCGCAGGGCTTCACGACGATCGCCCTGCTCATGAGTATCTGCATCATGTGGGGCATGATCCTGTCGATCTTCTTCAACAAGCGCTACCTCAAGCGCCTTGGCAACGACGGGGCCAGGTCCGCCTCCGGCGTCGGCTTTGGCGACAGCGCCATGACGGCCATGTTCATCGGCCTTGTGTGCGCGTACATCGGCAGCTACATCGGCGCGTTCGTGTCCGGCGAGGGGCTGTTCACCTGCGCCGGCGACTGGACGCCGCTGGTCGTCGTGGCCGTGTCGGCGGCGGTGATGGCGCTGTTCGTGTATCTGGCGGAGAAAAAGAACATGGCCTGGCTGGAGAGCTTCTCCATTGCCGGCAGTATGCTCATCGGCATGGCGGCGGCCGTGCTCGTGCGGCTGTAAGGAGGGGACACCATGAACGAAACCGAACGTAAAGCATATCTCGAACAGTTCAACCGCCGGACGCACGTCCTCGGCCGCATCGTGAGCGCGATCACGCTTGTGCTGCTCGTCGGCGCGCCGTTTCTCATCGGCACGTTCCTCGGCGCCATGCCCGATATGGGCGCCGTGGCCAAGGGCTTTTTGTCCGTCGGCCTCGTGTGGACGGTCAGCAGTGTGGCGGAGTTTCTCATCTACACGCCCATGCTCGGCGCCGGCGGCGGCTACCTCGCCTTCATCACCGGCAACCTCATCAATATGAAGATCCCGTGCGCGGTCAACGCGCGCGATATCGTCGGCACCAAGACCGGCACGGCTGAAAACGAGATCATCTCGACGCTCTCGATCGCGACGAGCTCGCTCATGACCATCGTCGTGCTCGCGCTCGGCGTGGCGCTGCTCGTGCCGCTGCAGCCCGTGCTGCAGAGCCCCGTGCTCCAGCCGGCGTTTGCCAACGTCGTCCCGGCGCTCTTCGGCGCGATGGCGTATCAGTATTTCCGCAAGAACGTGCAGGTCGCTGTTGCTCCGCTGGTCGTGATGAGCCTGCTGTTCATGCTCGTTCCGTCGCTGACAAGCTCCACGAGCTTTATGATCATTCCGAGTGGCGCATTGGCCATCGGCATTGCCTACAGCATGTACCGCAAGCAGAAAAAGGAGGCAGATGTCAAATGAAATTCCGTCCCGGTTATCTCGCGCTCGCACCGCTGGCCCCGCTGGGGGCAGCGGTGGCGCACGCTGCGCTCACACCGCGCAAAACGTCCGCCTATCAGCCGCAGCCGGATCCCGACCGCGCCATGGCCTACGCCGAGAAGCTCTCGGCCATGATCCGGTGCGACACCACGTCGCACGCCAACGTCTGCGAGCCGGAAAAGTTCGAGCGTTTCCACGCTCTGCTGGCCGAGCTCTTCCCGCTTGTGCATGAAAAGCTCGCGCGCACGGACATTGACGGCAATCTGCTCTATTACTGGCCGGGCCGGGCGCACGACCGTCCGATCGTGCTCATGAGCCATCAGGACGTCGTGCCCGCCGAGGGCACGTGGACGCATGCGCCGTTTTCCGGCGACATTGCCGACGGCAAGGTCTGGGGCCGCGGCGCGTCGGACACCAAGTGCTCGGTCATGGCGTTTTTCCAGGCGGTCGAGGAGCTGCTCGCCGCCGGATACGAGCCGGCCAACGATGTCTACATCGCCTCGTCCTGCACGGAAGAGTGGGCGGGCGACGGCGCGCCGAAGCTCGTCGCCGAGCTCAAGCGCCGCGGCGTGCGGCCGTTTCTCGTCTGCGATGAGGGCGGCGGCATCATCACCGAGCCGATCGGCGGCATCCCCGGCAACTTCGCCATGGTCGGCGTGTTCGAAAAGGGCAAGGCGGACGTGAAGTTCACCGCCCGCAGCACCGGCGGTCATGCCAGCGCCCCGACGGCGAACACCCCCATCGCGCGCCTGTCCGCGTTCGTGACGGATGTGGAAAAGCACGCGCCGTTTCGCAAGAAGTTCCTGCCCGAGGTCACGGCCATGTTCACGCGTCTGGCGCCGTATGCGCCGTTCGGCCTGCGGCTCGTGATGGGCAACCTCTGGCTGTTTGCCCCGCTGATGAAGGTCGTGCTGCCGCGTGTGTCGGCGCAGGCGGGGGCCATGCTGCGCACGACGATCGCGTTCACGATGCAGTCCGGCTCGGACGCGTACAACGTCCTGCCGCAGGAGGCGACGCTGGGTGCGAACATGCGCTTCATCCCGCATCAGGGCGAGCAGGAGAGCCTTGCCATCATCCGCCGGCTAGCCGAAAAGCACGGTCTGGAGATGGAGGTCGTGCACACGAACGATTACTCCGAGCCCGTGGACATCCACGGCGAGGCGTTCCGCCAGGTGGAGCGGGTCATCGGCGAGACGTTCCCCGGCCTGCCCGTCAGCCCCTATGTCATGACCGGTGCGACGGATGCACACTTCTATCAGGAGATCTGCGACAGCTGCGTGCGCTTCGCCCCCGTGATCTACGGCCCGGAGCAGATGAAGGGCATGCATGGCATCAATGAGAACATCGAGTACAGCTGCCTGCCCGGCGCGGTCGATTTCTACAAGAATCTCATCCGCGCGCAGGAGCAATAAAAAACGGCAGCGCGCCCAGGTGCAGCCGGGGCGCGCCGCCTCAAAAAACATATAGCAAAGCGCCCGGACATTTCGTCCGGGCGCTTTGCTGTATGATGGTGCACGTTTTATTCAAACGAGATCATGTAGTAATACACCGGCTGACCGCCGTTGACGACGTTCACGTCCGCCATCGGCAGGCGCTCGCCGAGCAGGTCGGCCGCGTGCTGGGCGGCGTCGCCCTGCACGTCCTCACCGTAGTAGATGGAGACGATCTCGGGGTCGAGATCGTTCGCGGCGTCCGCGATCCTGGTCAGCACCTTGTCGAGGTCGGCGTCGCTGCCGAGCAGCGCACCGTCCATCAGCGCCAGATACTCGCCCTTGTGGATGTCGTGGCCGTCAAAGTCGGAGTCGCGCGCGGCGTAGGTGATCTGCGCGGTGTGCACGCTCTCGATCGCGGCGCTCAGCTCCGCCTCGATGACATCCTCGGCGCTCGCCGGATCGAATGAGAGCATCGCGGTAATGCCCTGCGGCACGGTCTTGGTCGGGATGACGATGACCTTCTTGTCCGACAGCGGGATGCACTGCTGGGCGGCCATGATGATGTTTTTGTTGTTCGGCAGCACGAACACGACCTCCGCCGGGGTCTTGTTGATCTCAGTGAGGATGTCCTCCGTGGAGGGGTTCATGGTCTGGCCGCCGGTGACGACGCGGTCCACGCCCAGTTCGCGGAAGAGGTTGGCCATGCCCTCGCCGGCAGACACGGCCACGACGCCGAACTGCTTTTCGGGCTTGGCCACTTCGGGCTCGGCCTCCGTCTCGGCGGCGACTTCGGGAGCATCCTCCTTGCCGGAGAGCGCAGTGTGCTGGTTGCGCATGTTCTCGATCTTCACAGTCTGGAGCGGGCCGTAGGTCAGCGCCTCGGTCAGGACCTCGCCGGGCACGTTCGTGTGCACGTGCACCTTGATGATCTCATCGTCGTCGACCACGACGACGCAGTCGCCGAGATTCTTCAGGAACGAGCGCAGGAGCTCCGGGCTTTTGCTGTTCTCGCGCGCGACGATGAACTCCGTGCAGTAGCCGAACGTGATCTCGCCGGTGTCGAACTCGGAGAAGTCCGCGCCCTCTTTCGGCGCCTGGGCGGCAGCCGGAGCGGCGGCGGTCACGGGGGCGGCGGTGCGGCCCTGCAGATAGCCGAGCATGGCGTCCATGACGAGCACGAAACCCTCGCCGCCGGCATCGACCACGCCTGCGCGGCGCAGCACGGGGTTGATGTTCTGCGTGTCGGCCAGCGCCTCGCGCGCGGCGACGAGCAGCGCGTCGAGCATGCCCTCAAAGTCCGTGCTGTCCTTGGCGAAGGCCACGGCGGCCTGCGCGCCCAGACGGCTGACGGTGAGGATCGTGCCCTCGGCCGGCTTCATGACGGCCTTGTAGGCGGCGTCCACGCCGGCGGAGACGGCGGCGGCAAATTCCGCGGCGTTTGCGGTCTCGCGGCCCTTGAGGGACTTGGCGATCCCGCGGAACAGCAGCGACAAGATGACGCCGGAGTTGCCGCGCGCACCGCGCAGCAGCGCGCTCGCGGCGCAGTCAGCCACGGCGCCGACGGTCTCGGTCTGCTTGCGGCCGAGCTCGATGGCGGCCGAGTTCATCGTCAGGCTCATGTTCGTGCCGGTGTCGCCGTCCGGAACGGGGAAGACGTTGAGCTCGTTGATCTTCTGTTTGTTTTCTTCCAGTGCCGCGTTTGCGCACAGGAGCATTTCCCGGAGCGCTGCGGCATCAATGATCTCTCTCAAATCTGTACACCTCCGACAGGGGGAATGAAAATGGCCCGGAAGCGCGGCTCCCGGGAGGGAAGCGGTGCGAATGCTCCTGCTTAATCGAGGAACATGGTGTCCACGTACACGTCCACGCGCGCAACGGGCACGCCGGTGGCCTGATTGACCTTGTAGCTGACCTCGTTGATGATGCTGTGGGCAAGTGCGGAAATGTTCACGCCGTGGTCGACCGCGATGTGCAGCTCCAGTGAGATGCTGCCGTCGTCGGCGAACGTGGCGTTGACGCCTTTGGACATGGATTCACGGCGCAGGAGCTGGAACGGTCCGCTGTCTTTGCTGCGGCCGACCATGCCCTTCACGCCGAAGCAACTGGTCGCGGCGTCGCCTGCAAGGTTGGTGAATACTTCGTTGGTGATGCTGATGGTGCCATTCGATTGTTCGATTTTGACCATGTAGACAGCCCCTTTCTTAACAGCAGTGATATATTATATAACAATAGGTGAGAAATCACAAGCGAAAAATTAGCGAAAAAACTGGACATTTTCCGTGAAAACGCTGGTTTTCACCCGGAAACTTGCACGTTTTCAATAGTTGCGTTTCGAAAAATGAAACAAGAATCAAAAAACTATTATTTACGTTTTTTTGAAACTGTGTTATCATGTTGACGTGAATGGGCGGATAGGTGCCCATTGCACGAATATAGGATAACATATAAGAGAAATAGGAGATGAAGTTTATGGCAAGAAAGCTCGTTACCATGGACGGCAACAACGCTGCCGCCCACGTGTCCTACGCCTTTACGGAAGTGGCTGCCATTTACCCGATCACCCCGTCGAGCCCGATGGCCGACCTGGTCGATCAGTGGGCCGCTGCCGGCCGCAAGAACATCTTCGGCACGAAGGTCCGTGTGCAGGAAATGCAGGCAGAGTCCGGCGCAGCCGGCGCTGTCCACGGTTCGCTGAATGCCGGCGCCCTGACCACGACGTACACCGCCTCTCAGGGCCTGCTGCTCATGATCCCGAACATGTACAAGATGGCAGGTGAGCTGCTCCCGGCCGTGTTCCACGTGACGGCCCGCGCGCTCGCGTCGCACACGCTGTCCATTTTCGGCGATCAGTCCGACGTCATGGCCTGCCGCCAGACCGGCTTTGCCATGCTCGCTGAGGGCAACGTGCAGGAAGTTATGGATCTGTCCCCCGTGGCGCATCTGGCCGCCATCAAGGGCCGCGTTCCGTTCCTGAACTTCTTTGACGGCTTCCGTACCTCGCACGAGATCCAGAAGATCGCCGTCTGGGATTATGACGATCTGGCCGAGATGGTCGACATGGATGCGGTCAATGCCTTCCGTCAGCGCGGCCTGAACCCGCAGCATCCGCAGATGCGCGGCAGCCACGAAAACGGCGATATCTTCTTCCAGAACCGTGAGGCGTCTAATAAGTATTATGACGCCGTGCCGGATCTGGTCGAGGAGTACATGGGCAAGATCAATGCCAAGCTCGGCACCAACTACCAGCTCTTCAACTACTATGGCGCTCCGGATGCTGACCGTGTCATCATCTCCATGGGTTCCATCTGCGACGTGGCCGAGGAAGTCATCGACTACCTCAATGCCCACGGCGAGAAGGTCGGCCTCGTGAAGGTCCGCCTGTACCGTCCGTTCCGTGCCGACAAGCTCATCGCGGCCATCCCGGCGACCTGCAAGAAGATCGCCGTGCTCGACCGCACGAAGGAGCCCGGCGCACAGGGCGAGCCCCTGTACCTCGACGTCGTCACCGCGCTGGCCAACGCCGGCCGCAACGACATCGTCGTCACCGGCGGCCGCTACGGCCTCGGCTCCAAGGACACCCCGCCGTCCTCTGTGTTCGCGGTCTACGAAGAGCTCAAGCACGACACGCCGAAGCGTCAGTTCACCATCGGCATCGTCGATGACGTGACCAACCTCTCCCTGCCGGAGCATGACGCGCCCGACACCTCCCCTGAGGGCACCATCGCCTGCAAGTTCTGGGGTCTCGGCGGCGACGGCACCGTCGGCGCGAACAAGAACTCCATCAAGATCATCGGCGACCACACCGATAAATACGTGCAGGCCTACTTCCAGTACGACTCCAAGAAGACCGGCGGCGTGACCATCAGCCACCTGCGTTTCGGCGATCACGAGATCAAGAGCCCGTACTATATCAATAAGGCCGACTTCGTGGCCTGCCACAACCCGTCCTACATCACCAAGGGCTTCAAGATGGTCCAGGACGTCAAGCCCGGCGGCGTGTTCATGATCAACTGCGAGTGGACGCCCGAGGAGCTCAGCCACCATCTGGACGCCTCCGCCAAGCGCTACATTGCCCGCAACAACATCCAGCTCTACACGATCAACGCCATTGACCTGGCCATCAAGATCGGCATGGGCAAGCGCAACAACACCATCCTGCAGTCCGCGTTCTTCTCTCTGGCGAAGATCATGCCGGAAGAGGACGCCATCCGCTACATGAAGGAGAAGGCCAAGGCTTCCTACATGAAGAAGGGCGAGGACGTGGTCGAGATGAACTACAAGGCCATCGACCTCGGCGCGACCGCGTATGTGAAGATCGACGTTCCGGCCGACTGGGCCGACGCCGTGGACGAAGCGCCCGCCAAGGAGCTGGCCGGCCGTCCGGCCACCGTCAAGATGGTGCGCGACATCCTCACTCCGGTCGACAAGATGGACGGCGACAGCCTGCCGGTCTCCGCGTTCGTCGATCACGCCGACGGCACGTTCGAGCTCGGCGCCTCCGCGTATGAGAAGCGCGGTGTGGCCGTTTCCGTGCCCGAGTGGGACAGCGCCAAGTGCATCCAGTGCAACCAGTGCGCCTATGTCTGCCCGCACGCGACCATCCGCCCGTTCGCGCTCACTGCCGACGAGCTGGCCGCCGCGCCCGCGCAGACCAAGGCTGTCGACTTCAAGGTCGGCGCCGGCAAGGGCGTTTACAAGTTCTCCATGGCCATCTCTCCGCTCGACTGCATGGGCTGCGGCGTCTGCACGCACGTCTGCCCGGTCGGCGCGCTGACGATGCAGCCGCTCGAGAGCCAGGAAGATCAGCAGCCCGTGTTCGACTACATGGTCGCCAAGGTTGCCGAGAAGAAGGAACTTCAGGACTTCACCGTCAAGGGCAGCCAGTTCCGGCAGCCCATGCTCGAGTTCTCCGGCTCCTGCGCCGGCTGCGCCGAGACGAGCTATGCCCGCCTGATCACGCAACTGTTCGGCGATCACATGATGATCTCCAACGCGACCGGCTGCTCGTCCATCTGGGGCGGCCCGGCTGCTACCAGCCCGTACACCGTCAACAAGGAAGGCAAGGGTCCCGCCTGGGCCAACTCCCTGTTCGAGGATAACGCGGAGCACGGCCTCGGCATGTACCTCGGCCAGAAGAAGATCCGCGACGATCTGGCAGAGGACATCCGCTACATCGCCGAAAACGGCAAGGATCCCGCCAAGGTCGCGGCTGCGAAGAAGTACCTCGAGACCTATAACGACGGCGAGGCCAACCAGACCGCCACGGCGGAGTTCCTCGCTGTGATGGAGGCCAAGCCCGCCTGTGACTGCGAGCGCTACCAGCGCGTCATGGCCAACAAGGACTTCCTCAACAAGAAGAGCTGCTGGATCTTCGGCGGCGACGGCTGGGCATATGACATCGGCTTCGGCGGTCTGGACCATGTCCTGGCGCAGGACGAGGACGTGAACGTGTTCGTCTTCAACACCGAGGTCTACTCCAACACCGGCGGACAGGCGTCCAAGGCCTCCAACATCGGCCAGGTCGCGCAGTTCGCGGCTGCCGGCAAGGAGCTCAAGAGCAAGAGCCTTGCCGAGATCGCCATGAGCTATGGCTACATCTACGTGGCGCAGGTCGCCATGGGCGCCAACCCGGCGCAGACCATCAAGGCCATCAAGGAAGCGGAAGCTTACCACGGCCCGTCCCTGATCATCGGCTACGCCCCCTGCGAGATGCACAGCATCAAGAAGGGCGGCATGACCAACTGCCAGGGCGAGATGAAGCGTGCGGTCGACTGCGGCTACTGGAACCTGTTCCGTTACGATCCGTCCGCTGAAAAGCCCTTCGCGCTCGACAGCAAGGAGCCGGCCGACGGCTACCGTGACTTCCTCATGAACGAGGCGCGTTACGCCCGCCTGACCAACGAGTTCCCGGATCGTGCCGAGGAGCTGTTTGCCAAGTCCGAGGCCAACGCAAAGAAGCGCTACGAGCACCTGCTCAAGCTCAAGAAGCTCTACGACGAGGCATAATTTTTCCTACCCACGCAGGCGGGGCTGATTTCAGCCCCGCCTTTTTGCGCTTAAAAGTGCAAAAAGGCGCCACTCCATCCGCGGCGGGCCGGATAGAAAAGACGCGATCCTACTCGCGGCGGGCCATGCCCCCTCGAGCGCCCCCTGCTGCTCTGAGAACGGAAGTTCCCACACTGCATTGAGATGCGGTGTTTTCGGACACCATGGCATGCATGCATCCTTCTCCAACACCCCGCCCGCCGGAACGTGTTGAAAACCGGCGGGGTATGGCGTATACTAAGCAGCAGATCACTACGAAAGGGGAGACCGCCATTTGAATACGGACACCTATCAGAACGCGCTCGAATCCACGAAAGACAGCATCGAGGACGTGAATAACGCCATCGGCTTCAGCCTCGGCAGTCTCACGCTCGAAAAGCTCATCACCTCCGCCATCACGCTCGTGATCTGCGTGCTCGTCATCTGGCTCGTCATGCGCGTCGCGCGGCGCATCTCGGCGCACTCGCGCCTGTCGGAGAGCCTGAGCCGATTCATCCTCAAGGTGCTCAAGATCGCACTGGAGTTCATGGCCATCCTCATCGTGGCCGACAGTCTCGGCTTTAACGTCACGGCGCTGCTGGCGGTGTTCAGCCTGCTCGGTCTGGCTTTGTCGCTCTCGGTGCAAAACTGCCTGTCCAACGCCATGAGCGGCATCACCATCCTACTCACGCGGCCGTTCGAGGACGGCGATTTCATCGAGGCCGGCGACGTGAGCGGCACCGTCAAGGATATCGGCCTGATCTATACGCAGCTGCGCACGCTGGACAATAAGGACATTTATGTGCCCAACAGCGACCTCTCGGCGTCCAAGATCGTCAACTATAACCGCGAGCCGCAGCGGCGCGTGGACCTGACGTTCGGCGCGGACTATACCTGCCGTCCAGAGCAGGTGAAGGCGGCGCTGCACAACGCCGTGTCGCTCGTGTCCGGCATCCTGCCGGAGCCGGCGCCGTTCGTGCGCGTGTCGGGCTACGGGGAGAGCAATATCGAGTACACGGTGCGCGTCTGGTGCAAAACGGCCGATTATTGGACCGTATATTATGACCTCATGGAGGCTGTCGGCGCGGCGTTTGACGCCCACGGTGTGTCCATGTCCTACCCGCAGATGAACGTGCACGTGCTTGATACGCCGGAAAGTGCAAAAAAGGATTGACTTTCCCGGTTTTTCAGGTATAATAATATGGCCTGCGTATTGACGCGGGTGATCCTTGCTCTCATTGGAGATGAGGGCCACTAGACCAGAAGGAGGTGCAACTGAAATGGCAAAAACCACCGAAAAGTACGAACTGATGTATATCATCAACCCCAATCTGTCGGAGGAAGAGACTGCAGCAGTCGTCGAGAAGTTCAAGGCGCTTGTCGAGCAGAACGGCACGCTGGAGGACATGGAGGAGATGGGTAAGCGCAAGCTCGCTTACGAGATCAACTACATTTCTGAGGGCTACTACGTGCTCGTCAAGTTCACCAGCGGTCCGGATTTCCCGGCCGAGCTGGATCGTGTGCTGGGCATCACGGACGGTATTCTCCGCTCCCTGATCACCCGTCGCCCGGAATAAGGAGGCACGGCAATGCTGAACCACATTGTGCTCATGGGCCGTCTGACCCGTGACCCCGAGCTTCGTTATACCCAGTCCCAGATCCCCGTGGCTTCGTTTACGCTGGCGGTCGACCGTGATTTCGGCGGTCGGGACGGCGGCGAGAAGCAGACGGACTTCATCGACATTGTCGCCTGGAGAAGCACGGCGGAGTTCGTCTCCAAGTACTTCACCAAGGGCAGCATGGCCGCCGTGAGCGGCCGCCTGCAGATCCGCGACTGGACCGACCGTGAAGGCGGCAAGCGCCGCAGCGCGGAGGTCGTAGCGGACAATGTCTACTTCGGCGAGAGCAAGCGCCGCGACGGCGGCGATGCGCCTCGTCCGGCAGCGCCGAGCGCATCGGCACCGGCTCACCGCGGCAGCTATGGCGGATATGACAATGTCCCCCAGGGCGGCAGCGCTTTTTCCGAGCTGGACGACGATGACGGCGATCTGCCGTTCTGATTTTGATAAAGGAGGATTACAGTCTTGGCTTTTGACAGAGATAAGAGCAAGAACCGCAAACGCAGAAAAGTTTGCCAGTTCTGTGTGGACAAGTGCACTTATATCGACTACAAAGACACCGCGAAGCTTCGCCGCTTCCTGTCCGAGCGCAGCAAGATCCTGCCGCGCCGCACGACCGGTACCTGCGCGATGCATCAGCGCGAGCTCACCGAGGCCATCAAGAGAGCGCGTCAGATCGCCCTCCTGCCGTACGTGACCGACTGAGTTTCTGTTCACAGACAGCAAACAGCCCCCATCGTCCGATGGGGGCTGTTTTTTGTATGCATTTGTGCCGCGTCAGTCCTCGAGATGCAGCGGTATTTTTTCCACCTGCGCAATGCAGGAGACCATGGCGCGGATCTGCGGCGTGAGTACCTTGTCGCGGTGGTGCACCAGCTGGCTCCACTGCTCCATGTGGCAGTCCACGACCGGCAGAATGACGAGCCGGCCCTCTTCCGCGCGGCGGCGCGCCGTGTAGCGCGGCAGCACGGACAGATAGGGATTGTGCTCGAGCAGCTGCATGACCATGCTTGTACTCTCCAGCTCCAGAAACGGCCGGATCGACAGCTTCTGGTGCGCCAGCTCCATGTCGAACTGGTGGCGGTAGCTGTTGAACTGCGGCATGAGCACGAACGGTTCGTTGACGAGGTCGGCCAGCTTGAGCTGCTTGACGGCAGCAAACGGGTGCTTGGGGCTTGCGACGATGACGATCTCCTGCGGGCACTCGAAGAGCTTGACGCGCTGCGCGTCATAGCCCATGTCGTCGAGCGTATAGATCAGGTCGACTTCATTGTGCATGAGCATATCTGAGAGCGTTTTGGTGTCGCCCTCGACCAGCTGTGTGTTCACATGCGGACAGTGCTCATGATACAGCGGCAGGATCTCGCCGAAGCTGGCCGTCATGATCGATTCGATTGTGCCGATGCGCAGCGTGCCGGTCAGATCGCGTTCCTGCACCGTGAACGACACGGCGCGCGCCGCGGCCGATACGACATCGCGTGCGTAGGGAATGAATTCCTGCCCGTAGTGGGTGATGGATACGGTTTTGCCAATGCGATCAAACAGGCGCACGCCCAGCTCGTTTTCGAGCTGCTGGACCTGTACCGTAACGGCGGACTGGGAATAACCCAGGGATTCTGCGGCCTTGGAGAAGCTCTGCAGCTGCGCGACCTTTAAAAATGTGGTCAGCAAACGAAGTTCCATAGGCAATGCCTCCTTATCCCGATCTGGATCCGTTTATTTCTCGAATTTATAATACGTCGCAAATCCAGCCTGCGTCAAGCTTTTTTTCGGCTATCCAACAAATCGCAGGGACAGATTGACAGGAAATTATCATTTTCGCGAAAGAATATCATCAGATTTTTGAATTGAATCGAAAACGCAAAACGTTCCTTTCAAAATTGTGAATTTTACAACAGGCGGACGTTGTGCTATTATGCAACTGTAAACAGAGGGATCGGAAAACGCCCTCGGAACCCTAAAACAGGAGGTAGCTGCTATGAAAAACATCTGGCTGAACATTCTGGCATTCGCTGCGTTTCTCGCGATCGAGATCACCGCTGTCTCCTTTATGAGCACGTACTCCGCCCGCTCTGCCGCGATGGCGCTGCTGGGTGTGCTTGCGCTCGTGATCGGCGGCCTTTACACGGCTCTGCTTGGCAGAGATATCGTGAGCATCAAGCGCTGATCCCATTTTCCTTTGCTATTTTTCATCCATTTCTGTTTTTTCTCCATGGTTTCCGGGAGTAACCGCCTCCCGGTGACCGCCCCCCAATGTGCGGTTTCCCCGCACGAAAAAAATCTCCTCCCGTAACCGCCGGGAGGAGATTTTTTTAATTTCTGCACATGTCGTGCCGGAGCATTTACAACCGCGCCGTGCTGTGGTACACTACGCTCAGAACTGCATACTGCGCAGTCTTCGCCGCTTCGGGCGGCAGGGGGAATGTGGGTGCAAAACCCCGCGAGTCGGTCACTGTGAAGCCGCCGAAAGGCGGATCAGTCAGAATACCCGAAGACTGCAGGCATTTCTGCCGGAACCGGAAACTGCATGGCTGAACGAAGAGATTTCGTTTGGCCGGTTTTGCTGCAGCTGTCCGCCGGTCCCGGCGGGCAGAAATTTTTTGTTTCAGGAGGAAGCAACATGAAAAAACGGTTTTTGGCGCTGCTTCTGGCGCTGACGCTGGTCTTCAGCCTCATGCCGGCGGCGCTGGCTGTGGGACCGGACGCCCCGACGGCCCCGACGGCCCCGACGGCTCCGACGGCCCCGACGGCCCCGACGGCTCCGACGGCTCCGACGGCCCCGACGGCCCCGACGGCCCCGACGGCCCCGTCGAGCCCGTCGTCTCCATCGGCTCCGTCGAGCCCGACGGAACCCTCGAGCGTGTACACCGTCACCTTCCAGCTGCACACGGACACGGACGTCTGGATTCAGCCGGCTGTGGTCAGCGTTTCGACCGAGGGCACGACGGTGCTTGACGTGTTCCGGCAGGTGCTCGCGGCCAACGGCTACACGTATGATTATGATGCAGATTACAGCTATCTGCGGGCGGTCACCGCGCCGGACGGCACCAAGGTCGCCGAATTCAGCAAGGGGCAAAACTCCGGCTGGCTCTATCGCGTCAACGGCGATATTCCGGATGTGGCGATGAACGCCTTCCAGCTTGAGGACGGCGACGAGATTGAGGTCTTCTTCACGGCCGACTACATGCAGGTGCCCGGCATGGTCCTGCCATTCACCGATGTGTCGTGGGATCACTGGGCGTACACTGCCATCAAGCGCATGTATACCCGTAACCTCATGGTCGGCGTGGACGACAAGACCTTCGCGCCCGACCTGACGCTCACCCGCGCCATGCTCGCGGTCATTCTCTATGCCAGAGCCGGTGAGCCGGCGGTCACGGCGGAAAACAAGTTCTCGGACGTTCCGACCGGCCAGTGGTATACGAACGCGGTCATCTGGGCGGCTGAAAATGGCATCGTTGCCGGCTGCGGTGACGGCACGTTCCGGCCCGACGCTGCGGTCACGCGCGCACAGGCGGCTGTCATGCTCTGCGGCTTTGCGGCTTTCTCCGGTGACGACGTGACGGCGCGCGCCGATCTCTCAGCGTTCGGCGACGCGGCGGACGTTCCGTCCTGGGCGCAGGCTGAGCTGCAGTGGACCGTTGCCAGACAGCTCATCGTCGGCCGCGACGGCAAGCTCCTCGCGCCGAACGACGCGGTGACCCGCGCCGAGATGGCCTCCATCCTCAGCGCTTACATTCGCAAATAAGCATTCCATCAGTGCACCCCCGGACTTCGGTCCGGGGGTGTTTTGCGTGTTCGGCGCCGGCGTGCGGCGCTTTGCGGGCCGTGCGCTTCGCCCGCGAATGCGGTCGGAAAAAGGATTTACAACCGCGCCGGGCTGTGATACACTACGACCGAAACTGTATATTGCGCAGTCTTCGCCGCTTCGGGCGGCAGGGGGAATGTGGGTGCAAAGCCCCGCGAGTCGGTCACTGTGAAGCCGCCGGAAGGCGGATAAGTCAGAATACCCGAAGGCTGCAGGCATTTCTGCCGGAACCGGAAGTTGCATGGCTGAACGAAGAAATTTCGTTCGGCTGGTTTTGCTGCACCTGTCCGCCGATTCCGGCGGGCAGAATTTTTTTGTTTTGGGAGGAAAGCACATGAAAAAACGGTTTCTGGCCCTGCTGCTGGTGCTGACGCTGCTCGTCGGCCTCATGCCGGCGGCACTGGCCGCAGACACGGTGGACGTGTCCGCACTGCCGGAGTATACGGCGGGTGCGGATACGAGCGCCGGTGCCGCGTATAAGATCAGCACGGAGGAGAGTCTGCGGGCCTTCGCCGCTGCGGTCAAGGCGGATGGCGGAAACGGAACGTATAACCTTTCCGGCGTTTCGTTCTATCTTGCCAATGACGTTGCCCTCACCGGCACGTGGAAGCCGGTCGGCAACGGCGTATCGGCGGTTAAGGATTTCTTTTCCGGTACGTTCGATGGCTGCGGCCATACGATCAGCGGCCTGAACGTGCAGAGCAGCACGGCCAATCAGGGCCTGTTCGCTGCGATCAACAAGGCAACGATCCGCAACCTGAACGTCTCCGGCACGGTCAGCTGCGGCACGAAGAATTATATTGGCGGTATCGTCGGCAAGGTGCAGGCCGGCACGATCGAGAACTGCAGCTTTTCCGGCAGCGTGACCGGCGGCTACACCGGCGGCATTGCAGGCGGCCTGAACAGCAACGACGTGACCATCAGCGGCTGCGTGAACGCGGCCGATGTGACCGGAACAACGGCCGGCGGCATCCTCGGCCACTGGAAGAATACCGCTGCGATCCGCGATTGCTACAACACCGGCAGCGTGACCGGCTCCGCCAAGGCAGGCGGCATCGTCGGCCAGCTGCAGAAGGGCAGCATTGAAAACTGCTACAGCACCGGCGTTGTCGGCGGTACGGCGGCGCAGTTTGGCGGCATCTTTGCCTTCAGCAATGCCACGGTCAAAAATTGCTACTATACGCTGCCGGAGACAGAAGTGCTTGGCGGCAAGGCAGTGGCGGCCACGCAGATCACCTCCCCCGAGGGCCTTGCGGACAAGCTCGGCAGCGCCTTCAAAGAGGACACGGCAGGCGCCAACAACGGCTACCCCATCCTCGTCTGGCAGGCGGGCGAAGCGGTGCAGCCCGACCCGCGCATCGAGCTGACCGGCCCGGACACGCTCTGGCGCACGGCGAATGAGCCGCAGCCGCAGACGACGATCGCCGCCGCGTGCAAGGACATGGACAAGGACACGCAAGTTGACTGGACGCTGACGGAGGGCGAGGGCATTGTCACGCTCGAGACGCCGGAGGGCGCGGGCGCGGCCAACCAGTCCGTGATCGTCAAGGCGACGGCCGACGGCGCCGGTAAGGCGGTCATCACGGCCAGCACGGCCAACAGCATCACGGCGAGCCTCACGATCTACGTCATCCCCCAGATCACGACCGTGGAGCTCGAGGGCGTTGTCGCCGTGGGCGAGACGGTACGCGCCAAGATCAATGTCCTCGGCGGCGAGTACGACTACGAGAATTTCCCGAAACTGAAGATCGAGTGGCGCTATCTCACGGCCGCGGACTACAGCGCGGGCAACACCGGCAGCAGTTCGTATAAGGAGATCACCGGCACGACCGGCCGGGAGTACACCATTCCGGAGGACATGGCGGGCAATTACCTGTCCTTCCTGCTCTATGACACCGTCTCCAGAGAATATAAAACGCTCAGCAGCCCCGTGCGCATCGCCACGGCGGAAGAGCGTCTGCTCAAGGCCGACGCCTCGGCCCTGACGCTCGATACCTCCGACATCCGCGCGGTCACGACGCTCACGCTGCCGGCGGCCGGGGCCGTGAACGGCTCTGCCATCACGTGGGCGAGCTCGGACAGCAGCATCATCGACCCGGCCACCGGCGTCGTGACGCTGCCGGCCAGCGGCATCCAGACCGTCACCCTCTCGGCGACGCTCACGCGCGGCGAGGCCACTGCCTACCGCAACTTTGACATCCGCGTCTGGTCGCAGGCGGAGCTGGATAAGGAAGCCGCCAAGAGCGAGCTGCGCAAGCTCGTCGAGCGGCTCGACGGCACCATCACCCTGACGCCGGAATACGGCCGGGACACGAACGTGAACACGATGCTCAGCGCGAAGCTCGACGATAGCAGCATCGCGGTCAGCGTCTCCAAGGTCGAGGAAGTGTACGGCGGTGCGGGCGTCGCGGCCGACGGCACCATCACGTATTTCTATGCAGACCCGAACACCACGCCGCTCGTGCACAACGGCAGCTACAACGTCACGTTTGCGCTCAGCAAGGCCGGCGCGGCCGAGACACTGCAGGTCCCGGTCGTCATCGGCTGGGACGTGCAGCGCGTGCGCGATGCGATCTCTGCCGAGATCACGAGCCAGCTCACCACCGAGGGCCTGTGCGCCGCCGGGGAGGACCCGAACCTGCTCACGCAGGATCTGACGCTGCCGAAGGTCATCGACGGCAAGCGGTGGGCGCTCATTTCCTGGACGTCCAGCGACCCGACGGCGATCGCCGTCAGCGACAAAAACCAGCAGACGCCGGACACGCTCTTTGACCCCTATGTCGGCGTGGTCAAGACGCCCGCGCAGGACAAGGCCGTCACCCTCACCGCGACTGTGACCTTCCAGTTCACGGACACGCAGGAGCAGGCCATTACTGTGAGCAAGGTCTTCTATGTCACCGTCAAGGGGCAGGAGACGACCGTGCGCGAGGATCTGCTGGCAAAGCTCGACGCGGGCTTTGCCGCCTACGGCGGCCTGCGCGATGCCGTGACGGGTCTGCCCCTCACGCAGCGCGACGGCAAGTATCTTGCAGCCAATGATATTCATTTCCCGACCACGCGCGACTTCGGCGTGGACGGCAAGGACACCCCCGTGACCATCACGAGCAGCGATGAAGACACCATCGTGCCGCCGGATGTGAACAACGCCGCGCGTGCGGCCGTCTACCGCCCGCTGCCCGGCGAGGCGGCAAAGGACGTCACCGTCACGGTGACGCTCACGGATGCCGACAGCGGCGTCGCTGCTTCGCGTGATTTCGTGATCGAAGTCCAGCCGCTCACGCAGGCGGAGATCGACGCGGAGCTCGCGCTCATGGCCGAGGTCAAGGCGCACTACTTTGACGGCATCCGCAATGCCAACACGGACGCAAAGAGCATCCTCACCGACCTGCACCCCTTCCAGGAGGCGTATCTGGATGCGGACGGCCAGCTCGTCTGGGTGTATGACCGTGCAGACCTGACCGGCAGCGGCATCGTCCCCGTGGCGATGGACGGCTGGACGGAAAGCGAGCAGTGGCGGCTGTTCCGCTCGTCCAATTCCCGCGTGATCAGCCACGAGAACCTGCTCGTGACCCGTCCCGCGGAGGACAAGACCGTCACGATCCGCAGTGAGCTCTCGAGCGAGACGCTCGGCAAGTACGCCGCACGTTATCCGGACAACGCGGACTTCCAGGCGCTGAGCCGTCAGGCGGTGTCTGCGAAGGTCACGGTCGTCGGCACGAACACGCCCATCCGCGCCCAGCTGCAGGCAAAGCTGGACGGCGGCTTCGCGGCGGCCGGCCTGCGTGATGCCTACACCGGCAGCGCGCTCACGCTCAGCGGCGGCAAGTATCTGACCACGGAAGATATTCTCTTCCCGACTATGCAGGACTTTGGCGTTGACGGCAGAAACTGCACCGTCACCGTTACCAGCAGCGACCCGGAGACGCTCGCTGCCCCGGACCTGAACGACACCGTCTGCGCGGCCGTCTGGCGTCCGCTGCCCGGCGCGGCGGCGAAAGATGTCACCGTGACGGTGACGCTCACGGATATGGCCACCGGCGTGGCGGCGGAGCGCAGCTTTGTTGTCACTGTTCAGCCGCTCACGCAGGCGGAGATCGACGCGGAGCTCGCGCTCATGGCGCAGGTCAAGGCACATTACTTTGACGGCATCCGCAACCAGAACACCGACTCCGGGAACGTGACAACTGACCTGCACGCCTTCCGGGAGGCGTATCTGGACGCGGACGGCCAGCTCGTCTGGGTCTACGACAGCAAGGATGTCACCGGCAGCGGCGTCATCCCTGCGGAGATGGACAACTGGCAGTCGGTCAAGCAGTGGAGCCGCTTCCGCTCGTCCGACCCGGCTGTGATCAGCCATGAGAACCTGTCCGTGACCCGCGCGGCGGAGGACACGGTCGTTACCATTTTCAGCGAACTCACCAGTGAGCGGCTGGGCAAATACGCCGCGCACTATCCGGACAATGCCGAGCTCCAGAAGCTGAGCCATCAGGCGGTGTCCGTGGAGCTGACGGTCACCGGCACGACGCCGGTAGAGCCGACGCCCGTGGAGCCGACGCCTGTGGAGCCGACACCCGTGGAGCCGACACCCGTGGAGCCGACGCCCGTGGAGCCGACGCCTGTGGAGCCGACGCCTGTGGAGCCGACACCTGTGGAGCCGACGCCTGTGGAGCCGACGCCTGTAGAGCCGACACCCGTGGAGCCGACACCCGTGGAGCCGACACCCGTGGAGCCGACACCTGTAGAGCCGACGCCTGTAGAGCCGACACCTGTGGAGCCGACGCCTGTGGAGCCGACACCTGTAGAGCCGACGCCTGTGGACCCAGATCCCGAGACGATCACGGTCACGTTCCAGCTGCACACGGACACCGATGCCTGGATTCTGCCGACTGTGGTTCGTGATCTGCCCGAGGGCACGACGGCATTTGAAGTGTTCAAGCAGGTGCTTGCCGCCAACGGCTATACGTATGACGCCAAGGGCAGCTATGTCAGGGCGGTCATCGCGCCGGACGGCACGAAGGTGGCCGAGCTGAGCAAGGGTCAGTATTCCGGATGGATGTACCGTGTCAACGGCGAGTTCCCGGACACCTACATGGGTGCGTATGAGCTCGAAGACGGCGATGTGATCGAGGTGTTCTTCACCGCGGATTACACGAAGGAGCCCGGCGCGTTCCTACCATTCGTGGACGTGACGAACCACTGGGCCTACACGGACATCAAGCGCGTGTACAACCGCGGTTGGATGGTCGGCGAGAGCGCGACGATCTTTGCGCCGGATCAGGACCTGACCCGCGCAATGCTCGCGGTCATCCTCTACGCGATGGCGGGCGAGCCGGAAGTCACGGCGGCCAATCCGTTCTCGGATGTGCCGGCCGGCGAGTGGTACACAGACGCCGTCATTTGGGCGGCGGCAAACGGCATCGTCGTCGGCTGCGGCGACGGGACATTCCGGCCCGAGATGGCTGTTACGCGCGCGCAGGCTGCGGTTATGCTCTGCGGCTATGCGGCCTTTGCCGGCCGGGACGTGACGGCGCGCGCCGACCTCTCCGCCTTTGGCGACGCGGCGGACATTCCGGCCTGGGCGCAGGTCGAGATGCAGTGGGCCAACGCGGAGAAGCTCATCCTCGGCCGCGACGGCAAACTGCTCGCGCCGAATGCCGCGGCGACCCGCGCCGAGATGGCCTCCATCCTCAGCGGCTACGCGGCTGCATAAGCGCAAGCCGGAAAGACAGGAAAAATATCAACAGGAAAGATATAAAGATATCATAAGCAATGCCCCCGGACGGTTGTCCGGGGGCATTTTTGCTTGTAAAAGCGTCGCTGCGGGGCAATGCGACAGAGCAGCGGGGGAGCTCGAGGGGGCGAAGTGCCCGCCTCGAATGAAATGCGCATCAAAAGCCTGATCTATCAGGGTTTTGCAATGCCCCCGGACATGTGTCCGGGGGCATTTTTGCGCTTTTGGGAAAGAAGAGGGAAGGGATTCTTTTATTTTTTTGTGCCGCAGACCTGATACATCCGGTCGTCCGAGATGACGACGTCCACGTCGAAATACGGGGCCATGAGCGCGGCGAGCTCCGTCTCGCTCATCAGCGAGACGGAGACCGTGCTGGCCGAGCCCGCGTGGTGTCGGTCGAGCATGGCGCGACTCATGCCGTGCGCGATGGACAGGCGGCCGCCGGGCTTGAGCAGCGTTGCCAGATGCGCGATCAGGCGCGCCGGGTCGGGGAAGTGCGGGAAGGCGTTGTAGACCATGCAGCAGTCAAACGGCTGCGGGAGCGGCACGGTCTCAATGTCGCCGCAGCGCACGGTCACGCGCGCATCCGGGAACTTTTCGGCGGCGCGCCGGGCCATTTCCGGGGCAATGTCCACACCGGTGACGCTGTGTACGTCCCGCGCCAGATAGTCCGGGAAGAGTACGCCCGTGCCGCAGGCCACGTCGAGCACGTCCACGCCCGCGCGGATGCCGGCGTTGTCAAGAATGGTGCGGATGACCGGCTCGTTGCGGATCATTTCCGCGTCCCAGTTCGGGGCGCAGCGGTCGAAAAACGAAATGACGTCCTTCTGATCAATCATGCTCGGGCACCTCCTTCGGATAGCGCTCGGGGATGAGACGCGCCTTCATGAGCGCGAACACGATGCTCGGGATGAACACAAGCTGGATAACGGTGCCGGGCCAGCTCTTGACGACGGAGCCCGCGACCCACGTGGCCATAGAGTAGCTGCCGCGCGCGAAGATGAGCGCATTGACCAGACCGTTGACGACGCGGCCGGCGACGATGGCGACAATGAGGCTGATGTAGAGGTCGGCGTACACGTGCCGCGTGCGCACACAGCGCATCATGAGGCCGGCAATCAGACCGTAGACGGCCAGCTCGATCATCATCGACGGCAGAATGCTCACCGGGGGCATGCCGCACAGTGCGCTCGAGAGCGCGGGGCCGGCCAGACCGCACAGCAGGCCAAACTGCCAGCCGCACACGAGGCCGCACAGGAAGACGGGGATATGCATCGGGCAGAAGATCTGACCTGCACCCTGAATGCCGTGAAACAGCAGCGGCAGCACATAGCACAGGGCAATGCACACGGCGGTGATGATGGATTTTTTGACGGTAGACATGGTTTGCATCGGGCTTCGGTTCCTTTCTGATTTCGGATTTACAGGAGTATTTCCGCTGCGCATACAAGGGCGCACAGCGCGAGCGCGCCCCAACTGCTCAGGGGCAGGGGAACGGACTTTTTCCGGGTGCGGCCGCGCGCGCCGCGGTAGCCGCGGGCCTCCATGGCCATGGCGAGCTCGTCGGCACGCTTGAAGGCGCTGAGGAAGATCGGCACGATCAGCGGCAGCATGGCCTGTGCGCGCTCGTGCAGGCGGCGGCTTTCAAAGCGTGCGCCGCGCGCGATCTGCGCCTTGCGGATGGTGTCGGTCTCTTCGAGCAGCGTCGGGATGAACTGCACGGCGACGGACAGGATCATCGCGATGTCCTCGACCGGCAGCCGCACGAGCCGCAGCGGGCTGAGCAGCGTCTGGATCGCGCCGGTGATCTCGAGCGGCGGCGTCGTGCACGTGAGCACATTGCTCAGCACGAGGATGAGCGCGAGCCGCACCGTCACCTGCGCGCCCTGCACGATGCCGGGCACGGACAGCGTGAGAATCCACCAGTGCCAGATGGCGTCGTCGGTGGCGAAAAACAGGGCGTTCATCGCGAAGATGAGCAGGAAAAACCAGCCCATGCGTGCCACGGACGCGAGCGCGGTGCGCAGCGGCAGGCCGCAAATGGCCACGACGGCGGCCGTGACGGCGAGCAGCAGCGCGTAGCCGGGCCAGGCGTCCGTGCACACGGTGGCGGCGATGAGGATGAGAAAGCCGAAAAATTTTGCCCGTGCGTCCAACAGGTGCAAAATTGAAGTGCCGGGAGTAAACTGCCCGGTCAGGTGTTCCCTCATGGGCGGCCACCGCCCTTCGCGCGCAGCACGGCCGAGAGCAGCGCGTCATAGCTTGCGATGTTCTGCGGAATGTCCAGCCCGCCCTGCTTCAGCAGCGCGGCGGCGGTGCGGCTCTGCGGCACGCCCAGCCGGTGCGCACGCATCCAGTCGAGGTCGGCGTAGATCTCCTCCGGTGTGCCGTCGCGCACGAGCTGCCCGTCCTCCAGCACGAGCAGCCGTCGGGCATACGCGCCCAGACAGTCGGCGTTGTGCGAGACCATGAGGATGGTCATGCCGCCGCGGTTGAGCTCGGTGATGAGCTGCAGAAACGCCTCGCGTCCGAGCGGGTCGAGCCCCGCGATCGGCTCGTCGAGAATGAGATACTCCGGCTTCGTCGCCAGCACGCCCGCGATGGCCACGCGCCGCTTCTCCCCGCCGGAGAGGCCCATCGGCGGCTGGTCGTGGACTTTCTCGAACGAGAAACCAACGGTCTCGAGCGCCCAGCGCACGCGCGCCTGCTTTTCGGCGGCGCTCAGGCCGCTGTGCTTCAGGCCAAAGGCCACGTCCTTTTCCACGGTCGTCTCAAAGAGCTGACACTCCGGGTACTGGAACACGATGCCGACCTTGCGCCGCAGGATGCTGCGGTCATAGCGGCGGGCGTGGATGTCCTGCCCGTCGAGCGTGACGGTGCCGGCCGTCGGCGTGAGCAGACCGGCCATGATCTGGATGAGCGTGGACTTGCCGCAGCCGGTGCGGCCGAGGATGCCGACGAAGCTGCCGTTTTCGACCGTGACGGACACATCGCGCAGCGCAGTAGTCTCAAAAGGTGTCCCCGCGCCGTAGACACACGTCAGATTCGTTACTGTGATCGGCATAGTTCCTCCGCAAGCTCCTCAAGCGTCAGCGGGCAGCGGGCGAGCGTGATCCCGGCCTGCTTCAGGTCATGGTACATCTGCACCGGCATCGGCGGCGTGAGCCCTGCCGCGGCCAGCAGCTCCGGCTGCGTGAGCATCTCGCGCGCCGTGCCGTCGGCGATCATTTTGCCGTTGTGGATGAGATAGACGCGGTCGGCGCCGATGGCTTCTTCAATATAGTGCGTGATCATGACGACGGTCTTGTGCTGCTGCGTGTGCAGGCGGTGGATCGTGTGCAGCACCTCCTGCCGGCCGTCGGGGTCGAGCATGGCGGTGGCCTCGTCGAACACCAGAATGTCCGGCGACAGGGCCAGCACGCCGGCCAGCGCCACGCGCTGCTTCTGCCCGCCGGAGAGCGTGTGCGTCGCGCGGTTTTCATAGCCTGCCATGTCCACGGCGGCGAGCGCCGCGGCCACGCGCGCAGGGATCTCGTCTTCCGGCACGCCGTAGTTTTCCAGCCCGAAGGCCACGTCCTCGCCCACGATCGTGGACACGAACTGGTTGTCCGGATTCTGAAACACCATGCCGACTTTGCGCCGCAGCGCCCAGCGGTTGGCGGGGTCGGCGGCGTCCATGCCGTCGACGGTCAGCGTGCCGTGCTGCAGCGGCAGCAGGGCGTTGAAGTGCTTGACGAGCGTGGATTTGCCGCAGCCGTTGTGCCCCAGCACGGCCACAAATTCACCGGGCGCGGCATACAGCTGCGCGCCGTTGAGGGAGCGGCGGCCGCCCGGCCCGTCGTAGGAAAATCGAATGTCGTGTGCATCAATCATGATCGGATCGTCCATACTCTTTATCGTGTATTTGACACAAGTATAACAAAAAACGACCGCCGTGCAAGCCCGGTGGGGGGATATTTGCGCAAAAAACGCCGCGCTGCGCAAATCTGTGTCCCCGGTTGACGCGCGCGCGCTTTGGCGGTAAAATAGCAGCACGAACCAGAAAGGACCGACTGCCATGTACCATGGATATTATTATGGCTTTGATACCACGTATCTGCTGCTGGTCGTGCCGGCACTGCTTATCGCGCTCATCGCGCAGATCCAGGTCAAGAGTGCGTTTTCGCGCTACGCGCGCGTGCGCTGCACGAGCGGCCTGACCGGCGCGGATGTGACGGCGCGCGCAGACCTTTCCGGCTACAGCGACGCCGGTCAGATCCCGTCCTGGGCGCAGGCTGCGATGCAGTGGGCGAATGCGCGCGGCCTTATGGTCGGCCGCGACAGCAGCCACCTCGCGCCGAACGGCGGTGCGACCCGCGCCGAGATGGCCGCCGTCCTCAGCGCATATATCGGAAAGTAACACGAAAAAGCCGAACCCCCCGAACAGTTGTTCGGGGGGTTCGCGCGCTTTGGGAAGAAGGGAATGGGGGAACGGGGAAGAAGGAAGGTTATTCTCCGGGGTGCGCCGCGGTTCGCCGGCGGCCTGTGCCTGCCGCCGCTGCACCGTTGGCTTGATATTAGTATAACAAAAAATGAGCGCCGCACAAGCCCGGAGGGGGGATATTTTTTCGGGAAAAAACCACACAATATACAAATGCTTGTCCCGGTTGACGTGCGCGCGCTTTGGCGGTAAAATAGCAGCACGAACCAGAAAGGACCGACTGCCATGTACCATGGATATTATTATGGCTTTGATACCACGTATCTGCTGCTGGTCGTGCCGGCACTGCTTATCGCGCTCATCGCGCAGATCCAGGTCAAGAGTGCGTTTTCGCGCTACGCGCGCGTGCGCTGCACGAGCGGCCTGACCGGCGCGCAGGCGGCGCAGCGTATCCTGCAGGCCAATGGCATCACGGATGTGCGCATCGAGCACATCTCGGGCAAACTCACCGACCACTTTGACCCGCAGGCGAAGGTCATCCGTCTCTCGGACGAGGTCTACGGCGTCGCGTCGATCGCGGCCGTGGGCGTCGCGGCGCACGAGGCGGGCCACGCCGTGCAGTACGCCACGGACTATGCACCCATCCGCATCCGTGCGGCCATCATCCCGGCCACGCGCATCGGCTCGAATCTGTCGTGGCCGCTGCTCATCGCGGGGCTGATCTTCAACTGGTCGGTGCTCGTCTGGGCGGGCATTCTGCTCTTCGGCCTCGTGACGGTGTTCCAGCTCGTGACGCTGCCGGTGGAGTTCAATGCTTCCCGTCGTGCGCTGGCCGCCATCGAGTCGCGCAACCTGCTCACGGACGACGAGCTGCGCGGCGCGCGCAGCGTGCTGCGGGCGGCCGCCATGACGTATGTCGCGGCGCTGCTGGTGTCGTTTGCGCAGCTGCTGCGGCTCATCATTCTCTACGGCAACCGCCGCCGGGATTGACACAGCCGTTGCAATCGGCGCCGAATTATCGTAAAATAGCGGGTGCAGGGTCACTGCGCCTGCTATTTTTCTGCCCGGGAGGGGATCGCATGCACCGCATTTTTATCGTGGAGGACGACGCGGCCATCGCCGCCGCGCTGCAAAAGCACCTGACGACGTGGGGCTTTGACGTGCGCTGCGCGGAGGATTTCCGCAATGTGCTTGCCGAGTGCACGGCGTTTGACCCGCAGCTCGTGCTGCTCGACATCACGCTCCCGTTTTATAACGGCTACCACTGGTGCCAGGAGCTGCGGCGTGTGTCGAACGTGCCGGTCGTGTTCCTCTCCTCGGCGTCGGACAATATGAACATCGTCATGGCCATGAACATGGGCGGCGACGATTTCATCGCCAAGCCCTTTGACCTGAACGTGCTGCTGGCGAAGATCCAGGCCATTTTGCGCCGCACGTATGACTTTGCCGCGCCCGCGCCCACGCTTGAGCACCGCGGCGCCGTGCTCAACACGGCCGACGCGAGCCTGACGTATCAGGGACAGCGCATCGAGCTGACGAAAAACGACTACCGCATCCTGCAGACGCTGCTTGAGCGCAAGGGCAGCGTCGTCAGCCGCGAGACGCTCATGGAAAAGCTCTGGGAGACGGATAGCTTTGTCGACGAGAACACGCTCACGGTCAACATCGCCCGCCTGCGCCGCAAGCTCGAGGCCGCCGGCCTGCCGGATTATATCACGACGAAAAAGGGCCTCGGCTATCTCATCGAGTGAGGGGGGGAGCGGCCATGTTTGGCGCTTATGTGAAGGAAAACCGCAAGGCGCTCATCGCGCTTGCGGTCTATACGGTCGTGTTCGCGCTCGTGTTCTGGCTCTACCGGCTGCCGCTGGGCGCGGCGGGGTACGCGGCGCTCGTGTGCCTGTTTGTGCTGGCGCTGTGGTTCGCGGTCGATTACCGGCGGTTTGCCGCGCGTCTGCGCCTGCTGCAGCGGCTGGAGCAGGAGATCACGCTCAGCACCGAGCAGCTGCCGGAACCGGACGGGATGCTCGAGGCACAGTATCAGGCGCTCGTGCGCGCGCTCGATGCCGACCGCCGCGCGCAGATGACCCGCAGCCAGCGCAGCTATCAGGACTTAGTTGAGTACTACACCGTCTGGGCGCACCAGATCAAGACGCCCATCGCCGCCATGCGCCTGCTGCTGCAGGACGCGGACACGGACGAGCAGCGTGCGCTGCTCGAGCAGCTGCAGAGCGTGGAGCAATATGTGGAGATGGTGCTCGGTTATCTGCGGCTCGAGAGCCCGTCGTCGGACTATGTCATCCGCAACTACGCGCTCGACGATATCGTCCGGCAGGCGGTGCGCAAGTTTGCCTCCCAGTTCATCCGCCGCAAACTGCGGCTGGAGTACGCGCCGCTGAATGTCAGCGTCATCACGGATGAGAAGTGGCTGCTGTTCGTCATCGAGCAGGTGCTCTCCAACGCCCTCAAGTATACGCGCAGCGGCTCGGTCTCCATCACGCTCGAAGCGCCGAAGACGCTGTGCATCCGCGACACGGGCATCGGCATCGCGCCGGAGGATCTGCCGCGCGTGTTTGAAAAGGGCTACACCGGCAGCAACGGCCGCACGGATAAGCGCGCGACCGGCATCGGGCTGTACCTCTGCCGCCGCATCCTTGCAAAGCTCGGTCACTCGATCACCATCGTCTCGACGCCCGGCGTGGGCACGACGGTGCGCATCGGACTCGAGCAGGACGCGCTCGAGGTCGAGTGAGCCTTACAGAATCGTAAGTTTCCGCCGGGAAAATGTAAGCCGGAAGTATGGCAGCCATTTTCCCGGCGGTTTATACTGAGCCTGTCATTACACAGGAGGTAACGGTTATGTCGTTTTTGGAAGTTCGTCACGTTCAGAAAATTTACACCACACGCTTCGGCGGCACGAAGGTGCAGGCGCTCAGCGATGTGAATTTCACGGTCGAGAAGGGCGAGTACGTCGCCATCATGGGCGAGAGCGGCAGCGGTAAGACCACGCTGCTCAACATCCTTGCCGCACTCGACAAGCCCACCGGCGGCGAAGTCGTGCTCGACGACCGGGCGCTGGGCACGATCCCGGAGCGGGAGATCGCGGCGTTCCGCCGCTCGCAGCTCGGCTTCGTGTTCCAGGAGTTCAACCTCCTCGACACGTTCTCCGTGCAGGACAATATCTTCCTGCCGCTCGTGCTCGCCGGCAAGGCGTATCCGGAGATGGCCGCGCGCCTCGCGCCCATCGCCCGGCAGCTCGGCATCGCGGAGCTGCTGCAGAAGTTCCCGTATGAGCTCTCCGGCGGACAGAAGCAGCGTGTAGCCGTCGCCCGTGCGCTCATTACGCAGCCGAAGCTCGTGCTGGCCGATGAGCCGACCGGTGCGCTCGATTCTCGTGCGACGGATGAGCTGCTGCGCCTGTTTGAGGAGATCAACCGCGGCGGTCAGACCATCCTCATGGTCACGCACTCGGTCAAGGCGGCCAGCCACGCCTCGCGCGTGCTGTTCATCAAGGACGGCGAGGTGTTCCACGAGATCTATCGCGGCGAGAGCTCGGATGAGCAGCTCTATCAGAAGATCTCTGACACGCTCACGATGCTGGCAACGGGCGGTGAGCGCCATGCGTAACCTCTACCCGCGTCTGGCGGCGACGAATCTGAAGAAAAACCGCCGGTTCTACCTGCCGTATCTGCTGGCCTGCATCGTGATCGTGGCGCTGTTTTGCATCATCCTCACGCTCGCGAGCGATCCGTATCTCGGTCAGATGCAGCACGGCGGCAGCGTCAGTCAGGTGCTCGGTTTCGGCGTGTCGATCATGGCGCTGTTTTCCGCCATCATCCTCTTTTATACGAACAGTACCTTCACCAAACAGCGCAAGCGCGAGTTTGCCATCTACAACATCCTCGGCATGGAAAAGCGCCACATCTCCTACGTGCTCTTCTGGGAGTCGCTGTATACGGCGGCCATGGCGCTGTTTTTCGGCCTCGTGGCGGCGGGTGTGTTCTCCAAGCTCCTGCAGCTCGTGCTCATGCGGCTCATCGGCGGGGAGGCTACGTTCGGGCTGAATATCCGCCTGATGAGCATCGGCTATACAGTGGCGTTTTTCGGCGCGCTGTTTTTGCTGCTGCTGCTCAATACCATCCGCATCATCCATCTGTCCAACCCCGTGCAGCTGCTGCGCGCCGGCAGCGAGGGCGAGTGCGAGCCGCGCAGCAAGTGGATCCTCGCACTGCTCGGCGCGGTGTGCCTTGCCGCGGGCTATATCATTTCCCTGCGCACAAACGTGGCCTTGTACGCCATCCAGAATTTCTTCCCGGCGGTCATCCTTGTCATCATCGGCACGTATCTCACGTTCATCGCGCTGAGCGTTGTCGTGCTCAAGGCGCTGCGCAAAAACCGGCGTTACTACTATAAAACCAGCCACTTTGCCACCGTCTCCGGTCTCATTTACCGCATGAGCCGCAATGCGGCCGGCCTTGCGAGCATCTGCATCCTCTCGACGATGGTGCTTGTGACGGTCTCGACCACGGTGAGCCTGTACAAGGGGCTGGATGCCTACGCCGACGTGCGCTGGTCGCAGGATATGACGCTCACGCTCATGACCGACCCCCAGACGAATACGGTGCCGGACGTCGCGCCGGTTTTGCGGGTGGTGGACGACACCATGACGCGCGCGGGGCTCACGCAGAGCAATGTGCACGGCTATCGCACCGTCAGGTTTTCCGCGCTGCGCAGCGGCGATGCGCTTGATCTCACGAGCGAACAGTTCACCGGCTCGGGCGCCGATGAATACGCCGTCATGGTTCTGGACACGGAGGGCTATGCCGACCTGACCGGGGAGCAGGTGACGCTCGCGCCCGGCGAGGCGCTCGCATGGACGGACGGCGCAGCCTTTGGCGACACGCTCACGCTCGGCGGCGATACGCTGCGGCTGCGGCAGCTCGATAGCTTCTCGCTCGTCAGCGGCAGCTCCATCATGGGTCTGCACACGCTGTATCTGGTCGTGCCGGATCTCGACAGCGTGCTCGAGCTGCGCGCGCAGCAAAACGCCTACACCAGCGAGCACGGCGGCACCCGCAGCATGCTCAACTACACGTACCAGTTCGACCTCTCCGGTACGGACGACGAGCAGCTGGACGCACTGCACACGCTTCTCAGCGACCCCGCGTTTGAGTCCGCTGCCGAGGCGGCGAACGTGAATTACACGACCGATATGCGCGCCGACGGCTATCCCACGCTGCGCAGCACGTACGGCGGCTTTTTGTTCCTCGGCTTTTTCCTCGGGTTCGTGTTCCTGTTTGCGACGGTGCTCATCATCTACTACAAGCAGGTCTCCGAGGGCTATGACGACCGCGGCCGCTTCCGCATCATGCAGCAGGTCGGCATGACGCCCCGGGAGGTCAAGGCGACCATCCGCACGCAGGTGCTGCTCATGTTCTTCCTGCCGCTTGTGACGGCGGCGATCCACATCGCGTTCGCGTTTCCGCTCATCAAGCAGATCGTGTTCGCCTTCGGGCTGCAGAACGTGCATCTGTTTTTGCTGTGCACGCTCGGAACGTTCGGCGTCTTTGCGCTGCTGTACACCTTTGTGTACCTGCTCACGGCGCGCACGTATTACCGCATCGTGCGCATGACGGATTGAATCAAAAAAGTCCGCACAGGCACTGCCTGTGCGGACTTTTTTGTATATGCGGCCTCAGCCCCAGAGGGCGGTCAGCATGGGGATGATCTGCTTCTTGCGGCTCATCACGCCGGGCAGGAACACGGCGCTGTCCTTCGGTTCGACCGAGAAGGCGGTGCGGATCGTGTCGTCATTGCCGATGTAGAGCAGGTTCGTGCCCTCCAGGAGCACGTCCGTGACCATGAGCGCGATCATGTCATAGTGCTGCTGCTCGAGCTTCGTGGCCATAACGGCCAGCAGCTCGTCCTTGCGCTCGAGCACCTTGGCCGAGTCGAGCGACGTGACCTGACCGACGCCGAGATAGTGGTCGGCGATGTGGAACTCCTTGAAGTCGGCAAAGCACAGATCCTCGGCCGACTTGTCGCCGGCGCTCGAGGCGGCGAAGATCAGGTTGCCCAGCTCCTTGAGCGAGACGTTGGCGATGCGGGCCATGCGCTCGGCCATGGCGATGTCGCGCTTCGTGCACGTGGGGGATTTGAACATGACCGTGTCGGACAAGATCGCGCCCGCCATCAGACCCGCCATGTTCGGCGACGGCATGACGCCGTGCTCCTGATACATGTTGGTGATGATGGTCGTCGTGCTGCCGACGGGCTCGTTGCGCACGCGGATGGGCTGTGTGGTCTGGATGTCGGCCAGACGGTGGTGGTCGATGATCTCGAGGATCTCGGCCTGCTCCAGGCCGGGCACAGCCTGCGCCAGCTCGTTGTGATCGACGAGTACGACGCGCTTGCGCCGCGGACGCAGCAGGTGATAGCGCGAGAGCGTGCCGACGACCTTTTCGTTCTCGTCGAGCACGGGGTAGCAGCGGTAGCGGCTCTCGAGCACGACCTCACGCACGTCGTCGATGTAATCGTCGAGGTGGAAGCTGACCAGATCCTCCGTGTTGCACGGGCGGGAGATCGGGATCGCCTGATACACCAGCCGCGCCACGCGGCTGGCATCGAGCGGGGTGGAGATGACGCAGGTCTTGCCGGCGTTTTCAAGCCACGCGGGGTCGACGTCGGTCTGGCAGAGGATGATGCACTGCACGCCGATGTCGAGCGCGCGGCGGATCATATCCGGCTGGTTGCCGCAGAGAATGATGCTGTCGGGGTCGGAGAAGAGCAGGTTGTCGCAGCTCTGCGGCAGGGCGATCGTCACTACGCCGGACACGCGGTCGACCTGCTCGGCGCCGTCGTTGAGGATGCGCCCCTCGATGACGCTCAGGAGGTTGAACAGCGGCAGCGCGTCCACGTGTCGGTCGCTGATCGTGCGCATGCTGTAGGCCGCGATGTCGCCGGCGGAGAGCATGCCGTAGAGCGTGCCGTCCTCGTTGATGATGGGCATGGCCGAGATGTTCTGGTCGCGCATGATGTGCCAGGCGCGGTCCATTGTGACGGTGGAGTTGAGCGCCGGCGGCGTGTCGTAATCCAGATCGCGCACCTGCGTGCGGACGTTGCTCAGCGTCCGCGGCGCACGAAAGCCGAATCGGTCGAGCAGACGCTGCGTCTCGTCGCTGATGTGGCCGAGGTGTGCGGCCACATAGTCGCGGTCACCGAGGGCGTTGCGCAGCGCGGCATAGGAGATGGCGGCCACGACGGAGTCCGTGTCCGGGTTCCGGTGGCCGGTGACGTAAATTTCATTCATGAAGTGAGGCTCCTTTGATTTCATGATTGGACAGACAATACTATAATAAGCCGGCCTGTCTTGTCAATGATTGTTTGGAAAAGTACAAAATCTGTCCGGTTTGTTGGCGATACAATGGCTGTGGTCAGACCAGATCCATTGTGCGAAGCACTGAAAAACAGAAAATGGTGGGTAATCCATTGCACATTGTCAAAAAATATGCTATCTTTGGCTCGTGAAGCCGCTGGTTGAACCAGATCGTGTTCCGACCAGCTGCCGCACCCGTAATGAAAAGTGAGAGGTGGAAGCAAACCATGAAAGACCTGAAGCATCTGATCTATTTTGAGAATCTGCTGCAGGAGGCCAACAACGAGCTGGTACAGCAGGCCAGGGCGAAGGGGGAACACGCCCTGGGTTACACCTGCTATTTCGTGCCGGAAACGCTGCTGAACCTGCCCGGCTGCTTCTCGAGCCGCCTGCGTGCGCCGAACACCGGCAGCATCGACGTGGGCACGTACTACATGTCGAGCAAGATCTGCTCGTACACCCGCAGCATCCTCGAGCGCGGCATCGAGGGCGGCTATGACTATCTCGATGCGCTGCTCTCGTCCGAGACGTGCCAAATGATGCACCGCGGCCACGAGCATTTCGAGATCCTCGGCCTCGTGAAGGAGAAAAATCCGCAGTTTTTCATGAGCATGATGGACGTGCCGTTCTCGGACGAGGACTTCGCCGTCGATCACTATGAAGAGCAGCTGCGCGTGAAGGTGCTCGAGCCGCTGCACGCGACCTACGGCATCGACATCTCCGACCAGGCGATTCTCGAAGCGATCCGAGATCACAACGAAATTTCCCGCATCATCACCGAGATCGGCGACCTGCGCAAGGCGGCCAATCCCGTCATCACGGGTTATGAGTTCCATGTCATCCAGCTCGTGAGCCAGGTGTGCCCGCACAAGCGGATCCTGCCGTATCTCAAGCAGACGCTCACCGAGCTCAAGCGCCGCAAACCGGATCCGCAGCCGTGGTTCCGCGTGCGCCTGGTCGTGACCGGCAGCGAGATCGACGATCCTGCGTTCACGAAGCTCATCGAGGACTGCGGCGCCATGGTCGTGGCCGACCGCTATTGCTACGGCAGCCTGCCCAGCCGCGAGCAGATCGAAATTCTGGACGGGGAGACGCCGCTGCGCGCCGTTGCCCGCCACTATCTGCGCACGAGCCAGTGCCCGCGCTTCATGGAGCGGGCGCGCTCCGACGGCCGCCGCACTTATATCCGCGACCTGTGCCGGGAATACAGCGCCGACGGCGTACTCTACGAGCAGATGAAGTTCTGCGAGTTCTGGAGCTATGAGCGTGTGCTCGGCGTGCACATCCTGCAGGAGGAGCTGGGCATCCCGACCGTCGGCATTGAGAAGGAGTACACCCTCGCCGGCGCCGGCCAGCTGCGCACGCGCATCCAGGCCTTTGTGGAGAGCCTGGAGATCAAACACATTCAGGGAGGGAATTCGTGATGGCTGACAAGAAGGCCAAAGGCGCCGGGAACCGTTTTCTCCCCGGCAGCAACATTGCAAAGCACCGCGAATGGCGCGGTCTGAAAGATACATGGTACGACTATACCGAGTGGGTCAAAGTGCTCGGCGTCATGAGCGGCTTCGTGGCCAAGAGCCCGGTGCGCATCATGCGCGGCATGCTGACCTACCGCTGGATGGGCTCGTTCCTCGCGGCGCTGAACATGATCGACCGCTGCGTCGAGGGTCTGCGCGGCCCGGCGCTGCGCGTGGCGCGCATTTACCTCAACACGATCATGAAGGGCTCAACTACCTCCATCGCCGAGATGATGATGGGCGACCGCCGCTTCGGCGATAACGACTTCGGCCGCACGCAGGTCGTGCTTGAGCAGACCATGTGCCCCGAGATCCTCGCGGGATTTCCAAATCTGCGCCCTGCGCAGCTCGAGCCGTTCCAGGGTCTGCTGCTGTGCTACATGGATCAGGGTGCGAATCCGTACTACATCGACGCCATGGAGAGCATCGGCCTGCCGGCGGATTCCTGCCGCCTGTCGAACAATGCCGCCGGCGTTGCCATGCTCGACGAGTTCCCGAAGATCGGTGCCTGCTGCATCTCGAACAACGCCCCGTGCGACTCCTCGACCATGAACAGCCAGATCATCGAGCGCCATCTCGACGTGGACACGCTGCCGGCTGCCATCCCCATGCGCTGGGCCGATCCGCACACGCGCAAATACGCCCGCGCGTCCCTGCGCCGCGTCATCGACTTTGTCGAGCGGCACACTGGCGAGACCTATGACTGGGACGCCTGCCGCGCCGTGATGGAAAAGCACAACGACGAGGTGCGCAACGAGCAGGAGAAGTGGAACTTCATGGCCACGCCCTACACCGCTGCCGCGCTCACCGTGCCGAACCTGTTCCACACGTTCTATTATGCATTCTCCGGCGGCCGCAATCCCGAGATCATGAAGGCAGAGCGCAAGGTCATGAAGATCCTTGAGCAGGCGTACGAGAGCAAGACCAACTGCTTCCCCAAGACGCGCTATCGCGCCATCACCTGGGGCGGCCCTCCGTGCTACTGGCTGCAGTTCCCGAACTGGCTGTATAATTGCTGGGGCATCCTCGTGATCGCCGGCATGGATCTGTTCTCCGGCAACGTACTCATCGACACGACGGACGAGGACACCATGCTCGACGGCATTGCCCGCAATTATGAGACCGGCGTTATGCGCCGCCACCTGACCGGCGGCTGGCAGCACCTCGTCGAGTTCTGGGACGAGGCGGAGAAGTTCCACTGCGACATGGTCATTCTGCACGATGACATCACCTGCAAGGGCGCGCTCGGCCTCACGGGTGTCATCCTCGACCAGGCGAAGGAGAAGAAGACGAAGCTCATGATGGTCTCCAATGACATGTTCGACCACCGCACCGTCTCCCGTGCCGACATCCGCCAGCAGGTCAACGACTACATGTACTCCGTCATGCAGGCCGAGCCGCTCGATGCGTCCCTGCTGCAGTATGACGACTACGAAGGCTGGTAAACAGGAGGAAATGACGATGAAAAAACTGCTGCCAAAGCTGCTCCTTGGCGCGACCGGCGTCTGGGTGGGGAGCATGCTCATCTACTGGTTCAATCTCGATAACAAGGCGATCTATTTCCTTGTGCGTCCGCTGCTGGATAAGGTCTACGACCACAGAAAGGTCGACGGGAAGGTCTGATGGGATTTCAGCAGATTCAGGCCCCGACGCTCCGGGAGCTGTTTGTCGATCAGGTCATCGGCATGATCTTTTCCGGTGAGCTGAAGGTCGGCGACCGGCTCCCGTCGGAGCGCGAGCTGTCCGAGCAGATGCACATCAGCCGCTCCATGGTGCACACCGGGCTCGAGGATCTCGAGCGCATGGGCTTCGTGCGCATGGAGCCGCGCCGCGGCAACTACATTGAGGACTACGCCCGCCACGGCAATTTTGAGACGCTCATGGCGCTCGGGAAATATGGCGGCCAGTTCGACCACGCCATCGAGAGCTCCCTCGTCGAGGCACGCGACGCGATCGAGGGCGGCGCCATGATCCTGCTCGGCGAGCGCGGCACGCCGGCCGACATTGACCAGCTGCGTGCCATCACCGACGGGTTGCGTGCATCCGTCGCCGCGGGCGAGGGCATCCCTGCCTATGCGCAGTGGATGCGCAAGTTTGACACGACCATCACCGAGCTGAGCGGAAACCTCATTTTCCCGTTGCTCATGAACAGCCTCGCGGATGTAAGCGGCGTCCTCTGGGAGCGGTGCGTGACCTTCTGGGGGCCGGAGACGGTCATCGAGCAGGAGACGCGCATCACCGCCATGCTCGCCGAGGGCCGCGGCCGCGACGCTGCGCTGTATATCGAGAATATCTATCATTACTACTGTGATGCACACCCAAACGAGTAATACCTTTTCCCATCCTTCCACCCCTATGAAAATCCGCCTGACGGCAGCTGCCGTCAGGCGGATGACTTTTTCTGTTGTCAGGACCGGCTCAGGCTGCCGAGATAACCGAGAATGTTGTCGTTGATCTCGCCGGTGAGCGCCTGATTGTAATTGCAGATGAATGTGCCGGCGATGAGGATCATCATCGCCTCGGCCTCGTGCATGCCGACCTCCTCGCCGTAGATGCGGATGAGACACTGCTCCATGAGCGTGCGCCACGCGCGGAACTCCTCCTGCACGAGCCGGCCGATCTCGGGGTCGTAGCGCGCGAGGACGTAGGTCTGCGTCGTGGCATTCGGGCGCTGCTCGTGCGACGGGGCATTGGCCACGTAGTCCATGAAAGCGTTCATGTATGCGAGGTTGGAGCCGTAGTCCGCGCGGTCGTGTTCAGCAAACCACTGGCTGCATTTTTCGCACATATATTCGCGTGTATAGCGCACATACGCGAGGATGAGGTCGTTTTTGCTCTCAAAATAGTTGAGCAGCTTGGCGTGGCTCATGCCCGCCTCGGCTGCAATGTCGCGCAGGGACACGTTCATCATGGGCTTGCGTTCGATGCAGCGCTGAAACGCCATGAGAATGTCCCGGCGGATCTGGTCACGGTCGACAATGATCGGCATCTTGGTCGCCTCCGGGGTTCTGGAATGCTCTGATTATACAGCGATTTTCAACATCCGTCAAATGGCGGAGAAAATCCGCGCCGCACCTTGACAAAATTGTGGCAGCGTGCTATCTTTTTTCTGACCAGTTGGTAAATTACGAAAGGCGGCGACAGAAATGACGGACGTGATCCTGCGTATTTCGGGTATGGACTGCGGCGCCTGCGCGGTGCGCATCGTGCGTGCGCTGCAGGGGCTGCCGGGACTGCGCGAAGTATCCGTGAGCGACACGGCCGGCTGCGCGTGCCTGACTTATGACGAGATGGCCGTGGACCTCGGCGAGATCGCGCGCCGTGTACAGCGCGCGGGCTTTGACGTGCCGGTCGGGATGGCGGAGCTGCGCTGCCCGGGCGCGGATGCGGGGGCGGAGGCGCGCCTGCGGGCGGTGTTCGGCGTGCGCAGTGTTGCGCGCGCGGGGGATACCTTCACGGTGACGCTCTGGCCGGTCGGCACGGACGCCGCGGCGCTCCCGGCAGTGCTCGGCCCGGGCACGGAACTGACGGCACAGCACGGCGGCGAGGAGACTCTGCAGGGCCGGGCGCGCCAGCGGCTGGCGCGCTGGTTGGGGCTCGGTGTGCTGCTCACGGCGCTGATGCTGTGGCGGCTGCCGGTGTTTGTGCAGCTCGTGCTTGCGGCGGCGGTGCTCTTCGGCGTGGGTGCGGCACTCTGGCGCAGCACGTGGCGCGCACTGCGCGGCGGCAGCCTCGGGCCGGATGCGCCCGGACTGCTTGCGGCGCTCATTCTGTTTGCGTACAGTGCGTATGCGGCCTTCGCGGGCCTGCAGCCGTGCTTTCCCGCGCTGTGCGGCATCGCCTGCGCGCAGCTGGCCGGAAAGTGCGCGGCGCAGCTGGTGCGCGGGACACTTGCGGCGCCGGTGCAGCGGCTCAGGCATCTGCGTCCGCGCACGGCGACGGTCGTGCGCGATGGTGTGCAGGCGCAGACGGATGCCGGCACGCTCACGCCGCAGGATGTGGTGCATATCCTGCCGGGCGAGCGCATCCCGGTCGACGGTATCGTGCGCTCCGGCGTCTGCACGATCGATGAATCCGCTCTCACGGGCGCGCCCCGGCCGGTGGAAAAGACAGTGGGGGACGCGGTCCTGGCCGGTACGCTCGACCGCGCGGGCAGCGCGTCGGTCACGCCCACGGCGGTTGGCGACGCAACGGTGCTGCAGCGGACGATCGCAGCCCTGCAGCGCGCGCAGACCGTGCGCACGCCGGAGCAGGAGCGGCTCGAGCGGGCGGCGTCGCGCATGACTGTATTGCTCATCATTCTGGCCGCCGGTGTTGGCGCCGTGTGGCTTTTCCGGCGGCAGCCGGGTGACTTGACCCGCGCACTGACCTGCGCGTGCGGCGTGCTGGCCGCCGCGTGTCCCGGCGCGGCCGGACAGGCTGCGGGCGTCGCTGCGCTGGCGGGCATCGGCCGTGCGGCGGAGCGGGGCGAGCTGCTCATGCACGGCGCGGAGGCCTCGGCTGCGCAGACGGCGCGCACCGTGCGCCGGTGTGGCTGGCTGCTGCTGGCGTACCATGCCGTGTGTCTGCCGCTGGCTGCGTGCGGGGTGATCGGCCCGGCCGCGGCGGCGGTGCTCGCGTGCGGCGCATCCGGCGGCGTGCTGCTGTATGCGCTGCGCGGAAACGGAACGAAGGGGGAGCGGCCATGACGACTGCGGTTCTGGAGCTGAATGTGTCCGGCATGATCTGCCGGGCGTGCGAGGACGCCATCGCGGACGCGCTGCTGCACACGCGCGGCGTCATTTCCGCACAGGCGCACTACTGGCGCAGCCGCGTGACGATCACGTATGACCCGGACATCGTCACGGAGGACGCGCTGCGACAGGTGCTCACGAATGCCGGCTATCCGCCGGGCGCGCACGGCATGGGCGGCGTAGTGGTCGACCTGATCTGCCTTGCGCTCGTGGGTGTGCTCTACTGGGGGCTGCCGAAGCTGCTCATGCTCGTGCAGGTCCCGGCGCTTGCCGAGAATGCTTCGCTCGGCCTCGTGTTTCTCGTCGGCCTGCTCACGAGCACGCACTGCATCGGCATGTGCGGCGGCATCCTGCTTGCGCAGACGACGGATGCGCACGGTGTGACCGGCCGCAGCAAGCGCGGGCTCATCGCCTCGGCCGCGTACAACGGCGGGCGCGTCGTGTCGTACACGGCGGTCGGCGCCGTCTGCGGCGCGCTCGGCGCGGTCATCACCTATACGCCGAACATCAAGAGCATGGTCTTTACCGTCGCAGGCGCGCTCGTGCTGCTCATCGGTCTGCGCATGGCGGGCATTCTGCCGGGCCTGCGTCCGTCAGAGACGGAGCTGCCCGGCGCCTGCAGCCTGAATGCACGCACGCGCCGCCGCTTTGCGGGGCAGCCGCTTATCATCGGCCTGCTCACGGGCGTCATGCCGTGCGGCGCGCTCAGCGCCATGTGGCTCTACGCCATGAGCAGCGGCAGCGCGGTGCGCGGCGCGCTCGTGATGCTGGTGTTCTCGCTCGGCACGGTGCCGCTGCTGTTCCTCTTCGGCGCGCTGCAGTCGTTTCTGCCGCGCGGCTGGATGAAGTACATCGTCAAGGGCAGCGCCGTGCTGGTCGTGACGCTGGGGCTGTCGATGCTCGTCAAGGGCATCCGCCTGTTTGGCATGTAAAGAAAACCCCGCACAGGACGCCGTCCTGTGCGGGGTTTTCTGCGTCCGATATCAGTCCAGCTTCAGGTCGCCCTCGCGGATCCAGCCGAGGCGGCGGCACAGCAGGCCGATGGCCCAGCAGATCACGGCCGGGAGCACGAAGCAGTCCATGATGAGGCCGATCCAGTCCATGGCCCCGGGCTGGATGGCCACGGCGCCGTTGGCGATGGCGGCCTCGCTCGGCGCGACCCAGCCGGTCCACACGCCGATGGGGCCGCACAGGCCGCATGTGCCCATGCCGGAGTTGACGGCCGCGCCGTTCATCTGCAGCTTGAACACGCATGTGGCAATCGGGCCCGTGATGGCCGACGTCACGATGGCGGGGATCCAGATCTTCGGGTTGCGCACGATGTTGCCCATCTGCAGCATGCTCGTGCCGAGACCCTGGCTGACCAGACCGCCCCAGCCGTTTTCGCGGAAGCTCAGCACGGCGAAGCCCACCATGTTCGCGCAGCAGCCGGCCACGGCCGCGCCGCCTGCGAGCCCCGTGAGCGAGAGCGCCGCGCAGATGGCGGCCGACGAGATCGGCAGCGTGAGTGCGATGCCCACGATGACCGACACGAGAATGCCCATGACGAACGGCTGCTGCTCGGTCGCCCACATGATGAGCGTGCCGACCCAGTTGGCGCCCTTGCCGATGGGCGCGGCCACGAGCATGGCCAGCCCGATGCCGACGAGGATCGTGACGATGGGCGTGACGAGGATGTCCACCTTCGTCTCCTTGCTCACGGCCTTGCCGAACTCGGCCGCGACGATCGCCGTCACGAGCACGGCCAGCGGGCCGCCGGCGCCGCCCATGGCATTGGTCGCATAGCCGACCGGGACGAGGGAGAAGAGCACCATCGCCGGTGCGTGCAGTGCGTAGCCGATGGCCACCGCCATCGCCGGGCCGACCATCAGTGATGCGCACCCGCCGATCGTGTAGCCGACCGCGGCGTCGCCCTTGCCGAGGGTGAAGATGATCGCATTGAGAAAACCGATGTGGAACTGCTGACCGAGTGTGTTGAGAATCGTGCCGATCAGCAGCGAGCAGAACAGGCCCTGCGCCATCGCACCGAGCGCGTCGATGCCGTAGCGCCGCAGAGAGATTTCAATATCCTTTCGCTTCAGGAAGTCCCGGAACCGCTGCATAGTGCATTCCTCCAGAAAAATAAGTATGCTTTACATGTGTCATGACACCTGTAAAGTATACTATAAAGACTTCCTGTGCACTTGTCAACTAAAATAAACTTCTGTCAATCGTCCAGCAGCAGACCGGCCGCTTTCAGTGCGGCGCAGGCGCGGTCATACGCGGCCTCGTCCGGGCAGCGCAGCGTGTGCAGATGGATGCCGCCGGTGAGCATGCTCAGCGGGGCGGCGTCGTGCGCCTGCACGCGCGCGAGGAACTGCTGCACATCGTAGCGGCTGCTGATCTGGAGCTGGCCGGTGAGCTGGCCGTAGACCGGGTGCTCGACGATGACATCGAGCACGGTGCAGCCGTTGTCGACGAGAATATCAAGCTCCTGTCCGGTCTGCGCGAGCGTGTGGCGGCAGGCGATCGTGCGCGTGATGCCGTCCGTCGCCTGCGGCAGCACATAGCCGCGCGGGGTGGCGGAGATCTCGGCGCCGCCGGCGCGCAGGATCGCAATGTCGCCCACGATGATCTGGCGGCTGACATTCTGCTCGGCGGCAAGGCTCGACGCGCTCACTGGCCGGTCGGCTGCCCGGAGCCGGTCGAGAATGGCCTGACGGCGGGATGCGGCGTCCATGGCTCAGCCCTGCGACTTTCCGCCGGCGTTGAGCAGATCGAGCTTGATCTTCAGCAGCTTTTCCGACAGGTCGACGTAGTAGTTGTGCGGATAGTCAAAGCGCAGCACCTCCGGCCAGAGCGTGGTGAGCTGGTCGGCGCAGTAGGTGCGGATATCATCGAGCGCGGGCTTTTGGTATACGAGCTTGCCGCCGCGGAAAATGGGCACCTGCAGCTCGCGCGCCGTGAAGCCGGTGAGCACCTTCTTCTTCCACGTTGCGTCGGGGTCGCAGATCTCGAGCGGCTGCGTGTCGTCCACGACCTCGTCGTGCAGGCAGATGTAGTCTGCCTCGGCCATGCCGGAGTCCTTGCTGTAGAAGCGGTAGACCTTTTTGAAGTGAGGGTTGGTGATCTTGCCGACGTTTTCGCTGATCTTGATCTTTGGGATGATGTTGCCGTCCGCGTCCTCGATGGCCGCGAGCTTGTACACACCGCCGAACACCGGCTCGCTGCGCGCGGTGATGAGCCGCTCGCCCACACCGAAGCTGTCGACCTGCGCGCCCTGACGCAGCAGCCCTGCGATCAGGCGCTCATCGAGCGCGTTGGACACGGTGATCTTGCAGTCGGGCCAGCCGGCATCGTCGAGCATTTTGCGCGCCTTCTTCGTCAGATAGGCGATGTCGCCGGAGTCAAAGCGGATGCCGCAGTGCGTGATGCCCTTCGGCCGCAGCACCTCGTTGAACGCGCGGATGGCGTTCGGCACGCCGGACTGCAGGCTGTTGTAGGTGTCCACGAGCAGGGTGGCGTTGTCGGGATACGTCTGGCAGTAGGCGCGGAAGGCGTCGAGCTCGGAGTCGAACATCTGCACCCAGGAGTGCGCCATCGTACCGCCGGCGTACACGCCGTACAGCTCGTCTGAGATCGTGCAGGCGGTACCGGCGCAGCCGCCGATGTAGGCCGCGCGCGCGCCGAGGATGGCCCCGTCGGAGCCCTGTGCGCGGCGGGAACCGAACTCGAGCACCGTGCGGCCCTGTGCCGCGCGGCAGATGCGGCTGGCCTTTGTGGCGATCAGGCTCTGGTGATTGATCTGCAGCAGCAGATACGTCTCCACGAGCTGTGCCTGAATGGCGGGCGCGCGCACCGTGATGAGCGGCTCGCGCGGGAACACGGGCGTGCCCTCCGGCACGGCCCAGATGTCGCCGGTGAAGCGGAAGTTTTTCAGATAGTCCAGAAATGCCTCGCTAAACAGCTTCCGGCCGCGCAGATAGGCAATGTCCTCGTCGGTAAAGTGCAGGTTCTCGATGTAGTCGATGATCTGCTCGAGACCGGCGGCGATGGCATAGCCGCCGTCGTCCGGCACGCTGCGGAAGAACACATCAAAGTACGTGATGCGGTCCTGCATGCCGTGCTCCAGATAACCGTTGCCCATCGTCAGCTCATAGAAGTCGCAGAGCATGGTCATGTTCAGCGCTTTGTTGGGGTCCATTGACCTCGCCTCCTGAATGGTCTGCGGGGATGCAGACAATAAATATAATCTCTTTAATTATAACGATTGTTGCCCGGTAAAGCAACGATTATTAAATTAACAAGGGAAAATGCGCGAAAAATCGCCGCGCGCCGTTGACATCAAAAAATGCACGTTGTATCCTAATTGGGTAACATCAAACAGGAGGACAAACCACCATGTCTTTGACCCCGGAACGCACGGCCGAGCTCCAGGAGCTTTGCCGTCAGTATCGGATCGACGTACTCACCGCCATCCACGGCGCGCAGTCCGGCCACCCGGGCGGCAGCCTGTCCGTTTGTGAGATCCTCACGCTGCTGTATCAGCAGCGCATGCATGTGGACGCCGCGCACCCCGACGATCCGGACCGTGACCGGCTTGTGCTCTGCAAGGGCCACGCCGCGCCCATGCTCTACCGCAACCTGATCGGTAAGGGCTTTCTGCCCCCCGAGAGCATGAACACCCTGCGCCGGACCGGCAGTCCCCTGCAGGGCCACCCGTGCATGCGCACGCCGGGCGTGGACATGCCGTCCGGCCCGCTGGGCATCGGCCTGGCCGCCGCGCAGGGCATGGCCCTCGGTCTGAAGCTGAACCATTCCGATGCGCGCGTGTACGCCGTGCTCGGCGACGGCGAGCTCGATGAGGGTGCCGTCTGGGAGGCGGCCGCCTCGGCCGTGAAGTTCGGGCTCGATAATCTCACTGCCATCGTGGACTGGAACAAGGTCCAGCTCGACGGCACGACCGATGAGATCATGCCGCTGCGCGACCTGCCCGGCAAGTGGAAGGCCTTTGGCTGGAACGTGCTGCGCTGCGACGGGCACGATCTCGCGGCGCTCGATGCCGCGCTCGATGCGGCTGTGGCCTGCAAGGGCGTACCGACTGTGATCCTCGCCGACACGGTCAAGGGCAAGGGCGTGTCCTTCATGGAGGGCAAGTCCGCCTGGCACGGCAAGGCCATTCCGGATGCGGAATTCGCGCAGGCAATGCAGGAACTGGGAGGTAACGTCTGATGGGAAAGTCGATTCGTGAAGTTTACGGCACCGTGCTCGCCGAGCTCGGCGGCGCCAATGAGAACATCGTCGTGCTCGACGCTGACCTGTCCGGTTCCACCAAGAGCGGCATTTTCGGCAAGGCGCATCCCGAGCGCCACTTCAACATGGGTATCGCCGAGTCTGACATGGTTGCCACGGCGGCGGGCCTCGCCACGACCGGCAAGATCCCGTTCGTGAACACATTCACCGTTTTTCTGACCACGCTGGGCCTCATCTCCGCACGCGCGCAGGTGTGCTACGGCAACCTGAACGTGAAGTTCGGCGGCGCCTACTGCGGCATGTCCGACGCGCTCGACGGTGCGACGCACCACGCCACCGAAGATATCGCCGTCATGCGCGCGCTGCCGAACATGACCGTGCTCGTCCCGTCGGACGCGGCCAGCACCCGCTGGGCCACGAAGTACGCTGTGGACACCTACGGCCCGATGTACCTGCGCCTGTCGCGCGACGTGTACCCGGATCTGTATGACGAGAACACGAAGTTCGAGTGCGGCAAGGGCGCCGTCGTGCGCGATGGCACAGATGTGACCGTCATCGCCTGCGGCATCCTCGTGCACAAAGCGCTCGAGGCGGCCGAGCAGATGGCTGCGCGCGGCGTGTCCGTGCGCGTGGTGGACATGTACTCCATCAAGCCCATCGATCGCGAGCTCATCCTGCGCTGCGCGCAGGAGACCGGCGCCATCGTCACCGCCGAGGAGCACAACATTTACGGCGGCCTCGGCAGCGCCGTGGCGGAAGTGCTCGCCTGGGGCGGCGCGGCCGCGCCGACGGAGTTTGTCGGCATCCCCGACACGTTCACCGAGACCGGCAAGTACACCGACCTGCTCGCCAAGTACGGCGTGGATGCAGCCGGTGTCGTGCGCGGCATCGAGCGGGTGCTCGCGCGCAAGCACTGAGTTTTTTGCACGGGAGCCGGCAGGCAGAACGCCTGCCGGCTTTTTTCGGAGGAAGATCATGCAGCGATTCTTTGCCCCCGGCCGCACGGAACTGGCCGGGAACCATACCGATCACCAGCTTGGCCGCGTGCTGGCGGCGTCCGTGGATGTGGGCATCACCGCGCGCGCGACGCGCCGGCGCGACCGCCGCGTGTGCATCCACTCGAAGGGGTTCCGGCCGTTCACCGTCGTGCTCGACGATCTGGCCGTGGATCCGCGCGCATACGGCAAGCCATGGGCGCTCGTGCGCGGCATGGCGGCGGCCATTCTGGACGCCGGCGGAGAGATTGGCGGCTTTGAGGCGTGGGCGTCCTCCGCGCTCAAGCCGGGCGGCGGCCTGTCGTCCTCGGCCGCGTTTGAGATCCTTGTCGGCCGCATTTTCAATGCGCTCTACAACGGCGGCACGTTCTCGCCCGAGCAGCTCGCGCGTTTCGGCCAGCAGGCGGAAAACCGCCACTTCGGCAAGCCGTCCGGCCTCATGGATCAGCTCGCATGCGCGCTCGACGGCGCGGTGTATATCGACTTTGCCGCCGGGGAGATCGCCCCGGTCGCGGCGCCGTTTGCCGATATGGGTCTCACGCTCAGCCTGACGGATACCGGCGGCAGCCATGCGGGGCTCACGGCGGCGTATGCAGCATTGCCGGCCGATATGTGCAGCGTGGCGCGGCGCTTCGGCGCCGAGACGCTCTCGCAGGTCGACCCGGCGGACTTTTATGCCCACCGGCAGCCGGGCCTCGCCGACGACCGCGCGGCGCACTTTTTCGAGGAGAACGCGCGTGTGCCGCTGATGCGCGACGCGCTCGTGTACCGGGACGCTGCGGCCTACCTGCGCCTGATGAATGCTTCCGGCCGCTCGTCGGAGCAGCTGTTGCGCAACATCCGCGCCCCGGGCGGTGACGACCGGCTCGCGCGCGGTCTGGCGCGCGCGGCCGACCTGCTCGACGGCGTGGGCGCATGGCGCGTGCACGGCGGCGGCTTTGCCGGGTGCGTGCAGGCGCTTATGCCGTGCGATGCCTTCCCTGCGTACAAAAAGGGGATGGAGGCGCTCTTCGGCCCCGGCTCCTGCCGGGAGCTGCACATCACCGGCGCAAAATAAAAATCAGCCCGCTTCCGATCGGAAGCGGGCTTTGCTGTCTGCATTATTTGAGCCGGATATTCAGCAGCACGGGGTTGTGGTCGGAGAACCGGAACCCGTCATCCTGCGTCTGCACGCTCGTGAGCTCCACATTCGGCGAGAGGATGAAGCCGTCGATCACGTAGTGCTGCGTGGCATCGCTCTCGGCGTCATAGGGCTGGTTGTCGAGGCGGCAGGTCGGTGCGGCCGTGTCGTAGGCAAAGCGCCAGCCGTCGGGCAGCATGCTGTCGTCGAGCGTGCCGGGCGTCCAGAGGTCGTCGTTCTTGATCGGGTACTTGTCCAGCCCACCGGGGAACGTCTGGTTGAAGTCGCCGCCGGCGATGACGTAGTTGCCCTTGGCATATTCCTGCTCGAGGAACGACTTGAGCGCGGCGGTCTGCGCGGCCTTGCCCTCGCCGTCGTCATACGCCTCCAGATGGAGGTTGACGAGCACGAGCTGCGCGTCCGTGCCCTCGAGGTCGATATACACCGGCATCAGGCAGCGCTTGAGGTTGGCCACCGACACCGGCCACTTAAACGGACTCGGCAGGGCAATGCGCTCGGCCGAGGCGATGGGCGCGGTCGAGAGCGTCATGATGCCGGAGCTCACCTTGCCGATCGGCGGGATGGGGTAAGGCACGAAGGCACATTTATAGTTGCGCGCGTGCGCGGTGTCGAGTCCGGTCTCGGTGCGCATGCGTTCGGCCTCTTCGATGCCGTAGGAGCGGGTCGAGGGGTCGGCCTCGATCTCCTGCAGGAACGTGAAGTCGGCATTGAGATCTTTCACGGTGCTGACGATGCCGTCCATGTTCTTTTCCACGACAGCCTTGCTCGGCGCACGCACCTGCTTGCCGCCGTCCATGAAGAAATCGGACTCTTCGCCCAGTCCGGCGTAGCCGACGTTCCATGTCAGGATGGACACGCTGTCGCCCGGGGCGAAGCTGGCGATGCTGTTCTCGCCGTGGGTCACAACAGCGGTCTCGGTCTTGACATTCAGCTGCGTGGCGGTCAGCCAGATGAGCAGTGCGGCGACCAGACCGATCAGAACGGCCAGAATGATGAGTATGATCTTGAGCGGTTTTTTCATGGGGCAGTTCCCTCCTCGGGGGCAGTGTATCACAATCTCCCGCGCCATGCAAACACAATCTTGACGTGATCTTTACCCAAACTTCACCGATTGAGCAGCCAGATGCCGAGGTTCAGATACGCCGCGAACAGCAGCCAGAGCAGATACGGTGCGCTCAGCCATGCGGCCGCGGCATTGCGGCGGGAAAAATCGGCGATCATGAACAGCACGAGCACGATCAACCCTGCGAGCCAGAAAAACGCCGGCCCGTGTGCACCCAGCAGGAAAAACAGCACCGGCCACAGGCCGTTGACTGCCAGCTGGATGCTCCAGAGCGCGGTAGCCTCCTTGCGCGCGCGGCCGGAGCTGCTGCGCCAGACGAGCCCCATCGCGATGCCCATGAGCAGGTATAAGATCGTCCACGCGATGGGAAACAGCCAGTCCGGCGGGGTGGCCGGCGGCTTTGTCAGCAGGTCAAAGCCGGCCATGCCCGCGCGGGTAGCGAGGCTCGACGCGCCGCCGACGGCCAGCGCGATTGCGCAGAAGGCAATATAAGGGCGGATGCGCTTCCATTTGTTCAACTTGCATCACCTCGGACGAGATCGGGATAGTATAAGTTTACGCGCCTTCCTCTTGTTAAATACGTCTGAGTTGTGGTAAACTGGTGGCGCGATTTTGACACAAACGGAGGTTTCCGATATGAATTATGAACATCTGAAGCAGGCTGACCCGGAGCTGTACGCCTCCATGGAGCGGGAGCTGGGGCGCCAACGCGACCATCTGGAACTGATCGCGTCCGAGAATTTCACGAGCCCGGCCGTGATGGAGGCCGTGGGCAGCCACCTGACGAACAAATATGCCGAGGGCTACCCCGGCGCGCGCTATTACGGCGGCTGCGACTACGTCGACGAGGTCGAGCGCCTGGCCATCGACCGCGTGACGCGGCTCTTCGGCGCCGATCACGCCAACGTCCAGCCGCACTCCGGCTCGCAGGCGAACATGGCCGTGTACGCGGCGCTGCTGCAGCCGGGCGACCGCATCCTCGGCATGAACCTCTCCCACGGCGGGCACCTGACGCACGGCAGCAAGGCGTCTTTGTCCGGGAAATATTTTGAGGCGCATTTTTACGGCGTGGACCCCGAGACCGAGACCATCGACTACGACGCGCTCGCGCGTGTGGCCGAGGAGGTCCGCCCGAAGCTCATCATCGCCGGGGCGAGCGCCTATCCGCGCGTGATCGACTTTGCGCGCTTTCGCGCTGTTGCCGATTCCGTCGGCGCGTACCTGATGGTCGACATGGCGCACATCGGCGGCCTTGTCGCCGCGGGCGTGCACCCGAGCCCGGTGCCGTATGCCGATGTCGTCACCTGCACGACGCACAAGACGCTGCGCGGCCCGCGCGGCGCGATCATCCTCTGCCGGGACGAGCTCGCTAAAAAGATCGACAGCGCCGTTTTCCCCGGCACGCAGGGCGGCCCGCTCATGCACGTCATCGCCGGCAAGGCGGTCTGCTTCGGCGAGGCGCTGCAGCCGGCCTTCCGCGCCTATCAGCAGCAGGTGGTCAAAAATGCCGCCGTGCTCGCCGAGACGCTGCAGCAGGGCGGCGTGCGCCTTGTCTCCGGCGGCACGGACAACCACCTCATGCTGGCCGACGTTTACAGCCGCGGCCGCACTGGCGCGCAGATGCAGGATCTGCTCGACGCGGCGAACATCACTGCCAATAAAAACACCATCCCGTTCGACACGCAGTCCGTGCGCGTCACGAGCGGTGTGCGTCTCGGCACGCCGGCCGTCACGACCCGCGGCATGGGCGAGGGCGAGATGCGCGAGATCGGCGCGCTCATCTGCCGCCTGATCGACGAGGGCGAGGCCGCCGTGCCCGCCGTGCGTGCGCAGGTGCTCGATCTGTGTGCGCGCTTCCCGCTGTATCCGGATCTGCACATGTAACGTCTCATAGCAAAACCGCGCTCCCGTGTATTGGGAGCGCGGTTTTGCTTATGGCTTGCACGCGCCGCAGGGCGCGTAGCCCGCGGCCTGCGCCTGCGCGGCGCTGTCAAAGGTCACGAGGTTCTCGTCCTTGATCTTGGCGGCGTACTGGCACGACGGCCGGTGGTATTTTTTCGCCTTGCGGCTGGCGACACAGGTTGCTTCCGCCGTGTCGGGTGCGGACGTCGGTTCCGGGGCGGCGGTCGGTTCCGGTGTTTCGGTTTCCGGCACCGGCGTGGCCTGAGGCGCGTCGCGCTCCGTCGTGATGACGACGGCGGATGCCGGCGCCTGCGCTGTGCGCACGGCGGCAAAGCCGGCGTACCCCGCAGTGGCGGCGAGCACGAGCACCAGCTCCACGAACCACCACGTTTTCCACAGCCGTGCCGCGCGCGGCGCGTATTGCAGCGCGAGCAGCAGCGCGGCCGCCTCCAGCGCCGCAATGCCCCAGCCGACCAGCCCGCAGGCGAGCAGGACGATGCTTCCGACCGCGCAGGCACAGCCGAGCAGTACCTTCCAGATGCGGCTCAACCCAATATGCATCCCAATTTCCCCCTCAAAGTAGCAAATGCGGATTTTCTTTCCTGCTTTTTCTCTCTATAAATTGTTTATTCTATCCGTTTCCGCAAAAAAATCAAGCCCTAAATGAAAAAAGTCTTACCTTTTTGCAAATTTTGTGTTAAACTATCTATCAGGGGGCAGGGTTGCGGCCGCAGTGCGGCTGCAATGCCGCCCTGCTTTGTTTGTTTTTGGTTTTGTTTGGCTGAGGAAAGGATATTCAGATGTACGAAATTGGTCAGTTGATCGTGTATGGCAACGAGGGTGTCTGCCGCGTGGAGGAGATCGGCACGCCGAAGATCTCCGGCGTAGATAAGCACCGGGACTACTATACGCTTGCCCCCATTTACCGCGAGGGCAAGGTGTTCACGCCTGTGGACAGCAAGGTGTTCATGCGGCCCGTGATCACGCGCGAGGAAGCGCTCGCGCTCATCGACCGCATTCCGCAGATGACCGCGGAAGTCTATGAAAACTCCAACCTCCGCTTTCTCAACGAGCACTATCAGCAGTGCATTCAGAACTACACCTGCGCCGACCTCCTGCAGCTGATCAAGGATGTGCGCGCCAAGCGCCGCCAGATGACCGAGCGCGGCAAAAAGCTCGGCCTCGTCGATGAGCGCTATATGAAGCGCGCCGAGGAGATGCTCCACGGGGAGCTGGCCGTCGCGCTGAACATGACGCGCGAGCAGGTGCCGCAGTTCATTGCCGACGAACTCGGCGGCGCGGACGAGTTCGAGGCTGCCCTCGCCTGAATCTAAATCCAAAGTCCCGTCGGACACAATGTCCGGCGGGATTTTTGCATTTTGCTCTTGACAGCCGGGCAAACTGCGTGTATGCTACGGCTTGAATTCGGGATTCGTTCCCGATTTGGAGGCGAAACCATGCGAAACAGTTATCACACGCAGCAGCGCTGTGCGCTGCTGGCGTTTTTGTCTGCGCACGCGGATGAACAGTTCACGGTCGAGCAGCTGCTCGCGGCCATGGGCGACGAGGCCCCTGGCCGCAGCACGGTCTACCGTGCGCTCGACCGATTGGTCGAGGAGGGCACCGTGCGCCGCTTCGCGCCCGAGAGCGGCGGCAGCGCGGCCTATCAGGCCATGGATCCGGGCCACTGCGACGCGCACCTGCACCTCAAGTGCGTGGACTGCGGGCGGCTGATCCATCTGGACGAGGGCGTGTCCGATGCGCTGCAGTCGGACCTGCTGCGCGCGGCCGGCTTCACCGTCGACGGCCGCAGCACGACGATCTACGGCACGTGCGCCGCCTGCGGCAGAAAGCGTGACGGCCATGCGTAAGCTCCTGTGCGTGCTGCTGGCAATGGTGCTGGCTGTGTCGGCGTTTTCGGGCTGCACTGTGCAGCGAAACCCGGCCTCGGACGACGGCAAGCTCCACGTCGTCACGACGATCTTCGCACCCTATGATTTTGCGCGTCAGGTCGGTGGGGGCGATGTGTCGGCCACGATGCTGCTGCGCCCCGGCTGCGAGGTGCACGCCTATGAGCCGACGCCGAAGGACATCATTGCCATCCGCAATGCCGATGTGTTCATCTACGTCGGCGGCGAGTCGGACGCGTGGGTCAAGACCGTGCTTGACGGCGTCGATAACCCGAACCTGCGCGTCGTGACGCTTATGGACTGCGTGGAGCTGCTCGACGAGGAGACCGTTGAGGGCATGCAGACGGAAAAGCATGACCATGACCATGCGACCGATGACGCGGAGCCGGACGAGCACGTCTGGACGTCCCCGCGCAACGCGGCGCGCATCTGCCAGAAGCTTGCCGATACGTTCGCTGCGGCAGACAGCGCGCATGCGGCGGCGTATGCGCAGCGGTGTGGGGACTATGTGGAGAAATTAAACCAGTTAGATGCGGAATTTCAGGATGTAGTGGAGCATGCAGCGCGAAAAACCGTGGTTTTTGCTGACCGGTTCCCACTGCGGTACTTTGCCGACGCCTATGGACTGGATTATTACGCCGCCTATCCCGGCTGCGCGGACGCGGCCGAGCCCTCGGCGGCCACGGTGGCGTTTTTGATCGACAAGGTGCGCGCGGAGGGCATCCCGGTCGTGTTCACGATTGAGCTCTCGAACGGCAAGCTCGCCGACACGATCTGCGAGGCCACGGGCGCGAAAAAACTGGAGTTTGCGACCTGTCACAATGTGACGGCGCAGGCATTTGCAGACGGCGCGACGTACCTGCAGCTCATGGAGCGCAACGTGCAGGCGCTGCGGGAGGCATTGAATTAACGATGGCACTTATTACTTGTGAACACGTCTGCCTCGGCTACGACGGGCAGACGGTGCTGCGCGACGTGAACTTCACGGTCTCGCGCGGCGATCTGTTGTGCGTGGTGGGCGAAAACGGCTCCGGCAAGTCCACGCTCATCAAGGGCCTGCTCGGGCTCAAGGCGCCGGAGCAGGGCAGCATCACGCTCGGCGACGGGCTCGTGCGCAACGAGATCGGCTATCTGCCACAGCAGACGCAGCTCCAGCGCGACTTTCCCGCGAGCGTGGCGGAGGTCGTGCGCTCTGGATGCATCAACCAGATGCACGGCCGCCCGTTTTACTCGCGGGCCGACCGCGCCCGCGCACAGGAGAACATGGAGCGCATGGGCATCGAGGATCTGGCGCACCACAGCTATCAGGCGCTCTCCGGCGGCCAGCAGCAGCGCGTGCTGCTTGCGCGCGCCCTGTGCGCCACGCGCAAGCTCCTGCTGCTCGATGAGCCGGTCACGGGCCTCGACCCCGTGGCGACGGGGGAGCTGTATAACCTCATCAAGCTCGTGAACCTCTGCAATGACATCACGGTCATCATGGTCACGCACGACATCGACGCCGCCCTGCGCTACGCCACGCACGTGCTGCACCTGGGGCACCAGCAGCTCTTTTTCGGCACGGCGGCGGCCTATAAGCAGAGCGACGCTGCGCGCCGGTTCCTGGGAGGGCGGAAGCTATGAAAGTCATCCTCGAAATGTTATCCTATCCGTTTCTCGTGCGCGCGCTCGTCGTGGGTGTGCTCGTGTCGCTGTGCGCGTCTCTGCTCGGCGTGTCGCTCGTGCTCAAGCGCTATTCCATGATCGGCGACGGGCTGAGCCATGTCGGTTTCGGCGCGCTCGCGATCGCCACGGCGCTCAATCTCGCGCCGCTGGCCGTGGCGGTGCCGGTCGTGGTCGTGGCGGCGTTTTTGCTGCTGCGCCTGTCGCAAAACGGAAAGCTCAAGGGCGACGCCGCGATCGCGCTGCTCTCAAGCAGCGCGCTGGCCATCGGTGTGATGACCGTGTCCATGACCAGCGGCATGAACACCGATGTGAATAACTACATGTTCGGCAGCATCCTGTCGCTGTCGTCGGCCGACCTGCGCCTGAGCCTGATCTTGTCGGCGGCGGTGCTGGCGCTGTTCGTGCTGTGCTATCCGCGCATTTTCGCCGTCACGTTCGACGAGACGTTTTCGCGCGCGACCGGCGTGCACACGCAGGCGTACAACATGCTGCTCGCGGTGCTCACGGCGGTCACAATCGTGCTGGGCATGCGCATGATGGGCGCGCTGCTCATCTCGAGCCTCATCATCTTCCCGGCGCTGACGGCCATGCGCGTGTTCGGCACGTTCCGCTCGGTCACGATCTGCGCGGCCGTGGTGTCGGTGGTGAATTTTCTGCTCGGCATGGTGCTGTCCTACGTGCTCGAGACGCCGTCCGGCGCGAGCGTCGTGGTGATCGACCTTGTGGTGTTCCTGCTCTTTTGCGGCGTGCAGCGCATTCAGTGCCGCGTGAAAAAATGAGAAACGAAGCGGCGGCTCCGACCGGAGCCGGCGCGTTTGAGGATTCCATGTTACGCCCTGCATAAGCTTTTGGAACTGCAGCCGCAGGTTCGCGTTAATGGGCGGTTGGAGCCGGCTGATGTAGCTCTGCGAGATGCCCAGCAGGTCTGCAACCTCTTTTTGCGTCGCCTCGCGCGCGCCGCCGATGCCGAAGCGCAGCAGAATGATCTGCCGGTCGCGCTCGCCGAGCGTTTCAATGGCGCGCAGGAGCATGGCGCGCTCCGCGTCGTCCTCGAGCGGGCGGCTCACGGCGTCGGCGTCCGTGCCGAGAATGTCCGAGAGCAGCAGCTCGTTGCCGTCCCAGTCGGTGTTGAGCGGCTCGTCGATGCTCACCTCCGTTTTCTGCGCGCTGCACTTGCGCAGGTACATGAGGATCTCGTTTTCGATGCAGCGCGAGGCGTAGGTCGCGAGCTTGATGTTCTTGTCCGGCTTGAAGGTGTGGATGGCCTTGATGAGGCCGATCGTGCCGATCGAGATCAGGTCCTCGATGTGGATGCCCGTGTTTTCAAACCGGCGCGCGATGTACACCACCAGCCGCAGGTTGTGCTCGATGAGCAGGGAAGCGGCCTCCTCGCTCCCGGCGGCGAGCGCCCGGATGGCCCGCTGCTCTGCCTCGCGGTCGAGTGGGGCGGGCATGGTGTCGCTCCCGCCGATGTAAAACAGCCCCGGCGCGCCGCCGCGCAGCCGCAGCCGCAGCGCCGCCCAGAGCGTATGTAGTCTTTCCAGTAGTCTTGGCACGAAAAACCCCTCCTCAGCTTTTTGGCGGCAGCACCATGGCAAATGCGCCGTCGGATGTGAGCGCCTGCGCGCTCAGGGCCAGCAGCATCGGCTCCGGCATGCCGTCGATCCTCACGCTGTCCGGCCGGAACGCCGGCAGCAGTGCGCCGGCCACGCCCACCGCGCGGTACGGCAGCAGCACGACCCGGCCGGTGCACTCCGGCAGCGCACTGAGCGCTTCCAGCGTCTGCACCGCGTCGTCCGGCAGCGCGTGCAGCGCCGGAAACAGCGGCAGCACCGCCGCGCGCTCGACCACCGCCGCCGGCAGACCGGACACCGGGTCGTGCAGGTCGTTGCCGCTGTCGCGCAGAGCCTTGAGCGTCACGCTGCGCCCGGCGAGCGTGACCGTCACGGTGCGCACCTCGCGGTCGGCAGCCTTTGCCCGCCGGCGGAACACGAGCGACACGGCCGCGTAGCACGCGGCAAACGACAGCGCCAGCACCCGGCCCGATACCGTCACGAGCGCGCCGCTGCCCGGCGACACGCCTGCGAGCATGCTCGCAGCGTACACCGCGCCGCCGAACGCGGCTGACACGGCGAAGAACACCACCGTGCACCGCACGAGATGGGCCTCGCCGCCGAAGGCGATGAGCGCCATGGCCGCGCCGAGCGCGAGCTTCATCGCGCCGTTTGCCAGCCACCCGCAGCCGGGCAGGACCATGAGCGCCGCGTACAGCGCGCCGATGAGCGCCGCGAGCGCGTACCGCCAGCGGCGCAGCACCACGCCGCACACGCGCGCCGATGCCAGCACCAGGCAGTAGTCGATCAGCAGATTCAGCCCGAACAGGCTGTCGAGATAGATGACGTCCATGGCGGTATCCTAGCACGCCGCGCGCGGGAAATTGCGCAAAAGCAGCCTGCCGGAAAACCTGACAGAAAGTCCATGCATCGCCGGGGCGGGAAATGCCGCAGAGCGTTGCTTTTGCGCGAAGCGGCTGGTATAATGTTGCGTGATTTCGAAATCCGGCGTGCGCATCGACTGCACGCATCGTGACCCCTTCAGGAGGCAGATCATGAAAACGAACAAACGGTTTCTGGCGCTGTGCCTGGCGCTGCTGATCGCGTGCGCGGTGCTGCCGGCGCCGGCGGCGCAGGGCGCGGATGTGCAGCCGGTGCTCTCGGCTGCGCTGGCGCAGCAGGCGGCGGCCGTCCCGTCGCCGGGCTACGGCGATGAATGGACGGTGCTGGGCCTTGCCCGCGGCGGATATTTCGCCGTGGACAGCGACTATTTTGCGCACTACTATGCCGACGTTGCCTCCAAGGCGCCGGAGCTCACGGCGGCGTCCGGGCGCGACGGTGCGCTCAATGCCTACAAATCCACGGACAATTCGCGCGTCATCCTTGCGCTGTCCGCCATCGGGCGCGACGCGACGCAGGTTGGCGGCTGCGACCTCACCGCGCCGTATGCCGACTTTTCCTGGGTGCGCAATCAGGGCATCAACGGCCCGGTGTTTGCGCTGCTCGCGCTCGACAGTCGCAATTACCTGCCCGGCAGCGCGGTGCGCCGCCAGTGCGTGGACGCCATTCTGGCGGCGGAGCTCTCCGGCGGCGGCTGGGCGATGAGCGGCGCGGCGGCCGACCCGGACGTGACGGCCATGGTGCTGCAGGCGCTGGCGGCGTACCGCGGGGAGGCGGCCGTCGCGGCGGCCGTGTCGCGCGGCATCGACACGCTCTCGGCCATGCAGAACGGCAACGGCGGCTTCACCTCATGGGGCTCCGCCAATGCCGAGAGCGTCGCGCAGGTCATCGTTGCCTGCACGGCGCTGGGCATCGACCCGGACACGGACAGCCGTTTCGTCAAGGACGGCGGCTCGGCGGTCGATGCGCTGCTGACGTTTTATGATGCGGGCGCGGCCGCATTCCGCCACAAGGCCTCCGGTGGCACGGACAGTCTCGCCACGGAGCAGGCGGTGTACGCGCTCGTGGCCGTCTCGCGCTTCCAGCGCGGGCAGAGCGGCCTCTATCAGGAGACGGACACGCCCGCGGTCGAGACGCCTGCCGAGCCGGACGAGCCGGTCGCGCGCGTGCTCTGCACGGCGGACGGCAGCGGCCTCATCCCGGCCGGATACCGCACGGTCGCCGTGTGCCTGCCGGACGTGACGGCGGACAGCACAGTCACGTTTTCCGACGGGACGCAGCTGCTCTACAGCCCCGTATTGTCTGAGCGCAGCGACACGCCGACGTGGGTCTGGCTCTTTGCGCCGGACGTGACGGATGACGCGCTCAATGACACGGAAAACTATACCGTGACGGACGGCAAGGGCCCGGTGCTGACCGTCGGCGATGGGAATGCCGACGGCGTTATCAACGCGCAGGATGCGCTCAATATCCGCACGGCCTGCGCAGACAGCAAGGCCCCGGCAACGGAGCTGCTGCTGACGATGGATGTGAATCTTGACGGCCGCGTCGACGCGCAGGATGTGCGCGCGCTGGCTGACAGTTTCGTTCAGAATACGGTGCTGCCCACGGCGCAGGAGGACGGACAATGAAGACTTTCCGGATGAAAAAGGACCTTGCCATTGTGCTTGCCGTGCTGCTGGTCGTGGTCGTTGTGGTGCTGTGCATCACGCTGCGGCAAAAGAGCGTCGCGGACACCGACCCAACGCTCACGCTCACGTGCCAGAGCGCGGACGCGGATGGCGCGTGCACGGTCGACGTCGTGCTCTCCGGCCTGCCGGACGGCGCGCACTACGAGGCGGCGAGCCTCGCCGTGGCCTTTGACCCGACGCAGATCACGTTCCTCGGCACGTCGGACGGGGACATCCCGCTCGTGATGGGCAGCCTCCCGGAGTGGGAGAGTGACCCGGAGCGTGCCAACGAGACCGGCAGCGTGCGCGCCCTGTGCCTGCCGGAGGCGGGCGGCACGCTTGCCACATCGACCGGCAGCGTGCTCGTGCGGCTGCGCTTTCAGCTCGCCGACGGCGTGACGGAGGCGGCGCTGACGGTGTCGGACGCTGTGCTGGCCGCCGCGGACGAATCAGAGAGCCTTGCCACGACGACGGTCACGCTCACAGTCGTGAACGGGACGGTGCAGCATGGCTAAGCGGCGCGCGCTTGCACTGCTGCTGTGCCTGCTGCTTTTGCTGTGCACGGCCTGCGGCGGACAGACGCAGGAGGATGCCGGTGCGCTGCGCTGTACGGTAACGATCGAGTGCAGCACGGTGCTGGAGCACATGGACGCTCTGAACCCCGGCAAGGCGGACATCGTCCCTGCCGACGGCGTGCTCCTGCCGGAGACGACCGTCGCCTTCTCGGAGGGAGACACGGTGTTCGACGTGCTGCAGCGGGTCTGCCGCGCGCATGGGATCCACATGGAGTCGACCTGGACGCCTGCGTACAACAGCGCCTATATCGAGGGCATCGGCAACCTCTACGAATTTGACTGCGGCGAGCTGTCCGGCTGGATGTACAGCGTCAACGGTGTCTGGCCGGACTACGGCTGCAGCGGCTATACACTGCATGACGGCGACACCGTCGTCTGGAGCTATACCTGCGACCTTGGGCGCGACGTCGGCGCCCAGCAAGGAGAACCATGAACGATTCCTTCTCGGCGCTGCACCCGGCGCTGACTTTTTGCTATTTTGCGGCTGTGCTGCTGCTGACGATGCTCGTGCTGCACCCGGTGTTTCTGACGCTGAGCCTGCTGGGCGCGCTGGGCTACTGTGCGGTGCTGCGCGGCTGGCGCAGCCTGGGGCGGACGCTCGGCTGGCTCGTGCCGTTTCTGGTGCTGATGGCGGCGCTCAACGCATTATTCAACCATGCGGGCGTGACGATGCTGTTTTACCTGCCGAACGGCAACCCCGTCACGCGCGAGGCATTGTGCTACGGCGCGGCAGCGGCGGCGATGTTCGCGGCCGTGATCCTGTGGTTCCAGTGCTGCAACGTCGTCATGACGGCGGAGAAATATCTGTACGTGTTCGGCAGCGCGCTGCCGGGCGTGTCGATGCTGCTGAGCATGGCGCTGCGGTTCGTACCGAAGTTTTCCGCGCACATCCGCGCCGTGCGCGCGGCGCAGGCGTCGCTCGGCTGCGGCACGCGTGAGGGAAGCGCATGGCAGCGGCTGAAAAGCAGCGCGCGCATTTTGTCTGTCACCGTTTCGTGGGCGCTTGAGAGCGGCATCACGGCGGCGGATTCCATGAAGAGCCGGGGCTACGGCGCCGGCAGAAGAACATATTTCGGCAATTACCGCTTCACCCGGCGCGACGGCGTGCTCTGCGCCGTGTTTGCGCTCGCGCTTGCGGGCGTGTGCGTGGGCGTTGGCTGCGGCGCGCTGTATGTGCGCTACTACCCGTCGATCCGCATCGGCGGCGACGGCGTGCCCGGCGCGGTGTGCATGGCGTGCTTTGCGCTGCTGTGCTTTCTGCCGCTGCTGCTCGATGGAAAGGAGGCGCTGACATGGCGTCGTTTGCGCTCGAACATCTGACGTTTGCCTATCCGGGCCAGACGCGCCCGGCGCTCGATGATCTCACGCTCACGGTCCCGGAGGGCGCGGTCACGGTTCTCTGCGGCGAGAGCGGCAGCGGCAAATCGACCCTTCTGCGCCAGCTCAAGACCTGCCTTACGCCGCACGGCACGGTCAGCGGCACGGTGTGCCTTGGGGGCGCGCGCCTAAAGGACATCCCGTTTGCTGAGCAGGCGCGGCGCATCGGCTTTGTGCTCCAGCACCCGGACGATCAGATCGTGACGGACAAGGTGTTCCACGAGCTGGCGTTCGGGCTCGAGAGCCTCGGCTGCGAGGAAAAAACCATGCGTCTGCGCGTCGCCGAGATGGCGAGCTACTTCGGCATTGCCGACTGGTTCGAGCGCGACGTGGCCGCGCTCTCCGGCGGCCAGAAGCAGATGCTCAACCTCGCGTCCGTCGTGGTCATGCGGCCGGACGTGCTCATTCTGGACGAGCCGACGAGCCAGCTCGACCCCATCGCGGCGAGTACTTTCCTGCACACGCTGCGCAAGCTCAATGAGGAGCTGGGACTGACGATCCTGCTGTCCGAGCAGCGGCTGGAGGAGACCGTGCCGCTGGCCGACCACCTCATCGTGCTCGAGCAGGGGCGGCTGCTGGCCGCCGGTGCGCCGCAGGAGGCGGCGGCCGCGGTGCGTGGTCATGCGATCTTTTCTGCCATGCCCACGGCGGCGCGCATTGCCGCTGCCCTCGGCGAGACGGAGCGCCTGCCGCTCACCGTGCGCGCGGGTCGGGCGTATCTCCAGCGCTTTTCTCCGCGCCCGATGCCGGACACGCCGCCCGCGCCCGTGGACGCGCCCCCGGTGCTGACCGTGCGTGACGGCTGGTTTCGCTACGCGCAGGGCGGTGCGGACGTGCTGCGCAATTTCTCGCTCGCGCTGCGCCCGGGCGAGCTCTACGCGCTCACCGGCAGCAATGGCAGCGGCAAGACGACGGCGCTCGGCGTGCTCTCCGGGCGGCTGCGGCTCTACCGCGGCAGCGTGCACCTCGACGGGAAGCGCCAGCGCGCGCTCCAGCCCCTGCGCGACGGCATCGCCGCCGTGCCGCAGGACCCGCGCACGCTCTTCGCGGCCGACACGGTGCGCGCCGATCTCGCTTCGCTCGGCAGGGACGCCGCGCTGGTGGACACGGTCGTGCGGCAGATGGCGCTCGCGCCGCTGCTCGACCGGCACCCCTTTGACCTCTCCGGCGGCGAGCAACAGCGCGCTGCGCTGGCGAAGGTGCTGCTCATGCAGCCGCGCGTGCTGCTGCTCGACGAGCCGACGAAGGGCATGGATGGCGCGTTCAAGGCGGACTTCGGCGCGCTTTTGCGCGCGCTCTGCGCACAGGGCGCGGCCGTGTGCATCGTGAGCCACGATGTGGAGTTCTGCGCGCAGTATGCTGACCGCTGCGGCCTGCTCTTTCGCGGCGAGGTCGTGACGGAAAATGCCGCGCGCACATTTTTCTCCGGCAATTATTTTTACACCACGGCGGCCGCGCGCATCGCGCGCACCGCTGCGCCCGGCGCGGTGCTGTGCGGGGAGGTCGTGCAATGTCTCACCGACTGACGCGGCGCACTTGGGCCGCGCTCGGCATCCTGCTCGTGGCGATCCCGGCGCTGATGGCGGTATTCGTATGCGTGTGGGACGAGCGGAAGTACTACCTCACGTCGCTGCTGCTCGTGGGACTGATGTTCGTGCCGTTCGTGCTGCGGTTTGAAGGCCGCAGGCCGCAGGCGCGCGAGCTCGTGCTGCTCGCGACGATGACGGCGCTGGCCGTGGCCGGGCGCGCGGCGTTTTACTGGCTGCCGCAGTGCAAGCCCGTGTGCGCGATCGTGATCCTCACGGCCGTGGCCTTCACGCCGGAGGCGGGCTTCGTCACCGGTGCTGCGGCTGGCCTGATCTCGAACTTTTTCTTCGGGCAGGGGCCGTGGACGCCGTGGCAGATGCTCGGTTTCGGGCTCGTGGGCTTTCTCGGCGGCGTGTTGTTTTCCGGACGGAAGGTGCAGCTCGTGCCGCTGCTGCTCTATGGCTTTTTCTCGGTGCTCATCGTCTATGGTGTGCTGCTCGACACGGCGAGCATGCTCATGTACAACGCCGTGCCCTCGTGGCAGCTGTGGCTGGCGACCTGCGCGTCGGGGTTCGTGTTCAACCTCATTCACGCGGGCGCGACGGCCGTGTTTCTGCTCCTGCTGTATAAGCCCCTGCTCAGCAAGCTCGCGCGTGTGAAAGAAAAGTACGGCCTTCTGGAATGAAAAATCTCCGCATCCGATCGGATGCGGAGTTTTTTTGTGTGCATTTCATGCCCGCTGCCAGAGCAGGCGGTTGTCGTCAAAGACGGCGCAGAGCCTTCCGCTGCCTTTGAGCCACGCGAGGTAGGAGCGCACCGTGCTGCCGACGAGCACGTACTGCTCGAAGTTCATCCCGAGGTCAAAGCGCCGGAACAGCTGCTGCAAGACCGCCTCGAACGTCTGCGGCTCCCGGCAGAGCTCCGCGATGATGTCCGCGATCTCGAGCACCTTGTCGATGTTGTACTGCGCGAGCGGGGCGATGTCCTCCGTGGCCGCGGCGTGCGCAGGCACGAAGGCGCGCCCAGAGAGCGTCTTGACCATTTCGAGCGTGTCCAGGTAGGCAGCCACATCGTAAAGAAAGCCGATCTGGTACTTTTCCAGTGTCTCGCGGCTCGACAGACAGTCGGCCAGATACACCACGTCGTCCGGCGTGCGAAAGCCCACCATGTCGAAAAAGTGCCCCGGCAGCTGCAGCAGTTCAAACCCCTCCGGCAGGCACGCCGGGGTCAGCTCCTGCGCGTCGCTGGGCTTGGCCATGAGAAATTTGTGCTGCAGCTCCTTCGGCGGATAGCCGCCGTAGAGAAACGACGGCTCGAGCACCGGGTGGCGCGTGAAGTCACACTCGATGCCGGGGGCATAGATCTTGCAGCCGGTCTGGTTTTGCAGGTACTGGTTGCCGCCGATGTGGTCGGCGTTGGAGTGCGTGTTGTAGATGGCGGTCAGGTGCCAGCCGTTGGCGTCGAGGATCTGGCGCACCTTGCGCCCGGCCTCCTTGTCATTGCCGCTGTCGATGAGGCAGACGTCTGTGTCGTTCAGGCGCACGAGGCCGATCTTGGCCGGGCTCTGGATATAGTAGCTGTTTCCGGCCACCTGGGTCAGTTCATACATGGTGCTTTTCTCCTTTGTCAGACGGTGTGTTTGCGGATGAGCGGCTCCACCTGCGCTGCCAGCTGTGCGAGGGCGCCCGGCTCGAACGGGGAGCGGAAGCCGGCTTCGGCCAGCAGGTCGGTCCAGAGCTTTTCGCCGCCCTGCTGCGACAGGTGCAGGTAGCGGGCGAACGCGCCGTCATAATCGTCCTGCGACGCGAGCAGGAACTGGAACGCCGCCGTCTGCGCCAGGCAGTAGTCGATGTAGTAAAACGGCGTCTCATAGATGTGCATCTGGTACTGCCAGCGGGTGCCGCGCTCGAGATATGGGATGCCGCTCTGGTCGATATATGGGCGGTATTTTGCCTCCAGCTCCAGCCAGACGGCGTTGCGCCCGGCCGAGGTGAGGTCGGGCTCGGCGTAGACGCGGTGCTGGAATTCGTCCACCATCGTGCCGTAGGGCAGGAAGCTGAGCGCATCGAGCGCGTGCTGGAAGCGGTAGCGCTCCGCGTCGCCCGCCTTCGGGAAGAAGGCGTCGAGATACGGCCAGGCGAAAAACTCCATGCTCATCGAGTGCGTTTCGGCGGTCTCCATGCCGCCGCAGCCGAGCTCCAGCGCGAAGCGATTGTCTGCGATCAGGTAGGCGTTGAGCGCGTGGCCGGCCTCGTGCGTCACGACGTCCACGTCGCCGGACGTGCCGTTGAAGTTTGCGAGGATGAACGGCTGACGGAACTTCGGAAACTCCGTGCAGTAGCCACCGCCCCACTTGTTCGGGCGGGACTCGACGTCGAAGGCCTCGTTTTCGCACATCATGCGGAAAAACGCGCCCGGCACATCGCCCATGGCGTCGTACATCTTCTGCGCAGCGGCGAACAGATCGTCCTTGCCGCAGGGCGTCGGGTCGCCGCCGGGGGTGAAAAATTCGTTGTCGTAGAGCCGGAACGTGTCGATGCCGAGCCGTTTCGCGTTTTCCAGCCGCAGCCGGGACACGACCGGCACGATGTCGCGCACGATGTTCTCGCGGAAGGTCTGCACGGCCTGCACGTCGTAGCACATGCGCTCCATGCGGCAGTAGCCGAGCTCGATGAAGTTTTGATAGCCCATTTTTTTGGCCATCCGGTCGCGCACGTGCACGAGCCGGTCAAAAAGATCGTCCAGCTGCGCGCTGTGCGCTTCCAGCGTCGTGCCGAGCGCTTCGTAGCATTCCCTGCGCGTGGCGCGGTCGGCGCTGCGGGCGTATTTCATCAGCATCGGCCGCGGCAGCTGCTCGCCCCGGAAGGGGAAGAGCATGCCCGCCATGAGCTGGGCGTATTCGCTGACGAGCTTGTTCTCCTCGACCATGTCGTCGATGATCTCCGGCGACATGCTCCGCCGCTGCAGCTCCATGCTGCGCAGCAGGATCGGCGAGAGCACCGTCTCGAGTTCTTTCCGGAACGGACTGTCGAGCACGGCGGAGGTGTACTGCAGCGCGAGATTTTCGACCTCCGGGCCGATCTCGTCATAGTAGTCCTTTTCCGCCAGATAAAACGGGTCCACGGTGTTGATCGTGTAGCGCATGTATGACAGCGACTGTGCCGTGGTGTACTCCGTCGTGAGCGAGAGATATTCCGCCCGCGCGGCGAGGATCTCCTCAACACTCTGCGCGGCGCGCACGCGCTCGATCACGCGCTGCAGCCCTTCGGTCATTTCCTCGCGCGTTACGCGCCGGTAGGGGAGTTCGGATACTTTCATGCTTATGACCATTCCTTTCCGCTGCGCTCCAAGGCACCAAAGGAATATGAAACCCGGTACCTCTAACGCAGCCAGTCGTAATTTGTTAGAATGTACTTGAGGAAACAGGCACACTACAGAGCACGTGGAGGTGAGTAGGCCCAACGCTTGTTGGACTGAATGCTTATGTGTGCCGGACGCTCTTTCAAGCACCAATAAATAGGGCATTGCACCCTGTAACCTTATCTTTGGAGAGACGGACTACTTCAATCTTTCAATGAGCGTCCAGTCCCTGCCTGTTTCCTCAAATACTGTTTCGAGGGGATGTGTTATGCTAAAAATTGTTTACCGTGTCTGCTGTGGAATGGATATTCACAAGTCCTTTGTTGTTGCCTGTATCGCTTCTACCAATGAGTATGGCGTGACAACCTACAAGCGCAAACGGTTCTCTACCTTTACCGGAGATTTACGCCGCTGTGCAGTTTGGTTGGCTGAAAACAACTGCAAGGACGTGTGCATGGAATCTACAGGGAAGTATTGGATTCCCATTTACAACATTCTGGAACCTACCTGCAATATTGTTCTTGCTCATCCGAAATACGTGAAAGCGATTCATGGCAAGAAAACCGACAAACGCGATGCCAAGTGGATTGCCGACATTTTCAAGCACGACCTTGTTGCAGGGAGTTTTATCCCTCCGGCAGATATCCGCCAACTTCGGGATCTGTTCCGTTATCGTTGGAAACTTACCAGCTTCACCACCGGCGAGAAAAACCGGGCGCAAAATTGTCTGACCATCTCCAACTTCAAACTGGACGATGTATTTTCAGATGTATTCGGCAAGGCTGCCTCCGCAATTACCGCCCGCATTCTGGAAAATCCAACGGAGAAAATCACGGATGTCTCTGGCTTTCGAACCAAAGGCATGAAAGCGACCAACGAACAAGTGCTTGCCGCCGTAGATGGAGAGATGTGTGAAGAACAGGCTGAAAAGCTCCGCATCATCCGTTCCCACATGGACAGCCTTGAACTGTGTAAGCTTAATCTGGAATCGCTGATTCTATCTGTTGCTGAGAAGTACCTTCCCCAACTGGGTCTTGTTATGACAGCGCCGGGTATCCAATCCTTTGCCGCAATTGGCATCATTTCTGAGATTGGAGTGGATATGTCCGTGTTTCCCACCTCGAAGCATCTTTGCTCCTGGGCCGGGCTTACGCCGCAGAACAATGAAAGTGCCGGGAAGAAGAAAACCACCAGAATCAGCCGGGCAGGTGCTTACATCAAGCCGCTGCTCGTTCAGTGCGCCCTCAGTGCGATTCGTGCCAAACAATTCCCAGAAGTCCGAAATCGCTATCTCGCTCTCAAAAAGCGCCGAGGTCACAAGAAAGCCATCATCGCCGTTGCCAGGATGCTCCTTACAGCTATCTACAATATGCTCAAAAAGAACGAACCGTACAACTCTGAACTCTACCGCAAGGGCGACCGGCCACCTGCACACCGGGAAGTTTCCGTGGAAGAAGCCGTCTTCATTCTACAACGGCAAGGTTATTTAGTGTCTGCTCCACCAACTCCTTAGACTTTAACCTTATTTTCATTTTTCGCCCGCTCTTAGGGGGCTTGGTTTTGTACGCCCTTTTTTCGGAATCGTGCTTAAATTACTGTGTTTCAACCTTGCTCCTTTCCAAGTTCCGCGGCCTCGGGATCCGTGCGCAGTGTCTGCCGGGCGAAGGCGAGAAACCGCTTCGCCGCCGGGGACAGCTCCTCCGGCGCGGGCGCGGCGATGCCGATCTCGGCATATTGCGGCGGATCGACTGGGAGGATCACGATGCCGGTCGTGTCCCAGCCGCGGGTGATGAGTTGATTGTTCAGACTCACGCCGAGACCGGCCTGCACCATGGCAAAGGTGGCGCGGCTGTCCACGGACGTGTAGCGGACATTCGGCGTGATGCCCGCGCGGGCGAACACGCGCGCGTTGTCTGTGTCCTGGTGCATATAGGTCGCGATGGTCGGCTCGGTCGCAAACGCCGCGAGCGGGAACGTCCTGCCCCCGGCCAGCGGATGCTCCGGCGGCAGCCACGCGACCATGGGGTCGGCGTACAGCGGGATCCAGTCAAAGTCGCCCTCGCGGAAGCTCGTGATGCAAAAGTCGGCCGTGTGCTCGCTCACGGCGCGCGTGAGCTGGCTGCTGTTGCCCTGCAGGACCTGCACCTCGATGCCGGGGTAGACTTCGCAGAAGCGGGCGATGCAGCGGCTGAGCCAGCCGTAGTATGCCCCGTACACGCAGCCGACGGCGATGGTGCCGGTCTCGACGCCGCGGATCTCGGCTGCCTGCGCCTCGAGCAGGGCGCTCCAGTGCGTCAGTTCCCGCAGCGTCGGCAGCAGCGTCCGGCAGGCGCGCGTCGGCTGCACGCCGTTGTGCGAGCGGCACAGCAGCGGGAAGCCCAGCTCCTGCTCAAGCGCCGCCATCATCCGGCTCAGGCCGGAGGGAGTGTAGTCCAGTTTTTCCGCCGCCGCCGAGAGGCTCCCGGCCTCGAGCACGGCCAGCAGTGCGCGGCATTTTTCCGTGTCCATAAGCTGCCTCCGTCCTTGCGGGATTCGCAAGGAACCGTTGAAACATTGTCTCTTTACGCAATGATATAACCGTGGTATCGATTCGTCAAGACATTTTCGGGAGGAATTGCGGATGAAGACCCGGACCATGACGCGCACACAGGCGGAGCTGCTGCTGGCAGCGGTCATCATTGCGCGCAGCACATCGTATGTGCTTACAAAAGTCGGCTTGCAGGACATGGGCAAATTCACGCTGCTGGCGGTGCGGTTTTTGCTGGCGCTTGCGTTTCTAGCCGTGCTGTTCTGGCGGCGGCTGCTGCAGATCGACCGGCGCACGCTGCTGAGCGGTCTTGCCATGGGCGGCATTTACTTTTGCGTCATGACGGCGGAACTCACGGCGCTGAAAACGGTGGAGACCTCCACCGTGTCGTTCGTGACGAATACGGCCGTCGTCATCGTGCCGCTCGTTCAGGCGGTGCTCAGCCGCCGGTGGCCGGAGCACCGTGTGCTGCTCGGCGCGCTGGCGTGTCTGCTGGGCGTGGCACTGCTGACGCTGCGCAACGGCCTCGTGCTCACGCCGGGCGTTGGGTACTGTATTCTGGAGGCGTTTTTGTATTCGGCGGCCATTCTCGTGACCGACCGGCTCACGCACGCCGGAGCGGACCCCCTGCTGTCCGGCGTGGTGCAGGTGGGCTTTCTGGGCGTGCTGGCGCTCATCGCATCGTTCCTGTTTGAGACGCCGCACCTGCCCGGCAGCGGCACGGAGTGGCTGGTCGTGCTGGCGCTGGCGCTCGTGTGCAGCGGCTTTGGCTTCACGCTCCAGCCGGTCGCGCAGAGTGGGACAACGGCGGACCACGCGGCGCTGTTTTGCGCGCTCAATCCCTTCGTTGCGGCAACGCTGGGCGCGGTGTGCTTTCATGAGCACTTCGGCCTTGCGGGCCTGCTCGGCGGCGCGCTGATTTTAGCCGGGATCCTGGTGTCCTGTTGGCCGCAGAAAACCGGCGGATGAAAAACAGAAAAATGCCCCGGATGCCAATGCATCCGGGGCATTTTCATGCTTATTCTTCGTTCTGCGCCTGGTAGGCACGCACGTAGGCCACGAGCGTGTCGACAGTCTTCTCGATGCCGAGCTTGCCGCTGTTGACGACGAGATCGTACCCGCGCGCATCGCCCCACTTCGTGTCGCAGTAGTAGTTGTGGTAGGCTTTGCGGTCGCGGTCGACGCGGCGCATCTCCTGCGCCGCCTGATCGGCCGTGAGGGATTTTTCCTCCATGAGCCGCCGGCGCTTCACGTCGGGCTTTCCGGCGATGAACAGGTGCACGGCGTTCGGGTTGGCGCGCAGCAGATAATCCGAGCACCGGCCGAGCACGACGAACGACTCGCCGCTGTCGGCAAGCTCCTGAATGTGCTCGAACGTCTCGTGTGCGAGCGCATCCTCCGGCGCGTTGAAGTTCTCGCCGATGCGGCGCGACCACAGCAGGTGCACCGGCTTCTCGTCATAGCGCGCGGCGTCCTCGGCGTTGAAGACACTGGCCAGCAGCAGCTCCTTATCATAAAACGCGATGCCGAGCTGTTTGGCGATCTGTTCGGCGATGTACTTGCCGCCGCTGCCGTGTTCACGGCCGACGGTCACGATGATTTGCTTCATGATGCGTTACCGCCTTTCTCAAAGTAGGGTCACAGGTATCTCAGAAACAGGCATCCCAGCGAGACCGCAATGACCAGTACGGTGGCCGGAACGCAGTATTTGCAGTATTTGCCCCAGGTGATGGGGTGGCCGCTCTTGGCCGACACGGACGTAGCCACGACGTTGGCCGACGCGCCGATGGGCGTGGCGTTGCCGCCGAGGTCGGTGCCGAGCGAGAGTGCCCAGGCGATAACGCGCAGATCCATGCCCTGCGTTGCCGCGATGGACTGAATGACCGGTACCATGGTGGCCGCGAACGGGATGTTATCGATCAGCGCACTGCACACGGCCGAGAGCAGCAGGATGATGACGATGACGGCCTTGATGCTGCCGCCGCTGATGCTCGAGATGAACTGCGCGATGAGCTTGAGCACGCCGGTCTGCTCCAGTCCCGCGACGGAGATGAACAGGCCGATGAAAAACAGCAGCGTCTTGTAGTCCACGCCGCGCAGCACTTCCTTCACGCCGGTGCTGCCGTTGGTGCACACGGTCACGAGCAGCGTCAGCGCTGCGACGATCACGCCGATGCACGCGACGGTCAGCCTGGTCTGCGCGTGTGTCACAAGCAGCGCGACCGCGATGAGAAACACGATCACATCCGCAATGAACGCCTTGCGGTCGGCGATGGCGGTCGCCGGGGCGGGGCAGACGGCGTCTGCCGGACGGGCAGCCTCACTCACCTTGAGCGGCTTGCGGAAGCACAGCCAGAAAAACAGCAGCACGAACACAAAGCAGATCCCGACGATCACGCCGGTGTTCTGGATGAAGTCCGTAAACGTATAGCCGAGCGCCGTGCCGATGATGATGTTGGGGGGATCGCCGCACATGGTGGCAGCGCCGCCGAGGTTCGCGCAGAAGACCTCCGACAGGATCATCGGGACGGGGTCAAAGCACAGGATCTGCGCCAGCTCCAGCGTGACGGTCGCCAGAAACAGCACGACCGTGATGCTGTCGATGAACATGGCCAGAAACGCGGCCATGGCCATGAAGCACACCAGCAGCGGCACGACATGATAGTGCGTGGCTTTGGCCAGCGACAGGCACAGCCAACGGAAGAAGCCGGATTTGCCGAGACCCTCGACCATGATCATCATACCGGTGATGAAGAAGATGGTCGACCAGTTGACGCCGGAGCTTGCGCTCTCCGAGGCGCCGTACCAGAAGTCGGCGCGGAAGATGGCGCCGAGGTTCAGGGCGTTTTTGATCGCGTCCCAGCTGTGCATGCAGATGCCGAACACGACCACGAGCACGAGGGCCGCGCTGCCTAGCGTGACATACTGGCGCTCGAATTTGTCCATGATGATGAGCGCGAACATGCCGACGAAGATGACAGCCGCAAGGATTTGAGCAGTCATGGGAAAAACCTTCTTTCTTGAAATTTGCGGGGGGTGCCGACGCAGAGGCATCGAAGAAAGAGGGTTGCTTCGCGGTGGTGTCCTTCCCCAACAGGAGAGGAATTTTAGCGCGCTCGGTGGCAAAAGTCAAGAGTATTTTTGAAATCTGAGCGTGTTCTTATCAGACTTTCAAATGCTTGATATTACAGGCATTTATAGGCGATGATCGTTGCGCCCCCCTTGCCCTCATAGCGCTTGATCTGATACTTGTTCGGGAAGGCGGCCAGCAGTTCCGGCAGTTTGCTGTAGCCGTAGGCGCGCACGTTGAAATCGGGCTTGACGCGCTTGATGTACAGCCCCGAGGAGCTGACGTTGACAAAGCCGTCGGCGTCCTGATACTTCTCGGACGCAATGTGCAGCAGGTTGTGGATCTCGCGGATGTCGGGCTTTTTCGGCTCCGGCTCCGGTTCGGGTTCGGGCGTCGGTTCCGGTTCGGGTTCGGTGGCCGGGGCAGACTCGGCCGCGGACTTCTTCGTGCTGCGTGTGGCCTTTTTCGTCTTGCGGGCGGGCTTTTTGGCCGCGGGCTCCGCGGCGTGCTCGACGGCGGCGGGCTTTTCGTCTGCCTTGGACAGGTAGTCGATGAGGATGAAGTCGTCGCACGCGTTTTTGAATGACTCCGGCGTCGTCGTCACGCCGGCGCCGATGATATACAGGCCCGACTCGCGCAGACGGATGGCCAGCGGCGTGAAGTCGCTGTCGCTCGACACGAGCACGAGCGCGTCGTACATATTATTGTGCAGCAGATCCATGGCCCCGATGACCATGGCGATGTCGGTCGTGTTTTTGCCGGTGACGTAGTCAAACTGCTGCTCGGCGCGGATGGCGAGGCGCTTGAGCTCCGGCTCCCAGTTTTTCAGCGAGTCCTTGCGCCAGTTGCCGTAGGCCTTTTTCACAACGATGCGGCCGTAGGTCGATACCTCGTGCAGCACGGCCTCCAGCTTGGACAGCTGCGTGTTGTCGGCGTCGATGAGCACGGCGATTTTCTGGAAATTTTCCATAGATGTTTACTCCTGAACCGTCCCGTGGGCGGTGATTTTTTCTCCATTATAGCGTTTTTGCGCGCAAAATGCAACGAAAGCGGGGCGAGGCCCCGCTTTCATTTTCTGCTCATGACCCCTCGCCCGCGGTCGCCGGACACTGGCGGCCGTTGGGGTCGATGCTCGTGTCGCCGGGGAGGATCATCTGCGAGATCGGGATGATGGAATACCCGTCGGCGATGAGCGCCTCAATGATGCCGGCCAGCGCCTCCGGCGTGTGCTCGGCCGCGTTGTGGAACAGCACGATGCTGCCCGGCTGCACGCGCGTGAGCACGCGCGATGTGATCTCGTCGCTGCTCAGCCCCTTCCAGTCGAGGGAATCCACGTCCCACTGGATGACATGCATGCCCAGACCGTTGATGGTGCTCACGACCGTGTCGTTGTACTCCCCGTAGGGGCAGCGAAACAGCGTCGGCCGCGTACCGGTGACGGCTTCGATTTTATCGGCGCAGGTGTTGACCTCCGTCTGGATCTGCTCGGCGCTTAGCTGCGCCATGTGCGGGTGCGTGGACGAGTGGTTCATGACCTCGTTGCCCGCATCCGCGAGCGCCTTGACCGACTCCGGATATTTGTCCACCCATTCGCCCACGACGAAGAACGTCGCGTGGACGTTGTACTTGTTGAGGATGTCGATGAGCATCTGCGTATCCTCGTTGCCCCAGGCTGCGTCGAACGACAGGCTCACGACACGGTCGTCGCGCTGCACGCAGTAGATGGGCAGCACACGCTTGGCCGCGCTCACGCCCACGATCGCGGGGCTGTTGACCGCCCAGAACATAAGCGCGATGGCCAGCACCATCGCGCACACGCTCAGCAGTTTCCGGTGTTTTCTGACGGCTTGCCGCACTTTGTACATTGCACCACCTCCGGCTTTCTGCCTTCATCCTATGAGGGGGCGCGGCGCGGTATGCGCCATTTGGTTTACATAACTTCTAGCGATGCGCAGAAAAGCGCCCGCACATGAAACCATGTGCGGGCGCAAACGCTCAAAACAGGCCGGTGATGCGGCCGTCGTCGTCGACGTCGATATTCTCGGCGGCCGGGACTTTCGGCAGACCGGGCATCGTGAGCACGCTGCCCGTGAGCGCGACGAGAAAGCCCGCCCCAGCGGACACGGTCATGCTGCGCACGGTCACGGTGAAGCCCTCGGGCGCGCCGAGCAGCGCCGGGTCGTCCGACAGACTTGCCTGCGTCTTGGCGATGCATACCGGCAGGCCGCCGAAGCCGAGCGCCTCCAGCTCGCGGAGCTGTTTGCGCGCGGCGGGCAGGATCTCCGCGTCCGCTCCACCGTAGACCCGGCGCACGACGGCGTCGATCTTTTCCTCGACCGGCGCGTCGAGCTCATAGGCAAAGCGGAAGTGGTTTTCGCTCTCGCACAGGCGCACGACCTCGCGCGCGAGCGCCTCGCCGCCGCGGCCGCCGTCGGCCCAGACGGTGGACAGCACGACGCGGACACCCAGCTGCCCGCACAGCTCTGTCAGCAGCGCGATCTCGCGGTCGGTGTCGGTGGGGAAGCGATTGATGGCCACGACGCACGGCAGGCCGAACGTGTCGCGGATGCAGCGCACGTGGTGCAGCAGGTTCGGCACGCCGCGGCGCAGCGCGTCGAGATCCTCCGTGCCGAGCTCGTTCAGCGCCAGACCGCCGTGCATTTTCAGCGCGCGCACCGTCGCCACCACGACGGCGGCGTCCGGCCGCAGTCCGGCAAGCCGGCACTTGATATCCAGGAACTTCTCCGCGCCGAGGTCGGCGCCAAAGCCGGCCTCCGTCACGGCGTAGTCGCAGCGGTGCATGGCCATGCGCGTGGCAAGCACGCTGTTGCACCCGTGCGCGATGTTGGCAAACGGCCCGCCGTGTACGAACGCCGGCGTGCCCTCGAGCGTCTGCACGAGGTTGGGCTTGAGCGCGTCGCGCAGCAGCGCCGCCATCGCGCCCACGGCCTTGAGATCGCGCGCCGTGACGGGGCGGCCGTCATACGTGTAGCCCACGAGGATGCGGCCCAGCCGCGCCTTCAGGTCGGCCATCGACTCGGCCAGGCAGAGCACGGCCATGATCTCGCTGGCGACCGTGATGTCAAATCCGTCCTCGCGCGGCACACCGTTGGTCCTGCCGCCGAGCCCGTCAACGATGCAGCGCAGCTGCCGGTCGTTTATGTCCACGCAGCGCCGCCACGTGATGCGCCGCGGGTCGATGCCGAGGGCGTTGCCCTGCTGGATATGGTTGTCGAGCATGGCGGCGAGCAGATTGTTCGCCGCGCCGATGGCGTGAAAGTCGCCGGTGAAGTGCAGGTCGATGTCCTCCATCGGCACGACCTGCGCGTAGCCGCCGCCGGTCGCGCCGCCCTTGCGTCCGAATACCGGGCCGAGCGATGGCTCGCGCAGCGCGACGGCCGCGTCCTTCCCGATGCGGCGCAGCGCGTCGGCCAGGCCGATGGTCGTGGTCGTCTTGCCCTCGCCGGCGGGCGTGGGCGTGATGGCCGTGACGAGAACCAACTTTCCCTTTCCACGCGGCGGCTGCTCGAGCACGGACAGCGCCACCTTCGCCTTATAACGGCCATACGGCTCTATATCAGCATCGTCGATGCCGACGGTGCGTGCAATGTCACAGATCGGCTGCATCGTGCAGCTCTGGGCGATCTCCAGATCGCTTCGATATTCCATGAAACCCCTCCTTCGGATGCGTTTACCTTTTATCATACCTGACGGCGGCGGGTTTGTAAAGCTTGACGCGGGGTGGATTTTCCGCTATCATGGGCCGGATAATGAGGTGATGACCATGCAGTATCTCTGCGCGCCGATGGAGGGCGTGACCGGTGACCTGTTCCGGCAGGCGCAGCGGCAGACGTTCCCCGCGGCGGACAGCTACTATACGCCCTTTCTCTCGCCGACGGCAAACCGCACGTTTTCCCCGCGCGAGCTGCGCGAGATCGAGCCCGCGCACAACGCGGGCATCCACGTCGTGCCGCAGCTCATGGGCCACTGCGCGGAAGATTTTCTCTGGATGGCGGGGCGGCTCGCCGACATGGGCTACGACGAGGTGAATTTTAACCTCGGCTGCCCGTCGAACACCGTCACGGCGAAGAAAAAGGGCGCGGGCCTGCTCACGGAGCCGGATCTGCTGCGGCGGTTTTTCGACACCGTGTTTGCAGCCTGCCCGCTGCCGGTGTCGGTCAAGACGCGGCTCGGCAAGGCGACAGCGGAGACGTTTCCCGCGCTGCTGGAGCTGTATAACGACTACCCGATCTGCGAGCTGATCGTGCACCCGCGCGTGCAGGCCGACCAGTACCACGGGCACCCGGATCTTGACATGTTCGCCTACGCGCTCGCGCACAGCCGCGCTCCCGTGTGCTACAACGGCGACCTGTTTGACGCCCCGGCCGTGCGCGCGTTTCAGGCGCGGTTTCCGACCGTGGAGCGCGTCATGCTCGGCCGCGGGCTGGCTGCCAATCCCGGCCTCATCGGCCAGCTGCGCACCGGCGCCGTGCCGACGACGGCACAGTTTCAGGCGTTTCACGACCGGCTTTACGCCGCCACGCGCGCGCGCATCCCCGACCGGCGCGCGCTGCTGTTTCGCATGAAGGAGGCGTGGCGCTATCTCGGCTGCAGCTTTGCCGACGCCGAGCGGCCGCTGCGCCGTATCCGCAAGGCGCAGGACCTTGCAGAGTATGAGAGCGCGGTGCGCCAGCTTTTCGCGTCCTGCCCGGTGCGGGAGGATGCGGGCTATTTTGCCTGACGGCGCAAAACCGAACCCCCTTCGCAGGGATACGACCTGCGGAGGGGGTTCGCTTATGGAAGTCCGTGGTATACCGGCGCGCTTCAGGGCATCGGGCAGCCGAGGGGCGTGATGTTGTCCGGCGTGATGTACTTCGTGGGCAGGGTGATCTCCGTTGCACCGTTGAGGTACGACTGCCGCCAGGCTTCGTATTCCCGTCCGTCCGCTCTCTGCGCTTTGGACTCGTCGCCGAAGGAGTAGATCTCTTCGCCGGAGTAGAGGAAGTAGATGAGACCGTCCCCGTCCTGATCCAGATCGTCGGGGAAGGGTTCACCGCCGCCGTAATATGTGCTCATATAACTCTTGTCCCAACCGTCCACGGCGCCGAAGTGACGGTAGCTGTCGGCCTTGGCGTCATAGGTGTAGACGTTGTACGGCCAGATGCGGCCGCCCAGCCCCTGATTGTGCGACCAGCTTGCTTCCACGGCGCCGTTGCTGTAAAAGCGCGTGTCAACAAATTCGGACAGCTCTTCATGGAGCTTTCCGTTGTCGTAGCCGTAAATGAGGCACATCTGGCTGGCCATCGCAGCGTGCGCGCTCCACTGAACGATCAGCTCCTCGCGGCCGTCGTGATCTACGTCATAGATGGCAAATGTGTTTTCTTCCGCCTGCTGTGTGCTGCTATAGTCCAGCTTGGAGTTGTCCGGGAGGATGCCGTACAGGTAAATGTCCCACAGCGCGGCGCCGTATGCCTTGTTCTGCGCCGCCGTGTCGGCGGCCGCTGCGTTGTCGGTGCTTGTCACTTTGTCCACGGTTTTTCCCTCGGATTTTCCGGTGCCGGAGGCGGCTTGGCCGCACCCGGCGAGTCCTGCCAGCATGGCGATGCACAGAAGCAGGCAGCTTAGTTTTCTCCACATATCGTGTTTTCTCCCTTCCCAAAGATGTTGTCCGAAACAGATCTATGGTTCGAGTGTAACCGGAAACAGGGAAATTGTCAATCCTTGCATAAGAAACAGCCCCGCGGCGGGAATGTAGTTCCGCTGCGGGGCTGTTTTTGCACTCGTGTTCAGTTCTGGCTGTACCAGTCGCCGCCCGGCTGCGGGCCGGGGTTCGGCTGCCAGCCGTTGGGGGTCTGGCCGCCCATGCTGCGCGGCAGGCTGCGGTAGAACGCGGCGCGCGACACGGTCATATACGGCACGAGCCAGAGATTGCCGATGCCGGCAGTCAGCACGGCCAGCAGTGCCCAGCCGATGAAGCTCAGATCGAGGCAGAACAGGTCGCCCTTTCGCCCGTCCATGAGCGTCTTGGAGCGCTCGATGGCCTCCGTGGCCTGCATGTTCGGGTTTTCGGCCATGATGTACGTCGCCATGGAGTAGCGGTAGGCGGCGACGATGCCGGGGATGACAAACAGCAGCGACCATGCGAGCACCTTGAGTGTGATGAGCAGGTTGAGCACGAAGGCGTTGCCGAAGATGTCAAAGCCGGAAAACAGGTCCTCAAACCGGGCTTCCTCGCCGTCGACCAGCTTCAGGCAGAAGCGGTTGTGGCCGATGGAGACGCTGCCGCCGATGACGAACTGCGCCAGCGAGATGATCCCGGAAACGGGGAGAAATACGCGCAGCGCGTGGCGCAGGGCCTCGGGATAATACTGCGTCAGGTCGTCCCCGTTGACCGTGAGGCTGAATGATGGGGTGAAGCCGCTGCTCGTCCCGCCGAGGAGGCTTGCCAGCAGCGTCACGCCTACGGCGAGCCACCAGTAGTTTTTCAGCGCGCGGCGCGCCATGCTGCGGTAGTTGGATGCGGAATACATAAGTGTTCTCCTTTCTGCCTGCCCTCACCAGGGCGTGCGTTCCTGCCCGTGCACGAGGTAGGCGTGCTCGGCCAGCTCCGCGAGCGGGCTGTCGCTGCGGGAGTCGGAGTAAAACTCCGCGATCTCTACGTCGGGGTAGGTCTCGTGCAGACGGCGGACCTTTTCCGCGCCGTGGCAGTTTTCCCCGTCGGTCTTTCCGGTGTGCTTATCCACGCGCGAGGCCAGCAGCCGCACACCCAGCTTCTGTGCCGGGATGCGCACGAGAAACTCCGGCGATGCGGAGATGATGATGTCGTCCGGGCGCTGCTGTGCGAGGTACCACGGGTTCACGCGGTCGAAATTTTTCGCCCAGAACGCCTCCAGCTCTGCATCTACATCGGGTACGCGGCGCAGAAAGCCATACATCCGCTCCTTGAAGGCGGTCTTGCTCACCTTGCCGAGCAGGTAGCCCGGCAGCAGGACAAGCGCGCCCAGCAGCGGCCAGATTACGCCAGGGTGCCGCCGCAGGCACCAGCGCACGAATGCCACCGTGCTGTCCATGGGGAAGATGGTCTTGTCCCAGTCGTATACGTTGACTTTTTCCATAGGGCTCCTCTCAGTACAGGGTGCCGGCCAGCTGCATGTACGCGGCGGCAAAGGCCTCCCGGATGAAGTAATTGATGCGCATGGACGGCAGAGTGGTCTCGGCGGCGATGCCGACGGGCTCCGCCCCCAGCGCCCGCGCCATGCGTTTGGCGCGGCAGAGGTGGTATTCGCTCGTCACGATGCCGACACCGTCCGTCGGGTCGTACCCCCGCGCGCGGAGAATGGCGAACGAATTTTCCAGATTCTCGCGTGTGGTGCGCGACTGATCCTCCTGCACGATGCGCGCGCTGTCGATGCCGTGCGCCGTCAGATAGTCGGCCATGGCCTCGGCCTCCGTTATGTCCTCACCCTCGCCCTGACCGCCGGAGACGACGGCCAGCGCGTCCGGGTTCGCGCCCAGATAGTCCAGCGCAGCGTCGAGCCGGTTGCACATTGACAGCGACGGTGTGCTGCCGTTGACGCCCGCGCCGAGCACGATGATCGCGTTCGGGTGCGCGCCCGTGTCCGTGCGCGCGTCGCGCACGACGGGGATCTCAAAGACCGCGAACACGATCAGCCCCGCGCACACGAGCACGCTCAGCACAGTGCGCCCCACGCGGTGCAGCCGCGCCCACAGAAGCACCAGCACGGCGATGCCCCAGAGCGTGTAGCCCAGAAAGTCGTGCCCCGGCATCGCAAAGCGCAGCACGCAGCCCGCGATGACGAGCACGATGGCGAGGATCCAGGATGCTTTGTGTTTCATTCGCACAGCGCCTCCCACGCCTCGTAGAGCGCCTCGAGCTGCGCATTGAGCGCCTGCTTCTGCGCATCGAGTTCCATGAGCTTCTGATAGTCCGTTGCATTGGCCTCGCTCTCGGCGTCGAGCGCCGCGAGCTGCCCCTCCAGCTTTTCAATCTCGCGCTCCGTGCGCTCGCGTTGGCGCGCGGTGTTCGGGGCGCGTTTCGGCTTCGGCTTCGGCTCCTTTTTGCGCTCGACGGCCTTGGCCGTCTGCTGCAGGGCGGTCTGGCGCGCGCGGTATTCACGGAATTGCTCATAGGTCCCGCGGTAGTCCGTGATCGTGCCGTTTTCGAGCAGCCAGATGCGGGTGGCAAATTTCTCGATGAAGTACCGGTCGTGCGACACGAACAGCAGCGCCTGCGTATAGTCGCTCAGTGCGTCCTCGATCCACTCGCGGCTGGCAATGTCGAGGTGGTTCGTCGGCTCGTCTAGGATGAGGAAGTTGATCTCCCGGCGCATGAGCATGCATAGCCGCAGCCGGGACAGCTCGCCGCCCGAGAGCGCCGACACGGGCTTGAGCACGTCCTCGCCGCAAAATCCGTAGGCGCCGAGCTGGTCGCGTGCCTCCTGCGGCGTGCACTTGCACTCGTAGAGCATCGTGTCGAGCATGGAGCGCTCCGGCACGGCAAAGCGGACGATCTGCGGCAGGTACGCCGTGCGCACGGAGGGCCCGCGCTGCACCCAGCCGGTATCCGGCGTCTCCTCGTTCATGACGAGCTTTAAAAATGTCGTCTTGCCGGCGCCGTTGTCGCCGATGAGGGCGATGCGCTCGCCGCCGGTCACGGTCAGGTCGAGGTCGTGAAAGAGCGTCCGCTCGCCGTAGTGCTTGCTCAGACCCGCCATGGTCAGCACGTCGTCGCCGCGAAATTCCTGCGCCGTGAAGTGCACGTTGAGCTTGCGCGCCTCGGTCGGCCGCTCGGTCGTTTCGAGCTTTTCCATGCGCTTTTCGATGGAAAACGCGCGCTTGTGCAGCTTGTCGTTGCCCATGAAGGCCCAGAGGTGCAGCTTTGCCGCCGCCTCCGTGAGCTGCTGGAGCTTGGCCTGATCCTTTTCGTATTTTTTGAGCTGCTCGTCAAAGCGGCGCTGCCGCTCAACGACGTAAAAGCTGTAGTTTCCGCTGTAAAACTCCGCCTGCCCGGACGTGAAGTCGATCGAGCGCTGCACGACGCGGTCGAGGAAATACCGGTCGTGGCTGATGACGAGCACCGTGCCGCGAAAATGCAGCAGATATGCCTCCAGCCACTCGGTCGCGCGCAGGTCGAGGTGGTTGGTCGGTTCGTCGAGCAGGAGAATGTCCGTGTCCTCGAGGATGAGCCGCGCGAGGTTCACGCGCGTTTTCTCCCCGCCGGAGAGACTGTCAAACGGCTGCGCGCGCATCGCGGCCGGGATGTCCAGACCGTTGGCCACGCGGTTGCGCTCGTGCTCCATGTCGTACCCGCCGAGGCGGCGGAAGTTTTCCGACAGCCGGTCGTACTCCGCGAGCAGGGCAGGGGAGTCGTCCGTCGCCATGCGCGCGGTGAGCTCGTTCATGCGCGCTTCCATGTCGTAGAGCTGCCGGTGCGCCTCGCGCAGCACGTCCTCCGTCGTCCAGCCGTCGGGGTAGACCGGGATCTGCGAGATCAGCCCCAGCCGCCGCCCGGAGGCGATGGACACGGTGCCGGCATCCGGCTGCAGTTCGCCCGAGAGGATGCGGAAAAACGTCGTCTTGCCGCAGCCGTTGCGCCCGAGAATGCCCACGCGCTCGCCGGCGTTGACGTCGAATGTGATACCTTTTAATATATCGTTGCCCTGCTCAAAGCCCTTGACGAGCCCGCGGACGGATAGATCGATCATGTGTGACTCCTAAATTACTTGTTCACGGCCGCCTGCAGCACGGTGTTGGCCACGGCGCCCGCATTCGTCAGACCGCCGCCGGCGTTTTCCACCAGCACGACGAAGGCGTACGGGTGCGCATCGTCGAGCAGGAAGCCCGTGAACCAGGCGTGCGACGTGCCGTCGCCCACCTCGGCGGTGCCGGTCTTGGCGCAGAGATTCAGGCCCGGGAAGCGGTTCGTGCCGTAGTGGGCCGAGACGTTGTAGTTCATCATGTCGCGCAGCTTGTTGGCGGTCGTGCCGCTCAGCAGGTTCGTGGTCGAGCCGCTGGGCGTATCGAGCAGCAGCGACGGCTCCACGACGCTGCCGCCGTTGGCGATGGCCGAGACGTAGCGCAGCATGGAGTACGGGCAGATGAGGTCCTCGTACTGGCCGATGCCCGACCAGGCGAGGTTCGCGCTGCCGGACGCGCCCTTCGTGAAGCTGCCGGCGAGCGTCGGGATGCCGCTCAGCGACTGGGAATCGAGGAAGCCGAGCTTCTTGGCGTAGCTCTCGATGGTGTCGGCCCCGAGCTCGAGCGAGATCTGCGCGAACGCGCAGTTGCAGGAGTTGGCCAGCGCATCCTCAAACGTCTGGCTGCCGTGCACGCCCGTGCACTTGACGCTCACGCCGTTGACGTCCAGACTGCCCGCGCAGGAGAAGCGGCGGCTGTCGATGTCCTTGATGTTCTCGATCGCGGCGGCGGAGGTGATGAGCTTGAAGATGGAGCCCGGCGTGAACGAGCCGTTGATGCAGCGGTTGATGTACGCGCCGTCCGGCACGTCGCCGTCAACGGCCGGGTCGATGCTCGGTCCGGAGACCATGCACAGCACCTCGCCCGTCTTGTAATTGCTCACGAGCACGGCGCCCTTGCGTCCGGCGAGCGCCTCATAGGCGGTCACGCACAGGCTCGAATCGAGCGTGAGCGCGACGGTGTGTCCATCGGTCGCGTAAGTGCCGGTGATGGGGTTATAGCCCGAGAGCTGCTTGGAAAATGCCTTGAGCGCGCCGGTGCCGACGTTGCCGGTGTAGTCGCCGACGACCTGATAGCAGGCCGTGCGCACGGCGGCGTCGTCGGCGTAGCTGCGCGAGCCGCCGTTTGCCGTCGCGAGCACGACGCCGCTGCGGTCGGTGAGCGTGCCGGTGCTGAGCACGCCGCTGGTGTAGACACTGCTGTTGGCGGCGAAGGTCGCCCACTCGGCACCGTGTTCGATGTAGCGCACGATGTACACGCCGATGCCGCCGAGCACCAGCACGGCGACGAGCAGCGCGCTCATGGCGCGGCGTTTGACTTTGTTCATGCCTGCGCCTCCTTGTTTTTACGCGATGGTAGCCGCACCACGAAGCTCGCGCCGCGCCGGGTGTCGGCCGCCTTGATGTAGGCCAGCAGCATCCAGCACGAGAGCATGCTCGACCCGCCCTTGGACACGAACGGGAACGTCACGCCCGTGAACGGCAGGATGTCGAGCACGCCGAACACGTTGAGCGACATCTGCACGAGCATGAGCGTCACAGTGGCGCAGCCGGCGATGACGTAGTACGACGAGCGGCCCTGAGCCGCGTTTTTGACGGTGAAGATTGCGAGGGCGATGATGGCCAGCATCGCGCACAGCGCCACGATCAGGCCGAGCTCCTCACACAGCATGCCGAACACCATGTCGGTGTTGGCGGCAAAGATGTTTTTCAGCCAGCCGCAGCCCGCGCCCTGGCCGAACAGGCCGCCGGAGGCGGCCGCGCTCAGCGCGCGCGTCTGCTGGTAGCCCGCGCCGGAGACGTCCTCCCACACGTGGCCCCAGGTGGCGAAGCGCTGTGCCACGTGCGGCTTGATGCTCAGCACCAGTGTGCCCGCCATGGCGGCGGACGTCACGGCCAGCAGCACGGTCGCGATGCTGCCCGAGCGCATGAAGGCGATGACGAGGAAGGTCGCAAAGAAGATGAGCGCGGAGCCGAAGTCGCCCATCAGGGCGAGGCCGCCGACGCAGATGGCGGAAAAGGCGATGAAGAGCAGGATGCTCTTGCTGCGGAACATCCGGTTGAGCGACGTCGCGCCGACGTAGATGAACGCGACCTTGATGAGCTCTGACGGCTGCAGGGAGAAGCCCGCGATCGTCAGCCAGTTTTTCGCGCCGAACACCTCGCGCGCGGCAAACAGGTTCAGCGCCAGCAGCGCCAGCGAGATGATGGCCGCCGGCCAGCGCAGCGCCTTGACATGGCTCAGGTCGCGCAGCCACCAGCCGAGCAGGAAAAACAGCGCGATGCCCACGATGATGAGGATGATCTCCTTGGTCAGATCGTCCGGCGTGCTCGTCGCGCAGATCTCGAGCCCGAGCGTGCAGAGGAAAAACGCGATCGTCTCGACCTCGAAGCCCGAGCGGTCCATCGTGCGCATGAGCACGTAGCAGAACCACTGCGTGAGCGTGAGCGCGGCAAACGCCATCAGAATGCCCAGCAGATGTGCGCTGTCGGCCGAGGACACGAACTCCAGCGCCAGCAGCAGCTGAAACACCGTCAGGAAAAACAGCGTGCCGCCGGCGGAGACCTTCCGCCCCGCGATCGTGCGGCGCTGCTCCTGCACGGCGCGGCGCTCCTCGCTCATATCGGCGAATTTGAGCATATGCGTCGAGCAGCGGAGAATGTCGCCGCTGAACACCTGCGTCGGCTCCGTGATCTGTTCGCCGTTGAGGTACACGCCGCCGCTGCGGCTCAGATCGCTGACGGTCCACTCGCCGGCGTCGTTGCGCATGAGCACGGCATGGACGTTGGCCACGTCAGCATAGGGCAGCGTGATGTCCGCGCTGCGGGCGCGGCCGATCAGGCACTCCCAGTGCAGCAGGGGATAGACCTTGCCGTCCGGCGTGACGAGATGGCCCCACGTCTCCGGCTCGGCACGGCCGTAGAACATGGATGCGATGCAGCGGATGAGCACGATGAGCGCGATGACCGGCAGAATGAAGTGCGCGGCCTGCGCGGCATAGGCAGTTACGGCAGACACGGCGTCCGCCTCCTTTCCAAGGCTCCCGCGCGGGGAGCGGTACATTTATAATAAAGCGATAAAAATCAAGCCATTATACCACGGCAAAAATCCATTGACAACCACTGCCGGGCATCCTAAAATGAACGTATGATGAAACAGACGAAATTTTGGGTCCTTTTGTTCGCCGCGCTCGCGATTTTGGGCGGCGGCGCCTTTTTGCTGCTGCGCGGCCATGGCCAGACGGGGCAGACGGCCGTCATCCGGGTCGACGGCGAAGTGTATCAGCGCATCAACCTGCGCGCCGTGACCATACCATATGATATAGAGGTGCAGACCGACTGGGGCATGAACACCGTGCACGTCGAGCCTGACGGTGTGTCTGTCACATATGCCGACTGCCCGGATCTCCTGTGCGTCCAGCAGGGGAAGATCACCACATCCGCCATCCCGATCGTCTGCGTGCCGCACCACCTGACGGTGCAGATCGAGGGGACGCCATGAAGGGGACGAAGCGTCTGGCCGTCCTGGCCATGTTCACCGCCATCGCGCTGACGATCTTCGTTGCCGAGGCGCAGATCCCGCCCATTGTGCCGATCCCGGGCGTGAAGCTCGGCCTTGCCAATATCGTCACGCTCATCGCCATGGCTCTGCTCGGCCGGCGGCAGGCGGGGGAGATCCTGCTCGTGCGTATCGTGCTCGGCAGCATGTTTACCGGCAGCGTGTCGGCGATGCTCTTCAGCATCGCGGGCGGCGTGTTTGCCTATCTTATCATGTGCCTGACCATCCGCCGCTTTCCGGAGCGGCTGCTCTGGGTCGTGAGCGTGCTGGCAGCCTTCGGGCACAATGCCGGGCAGCTGCTGGTCGCCGTCTGGGTCACGGGCACGCCGTCCATTCTGGTGTATGCGCCCGCGCTCGTCGCGGCGAGCGTCATCACCGGGGCGTTCACCGGCGCGGCCGCCATGTATCTCGTGCGCGCACTGCGCAAAACCGGACATTTTCCGCAGACATGAGCCAGCCTTGTCATTTTTCTGTAACATTTTAATGGTCTGTAATGGCCTGTATTTTTAAAATATTCGATATGTTAGAAGCCGCAGTTTTTGGAAAGCTGCGGCTTTGCTGTGCAAATACGACAAAATGCGCAGAGAATATATAGTAATATACATCAAAAATGCACGCGAAAAAATTTCAGAAATGTTAAATCTATTTTAAGTATTGACTTCCTGGAGACGGCGCGCTATAATGCATCCGCGATTGAAAGATGGGAAGATTTAGGCTGGTATCAGCCGGTTACACGATCATTTTCTTCCCGCGCCGGGCGGACCCGGCGGAGCTTTCCGGACGATTTTTGATGCTTATGAATGCTTTTGATAAACTTGTCCAATCGAATACGGAGCAGACGGGGCGCGGCCATGGCTTCGCGCGGATGTTCGACCGTGTGTGCGCGTTTCTCGATGAGCGCGTCGGCGGCGCGTCGGCACTCGTTTCCGCCTGTCAGAGCGTGGCGGACCGCTTCTGGCACAGCAAGCTGTACTTCCCGGTCTGCTTTCTGATGCTCGCGGTGTTCATGGCGGCCGGACTGCCGGTCGTGGGCGGCGTTCTCGTCATGTCCACGCTGATCTTCCTGCTGCTGTTTTGCGACGATCTGCTGAGCATCCTGTTCCCGGTCGTGCTGCTGGCCATGGTGGGCACAGAGTTTTATGACGAGCTCTACAGCCTGCTGCGCTTCTGGTGGATCGGTCTGCTGGCCGCGGCGGCGCTGCTCGTGCACATCGGGGCCTACGCCCGTGCACCGCGCAACGGCGGCTGCCTGCACGGCATGGTGGCCGTGTCGGTCGCGACACTGCTCGGCGGTCTCGGTTTCATCTCCCGCGAGGAGTACTTCTCGCCCACGGCACTGTACTATTCCCTCGGTCTCGGTGTGGTGATGCTGCTGGTCTATGTGCTGTGCCGCAGCGAGGCGGACCGCACACGCGACTATGACGTTGCCGAGCGCATGCTGCAGATCCTCTACGCCGGTGGTCTGTTCACGGGCTTTGTGGTGGCGCTGTTTTATGTGCGCAACCTTCAGGAGTTCCTGCAGAACTTTGCCACGATCTATTTCAAGTATCGCAACTTCAGCGCCACGATGCTGCTCATCGCGCTGCCTGCCGCGGCGTACTTTGCCGCGCATGACCGGCGGCACTTCCTGTCGGTCGCGTTTTTGTACTTCATGCTGCTCATGACCGGCTCGCGCAGCGGCCTGATCTTCGGCACGGCGATGCTGCTGCTGTGCCTGGCCTATGTGTATTACTGCAATCCCGAGCGCCGCGCGTTCTATCGCCGCGTCGGGCTCATCAGCCTGATTCCGGCGGTCGCGCTGCTGATCGCGCTCGTGCCGCGGCTGTTCGCCTCGCGCATGGTCGACGGCGCGCTCATCTCCCCGGATGACAGCCGGTACACGTTTTTCATTCAGGGTCTGCTGGATTTCGTGAAGAATCCGCTCTTTGGCTGCGGTCTCGGTTCGATGCACAATGCGCCGATCTTCCTCGGCGTGGAGGGCAGCATCGTCTGGTACCACAACCTCATTGCGCAGATCCTCGGCAGTATGGGCCTTGTCGGCGTGGTCGGCTACGGCTGGCTGTTTTATGACCGCGTGCGCCTGCTCTGGCGCAAGCGCAGCCGCACGACGATGGCCTTCGCGCTATCCTACTTTGCCATGCTGCTCATTTCCATGACGAACCCGGGCATGTTCTGCCCGATGCCGAACGCGCTGCTCATGGTGGCCATGTTTGTGGTCGTCGAGCGGCAGCCCGATACTGCTGCGGTGCCGGTCAAGGCCGGCTCCGTGTGCACCCCGGAAAGGAGACTGTTCTGATGAAACGTTTTCAGCTTCTCACCACTGCGATTTTTCTGTTCTGCACGCTGCTGATCGCCGGCTGCACCGGCCGCGGCGTCGAGGCACAGGCCACGCCCGCCCCGGAGGCAACGCCGACGGCCACGACGGACATCCGGTCCGGTATCCAGACCGGTGACAGCGAGGTCAACAGGATCCTGGCCGGCACGTGGGCGTTTGAGCGCACGGATGCCGATAAGAAGGCGGACGACAGCAGCCTCAGCCAGATTCTGCCCGATACGGATACCGGCGAGAAAACGGCCACCGAGATCAAGGAATCCGGCACGATCCGCGAGCTGATGTTCCGCGTTGACGGCACGGGCAGCTATACGAGCGCCGATGGTGCGGCGCAGGCCTTTGAGTTCGCGCTCAACGGCGACAATCTGACGCTCGCGCTCGACAACGGCACGGTGCAGATGTTCCGCTGCACGCTCGAAAACGGGCTCATGTACCTCACGCCCATGAGCAACAACGGCGCGTATCAGACCTTCACCGATGTATTCCGCCAGACGGAGGCCAACTGAATCCTTGCCATCACCCCGGCCGGACGCTGAACGCGTCCGGCTGTTTTGCTTTTTTGCAAGAATTCAGAAATTTTTCAGGATTTCCGGCCCGCAAACCGTGTATAATCAGGAGCATCCCCTACGGGAAAGGAGACCCGCCATGTCCCGAAAGACAAGAAAACGCGGCCGCCGGCGTCTGCTCGTCATCGTGGTGCTGCTGGCGCTGATCGTGTTCGGCGTGTTCGCGCGCGGCCTGCTCACGAGCGGCAGGACCACGGCCGAGCGCGCGCAGCGCGAGCTGGATACCTATGCCGAGAAAAACGACGTCTCGCTTGACGCTTATCCGGAGGCGCTCGTGCAGCTCTACGCCCGCAACCCTGACGCACGCGATTTTGTGCGCGACTACCCGAAGAAGAAAGACCTCACCCCGACGATCGACCTCAGTGGTCTTGCGGGTTCGGAGACCGTGCCGCTGCTGCTGCAGTGGGACGAGCGCTGGGGCTACCGGGAATATAACGAGAGCATCATCGGGCTTGCCGGCTGCGGACCGACGTGCCTGTCCATGGTCACGATCTACCTCACCGGTGACACGACGAAAGACCCGCTTTGGATGTGCCGGTTTGCCGAGCAGCACCAGTTCAACGTGCCCGGCAGCGGCAGCAAGTGGGCGCTCATCTCCGAGGGCGGGCAGATGCTCGGCCTCGACGTGACGCAGATTCCGCTGGACAAGGACCGCATCTACCGCAATCTCGACGTCGGCAATCCGATCATCGTGGTCGTCGGCCCCGGCGACTTCACGACTGACGGGCACTTTCTCGTCCTGACCGGGCACGACGGCGACAGGATCACGCTCAACGATCCAAACAGTACCACAAATTCAGGCAAGAGCTGGGACTATGACACCCTTGCCGGGCAGATCCAGAGTCTCTGGGTGCTGCGCCGCGCGGGCTGATAAAAAACAGCGCCATCCAATCGGACGGCGCTGTTTTTGCGCGTTTCCGGGGTTGCGGTGCGCGGGCAGATGGGCGTATAATAGCGGCATCTGAGATTTTTGCGAAAAGAGGTTACAGGATGGAATACCGTCTGGAGCATGATACGATGGGCGAGGTGCGTGTGCCCGCCGACCGTTACTGGGGCGCGCAGACGCAGCGCAGCTTTGAAAATTTCCGCATCGGCACCGAGAAGATCCCGCCGGAGGTCATCCGCGCGTTCGCGGTCGTGAAGCTCGCGGCGGCGCGCGCCAATGCGCAGCTCGGCGTGCTTGATGCCCGCCGCGCCGGCGCCATCGAGACCGCCTGTCACGAGATCCTTGACGGCTCGCTCGACGGAAACTTCCCGCTTGCCGTCTGGCAGACCGGCAGCGGCACGCAGACGAATATGAATGTCAACGAGGTCATTGCCCACCGTGCCAATGAGCTGCTGGGCGAGACGCTCGTGCACCCGAACGACCACGTCAACTGCTCGCAGAGCTCGAACGACACGTTCCCGACGGCCATGCACGTGGCCGCGCGCGTCGCGCTCGAGGAGCAGGTCCTGCCGGCCATCGGCCGCCTGACGGCAACACTTGACCGCCTGAGCGCGGAGTACCGCGATGTGGTCAAGATTGGCCGCACGCATCTGCAGGACGCCGTGCCGCTCACGCTCGGGCAGGAGATCAGCGGCTGGAGCGCCATGCTCGGCCACGACCGCGATATGATCGTGCAGGCCTGCCGCGCGCTGAGCGAGCTCGCCCTCGGCGGCACGGCCGTCGGCACCGGGCTCAACGCCCCGGCGGCGTTCGGCGACCTGGCGGCGGAGGAGATCTCCGAGCTGTTGGGATACGCCTTCCTGTCGGCACCGAACAAGTTCCACGCGCTCACAAGCAAGGACCAGATGGTGTTCGCGCACGGCGCGCTCAAGGCGCTGGCGGCCGACCTCATGAAGATCGCAAACGACGTGCGCTGGCTCGCTTCCGGCCCGCGCTGCGGCATCGGCGAGCTTATCATCCCGGCCAACGAGCCCGGCTCTTCCATCATGCCCGGCAAGGTCAATCCCACGCAGTGCGAGGCCGTCACGATGGTGGCCGTGCAGGTCATGGGCAACGACACGGCCATCGGCATCGCGGCGTCGCAGGGCAACTTCCAGCTCAATGTGTTCCTGCCGGTGACGATCTATAACTTCCTGCAGTCGGCGCGTCTGCTTGCCGACGCCATGGATTCGTTCGAGGCCAACTGCGTGTGCGGCATCCGACCGAATTACGACGTCATTCAGGCGCATCTGGACGCATCACTCATGCTCGTCACGGCACTCAACCCGCACATCGGCTATGAAAACGCGGCAAAGATCGCAAAGCACGCCCATGCCACCGGCCAGACGCTCAAGGCCGCGGCGGTGGAGCTCGGCTTGCTCACGGCCGAGGAGTTTGACGCCTGGGTGCGGCCGGAGAATATGGTGCACCCGAAACAGGAGGAGGCTTGACCATGGATTACGCAAAGGAATCGCTCCGGCTGCACGAGCAGTGGGGCGGTAAGATCGAAGTCAACACCCGCGTGCCGGTCTCGACAAAGGACGACCTGTCGCTCGCGTATACGCCCGGCGTGGCCCAGCCGTGTCTGGAGATCCAGCGCGACCCCGATAAGAGCTACACGCTCACGCGCCGGCACAATCTCTGCGCCGTCATCACGGACGGCTCGGCCGTGCTCGGCCTCGGTGACATCGGGCCCGAGGCGGGCATGCCCGTCATGGAGGGCAAGTGCGTGCTGTTCAAGGCATTTGCGGACGTGGACGCTTTTCCGCTGTGCATCCGCACGAAGGATGTGGGCGAGTTCGTGCACACGGTGTACCTGCTCTCCGGCAGCTTCGGCGGCATCAATCTGGAGGACATTTCCGCGCCGCGCTGCTTTGAGATCGAGCGCAAGCTGAAAGAGCTGTGCGACATTCCGGTCTTTCACGACGACCAGCACGGCACGGCCATCATCACGCTCGCGGGCCTCACGAACGCCCTGCGCGTGGTCGGCAAGCGCCTCGAGGACGTGAAGATCGTCATGTCCGGTGCCGGTGCGGCCGCCATCTCCATCAGCAAGCTCCTGCTGCGCGCCGGCGCGCGCGACGTGACGCTCTGCGACCGCGTGGGCGCGATCTATGCCGGCCGGCCGGAGAACATGAACTGGATCAAAACCGAGATGGCCGAGGTCACGAACCTCCGCCGTCAGGCCGGCACGCTGGCCGACGTCGTCCGCGATGCGGACGTGTTCATCGGCGTGTCGCAGCCCGGCTTGCTGACCGGCGACATGGTGCGCACCATGCACCGCGATGCCATCGTCTTTGCCTGCGCCAACCCCACGCCGGAGATCTTCCCCGACGAAGCCAAGGCCGCGGGTGCGGCCGTCGTCAGCACCGGCCGCAGCGACTATCCGAACCAGATCAACAATGTGCTGGCCTTTCCGGGCATCTTCCGCGGCGCGTTCGACGTGCGCGCGTCCGATATCAACGAGCCCATGAAGCTCGCCGCCGCGCACGCACTCTCGGCGCTCATCACGCCCGAAGAGCTGTGCGCCGATTATATCATCCCCAAGGCCTTTGACCCGCGCGTCGGCCCGGCCGTGGCCGCGGCGGTCGCGCAGGCCGCGCGCGAGAGCGGCGTCGCGCGCATCTGATTTTTGAATTTTTCCCCCGCAAAGGAGACATCCTATGGATTCCTATGAAAAATCCCTGCAGACGCTGGAGCTGCCGGCCGTGCTGGCGCTGCTGGCGGCGCAGGCCGTGAGCGAGACGGCCCGCGCGCAGGCCATGGCCCTGCGCCCGAGCGGCGACCGCGCCGTGGTGGCGACCCGCCTCGGCGAGACGAGCGCCGCTGCGTCGATGATGGTTGTCAAGGGCAGCCCGTCGTTTTCCGGCGTGAAGGACGTGCGCGCAGCGCTGCAGCGCGCGGACATGGGCGGCGCGCTCAACACGCGCGAGCTGCTGGACATCGCGGGCGTGCTGCAGGCGGCGCGCTGCGTGCGCAGCTACGGTACCGGCGAGCGGCAGGACAAGACGAGCATCGACTATCTCTTCAGCGCTCTGCAGGCCAACCGCTTTCTGGAGGAGAAGATCTTCACCTCCATCACCGGTGAGGACGAGATCGCCGACAGCGCGTCGAGCGAGTTGGCGTCCATCCGCCGGCTGATCCGCGCTGCGAGCGCGCGTGTGCACGACGCGCTGCAGAAGATCATCTCCTCGCCGAGCTATGCCAAGGCGCTGCAGGAGCCGATCATCACCATGCGCTCCGAGCGCTACGTGGTGCCGGTCAAGGCGGAGCACAAGGGCGCCGTGCCCGGCCTCGTGCACGACGTGTCGGCCTCCGGCGCGACGCTGTTCATCGAGCCGATGGCCGCTGTGAAGGCGAACAACGAGCTGCGGGAGCTGCGCGCGCGCGAAAAGACGGAGATCGAGCGCATCCTCGCCGAGCTCTCGGCTGAGTGCGCCGCGCACCGGGAGGACATCTCGAGCGACTTTGACGTGCTCGTGCGCCTCGACCTCATTTTTGCCAAGGCGAAGCTTGCCTACCAGCTCGACGCGATCGCGCCGGAGCTGACGGATAAGCAGCTGCAGCTGCGCCGCGCGCGCCACCCGCTCCTGCCGAAGGACACCGCCGTGCCGATCGACGTTTCGCTCGGCGGCGAATTTGACACGCTCGTCATCACCGGCCCGAACACCGGCGGCAAGACCGTTACGCTCAAGACCATCGGCCTGCTCGCCGCGATGACGCAGTGCGGTCTGCATATCCCGTGCGCCGACGGCAGCACCATGCCGGTGTTCGACGAGATCATGGCCGACATCGGCGACGAGCAGAGCATCGAGCAGTCGCTGTCCACGTTCTCGGCGCACATGACAAACATCGTGCGCGTCCTCAAGGACTGCAATGACCGGTCGCTGCTGCTGTTCGACGAACTCGGCGCCGGCACGGACCCGGCCGAGGGCGCGGCGCTGGCCATCGCCATCATCGAGCGCGGGCGCAAGTGCGGCGCGCTCATCGCGGCCACGACGCACTATACGGAGCTCAAGGTCTACGCTACCACGCAGCCCGGCGTCATGAACGCCTCGTGTGAGTTTGACGTGGACTCCCTGCGCCCGACGTACCACCTGCTCATCGGCATTCCCGGCAAGTCCAATGCCTTTGCCATTTCCGAGCGGCTGGGCCTGCCGCAGGAGATCATCAACGACGCGCGCAGCCGCGTCAGCACCGAGAGCGCGAGCATGGAGGCCACCATCGAAAAGCTCGAGCAGGTGCGCCAGCTCATGGAGCGCGACCGCGCCGAGGCGGCGCGTCAGCTGCGTGCCGCGGAGGACGCCCGCCGCAAGTCCGAGCGCCTGCAGGCGGAGCTCTCCGTCCGGCTGGAAAAGGCGGACGAGAAGGCCCGCCGCGATGCCGAGCGCATCATCGGCGATGCCCGCCGGACGGCGGACGAGGTGATGCGCGAGCTCGACGCGCTGCGCAAAATGGAAAAGACGGACGCCGACCATCACCGCGCCAACGACGCGCGTGCCGCTCTGCGCCGCAAGCTGAACGTGGCCGAGGACGCCGCCGCTGCCGCGGCGCACCCCCAGACGCAGGAGAAGAAAGTCTCCGCCCGCCCGGTGCGCGTGGGCGACACCGTGCAGCTGCGCAAGATGGGTGACATCAAGGCGACTGTCACAGCCATCTCCGCCGACCGGACGCTGAGCCTGCGCGCGGGCATCATGAACGTGACGGCCAAGGAGCAGGACGTGTATCTGCTCGAAAACGAGAAGCCCGAGGCGCAGAAGTTTGCCGCCGCGCACGCGGCCAGTTTGCGCAATGTGGCCGCCGAGTCGGAGATCGACCTGCGCGGCATGGACACGATGGAGGCCGTCGCCGCGACCGAGCGCTTTCTCGACAACGCCGTTATGGCCAAGCTCGAGAAGGTCACCATCATCCACGGCAAGGGTACCGGTGCGCTGCGCGCCGCCGTGCAGCAATCGCTGCGCAAAAACAAGGCGGTCAAGTCCTACCGTCTCGGCCGCTATGGCGAGGGCGAGAGCGGCGTGACCGTTGTCGAACTGAAATAAAATCGGAAAATACCGGCGAAAAAACGCTGTGCAAAGCAACGAAAAAGTGAAAATCGGTTGACGATGCAGGGCGTTTTTGATAAGATGGAAAAAGCATAATAGTGCATAAGGAGTGGAGAAAATGATCACGAAAGAAGCAGTCATCAACAACCAGGTGGGACTCCATGCACGGCCCGCGACCTTCTTCATCCAGAAGGCAAACGAATTCAAGAGCAGCATCTGGATCGAAAAAGACGAGAGACGCGTCAACGCCAAGAGTCTGCTCGGCGTTTTGTCGCTCGGCATCGTGAAGGGCACGACGGTCACCCTCGTGGCAGACGGCGCCGACGAGCAGGAAGCGATCGATACCCTGACCGCACTGATCAATTCCGATTTTTCCGAGTGATCCCAACAACATGAAACCGAAACAGGGGCGTGTCTTCAGCACGCCCCTGTTTTCCTGACCGCAGATTTCTTTCGGCACCGCAGGAGCAGGCTTATGGAAAAACTCCGACCCGAACAGCTGCGCGAAAAGGCCAATATGCTCCCGCTGCTGCCGGGCGTGTACATCATGCTCGACGAGCACGGCGAGGTCATCTACATCGGCAAGGCGAAAGCGCTCAAAAACCGCGTCACGAGCTATTTTCGCGGCGAGCACCTGCCGAAGGTGGCGGCCATGGTCGCGCACGTTGCGGATTTCAATGTCATTGTCGTGCAGTCCGAGTTTGAGGCGCTCGTGCTCGAAAACTCGCTCATCAAGCTGCACAAACCCAAATACAACATTCTGCTCAAGGACGACAAGGGCTACCCCTTCGTGCGTCTGGACGTGACACAGCCGTACCCGACGTTCTCACTCGTCAACCGCACGGAGAAGGACGGCGCGAAGTACTTCGGCCCCTACGGCGGCCGGAGCATGACGGCCGAGATCATTGACACCGTGTGCAAGACGCTGCGTCTGCCGACGTGCACGCGCCGCTTTCCGCGCGACATCGGCCGCGCCCGCCCGTGCCTGAATTACCACATGGGCACCTGCGCAGGCTACTGCCTGAAGGACGTTACGCGCGCAGAGTATCTCAAGGCCATCCGCGAGGCGGAGATGATCCTCGACGGCCGCACGGCGGAGCTCACGGCCGAACTGACCGAGCAGATGCAGGCCGCGGCCGACGCGCTGCGGTTTGAATACGCAGCGTCGCTGCGCGACCGGCTGCGCGCCATCCAGGGTCTGCAGAACCACCAGCGTGTCATCGCCACGGCCTATTCCGACACGGACGCCGTCGGCTTTCAGCGCGGGGCCAAGTGCTGTTTTACTGTGCTGCACTTTACGGACGGCAACCTCACGGGCAAGGACAGGTCGTTTCTCGACGAGCCGATGGAGCCGGACGGCGAGGCGCTCGCCGCGCTCGTGCAGCAGTATTATGAGGGCCGCGGCACTTACCCGCGTCAGGTGCTGCTGCCGTGTGTGCTCGAGGGACAGGACGCGCTCGAGCGCCTGCTCACCGAGGCGGCGGGGCACAAGGTCGCGCTCGCCGTGCCGCAGCGCGGCGACAAGTGCCGCCTGACGGAGATGGCGGCGAACAACGCGCGCGAGGAGATCCTCATCGCGACGACGAAGGCGCAGCGCAGCCTCAAAACGCTCGAGTGGCTCCAGCGCGCGCTGGAGCTCGATGCGCCGCCGGAGCGCATCGAGGCGTTTGACATCTCCAATCTCGGCGATACCGGTATCGTCGCCGGTATGACCGTGTTCCAGCACGGGCGGCCGCGCAAGTCGGACTACCGGAAGTTCCGCATCCGCACGACGGACGGGCAGAACGATTACGGATCCATGCACGAGGCGGTCACGCGCCGCTTTCAGCACTATGTGGACGGCGACCCCGGCTTTTGCCCGCTGCCGGATCTACTGCTCATCGACGGCGGCGCCGAGCATGCATCTGTCGCGCTGGCGGTGCTCAACGGCTTTGGCCTGCAGGTGCCGGTGTTCGGCATGGTCAAGGACGACCGCCACCGCACCCGTGCGCTCATCACGCCCGGCGGGCATGAGATCGGCATCGCCGCCAACCCCGCGGTGTTCGCCTTCATCGGTACCATCCAGGAGGAGACGCACCGTTTTTCCATTGACTATCAACGCCGGCTGCGGCGTGAGAGTCTCTCGTCCGAGCTCGATCAGATCCCCGGCGTGGGCGAGAAGCGGCGCAACGCGCTGCTCAAGGCATTCCGCGGCGTCAAGGCCATCCGCGCGGCTTCATATGAGGAGCTGTGCGCGGCCGTCCCGGCGGGCGTTGCCCGCGCGGTCTACGACCACTATCACCCGAAAGGAGAACCGCCATGCGCGTGATCACAGGTACGGCCCGCGGCCGCAGGCTGCGCGAGCCGGAGGGGATGGCCACCCGTCCCACGACCGATAATGTCAAGGAATCCATGTTCAACCTCATTCAGTTCGACATCGAGGGCCGGCGCGTGCTCGACCTCTTTGCCGGCACGGGACAGCTTGGTATCGAGGCGCTCAGCCGCGGCGCGCGCAGCGCCGTGTTCGTCGATGAGAGCCGCGCCGCCGTGCAGCTCGTGCGCGCTAATCTCGCGCTCTGCCGCCTGCAGGGAGACGTCGTGCAGGGCGAGTCGCTCGGCTACCTGCGCACGTGCGGAAAGTTCGACCTGATCTTTCTTGATCCGCCATATGATACGGGACTGCTTGACAAAGCACTTGAAAATGTTGTACAGTTTGACATATTGGCTGAGGGTGGTATAATCGTGTGTGAAAGCCGCCGCGAAAAGGTGCTCCCGCAGCTCCAGCCGCCGTATCATCTGCTCACGGAGCGCAATTACGGCAAGATCAAGCTTACGCTCTACGGAAAGGGAACCCACGCATGAAAACAGCGATCTACCCCGGCAGCTTTGACCCCATTACGCTCGGTCATCTGAACATCATCCGCCGCGCATCCGGCATTTTCGAGCGCGTCGTCGTGTGTATCATGCCCAACGCCGGCAAACTGCACCCCATGTTCACCCGCGAGGAGCGCGTGACGCTCGCACGCCGCGTTGTCAGCCGCTTTCCCAATGTGGAGGTGGACACGTTTGACGGTCTGCTCGCCGAATACGCCAAGACCTTCCCGGAGGGGGCGGTCATCGTCAAGGGCCTGCGTGCGAACACGGACTTTGAAAACGAGTTTCAGATGGCGCTCATCAACAAGAAGATCAATCCCGAGCTGGACACCATGTTTCTGACGGCCAGTCAGAAATATACGTTCCTCAGCTCGTCGGTCGTCAAGGAGCTTGCGGGCTACGGCGCGGATCTGACGCCGTTTTTGCCGTGCGAGATCATTGACGATGTGCACGAACGCGCGACGCGCGGCGTGTGACCCAATCCAGACCATTTTTCACCGGCTGCGCCGGAACACGCTTTGGGAGGAAACAAAATGGACAACGAAGTCATGGAACTCATTGACCAGCTTTATACCATGGTGTCGGAGGCATGGGGCGTGCCGCTCGGCAACGAAAAATGCATCGTCGAGCGCGACCAGGTCCTTGAGATCCTCGATGAGATCAAAACCGCCATGCCGGTGGAGCTCTCCGAGGCAAAGCGCCTGGTCTCCGCCCGCGACGAATTCATCAACAACGCCAAGCGCGAGGCCGAGGGCATCCGCAATCAGGCCGAGGAGCGCGCCCGCGCGCTCGTGAACGATCAGGAGATCGTGCGCATCGCCAAGGCCCGCAGCAATGAAATGCTTGCCTCCACGCAGGCCAAGGCCGACGCACTGCGCCGCGCTTCGAGCCAGTTCTGCGATGAGGCGCTGCGCCGTACGGAGGAGGCTATCTCTGCTGCACTCGGCAATGTGCAGCAGGCGCACGCTGCGTTCCAGGGTGTCGCCGGCAGCACGGCTGCACCGGCAGCCGCCGCACCTGCGGCCCAGCAGCCTGAGATCCGCTTCGAGGGTGAGGAGACCCCGGACGAGGAAAACAACTGACTGCCGTTTAACCACATATCCGTACCGCCGCCGGCTTGCCCGGCGGCGGTTTTGCGTTTTGCCGAAATTTTTGCCCGCCGGGGGCGCGTTTGGCGCTTCCGGCGGGGATTTTTTTGTGCAATGCCGGCATATCTTGTGCTGCTGTTTTCCTTTTTCCGGCGAAAAACGCAAAGGCTTGTGGCCGGGAAAACCACAGTCGGATTGACAGAATTGTCGGAAATTGCAAGAAAAAGGCGGGAATTTCTCCTTGCAATTTCCCTGACCTGCCACTATAATGAGGATTACATGTGGGGCGAAGTGGTTTAAAAAGCATCAAAAGCCCACGCATGGGGCGCGAAAGTGCACGATTCCGGAGAAGGGGGGATGCAGCATGACCGGCATCTATCAGCATACGCTCGACGCCAAAGGCCGTCTGTTCATCCCGGCCAAGCTCCGCGAAGAGCTGGGCGATACGTTCTATGTGACGGTCTCGCCCGAGAAGTGCCTGTCGGCTTACAGTCAGGAAAACTGGAAGGGCATCTCCGAGAAAGCCGCCGCCATGTCCAATGTACAGCAGCGCAAGGTGCGTCCGCTGTTTGCGTATGCGGCCCGCTGCGAGCTTGACGGCCAGGGGCGCATCCTCCTGCCGCAGCATCTGCGCGAATTCGCCGGCCTGAGCAAGAGCGTCACCGTGGTCGGCAGCAACAACCACGCGGAATTCTGGGACAGCGCGCGTTGGGATGAGATCTGCCCGCTCGAGGCGCTGCCGGAGAACATCGCCGCCGTGATGGAGGAGCTGGATTTCTGATGGACGCCGGACATATCCCCGTGCTGCTGCACGAATGCATCGAGAACCTGAATATCCGCCCCGACGGCATCTACGTGGACGGCACGCTCGGTATGGGCGGCCACTCCGAGCAGATCGCCGGCCGCCTGACGACCGGAACGCTCATCGGCATCGACCGCGACGAGACGGCGATCGCGCGCGCCGGCGCGCGGCTGGCCCCGTTTGGGGACCGTGTGCAGCTCGTGCACGGCAACTTCCGCGACACGGCCGCCATTCTTGACCGTCTCGGCATCGGCGCCGTGGACGGCATGCTCTTCGACCTCGGCGTTTCCTCGCCGCAGCTCGACGAGACGCAGCGCGGCTTTTCGTATATGCACGACGCGCCGCTCGACATGCGCATGGACGCGACCAGCGGTCTGAGCGCGTGGAACGTCGTCAATGAGTGGCCGGAGGGCGAGCTCAAACGCATTTTGTATGAATACGGCGAGGAGCGCTACGCGCCTCGCATCGCCGGGGCAATCGTACGCGCCCGGGCGCAGCAGCCGATCGCGACCACGCTGGAGCTGGTCGATGTGATCCGCTCGGCCATGCCGGGCGCTGCGCTGCGCGAAAAACAGCATCCCGCCAAGCGCAGCTTTCAGGCGATCCGCATCGCCGTGAACGACGAGCTGGCGGCGGTGCGCGAGATGATGGACACTGCGCCCGATAAGCTCCGCGTCGGCGGGCGGCTGTGTGTCATCAGCTTTCATTCCCTTGAGGACCGGATCGTCAAGACCGGCATCGCCCGGCGGGAGCACGGCTGCACCTGCCCGCGTGAGGCACCGGTGTGCACCTGCGGCTTTGTGCAGACGCTGCGCAGTGTCTCCCGCAAGCCGATCCTGCCCGGCGAGGAAGAACTGGAGTGCAACCCACGCGCCCGCAGCGCGAAACTTCGCGTCGCGGAGCGCATCTGAGAAAGGAACCGACCATGGCATCTCCCGCTTCGAGAAAACGGAATACCGCGCGCATGGACGGCAACGCGGCGTATGACCTGCGCAGCAACGCGGCCGAGGAGTATCTGTACAGTGCGCCTGTAGAACTGCCGCATGCCCCCCGGACGACGGAAGCCGTCGTCCCGGAGTCCGTTCCGACGCCCAAGCAGGCGATCGCCCCACTGGCTGTGCTTGGCTTTGCCATCGCCGCCGTGCTGATCATTGTTTCACTCGTCGCACGCGTGCAGCTCTCGCAGGCGTCGGCGGAGGTCTCGACGCTCGAGGATCAGTACGCCGAGCTGCAGGAGCAGCAGACGCGCCTGCGCATTGACTATGAGAGCGCGTTCAACCTCACGGAGATCGAGGACTACGCCATTCATGAGCTCGGCATGCAGAAGCCGCGCAGCGACCAGCTCTATTACATCAGCAGCAGCGACGCCACGGACACGGCGGTGGTCCTCGACCAGAGCGCGGCCGAGCCGCTGAGTCTGGCCGACCGTCTCGGCGATTTCTTCTCATCCATTTTGGAATATTTTCGATGAGCCAGCCTGTATGATAGAACTATCCCCGCAGGAACAAGGAGACAGACATGGCGAATGAAACTTCCGGGCGCCGGGACAACCGCGTGCCCTTTCGTGCAAGTACCAAAACACCGAATATCATGATGCTCCGCCGCACACGCTTCCTTTTGATTGTGTGCGGCATCCTTGCATTTGCTGTCCTTGGCATCAAGCTGTTCAACGTCATGATCGTACACCATGACGAGTATGAAAAAATGGCAATTGACCAGCAGGTGCGCGAGACGGAGATCACGGCCTCGCGCGGCGCGATCTATGACACGAACGGCAAGATCCTGGCCATGAACGCCTCGGTCGACACGATCTTCATCAGCCCGGCCGAGATTGCCAAGAACAAAGAGGACCCGCAGCTGATCGCACGCGAACTTTCCGAGATCCTCGACGTCGATTATAACAAGATCCTGGCTATGACGAAAAACACCGACCGCTGGTATGAGGTCGTCAAGCGCAAGGTCGAGCCGGACGTATCGGAAAAGGTGCGCGCGTTCAAAAAAGAGAATAAGCTCATCGGCGTCAAGATCGAGCCGGACACGAAGCGCTATTATCCCTACGGCAGCCTCGCCGCGCACGTCATCGGCTTCGTCGGGCAGGACAACGAGGGGCGTTACGGCCTCGAGCAGCGCTATGACAGCTATCTGACCGGCAGCACCGGCCGCATCATCCGCGCGACGGACAACCGCGGCACGGATATGCTCTTTGTCAACTACGAGGATTACTACGACGAGACGAAGGGCAACGACATGAACCTGACCATCGACGCCACCATCCAGTATTATCTCGAAAAGCACCTGCAGCAGGCGGTCGAGGACTACGACGTGCAAAACGGTGCGGCGGCCATCGCCATGGACCCCAACAGCGGTGCCATCCTCGGCATGGTCTCGCTCGGCAACTTTGACCTCAACGATTATCAGAAGGTCAGCGACAAGGATCAGGAGGCCATCGACGCCGAGACCGACCCCGACAAGAAGGCCGAGTTGCTCACTGCCGCGCAGACAAAGCAGTGGCGCAACAAGGCCCTGTCGGACACCTATGAGCCCGGCTCGACGTTCAAGATCATCACGCTGGCCATGGCGCTCGAAGAGGGCGTGGTCAATGAAAACTCGTCGTTTTACTGCGGCGGCAGCACGAACGTGCTCGGCCGTACCGACCCCCTCAAGTGCTGGAAGACGACCGGCCACGGCAGCCAGAACCTCACGCAGGCCATCCAGCACTCGTGCAACGTGGCGCTCGTGCAGATCGGCCAGCTCGTCGGCGCGCGCACGTTCTACAAGTATGCCGAGGCGTTCGGCTTCCTGAACCTGACCAATAACGTGGACAGCAACCTCACGGCCAAGACCGGCATCGACATGTCCGGCGAGAGCGGCAGCATCTGGTGGAGCCAGAACACGTTCTACGATCCGGAGAACCTCTCCCAGCTCGCGGCGGCCTCCTTCGGCCAGACGTTTACGATCACACCGCTGCAGCTTATCACGGCCGTCAGCGCCTGCGTCAACGGCGGCTATCTCATGAAGCCGTACGTCGTCAAGAGCGTCGTCAACAGCGACGGGGAAGCGGTCGTGTCCAATTCGCCGACCGTGGTGCGCCAGGTCGTGAGCGAGCAGACGAGCGCCACCGTGCGCCAGATCCTCGAGCAGGTCGTCGGCGACCCCGTCGACGGCACCGGCAAGAACGCCTACGTTGCCGGCTACCGTATCGGCGGCAAGACCGGCACGTCGGAAAAGGTCGCGCAGGACGCGGCCGGCGGCGCGAAGGAGTACATTGTCTCGTTCATCGGCTTTGCCCCGGCGGACGACCCGCAGATCGTCATCCTTGTGCTGCTTGACACGCCGAGCAACAGCACCGGCATCTACATCAGCGGCGGCCAGATGGCCGCGCCCACCGTCGGCAAAATGATGGCGGATATCCTGCCGTACCTCGGCGTGGAGCCGTCGTACTCCGAGACGGAAAAGACGCACATGGATAAGACCGTGCCGAACGTGACCGGCCTGTCCGTCGAGCAGGCGAAGGCCGCGCTCGCGGAGCTCGGCCTGCAGGCGCGCGTCTACGGCGACGGCGGCACCGTCACGGCGCAGCTGCCGGGCAGCGGCGCGGTCGTGGCCAACGGCAGCACCATCCTGCTCTATGCCGGCAAGGAGCCCTCGGGCGACAAGGAAACCATGCCCGATCTGACCAACCTGAGTTATGAAACGGCCCGCGACCGCATGGCTGCGCTGGGCCTGTATATCAAGACCAACAGCTCCATCACGGACACCGCCTCCCAGAAGATCTCCGGGCAGGCTGTGGCCGCCGGGACCGAGCTCAAACACGGCACGGTCGTGGAGGTCACGCTCGTGACGACCGATTCGGGCATGTTGGGACGATACTGACGAACAACGGAGGTACCCTTTATGAAACTCAAGCGACTGCTGTCCGTTCTGGATGTGTGCGAATGCACCGCCGATCCGGAGCTGGACATCCGGGATATCAGCTTCGACTCGCGCACCACGCAGCCCGGTGACCTGTTCGCCGCCGTCTGCGGGTATGAGTCCGACGGGCACCGATTCATCGGCGCTGCCGTCGAGCGCGGCGCCGCCGTCGTGCTCTGTCAGAAGAAGCCAGAGGTCGATATCCCGTATATCCTCGTGGCTGACAGCCGCCTTGCGCTCTCGCGCATCTGCTGCGAATTTTTCGATAACCCGTCGCGCGAGCTGACCATGATCGGCGTGACCGGCACGAACGGCAAGACCACCGTCACCACGCTTATCAAGCACATGCTCGAGCAGTGCCTGCATACGAAGGTCGGCCTCATCGGCACGAATGCGAACATCATTGGCGATGAGGTGCTGCACACTGAGCACACCACGCCCGACGCCTATGAGCTGCAAAAGCTCCTGCGCCGGATGGCCGATGCCGGCTGCACGCACGCGGTCATGGAGGTGTCGTCCCACTCACTGGTGCTGCACCGTGTGGAGGGCATCCGCTTCCGGGTGGGCATCTTCACGAACCTGTCGCAGGATCATCTGGACTTCCATAAGACCATGGAGGCCTACGCCGAGGCCAAGGCGCTGCTGTTCACGCAGAGCGATGTCGGCATCGTCAATGCTGACGACGAGTGGGCACACGTCATGCTCGAGCGCGCCAAATGCCCGATGCACACCTACTCTGCCAAGCGCAACGACGCCGACCTCGTGGCCAAGGATATCCGCCTGAGCGCGTCCGGCGTGCGCTTCGTCGCCATGCACGGCGATGCGATCGCGCGCATGCGCCTCGGCATCCCCGGCATGTTCTCGGTCTACAATGCGCTGAGCGTCATTGCCTGCGCCTGCGCGCTCGGCATATCGCTCGACGACTGCTCGGCCGCGCTCGACACGGCAAAGCCCGTCAAGGGCCGCGCCGAGGTGCTTGAGACCGACGGAGACTACACCATTCTCATCGACTATGCCGTCACGCCCGACGCCATCGACAACATCCTCACGACGGTGCGCGAGTTCGCGCCCGCGCGGCTCGTATTCCTCTTTGGCTGCGGCGGCGACCGGGACCGCGGCAAGCGCCCGAAGATGGGCCGCATCGCGGGTCAGAAGGCGGACTTTGTCATCGTCACGAGCGACAACCCGCGCACGGAGGATCCGGAGGCGATCATTGCCGACATCCTCCCCGGCCTCAAGGAGACGCGCACGCCCTATGTCGTGCGGCCCGACCGGCGCGAGGCCATCGCCTACGCGATCGAGAACCATTGCCCCGGCGATGTCATCATCCTTTGCGGCAAGGGCCATGAGGATTACCAGATCATCGGCAAGACGAAAGTGCACATGGACGAGCGCGAGATCGTTGCCGAAATACTCGAGAAGAGGAAGAGAGAGAAATGACACTGAAGCTGATATTGGCGTTCGTCATCGCGTTTGCGGTGTCGGCCGTCGTCGGATTTTTCCTGGTCCCGTATCTCAAACGCATCAAGGCGGGCCAGAGCATCAAGGAAAACGGCCCCACGTGGCACATGTCCAAGCAGGGCACGCCCACCATGGGCGGGCTGATGTTCATCGCCGCGATCGCGGTCGTGTGCCTGTCGGTCGGCTTTGAATGCATGGCCGAGGGCGAATACGGCCACCTGTTTTGTCTGGCGTTCGCGCTCGTGTTCGGCGCGATCGGCTTTCTGGACGATTATGAAAAGCTCAAGAAAAAGCAGAACCTCGGCCTGACGGCCGGCAAGAAGCTGCTGCTGCAGCTGGCGGCGGCCGTGGCGTTCATTTTCCTCATGCGCCGCTTCGGCTATGTCGCGCTCGATAGCCTGTACATCCCGTTCTGGAACAAGACGGTGCCGATCTCCGAGCCGCTGTATGTTATCTTTGCGGCCTTCGTCATCGTCGGTACGGTCAACTCCGTGAACCTCACCGACGGTGTGGACGGCCTCGCCGCGAGCACGACGATGCCGGTGTGCATCTTCTTTGCCGTCATCTCCATCCTCTGGGGCGAGCGCTTTTTGTCCCTCGGCGTGTTCGCCTCCGGCATTGCCGGCGGCCTGCTGGGCTTTTTGATCTATAATTTCCACCCAGCGAAGGTGTTCATGGGCGACACGGGTTCGCTCTTTCTCGGCGGCGCGGTCGCAGCGCTGGCCTTTGCCTACGATATGCCGCTCATCCTCGTGACGCTCGGCATCATGTACATCATCGAGGCCCTGTCGGACATTATTCAGGTCGGCTACTTTAAGCTCACGCACGGCAAGCGCGTGTTTAAGATGTCCCCGTTCCACCACCATCTCGAGATGGGCGGCTGGACGGGCCACAAGTGGAAAGAAACGCAGATCGTGGCGCTGTTTGCCGGCGTGACGGTGCTGTTTGCAGTTTTGTCGTTCATCGGCGTGTTCCACCGCTTCGGCGTGTGAGACATGCGCCGCGGTGCAGGGAGGTGCTTGCATGAATATTTCCGATCTGAGACTTCCCGCGCGCCGCTCGGGCGCGGCTGCCGGTCCGCAGCGCGGCAGCTTTGACCTGCCGTTTTTCGTGCTCACGCTGCTGCTGCTGGCGATCGGCGTCATCATGGTGCTCTCGTCGAGCTTTGCCCGCGCCTATGCGCAGGGCAAGTCGCCGACGTATTATTTTGTCCGGCAGGCGGGCTTCGCCGTTGCCGGCGTCGTGGGTATGATCCTGTTTTCCCGCGTGCGCATGGCGACGTACCGCCGCTGGTCGCTGCTGCTTTTGGGCGTGAGTATTTTCCTGCTCGCCATCGTCTGGATCCCGCACATCGGTGTGGTCGGCGGCGGCGCGCGCCGGTGGCTGAGTCTCGGCTTTACGACATTTCAGCCGTCGGAGATCGCAAAGATCGCGGTCGTGCTGTTTTTCTCGAGCATGATCTGCACATACAAAGACCAGATGCAGACGATCCGCTACGGCGTTGTGCCGTTCATGGTCATCACCGGCGGCATCGTCATCCTGCTCATGCTCGAGCCGCATCTGTCGGCGTCGATCATCATCATGGCGCTGGCGATCGTGATGATGTTTGTCGGCGGCATCAAGCTCTCGTACCTGCTCATCGGCATGGGCGGCGCGGGTGCGCTGCTGCTGATCGCGGGCAAGTTCGTGCCCTATGTGCACAAGCGCATCGTGTCGTGGCGCGACCCGTTTGCCGATACGAGCGCTGCCGGCTATCAGATCGTGCAGTCGCTGTATTCCATCGGCTCGGGCGGCTTTCTCGGCCTCGGCCTCGGCCAGAGCCGGCAGAAGTACCTCTATCTGCCCGAGGAGCACAATGACTACATTTTTTCCATCGTCTGCGAGGAACTCGGCTATGTCGGCGCCATCGCAATCCTGATCCTGTTTGCGCTGCTCATCTGCCGCGGCTACTGGATCGCCGCGCACTCGCCTGACCGCTACAGCTTCCTCGTCGGCGTCGGCATCACGACGCTGCTGTCGATCCAGGTGTTTTTGAACATCGCGGTCGTCACGAATCTCATCCCTTGTACGGGCATCTCGCTGCCGTTTTTCAGCTATGGCGGCACGGCGCTGCTCATGCAGCTCGGTGAAATGGGCATTATTCTAAGCATATCGCGCGACATTCCAACGAAAAAAGCGCGCTAGCACCTGATTTTGTAAAGCATATCCGGCAGCCCGCGGCGGCCTTCGGCGCGGACTGCCAGATTTCCGCTTTTTTGATCCTGGGAGGCATTGCTATGAACTTTCTCTTTACCTGCGGCGGCACCGCAGGCCACATCAACCCCGCGCTCGCGGTCGCGGGCATCCTGCGCGACCGGATGCCCGACTGCGGCATCCTCTTCGTCGGCGCCAACGGCAAGATGGAGACGGACCTCGTCCCGCGCGCGGGCTACGACATCGTGACCGTGGAGGTCACGAACATCCACCGCAGCCTCAAGCCATCGGAGATCGCGTATAACTTCCGCTCGCTGCACAATGCGCGGCAGGCGACGAAAGACGCGCGCAAGATCATCGAGGACTTCAAGCCCGACATCGCCATCGGCACCGGCGGCTATGTCTGCTACCCCGTGCTCAAGGCAGCGGCGCAGCTTGGTATCCCGACCATCGTGCATGAATCCAACGCCGTGCCCGGCCTGACGACGAAGATGCTTGCCGGCGCGGTCGACCGCATTCTCGTCGGCTTCGAGGAGAGCAAGCAGCACTACAGCGAGCAGGAAAAGGTCGTCGTCACCGGCACGCCGGTGCGCGGCGCGTTCACGGCCTGCTCCAAGGCGGAGGCCAAGCGCCAGCTCGGGCTCGACCCGGACAAGCCGCTGGTCGTGTCGGTCTGGGGCTCGCTCGGCGCATCGTACATGAACGAGGTCATGACGGCGTTCATCACGCGCGCCGCCGTCACGGACGCACCGTTTGCGCTCATCCATTCGGCCGGGCGCAACGGCTATGAGAAGATGCACACGGCCCTGCTCGAAAAGTGCCCGGCTGATCTCGCCGTGCACGGCATGGACGTGCGGCCGTATATTTACGACATGCCGCTCGTGATGGATGCGGCCGACCTCGTGCTCTGCCGCGCGGGCGCGTCCACGCTCGCGGAGCTCACGTGCATCGGCAAGCCCGCGATCCTCATCCCGTCGCCGAACGTCACGAACAACCACCAGGAACGAAACGCGCGCGTGCTCGAGCACGCCGGCGGGGCCAAGGTGCTGCTCGAGGGCGCGTTCACGGCGGATGATCTGTATAACCTCGTCAGCGACCTGCTTTCGGACCCCGCGCAGCTTGCGCAGATGGCGGAGAACATGCGCGCCGCCGGCACTGCCGACGCTGCCGAGCGCATTGCCGATCTGGTGCTGAAGCTGGCCGACCGGCACGGAAAATGACAATCTCGCGTTTCTCTGCATAGGATGGCATGAATTTGCTGTGCGGAGGAAAGATTATGAGCATATGGCACATTTACGGCGGAAACAGACTGACCGGGAGCACCCGGGTGCAGGGTGCCAAGAATGCGGTGCTGCCGATCATGGCGGCATCCGTACTCGCCGGCAGTGAGACGGTTCTGCACAACGTGCCCGACCTGAAGGACGTGACGATCACGCTGCGCATCCTGCGCCATCTCGGCTGCACGGCGGAGCGCGACGGGGACACGGTGCGCATCGATTCCCGCGGCATGAACCGCAACTTTATCCCGCACGATCTCATGCGGGAGCTGCGCTCTTCGGTCATTTTTCTCGGCGCGATCCTTGCGCGCTTCGGGACGGCGAGCCTGTCCATGCCGGGCGGGTGCGAGCTTGGCCCGCGGCCTGTGAATCTGCACCTTGACGCACTGCGTGCGCTCGGCGCGGAGGTCACGGAGCGCGGCGGGGACATCGTCTGCAGCGCGCACGAGCTGAAGGGGCGGCGCATCCTGCTGCCGTTTCCGAGCGTCGGCGCAACGGAAAACGCCATGCTGGCCGCCTGCGCGGCGGTGGGGGAGACGGTCATCTGCAACGCTGCGCGCGAGCCGGAGATCCTCGACCTGCAGTGCTACCTGCGCAAGCTGGGTACGGATATTTCCGGCGCCGGCACGTCGACGGTCACGGTCAGCGGTTTCCGGCCGCAGCCGTTTGTAGAGCACACGATCATGCCGGACCGCATCGTTGCGGCGACGATTCTGTGCGCCGGAGCCGCCTGCGGCGGCGATGTGGAGCTGCAGGGCGTCGACCCGGACCACTTTTTGACCGTTCTGGACTCGCTTTCCGAGGCGGGGTGTGCTATAATCAAAACGGCGTCCACCGTGCGCCTGACATCGACCGGGCGGCTCACGGCGCCGCGGCCGGTCGTCACGCAGCCATATCCGGGCTTTCCCACGGATGCGCAGCCGCCGCTCATGGCGGCCTGCCTGAAGGCGAAGGGCACCACGGTGTTCACCGAAAACATCTTTACCAACCGTTATCGTCATGCCGAGGAGTTCCGGCGCCTGGGCGCGGCCGTCAGCATCGAGGGGCGCGTGGCGTATGTCACCGGCGTCGACCGGCTCACCGGCGCGCCGCTCACGTCGAGCGACCTGCGCGGCGGCGCGGCCATGATCGTGGCCGGCCTCTCCGCCGAGGGCGAGACCGAGATCCTCGACAACGGCTATATCAACCGCGGCTATGACCGCTTCGATGCGTGCCTGTCGGCGCTTGGGGCCGACGTGCGCTGCGTGGCGCCGCAGTGAAAGGAATCACCTGCCTATGAAACAATCGAAGCAGCCCGGGCCGCGCCGCGCGCGCCGACCCCGCCGCCCGTCCGGCGGCCGGGGCAGGTCGCTGCTGCAGCCGCTGATCTTTCTGCTGATTTGCGCGGCGCTCGTCCTGGGCATGAGCGTATTTTTCCGTGTCGCCAAGGTCGAGGTGGTGGGCAACTCCATCTACACGGCCGATGAGGTCGTCGAGGCCTCTGGTATCGGCACGGGCGACAATCTGTTTTTCATCAACCGCTTCTCGGCTGCCAGCCGTATCTTCAGCAAGCTGCCGTATGTGGACAAAGCGAAGGTCACGCGCGCGCTGCCCAACCGTGTCACGATCACGATCCAGGAGAGCAGCGCCATGGCTTACGTCCAGGCGGACGACGGCTACTGGGTCGTGGACCAGAACTGCAAGCTGCTCAAGTCCGTCACGGAGAGCGAGCTGACCGGTCTTGCCCGGGTCGACGGCATCACGCCGGTCGAACCGAAGGTCGGCGAGGTGCTCAATGCCGGCGAGGCCGACGCGCCGAAGGTCACGTATCTGGCGGCGATCCTCGGCCAGCTGCTCACGCGCGACATGGCGTCCAAGGTCACGGTCATCGACCTGTCGGATGCGTCCAACCCCGGCTTTACCTATGACGGGCGGTTCACGGTGCGCCTCGGCGCGAATGAAAATGTCGAGTACAAATTCGGCATGCTGCAGAGCGCGGTCTCCCAGCTCACGGACAGCGACGCCGGCACCATCGACCTGTCGATCGACAAACGCGCGCATTTCAGCCCCGGCTGATTGTTCACAAAAAAAGATTGACCTGATAAGGAAAACGATATAAAATGGGAAAGAATAAGAACAAACAGAAGCGAAACCCGCCAAAAAACGGCTCTCAGAGCGCGCACGCGCCGGCTGCCGATACAAATAGAAACAACAGGGAGGAACCGAATATGTCCTTTGCTACCGAGTCCGGTCCGGAAAATGTCGTCACCATCAAAGTCGTTGGCGTCGGCGGGGCCGGCAACAACGTCGTAAACCGCATGGTTAAGTCCGGCACTCAGGGAATTGAGTACGTGGCTGTCAATACAGATAAGCAGGCTCTGGCCGTCTCCAGCGCGGATCAGAAGATCCAGATCGGCGAGAAGCTGACCCATGGTCAGGGCGCCGGCAGCGATCCCGACGTCGGCAAGCGCAGCGCCGAGGAGAGCCGCAACAACATCGCCAAGAGTCTGGAGAATGCGGACATGGTCTTCATCACCGCCGGTATGGGCGGCGGCACCGGCACGGGCGCGGCGCCCACGATCGCGGACATCGCCCGCGAGGCCGGCATCCTGACCGTCGGCGTCGTCACCAAGCCCTTCAAGTTTGAGGGCAAGCGCCGCATGGATCAGGCCATGGTCGGTATCAACGAGCTGCTGGGCAAGGTCGACTCCCTGCTCATCATCCCGAACGACCGGCTGAAGTTCGCCACCGACCAGAAGGTCACGCTGGCCAACGCTTTCGAGATCGCGGATGATGTCCTGCGTCAGGCCGTCGTGAGCATCTCGGACCTCATTAAGAACACCGGCTTCATCAACCTCGACTTTGCGGACGTCACCTGCGTCATGAAGGACGCCGGCTTCGCCCACATGGGCGTTGGCCGCGCCGCCGGCAAGGGCAAGGCGGAGGACGCCGCCCGCATGGCCGTGGCGAGCCCGCTCATGGAGACGTCTATCAACGGCGCGCGCGGCGTGCTCATCAACATCACCGGCTCCGAGGATATGGGCCTGGAGGATGTCGAGACGGCTGCAAACCTCGTTCAGGAGGCTGCGCACCCGGACGCCAACATCATCTTCGGCGCGAGCTTCGATCCCTCGCTCGACGACGAGATCCGCGTGTCCGTCATCGCCACCGGCTTCGACGAGCCGGGCAAGGCGCAGGCCGAGCAGACCGCCGCTCCGGCGCAGGCTCCCGCCGCCGGTCTCTACACGGCCGCTTCCACCGCTGCCAAGGCTGCCGCTCCGGCTGCCCCGGCCGCTCCGGTGACACCGGCCCCGGCCGCTGCCCCGGCTGCGGACGCGGCCGCTCCCGCGGAGGAAGACCCGTTTGACAGCATCTTTAAGATCTTCAATTCCAAGTAATTCGACATTTTTTGACGCAAACCGCCTTCGCTCCCGTGAAGGCGGTTTTTGCATTCCACCGGAGGAGGCAGCCGCTTGAAAAACTGGCGCATTACCCGAGTCCTGATGTCCATGGCGGACACGTTTCTCGCCCGGCGCGTGACGCGCTCGGCGGCCGAGCTCGCCTACTACATGGTCATGGCGCTGTTCCCGGCCATTATCTGCATGTACGACCTGCTCGCGCTCATCCTGCGCGATCCGACTGCCGTGCTGCGCATCGTCGAGACGCTTGTGCTCCCGCGCGAGACGCAGACGCTCGTGTCGGAGTTTCTGACCTACGTGTCCGGCAATACGAGCGAGGTCATGTTCTTTGCCGCCCTGCTGGTCATGATCACGAGCGCGTCGGCCGCTTTCCGCGCCATGGCCGCCATCGTCGGCGAGATCCACGGCGCCAAGCGCTTCGGCATTGTGCGCAGTACGATCGTGAGCGTGATTTTTTCCGTGGCGTTTCTGCTGGTACTGTACCTGTGCATCCTGCTCATGCTGACCGGCAAGCATTTCCTGCTCTGGCTCGATGCGCTGCTGCCGCATGTGAGCATCGTCTGGTCGTGGACGTGGCTGCGGTTTTTGATCCTGTTTGCCATCCTGCTGATGATGATCCTCATCCTCTACCGGCTCACAACGCCGCGCCGGCCGCAGCACCGGGTGCTCCCGGGGGCGGTGTTTTCCGCCGTGGCGATCGTGTGCATGAGTATCCTGCTGTCGTGGCTGATCGGCCGCAGCACAAAATATTCACTTGTGTATGGATCTCTCGCCTCGGTCGTGATCCTGCTGTTCTGGTTCCAGGCGTTCGGATTGCTGCTCATTTTGGGCGTGGTGCTCAATCACGCACTTGAGGCAACGGCGCCGCCGGATACGGAGACGTAAATTCTGCGCAAATGGACGCAAATTGTGGTAAATCGCTTTACAAACCGGTTTTTTTCACGTAAACTGATTCGTTAAGAAGAACGCGCGGCCGGGAAACGAATTTTTTGAGAAGAAAGTTTGCGGAAAATTGTTTTTTATGCATTAAATTTTGTTTTCAGGCATTATTCTCATGTGGGGTAATCAAATATGCGAAATGACGACAAGCACGCCTCCGGTGTATGTGCGGCCGATGGCCGACCGCCGGATGATGCGCTCATCCTGCGCATCGCGCGGGGTGACACCGCTGCGCTGGAAACGCTGTATCGCCAGACGTCCGCTTCCATTTACGGCTTTGCGCTGTCTATCCTTCGGGATCCGACGGCGGCCGAGGATGTGATGCAGGACACGTTTGTGAGCGTGATGCAGTCGGCACCGGGCTATCAGCCGTCGGGCAAACCGATGGCGTGGCTGCTGACGATCGCGCGCAACCTGGCGTTGATGCGCCTGCGCAAGGCGGAAAACAAGAACCTGTCTTTTGATGAGCTGTTTCATGTGGAAGATACGCATGATGCCTATCAGGTGACAGAGAATCATATGGTGCTTGAGAAAGTGTTGCATACGCTCACAGACAGCGAGCGGCAGATCGTGATGCTGCATGCGCTGTCCGGGCTCAAGCACAGAGAAGTTGCTGACCTGCTGGGGATCCCGCAGGCAACAGCCATTTCTCGCTATAACCGTGCGCTTGGAAAGCTGCGCAATTCGATGGGAGGTGACGATCTTGACCGATAAGGAATTGCTGGAACAGCTGCGGACCGAGGTCGTTGCCGAGACGCCGGATTGCTGGAGCGCCATCTTGGCGCGTGTGCAGGCCCCGGCGCAGCAGCCGGAGGAGGAGAAGATCGTCCCGATGCCGGAGCGCGGACGTCGCCGCGGCGCGTGGAAGCGCTGGGTCGCGGCGGCGGCGGTGTTCTTCCTGGCCGTGCTCGGCGGTGGACTGTATGCCACGCAGGTGCCCGGCGGCGTCGCTACGCTCGATGCCAACCCCAGCATCGAGCTGACGGTCAACAAGTTCGGCCGCGTCCTGTCTGCACGCGCGTGCAACCCGGACGCCCAGTTCGTACTCGACGATCTGGAACTGCGCAATCAGTCCCTGCAGACGGCGGCGGACGAGATCGTCGCCGCAATGCAGACAGATGGCTATCTATCGGCAGATACGAACTCCGTCCTCGTGACGGTCGAGGCCGGCAAGGGCGATGCGCGTCTGCGCGACCGGCTGGCTGCGGCCGTGGAAAGCGCCCAGACGGATTGCGGCATGGATCCTGCGGTCCTTGCTCAGGTGCTGGAGGTGGATCCGGAGCTGGAGGCTTATGCCTCTGCCGCGGGTGTCAGCGCCGGCAAGGCGATGCTGATCCGGCAGATCAGCGACCAGGTGCAGGACCTTTCCGGCGAGGAGTTGGTCAGCCTGCCGATCAACGATCTGAACATTCTGGCGGCCTCCAATGACGTGGCGTTTGCCGGCATGGAGTCGATCGGTGCTGCCAGCACCGGCGCCTACATTCCGTATAACGAGGCGCTGCAGGCGGCGCTCGAGCGCTGCGGCCTGACTGCGGACGATGTCACGCAGGCCAGTATGCGCTTCACGCTCATCGACGGGGAAATGGTCATGGAGTTCGCACTCTCGGATGGCGAGCGGAACTATGTGTGCAGTGTCGATGCCGAGACGGCGGAGGTCTGCCGCCTGACGGGGGACGAGCCGAAGCAGCCGGAGGAAACGGAGATCATCCCGGCGCCGCCGACGGTTCAGCCCGATCCGAACTTGCCTGTGACGCCGACGCCCACCCCGACGCCCACCCCGACGCCCACCCCCACTCCGACGCCGACGCCGATGCCCACCCCGACACCGACGCCCACTCCGACGCCCACCCCGACGCCGACGCCTACCCCGACACCGACACCGACGCCCACTCCGACGCCGACCCCGCCTGCGGGCCCGGTCACACAGGAGCAGGCGCTGAAGATCGCCATTGCGGCGGCCGGCATCTCGGAGCGCGATCTTGCCGCGTGGGATGTCCAGCTCGACGAGAGCGGTGCGCAGCCGGTTTACCGCGTGACGCTCACGACGGTGTACTACTTCCACCCGCATTATGTCGTGATCGTCGATCAGCAGACTGGCGCGGTCCTCTCGGTAGACAAAACGTAACCTTGTAATTACGCAAAAGGACGCCCGTTCGGGCGTCCTTTGTGATAGAAAGCAGAAAAAACGCATCCCCCCGCCGGATAAGCGGAGGGATGCGCTGCTATGCGTCAATTCATGAATTTTTCGATCGCCTGATTCAGCTCATCAATGGCCTGCTGGTCACCGGTCTCCACGGCGTCGGCCAGGCAGTGGTCGATGTGGTCTTTCAGGATGATCTTTGCGGTGTTATTGAGCGCCGAGCGCACGGCCGCAAGCTGGATGAGCACCTCAGCGCAGTCGCGTCCGTCCTCTACCATGCGCTTGACCGACTCCAGGTGGCCGATCGCGCGGGCCAGGCGATTGATGACCGCCTTGGTCTGCGTGTGGGTGTGCGGGTGCGCGTGTGTGTGCCCCTCGCCGCTGTGGCAGTGGGTGATGACGTTGCCGTTTTCGTCCACGTGCGTGTGCACCAGCGTGTTGTGATCCTGTTCCGCCATGGTATCATCTCCTGTCATTTCGCCGCAATTTTACCGTGTTTCGCGCCCTTTGTCAATGCAAACACGGCTGCGGGCGGTCAATAACCGTCGGCCTGCAGTGCGGCACGCAGCTTTTCAATGGCCTTTTTCTCGATGCGTGAAACATACGACCGGCTGATGCCGCAGCGCTGTGCGGTCTCGCGCTGCGTCATTGCCTCGCCGCCGCCGATGGCGTAGCGCAGGCGGATGATCTCCGCCTCGCGTGCATCGAGCACATTGTCGATGCAGCGCTGCAGCTCCAGACTGACCTCGTCCGCCTGGAGCTGTTCGTCCATGTCGTCGTCCTCGGACAGAATGTCGATCAGCGACAGGCTGTTGCCGTCGCCGTCCGTGTCGAGCACGTCCGAGAGCAGCATTTCCGATGCGTTCTTGCGCGTGCTGCGAAAATACATCAGGATCTCGTTTTCGGCGCATTTGCTGGCATATGTCGCCAGCCGCACGCCTTTGTCGGGCCGGTAGGTGTTGATGCCCTTAATGAGCCCGATCGTACCGATGGAGATCAGGTCGTCCGTGTCGTCATAGTGCGTGTAGTATTTTTTGATGATGTGCGCCACCAGCCGCAGGTTGCGTTCAATGAGCACGTTGCGCGCCTCCAGGTCGCCCTGCAGCCAGGCGTCGAGATATTTGCGCTCCTCGGCCTCGCTCAGCGGGCGCGGGAAGGAGCCGCCAGGGGTCAGGCGCAGCATCAGAAATGCACTGCTCATCATCAGCATCAGGGTACTGTACAGCATTTTCAGCCCTCCGTTTCTGCCTGAGGCTATTCTATTCGGCGGCTGCAAGTACACTTGCCTGTCACACAATTTTTTGGATATGCGCAAATATTACGCAACGTTGTGTTGACTATTGAATAAAAAATGACGGCTAGACCGAGAAAATTACACGTTATACTTGACAAAATCACCAAAAAGCGTTAATCTTTGAACAGAAGGCCATTCCAGATTGAAAAATGGCCGGTGTGCTCAAAATTGAAAGGAGAACATATCATGGATTACAAAACGCTGAGTGTTAAGACGTTTATCGAGGACATGAACGGCAAAGAGGTCATGATGAAGACGGTTCCGTCTCTGACCAAGTATCCCCTGAAGCTCTTCTACAAGAAGACCGTCGGCGACATCGTCGATCTCGTTCGCAGCAAGAAGCTCGTTCCGGAAGATGCCATCCAGGCTTTTATCAAGGACGTCGAGGCGCTCTAAGTTATCTCATATGCAACAGATCCCCTGCCGGGCGGCAGGGGATCGTTTTTTTTGCCCGTTTTGGTTTACATAACTTTTGACTTGCACAAAAAACGAAAAAGCGGATTGACAATTTGTTTGACTGGTGGTACAAAGTAAGAAAAGTAATACGATTCTTACAGGAGGCGGATCACATGGAATCCATGCAGGACAAATTCATGACCACGGTGCGCATCGGCCCGAAGGGGCAGATCGTGATCCCGAAGGAGGTGCGCGCGATGTTCGGCCTCGAGCCGGGGGATTCGCTCATCCTGCTGGCGGACCGTGAGCGCGGTATCGCGCTGCAGAGCAGCAGCTACTATGATTCTTTCGTGCGCGCGGTATTCGATCAGGGTGCGAAAGCGGCGGCGCCCGGCGTGCCCGAGGCGGAGACGCAGGTGTTTGCCTCCGCGCTGGAGCAGGAGCTGAAAAGGAGGGACGGCGAGTGAACATTCTGGAAGTGGAGGGCCTGTGCAAGACTTATCCGGCGTTTGAGCTGCGCGACGTGTCGTTCGCGGTGGCGCCGGGGACCATCATGGGCTTCATCGGCCGCAACGGCGCCGGCAAGAGCACGACCATCAAGGCCATGCTCAACCTCGTGCATCCGGACAGCGGCCGCGTGACCATGTTCGGCCAGGATTTTTACGCCAATGAGCCTGCCTGCAAGCAGCAGCTCGGCGTGGTGCTCGGCGGCGTGGACTTTTACCCGAATAAAAAGCTGCGCAGCATCACGAACGTGACGCGCACGTTTTACGACCGCTGGGACGAGAACCAATACCGGCACTACCTGCAGCTGTTCGCGCTCGACGAGACGAAGAAGGTTTCGCAGCTCTCGTCCGGCATGCGCGTGAAGTACATGCTCGCGCTCGCGCTCTCGCACGATGCGCGCCTGCTCATCCTCGACGAGCCGACGAGCGGGCTTGACCCCGTGTCGCGCGACGAGCTCATGGAACTGTTTCGCGGTGTGGTCAAAAGCGGCGAGCGCAGCATCCTGTTTTCGACGCACATCACGTCCGATCTCGAAAAGTGCACCTCACACATCACGATGATCAAAGACGGGCAGATCCTGTGCAGCGACACGCGCGACGGTTTCCTCGCGCGCTACCGCGCGCAGTTCGGCGACGGGCAGATGTCGCTCGAGGATATTCTTGTGCGCGTGGAAAGGAGAAGCTATGACAGCGAAGATTTTCTCTAAGGACCTGCGCCTCGCGGCGCACCCGATGATGTACGTGTTCGCGCTCTTCGGTGTCATGCTCATCATCCCGAACTATCCGTACACAGTCGTGTTTTTCTACGGCCTGCTTGGCATTTTCTTCACGTTCCTCAACGGCCGTGAGAATAAGGACGTCTATTACTGCGCCGTGCTGCCGGTCACGAAGCGCGACCAGGTGCGCGCCCGCGCCTGGCTCGTCGTGGCGGTGGAGCTGGCGGAGCTCGTGATCGCAATCCCGTTCGCGTTCCTCTCCGCGCGCATCAACCCCAACGGCACGAACCTCGCCGGCATCGATGCAAACGTTGCGCTCTTCGGCTGTGTGCTGCTAATCTACGGCGTGTTCAACGTCGTGTTCCTGCCCGTATTTTATAAGACGGCCATCCGCGCCGGGCGGGCGTTTCTGCTCGCGGTCATCCCGATGACGGTGCTCATGGTGCTCGTCGAGGCGCTGTCCCATTTCCCGGTCGTCGGGCCGTATCTGGATGCGACCGACGCGGCCGGACAGGTGCGGCAGCTGCCGGTGCTGGCCGTGGGGCTGGCGGCGTTTGCGCTGCTGTCGTGGCTGGCGTACCGGAAGGCGGCCAAAAACTACGAGCGGGTCGATCTGTGACGGGGACTTGCCGGAACGCGAAAAATATGTTATCCTGAAAAGCAGCTCACACGAGCTGCTTTTCATTTTTGTCCGGGAGGGATCTGCATGAAGAACAAACGTCTCTGGCTGTCGGTGGCGCTGACGGTTCTGGTCGTCGTGTGCGCCATGCTCATCCTCTCGCGCGTCAATGAGGCGCGCAGCAACGCCGCGCCCGCTGCGCCGACGGATCTCATCCTCCCGCCGGACATCCAGACGACGGCGAAGCCGGATACCAAGAAGTACGACGACCTGCCGGATGTGGATATTTCCTCCTGGGAGTATCTCATCGCGAGTCAGGCGCATAATATCAGCGACTATGTTCCGGACGTGAGCAAGATCAGCGGTTCGCAGTCCACGTTCGATTCCCGCGCCGTCGATGCGCTCAACGCGCTGCTCAAGGCGGCAAAGGACGCCGGCTGGAGCCCGTATATCTACTGCGCCTACCGCCCGTACCTCACGCAGAAGCAGCAGTACGAGGATCAGGTCAGCGAAAACATGCGCAAGGGCGATACCCGCGACGAGGCAGAGACCGCTGCCGCGCGCGTCGCCGCGCCCCCCGGCACGAGCGACCATCAGACCGGCCTCGGCGCGGACATCGTCGACCAGTACTACTCCTCGCTGAGTGTGGACACGGTCAACGCGCGCTTTCTGAGCTGGCTTGCCGACAACTGCGCGGACTACGGCTTCGTCATCCGCTATCCGTCGGACAAGGTCAGCATCACCGGACGCAACGAGCCATGGCACGTGCGCTATGTCGGCGATGCGGCGGCGCGGTTCATGACCGAGCACAACCTCTGCCTGGAGGAATTCGTGGCGCTGTACCAGTAAGTGTTCGCCAGCGCAAAAAAAGGCTTGCATTGTCTGGCGCGGGATGGTATGATATTGCCGTACGAAGGAAGCAGGATCTGACAGAGTGGGCACCCGCCCACTCTTTTTCTTGAGGTCTTTCAAAGTGTCAGAAAATGGAATGGTGATCTATGAGTAAATTGACAGACGCCGTCCTGGCGCTGGCCGAGCCTGTGGCCGCGCAGCAGGGGTGCGAGATCTGGGACGTGGAGTACGTCAAGGAAGCGGGCAGCCGCTACCTGCGTGTGTATATCGACAAGCCGGACGGCGTGTCGATCCAGGACTGTGAGGATTTCAGCCGCGCGCTCGATCCGATCCTCGACGAGGCCGACCCCATTCCCGACAGCTATATTTTCGAGGTGTCGTCCGCAGGGGCGGAGCGGCAGCTCAAGCGCCCGGGTGATTTCGCGCGCTTTCTCGGCACGCAGGTCGAGGTGCGGCTCTACCAGCCGGTCGACGGCAGCAAGGTGCACATCGGCACGCTCGAGCAGTACGACAACGGGGACGTGACCGTCTCGGACGGCAAGACCCGCCGTGTCTTTCAAAAATCCGCCATCGCACAGGTGCGTCTGCACCTGACCATATAAGGAAAGGGAATTCGACCATGAACGCAGAATTTTTTGACGCAGTTGCAGATATCGAGAAAGAAAAAGGTATTCCGCGCGAATATATGTATGAGAAGATCCGTCAGGCCATGCTGACGGCGTTCCGCAAGGACACGCCCGACTGCGAGGATAACGTGGAGGTCATTCTCGACGAGGACAAAAAGAAGATCGAGATGGTCGTCAAGAAGACGGTCGTCGCGCGCGTCATCGACCCGTATGTCGAGATCAGCGAGGAGGCGGCGCACCGCGTCAGCAAGCGCGCCAAGATCGGCGACGTGGTCAGCGTCCCGGTCGAGACCAAGCAGTTCGGCCGCATCGCGGCGCAGGCGGCCAAGCAGGTCATCATTCAGGGCATTCGCGAGGCGGAGCGCGGCATGATCTATGAAGAATTCAATTCCAAGGAGCATGAGATCCTCACCGGCGTCGTCAATAAGATCGACCCGCGCACCGGCTGCGCGTTTTTGAAGATCAGCTCCAACTCGGACTATACCGAGGCCATGCTCGCCCCGGCGGAGTGCATCCGCGGCGAGGTGCTGCATGAGGGCGACCGCATCAAGGTCTATGTGGTCGAGGTACGCAACAGCACGCGCGGCCCGCAGGTGCTCATCAGCCGGACGCATCCGGGCCTGGTCAAGCGCCTGTTCGAGCTCGAGGTGCCGGAGATCTTCGACGGCACGGTCGAGATCAAGTCCATCGCCCGCGAGGCCGGCAGCCGCACGAAGATGGCCGTCTGGGCGGAGGATCCGGTCATCGACCCGATCGGTGCGTGCGTCGGCCCGAAGGGCGGCCGTGTCGCGAGTGTCGTCAACGAGCTCGGCGGCGAGAAGATCGACATCGTCAAGTACAGTGAGGTGCCGGAGGAATTCATCGCGGCCGCGCTGGCACCGTCCGAGGTGCTGGAAGTGACGCTGCTCGACGAGGGCAAGAGCTGCCGCGTCATCGTGCCGGATAACCAGCTGTCGCTCGCCATCGGCAAGGAGGGGCAGAATGCCCGCTTGGCCGCAAAGCTCACCGGCTATAAGATCGACATCAAGCCCGAGAGCGAGGCATAAACCGAAAGGAGGCAGTCACCCATGCCCAAGTCCATACCCCAGCGGCAGTGCGTCGGCTGCCGTGTAAAGAAGCCAAAGCCGGAGCTCATCCGGGTGGTGCGCGCGCCAGACGGGGCCATCTCGCTCGATGCGCGCGGCAAGGCGGCAGGCCGCGGCGCGTATCTGTGCCCGAGCCCCGCGTGCCTGAAAAAGGCGCAGAAGAACCGCGCGCTCGAGCGCGCGTTCGACGTGCCCATCCCGACGGAGCTCTATGAGCAGCTCGCAGCGGAACTGGAGGTGCTCGGCGACGGATAAAGCAGCCAACTATCTCGGCCTCATGCGCAAGGCCGGGCGCATCGCGCTCGGGGAGCATGACGCCGGAGCGGCGGCGCGCGCCGGAAAGGCGTGCCTGCTGCTGCTGGCGCAGGACGCATCGGACAATGCGCGCAAGCGCGCCGAGGGCTTTGCCCATGCGGCGCAGGCGCCGCTGCTGCGCCTGCCGTACACGAAGCAGGCGCTGTCCGACCGGCTCGGCAAGACCGTCTGCGCCATCGCGGCGGTCACCGATCCGGGTCTGGCGAAGGCCTTTGTGTCTGCGCTGGCGCAGGCGAATCCGGAGCAATACAGCAACACGGCGGCAGAGCTTGCCGCACAGACGAGAACAGACACGGGCACGGCGCAGACAAGCGGCGGGCGCAATGGCAAGAGGAGGAAACGAGTATGAGCGGATTGATTAAATACAGAGTGCATGAGGTGGCGAAGGATTTCAACATGACCTCGAAGGAGATCACGCAGATCCTGACGGATTATGCCACCACTCCGAAAAATCATATGCAGGTGCTGGAGGACGACGAGCTCAACGACATCTTTGAGTATCTTACACAGCACCATCAGGCGGCCAGCCTGGAGGAGCTCTACAAAGTTCCGGACCAGCCGAAGGCCAAGCCGCAGGCGGCCCCGGCCGTGCAGGCCAATGCGCCGAAAGCCGGCGCCGCGCCTGCAAAGCAGCCGCAGCAGACTGCCCAGCCGCAGCCGCAGCAGCCGAAGCCCAGGAAGGACGACAAGCCGCACCAGCCGCGTCAGGTGGCCGAGCGCCGCGTCGTCGATACCCGCGGTGCGACGACAAACCTGTCCAAGTACGACCAGCGCCTGGATGATCTCGTGCCCGAGCGCGCGCAGAACAAGCGCGGCGGCAAGCAGAAGATCCAGAACCGCAACCGTCAGCGCCCGCAAAATCCCGCCGCCGGTGCCAAGCGCCGTCAGGAGGAGCGCGACAAGATGCAGAAGCTGCAGCTCGAGATCGCGAAAAAGCAGCAGCTCAAGGTGCAGATCCCGGACACGATCTCTGTCGGCGAGCTTGCCTCCCGCATGAAGAAGACCGGCGCGGAAGTCGTGCGCCGTCTTGTGAAGATGGGCGTCATGGCGTCGCTGTCCGATACCATTGATTACGATACCGCCGCGCTCGTGGCTATGGAGCTCGGCTGCAAGGTCGAGCACGAGGTCATCGTGACGGTCGAAGAGCGCCTGATCGACGACCGCGAGGACAGCGAGGACGAACTCGTTCCGCGCGCCCCGGTCGTGGTGGTCATGGGCCACGTCGACCACGGCAAGACCAGCCTGCTCGACCGTATCCGCCGCACGAACGTCGCGGCCGGTGAGGCCGGCGGCATCACGCAGCACATCGGCGCTTACCGCGTCATGGTCGACGGCAAGCCTGTCACCTTCCTCGACACGCCGGGCCATGAGGCATTCACGTCCATGCGCGCCCGCGGCGCCATGGTCACGGATATCGCCATCCTCGTCGTCGCGGCCGACGACGGCATCATGCCGCAGACGGTCGAGTCGATCAACCATGCCAAAGCTGCCGGTGTCCCGCTGGTCGTGGCCATCAACAAGATGGACGTCCACGGCGCAAACCCTGACCGCATCAAGCAGCAGCTCACGGAGTACGGCCTCGTGCCTGAAGAGTGGGGCGGCGAGACGATCGTCTGCCCGATCTCGGCCAAGACCGGCGAGGGCGTGGACGCGCTGCTCGAAAACCTTGTCCTGCTCGCTGAAATTCTGGAGCTCAAGGCCAATCCCAACCGCGCCGCCCGCGGCACGGTCATCGAGGCCCGCATGGATAAGGGCCGCGGCCCGATCATGACCGTGCTCGTGCAGAACGGCACGCTCAATCAGGGCGATATCATCATCGCCGGCACGGCCGTCGGCCGTGTGCGCACAATGACCAACGATAAGGGTCAGCGCGTGACGAAGGCCGGCCCGTCTATCCCGGTCGAGATCGCCGGCATGTCCGAGGTGCCGAGCGCGGGCGACACGTTCAACGCCGTCGCCGACGAGCGCATGGCGCGCGAGCTCGTCGAGCAGCGCAAGCAGCAGAAGAAGGACGCCGCTAACGCCGGCAGCAAGAAGGTCTCGCTCGACGACCTGTTCTCCCGCATCCAGCAGGGCGAGATGAAGGACTTCAATATCATCGTCAAGGCCGACGTGCAGGGCAGTGCCGAGGCCGTCAAGTCCTCGCTCGAAAAGCTCTCGAACGAGGAAGTGCGCGTGCAGGTCATCCACTCCGGCGTCGGCGCCATCAACGAGTCCGACGTCATGCTCGCCGCCACGTCGAACGCGATCATCGTCGGCTTCAACGTCCGCCCGGACGCGGCCGCGCGCGACAACGCCGCTCGCAGCAATGTGGAGATCCGTATGTACCGCGTCATCTATGACTGCATCAACGAGATCGAGGCGGCCATGAAGGGCATGCTCGCTCCGAAGTTCCAGGAGCAGATCATCGGCCACGTCGAGATCCGCCAGACCTTCAAGGTCTCCAAGGTCGGCACCGTCTGCGGCGGCTACGTCACCGACGGCAAGATCGTGCGCAACAGCAAGGTCCGCGTCGTGCGCGACAACATTGTCGTGTTTGAGGGCGACCTCGCGTCCCTGCGCCGCTTCAAGGACGACGTCAAGGAAGTTGCCGCTGGCTACGAGTGCGGTCTGCAGGTCGATAAGTATAACGACGTCAAGGTCGGCGACGTGATCGAAGTGTTCGTCATGGAGGAGATCAAGCAGTAAAAGGAGTTTCCTATGGCTTCCAATAAACTGGCAAGAACGAATGATGATATCCAGCGCGTGCTGGCAAACCTGCTCACCCAGGTCAAAGACCCCCGGGTGCAGCAGGGGATGATCAGCGTCACCCGCGTCGAGACGACGGGCGACCTGCGCTATTCAAAAGTCTGGCTTTCCGTGCTCGGCATGGAAAACGAGAAGGAATTCAAAAAGGGGCTGCGTTCGGCCTCCGGCTGGCTGCGCCATGAGCTGGGCACCGTGCTGGACCTGCGCTACACCCCGGAACTGGTGTTCGAGATCGACCACTCGATCGAGGAGGGCGCGCACATCAGCGCCCTGATCGAGCAGCTGCACGACAAGGACACCGGAAGTGAGGCTTGAAGTATGGATGATCGGGAGTTTGCCGCGGCGCTGTGCGACCGCGACGCGATTCTGATCCTGTCGCACCTGCGCCCGGACGGTGACACGCTCGGGAGCGGTGCGGCGCTTTGCAGCGCGCTGCGCCGCATGGGCAAGACGGCGTACCTGTTCTCCAATCCGGAGACGACGGCGCGTTATCTGCCATATGTGGCGCAGTTTTTTGCGCCTGCGGATTTTGTGCCCGCGTGCGTGGTCGCGGTCGACATTGCGACGCCGGACCTGTTCCCGCAGGGCTTTTCCGGCGCGGTCGATCTGTGCATCGACCACCACCCGTCGAACGCGCTGTATGCCGGAGCTACGCTCCTGCACGCGGAGAAGTCTGCCTGCGGCGAGGCGGTGCTCGATCTGATCGAGCTGATGGCCGGCAGTGTCACGGAGCAGGAGGCAAACCTCCTGTACATCGCCGTCACGACGGACACCGGCTGCTTCCAGTACGCCAACACGAACGCCGCCACCCTGCGTGCGGCGGCGCGGCTGCTGGAGCTTGGGGCCGACAGCCGGAAGATCAGCATGGACTTTTTCCGCAAGATCTCCCGCGCGCGCATGGCGCTCGTGGGGCAGATCTATTCCGGCATGCGCTTTTTCCGCGGCGGACAGGTCGCTATCACGGTCGTCACGCGCGCGCTGATCGACAGCGTGCACGCGACGGAGGATGACTGCGACGACATTGCCGGTCTGCCCGGTCGGGCGGAGGGCGTGGTCGTGAGCGTCACGATCCGCGAGCTGCGCGACGGCCGCAGCAAGATCTCCGTGCGCTCGAACCCTGAGGTGGATTCGTGCGCCATCTGTGCGGTTTACGGCGGCGGCGGCCACAAGATGGCCTCCGGCTGTACGCTGGCGTGCGACACGGAGACGGCCGTGGAAAAAATTCTTGCAGCCATCGACCAGGTGTGGCCCGCATGAATGGGATCTTACTGGTCGATAAGCCCGCGGACTGGACGAGCCACGATGTTGTGGCCAAGCTCCGCGGCGTGCTCGGCGAGCGGCGCATGGGCCATTCCGGCACACTCGACCCGATGGCGACCGGCCTGCTGGTCGTGTTTGCCGGCCGCGCGACGCGCGCGGTGTCGTTCTCCGAAAACCACAGCAAGTGCTATGAGGCGCACCTGCGCCTCGGCCTCACGACCGACACGCAGGACACGACCGGCACGGTGCTCAGCCGCTGCGACCGGCGCGTCACCCGCGCGGAGCTGGAGGCGGTGCTGCCGCAGTTTCGCGGGGATATTCTGCAGGTGCCGCCGATGTATTCGGCACTCAAGGTCGATGGAAAAAAGCTCTATGAGATCGCCCGCCGCGGCGGCGAGGTCGCGCGCAAGGCGCGTCCGGTCACGATCGGGGAGCTCACCGTGCTCGGCGAGGCGGACGGGGATTATGTTCTGCGCGTCCGCTGCTCGAAGGGCACCTACATCCGCACCCTCTGCCACGACATCGGCGCGGCCCTCGGCTGCGGCGGTGTGATGAGCGCCCTGCGCCGGACGGAGGTCGGCGGGTATCGCGTGGAGGATGCGCACACCATGGACGAGCTGTGTGCGCTGCCGCGCGAGGCGGCGCAGCGCCTGCTCCTGTCGGTGGACAGCCTCTGGCCGGACGCGCCGCAGGTCACTGTTGACGCGAAGGCGGAGCGCCTTGCCCGCTGCGGAAATCCGTTCACGCTCAGCGCGCCGGACGGGACTTACCGCATCTATGCTGCGTCGGGGGAGTTTCTCCTGCTGGCGCAGGTCACGGACGGCACGGCCGTCACGATCAAAAGTTTTTTCGAGGTTTCTTGACGTATGGAAAACCAGAAACGTGTCATTGCCCTGGGCTTTTTTGACGGCATCCATATCGGCCACGCCGCGCTCATGCGCCGCACGGTCGCGCGCGCGGAAGAAATGGGCGCCATCCCCACGGTCATGAGTTTTGACGTGCACCCGGACACGCTCGTGCGCGGCACGGAGGTCCCGCTCATCAACAGCGCCCACGGCCGCGAGGAGCTCATCCGCCGCCTGTTCGGCATCGAGAGCGTGGTCTTTATCCACTTTGACCGCGCGGTCATGCAGATGCCGTGGCAGACGTTCATCCAGACGCTCGTCGATGAGATGGACGCGGCGGCGTTCGTCGTCGGGCATGACTTCAGCTTCGGCTGGCGGGGCGAGGGCACGGCGGAAAAGCTCGCCGCCTACTGCGCCGAGCACGGCCTTGGCTGCGATGTCATTCCCGCCGTCATGCTCGACGGCCGCGTTGTCAGCTCCACCTACATCCGCGAGCTGCTCGAAAACGGTGAGGTCGAGCGCGCCAACGCCTTCCTCGGCCATCCGCACACCCTGTCGGACACGGTGCACTATGGCTACCGACTCGGCACAAAGATGGGCACGCCGACGATCAATATGCAGTTTCCGGACGGGGTGCTCGTGCCGCGCCATGGTGTGTACGCAGCGAAGGTGTATCTCGATGACGGCAGCGAGCATTATGCCGTCACGAATGTCGGCGTGCGGCCGACGGTCAGCGGCGGCCAGCGTGTGAGCGTCGAGAGCTTTATTCTCGACTACCATGGCAACCTCTATAACCGCCAGGTGCGCCTGGAGTTTTATAAATTCCTGCGCCCGGAGCAGAAGTTTGCCTCCGTGGACGAGCTCAAGGCCCGCATCCTCTACGACGCGGACACGACCCGTGCCTATTTCGAGGCGCAGACCCAGCACGCATAAGGACAGACAAGACCCGCGGCCCCGGTACTGAGTACCGGGGCCGCGGGGTTGCGTTTTGGGTTCATTGGGGGGCTGAGTGCGCGGGCTTGGGCGGCCGGCGGCGGGGTTTGGCGCGGGCGCGCGTGGGCGGCTGGGCCGCTTTGGCCTTGTAATAGCTCTCCATGCTGTCCGTCGCCTGATAGGTCAGGCGCGTGGCGCTCCAGGTGCAGTCGTCCGCCTTGCGGAACTTCAGCCGCACGAGCAGCTTGCCGTCCGTCGGGCATTCGCCGAGCGTCATGTAGCGCTGGTCGCCCTGGTTGACCCACTTGCTGTAGCGCACCTCGCCGCTGCACAGCGGGCAGCAGGGGATGACGAACGCGGCGTCGCCGAAGAGCTCTGACTTCGTGGCGTAGGACTCCGACGCGACGTGCTCGATCGGGTCCGGGCCGTTATTCTCGCCGTGGTGCTCCTTCGGCAGCCGGGTCGTGAGCTTCTGCGCGGCGTCGTGGTAATCGGCCAGCCCCTTTTCCATGTTCAGGTGTGTGCACACGAGCGCGGTGTTGTATGCGTCGCCGAGCGCGTCATGCGCGATGCGCGTCTGCTCGATGGCGAAGTGCTCCATCGCCGTGGCGAGCGATTTCTGGTTGCGGTCGCCGTCGGTCTGGAGGTTGTAGATGAGCTGGAGGTTGATCCAGCCGGCGATCCAGTCCCAGTCCAGATCATGGATGATAATGTTCTGCTCGAGGATGCCCTGATCGTCGCAGCCCCAGGTGAGAAACGTCACATCGTCCCCACACCAGGCGCGAAACTGCGCCAGTGCTTCCGGAAAACTCACGCCGGCAGCCAGCCGCTCGCGGTCGAAGCCGGTGAGCTTTTTGACCTTGTAGTGCATGCGCCTGAAGTACATGGGCTTGACATCGATCTGAAATTCTTCGCCGGGGGTCATGTCCTCGTTGAGCTTCACCGCGCCGATCTCAATGATCTCGCCGCGCAGGTGAATGGGCAGCTTGTTGAATACGGAGGATTTGGAACTCATCGCCTGATTCCATTCCAGATCCATCACGACATAATGCATGGCTCTTTTCCGTCCTTTCCTGTAACATTAGGAGTATAGCACACAATGGCGCAACTTTCACGCCCTTTTTTCGGGAATTCTATATTTGAATGCAAGTGCATAGTGTGATATAATCAAACAATACCGTTCTGAGACGGTTCTATGAGAAAACGAAGGGGGTATTCCCAATGAAAATTGCAGTTCTTTGCGGCGGCCTGAGCCCCGAGCGCAACGTCTCGATCTCAAGCGGCACGAAAATTGCCGGCGCGCTCCAGGAGAGCGGCCACCAGGTCGTGCTGCTGGATATGTTTTTCGGCCTTGAGGACTATAGCGGCGACATCGCCGCGATCTTTGACAACCCGCCGGCCCTCGGCGGCACGCACATCGATGAGAGCGCGCCGGATCTGGAGAGCGTGCGCGCGCAGCGCAAGCTCCGCAGCCCGAGCCTGTTCGGCGCACACGTGCTCGAGGTATGCGCCATGGCGGACATCGTGTTTCTGGCCCTGCACGGCCGCACCGGCGAGGACGGCCGCGTGCAGGCGACGCTCGACCTGCTCGGCATCCCCTATACCGGCAGCGGCTACCTCGGCAGCGCCATCGCCATGGACAAGGACCTGACCAAGCGCGTCGTCGCGCCGCTGGGCGTCAAGACCCCGGCGTGGATGCTCGTCGAGAGCGACGGCATGGACATCGACGCCGTCTGCGCGCAGGTAAAGCTGCCCTGCGTCGTCAAGCCGGACGATTCCGGCTCGAGCATCGGCGTGTCCATCGCCAATGATGAGCAGGAGCTGCGCGCCGCGCTCGAAGCGGCCGCCCGCGAGGGCAGCCGCATCCTCATCGAGCAGTACATCCGCGGCCGCGAGGTGCAGATCGGCATCCTCGGCGACAAGGCCCTGCCCAGCATCGAGATCATCCCGGCCGAAGGCTTTTATGACTACCGCAACAAGTATCAGCCCGGCGCCGCCAAAGAGATCACCCCGGCTGAGATCCCGGCCGAGACCGAGCAGCGTCTGGCCGATGCTGCGCTCACGGTGTTCCACGCGCTGAACCTGTCGGCCTATTCCCGTGCGGATTTCATCCTCGACGCGGAGGGCGAGCTCTGGTTCCTCGAGATCAACACCCTGCCCGGCATGACGCCCACCAGTCTCGTGCCGCAGGAGGCCGCCGCTGTCGGCATCAGCTACAGCGAGCTGTGCGAGCAGATCATTGCCGCCGCGCTGCACAAGTGAGCCGATGACGGGCTACTGTGTATCGGATATCGCCGCAATCACGGGCGGCGTGCTCTCGGGCGACGGGACAGCACCTGTGACCGGAGTCGTCATCGACAGCCGCGCCGTCACGCCCGGCGCGCTCTTTGCCGCCATCCCCGGCGAGCGTGTGGACGGGCATGATTATATCGCCAAGGCGTTCGATCTTGGTGCGGCCTGCTGCCTTGCGCAGCGCGTCCCGGCGGGGGAGACCCGCCCGGTCATCTGCGTGCCGGACACAGCCGCCGCGCTCGAGACGCTCGCGCGCGCCTACCGCGCCCGCTTTGCCATCCCGGTCCTCGGCGTGACCGGCAGCGTCGGCAAGACGACGGCCAAGGAAATGGTCGCGTCCGTGCTCTCGCAGCGCTGGAACACGCTGAAAACCGAGAAGAACTTCAACAATCAGCTCGGCGTGCCGCTGACGCTCTTCCGGCTCGAGCCGGAGCATGCGGCCGCGGTCGTCGAGATGGGCGTGTCGCACTTCGGCGACATGGCGCCGCTGGCCGCCATGGTGCAGCCGACGGCCATGCTCTTTACGATCATCGGCCACGCGCATCTGGAGTTTCTGCGCGACCGCCGCGGCGTCCTGCAGGAAAAGACCTCCGTGCTCGACACCATGCCGGACGACGCCGTCGCCTTCTGCAACGGGGACGACGACCTGCTGCGTGCCATGACCTGCCGCCAGCGCAAGGTAACGTTCGGCCTCTCGGCCGGCTGTGACGTGCGCGCGGTCGACGTGCGCGACCTCGGCGACGAGGGCAGCACCTGCACGATCGTCGCGGGTGCGCGGCGCATCCCGGTGCGTATTTCCGCCTACGGGCAGCACATGGTCTATGCGGCGCTCGAGGGCGCGGCTGTCGGCATCGAATACGGCCTGACGGATGATGAGATCATCCGCGGCATCGCGGCCTATCAGCCGGTCGGCAGCCGCGCGCGCGTCATGCGCACGGCGCGCTATACGGTCATCGACGACTGCTATAACGCCAACCCCGACTCCACGGCGGCGGCGCTGCGTTCCATGGCCACGCTCCCGGCAGGCCGCCGGGTGGCCATTCTCGGCAACATGGGCGAGCTCGGCGCGGACGCCGCGCCCCTGCACCGCGAGACCGGCGTCTGCGCGGCCGAGGCCGGTGTGTCGCTCGTGATCACCTGCGGAGAGCTGGCGAAAAATATCGCCGCCGGTGCCGCCGCGGCGAACCCCGCCGTTGTGACCGCGTCGTTTGACACGCTCGACGCGCTGCTCCCGGCACTGCCGCAGCTGCTGCAGACGGGCGACTGCGTGCTCGTCAAAGCGTCGCACAGCATGCAGTTTGAGCGCGTCGTTCAGGCGCTGACACAGGCATAAATTGCTGACACAGGCGTAAACTACAGTAGATTTCCAGCCGGGCGAGGCTTTGCTTCGCCCGGTGTTTTTGCGCTTCGTCACTTCGCCAAAAACGTAACGTTAAAAATCAAACGTGTTTGTTAAAAAAGTAGAAATGCAAAAAAGGGCTTTTCAAATGGGTTGAAAAGCGCTACAATGCAGTTGATAAGAAAATAACAAAGTTCGACAAGCTTCGTTCCGATTCGCCGCAGCGGCTGTTGCCGCCTGTGTGGGAAGTGTGGAAAGCGGAACGCAGAGGAGATAAAAAACAAACAACACTTTTGATTTCTTAAAGGAGGAATCTGTCATGGCAAAGACCAAGATCGCAGTTCTGTGGGGCCTGCTCATCGCAATGATGATCGCCTGCGCGGGCATTTACGCCGCGCTCAAAGCGCGCGAGATGAATCCCTATATAGGCGGCACCGGCACGTATATGGAGACGGTGCAGCCGGATGGTGAGGCGTCCGCCGTCGTCGCGGACAACGTGGTCACAGTCAATGACTGAGTCCTGACAGGCGCGCGGTCCGCCGCCTGCAGATAGAAGCAACGCGCAAGCGCGCCGGGTGGAGCAAAACTTCACCCGGCGCGCTTTTTCGCCCCAATATCCGGAAATCGCTTTCCTTTCCCGCCGGAATATGGTACTCTGGATATAAGAACGGAGGATATAAGTTTACATAACGTTATTTTTTGGAGGAAATGACCATGTCGAAAACGAGCAGGATCATCCTCTGGTGCGTGCTGATCGTGGTGCTGGCGATGTGCATCGTGCTGTACATTGCTGCGAAGCGGCCCACGGCGGACAGCTGGACGCTCACGCGCGAGAATTATAATGATACCGGCACATGGCCGGAGCTGACGCAGAGCACCGGCACGCCCGGATAAAGCAGTTTCCCCGCATCTTAGGATGCGGGGAAACGTTTATGTAGGCTAAAAGAGATATTTGATCAGCAGCAGCAGCACCAGCCCCGGAAACCCGGCCACGCCGATGACCAGCGCGTTGATCCAGTTGAGGCCGAGCGTGATGCCGATGGCGCTGCCGAAAAAGTTGAGCAGAAACAGCGCCGCGAAGCCGATGGCCGTGTTGAGCAGCAGCTTCAGGATCCAGCGGATCGGCTTTCGGAACAGCCGGATGACCAGCCAGACGAGAAACACGGCCGCGATCACGACCAGAATGTCCGTAAGTGTTTGCGACATAAGAAACCATCCTATTGTGTCAGATTTTTCAGATCGTGCACGGCGCAGTTATACTTTGCGCGCAGCGCGTTGATCTCATAGATGCACGCCTCCATCAGCAGGGGATCGGTGATGTTGTTAAACTCGTTGTAGGCCTGTTCGAGCTCGCGGCGCACGCCGAGCATCTCGGCGCGCACGCGCTGTACCTCCGCACGGTGCGCCCGCTGCTGCTTTCTCTGACTGGACATGGAAAAGCCTCCGTTCGCTTTTCTGTATATTCTATGTCAGCGGCGGCGGTTTTAGTCAGAGCGCAGCGAAATTTTCCAGGCATAGCGGCGCGGGCTGCGCACATACTGTGTTCGGACAACATATCCGACGCGCGCTGCAGCGAAGCAGACCCGCGGAGGCTGCCCGGCACACAGGCCGCGGCGCAGCATCCGATCCCTGCAAGAGCTTTGCAGGCTGCTGCATCCAGCGCGGGAACGACCCGCTCCGGACCACCGGAACGCCGTTCGGCACGGATTGCGTCAAGTGCCGGAGCGGCAGGGGAGAGCCCCAAAGGTTCCGGGGCGGCGGGGAGCGCACTTTTCGCGTTCCCCGTCTATTTTTTGGAATTCCTTGCATTTCCGGCCTTGATACGCTATACTAGATTAGTTAAGGTATGAAACGAATGCTACCACATCTTGTGATATGAGAGGGATCCAACGACATGGCAAAGGCCCCAACGACAACCTACGGCAATGACAGCATCTCGATGCTCAAGGGCGCGGAGCGCGTGCGCAAACGCCCGAGCGTCATCTTCGGCTCCGACGGGCTGGAGGGCTGCGAGCACGCAGTGTTTGAAATTCTCTCGAACGCGATCGACGAGGCGCGCGAGGGATTCGGCAATATTATAACCGTTACGCGCTACGAAGACAAGTCCATTGAGGTGGAGGATTTCGGGCGCGGCTGTCCGGTGGACTGGAACGAGAAGGAGCAGCGCTACAACTGGGAGCTGATCTTCTGCGAAATGTACGCCGGCGGCAAGTATAAGAACAACGAGGGCGAAAACTACGAGTACTCGCTCGGCCTCAACGGCCTCGGCGCGTGCGCCACGCAGTACGCCTCGGAATACATGGATGTGACCATCTGGCGCGACGGGAAAAAGTACACCCTGCACTTCCGCCACGGCGAAGTGGTCGGCGGGCTGGAGAGCGCCCCGGCAGACCGCAAGAAGACCGGCACGACCATCCGCTGGCGGCCGGATCTGGAGGTGTTCACGGACATCGACGTGCCCGAGAGCTATTTTCAGGACGTGCTGCACCGGCAGGCCGTGGTCAACCGCGGCGTGACGTTCCGCCTGCGCGTGCAGCGCGGCGGCGCGTTCGAGACGACGGACTACTGCTACGCCGACGGTATCCTTGACTATGTCAAGGAGCTCGCCGGGGAGGATGCACTGACCGTCCCGACCTTCATCGAGACCGAGCGCCGCGGCCGCGACCGCGCGGACAAGCCGGAGTATAAGGTGAAGATCTCGGCGGCGTTCTGCTTTTCCAACCGCGTCAATGACATTGAATACTACCACAACTCGTCCTGGCTGGAGTACGGCGGCGCGCCGGAAAAGGCCACGAAGAGCGCCTTCACCTCCGCCATCGACGCCTACATCAAGCAGCAGGGTAAGTACCAGAAAAGCGAGAGCAAAATCAGCTTTCAGGACGTGCAGGACTGTCTGATACTCGTCACGAACTGCTTTTCGACCATCACGTCCTACGAAAACCAGACGAAAAAGGCCATCACGAACAAGTTCATCCAGGAGGCCATGACGGAGTTTTTCCGCGCCCAGCTTGAGATCTATTTCATCGAGCACAAGACCGAGGCCGACCGCGTCATGGAGCAGGTGCTCATCAACAAGCGCAGCCGCGAGACGGCGGAAAAAGCGCGTCTGAACATCAAGAAAAAGCTCACCGGCAATGTTGACCTCGCCAACCGCGTGCAGAAATTCGTTGACTGCCGCTCGAAGGACGTTTCGCGCCGCGAGATCTACATCGTGGAGGGTGACTCCGCCCTCGGCGCCTGCAAGCTCTCGCGCGACGCGGAGTTTCAGGGCATCATGCCCGTGCGCGGCAAGATCCTCAACTGCCTGAAGGCGGACTATGCGCGCATTTTCAAAAGCGATGTCATCACCGACCTCATGCGCGTGCTCGGCTGCGGCGTGGAGGTGCAGAGCAAGCAGGCCAAGGACCTCTCGGCGTTCAATCTCGAGAACCTGCGCTGGAACAAGGTCATCATCTGCACCGATGCCGACGTGGACGGCTTCCAGATCCGCACGCTCATCCTCACCATGCTCTACCGGCTCGCCCCGACGCTCATCCGCGAGGGCTATGTGTACATTGCCGAGTCGCCCCTGTATGAGATCGTGAGCAAGGGCAAGACTTACTTTGCCTATTCTGACCGCGAGAAGGCGGCCATCGTCGACAGCCTCGGCGGCGCAAAGGCGGACATCAACCGCTCGAAAGGTCTCGGCGAGAACGATCCCGAGATGATGTGGCTCACGACCATGAACCCCGACACGCGCAAGCTCATCCGCGTCATGCCGGAGGATGTCGAGCGCACGGCGCAGATGTTTGACCTGCTCCTGGGCGACAATCTCGCCGGACGCAAGGCGCACATTGCCGAGTGCGGCAGCCAGTTTCTCGATCTGGCCGATATTTCCTGAGAAAAACCTGCGTAAAGGAACGGTAACGTTATGCCGAGAAAAAAAGCACCGGAAATCAAGAAAACCGTGGACCCCAACGTCGTCGGGCTCAAGGCGGAGGTCATCTCCCAGCCCATCACCGAGACGCTGGAGCAAAACTATATGCCGTATGCGATGAGCGTCATCGTCTCGCGCGCGATCCCGGAGATCGACGGCTTCAAACCCAGCCACCGCAAGCTGCTGTATACGATGTACAAGATGAATCTGCTCACGGGCGGGCGCACGAAGTCGGCCAACATCGTCGGCCAGACCATGCGCCTCAACCCGCACGGCGACGCTGCGATCTACGAGACCATGGTCCGTCTCTCGAAGGGCTACGGCGCGCTGCTGACGCCGTTTGTGGACTCGAAGGGCAACTTCGGCAAGGTGTTTTCGCGCGACATGTCCTATGCTGCCTCGCGTTACACGGAGGCGAAGCTCGCGCCCATCTGCACTGAGCTCTTCGGCGACATTGACAGCGACACCGTTGATTTCGTTGATAACTACGACGGCTCCATGAAAGAGCCGGCCCTGCTGCCGACACGCTTTCCGAACGTGCTCGTGTCGGCAAACCTCGGCATCGCCGTCGGCATGGCCAGCCAGATCTGCGGTTTCAACCTTGAGGAGGTCTGCCGCACGACGATCGCCTACCTCGAGGACCCGAACCACGACCTGCTCTCGACGCTCCCGGCGCCGGATTTTCCGACCGGCGGCGAGATCCTGTACGACCGGGACGAGATGGCCCGGATCTACCGCACCGGCCGCGGCAGCGTGAAGGTGCGCGCCCGCTGGCGGCACTTGCAGAAGGAAAACATCATCGAGATCTATGAGATCCCGTATTCCACGACCGTGGAGGCCGTCATCGACAAAGTGGCCGAGCTCGCCAAGGCGGGCAAGCTGCGCGAGGTGGCCGATATGCGTGACGAGACCGACCTCAGCGGCCTGAAGCTCGCCATCGACCTCAAGCGCGGCGCAGACCCCGAGCAGGTCATGCAGAAGCTCTTCCGCCTCACGCCGCTGTGCGACAGCTTTGCCTGCAACTTCAACATTCTCATCGCCGGTAATCCGCGCGTGATGGGCGTGGGCGAAATTCTCGACGAGTGGATCGCCTGGCGCATGGAGTGCATCCGCCGGCGCGTGCTTTTCGACCTGCAGAAAAAGCGCGCCAAGCTCCACCTGCTGCAGGGCCTCGGCAAAATTCTGCTCGATATTGACCGCGCCATCGCCATCATCCGCAACACCGAGCGCGAGGCCGACGTCGTGCCGAACCTCATGGCGGGCTTTGACCTCGACGAGGTGCAGGCAAACTTCGTGGCCGAGATCAAGCTGCGCAACATCAACCGCGAGTACATCCTCAAGCGCACGGCCGAGACCGACGCGCTGGAAAAAGACATTGCCGACCTCGAGGCGACGCTCGAGAGCAAGCGCCGCATCCGCGGCATCATCATCCGCGAGCTCAAGGAGATCATCCGCAAGTACCCGTCGCCGCGGCGCACGGGCATCGTCGCGGCGGAGTCCGTCACGCAGATGCCGGATGAGGACCTCGTGCCGGATTATCCGGTGCAGCTGTTTCTCTCGCGCGAGGGCTATTTCAAGAAGATCACGCCGCAGTCGCTGCGCATGAGCGGCGAGCAGAAGTATAAGGACGGCGACGAGCTCAGCCAGAGCTTCGGCGCGACGAACCGCGGGGAACTTCTCATCTTCACCGACCGTCAACAGGTGTATAAGGCCAAGCTCTGCGACTTTGCGGACACGAAGGCGTCCGTGCTCGGCGTGTACCTGCCGACGGTGCTGTCCATGGATGCCGACGAGCACGTCCTGTGCATGGTCGACCCCGGCGACTACCGCGGCGAGCTGCTGCTGGTATTTGAAAACGGCAAGGCCGCGCGCATTCCCGTGTCGGCGTATGAGACCAAGACGAACCGCCGCCGCCTGACCGGCGCGTACTCGGACAAGAGCCCGCTCGTGGCCGTGCTGCCGCTGTACGCGGGCAGCGAGGTCGTGCTCTTTGCGTCCGACGGGCGCGCGCTGCTCTTCCCGCCGGAGGCCGTGCCGCTCAAGGCCTCGCGCACGACGCAGGGCGTCGCCGTCATGGCACTGAAGAAAAAGGCCGTCGTCACGCAGGCACAGTTTGTGCCCGATACGCTCATCCACAACCATGCGCGCTACCGCGCCAAGAGTCTGCCGGCAGCCGGTGCGCTGCTGCGCGAGGACGACCGCGGCGAGGAGCAGATGAGCCTGATCTGAGGAGAGAGATATGGATCTGCATCGTTTTTCCGCTTTTGATTATATGAAGCTGATCGTCGGCTCGGCACTCGTGGCCGCGGCGTTTCAGTTTTTCACCTTCCCAAACAGCATCGTTTCCGGCGGCGTGACCGGCATCGCCCAGATCATCCATCTGCTGACGCGCATCCCGGTCGGCGTGCTGTCGATCCTCATCAATATCCCCATTTTCTATCTCGGCTGGCGGCACCGGCTCGGCACGCGCCGGCTCCTTCTGGCGCTGTGCGTCATGGTACTCATCTCCGTGCTCATTGACCTGCTCGCGCTGACCGGCCTTGTTGTGACAGACGAGCCGATGCTCGGCGCAGTCTACGGCGGTGTGCTCAACGGCGCGGGCTACGGCCTGATCTATACCACCGGCACGACCGGCGGCGGCACGGATATCGTGGCCAAAATGCTGCGCCGGCGCTATCCGTACATCAACTTCGGCACACTGCTGTTCGGCATGAACGTCGTCGTGGTGCTGACGTTTGCCTTCCTGTTCAAGAAATACGACAGCTGCATGTACACCATGATCGAGATGTTCATCAGCTCCAAGGTCGTCAACCTTGTACTCTACGGCCCCGGCGTGTCGGAGGTGTGCTACATCATCAGCAGCAATGTAACCGCCATCAAGAGCGCCATCACCTGCACGATGGGCCGCGGCGTCACGCTGCTGCGCGGCGAGGGCGCGTGGTCCGGCAGGGAAATGCAGGTCATCCTCTGTGTGGTCAAGCGGCCGGAAATCGCCCAGCTGCGCGAAGTCGTGCGCTCGGTGGACGAGCACGCATTTGTCATCGTGTCCGAGGCCAAGGAAGTCTTTGGCCGCGGCTTTGGAAACATCTACGGCGACGATTGAAAGGAGCGGGGTATGCACAAGCGCTACATCGCTGGCATCCTGCTGGCGGCACTGCTGGTGTCGCTGTGCGGATGCACGTCCGTGTTTGACAAGGAATATCTGTCCGTGCGCTCGTATGAGGAGCCGTCGAACCTTCTGACGGATGCCGACACGACGCAGATCCGCAACTATGCAGGCCTCATGCGTGCGCTCAACACTATGGCGGCACAGTACGAGCGCTCGTTCGTGCTGGCCTTTGGCGACTACGACGGCATCATTGCCGACGATCTGGCCGCCGCCTGCGAGGAGCTGCGCACCGGCACCGCCATCGGCGCGTACTGCATCGAGAGCGTCAGCTATGAGACCGAGCAGGTGATCGCCTACTGCGAGGCAAACATCACCATCACTTACAACCGGCCGGAGAGCGAGGTGCGCTCCATCTACAGCGCCCAGACGCAAAAGAGCATTCTTGACTGCGTGGTCGATGCGCTCGACCGGCAGCGGACGCAGTTTGCCATCCAGATCAGCACCAGCACGCTCGAAACGGGCGATGTGGCTGCGCACGTGCGCTCCGCGTGCCTGAACCAGCCGCAGCTCGTCGTGGATTTCCCGGCCATCGACGTGACGGTCTACAGCGGGGACGGCAGCCAGAAGATCTTCGGCGTCACGCTGCGCTACGGCATCAGCGAGTCCGCGGTCAATGACCGCCGCACGCAGCTCGACGGCCGCGTGCGCACGCTCACGTCCACGCTCACGGCGGGCGAACAGGAAACGCCGCTGCAGGCGGCACTCATCGTCATGCGTGCCAGCGAGCAGCGGGTAACGACCGTGAGCACCGCCTATGACGCGCTCGTGAGCGGCACGGCCGACAGCTGCGGCCTGGCCATGGCCTACAAGGCGGTCTGCGATGCGCTGAATATCCCGTGCCAGGTCGTCAGCGGCCGCTTCCAGGGGACGGAGCGCTGCTGGAACGTGGTGCAGATCGGTGGTAATTACTATCATCTCGACCTGTCCATGCAGTCGGAAACGCTGTGGCTGCGCAGCGATGAGAGCATGCGCACTACCTATCAGTGGGATGCTGAGAGCTGCCCGGCGTGCACGGGGCAGTCGTTCATCTGGCGTGAGGGACAGAAACTGTAATGCCAGATTCGCAAAAAAGATCAAAAAAAGCTTGACAAGTCGGCTTTTTGTGGTAAAATAACGCTTGCATTCACGAAATGCGGGCATAGCTCATTTGGCAGAGCGCCACCTTGCCAAGGTGGAGGTAGCGAGTTCGAATCTCGTTGCCCGCTCCAGATTGAGAACCATACACAGCAAAAACACCGCACTCCGTGCGGTGTTTTTGCTGTGCTTTGCTGCGCGCAGCAGCATGTTTTCGCTCAGATAAAATGAATGAAATCATCCATCGGACAAAAGGAGGAACCTTTCATGAACGCAGATGTTGTCATTGTCGGCGCGGGCCCTGCCGGTATCTTTACAGCGCTGGAGCTGCTGCGCCGCGGCACCCCGGAAAAGATCGTTATGATCGAGCAGGGGCAGGCGATTGAAAACCGCCGCTGCCCGAAGGCCAAGACCGGCAAGTGCATGAACTGCAAGCCCTATTGCCACATCACGACCGGTTTCTCCGGCGCGGGCGCATTCTCGGACGGCAAGCTCTCGCTGTGCAGCGACGTCGGCGGTGATCTGCCCACGCTCGTCGGCGAGCGGCAGGCGCAGGAGATCATCAACTATGCCGACAGCATTTATCTTGAGTTCGGCGCCGATGAGCATGTCGAGGGCCTTGAGAACACGGAGGAGGTCAAGCGCATCCGCACGCGTGCCATCCGCGCGGGCCTGCGCCTGGTCGACTGCCCGATCCGCCACCTTGGCACCGAGAAGGCGCACGAGGTCTACCTCGGCATCGAAAACTACCTGCGCGATCACGGTGTGGAGATGCTCTTCGGCTGCACGTGCGAGGATGTCATCATGCGCAACGGGCGCTGCTGCGGCGTCGTGGCGCACGACGGGCATCAGGACTACACCATTGAGGCCAGGCATACCGTCATCGCCACCGGCCGCCGCGGCGCCGACTGGCTGGAGAAGGTCTGCCTCGAGCACGGCGTGGAGCACAAGCCCGGCACGGTCGACATCGGCGTGCGCGTCGAGGTGCGCAACGAGGTCATGGAATCCGTCAACCGCGTGCTGTATGAGTCCAAGCTCATCGGCTACCCGGCCCCGTTCAAGAACAAGGTGCGCACGTTCTGCCAGAACCCCGGCGGCTTCGTGTCGCAGGAGAACTATGACAACGACCTTGCCGTTGTCAACGGTCACGCATATAAGGAGCTCAAGTCGCCCAACACGAACGTGGCCATCCTCTGCTCGCACAACTTCTCCGTGCCGTTCAACCAACCGATCGCCTACGCGCAGAAGGTCGGCGAGCTGACGAACATGCTCGGCGCGGGCCACATCATGGTGCAGCGCTTCGGCGATATTCTTGACGGCAAGCGTACCTGGCAGAAGGAGCTCGCGCAGTCGAACGTCCGCCCCACGCTGCCGGATGCTGTCGCGGGCGACATCACGTCCGCTATGCCGTACCGCGCCATGCTCAATATCATCAACTTCATCAAGGCCATGGACGAGGTCGTGCCCGGCTTCGCTGCCTACGAGACGCTGCTGTATTCTCCGGAGCTGAAATTCTACAGCAACCGCATCGCCATGGACGCCGACCTGAACACGAACGTGCCCGGCCTGCACTGCCTGGGCGATTCCTCCGGCTGGACGCGCGGCCTGATGATGGCCTCGGCCATGGGGGTGCTCATGGGGCGCAAGCTCGCCGGTATGCTCTGAGCCGCGGGAGGCGCTTTGTCAGTTTTTGCACAAAACGCTTGACAAATTCCTGTGATTCAGTAGTATAAGGGTGATGGGAAAATGACATATCCGCCCCCGGCGGAGGGAAGGAATCGTTTATGGATGGACTGAAAAAAGCATATTACCGTACCTATCAACAGGTGTTTGACATTGGCATGCGCTGCCTGCACTGGCGCAAACCGATCGTGATCTCCGGTGCCGGCAGCATCCGGCAGGTCCCGGATGTGCTGAGCAAGTGCGGCGTGACGAAGGTCATGGTCGTCACCGGTTCGCATGTGGTCAAGTCGCTCGGGCCGAAGCTGTTTGCCGCGCTCGAGGACGCCGGCATGCCCTACGAAGTGTTCAGTGAGGTCGAGGCCAATCCCTCGGTGAACACGGTCGAGAAGATTCGCGCGCAGTATACGGAAACCGGCTGCAGCGGCTTTGTCGCCCTCGGCGGCGGCAGCCCGATGGACGCGACCAAGGGTGCGGCCGCCCGCGTTGCCTGCCCGAAAAAGAGCTGCGACGATATGGCCGGCGTCATGCGCGTCGGCAAGACTGTGCCGCCCATCGTCGCCATCCCGACGACGTCGGGTACCGGCAGCGAGACGACGATCGCCGCCGTCATCACCGACAGTGAGACGCACCACAAGTACGCGCTCATGGACCTCAAGCTCATGCCGCTGTACGCCATTCTTGACCCGGAGCTGACCGTAGGCCTGCCGCCGCGCACGACCGCGACCACCGGCATGGACGCGCTCACGCATGCGATTGAGGCGTACATCAGCTGGACGTATAACACCAAGGAGAGCCTGCGCCTCGCCGAAGAGGCCGTCAAGCTCATCTTCGATAACCTCGAGCTGGCATATCAGCACGGCGAGGATCTCAAGGTCCGCGAGAACATGATGATCGCCGCTTTCAAGGCCGGCTTTGCGTTCTCCCGCGCGGGCGTCGGCAACGTGCATGCCATCGCGCACACGCTCGGCGGCCTGTACAACACGCCGCACGGTCTGGCCAATGCAGTCATCCTGCCGATCGTCCTTGAGGACTACGGCGAGGCCGTATATCCGAAACTTGCGCGCCTGTGCGAGATCGCCGGAGTCAAAACCGATGGCACGGACGCCGAGAAGGCTCGGGCCTTCATCGCGGAGATCTATGCCATGAACGAGCGCATGGGTATCCCGAAGGGCTTTGACTTCATTCAGGCAGAGGACATTCCGCAGATCGTTACCTGGGCGCTGGCCGAGGCCAACCCGAACTATCCGGTGCCGGTCGTGTACAACGCCGCGCGCTGCCGCAAGGTCATCGATACCATTCGCGCCAAGGCCGCGGAGAATCCGCCGGCCGAGGCCGCCAAGGCGTAAGTACATAGGGAAAGCCCGCTTCGCACGGCCGTGCGGAGCGGGCTTTTGCGTTCGGCAGACTCATGCGGCCTGCCGCTCTTTTTTGCTGCCGATGCCGCCGTGGAGCACAAAGCGGCAGAAGCGATTGTCCGGGTGCGCCGACATGATGCGGTAGATCAGCAGCGTGACCGCGTAAGCGATCGTGGCGGCGATCAGCCCCACGATCATCCCGCCGAGCACATCGGACGGGTAGTGCGCCATGAGGTAGTTGCGCGCCGCGCCCATGGCCAGTACGAACAGGTAGGCCCACCAGCGCGCGGGCTTTTTGCCTGTGAGCACGAGCGCGGTCACGCCGGCCATTGCGGCCGTCACATGGCCGGAGGGGAAGGAGTATTCGCTCTCGGCATAGGCGCCGGCAGCCTGCCACCAGGTGCGGAAAGGTTCCACCGTCAGCGGGCGCGGCCGGGCGACAAAGTCTTTGAGCCAGAAGTTCGTGATGAGCGCGCCGCAGCACACGGCACCGAACATGCAGATGCCCGCCTTGCGCGTTTTCGGAAACAGCATCAGCACGATGCCGAGCACGAGAAAGAGGATGCCCTTCTCGCCCAGCAGCGTGATGGCCCGGCACAGCGGCGTGAAAAAGCCGCCCGACGCCCCGGCCAAATTGTGCAGCGCCTGCAAAATGGCATAGTCATAGCCCGCAAACGCGGTGTTGAGCCACTGCGCGATCGCAGTCAGTTCCATAAAGAATCACCGTCCAGGTATCAAGGATATCTATAGAAAAGACGAAAAGGTTCGCCGGAATGTAAAATGTACTTAAAATCTTTGTAAAGCGACTTTGTCATCTTACACCCCGCGCATGCGTTTTGCAACCGGCAGCGCCTGAATAGACCCTTAAAGTTTTGAATGAACATTTTTCAATAAAAACAAAAATGGAACGTTTTCTGCGTTTTGGGCGGAATATGCGGCCGGAGGGCTTGACTTTGCCGGGAAAAATCAATATGCTGGTAATGAAAATTTTCATATCAGAATAGGAGCGATGTTTGCATGATTCTCGATTGCAGCAAATATGTCGGCCCGTGCCGCTGCGGCCGCGAGCACACACTGGAGACGAAGAAGGTCGTCGTGGAATATAACGCGCTCGACAAATTCGACCAGTATATGGACGAGGTCGGCCTGACCGGCAAGCGCGCCGTCATTTACGATACGAATACCTACAACCTCCCGACGCTCAGGCATGTGCGCGCCGACCAGGAGATCGTCCTCAACGCCGAGGGCCTGCACTCCGAAAAGGGCATGATCGAGGACATGATGCGCCAGCTCGACCATCCGGACGTCATCGTCGCGGTCGGCTCCGGCACGATCATGGACTTTGGCCGCTACCCGGCCTACCACCTCGGCATCCCGTTCGTCGCGGTGCCGACGCTGGCGAGCTCCGACGGCTTCACGGCCAACATCTGCTCGATCATCATCGACGGGCAGAAAAAGTCCATTCCCATGCAGGCGGCGGCGCTCGTCGTCTGCGACCTGAACGTCGTCTCCGGTGCGCCCCTGTGGCTGACCGTGAGCGGTATTTCGGACATTCTGGCCAAGTATATCTCCCTTGCCGACTGGAAGATCGCGCACCTCGTCTCGGGCGAGTATTACTGCCCGATGGTCGCTGACCTCGCGCAGGAGGCGCTGACCATTATGCGCAAGGCGGCCGACGATATGGCGGCCGGCGGCAAGCCGGACTTTGAGGCCATGACCATGGCGCAGATGATCTCCGGCCTGACCATGCAGCTGCTCAACCACTCCCGCGCCGCCTCCGGCGCCGAGCACCTGATGGCGCACCTGGTGGAGATGAAGCCGCCGCGGTTTGAAAATGCGCACGGCATGCACGGCCAGTGCGTCGGCGTTGGCACGTACCTGTGCGCCAAGGAGTATCATTACCTCGCCTCGCTCCCGACGCCGAAGGCCAAGCCCTTCGAGCCGCTGACGCGCGCGTGGGTGGACGAGAAGTTCGGCCCGCTCGCCGACGGCATCATGAAGGAGAACGAAAACGACGTGCTCGGCACGTTCGATGCGCAGAACATCGTCGACCACTGGGACGAGATCCGCGCCATCATCGCTGAGATCCCCTCTGCCGAGGAACTGGCCGCGCTGTGCGAGAAGCTCGGCGCGTTCTACAAGCCCGAGCAGATCGGCATCGATCCGGCCCTGTCGGAGGACATGCTCAGCGTTTCGGCGGCCATCCGCAACCGCCTGACGCTCATCCGCATGCGCCGCGTGCTCGATTTCGGCGAATAATTGCAGATGGAAACCGTATGTGCCCGGAAGCAGCCGCTTCCGGGCGCTTTTCGCTTGTGAAACGGGGGATATGGTGGTATAATATTCTGATTTGAATTTTTGCGAGGGGGAGGCCGTTTCGTGCCGGATTTTGAAGTCATTTCGCCCTATGAGCCGTCGGGTGACCAGCCCGAGGCGATCGACACGCTTGTGCAGGGGCTGGAAAACGGCATCGACGAGCAGGTGCTGCTCGGCGTGACCGGCTCCGGAAAGACGTACACGATGGCCAAGGTCATCGAGCGCGTCCAGCGGCCGACGCTCGTGCTCGCACACAACAAGATCCTCGCGGCACAGCTGTGCAGCGAGTTCAAGGAGTTTTTTCCGAACAACGCCGTGGAATATTTCGTGTCGTACTATGACTACTACCAGCCGGAGGCATACATCCCGCACACGGACACATTCATCGAGAAGGACGCCTCCATCAATGATGAGATCGAGCGCCTGCGCCACTCGGCCACGTCGAGCCTGTTCGAGCGGCGGGACGTGATCGTCGTCTCGTCCGTGTCGTGTATCTACGGCCTCGGTGACCCAATCGACTACGCCAACATGGTCATCTCTCTGCGCACCGGCCAGCAGCGCGATCCGGAGGAACTCATGCGCAAGCTCATCGATATCCGCTACGAACGCAACGACATTGCCTTTGCGCGCAACATGTTCCGCGTCCGCGGCGACACGATCGACATTTTTCCGGCCTACTCCTCGGATCATGCCGTGCGCGTAGAGTTTTTCGGCGACGAGATCGACCGCATCTCGGACATCAACGTCGTCACCGGCGCGCCCATCCGCACGCTCAGCCACGTGGCGATCTATCCTGCGTCGCACTATGTCACAACGCACGAAAAGATGGAGCGCGCCATCGGCGAGATCCGCGCCGAGTGCGACGCGCGCGTGAAAACATTCGAGCAGCAGGGTAAGCTCCTCGAGGCGCAGCGCATCCGTCAGCGCACGGACTATGACATTGAGATGATGCAGGAGCTCGGCTACTGCTCCGGCATCGAGAACTATTCGCGCATCATCAGCGGCCGCGCCCCCGGCAGCGCGCCGATGACGCTGCTGGACTATTTCCCGAAGGACTTTCTGCTCTTTGTTGACGAGAGCCACGTCACGCTGCCGCAGGTGCGCGCCATGTACCGCGGCGATCGCGCACGCAAGGACTCGCTCGTCGAGTACGGCTTCCGCCTGCCGAGCGCGTATGATAACCGCCCGCTGAAGTTTGAGGAGTTCGAGCAGCGGGTGAACCAGGCCGTCTACGTCTCGGCCACGCCGGGCGATTATGAGCGCGAACACGCGGGCCAGATCGCCGAGCAGATCATCCGCCCGACCGGTCTGCTCGACCCGCAGATCTTCGTGCGGCCCATCGAGGGGCAGATCGACGATCTCATCGGCGAGATCAACGCCCGCATCGCCAAAAACGAGCGCACGCTCGTGACCACGCTCACGAAGAAAATGGCCGAGGACCTTTCAGCCTACCTCACGAATGCGGGCATCCGCTGCCGCTATCTGCACCACGACATCGGCGCCATCGAGCGCATGGAGATCATCCGCGACCTGCGCACCGGCGCATTTGACGTGCTTGTCGGCATCAACCTCCTGCGCGAGGGCCTTGACCTGCCGGAGGTGTCGCTTGTGGCGATCCTCGACGCGGACAAGGAGGGCTTCCTGCGCAGCGAGACGAGCCTCATCCAGACGATCGGCCGCGCGGCGCGCAACGCCGAGGGCACGGTCATCATGTACGCGGACAAGGAGACGGCCGCCATGCACGCGGCCATCATGGAGACCAACCGCCGCCGCGCCAAACAGGCGGCGTACAATCAGGCGCACGGCATCGTGCCGAAGACGATCGTCAAGAGCGTGCGCGAGCTGCTCGAAATTTCGAGTGACGTCGAGGCGCCCAAGCGCGCCGACGGCGTGAAGATGACGGAGGCCGAGCGCCGGGCCGAGATCGCGCGGCTCGAGGCCCAGATGAAGAAGGCGGCCGAAATGCTCGAGTACGAGTATGCCGCCGTGCTGCGCGACCGGCTCATTGAACTGCGCGGCCAGTGATGCGCAAGGAGGACACCCGAATGAAACTCATGATTCTCGACGGCAACAGCATCGTCAACCGCGCTTTTTACGGCATCCGCATGCTCAATGCGCCCGACGGCACGCCGACGAACGCGGTCTACGGCTTCCTGACCATTTTCCAGCGCATCCTCGAGCTCGAGCAGCCGCAGGCGGTGTGCGTGGCGTTTGACGTGCACGCGCCGACGTTCCGCCACGAGCAGTACGCGCTCTATAAGGCCCAGCGCAAGCCCATGCCGGAGGAGCTCGTTGTGCAGATGCCGCTGCTCAAGCAGACGCTTGACTACATGGGCATCCGGCGGCTGGAGCTGGCCGGGTGGGAGGCGGACGACCTGCTCGGCACGGTCGCCAGGCGCTGCGAGGCCGCCGGCTGGGCGTGCGAGATCGTCACCGGCGACAAGGACAGCCTCCAGCTCATCACGGACACCACCCACGTCTGCCACGTCAAGACCCGCATGGGCCAGACGGAGACGATCGAATACACGCCCGAAGTATTCCGCGCCGAGTATGGCTTCGACCCCATCCATATGATCGACCTCAAGGCGCTCATGGGCGACAGTTCGGACAACATCCCCGGCGTGCCCGGCATCGGCGAAAAGACGGCGAAGGATCTGCTCGTGCGCTTCGGCACGGTGACGGATATTTACCGCGATCTTGACGCGCTGGACATCAAGCCCGGCGTGCGCAAAAAGCTCGCGGAAGGGCGCGAGAGCGCGCGGCTGTCGTTCGACCTCGCCACGATTCACACGGACGCGCCCATTGATTTCGCACCAGAATCGGCAGCCTGGAATCGGGACTACCGCCCCGAGCTCTATGACTGGTTCCGGCGGCTTGGCTTTTTGAAGCTCTCGGAAAAGTGGGGCCTGCAGCCGGCCGACGGCGCGGCTGCGCCGGAGGGCGCGCTGCCGCCGCTGCCGACCGTGGACGTGACGGACGGCACCGCGCTGCACGCACTCGAGCAGGCGGTCACGGCGGCGCCGTATGTTGCGGTGCTCGCGCCCGACGGGCTCGACGCGCTCACGCTCTGCGACGGTAAGGCGTGCTATGCGCTCGCGTGGGCGCAGCTCGGCGATGATTACAACGCATTCCTGCGCCTGCTGTTTTCGGGCCGCGTGCGCAAAGCGGGGCATAACATCAAAGACCTTATGCGCGCACTGCTCGCCGAGGGCCTGCCGACGGACGGCTTTGTGTTCGACACGGCGCTGGCGGCCTACCTGCTTGACGCCACGGCCGGGAACTATGATCTCCCGCGCCTCGCGCAGGCATATCTCGGCGGGGAAGCGCCGGACGCGCAGGCCGTCTGGGCGCTGCAGTCGGTGCTGCGGGAAAAGATGGACGCGCTCGGCATGCTGCCGCTCTATACGGACATCGAGCTGCCGCTGTGTCCGGTGCTGGCGCGCATGGAGCACACGGGTTTTCTCGTCGACCGCAAGGCGCTGTATGATTTCGGTGAGAGCCTCATGAGCGCCATCGAGCAGCTCCAGCAGAGCATCTGGGCGCTCGCGGGCGAGCCGTTCAACATCCAGTCGCCGAAGCAGCTCGGCCACGTGCTGTTTGACCAGCTTATGCTCCCGGCCGGGAAAAAGACGAAGACCGGCTGGAGCACGAATGCCGCCGTGCTCGAAAAGCTGCGCGGCAAGCACCCGATCATCGACCAGATCCTCGATTACCGCATGCTCACGAAGCTCAAGTCTACCTATGCTGACGGGCTGCTCAAGGAGATCTCGGCCGACGGGCGCATCCACACGAACTTCCAGATGACCGTTACGGCGACGGGGCGCCTGTCGTCCACGGAACCGAACCTGCAGAATATCCCCGTGCGCCGCGAGCTCGGCGCGCAGATCCGCAATATGTTCGTGGCCTCGCCCGGCAAGGTGCTCGTGGACGCGGACTACAGCCAGATCGAGCTGCGCCTGCTCGCGCACATCGCCAATGATGAGACCATGATCGCGGCCTTCCGCAGCGGGGAGGACATCCACGCCGTCACGGCGTCGCAGGTGTTCGGCGTGCCGCTCGACGAGGTCACGCCGCTGCAGCGCTCGCACGCCAAGGCCGTCAATTTCGGCATTGTCTATGGCATCTCGGCTTTCAGTCTCGCGCAGGACATCGGCGTGTTCCAGAGCGAGGCCAAGGCGTACATGGACAGCTATTTTGCCAAGTACCACGGCGTGCGCGCCTATATGGACCGCATCGTCGCGCAGGCCAAGGCTGACGGCTATGTCACGACGCTTTTCGGCCGCCGGCGCGACCTGCCGGAGCTGAAATCGTCGAATTTCAACCTCCGCAGCTTTGGCGAGCGCGTGGCACTCAATATGCCCATTCAGGGCACGGCGGCGGACATCATCAAGGCCGCCATGGTGCGCGTGGACGCGCGCATGCGCGCCGAAGGACTGGAGGCGCAGCTCCTGCTGCAGGTGCACGATGAGCTCATCGTCGAGTGCCCGGCGGCGGAGGCCGAGACGGTCCGTGCCATCCTCATCGAGGAGATGGAGCACGTGGTCGATTACCGCGTGCCGCTGCTCGTGGACGCGAAGATCGGCGCGAGTTGGGCGGAGGCGTACTGATGGACTGCACGATCTGTGACGCCGGAGCGGCGCACCTGCTGCAGCTCGAGGCGCTCGAGCGTGCGTGCTTTTCCGCGCCGTGGACGCGCGCGCAGCTGGCCAGTCAGCTGCCGGACGACCGGCACGTGTTTCTCATCGCGGCGGCGGGGGAGACGGTGCTCGGCTACGCGAACTTCCTGCACGTGCTCGACGAGGGCGACATCGGCAATGTCGCCGTCGCGCCGGAGTACCGGCGGCAGGGCGTCGCGGATGCGCTGCTCGACGCGCTGTGCGCGCGGGCGGCGGCGCTCGATCTCGTATTTTTGACGCTGGAGGTGCGCGTATCGAACGCGCCCGCCATCGCACTGTACCGCAAGCACGGGTTCCAGACTGTCGGTCAGCGCCGAAATTACTATCAGAAGCCGGACGAGGACGCGCTCCTCATGACCTGGTTCCGGAGAGAGGCAGAGACGATATGATTATTCTTGCGATTGAATCCTCCTGTGACGAGACGGCCGTCGCCCTCGTGCGCGACGGGCGCGAGGTGCTGACCGATCAGGTTTTTTCCCAGGCCGACCTGCACGCCATTTACGGCGGTGTCGTGCCCGAGATCGCCTCGCGTTCGCACGTGGAGGTCATCTCCCAGCTGGCCGACCGCGCGCTGGCGGTGACCGGCCTGACCCGCGGCGACATTGACGCCGTGGCCGTCACCTGCGCACCTGGGCTCATCGGCGCGCTGCTCGTCGGCGTGAACTTTGCCAAGTCCGCCGCGCTCGCACTCGGGGTGCCGCTCATCCCGGTGCACCATGTGCGCGGCCATATCGCGGCCAACTACATCGCCTACCCGGAGCTGGAGCCGCCGTTCGTGTGCCTGGCCATCTCGGGCGGCAACACGCTCATCTGCGACGTGCGCGACTATACCGATCTGCGCATCCTCGGCGCCACGCGCGACGATGCGGCCGGCGAGTGCTTTGACAAGACCGCGCGCGTGCTCGGCCTGCCGTACCCTGGCGGCAAGCCCATCGACGATCTGTCCAAGACCGGAGACGACCGGAAGTACAAGCTCCCCATTGGCCACGTGGACGGCTGCCCGTATGACATGAGCTTCAGCGGTCTGAAAACAGCCGTCATCAATCTCGCCCACACGGCGGAGCAGAAGGGCGAGCCGCTCGACAAAGCGTCGCTCGCCGCGTCGTTCTGCCGCGCCATGAGCGAGAGCCTCGTGCCGCGCACGATGGCGGCGGTCCGGGAGCTCGGCTATGACAAGCTCGCCGTGGCGGGCGGTGTTGCGGCCAATTCCCGCATCCGCGGCGATTTTCAGGCTGCGTGCGACGCGGCCGGCATCCGCCTGTTCGTCCCGCCGCTGAAACTCTGCGGCGACAACGCCGCCATGATCGGCTGCCAGGCGTACTACGAGTATCTGCGCGGCGCGCGCGCCGGCAGCGAACTCAACGCCTGGGCCAATATGGAGATCTCCGAGGTGCCGTTTTATGGGCGTGCATGACGGCCACCGCGCCCGCATGAAGGCGCGCTTCGTGCGCAGCGGGCTCGATAATTTCGACGACCACAGCGTGCTCGAGCTGCTGCTGTTTTATGCCGTGCCCCGGCGCGACGTCAACGAGCTCGCGCACGCACTGCTTGACCACTTCGGCACGCTTGACGCCGTCTTTGAGGCGAGCTTTGAGGACATGATGCGCGTACCCGGCGTGGGGGAGAACGTGGCCACGCTCCTCACGCTCATCCCGCAGATCGGCCGCCGGTACCAGATGGCCAAGCGCCGCCAGCAGACGATCCTGCGCTCGAGCGAGGACGCCGGGCACTATCTTGTGCCGCTGTATCTGTATGAGCGCACGGAGGTCGTCTACCTCCTGTGTCTGGACGCCAAGGGTGGTCTCATCAGCTGCAGGGAGGTCGGCCGCGGTGTGGTCAATGCCGCGGAAGTGTCCGTGCGCGCCATCGTGGAGACGGCCCTGTCGCAGAAGGCGGTGTCCGTCATCCTCAGCCACAACCATGTGGATGCTTATGCGCTCCCGTCGCGCGAGGATGAGCTCACGACCCGCCGCATCCGGGACGCACTTTTGCTCGTAGGAATCACGCTTGCGGATCATATCATCGTCTGCGGCGAGGATTACGTGTCGTTTGCCGATAGCGGTCTGCTCTGAATCATCACCGGCGGCACAAATCCTGCATTTTGCATGTCAAGCATTTTTTCAAATCTCTCGCGTCTGCGAGAGATTTGTGTTATGGTAACAAAATCGATGTTTGCAAAATCCACAAAGTCCGTTTCCGACGTTTCCTTATTTATGTAGAAATGAAGCAATCGATTGAAAGAACAAAGAAATTCGCGTGTTGAAAAGTCGGTTGAAAATGTTGATAACTCACAGCAAACTGAAAGACGGAAAATAATTATGTAAACGCATTGTCACGAAAATGTAAGAACTTTGACCTTCTCTGCTTGCGGGAATCCCTGAAACCACGCGTGTTTTCCGGATGACCGTAACAGTGCAAATACTGCACAACCGACAGGAACCGAAGAAAATCGACAATTTGTGCAGGAATGCAACATTTTTTTATGCATGAAAACAAATAGTAATCACAAAACTTTTGTATTGACATCCCAGGAGACATGTGATAGAATGTGCAAGCTGTAAGAAATATGCTAGTGTAGCTCAGTCGGTAGAGCAGCTGATTCGTAATCAGCAGGTCGTGTGTTCGAGTCACATCACTAGCTCCAGAAATGCCCTGTGGTTTTGACCGCAGGGCGTTTTTGATTCCTGCCGCTTGACGCGGCGGCGGGGGCACGGTATAATAAAGTATCCATCGAGCCGTTAGAGACGGCGCTTTTATTTTCCTGCAAATTAGATTTATCTAACCGGAATACAGGAGGTGCGGCGCAATGGCCACAGCAAAACAAAAGGAAACTTTAGCGGATACGCAGGCGACGGTGCTGCATCAGGACACGGAGCACACGGTCTATCATCTCGATGATGCCGATGGGGAAGTGGTGCAGACGGTCTACCCGGTTTTCCCGGGCATCGAAATCGCTTATCACGACGTACACGCCACGTTCTGCGCCATGCAGCGCACGCATGCGTCCGGCTGCCTCGAGATCCACCACTGCCGCGAGGGGCGCATCGCCTACCCGTATGGCGGCGCCTGCTTTTTCCTCGCGCCGGGCGATCTGGCGGTCGTGCAGCGCACCCAAGCGGCGGCCCCGGCGCGCTTCCCGACCGGGCACTACCATGGCATCACGGTATCGATCGACCCGGCCCGCGCGCCGGACTGCCTGTCGTGCTTTCTCGAGGACGTCGAGGTGCGGCCGAGCGCGCTCATTGAAAAATTCTGCGCGGACGCGGCCTGCTTCGTCACGCGCTCGTCGCAGGGCGTGGCGCACATTTTCTCCGAGCTCTACTCTGTGCCGGAGGGCATCCGCAAGGGCTATTTCAAGGTCAAGATCCTGGAACTGCTGCTGTTTTTGAGCGCGTTCCCCATGCAGGCGGCGCAGCCGCAGCACAGTTACCCGCAGTCGCAGGTGCAGCTCGCCGAGCAGATCGGCGCGTATCTGCTCGAGAACACGGAGCGGCGGCTGACGGTCGCGGAGCTCGCGCAGCGCTTCGGCGCCTCGGCCACGCTCATCAACAGCAGCTTCCGCGGCGTGTACGGCATGTCGCCGGCGGCGTTTCTGCGCGCGCAGAAAATGCACGGCGCGGCGCGGCTCCTGCGCCAGACCGACCGCACGGTGCTGGATATTGCCGGCCAGTTTGGGTATGATAATGGCAGCAAGTTCGCCAAAGCGTTCCGGGACGTCATCGGCGTCTCGCCCAACGCCTACCGCGGCGGCATCGACTGCGACAGCTGCGCGCCGGAGGCTCCGGCGGTCTGACGGCGGGGCGGACATCTTTTTCATTTTGGAGCCATGTTCCGATGATTTGGAGCGGATGCCGGGGGTATCATGCAGTATCATAACACCAGAAAGCAACGAAACGCGCAGCTTTTCACACATGAGTTAGATCCGTTTAACCAGCAACCGCGCAGCATTGCTCACTGCGCGAAAACCGGTAAACCACCACAGACAAGGAGGCAAGCCATGTCGGAGGAAAACGTCGTACGGCTCTGCGCGCCGACACTGGCCGGGATCAAGACCGGCAGCCTGTTCCCCTGTCCGTTTGAAAACCGGGAGACTTTGCTCATGGAGATCCGCCAGTACAACCAGGTGCTGGTTCCCAAAGGACTCTGCCTCCTCCCGCTGCGATTCACGGACGAGAGCGCGCTGCTGTATCTGTACCGCCCACGCGATCTGGAGCGGGATCTGCAGGACCGGCTGGCAGCAGAGATTCTGCAGCACGCAGGCTATGTCTGCGGCAGCAGCGAGCAGTGCCTGATGAAGCTCATCGAGCGTCTGCGCGCGTACGACGAATTCCCCCACGAGATTGGCCTGTTTCTGAGCTATCCGCCGGAAGACGTCAAAGGGTTCATCGAGCACCATGCGGCTGATTTCAAGTATGCCGGCCTCTGGAAGGTGTATGGCGACGAGCAGCGGGCGCGCGACCTCTTTGTAAAATACCAGCGGTGCACGGAGATCTACTGCGAACGTCTGCACGCGGGCTCGAGCATTGCGCAGCTCGCCGTAAACGTGCAGCAGCGAAACACAGCACAAAAGGAAAGGATGTTACCATCATGAAAAAAGCAGCAGTCATCTATTGGAGCGGTACCGGCAACACCGAGGCCATGGCCAACGCCGTGCTCGAGGGCATGAAAAGCGCGGGCGCGGACGCGGTGCTTCTGACCGCCTCCGATGTGGATGCTTCCGCCGTCGGCGGATATGACGCCGTGGCGCTCGGCTGCCCGGCCATGGGCTCCGAAGTTCTGGAGGATATGGAGTTCGAGCCGATGTTCGACGGCTGCAAGTCCAGCCTGAAAGGCAAACGTGTCGCCCTGTTCGGCTCCTACGGCTGGGGCGGCGGCGAGTGGATGCACAACTGGGAGCGCGACTGCCGCAGCTCCGGTATCCAGCTCGCGTGCGACAGCGTGATCTGCAACGAAGCGCCCGATGATGCGGCCCTTGCGGCCTGCCAGGCGCTCGGCAAGACGCTCGTCGATTAACTTCTTTCGATCGTACCCGGATCCCCCTCCGGTTACCGATACCAACAACAGGCATCAAGCCAAATCACCTCACCTCTCTTCTCTTCCCTTCCCCATTCCCTGCAGCGGTGTGACACCACGCACTTTGCCTGTGCGTGACCGCTGACCCAACAAAGAATCGTCCGCCGGATTCCCCTCCGGGCGGACGATTTTTTTGCCGCCGGCCGTCAGCGGCGCTCGAGCGGGAGAAAAGCAAAAGCAGCGCCCTGCATAGGAGTGGTATCCTACGCAGGGCGCTGCTTTTTTGGCGCAGGGGAGAGCATTTAGGGACGCGCGGCGTCAGAAATGCCCAGTACAGAAGCGGCGAGGTATTTGCCGCTCGCGGTTTTCATGATCGTGTCCAGAAAATGCACGATGCTCTCCTTACCGTATCCGTTCTCGGATGCGTTTGCAATGTAGTCCGCCTCAATGAGGATCTGGTAGTCCATGCCGCAGATATTCTGCAGCGTGTGGTGATGCCCCACAAGATAGGCCACACGCGCGATCTGTGCCTCCGTCATGCCGGTGCCGGCGAGAAAGGCGCGCACCAGCACGGCGCCCTCCTGTTCCTGATACTTGCCGTTGGTGTTGCCGTATTTCTCGCGGCAGAGCGGGCAGGCAATATCGTGCGTGATGGCGGCGACTTCCAGAAGGTGTTGCGTCTCCGCGTCCAGCCCCTCCAGTTCGCCGATCGTTCGGGCGTAGGCCCAGACGCGCAGGAGATGGTCGATGTCGTGGATGTTGCCGTTGGATGCGGCGATCATTTTGTTCAGAATTTGTGCGATGGTCATGGGATGCCTCCGTTAGCTGTTAGTTAAAATGCCCGTCGTTGGCGGCGAAGAGCCGCGCGCACTGGGCGCGCAGCGCTGCGTGCTCGGGCGCGGAGAGCGTCGGGTCGGCGGCGAGCACTGCACGGGCCGCGTCGCGCGCGTCGTTGACGGCGGTCATGTTCGTGCCGAGGTCGGCGATATGCAGCGCCGGCAGACCGTGCTGCCGGTTGCCGAAAAAGTCACCCGGCCCGCGCTGGCGCAGGTCGGCCTCCGCGATCTGAAAGCCGTCGGCCGTGTCGCACAGCACCTTCAGCCGCGCGCGCGCTTCCTCCGTGTGCGCGTCCGACACGAGCACGCAGTACGACTGAAACGGCCCGCGCCCGATGCGCCCACGCAGCTGGTGCAGCTGCGAGAGTCCGAAGCGCTCGGCGTTTTCGATGATCATGAGCGCCGCGTTCGGCACGTCCACGCCGACCTCGATGACTGTCGTTGAGACGAGAATGTCCGTCTCCCCGGCGGCGAAGGCGGCCATGCACGCATCTTTGTCCCTGGCCTTCATGCGGCCGTGGATGCAGGCCACGCGGTGCTGCGGGAACGTCCGCTGCAGGGCCTGTGCGTGCTCCTCAGCGGACTTGAGATCGGACGGGACGTCGTCCGTCTCCTCCACCTTCGGGCAGACGACGAACACTTGCCGCCCCTCGCCGATGAGCTTGTCGATGAAGGCGTTGAGCCGCGCGCGGTAACGCTCGTCCACGCACACGGTCTGCACCGGCTGGCGGCCGGGCGGCAGCTCGTCGATGATCGACACGTCCAGATCACCGTACACCAGCAGCGCCAGCGTGCGCGGGATGGGTGTCGCACTCATGACGAGCGTGTGCGGCTGCTCACCCTTGCGCACGAGTGCGGCGCGCTGCTCGACACCGAAGCGGTGCTGCTCGTCCGTGATGACGAGGCCGAGGCGGAAAAACGTCACCGAGTCGCTGATGAGCGCGTGCGTGCCGACGACGACGTCGAGCAGACCGCCGGCGAGCGCTTCTTTTATCTCGCGCTTTTGCCGCGCGGTCATTGCGCCCGTCAGGCGTCCAACGCGGATGCCGAACGGCTCGAGCAGCGTGCGCAGCGTGTGCTCGTGCTGCTCGGTGAGGATCTCGGTCGGCGCCATGAAAGCACTCTGACAGTCGTTTTCGTGCGCAAACCAGATGCACGCCGCGGCGACGAGCGTCTTGCCGGAGCCGACGTCGCCCTGCACGAGGCGGCTCATCGGCACGCCAGAGGTCATGTCCTGCACGGCGGCAGCAACGGCGCGCCGCTGCGCCCCGGTGGGCGAGAAGGGGAGCGTGCGGTAAAATGTCTCGAGATCAGCATTTTGCATACGGATGCCGCCCTCAGCGCGCCGCTGCGAGCGGATGCGCGCCATGGCGGTCGAGAGCACGAACAGCTCCTCGAACACCAGCCGCTTGCGCGCCGTGTCGAGCGCCTGCGCGTCGGCCGGTTGATGGATATTCTGCAGGGCATAGTCCTGCTGCGCGAGCCGGTAGGCGCGCGCGATGTCCGCCGGGATCACGTCCTGCATCTGCCCGATGCAGGCGTGCAGCGCGGGCGTCATGGCCTTGCGGATGTCGTTTTGCGTCACGCCGGTCGTCAGCGGGTAAACGGGGTAAAAGCAGTTGGTCACGCTGCCGCAGCGTGCTGCCTGCTCGCAGACGGGATTTGTCATCGTTTTGCGAAAGCCGTTGGCCTCCACCTTGCCGTAGAAGATGTACGTTTCGCCCGCGTGCAGACTATTCTTACGGTAAGGCTGGTTGAAGTAGGTCACGTCCAGCGCGCCGGTGTCGTCCACGATGCGCACCTTGACCAGCGTGAGCCCGCTGCGGACATACTGTGCGCGCGGCTCGGCCGCGACCGCGGCGCGGATGCACACGGCCTCACCGGGCTGCGCGTCCGCGATCGTGCGAAACTGCGTCCGGTCCTCGTACCGCCGGGGGTACAGGCCCGCCAGGTCGCGCAGCGTCGCCACGCCGAGCTTTTGGAATGCCTGCGCTTTCTTCGGCCCGATGCCGGCCAGCGCTTCGAGCGGGGTATCCGGTGTGTAGGTCATGTGCATCCCTCCTGTGCGCCGCATTTCCAGCGCCAGAGCCGCGCCTGGTCCTCGGGCGCGGCATAGCCGATGCCGACGCGGGTGTCGGTTTCGAGCGCGAAGCGCAGCCCGTCGTCCTCAATCCAGAGCTCCGGACAGGCCGTAATGTCACCGTCGTTGAACGCTTTGTCGATCTGCAGGCGCTTGGTCAGCTTGCCGGGGCCATTGGCGCCGTCCGCGCACGCGCGGATGAGCACGGCCTGCGGCTCGTCCACGTGCCCGGTCACGATGTTGAGCATCCAGTGCATGCCGTAGCAGAGGTAGACGTAGATCGTGCCGCCGTCGTGATAGAGCACCTCCGTGCGCTTTGTCCGGCCGTGGCAGGCGTGACAGGCGGTGTCCTGCGCGCCGCGGTAGGCCTCCGTCTCCGTGATGCGCGCACGCAGCAGCGTGCCGTCCGGCAGCCGGCGTACCAGGATGCGCCCAACCAAGTCCGGCGCGACGCAGAGCACGTGGCGGCGGGGAAATTGGCGATGGTTGAGGTGGAGGTTTGTGATCGGGCCTACAGGTAGTACTAGGTTTGGGGGGTGGGGGTGAACTTTCCGTACAGGCCGTTGGTGAGCACCACGTGGCCGTCGGACTTGACGAGCACCATCTCAAACCCGCCGTAGGTGCGCCAGTAGTTGAGTGCCGCCTGCGGTCCGAGCACGAACATCGCGGTCGACAGGCAGTCGGCCAGCGTGCCGTCCTCGCACACGACCGTCACGGACAGCAGACCGTTGTTCACCGGTCGCCCGGTCTTGGGGGAGAGGATGTGGTGGTATTTCTGCCCGCCCTCGGTGAAAAAGCGCTGGTAGCTGCCGGAGGTGATGACGGCCGTCTCGCCCACGGTGAGGTAGCCGAGGTAGCTGCCGGTGTCGTTTGGGTCCTGCACGGCGATGTTCCAGTCACTGCCGTCCGGCTTTTTGCCGAGCGTCTGCACGTTGCCGCCGAGGGACACTACACCGCTCGTGACGCCGGCGGCGCGCATGGCCTGAATGGCATAGTCCGACGCGCAGCCCTTGGCCACGGCGCCGAAGCTCAGCGACATGTCTGCCGGCATGGTCACGAGATAATTCGCACTGTCGTCTGTGGCGGCGAGCTGCACCTTGCTCATGTCCACGCATGGGAGCAGACGCTCAATCTCCGCGTCCGACGGGACGCGGTAGTTCTGGTCGATGAAGCCCCAGAGCTTGCTCAGGGGGTAGGTCGTCAGGTCGAGCGCACCGTCCGAGCGCTCGTACACGGTCTGCGCCGTGCGCAGCATTTTGGCGATCTGCTCGTTGACGACGACGGAGCTGCCCATGGCGTGGTTGATCTCATAGGTCTTGCTGCGCTCGTTTTCCGGGTCGAGCAGCGTGTCCATACTGTTGATGATGCTGATGGCGGCACTGATGCCGTCGTCTGCTTTCTTGCCGTAGGCGGTCAGGTCCATGACGGTGTCCATGGCGAAGATCTGCTGTGTGGTGCTTTTTGCCTCGCCGCAGGCGCTCAGCGGCAGCACGAGCGCGCAGCACAGCAGCAGCGCGAGCAGGCGGGTGTGCAGACGTTTATGGTTCATAGAGGGTGTGTCCTTCCAATACAGGTTTCTTTCTGCCAGTATAGCATATCCGCCGCCAAATGGGAACAGAAAATCCTGCTTTACATTTTGCCCGGACTTTGCTATAATATCTCCTGCTGAATATGCGCCCGTAGCTCAGCTGGATAGAGTGACAGACTCCGACTCTGTAGGCCAGCGGTTCGAATCCGCTCGGGCGTACCACAAAGGGAAGCATCCGGTCCGGATGCTTCCCTTTTCATGTCGTATGCAATATAGCAGGCGCCTCAGAGTTTGACTCTGAGGCGCTTGCCGTGTATCTGTGTGCAGTTACAGCATCCCCGCTGCCTGCATGGCCTGCTGCAGATCGGCGATGATGTCCTCGGCGTCCTCCAGTCCAACGCTGAAGCGGAAGAAGCCCTCCTGATAGACGGCGGGGTAGTGGGGGAGCTTGTCGCTGTGCCGATCATAGTAGACGATCAGGCTCTCAATGTCGCCCAGCGACACGGCGTGGGTCACCAGATGCAGGGCATCGAGGAAGGCTTCGTGCTGCTTCTCGTCGCCCTTCAGGTCGAAGGCGATCATGCCGGAATACTGACCGTGCATGAGCTTTTCCGCCAGCGCGTGCTGCGGATGGCTCTTCAGACCCGGATACCACACGAAGCGGGTGGCAGGGCACAATTCCAGAAATTCCGCCACCGCCATGGCGACGCTGCAGTGCTGCTTCATCCGCAGCGGCGCGGTGGCAAGCCCGCGGGCGACCAGCCACGCATTGAAGGGGCTGAGGATGCCGCCGTAGTTGACCATGGCCAGCTCCTTGATCTGATCGATGAGCTCTGTCTGCCCCAGCACACAGCCGCCCAGAGAGTCACCGTGGCCGTTGATGTACTTGGTCATGCTGTGGATCTCCAGATCCGCGCCGTGGCTCAGCGGGCGGATGCACACGGGGCCCGCGAAGGTGGCGTCCACGCTCAGCAGAGCACCGGCCGCGTGGGCGATGTCCGCGATGGCGTCAATGTCGCTGATGCCGGTGGTGGGGTTGCCCGGTGTCTCCACATGGATGAGCTTGGTGTTGGGGCGCACGGCGGCGCGGACGGCCTCCGTATCCGTGGTGTCCAGCAGCGTCACTTCCACGCCGTACTTCTCGGGCAGATACTTCCGGAACAGCAGGTTCGTGGCGCTGTAGCAGACCTCGGACACGATGGCATGGTCGCCGGAGTTGAGCGTGGTGGTGAACACGGCGGCCAGCGCGGCCACACCGCTGGCGAACACCGCGCCGTCCTCGGCACCGGTCAGGGCGCACAGCCGGTCCTGCAGGACCATCTGGTTCGGATTGCGGTTGCGCTGATAGATGTTGCTGTGGATGCCGCTCCAATCCACCGGCGTTCCGTCGGTGGGGATGCGGTAGTTGGAGGTCATGTAGATCGGCTCGTTGATCGCGCCGAAGGCGTCGTCTTTTCGCGTGCCGCTGTGGACGGCAAGGCTGTTGATGTGCAGTTTTTCTTCCATGGTATGCGCTCCTCCCGATTTTGCGGCGGCGCTTTGTGCGCCGTCCCTGGTTGACTGTATTGTAGCGCAGAGGAATTGATATTTAAAACGAATAATTTTCGTTACTTTTATGAAAGATCATCATTGATTTTTCAGGGAAATGTGGTACGCTGGAGCAGAAAGGAGCTGTGCGCCGTGGAGATCCGCAATCTGAACACTTTTCTGCATGTGGCAGCGCTGGAGAACGTGACCAAGGCCGGGACAGAGCTGGGCTACTCCCAGTCGGCGGTCAGCGTCCAGATCCGGCAGCTGGAGCAGGAACTCGGCCGTCCGCTGTTCGACCGCATCGGCAAGAACGTATACCTGACGGACTTCGGCCGGGCGCTTGTGCCCTACGCCCGCAACGCGGTCGCGGCCGCTGCGGCGGTGGAGAATTTCGGCAAGAGCGACGCCGTGCTGGGCGGCACGGTGCGCATCGGCATCACGGATTCGCTGTTTGAGCTGCTGATGCGCGCGTTCCTGCCGGCCTATCACGCCCGGTTCCCCCGGGTACGTGTGGAGCTGCAGGTGGACACAACGGTCAACCTGACGCAGCAGCTGCTGCAGGGTTCCATCGATGCCATGTGCGTCATCGATGATCCGCTGCCGCAGGGGCAGTGGCATATCTGGCGGCAGACGGAGGTGCCGGTGGTGCTGGCGGCCAATCCGGCGCAGGCGCTTGCCGGCCGCGGGGAAGTGACCCTGGAGGCGCTTGCCGGGAGCGAACTGATCCTGATGGAGAAGAACGCACCCTACAACCGAAAGTTTGAGAGCCTGCTGGCGCAGCACAATGTGGCGTGCGAGCCGTTTCTCCGCCTGCCCAGCGCCAGTGCCGCCCGGGAGCTTTTGCTCGATGGGCCGTTTGTCTCCCTGCTGCCGTGGTACACGGTGCGCGCCGATGTCGAGGCCGGGCGGCTGTGCCTGCTGCACATCCCCGCGTGGGAGCTGACGCAGTCCGTCCAGATGGTGCTGCACCGGAGCAAGGTCATCACGCCGCAGATTGAGGGATTCCTGACGGAATTGAGCGGTGCCCTGGATGCCGTGCTGGCGTGACCCGTGCGCGCGATAGATAAAAAACAAGTGCCTCAGAGCATTGCTCTGGGGCACTTTCTTATCCGGGATGCTGTAAGGGAGGATTACAGCAATGCCTGATCGGTGACTGCGCGGCCGGCGATGCGTCCATAGAACAGGGCGCTGCCGATCGACGTGCCGCAGGTCGGGTACTGCGTGCCGTACATGCCGGTGCCGGCAACTTCGCCCGCGGCGTACAGGTGCGGGATCACGGAGCCGTCGGGCTTCATGACGCGCGCGGAGACGTCCGTCTCCAGACCGCCGAACGTGACGGTCACGCACGGGTGCATGCGCAGCGCGACGAACTTGGGTCCCTTGATCGGGTGCAGGAACTCGGCCGGCTTGCCGAAGTCCTCGTCAACACCCTTTTCGACCAGCTCGCAGTAGCGGTCATAGGTCGCCTGCAGCGTTGCCGGGTCGCAGCCCATCTTCTTGGCCAGCCCCTCGATGGAGGTGGCGCAGGGATCCTTGGACTTGCCGGCGACCGCGGCCTTGTAGCCGTACTGCACGCCGCCGTAGGGCTCCTTGCCGCTGGTGATGTACCAGCCGCAGTTGCTGCCGGAGCGGGCGATGGCGTCGCTGACCGTGTACTGATAGCTCCATTCATTGACGACGCGCTCGCCGCGGTCATTGACGATGAGGCCGGACTCGTCGTTGATGCCGATGCCGCAGGTCAGGCTCGTGTACACGACCTGCACGGCCGGGTGCTCGTAGTTGAGCGCGCCGATCTTCTCGGCGGCCGTCAGACCGTCGCCGACGTTGCCGTGCGGCACGTTGCTGAAGTAGTGCGCGGCGGGGTAGCGCGCGATCATTTCCTTGTTGCGGGCATAGCCGCCGGTCGCAAGGATGACGCCCTTTCTCGCGTAGAGCGTGAGCTTGGCGCCGCCCTTGCGCGTGCACGTCACACCGGTGACGACGCCCGCCTCGTCCGTGAGGATCTCGTTCATGGCGGTGTCGTAGATGATCTCGCCGCCGAGGTCGTTTTCATAGTACAGCGTCAGGGGTGTGGAGATCTCGCCGCCTTCGCCGTTGGTCTGTCCGCCGCCGCCGGGGGAGTTGTGCACGCGCCACGGCTGCAGACTGACGTGGATGGGCTCGACGTCGAGCACGTCAAAGTGCGTTTTGAGCACGCCGTCTTTTTCCACAGGCTTGGACAGCGGCTCCCACGGCTGCGCGAGGACTTCCGCGGGGTCGCCCTTCACGTTCGCCTCGATGGAGGTGAGCCAGTCGAGCGTCTGGTTGAGGTGATCGACCAGGTAGCGGTTTTTCGACGCGTCCATGAACTTGCCGTTGCGGTTGCCGACGTCCATGAGGTAGTCATAGACCATGTCCTTCGTGTCGTACAGGCCCTGCTTTTTCTGCCACTTCGTGCCGGCACCGAGGAGCTTGCCGCCGCTTCTCGCGGTGGCACCGCCGGTGATGCCCTGCTTTTCGACGATGACGACGTCCGCGCCGGCCAGCTTCGCCTCAATGGCTGCGGCCAGACCGCCTGCGCCCGCACCGCACACGACCACGTCGACTGTGCGCACTTCGTCAGAATACTCCGGCGCCTTCGGGCCGGGAGCGGCCTTAAGTGCGGCAATGTCCTCCTTGGACGCACCGGCGGCTTTGAGCGCCGCCGCCGTCGCATCGAGGATGGCGGCGCACGTCAGATCCGCGCCGTCGACCGTGGGGATGTTCAGCGACTGGTACTCCACGATCAGCTTGGGGAAACGCTCCATCGGCGTCGTGTTCAGGCCCCAGGCAATGCCGCGGTATTCCTTGTGCTGCGTCACTTTTACGGATTCGATCTTATTTTCCGATACCGTCACGCTGACGATGAGCTTGCCGCCGTAGCCGCGGCCGGCGCCCTCGTAGGTTCCAGGATTGTAGCTCGCCATATTTGAAGCCTCCGTTTTCGTTTCGATACCGTCTTATAGATCCAGCTTTTCGGCCTGATCGTCTCTCCAGAAGAACTGCCAGTCCTTGAGATGCCACTGCAGCGCCGTCTCGCGCGGGTCCATGGTCGCGGTCACGCCCTTGGCGTACATGTCGTCGATCTGCGCTTCCGTGTAGCCGAGAAACTCCAGCACCTCGCGGCTGTGCTCGCCGAACGTCGGCGCGGAGGCGACGATCTGGGCGGGGTTCTTCTTGAACTTGTTCGTGATGCCGATGCCCTTCATCTCGCCGTAGACGCTGTCGGTCCAGGTGGCAATGTCGTTGCGGGCGGCGTACTGCGCGCTCTTTTCGATGTCCGCGGGTCCGAAGGCCTTCTGGTTCGGGATGCCGGCCTTGTTCATGATGGCCTCGACCTCGTCGACCGTGCGCTCGGCGCAGAACTTCGTGATGGCCGCCTCGATGCGCTGGCCGCGCGGCAGGGACTTGAGCGAGCCCGTCATGCCCTCGGGGAAGTCGGGGTCCGTGCCGTCGCCCGGCGTGGGCAGGCCGACGAGCGGATAGCCTTTTTTCGTGTTGCCGGCGCCGACCATGCCGATGAAGATGGTGCCGCCGTCCTTGCAGTCGTAGAACGAGAAGCCTGCCGCGATGTCGCTGACGTTGCCGGTGCGGTACTTGACCGGCTCGCCCGGGCCGGGGTAGCCCTTGTTGAACCACTCGGCCGGGTAGCTGCCCAGCAGGCGGAACATCGTCTCATACTGCGACACGTCGCACGCGTCGCCCTCGCCGGTGATGCGGGCGTTGGTCATGATGGACAGCGCACAGATGCAGGCGTTGTAGGCGGTGGCATAGTCGGACAGGTACGGGTTGACCTTCAGCGGGGGAGACGTGGGGCTCGTGCCGTTCATGTACATGTAGCCGCCCATGGCCTGGCCGGAGACGTCGTAGGCCGCCTTGTTCTTGTCCGGTCCGGTCTGGCCGTAGCCGGAGACGTGGACGATGGCGAGCTTGCGGTTGATCTTCCACATATGCTCGTCGCTCAGACCGTTTTTGGCATAGGTGCCGGGGCGGCCGGACTCGATCCAGATGTCCGCCCACGCGATCAGCTTTTCGAGCACCTCTTTGCCCTTGGCGGTGCGGGTGTTGAGCGTGATGGAGTACGTGTTGCGGTGATCCTGCGAGTAGCCGTAGTTGCCGCGGGTCTGGCAGGGCATGTTCGGGGACTCGACCTGCACGACCTGCGCGCCCATCTCGGCCATGATGCTCGCGGCGAAGGGGCCTGCGATGTTCGTGCCCGTCATGAGCACTTTCACGCTCGAGAGCACGCCGAACTTCGGGAACTGGCCGAACGGCATATGCGTGCCGTAATAATCCTTGTAATGCGTCGACATAGTTATGTTTCCTTTCTCAGCACGTTGCGGGGGAGTGGTTACATATTGAGCCAGCCGGCGTCCACCTTCAGCTCCGCACCGGAGATGTAGCGCGCGGCGACGTCGTCGGCGAGATAGGCGATGGCGTTGGCGCAGTCTTTCGGCTTGCCGAGCATGGGCTTTTTCTCGCCGGGCTTCGTAATGGTGTGCAGCGGAGCCGCCTTGCCGGCGCGCATCTGCCACTCGAGGATGCCGATGCCCTTTTCGCGCGGCACCTTGTTGATCTCGGTGAGGATGTTCGCGGGCTCGATGCAGTTGCAGCGGATGCCGCGCTCAAAGAAGGAAGCGGAGATGTTGCGCGTCAGGCCGAGCACGGCGTGCTTGGTCATGACGTACATCGCGCCGCCCTTCAGGCCGCGCAGAGAGGCGGCCGAGGCCACGTTGACGATGTTGGCCGGGGTGCCCTGCTCGAGGAAGATCTTGATGGCGCGCTGGCAGCACAGGTACACGGCGCGCTGGTTGGTCTCGTAGATCATGTCATAGACTTCCTGCGGGGTTTCGTGAATGGGGAGCTGACCGTCAAGCATGCCGGCGTTGTTGACCAGAATGTCCAGGTGGCCGAATTCCTTGAGACAGGTGTCGAACATGGCGTCGATCTGCGCCGGATCGCGCACGTCCGTCTTAACCGGCAGGATGACGCCAGGGGCGTTCTCTGCCGCGACTTTGTCGCGCAGGTCTTCCAGCCGCTTCAGGCGGCGCGCCGCGGCGACGACCTTGGCGCCCTCCATGGCGAACAGCCGCGCGGTGGAGCGGCCGATTCCGGAGCTCGCGCCGGTCACGATGACGACCTTGCCTTCAAAACGCATCTTTTCCATGGTATTTGTCCTCCTTGCGGAACTTGATTTTTGACCCATGAGCGGGTGTATGTTTTCGTGTGTGTGGCTGGATACACATCTTGTTAAAATTATATCATTTTTATAGAGCGCAGTCCAATATCGTTTTATGACCTTGTCAGAAGAAAAAGTTATGGATATAATAAAGGAAAGCAATGTTTCGCTGCTGAGCGTTGCTTATTCGACAAGGAGTGTGGAAACTGTGAGCATTCAGCGCCTTCCGGTGTTCTTATCAGCTGCAGAGCACCTCAATTTTACCCGCGCTGCCGAGGAGCAGTGCATCTCGCAGACGGCCGTCAGCCAGCAGATCAAGCTGCTCGAGCAGGAGCTCGGCTATGCGCTGTTTGTGCGCGGCAAGCGCGGCGTGAGCCTGACGCCGGCGGGCGAGGTGTTCTACCGGCAGTGCAAGCAGCTCATGATCCGCTACAACGACGCCGCGGCGCAGGGCAAGAAAATCGCGCTCGGCAATGCGACGGATCTGCGCATCGGCTACGCCGGGGCCTACGAGCTGTGGACCATCGTTTCGCAGATCCGCAAATATCACCGCCAGCACCCGGAAGCGGAGATCGAGTTTCAGCTCGGCAGCAACCAGAGCCTGCTCGGCGCGCTGGCCGAAGGGCAGCTGGACATGGCTGTGCTTTCTGGCTTCGGCGTGGAGCTCGGCAAGGGGCTCGACAGCCGCGTCACGCTCTCGGATCCGTGCATGGTCATGATCAGCGCTTCGCACCCACTGGCGGAAAAACAGACGATCCATCCGCGAGAACTCAAGGGTATGCCGATCGTGCTCAACCGTGCACAGGACAGTCAACCCTCGGCGGGGTTGATCGCGGGCATGTATGCCAACATGGGCCTGCGGGACAATAAGCGCATGTACGCCGACGATTTTTACAGCATTGCCCTCATCATCAACACCGGCATTGCCTTCAGCATCATGCCGGCGAGCATGGCCGATTGGGGGATCTCCGGCGTCGTTTTTCGCCCGCTGCACGGTTTCCGGGCGAAGGCGCGCACACTGCTGGTCTATCCGCGCGGCTCGCAGGACACGGGCATCCGGTCGTTCGTGTCGCTCATCAAGCCCAAGCGCTGAACCGGAAAAAAGAATTTGCCCCCGCGCGGCTATGCCGCGCGGGGGCAATCTGCTGTTTGTGCGTCATCTTGCCAGAACGAGCTTCAGGATCGCCCCGGCGAGTATGAGCGCCCCGGCGACGGTCGTGATCGTATAGATCTTCCGCGCCTCCCGGTCCGTCTTTTCCTTCGCAAGATAGTAGATGCCTGCGCCAAGGATCATTGCGCCGATGATGATGCCGATGATGGTGATTGCCATGATGATCTCCTCCAGTTCAGTAAAAGTGCAGAGTTTGTGATCACGAGCACGGAGCCCGCGTTGTGGACCAGCGCACTGATGACGGGGGCGAGCGTGCCAATGATGGCCAGTACGATGGCGACAAAGTTCAGCAGCATGGAAAATGACATGTTCAGCCGGATCGTCGTCATCATCCGGTGCGAGAGCGCGATCAGGTGCGGCAGATCCCGGACCTCGTCGTCCACGAGCGCGATGTCGGCTGCGTCCACGGCAATGTCGCTGCCGACGCCGCCCATTGCGATGCCGACGTCCGCCTTCTTGAGGGCGGGCGCGTCGTTCACGCCGTCGCCGATCATGCACACCGGTCGGCCGGTGCGCTGAGCTGCGTCGATGTATGCCAGCTTGTCCTCCGGCAGGCATGCGGCGTGCACGTCCGTGATGCCAAGCTTTCCGGCGATGGCCTGTGCCGCGTGCGCATGGTCGCCGGTCAGCAAAACTGGCTGCACACCTTTCGTCCCGTCCAGCTCCAGAAGCCGTTCAGGTTTTTCCATAAGTGTTTTCATGGTTTCGCCTCGCTTATACCGTATTGGGTATATGTTACCAAGAGGGAAAAGAAAAAAGCACAGTCGAATGACTGTGCTTTTCCGGTGTCTTGTGTACAGGCTTCAGCCCATGTTCGCGAAGTGCTCCACGGCCTTCGTGAAGTTTTCGATCGTCTTATCGGCGTCGCCGTGCTCGATCCCGTCGCGCACGCAATGCTGGATGTGCCCCTCGAGCACGACCTTGCTGCAGCCGTGCAGGGCTGATTTGGCGGCGTTGATCTGCGCGAGCACGTCCTCACACGGGACGTCCTCGTCGATCATCCGGTCGATGGCCTGCACCTGGCCGATGATCTTTTTGAGTCTGCGGTGCAGATTTTCCGCGTCCATACACTGCCGCATAGCATGACCTCCATACCGTTACGGGTACTTGTATTTGCCTGCCATTATACGGCGGCGCGTTCGGCGGCGAGGTAGCGCGCGAGTGCGTCCTGCCAGTCCGGCAGAGGGGCAAAGCCGGATCCGGCCAGCTTTCCGGTGTCGAGCCGGCTGCTGTGCGGCCGCGCAGCAAGGCTCCGGCCGTATTCCTCCGTCGTGACCGGCAGCACGGTCACGGGGATGCCGGCTATGCGGAAAATGGCACAGGCAAAGTCATACCAGCTCACGTAGCCGCCGCTGTTGACCGCGTTGTAGCGGCCGTAACGGTCGCTCCCAGCCATGTCGGCGAGCAGCCGCGCAAAATCGGGGGCATAGGTCGGCGTACCGATCTGGTCGCTGACGACGCGCAGCGTGTCGTGCGTCCGGCTCAGCTGCAGCATGGTGTGCACGAAGTTTTTGCCGCCCGTGCCGTAGACCCATGATGTGCGCACGATGAAGTATCGCTCGAGCGTTTCCGCCACTGCGTGCTCACCGGCGAGCTTGCTCTGCCCGTAGACATTCAGCGGCGCGAAGTGCGTGCAGTCGGCGGGGTAGGGGGCAGTGTCCGTCCCGTCAAAGACGTAGTCCGTCGTGATGTAGATCATCTTGCAGTCCGCGCCGCGGCAGGCCTCGGCCACGTTTTTCGTGCCGCCGGCGTTGATGGCGAACACCTGCTCCCGATTTTCCGGCAGCTCTGCGCCGTCCACGTCCGTCCAGGCGGCGCAGTGGATGACGGCGTCCGGCTGCGTGTCCGTGATGAGCGCCTGCACGGCCTGTGGGTCGCAGAGATCGGCCTGCGCATACACGGTCGCGTCCGCACAGCGGGGCTGCGGCGCGCGCCCGGTCGCAATGCAGGTATGGCCGCGCCGCAGGATCTCCTCCGTGACGGCGCTGCCGAGCAGGCCATTGGCGCCCGTGACGAGTATTTTCATAGGCTCACCTCCGCAGCGTGCGCCGCGTCACAGCTCAATGCCGAGCGCGCGCAGCGCCGGCCAGTGTTGATCTTTTTCGCTGAGGATGGGCGCGTCCTGCCCCGGCCAGACGATGCCGATGTCCTCATCGTCCCAGCGGATGCCGCCCTCGTCCTCGGGGTGGTAGACATCGTCGCATTTGTAGGCAAAGACGGCCTGCTCGCTCAGCACCTGAAACCCGTGCGCGAAGCCGCGTGGGATATAGAGCTGGCGGCGGTTGTCCGCGCTGAGCAGCACGCCGACCCAGCGGCCGTAGGTCGCGCTGCCGCGGCGCAGGTCGACGGCGACGTCGAAGATCTCACCATGGATCGCGCGCACGAGCTTTGCCTGCTGGTGCTGCTTTTGAAAGTGCAGCCCGCGCAGCACGCCGCGCTGCGAGCCGGACTGATTGTCCTGTACGAATGTGTCCCGGATGCCGGCGGCCGCAAAGTCGGCGGCCTTGTAGGTCTCCATGAAGTACCCGCGCGCGTCGCCGTATGCTTTGACGTCCACGATCTGCACGCCGGGAATGTCCGTGGGCGTAAACGTGAAGTTGCTCATGGCTTTTTTACCGTCTCGTAGGCGTACTGCGCCGGGTCGCCGTAAAAATCGAGCAGCATATGCGCGAACTTGTCGTGCACGCCGTGCTTGGCCGGTGCCTGCACGATGTTCATACCCGGGTTGTGATTGCCCTCGATGAGCTCCAGCTTGCCGCCGGGCAGAATGGCCACGTCCCAGCCGACGACGCGCAGGCACGGCAGCGTCTGCGCGGCACTGCGGCAGAAGGCGCAGATCTCCTCCCACTGCGGGATGGGCGTGCCGCGAAAGCGCACACCGGTCATCGGGTGCAGGATGTAGCTGTTGCCGTGCTCGTCGAGCCCGTCGGTCATGATGACGCCGGTGGCCGGGTCGATCTCGCAGAAGATGCCGCCGCCGTGGGCGTTGTCGACGTGCAGGCCGTTATTGCCCACGCGCAGGCCCGCACCAAAGACCTCAAAGCGCTCGCCGCGGCGGAACGTGATCACGCGCAGCGTGTTGAGCGACTCCGGGTGAAAGTGCGCGAGCGATGCATCGGAACGGATGAATTCCTCGGCCAGATACTTGCCCGCGCACAGCTCATCAAACAGCGTCTGCCGGTCGGATGCTGCGTCCCACTCGGCCTCCGTCAGCTTGCGAAAGCCGATGCCCCAGCTCGAATACTGCGGTTTGAGTGCGATGCTGTGGTATCGGTGCACAAAGGCGTCAAACGCCGCAAGATCGCTCTCCGGCAGGTACAGCCAGCCGCGGCTGACAAACTGCGTGAAGTTTTTCAGAAACGTCACCTTGCTCTTGAGGTACGGCTCGGCGGCGCTGTTGTACGGGCGCATGAGCAGGGTCGCCTCCACGTCAGTCAGGTACTGTTTTTGCTGCGCGGTCGTCAGGCCGTAGAAGCCGAAGATCATGTACTCGGACATGGACACGCGCTTTTCGGGGTTGCTGCGCCGTACCTTGAGGTAGTCATGAAAGAGTTGCTCGGCGGTGAAGCCCTCCGGCAGTTCGCGGACGCCCTGGATATAGCCGCGCCAGCGCTTGTGCAGCACGGGGTAGGCGCGGAGATTTTTGACCAGTTTATTTTCAGTGAGGATGTTCTTCATCGGTTTCACCTGCACAGTCCCGGAGCAGCGGATATTTGCCCACTCCGTCGAATTGAATGATGTTGCCGCCCGGCCAGTGCCAGTTGCCCTCAATGAGCTCTGGTCCGTCGGGCGTGACGGCGATGTCCCAGCCGACGTAGCCCATGCCGGGCACGCGGTCCATGGCCCGATGCACGCACGCGGTAAGCTCCGGCCAGAACGGGATCTGGAATCCGGGCAGATACGCGCCCGATGCCGGGTGGCGGGTATAATCGCACAGATCGGTGTTGCTGCGTCCCGGGCCGGAGACGCGGCCGGACGAGAGCTCCAGCGGGTAGGCGATGCCGCCGGTGTGGAAGTTATCGGTCGCGGCGCCTTTGCCGCCGCACTTGAGGCACGCGCCGATGAGCCGGACGCGGCCGTCACGGTCGCGCGCGGCGTTGACGCGCACACTGTTGACGCACCCGGGGCTGAGCGCCTCGAGCGCGGGGTGCTGCCGGATGGGCGCCTCGAGCAGCAGCCGCTGCGCCCGGCAGTCATCGTAAAACGCGGCGCGGTCAGGGATGGCGGCGCTGCGGCAGTGCTCGATACCGCGGCCCATCGTGCCGCTCACGGGTTTGAGAAAGAACGTGTTGTTCCCGTCCAGAAAGGCGCTGAAAGCGGCAAAGTCCGCCTCCGGAGCGTAGACGTGCGCCCGCCGGACATCGGGCGCGAACACCGTGAGAAAGCGCGCCTTGCTCGTGAGGGCTTCCTTTTCCGCCGCCGCAGCATTGCGGTTGAGCGCCCGGTCGAGCGCGCCGGAGCGGCCCGATGTGAGGAAGGCCGCGCGCTGCCAGTCCGGCAGGTCAAAAAACCGGAGCACGAAGTAGTTTTCCGGTGATGCGCCGTGCCGCACGCTGCACCACAGCGCGTCGAGCAGATAGCCCGTCCGACTGCCGCCGCGCTGCGCGCGCAGGCGTGTGCACATGCGGTAGGTTTTTTTCAGTGCGTTCCAGCGGGACATGGCTCAGCGCCCCTCTCTGCATCGTCCAGAATGGTCCGGATGTTGTCCCGGCCGAGCCGCTCGATCGTGCGGCCCTGCGCGCGCAGGTTGCACCCGAGCGCCGCCGAGGCGATCTCGATCAGCGACGAGCACACCGGCGTCGGCACGCCCAGCGCCGCGCCCAGCGACTCCAGCAGGCCGAGTCCCTGCGGCACGTCCTCCGTGATGTAGCGCGAGCGCACATCCAGCGGCCCCTTTGCCCGCTCCGGCATGGCGGCGTAGGCGAAGAAGACCTCCTTCGCGTCGCGCGCATCGTCGAGACTGTTGCGGAATTTGCACGCCTCGACATACGGCACCGGGTCACAGCCGAGCCGCTCGAGCACGCGCATTTTCTCGCCGTCGAGCGCCTCGAGTAGGTTCCAGACCGACGGCGTGAACACTTCGTGATACATGCAGTAATCGCCGTGCGTGGCCTCAATGCGCGGGATGCTCATCACGGCGCCGACCGTGTGCACGATCATATTCGGGTTATGCAGCGCGGCCTCGGCCACGCTCTTGAGATACACAAACGGTGTGCCCAGCCGGTCGAGCACCGCCCGGGCTGCAGGGAGCGCGCTGTGCGGGTAGATGCCGATAGGGTTGCGTACGTTGCGGAAGCCCACCTGAAACTCCCCGGGTGCGCCGATGCGCCCGTCGATGAAGTTGCTCTCCGCCTCGGCGAGGATCACGCCGTCAGCCGGGTGCAGCCCCAGCGCGTAGGCAGTGGAGAGGTAGCCCGGCACCATCAGCAGGATCTGCCCCGGCGTCAGAAACGGCACGACGCGCCGTAGTACGTCCGGGTGATAGCCCGTCTGCGTGCACAGGAGCACGACGTCCTTGGCCCGGACGTCGGCCACGTCGCGCGACAGGTGCGCGATCACGCAGTCGGTCTCTTTGCCAAAATCATGGATGCGCATCCGGCCGCCGGCGGCGCACAGATGCGCAAAGTTGTCATCATGCAGACTGTACGAGGTCTTGATGAGCGTGACCTCGTGGCCGCGCGCGGCGTAATCGGATGCGAGCGCGCAGCCGCTGTTGCCAGCGCCGAGAATGGCAATGTTCATAGCGTTTCCTCCATCATGCGGCCAAAGCGCAGGTCGGTCTCCGGCAGACGCTTGTTGTCCAGCGCGGCCGCCGGGGTGAATGTCAGCTCGCCGAAGCGCACGCCGCGCGGCGTGAGGTACAGGTCCACGCGCACAAAGTCAAACGGCTTGCTCAGCCGGTCGGCAATGGCGAAGGCCTCGTCCAGCCCCGCCGGTTTCGGCAGCGTGAAGCCCTCGGGCGCGGCCTGCGAGTCGCGGTTGATGCGCAGGAGCCGAAAGTCCCGGTCGAAGAAATAAAACTTCGGCCAGCCCTCGTCGCGCCCCACGCAGAGCATAACACAATCTGCCCGGCCGTGGAAGCAGTAAAATTTATAGTCCTCCGGCAGCGTGCCGTCCGCACTGCCGATGTATTCCTCCACGAGCAGCTTTTTCTCAACGTGGCGGTACTGGAGCTCGGAGTAGTACGCCCAGAACGGTTCGCGTCCCCAGGCGCGCAGCTGTTTTTCGGCAGCGGCCGTGTCGAGCGCACTTTTCTCCGTGCAGATGAGGTTGTAGCCGCAGCCGAAGTTCCACTTGACGGCGAACCGCTCCGGCAGCGCGTCCCAGTCGATGTCCTCCGGCCGGTCGTACACGGCGAGCAGGCGGTTGAGCGTGCCGCCGCAGCCGCACCCGGCCACATAGTCGCGCACGCGGTATTTGTCTGCGCAGCGGCGCACGACAGGGTCGGTGCCGAAGCGCTCGAGCTTTTGCCGGAGCAGCTTTTCGTTGAGCGTCTGCGGGTGCTTCAGATCCGGCAGACGGCCGAACTTGCGCAGGTATAGCAGCTGCGTGTTCCACCGCGGCGAGAGGTAGGACAGCCCGGCATAAAACGCCCGGGCCGCGCGGCGGATCTTTTTCTTTTTCATGGCGCGGTGCCGCCTTTCTGCGCGCTCAGGCGTCCGCGAGCGCGATGGTGTTTACTGGCTGTGCCCCTTCCGGCTCTGACGCCTCCGACGCGAGGATGAGTTCTTCCGCCGCATCGAGCGAGTCGAGCAGGCAGTCGATCACAAACTTCGAGCGCCGCACGATCGAGCGGTACTCCATCTTCGAGGCCACATACTGATAGTGCAGCACGGAGATCGACGGGTCGTAGCGCACGACGCTGCCGTCCTGACGGCAGAGCCAGTCGAGGATCTCCATCTCGTAGTACATGAACGTTTTCGGGTAAAACGGCTCGGGATGGCGGGCAAGATAGCGCCGCGAGAAGATCACGCACGAGCCGTGCAGCACGACGCCCTCCGCGGGGCGCGTCGTGTCGATGTGCTGCTTTTTGCGGTTGCGGATCTGCACGAGCCGCCAGATGGCAGGGCTGTTTTTCTCGCCGCTGCTCAGCAGCAGGAGGATGGGGTTCTTGCTGCGCGCAACGCAGGCACGCTTGTGCCGCACGCTCTCGAGCGTGCAGCTGTGCAGCGTTTTCGGGCTCTGGTGGATGCCGGAGAACACCGACACGATGTCAGGACCCAGCAGGTCGAACGGGTGTTGCGCGTAAATGCGCGCGATTTGGGGGATGAAGTCGTGCTGCGGGATCTCGACGTCGTTGTTGAGCACGACGGTGAAGTCCGCATCCAGATGCGTGCACACCCAGCGCGTGCCGACGTTGTTGCCGCGGGCGAAGCCGTCGTTTTTGCCGTGCAGCAGCACGGTCACGTCCGGGCTCGCGGCGAATTCCTTCGCCAGAACCGCGCCCGTGCCGTTCGGGGAGGCGTTGTCAACGATGACGATGTGCTTGTCGCCTGCGAGCGCGCGGATGCTTTTGACGCAGCTGCGGGTCGTGTCGATGGCGCGGTAATGCAAAATGACGAATGCGGTCATGGTGTCTGTCCTTTCTGCTGCCGGCGGGCGCGCAGGCAGTCGGCGAGGTAATAGCTCAGGTCATAGGGATTGTGGCTGAGCCGGAAGCTTTTGCGGAAGTGCGCGGCGGCGCGCGCCGGGTCCGTCGGGTGGCAGCGTTTGCCGAGGCGGCGGTTCATTATGGCGTCGCTGCGCGGAAAGCACCGGTAGAGCGCCGCGTGCTTTTCATACAGCCGCAGCAGGTGGGGGTAGGAGCGCACGACGGCGGAGATGCTGTCGCCGCCGACCTCAGACTCCACCAGTGCCTCCGGCAGATACACGAGCCGGAAGCGCTCGGCTGCCCGGATGGCAAAATCCCAGTCCTGATAGCGGCGGATGCTTTCATCGAAGCGCACAGTCTCCCACACGGTGCGGTGCATGAGCATGGTCTGGGTGCTGGCCCGGTTCTCGGCCAGAAAGTCCTCCAGCGCGCGGCCGGGGTGCGGCGCGTGCACGGGATAGTAAAACGAGCTGCCGTTTGCGGCGATGCGGTTCATGCCGCAGTAGCACAGGTCGGCCCCAGTGGCCGTGAGCAGGTCATACTGCTTTTGCAGCTTGTCCGGGTGCCAGAGATCGTCGCTGTCCTGAAAGGCAAGAATGCTGCCATGTGCGCGCTGCGCGCCGAGGTTGCGGGCATAGCACGCGCCGCGGTTGTCGCCGTAGCGCACGTAGTGCACGCGCGGGTCGATGTTGCAGTCGAACAGGAGCTCCGTGCCGTCAGTCGAGGCATCGTCCACGACGATGACCTCAAGGTTCGGGTAGGTCTGCGCCAGCACGCTCGCGATGCACGCGGGCAGCTTGTCCTTTCGGTTGTAGGTCGGGATGACGACTGAAATCAGTTCGTTCATGCATTGTCTCCGTTTCTGGCCGGACAGGGGAAGGCCGTGCGCATCTGGCGCTTTTTCTCCTCGACCTGTTCCGGCCGGATGCGCCAGCCGTCTTTGATCTCAGCAATGTCGGGCGGCGCGCTCACACGCAGGTCGCGCGGCAGGTGCGGTACGTCGTAGGCAGAGTAGTAATCATCGAACTTATACCCGTCGCCGAGCGGGCGGTCGGAAAAGACGATGTGCAGATTCGGAATGTGGAAGCTGTCGGCCGCGATCAGCCCATGCAGGCTGCTTGAGAGAATGCAGCGGCACTGCGCAATCTCGGTCAGCACGGCGATGGGGTCGTCCTTGACATTGATGAACTTTGCGTTTTCATACCGGCCCAGCAGCTCCGTCACGGCGGGGTCGTTCAGGTCGCAGACGTGCGGCACGATACCGACATCATACCGTTTTTCCGGCAGCGTGTCCAGCAGTTCGCTTGCAAGAATGCCGCCGTCGCCGGTCGGGATGTCGAGCGTGCGGCCGGTCATGCGTTCAACGCTGCGGCGCGTCAGCTCGCCGCGCACGGCGTGAAAGCACATGTCGCGCTTGAAAAAGCGCCCGCGCGCATCGTCGTAGTTGATGAATCCAGAGCCCCAGACGTCCACGTGCGGGTGCGTCCGGCCATTGATGCACTGCTGCAGCTTCATGAGCGGGTTTCCGTGCAGCTTATACTGCGCCAGGCCGCTGCCGATGGCGCACAGGTCGCCGGTGAGAAACGAGCAGCGCTCGACCCGGTAGCCGAAGCAGCGCTCGATAATGAGCGGGTTGAGCAGATCGCCCATGTTGGCGATACGGGCATAGTACAGATTCAGCGTGTCCGGCATGGCGGTCACCTCCGAGGAAGATCACAGCGCGCGGCTGTAGGGAATGGCATAGAAAAACAGGAAAAACAGGCCCACGCACAGGCCGAACAGGAGGTACACCCGCCACAGCCGCCGGTCTTTTCGGCAGGCGGCGGCCTCGTCCGGGCCGGTGGGCGCATCGAAGAGCCGCGCGCGCGCGAGCTGTTCCTCCTGCGTCGGCGGCCGGAGCGCGGAGCCGAGCACCGCGCCGAGCACGCTCAGCACGATGCCGATGAAAAATGCGTCCGCCCAGACCGGCGGTGTGATGCCGCGCAGGGCATAGATCGCCTTGGCGCCCACGCAGCCGAGAAAGCCGAGCAGCATGCCAAGATACGCGCCGCAGCGGCTCAGATGGCGGCTCCACACGCTGCCGAAGGCCACAAGACTCCACGCACCCGCGATGACAGCGCCGCCGAAATACATGATGAGAAAGATGTGCGGGGGATTGAGATATGCTAGCACGAGCACGACAAGGCTCACAGCCAGCATCGCCCAGCGGGAGCGTGCGAGCTTTTTGCGGTCGTCCCCGGCACCGGGCAGGATGTCGTTGACGACGGAAAAACCGATCAGCGACAAAAACGTCGATGCCGATGAGATGCCGGCCGCGCTGATGCCGATGAGCAGCAGCATGCCGATGACCGGCGGCAGCACATGCGTGGCGGCCCAGATCATGGCCTCGCTGCCAGGGAGGTCGCCGTTAAGGTTGCGAACGAACGCAGCGGCAAAGTACAGCGCGATCGTCACGACCATGACGCCCATGGATGACCACACGGACGAGCGCAGGACGACATGCTCGTCCTTTGCCATGAGGTAGCGGCTCGTCTGCCACGGGCTGATGGCCACGACGAGCGCCCAGACGATGCCGTAGGTCACGGCCCAGACCGTGTTGCTCACGCCGTCCGGATAGAGATAGTCCGGGTTTCCGGCCCAGGAGAGGATGCCGGGCATGGTGTCGCTGCGGGCGAGCGCTTCAATGCCGCCGAACCAGCCGCCGCCTGCGCGGACGAGAAACGGTACCGCGACGAGCGCGGCCGCGAGAAAGACGAGAAACATGATCGTATCCGTCAGCAGTACGCCCGGTGAGCCGGAGTAGATCGTGAAGGCAGTGAACGCCAGCCACACGATCACGGCACACAGCCGGTAGTCATAGCCTGTGATGCTGCTCATGAGCGTGGACACGCCCTGAATGGCACTGAGCAGGTACGCGCTCACAGACACGAGCAAAATCACGGCCGAGAGCCGGCGCAGGCGCGCAGAGCAGAAGCGGCGGCCGAAATACTCCGGCAGCGTCGTCACCTCGCTCCGGCGGATGTACCGACCGAAGAACCCGGCGCCGTAGATATAGCCCGTCGCCTGAATGACGCCGACGGTCACGATGCCGATGAAAAAGCCGGAGTAGACCTCGCCCGTGTCGCCGAGGAACGCGCCCGTCGAGAGAAACGACGCGATGAGCGACCCGACGATCAGCAGCGTCGGCGCATTGCGGCCGGAGACGTAGTAGTCGTTCGTATCCTTGACCATGCGCCCCGCGCCGATGCCGACGGCGAAGAACACGACGAGCGCGGCCAGAATTCCCAGGAAATACAGGTTCATTTTTTCTGCCCGTCCCCGTGCTTCGGACCCGTCACGGTCCGGTAGACGAATGCGGTGATGACGATCCAGACGCCAAAGGCGACCGAGAGAACAGCTTCCATACCGGAACCTCCGTGAGCGGTTAGTCGAGCTTCAAGAGCACGCGTGCATAGTGTTCGTTGTTGACGAACGGGCGGCCGTTGAGCTCGTCGAACAGCGGCTGATAGCCGTACCCGTCCGTGACCCAGGCGTAGCCGCGGTACTGCGCGGTGTTGAAGCCCGGGATGGTGTTGGCCTCGATGATGAGCGGGCCGTCCACAGTCATGGTCACGTCCCAGCCGATGTTGGAGATCTTGCTCGCCAGCGGCACGGCGCGGCGCATCATGTCGATGGTTTCCTCCCAGAACGGGAGCTGCAGGCCGGGGAACGGCACGCCCGTGACCGGGTGCGTGTGGTAATCGATGAAATTGTTCTGATCCACAGCATCCGTGATCACGACGCCGGTGCGGATGTCGATCATCGCAGTCAGCGCGTCCTGACAGCCGTTGGAGATGTCCTTTTCAATGGCGGTCGTGAGCACCGGGGCGAACAGATACGTCCCGGATGGCGCGGTCACGGTGTAAAAGCGCACGATGCTCACGGCGCCGGGATTGAGCTGCGCGAGCGTCGGGTGCTGCTGGATGTATTCTTCCACGATGCCGCCGGAATTTGCATGCAGATACGCGAGTGCGTCCGCCTGTTCGGCCTCGGTCGCCGCCGGGAGAATGCGCACGCCCGTGCCCTGACCCTTGCAGTTGGGTTTGTAGACGACCTTTCCGGCGTCGCCGACGAGCGCACGCAGCAGCGCCGCGTCCACGACGGATGCCTGCACGCAGCGGCGGCCGTAAAAGTCGGAAAAGACTTTGGAGAAGATGTATTTGTTCATGAGGATGGCAATGTAGCGGCGGTCGGTGAAGTTCTTGCGGAACTCCGCGCGCGTCCAGAGCGTGGACATGGTGCGCTTTTGCGCCTCCGTGCGGTCGTGATAGCCGACCCACTCGTATTCGTTGAGCGAGATGTGGTTGATCTTCTTGGCCTGCAGGATGTCCTTTTCAATCTCGGCGGCGTCCTCACTGTGCCGGGCAGCGTAATCCGCGGCGAAGTCGCGGATGTATCTGCGTGCGGAGATCCAGCTGCTCAGTGTCCGTTTTTGTTCCATGTTGCATTCTCCTGCGTCTGATTTGAGGCGTCCTCAGCTTTTCAAAGGCATCCGCCAGGGATGCTTTTGAGAAAATGAGGCGGCAGGGAAGCCGCACAAATGTGCGGCTTCCTCGTTTGCTTAGTAGTTTGGTGTGTCCCATTCGTCCGGCACCCAGTCCTTGGGCACCATCGTGCTGCGGAAGCTGCCGTCCATCTCGCGATAGGCCATGCGCAGCTTCTGGATGCGCCATGCGCCGTCGTCGCCCTTGACGAAATCGTCGCAGTAGACCAGCCAGCCCTGCAGGACCTCGCTGTCATCATAATAGCACATATGGTCCTCATATTGGAAGACCCCGCGTGCATGTCTGTCATCGATCAGCCAAATCATTGGCTGATGGCCCATGTGCATCGTCTGCATGTCCTTGTTGCACCATTTGGCATTGCGGGCCTGCAGGAGCTTGTCCTTGACAGCAAGATGCCCGTTGAGGTAGTAGCGGAAGTCGTCCGTGAACAGCTCCATCACATACTCCTCTTTTTTCATGTCCATGCACCACCAGTAGAAGTACTTGCACTCGATGATCTTCTGGAGCTGGCACAGCTGCTCAGGCGTGTATTCCTGACGGCGGACGTGCGTGATGACGTCCAGCACCATGTCCCGGACTTTGTCGGGGAATGGGATGTTCCTCGTCGCCATGGAATTACTCGATGGTCTCGAAGTAGTCGTAGGACGGATCTTTGACCTTGTCGCGGCCGTTGTTGTAGTCGGGCGCGAAGTCGGGGTGCAGGATCATGGTGTTGTCGCCGGCGACGGTGCGCTTGACGACGAGCCACTTGCCGTCGCGCTTCTCCCAGAGGTCGATGTCGCGGCAGCGCGCCACGACGACCATGCCGTTGCGGTACTTGCAGGCAGCGTACATGTAAGCCTCGGCGGCGGCCTTGGTGCCGTCCTCGTTGAGCTTGATGAGGATGTTGGTCATGACGTGGTGCGTGGAGACCATCTTGCGGTGCATCTTGAGCATCATGTCGATGAAGCCGTAGCCGGTGCCCTTGTAGGTCGGGCCGTAGTCGACCTGCGCGTCCTCGGCGAACACGGTCTTGCCGAGCGGGTTGTCGATGCGGTCGAGTGCGCGGGCGTAAACGTAATACTGGTCACGAATAGCGTCTTTTTCTACGAGTTTTTCAAGGTCTGTCATGTTTTTTTTCTCCTTTCGGTGTTGTCGTGTTGGTTTCCTTTGCTTCTTTTACATTACGGCAGGGGTGTCACATCTGCGCGATGAGCGCTTCCAGTTCCGCCTTTCTGCCGGTCTGCGTGATGATCTGCATGCCGCCCATCTGTGCGGTGCAGTTGGCCTCGACCATACACCAGCCGTGCGTGCTGTAGGCAAGGTCCCAGCCGCAGTAGTGGTTGCCGGGCACCATTTTTGCAGCCGTTTTGACCATGTCCACGGCCTTGTCCCACTCCGGGAGGGGATAGCCGCGAAAGCGCACGCCGGTGTCCGGATGGGTCACATAGCGGCGGCCTTGTTTGTCCGCGCCGTCGGAGCAGATGCACCCGGTCTCGGAGTCGATGAGCGCGCTGATGCCGCCGGCGCTGAAGTTGTCGATGATGCCCTCGCCGCGGCCGACGCGCAGCGTGGGGTGAAACAGCCGCACCTCGCCGCTGGCCAGAACGACCGTCGGGATGCGCAGCGTGTTGACCGACTGAGGATGAATGCGTGCCAGTGCCTCGCCCTGCTCGATGATCTGCTCGAGGATGGCACCGTGCGCGCTGTAGGCTGCGTGTGCAGCCTCAGGATAGGGATAGTCGCGGATCGACTCGGTATGTACGCCCTTGCCGAAGGCTGCGTAGATGGGCTTGACGATGTAATCCGGGTGCGCCTGCGTGAAATTGCGCAGCGCCTCGAGCGCAGCGGGCGTGGGCTGTGCGCCTTTTTTGATGCGCAGCACGTCGCGGCCGTAAAAATCGCGGAACTTCTGGTACGTCAGGTACTTGTTCTCGAGCATGTTCGTGTTTTTCGGGTCGTTCATGCGCGGGTAGTAGCTCATGCGGACGCCTTCCGTGATGAAGCCGTCGCGATAGGCGGCGTCCTTCCCCTCGTAACCGAAGAGAAAATACTCGTTGTAGTACGAGCCGTACCGGAACAGGCTCCGGATCATGTCACGCCGCAGACGGTACAGGCGCTTTTTGTTGCTCAGCACGTCCACGCCGCGGTACTGGGCAATGGTCTTGTTCAGATCGTTCCGCTTGCGGTGGTAGTAGTTTGCTTTGCGGTACCAGGTCTGAAAGCGGATCTTGCGGTAAATTTTGCGCCGCAGTTTTTTCAGCACAGGGATCACGCTCCGTTTGCAGGGATTTATTTCGAATATTTGGATTCAAGCCGCCATACATCGGATGTACGACGGCTTGAATCAAGCGGGTTATTTATTTCTTCTTGATGACTTTCTTCTTCTTCGGGCGGAACATGTTGATGCGGATGCGGTGCGTGTTGTTGCGCTGGAAGGATTCTTCATACACGCGCAGGTAGCCGGTGTCCTCGATCAGCCACTGGCCGTCGACCTTGACGTACTTGTCGGTGTAGATGGCCGAGCCCTGGATCTGCGTGCCGCAGTAGGGATTGCCCTCGGCGAAGATCAGGTTGTCCTGCAGGTACCACTTGCCGTAGGCAACGGTATCGCTCTCGAACCAGATGACCGGGTTGTGGCCCTGATGCAGGGTGATCTCGGTATCGGGCATGGACTCCTTGAAGTAGTTGGTGATCTCCTTCGGGCCGTGGAAAACGAGCTTGCCGTTGGAGTAAGCGGTGGAGATATTCGGGGTCATGGTCGTCTCAAGCTCATCCCAGTTCTTGGTGTCGAGTGCGCGGAAATACTTGCTCTTGAGCTCCTTGATGGCCTGCACGTCCTTGAGCTGCTGCACTTCTTTCTCGAGTGCTTCCAGACGTTCTTCAACTGTCATGATGATAACCTCCTAATCTGTTATCCGTGTTCAGACGTTCATGGCGGCGGCGTAAGCGTCGGCGGTGGCCTCGATGCCCATGTCAGCCTTCTTGGCGCTGCCGATCACGTCGCAGGGGATGCCGAGCTCGCTGCAGGCGTCGGTCAGATCCTGCGTCGGGCGGGAGTGCATGCCGGTGGCGATGACGAGGGAGTCAAAGTGGCGGGTCTTCTCGACGGTCTTCTTGGCCTTATTCGTGAACGCATAGGTGATCTCGTGATCGCCGACGGCGGTGATTTTAGAGCCGCGGCTCTTCTTGATGGTCTCGCCGGGGTACTCGATGTCGAGGAACATCGTGCGCAGCATGCCCATCTTGTTGCCGACGCGCTTGGAATCCATCACGCGCACATCGGTCACGCCATGCTCGATGAGGAACTGCGCGGTCTCGCAGCCAACGCCGCCGCCGCCGAGGATGATGGTTTCACCGTGCGGCATGGCCTTGCCGGCCAGCACGTCCTCAGCCACGTAGACGTCCTTCGCGGTGTCGAGACCCGGGATGTTCGGGGCGACAAAGTGCGCGCCGGTGGCGACGATCACGTGATCGGGCTTGACTTCCTTGATGAGCTCGGGCGTGACGGTGACGCCGGTCTTGATCTCGATGCCCATACGCTTGCACTCCTCGGCGTCCCACATGACGGCGTCGGTGAAGGCCTGCTTCTTCGGGGCCTTTCCGGCGAGCACAAAGTGGCCGCCCGGGGCGTCGGTGGCTTCATAGACGGTCGGATTGTGGCCGCGGGCCTTGAGGTACTCGGCTGCCATCAGGCCGCCGATGCCGGCGCCGATGACCATGACGTTCTTGGCTTTCTCCGGCTTCGGGAGACCCTTGTACTCCAGGCAGAGCGCCGGGTTGCGGGTGCAGGTGATGTGCTTGGCCTTCGGATCGATGACCTTGTCGTAGCAGCCCTCGGTGCAACCGATGCAGCGACGGATCTCCGCCTCACGGCCTTCCTTGGACTTGTTGCACCATTCGGGATCAGCGAGCTGCGCACGGCCGACGGCGACCATGTCGATCTTGCCCTCACGGATGAGCTGATCGGCCAGAGCGGGGTCGACGATGCGGCCGACGCCGATGACCGGGATGTTCACGCGCGCCTTGATGGCGGCGATGTTATCCATGTTGAAGCCCGGCTCCAGGTTGTAGGGCGGCACTTCGTACACGGTCGCGAGGCTGCGGGCGTTGCCGCGGGACAGGTCGATCGCATCAACACCGGCCTCGGCGGCCCAGTTGATGAACTGCACGGTCTCGTCCTGCGTGGTCACGGCCGGGAGCATCTCGTCGATGGCGTCCAGACGCATGAGCAGCGGCATGTCTTCCGGCATGTTCTTGCGCATCTCGCGGATGACCTCAAGATTGAAGCGGCAGCGGTTCTCCAGGCTCTGGTTGCCATACTCGTCGGTGCGCTTGTTGAGCGAGGGGTTCATGAATTCGTGCGGCAGGTAAGTGTGCGCGCCGTGGAACTCGAGCGCGTCAAAGCCGGCCTCGACGGCGAGCTTGGCGGAGTAGCCGAACTGCTTGACGATCTCGTGGATGCGCTCGACGGTCAGCGTGTCAGGCGTCTCAAGCTTGTTGGTCTTGTCGAAGAACTCTTCGGGCACGAAGCCGCCGTGCCAGATCTGCACGCCTGCTTTGCCGCCGGCCGCGTGGATCGCGTCGGTGATCTTGCGCAGCTGGTCTCTGTGGTGCTCATTATAAAGGCCGAGGTACAGGTATGCATGGCACTCGGGGCAGATGGAGACGAGCTCGACAATGTTCAGACCGCAGCCGCCGGCTGCGCGCGCCGCGTGGTAGGCGGGGAGATCCTCGCCGACATCGTTCTTGTCCTTGACCATCTTGGTGTTCATACCCGGCAGGACCACACGGTTTTTCAGCTCAAGTCCTCTGAGCTTGATGGGAGAAAACAATGCATCGTAACTCATGAAATACACCTTTCTTCATTGAAATGGATCCAAATCTGGTTTCCTACACGTCTGCCTGAGAGCGGAGTTCCTTAAATATGTCCGGCAGACCCGGGAATGATCCGCCGGAGATCGGCCGCTGGTGGCCGGATTCCGCTCCTCATCAGCTATTGTAGAAATTTTAACACTAGGCTGCGGAACGTGTCGGAAAGAATGTGCCGTAATCATGCGCGGGAAATGTACAAAAACTTGAGTTTTATTGTCACTTCGCGACGGTGATGTGGCGTAATGTACAAAAACAGACACGGAATCTTGTGCGATTTTGCTTCTTTTCACAGGAAATGGTGGGCGGACACAGTGGTTTTCCGTCGTTTTTTCACCGAACAATTTTGACAAAAAGGGCGCAAAGTGTAGTGAAAGCAGAAAAACTGTCCGCCTGCGCGCCATCATTTTCTGAAATTCTTTTTGAAAATGTGGATTATTTAACAAGAAAATGTGCGACATGGCCCGATCATTTCCTTTATACTGAAAGCACAAACCATCCGGAGCACCCATGCGCCGCGCTCCGGCCGGGAAGGCCGGCGGTGGCAGCTGCATGGGATATACATTTAATATTCGTTCAGGAGGCAATCACATGATAACCGATATGAAAGATGCGAAAATCTTCTCGCCCCTGCAGCTGGGCAGAACGACGCTGAAAAACCGTATCGCCATGGCACCGATGAGCATGCACTATGAGGCGACCAACGGCACAGTGCCCAAGCAGCTCGCGGATATCTTCGTGCGCCGCGCAGAGGGCGGCGCCGGCTATGTCGTCATCGACGCAGTCACGGTGGATCATAAGTATTGGTACATCGGCAAGACGACTGCGCTGGACAAGGACTCTCTCGTCCCGCAGTTTGCCGCCTTTGCCAAGCGCGTGAGCGATGCCGGCAGCACGCTCTTCCCGCAGCTCATTCACCCGGGCCCGGAGTCCATCTGCGCGCTCAAGGGCATCACGCCGCTCGGCCCGTCTGTGAACACGAACGCCAACGGCGCCGTCAGCCGCCCGATTACTATTGACGAGATCCACAAGGTCGTCAAGCAGTACGGCCAGGCCGCGCGCCGCGCCGAAGAGGCCGGCTGCGGCGGCATCGCCCTGCACGTCGCACATGCTTACATGCTGCCGGGTGCTTTCCTCAGCCCGCTGCGCAACAAGCGCATGGACGAGTACGGCGGCTGCATTGATAACCGCGCGCGCCTGATCCTGGAGATCATTGAAGAGTGCCGCCGCAACATCAGCCCCGATTTTCCGATCGTGCTGCGTGTCTCCGGCTCCGAGCGTGAGCCGGGCGGCAATTCCCTGGACGAAATGCTTTACCTCGCCCCGAAGTTTGAGGCCGCAGGCGTTGACATGCTTGAGGTCTCCGGCGGCGTCCAATATGAGGGCCTTCAGAACATCCTTCCTTCTCACAGCCAGAAGATCGGCATGAACGTCTACGAGGCGTCGGAGATCAAGAAGGTCGTGAACATCCCGGTTTTCGTTGTCGGCAAGATCAACGACGTGCGCTACGCCGCCGATCTGGTCGAGCGTGGTCTGGTGGACGGCGTGTCCATGGGCCGTCCTTTGCTCGCAGACCCCGACCTGCCGAAGAAGGCTTACGAGAACCGCTTCGATGACATCACGCCCTGCGGCTCCTGCGGCGGCCGGTGCATCACGCCGGAAGATCCGCATCACCCGGTCTGCAAGTGCCACATCAACCCGCTCGTCGGCCATGAGTATGACTATCCGTTCAACCCGACCGACAAGCCGAAGAAGGTCCTCGTCATTGGCGCCGGCCCCGGCGGCATGTACACCGCTGTCACGGCGGCCGAGCGCGGTCACGACGTCACCGTCTGGGAGAAGAGCAAGCAGATCGGCGGTCAGCTGAATCTTGCGGTCGTCTCTCCCGGCAAGCAGGAGATGTGCAAGTGGCTCACGCACCTGAACTACCGCGCCAAGAAGGCCGGCGTGAAGTTCGAGTTCAAGAAGGAAGCCACGGTCGAGAACGTGAAGGAATTCGCACCCGATGCCGTCGTCGTCGCCACCGGCGCGACGCCGCTCATCCCGACCTTCATCAAGGGCGTCGGTGACTATCCGGTCATCACCACCCATGATATCCTCAGCCGCAAGGTCACCATCCCGAAGGGCACGGTCTGCATCCTCGGCGGCGGCGAAGTTGCCTGCGAGACGGCCGAAATGCTCATGGCCGACGCGCGCCCGAACTCCTTTGCCACCACCGGCAGCATCGGCGACGTGGAAGTCACGCTCGTTGAGATGCAGCCGCAGCTCATGACCGGCGTCTGCCTGCCGAACCGCAACATCGCGCTCGCCAGCCTGCGCCGTGAGGGCGTTAAGAGTTACATCAACTCCAAGGTGCTCGAAGTGACCGAGCACGAGGTCAAGATCCAGCACAAGGACGGCACGGAAGAATGGCTCAAGGGCTTTGACTACATTGTCCTCGGCCTCGGCTCCCGCAAGTATGATCCGCTGTCCGAAGAGCTCAAGGCGTTTGTGCCGGAAGTCCACGTCATCGGCGACGCCATCAAGCCGGGTCAGTCCAGCGATGCCATGCATCAGGGCTTCCACGTCGGTTACGAGCTGTAAGTCACTGTATTCTCTTTGCTATTATTCCTTTTCATCCTCTTACTCCTTTCAATCTTATCACAGCGCGAAGGCCCGCCGGATGCACACCGGCGGGCCTTTTGCCAATATGCGTTTTTTGTAACGAAATTGGCAGGATGTTTAAAAGTTTGGAATTCGTTTACTTGTTTTTTGCACAAAAAGCTGTTAATCTATAAACAGAGACATTGCCGGTTGTATGTTTGTAAGCCGTATCGTTACCACGAATGGGGGCAAACACGTTGAAGAGAAAAAACAGGCCACTCTGCGAAACACCGCGCAGCGGGTATTTCTGCGGGTCGGACAAGTATCTCCGGCTGCAGGAGCATACCATCAGTGAGGAGCTGTTCCCCGTCATGGAGGTGGACAGCTATTTTGTGCTTGTCCGCAGCGGCAGCGGCAGCTTCATCATCAATGGGGAGGAATTCCCTGTACAGCCGGGCTGCGTTGCGTGGATCCAGTGCTCGCAGGTGCTGACGATCTGTCCCGAATTTGGGGAAGCGCTCAAGATCTGGGTCGCTGCCTTTGATTATCAGCTTTTGAGCTACTATATGTTTAATCAGATCACGAACCTGCGCGAGATCGAGATCGTCACCGGCCTGCCCGTGATCGGGCCGGACGGGGACGATGTCAAGGAGATCGCACGGCTGTTTGCACAGTTTCGGCACCTGAGTGCGAAAAACAGCTGCGGTTCGGCCGTGATCCGCAGTTCGTTCCTGCGCAAGATCGAGCTGCTGTATAACCGCGCGGCTGCGCGACGCAGGGATCAGTACTCGCCGATGGATATGCCGCTCGGCCGGCGCGCCAGCCTCTATATCGCCACGCACAGCACGGCGGAGCTCACGGCGGCCTCGGTCGCGGAGGCGGTTTCGTCCGACGCGGATGAGACGGCGCTCAACCACGCGCTGCTCATCGCGACGGGGCTGAACTTCAGCCAGTATGTCAACCGCACGCGCCTGATCCTGGCCATGTCGTATTTCCTGTATGACAGTCTGCCGTTTGACTATGTGTCGTCCATTTCCGGCTTTCACATGAGCATCACGTTTTTCCGCCGGTTCAAAGCGCTGACCGGCATGACTCCGCAGGGCTACCTCAACGAAATGCTCAGTGACGGGAAAGACGGCCGGGTTTACCGCGGCATGATCATGAGCGAGACGCTTATTTCTGCCATCAGCTATCTGTATGAAAATATGTCCGAGCCGATCGACGCCGAAAAGATCGCACGCGATCTCTACACGTCGGAGAACATCCTGCGCGTGCAGCTCAAGACGCGCCTGAACTCCAGCTACAAGCAGATTCTGTCTATGTTCCGCGTGCGCTATGCGGAGGCGCTGCTTACGACGACGGACCTGCCGACGGTCGATATCGCGATGGAAACGGGCTTCGGCTCCGACCGGACGATGGGCCGCGTGTTTTACGCGCTCAACAAGATGTCGCCGGGCGAGTTCCGCAAACAGAGAGGACAGGGGAGGAAGCAGCATGGCTAACGAACGTTCATCCGGCACGGCATTTTTCAGTTCCAAGGACGAGAAGCCCGTTCTGGCCGGCGCGCATGACTATTTTGTCAACAATGTCCTGCCCAGCGATATCAAAGCCTGCATCCGGCATATCAAAGCGCCGACGCTTTATGTCAATAATCACGACGAGACGTTCCTGCTCGTCCGCAGCGGCCGCGGCACGCTGACGGTCAATGGTCTGGATTACCGCCTGAAGCCGAACACGCTCATCAATCTTGGCCCGTTCCACCGCTACCGCTATCTGCCGGATGACGGCGAAGTGCTCGAGATCGCCGAGAGTCGCATGAACAGCGGCACCTATGTCTATCTGGTGGCGAATCCGTATATGAAGTTCGAACGGTTTTACGTCCCGTCGGAGCCGCCGGTCGTGGCGCTCAGCGGGCTGTATGCCGAGATCGCGAACGATGCCATGAACGGCATCCTCACCGAGACAGAAAAGCAGTCGCCCGATCAACTGCAGCTCTGCTTTTGCTATATGATGGACCTGCTGGGCATTCTGACCGAGAAAATGCCGCGCACGTATTTCCATCAGACCCTGGAGTCCTCGAAGGACTGAACACCAAAAACAGTATATGTTGACAAAGCCTCAAAAGCGGCAATCGTCGTCTTTTGGGGCTTTGTCATTTTTGCCACGAAATCTGATGTGAAATCTGATTTTTTGTCGTTTTTTACGATAGGAAAACAGAAGGCATCGGCCGGAAGAACGGCGCAGGTAATGTTAAAATATTATCGTTCCTTAAGAAAAGCATAACTGCTGGTGTGTGTCCGGGGTGACGGGAAAGCCCCGGAAAAGTCAAAGATTTGCGTTAAGAAAGGACAAAAATCATGTTTGAAAACGAATTCAAAGGTAAGGTCGTTCTTGTTACCGGTGGTAGTCGCGGCATCGGCTTCGCGGCCGTCAAGGGCTTTCTCGCTGCGGGTGCAAAGGTGTACTTCCTGAGCCACTATGAAGAAACCGGTGCCAAGGCTCTGGCAGCGCTCAAGGAGATCAACCCCGACTACGAGGTCATGACCAAGGCAATCGACCTGTGCGACTACAAGGCCGTTCAGGAGCTGTACAAAGAGATCATTGCCAAGTGGGGCCGTCTGGACGTGCTCGTCAACAACGCCGGCACCGACAACAGCACCTGGCTGACCAAGCTCAAGCAGTCCGAGTGGGATGCCGTCTGCAACCTGAACATGAAGGGCCCCTACACCATGATGAAGTACGCGATCCCGCACCTGATCAAGACCAAGGGCTGCATCGTCAATACCGCTTCCGTCGCCGGTGTCTACGGCTGCCCGACCGGCCTGCCGTACCCCGCCAGCAAGGCTGCCCTGATCGCCATGACCAAGTCCGTCGCTTATTCCTTCGCCGACAGGGGCGTGCGTGTCAACGCGGTCGCTCCGGGCGTTGTCAACACCGACATGGTCGCCAATATGCCGCAGTTCGCCAAGGACTCCGTCGGTGATACCATCCCGATGAAGCGCTTTGCCGAGCCCGAGGACATTGCCAACGGCATCCTGTTCCTGTCCTCCAGCGCCGCGTCCTACGTCACCGGCGTCTGCCTGCAGATCGACGGCGGCTACCGTCCGAACAACCTGCCGAAGTAATTTTCCAAAGCCGCTGATCCCGCCCGCTGAGGGCGGGCGGGACCGGCGTATGCCAAATTCAGTGCTGTCAGGAAGTGATGGAGATGCGCACGCAACATTTCAATATTTTCAACACCGGGATGGAGAGCTTTTTCACACCCGGCACGCAGCTGGCGAGCATCGCCCGCGTAAAGCCGGATGCGCCCGCGGTCATTTATGTTTCCCCGGAAAACAAGGAGTCTGTCATGACGTGGCGGGAGCTCCACGAGCTCTCGAACCGCATTGCCTGGTACCTGCTCGGTCAGGGCATCGGCCCCGGCAAGAGCGTGCTCGCCGCGCTGCCGAACATCCCGACGCACATCGCGCTCGCATTCGGCATCTGGAAGACCGGCGCCTGCTATGTGCCGGTGTCCAACCGCGCGCCGCAGCGCAACCTGATGGAGATCTGCGCGTGTGTGTCTCCGGCGCTCGTCATCACGAACCGCAAAAAGCCGGACGGCTACCCCGGCCTGAGCACGGCGGAACTCAGAACGCTGTGTGCCGGCTGCCCCGCGGACATGCCGCCCGATGTGCTCGCCATCCCCAATCTTGCCAACTGCTCCGGAGGCACGACGGGGAAGACGAAGGTTATCGAGCAGGACATGCCGGCAGGGGAGAGCGACGAAGGCCTGCGGACCTGGTTCGCCGTGTCCGGCATGCGCTTTGAGATGCGCCAGCTGCTCGCGGGCCCGCTGTTTCACGGCGCGCCGCACTCGGCGGCCTTCAACGGCCTCTACTGCGGCAACACGCTCGTCATGCCGGCCAAGCTCGACGCTGAGACCATCGTGCGGCTCATCAAAAAGTACCACATCGAGTATGTCCAGATGGTGCCGACGCTCATGCAGCGCATCAGCCGCATGCCCGGCTTCCGGAAGGAAGACCTTGCGAGCATCGAGGTGCTGTGCCATACCGGCGGCGTCTGCTCGCAGGATCTCAAGCGCGAATGGCTCGAGATCATTCCGCCCGAGCGGCTCTATGAGATGTACGCCATGACCGAGTGCATCGGCATGACGTCCATCCGCGGCGACGAGTGGCTGCGCCATCCCGGCAGCGTCGGCAAGATGCACTGCGGCCGGGTGGCCATCCGCGGCGAGGACGGCCACGAGCTGCCCGCCGGCGAGATCGGCGAGATCTTCATGTCCTGGGGCGACAACAGCCCGCGTGTGACCTATAAGAATATTCCGCCGCTCCCGGTGGACAGTGAGGGCTTCCGCAGCGTCGGCGACATGGGCTATGTGGACGCAGACGGCTATCTGTACTTTGCCGACCGCCGCAGCGACATGATCGTCACCGGCGGAGAAAATGTCTTTGCCGCCGAGGTCGAGATGGTGCTCAAAAAGCATCCGAAGGTGGTCGATGCCGTGGTCATCGGCCTGCCGGATCCCGATTGGGGCCACCGCATCCACGCCATCGTGGAGACGAACGGCCCGGTCGGAAATAAGGACCTGATCCGCTTCGCACTCAATTATCTCCCCCCGTACAAGATTCCCAAATCCATTGAATTGGTGGATCACATCCCCGTGAACGAAAACGGGAAAGTCGTGCGCAGCAAGCTAGTCGAGGAAAGCCTCGCCAAAGGCTATTGAGCACGCAGAAGAAACCAACTGTCACACGGCTTCGTGCCGGAATCACTAGACAGGAGAATGTACTCATGGAAAACAACAAAAACTATATGAAAGGCTTTGTGCCCTACGCTATTGCGGCGGCGATCCTGAGCCTTTGCGGCGGCTTCACCGCTTCGGTGCCGACCGCTATCTCCACGGCCTGGGATGCCGACTCGTCCCTGACCTTCATCACGCTGGCTTACTCCCTGGCTGCCGCCGCCATGGCGCCGATCCTGGGCAAGCTCGGCGGCGTGATCGGCCGCAGAAAGATGCTGCTGAGTGCCATGGGCCTTTACACGGTCGGCCAGGCGCTCATCGCCATCTGCCCGCAGAACATCCCGCTGCTGCTCGTGTTCCGCTTCATGGTCGGTATCGGCGCAGCCGGCATCGCCCCGGTCGTCATGTCCTACATCATGATGGAGTTCCCGCCCGAGAAGATGGGCCAGGGCTTCACGGTCTACATGGCAGTTGCCTGCGGCATGGTCATCTTTGGACCCACCGTCGGCGGCATCATCATGAAGGTCATCGGAACGGCCAATGCATGGCGCATCGTCATGTGGGTCTGCGTCGCGCTGTGCGTGATCACGTTCCTGATCTGCTTTGCAAAGGTCAAGGATAACCCGAACATCCCCAAAGGCACCATGCAGGGCTTTGACTGGGCAGGCGCCGTGTTCGTCCTGCTCATGTTCGGTGCGCTCGTCTGCGTGCCCACCTTCGGCCAGCAGAACGGCTGGGCCAGCGCCGCGACGCTTGCGTCCATCGGCGTGGCCGTCGTCGGCCTCATCGTCCTCTTCCTGGTTGAGAAGAAGGCCTCCAACCCGATCCTCAACGGCAAGTTCATGGCTCGTAAGAACTTTGTGCTCCCCGTGCTGGTCATGCTCCTGACCCAGGGCCTTATGACCGCCTGCCTGACCGAGATCATCCGCTTCGGTTATGCCATCGACAAGGCCACCGTCGCTGCGGTTGCCATGAGCATTGAGTACCTCGGCATGGCCATCGGCACCGTCGTCCTCGGCCCCATGGCCGACAAGAAGGAGCCGAAGGTCGTGGCTGCCATCGCGCTCGTGTTTGTCGCCATCGGCTCTCTGATCATGCTCTTCATCGGCGAGAATGCCGGCATCCTCATGATGGGCGGCGCACTGTTCTTTGTCGGTCTCGGCATCGGCGGCAACGGCACCATCTTCATGAAGGTCGCCCTGTCCGGTGTTGCTCCGGCTGAGTCCTCCTCCGCTTCCGGCACGTACAACGTGTTCCGTGATATGACTGCTCCGTTCGGTGTTGCCATCTTCGTGCCCATGTTCGTCACGGGCATGACCAAAAAGGCCGCCACCGGCATGGCAGTGCCCGCAGCTGCCGCCAGCGCGCTGCACTCCGTGGCGCTCGTGCAGCTCATCTGTGTCGTCGTCGGCATCGTGGTCTGCTTCCTGATCCCGAGCGTGCACAAGAAAGCCGAAGCTACTAAGGAGTAATTCGCTCCCACATTTTCTTTGCCTGAATTCAGTGCACTTTGCACAGAAAGGATTGTCATCTAACATGAAAGAAATCGACAACAAACTGACTCAGAAGTTTGACGAGTATCCGTCTTTCGGCGTTCTCAAGGGCGTCAAGGTCTTCGTGACCGGCACGAACATTGCCGGCCCCTTCGCCGGCTGCCTGATGGCTGAGATGGGCGCGAAGGTCCTGCAGGCCGAGGCTCCGACCATCGCCTGCCAGACCCGCGGCACCCTCGCGTGGAGCCAGAACCACCGCAACGAGTATTCCATCACCATCAACTCCGCCAGCCCCGCCGGCAAGAAGATCTTCCTCAAGTGCATCGAGTGGGCCGACATCTGGATCGAGGCCGGCCGTCCGGGCTCCTATGCCAAGCGCGGCCTGACCGATGAAGTCTGCTGGAAGCACAATAAGAAGCTCGCCATCGTGCACGTGTCCGGCTACGGCCAGTTCGGCCCGGCCAAGAACAAGCCCTCCTACGACGTCTCCGGTCAGGCCATGGGCGGCTACATGTACATGAACGGCGTCTCCCCGACGTCCGGCCCGCTGAAGGTCAACCCGTACCTGTCCGACTACATCACCGCTTACAACGCCTGCATGGTCGCGCTCGCCGGCTACATCAACGCCAAGAACAGCGGCGAGGGTGATTCCTGCGACGTCGCGCAGTACGACACCATGTTCCGCCTGCTCGACAACTACCCGGCCAACTGGTTCAACAAGGGCTACCCGAAGCAGGGCGAGCCCGTGCCCTTCCGCACCGGCAACAAGAGCGACCAGGCTGCCTGCTTCTCCTTCTACGACACGAAGGAAGGCAACGCCATGTTTGTTGCGATCGTCGGCCAGGGCCCTGTCACCCGCGGCTACCCGATCATCGGCATGGGCAAGCCCGGCGTCACCGAGGGCATCCCGAAGAACTGCACCGGCTTCCCGCTGTTTGACCCCCGCGGCAAGAAGGCGGACGAGCTGTGTGCGAAGTTCTGCGCCGAGCACACCTGCGACGAGATCGAGGAGATCTTCAACAAGGCCGGCATCCCGTGCCAGCGCGCCTACGGCCCGGCTGACATCGAGAAGGATCCGCAGTACGAGGCCCGTGAGAACATCGTCGAGTGGGATGACCAGTGCTTCGGCAAGATGAAGGGCATCGGCGTCACGAACATCTTCAAGAAGAACCCGTCCCAGATCGTGGCTTCCGCGCCGTGCTTCGGCGAGCATAACCGCGAGGTGCTCAAGGACTTTGGCTACACCGACGAGGAGATCGACGCGCTCTACAAGAAGGGCGAGCTCGCGACTTGGACGCCGGCGGACACCGCCCGTATCAAGAACTTCGTTGAGTGGCACTTCTTCTGGGATCCGGAGCGTCAGGCCAAGCGCATCGGCCTGGAGTATCCTCCGAAAAAGTAAATCTTAGCGCAAATAGACGGTAAGCTGTCAACATGGGTTTATACCCATGCTGGCAGCTTATCTTGAATCCGGAGAAATCTGTAGAAAAACGCAACAAAAAGGAGGCACAGCATACATGAGTTTCAAAAAAATTGACTGCAACCTCACACAGAAGTTTGATGAATATCCCGATTTCGGCGTTCTGAACGGCGTCAAGGTTTTTGTGTCCGGCACCGCCATTGCCGGCCCCTTCGCCGGCTGCCTGATGGCGGAGATGGGCGCGAAGGTGCTCCAGTCCGAGGCTCCCAAGATCTCCTGCGGCACGCGCGGCACCACGAGCTGGTCGCAGAACCACCGCAATGAGTTCTCCATCACCTGCAACCCGCGCACGCCTGCCGGCAAGAAGATCTTCAAGAAGTGCCTCGAGTGGGCCGACATCTGGATCGAGTCCAGCAAGGCCGGCACCTATGCCAAGATGGGCCTCACCGACGAGGTGTGCTGGGGCGTCAACAGCAAGCTGTGCATCGTGCACGTCTCCGGCTACGGCCAGACGGGCCCGTACAAGTCCAAGGCTTCCTACGACGTTTCCGGTCAGGCAATGGGCGGCTATATGTACATGAACGGCGTCTCACCGACGTCGACGCCTTTGAAGGTCAACCCGTACCTGTCGGACTATGTCACGGCCTACAACGCCTGCATGACCGCACTGTCGGCCTACATCCACGCGCTCAAGACCGGCAAGGGCGAGTCCTGCGACGTTGCGCAGTACGACACCATGTTCCGCCTGCTCGATAACTACCCGGTGCTCTGGTACAACAAGGGCTACCCGAAAGACGGCGAGCCTGTGCCTTACCGCACCGGCAACCACTCTGACCTCGCGGCCTGCTTCTCGTTCTACACCACGAAGGACAACAAGCAGCTGTTTGTCGCCATCAACGGTCCAGGACCGGTCGAGAAGGGCTATCCCATCATCGGCGTCGGCACGCCGGGCGTCACGCCGGGCCTGCCGAAGGGCATCCCCGGCTTCCCGCTCAACACCCCCATGGGTCAGAAGGCGGATCAGGCGCTCACGGACTTCTGTGCGCAGCACACCTGCGCCGAGCTCGAGGAGATTTTCAGTAAGGCCGGCATCCCCAACCAGCGCGCGTATGAACCCGGCGACATTGAAAACGATCCGCAGTACGCCGAACGCGAGAACCTCGTCGAGTGGGAAGACCAGATCTTCGGCGAGATGAAGGGTATCGGCATCACGAACCGCTTCAAGAACAATCCCTCCAAGATTGTGGCCTCCGCGCCGTGCTTCGGCGAGCACAACCGCGAAGTCCTCAAGGACTTCGGCTACACCGATGAGGAGATTGACGCGCTCTACAAGAAGGGCGAGATCGTGACGTGGACGCCGGCGGATACCGCCCGCATCCGTCATCTGCCCGATTGGGGCTTCTTCTGGGATACCGAGCGCCAGTGCGAGCGCATCGGCATGGAGTGGCCGCTCAAGGACGAGTGATCCCCGCACACCGGATGGGCTGCGGTTCGCCCGGCCCGTCCACCGCATTCTATATCAGCAAAGGAGAAACAAATGGGTAGACTTGATGGAAAAGTCTGTTTCGTCACCGGTGCCGGTTCCGGCATCGGCGCCAAGACCGCCGAGCTCTTCGCACAGGAGGGCGCGAGCGTCATCATGGCGGATATGCATGAGGAAAACCTCAGCAAGGTCGCGGCCGACATTCAGGCTGCGGGCGGCGAGGTCATGACGGCCGTCGTCAACATCACCGACAATGATGCCGTGAAGGCGGCGTTCGCGGCCGGTGTGGAAAAGTACGGAAAGATCGACGCGCTGGCCAATATCGCAGGTGTGCTCGATGTCGCCATGCGGCCGATCGATGATTTTCTTACCAGCGATCTCGACACGACCCTGACCGTGAACGTCAAGGGCACGATGTACGTTACCCGCGCGGCTGTCAAGCAGTTCATTGCGCAGGGATACGGCACGATCGCGACCGTCGCCTCCGTCGGCGGTTTGAACGGCAACGGCAGCGCTGCCTACACGGTCTCGAAGGGCGCCGAGGTCGCACTGACCAAGCACCTCGCGCTGCGCTTTGCCAACGGTGAGCAGAAGATCCGCGCCAACTGCGTGTGCCCCGGCACGGTCATGACCCCCATGACCACGCGCGCCATGAAGGCCAGAGGCAAGTACACGAAGGCCGCCAAGGCCATGCAGGCCTCCACCGCAAAGCACTCGACGCTCGACGTGGGCACGTGCACGGATCTCGACATCGCCAAGATCCTGCTGTTTTTGTGCAGCGACGATTCTGCGCCGCTCAACGGTCAGGCGCTCGTTGCCGATTACGGCGCAAACCTCTGATACGCTGCGCCGGTGCGCGCACACCGGCGCAAAGCTGCAAAACCGCGCACACAAAATGAAAGGGAGTGTACTGTTATGAGTAACCGTTTGGAAGGAAAAGTCGCGCTGGTCACGGCGTGCACCCGCGGCATCGGCCGCGCGATCGCAGACCTGTTCGTCGATGAGGGCGCGAAGGTCTACTATGCCTGCCGCAACATGGAGACCGGCAAGGCTGCCGTTGAGGCCGCAAGAGCCCGCGGCGGTCAGGCCGAGCTTGTCTACTTTGAGGCACACGACCCCGCCACGCACAGAAGCATGATCGACGAGTGCATCGCCAAGGAAGGCCGTCTCGACGTGCTGGTCAACAACTTCGGCGAATCCAACCCCCGCAAAGACCTCGATATCACCAAGTGCACCTACAAAGAGTTTGAGAAGACGGTCTGCGTGGACCTCTCGACCGTGTTCAACGCCTGCCAGCAGGCGCTCAACAAGGCCATGCTCAAGCAGCATTCCGGCAGCATCATCAACATCGGTTCCGTCGCTGCCGTGTGCCCCGACCGTACGCAGGTCGGCTACGGTGTCGCCAAGTCCGGCATCAACCACCTCAGCCGTCAGATGGCGCGTCAGGTCGCGCACGCAGGTGTGCGCGTCAACGTGCTCAACCCCGGCATCATCGCCACGGAAGCCGTTGCCAAGCACCTCACCCCTGAGACGCAGTCGCGCTACACGACCAACTGCATGATCAAGCACCTCGGCGAGCCCATCGACATCGCCTACATGGCGCTCTATCTTGCCTCCGACGAGTCGAAGTACGTCACCGCGCATGTGATGAATGTCTCCGGCGGCTGGATGTAATGTTCGCTTTGCCTTATTTTTATATCCTCTCATTCCAGCGGAAAAGAGCCCGGCGTCAGCCGGGCTCTTTTCCCGGTTTGTCAAAAACCTTGTAGCCTTTGCGCCCGCAGGCGCAAAGAAAGTCCGATCATTTTCTTCGGCGATATGTGCGGCGAAGAAAATACCGCTCGGCCTGCAAACGTGCGCGCCGTCCGCCTCCGGCAGACGACGCGTGCGCTGCAGTCAGGCCGCAAACTCCTTTGTCAAAAGTATTACTTTTTGACAGTCTCGAAAAGCGCCCGGCGTCAGCCGGGCGCATTTTCTGCGGTTGCGGCGGTGGAATGGGCGAGGCGGCAATTGTTTTCGCTCTTTTCACAAATACCCCCTTTTCATCCGGGCGGTTTTATATTACAATAAAACGACGAATATGAAAAAGCGAGGGGTAGTTTTATGGGAACAGAACCCAAATATAAACGCATCCTGCTCAAGATCAGCGGCGAGGCGCTGGCCGGTGAGCAGAAAACGGGACTGGACTTCGGCGTCATCGGTCAGGTGTGCGACGTCATCAAGACCTGCACCGAACTGGGCGTGCAGGTGGGCGTCGTCATCGGCGGCGGCAACTTCTGGCGCGGCGTGAAAAACGGCGAGGGCAAGATGGCCCGCTCGCGCGCCGACCACATGGGCATGCTCGCCACCGTCATGAACTGTCTGGCCGTGTCCGACGTTATGGAGCAGAAGGGCATCCCCGTGCGCGTGCAGACGGCCGTCGAAATGTCGACGTTTGCCGAGCACTATACCTGGGAGCGCGCCGTGGCGCATCTGGAAGAGGGCAAGGTCGTACTCTTCGGTGCCGGCAGCGGCTGCCCGTATTTTTCGACCGACACGGCCGCCGTGCTGCGCGCCGCTGAGATCGGCGCGGACGCAATTTTGCTTGCCAAGAACATCGATGGCGTCTACAGTGCCGACCCGCATGTCGACCCCAGCGCCGTGAAGTACGACGCGATCACCTATGACGAGGTGCTGGCAAAGCATCTGGCCGTCATGGACCTGACGGCAACGTCGCTCGCGATGGAAAATGATATCCCGGTCGTTGTCTTTGCGCTGGCCGACCCGCAGAACATTGTCCGCGCTGTGATGGGCGAACCCGTCGGCACGGTCGTGACGAAGTGAAATCAAATTTAAAAACCCGATAAGGAGGATACACCATGTCTACCGATTATACCGAGTTTGAATCCAAAATGAAAAAGACCGCTTCGGTCCTCACCGAGCAGTATGATTCCGTCCGCGCCGGCAAGGCCAACCCCGCCGTGCTCGACCGCATCACGGTCGATTACTACGGCTCACCCACGCCGATCCAGCAGATCGCGTCGATCAGCACGCCGGACGCCCGCTCGCTGCTCATCCAGCCGTGGGACGCTTCCGTGCTCAAGGGCATTGAAAAGGCCATTCTTGCGTCCGATCTGGGCCTGAACCCCCAGAATGACGGCCGCACCATCCGCCTGGTTTTCCCGGCTCTGACCGAGGAGCGCCGCCGCGACCTCGCCAAGCAGGTCAAGAAGTACGGCGAAGAGGCCAAGGTTGCCGTGCGCAACATCCGCCGCGACGCAATGGACAAGTTCAAGGCGCAGAAGAAAAAGTCCGAGATCACCGAGGACGACCTCAAGATCATCGAGAAGGATCTGCAGAAGCTGACCGATGATTATATCAAGGAAGTCGAGCGCATCGCCGACGAAAAAGAGAAGGAGCTCATGGAGATCTGAGTTCCCGGACCCGCAAATGCGATACGGGGGGATTTTTCATCCCCCCGTTTGAATATCCTGTCTACAGGCGCCGCCCATCCGGGCGGTGCAGGAGGAACTATGGCAAACGATAAGACAACTGCGCCGCAGGTGGATTTCTCGCGCCTGCCGCGCCATGTGGCGATTATCCTCGACGGCAACGGCCGCTGGGCCAAAAAGCGCGGCCTGCCGCGCACGGCCGGCCATGCCTACGGCGCCGAGGCGTTTCGCCGCATCGGCAACTACTGCAAGGCCATCGGCATCGAATACCTCACGGTCTACGCCTTTTCCACGGAAAACTGGCGCCGCCCGCCCGAGGAAGTGCGCACGATCATGAGCATCTTCGACAAATATATGAAAGAAGCGCTCTCGATCATGGAGCGCGACAAGTTCAAGATGCGCTTTTTCGGCGAGCGGTCCGGCCTTTCGCCGGAGCTGCAGCGCCTCATGGCCGCGGCCGAGGAGAAGAGCACGCATTACGACGGCTGCCAGATGAACCTGTGCATCAATTACGGCGGCCGGGACGAGATCCTGCACGCCGTGCGCCGGTACGCCGAGGCGTACAAGGCCGGCACTGCGCCGGAGCTCACGGAGGATGTGTTCAGCAGCTATCTGTACTCGGCCGGCATCCCGGATCCCGACCTCATCATCCGCACGAGCGGGGAGCAGCGGCTGAGTAACTTCCTGCCCTGGCAGGGTGCGTACTCGGAGCTGTATTTCACCGACGTGCTCTGGCCGGACTTTACCGAGCGCGACATGGACGCGGCCCTGGCGGAGTTTCAGCGGCGCGACCGGCGCTTTGGCGGCGTGAAATGACCGCCGCACCCGAGAGAAAGACAAACGGGAGGAACCAATCATGAAAAACAGACTGATCGTTGCGGCTATCGGCATCCCGGCGCTGCTGGCTGTGATCTTCTTCACCCCAATCTGGGGCTGGGGCATTGTGGTGGCCATCATGGCGTCGTTCTGCGCGTGGGAGCTGCTGCACACGGCAATGCCGAAGTTTGTGCCGCGCTTTGCGGTATATGCCGGCGTGTGCGGCGCGGCCATCGTGCTCGGCGCGGCGTTCGGCCAGTCCGAGCTCGTGTTCAAGATCGCGGCCTATGTGCTGTTTGTGACCATGTTCGTCGAGATGATGATCTCGTTTCACAAGTCCGAGCGCATCCCGTTTCAGGATCTGGCGCTCGTGTTCACGGCGGGCATTGTCATCCCGTGGATGCTCTCGTCGCTTGTACGCCTCGGCCTGAACGACCCGAAGGCGCCGTATCTGCTGCTGCCGTTCGTCATCACGTGGCTGAGCGATTCGGGCGCGTTCTTCGTCGGCCGCAGTCTGGGCAAGACCAAGCTCGCCCCCGCTCTGAGCCCGCATAAAACGGTCGAGGGCTGCGTCGGCGGCTTCGTGTGCGCCATCGCGGCGGCCATGCTCTACGGTCTCGTGCTGTATCTGTGCGGCTACCGCGTGCAGATCGGCCTGCTTGCCATCTACGGCTTCTTCGGCAGCCTTGCCGGTCAGGCGGGCGACCTTGCGTTCTCCGCCATCAAGCGTGAGCACGGCGTGAAGGATTACAGCAATCTGCTGCCCGGTCACGGCGGCATGCTCGACCGGTTCGACAGCACAATCTTCACCGCGCCCATGCTTGAGCTGCTGGTGCTGCTGGCACCGGCCATCTCGGTCGTGGCGAAGTAAGGGAGCACAGCTATGGTACATTCGATTTCCATTCTTGGTTCCACCGGCAGCATCGGCCGCCAGACCGTTGCCGTCGCGGAGCATCTGGGTCTCAACGTGCGCGCGCTGACGACGAACCGCAACATTCAGCTCGCCGAAGAGCAGGCACGTCGCCTGCACCCGGCGTTCGTCGCCGTGACGGATGAGACAGCGGCCAGAGCGCTGCGCATCGCGCTCGCCGACACGGACATTGCCGTCGGCAGCGGGGAAAACGCTCTGTGCGAGGCGGCGGTGCTCTCGGACACGGACGCCGTCGTCACGGCGGTGTCCGGCGCGGTCGGCCTGCGGCCGACGCTCGCGGCTATCGAAAAAGGCCGCCGCATCGCGCTGGCCAATAAAGAAACGCTCGTGTGCGCGGGCGACATTGTCATGCGCCGCGCCAGGGAATGCGGCGCGGAGATCGTGCCGGTCGATTCCGAGCACTCGGCCATCTTCCAGTGCCTGACCGGGCGGGAGGGCGAGCTGCACAAGATCCTGCTCACCGGTTCCGGCGGCCCGTTCCGCGGCTGGACGCGCGAAGAGACGCGCGATGTCACGCCCGAGATGGCCGTCCGCCACCCGAACTGGAGCATGGGCGCGAAGATCAGCGTGGACTCCGCGACCATGATGAACAAGGGCCTGGAATTCATCGAGGCCATGCACCTGTTCGGCGTCACGCCGGATGATATTCAGGTGCTCATCCATCCGGAGAGCGTCGTGCACTCGATGGTCGAGCTGCTCGACGGGACGGTCATCGCCCAGCTCGGCGTGCCGGACATGGGCCTGCCCATCCAGTACGCGCTCACATATCCGGAGCGCAGGCCCAGCCGCAGCGACCGGCTGGATTTCACGGCTTACCCCGGCGGGCTGCACTTCTACGCACCTGATCTCGAGGCGCTGCCGTGCCTTGCGCTCGCCATGCGGTGCGCGCGCACCGGCGGCACCGCGCCGACGGTCATGAACGCGGCCAACGAAGTCGCCGTGCACCTGTTTCTGGACCATAAAATTGGGTATCATTCCATTTATGAGAGCGTGGCGGCGGCGGTGGATGCCATCGCACCGGCCGCAGCGCCGGATCTGGACGTCATCCGCGCGGCCGATCAGGAGGCCCGCGCGTTCGTCCGGTCGTATTTCCATTTCTGAAAGGACACCTGCATGTATATTCTGCTCGCAATTCTCGTCTTTGGAATCCTCATCGCCGTGCACGAGCTCGGCCACTTCCTCGTGGCCAAGGCGTGCGGGGTGCGTGTGGATGAGTTCGCCATCGGCATGGGCCCTGCTATCTGGAAAAAGCAGAAGGGGGAGACGCTCTACGCCGTCCGCTGCCTGCCGATCGGCGGGTATTGCGCCATGGCGGGCGAGGACGAGGCCATAGATGACCCGCGCGCGTTCACGAGCCAGCCAGCATGGAAGCGGTTTCTGATCCTCTGCGCCGGCGCGTTCATGAACTTCGTGTTCGGTCTGCTGCTGCTTCTGATCGTGTTCGCGCAGGCGAAGAGCTTTTCCACGCCGACGCTCACGGACTTCATGGACGGCTGCCCCTATCAGGGGGAGGACGCTCTGCAGGTGGGCGACACGATCTGGAGCATCGACGGGCACCGCATCTATTTCACGACCAATGTCAGCGAATATCTCGCCCGCGGAGGCGACACGCATGACATTGTCGTCAAGCGTGACGGCGAGAAGGTCGCGCTCAATGATTTTTACCTTGTCGCGCGCGAGTACCCGGGGCAGAACGGCAAGATGTACGGCTTCTACTTCGGCACGAAGCCGGCGACGTTCGGCGCCAAGCTCCAGACGACGTGGTACAGCGCGATGGACTTCGTGCGTATGGCCTGGATGGGCCTGAGCGATCTGTTCGCGGGCGCGGTCGGTGTCAAGGACCTGTCCGGCCCGGTCGGCATCGTGAGCATGATGAACGAGGTCGGCAAGGAGTCGGCCACAAAGGCGGCTGCCTTCTCGAACATCGCTTATTTCTCGGCGTTTATCGCCGTGAACCTCGCGGTCATGAACATGCTGCCGCTGCCGGCGCTTGACGGCGGGCGCGTGTTCTGTCTGCTCGTCACGTGGGTGCTCGAACGGATCAGCCGCAGGAAGATCGACCCCAAGTATGAGGGCTATATCCACACGGCGGGGCTGGTGCTGCTGCTGGCACTGATGGCCTACGTCATGTATAACGACATTTCCAAACTCGTCACCTGAGCCGGGGCGGAATTTTCCGCCTCGGGCTTTCGTGCGTTTTCGGCCTCTCGGAGATACAGGAGTGTTTATGAACAGAACCCAGACAAAACAGATCCATGTCGGCCCCGTCGCCATCGGCGGCGGCGCGCCGGTCGCGGTGCAGTCGATGTGCAACACGCGCACTTCGGATGCGCGCGCGACCATCGAGCAGATCGCCCGGCTGCATGACGCCGGGTGCGAGATCATCCGCCTCGCCGTGCCGGATCAGGCCGCGGCGGACGCCCTGCCCGAGATCGTGCATGCCTCGCCCATCCCGGTCGTGGCCGACATTCATTTTGACTACCGGCTCGCGCTCGCGGCGGCAAAGGCCGGCGTGCACAAGATCCGCATCAACCCCGGCAACATCGGCGAGCCGGACAACGTCCGCAAGGTGGCCGAGGCCTGCCGGGAGCGCGGCATCCCCATCCGCATCGGCGTCAACGGCGGCAGTTTGGAAAAGCGCCTGCTCGAAAAGTACGGCCACCCGACGCCGGAGGCGCTCGTCGAGAGCGCGCAGGGGCACATTGACCTGCTGCACCGATATGATTTTGATGACATTGCCCTGTCGATGAAGAGCTCCACCGTGCCGCTGACGATCGCGGCCTACCGGCTCGCGGCCGAGCGGTTTCCCTATCCGCTGCACGTCGGCGTCACGGAGACCGGCACGGCCTACAACGGCATCATCCGCTCCGCCGTCGGCATCGGTACGCTGCTGTCCGAGGGCATCGGAGATACGATCCGCGTCTCGCTCACGGCTGACCCCGTGGAGGAGGTGCGCGCCGGCATCGCTATTTTGAAGGCGGCCGGGCTGCGCCGCGAGGGGGTGCGCTTTGTCTCATGCCCGACGTGCGGCCGCACGCAGATCGACCTCATCGCGCTCGCGCAGGAGGTCGAGCAGCGGCTGCAGGGGCTGGAGCGCGAGATCACGGTCGCCGTGATGGGCTGCGTCGTCAACGGCCCCGGTGAGGCACACGAGGCGGACTACGGCATCGCCGGCGGCAAGGACTGCGGCCTGCTGTTTCGCCGCGGCGAGATCCTCGGCAAGTACCCTGCGGATAAGCTGGCCGATGCGCTGGTGGACCTGATCCTGAGCGAAAAGTGAGGAAGCTATGAGCGAAAAGATCCCGTTTCTTGACATGTTCCCGGACTGCGCGTCCCTGCAGGACACCTGCGGCGGGCTCGACAGGGCCGAGGTGCTGGACGTGCTCATCGAACGCGAGAGCATGACGATGCAGCTGCACACGTGGTTTGCACGCATGCCCGCGCCCGTCGAGCGCACGAATATTGAGCAGCTGCTCGCGGCGCAGTTCCGCCTGCGCGGCGTGCAGATCCAGGCGGAGTATCCCGCCCCGGAACAGAAAAAGGCTGAGCAGAAGGCCAAGGCCAGGGTCCTCATGGGCAAGCCCATCCCGAAGCGCACAGACATCACGCCCATGAACGAGCTCACGCTCGAGAGCGGCAATGTCACGCTCGAGGGCGAGGTGTTTGCCGTCAGCAGCCGCGAGATCGCCAAATACGGCTCGGCCGTGCTCTCGTTTGATATGACCGACAGCACGAGCAGCGTGCGCGTGTCGCGCTTTCTGCGCTCGGACGATGACCAGAGCATCGTCGGCCTTATCCACGAGGGTATGTGGCTGCGCGTTCAGGGCAAGATCAACTACAGCAAGTACGACGAGGACATGGTGCTCGAGCCGCGCAACATCGTGCAGGGCGAGAAGGTCATCCGCCCCGACAACGCGCCGCAAAAGCGCGTGGAGCTGCACCTGCATACCCGCTACTCGGCGCTCGACGCTATCTCCGACCCCGCCGACCTCGTGGCCCGCGCGGCCTACTGGGGCCATCCGGCCATCGCCGTGACAGACCACGGTGTGGCGCAGGCGTTCCCGGATATGTGGAAGGCGTCGAAGAAATACGGCGTGAAGATCATCTACGGTGAGGAGGGCTATCTCGTCAACGACGTGGACGGCACGCTCGCCGTGCACGGGCAGAGCGACCTGCCGCTCGATACGGAGTTCATCGCCTTTGACATTGAGACGACCGGCCTGCACCTGGACACGAACCGCATGACGGAAATCGGCGCGGTGCTCTTCTCCGGCGGCGAGATCAAAGCGGAGTTTGACACGTTCGTCAACCCGCACATGCCTATCCCGGCCGAGATCACGCGCCTGACCGGCATCACGGATGCAGACGTGGCCAATGCGCCGGATGAGGCGGAGGCCATGCGCCAGTTTCTCGACTTTGCGGGCGGGCGGCCGATCATCGCGCACAATGCCGACTTTGATACCGGCTTCATGAGCGCGGCCTGCCGCCGGGCGGGCATCCCGTTCGAGCCGGTGTATCTCGACACGCTGGTGCTCGCGCAGTACCTGCTGCCGGATCTCAAGCACCACAAGCTCGACCAGGTCTCGAACCGCCTGAGCCTGCCGGACTTCAACCACCACCGCGCGTGCGACGATGCGATGGTCGTGGCGCGCATCATGGACAAGTTCCTGCCCATGCTCGCGGCTAAGGGCGCAAAGACGATCGGCGACTTCAACGACCTCGTGCGCGGCGGCCTGAAGGAGAAGCGCCGCACGCACCACATCTCCATTCTGGTGAAAAACAAGACCGGCCTGAAAAATCTCTACGAGATCATTTCCCGGTCATACCTGAAATATTTCAAGCGCAATCCTACCATCCCCAAGAGCCTGCTCATGGAATACCGCGAGGGCCTCATCATCGGTTCGGCGTGCGAGGCGGGCGAGGTGTTTGAGGCGGTGCTGCGCGGCAAGAGCGACACGGAGCTCCGACGCATCGCGTCGTTTTACGACTATCTCGAGATCATGCCGCTGGCCAATAACCACTTCCTGCTCGACAACGGTACCGTGCGCAGCGAGGAATCCCTGCGCAACCTCAACCGCCGCATTGTGCAGCTCGGCGAGGAGCTCGGCAAGCCCGTCGTGGCGACGTGCGATGTGCATTTCCTCGATCCCGAGCAGGAGATTTTCCGCCGCATCCTGCTGGCGGCCAAGAAATTTTCCGACGCGGACAAGGCCATGCCGCTCTATTACCGCACGACGGAGGAGATGCTCGACGAATTTGCCTACCTCGGCCCCGAAAAGGCGCAGGAGGTCGTCGTCACGAACACGAACGCCATCGCCGACAGCGTCGAGGTGTTCGAGCTCCTGCCGAAGGATCTTTACCCGCCGAAGATCGAAAATTCCGCCCAGCAGCTCAAAGACCTGGTCTATGGCAAGATGACGGCCATCTACGGCGAAAACCCGCCGAAGCTCATCACCGACCGCGTCGAGACCGAGCTGCACGACATCCTCTCGCGCGGGTACGACGTCATTTACATGAGTGCGCAGAAGCTCGTCGCCAACTCCCTCGAGCACGGCTATCTGGTCGGCAGCCGAGGCAGCGTCGGCTCGTCGCTCGTGGCGTACTTCTCCGGCATCACGGAGGTCAACTCCCTTCCGCCGCACTATGTCTGCCCGCAGTGCAAGTATACAGACTTTGAGTCCGGCGCGGGCTTCGGCTGCGGCGCGGATATGCCGGACAAGGTGTGCCCCAAGTGCGGCACGAAGCTGCGCAAGGACGGGTTTGATATTCCGTTTGAAACGTTCCTTGGCTTCGGCGGCGACAAGGTGCCCGATATCGACCTGAACTTCTCGGGCGAATATCAGGCCAAGGCGCATAAGTACACCGAAGAGCTCTTCGGTTCGGACCACGTGTTCCGCGCCGGGACGATCGGCACGCTGGCGGAAAAGACGGCCTACGGCTATGTCCTCAAGTACCTCGAGGAACGCGGCAAGACCCTGCCGAAGGCGGAGATGAACCGCCTCGCGCTCGGCTGCGTCGGCGTCAAGCGCACGACCGGCCAGCACCCCGGCGGCCTCGTCGTCATCCCGCAGGATAAGGACGTCACGGATTTCTGCCCCGTGCAGCACCCGGCCGACGATCCGAACAGCGATATCATCACCACCCATTTTGAATACCACTGCATGGAGGCAAACCTCCTCAAGCTCGACGAGCTCGGCCACGATGACCCGACCATGATCCGCATGCTCGAGGACATGACCGGTGTCAACGCGCGCGAGATCCCGCTCGACGATCCGGAGACCATGGGCATCTTCTGCAGCGCGGCGCCGCTCGGCCTGACGGACGACGACCCGATCGTCGGCAAGACCGGCACGATCGGCATCCCCGAGTTCGGCACCGGCTTCACGCGCCAGATGCTCGTCGACACGCAGCCGAAGGGCTTTGATATCCTCGTGCGCCTGTCCGGCTTCTCGCACGGCACGGACGTGTGGCTCGGCAACGCGAAAGACCTCATCATGTCCGGCACGGCGACGGTCAACCAGACGGTCGGCTGCCGCGACGATATCATGCTCTACCTCATCAGCCGCGGTATGGACGCCAAGCTCTCGTTCAAGATCATGGAGAGCGTCCGCAAGGGCAAGGTCAAGCGCGGCGGCTTCCAGGACGGCTGGGTCGAAACGATGCAGGAGCACGGCGTGCCGGAGTGGTACATCACGTCCCTGAGCAAGATCGCCTACCTGTTCCCGAAGGCGCACGCGGTGGCCTACGTCATGATGGCGTTTCGCATCGCGTGGTTCAAGGTGCACGAGCCGCTGGCGTTTTACAGCGCGTATTTTTACCGCCGCAGCCAGAAGGATTCGTTCGACGCCGACATGATGACCCGCGGCCTGGACTACACCCGCCGCAAGATCAACGAACTGCGCAACAAGCCCACGCTCACAGCCAAGGAAGAGGACCTGCTCGTGACGATGGAGGCCGTGTACGAATTCAACCTCCGCGGGTTCGAATTCGCGCCGATGAGCCTCTATGAGAGCGACGCGACGAAGTTCCTCATCCGCGACGGGAAGCTCCTGCCGCCGTTCGTGGCCATCTCCGGCCTCGGCGAGAGCGCGGCGTGGAATCTCGTGGCCTGCCGCGCCGGCGGGCGCGAGTTCGTGTCGGTCGAGGAGCTCTCGGCTGCCTGCCCGAAGGTCAGTCAGACGCATCTGGAGCAGCTGCGCGCCATGGGCGCGCTTGGCGAGATGCCGGACAGCAGCCAGATGAGCCTGTTTTAAATTCGTTACTTTTTGCAATTTCTGCTTGCAACATGCGGCGATCCTTGGTATGATAAAGCCGTATCCCTGTATGATTCGGTGCGACCGAAAGAGGAGGTTATGCAATGAAACGTTTTCTGGCGCTGCTGCTGACGCTGGTCATGCTCGTTTCCGTCTGCGGTCTGCAGGCGTTCGCCGCCGACGGCGACACCCCGGCGGACACCGGCGACGAGCTGGTCGTCTACACGCGCTCCGGCGCAACGCGGACATTCCATGTCGGCGATACTTTTTCGTATACCTACTGGTTCCGGCTGACGTCCGGCTCCGTCAACAAGATCACGGGCCACGTGCTGTATGACAGCCAGTGCCTGAAGGTCAATGCCGACGACTGCAAGTTCCCGAACATGACGTCCGCATCGACGAAGGACAACGCGGGCGACTTCAAGTTCCACGACACGTTCACGACGACGGCCGGCGGCAAATTTGCCACCTCCTCGCCGCAGATCATGGCGAACATTTCGTTCACCGTCACGCGCGGCGGTACGGCGTATCTGACGACGATGCTCGAGGAGCTGGAGATCCGCAAGTCGAATAACGACAAGTCGCAGCTCGTTACGGAGTTCGTGAACAAGACCTGGTCGCCGACGATGTATACCACGTTCGACTATCTGCAGGATGAGAAGCCCTCGGCCGTCTCCACGCCGCTGAGCGCCTCGTCCGACGTCGCGTGGTACTATGCCGTCGAGGCGGAGACCGGTGCGCCCGTCCCGGCCGGGGTGACGTTTGAGCTCACCGGCACGTCCGGCAACGGCGAGCACATTGAGCGCACGGCCGTGTCCGATGCCTATGGCTTCGTCGGCTTCGGCACGGTGCCGTATGGTACTTATTACATTCAGACGCGCACACCGGACGGCGCTGAGACGGCGTACATTATCAGCGACGGCTCGCGCATTCTGCCCAATGTGGAAAACGGCCAGCTGCTGCTTGACCACACGCTGCACTACAAAACGGCGGCTTCCAGCGAGCTGCGCTCCATTACGGTCACGTTCGAGTGGACGAATGAGCTGATCGCACCCGACGAGGTCTATACCAAGGACCGGCCGACGAGCGTGTACATGGAGCTGAGCCGCAACAGCGATGCCGTGGTCGTGGCGCACCATTCGTCCGATCCCGAGGACGGACAGGCCGTCTTCGAGAATCTGCCCATCCACGATGATAACGGCAACGAGATCACCTATGTCCTGACCACGACGACGCTGCAGCATTACGATGCGCAGATCACGCGCACGGATACGGGCTTCCACATCAATTTCGTCTATCTCAACGACCACACCTGGGAGACGACCCGCACCGAGCCAACCTGCACGGTGGACGGCTCCATCGTCTCTGTGTGCAAGGACTGCGGCGCGACCGACCGGGTCGTGCTGCCCATGACCGGCCACAAGCTGGTTTCTTCCGGGCACGATGCCACCTGCACGCAGGACGGTTATCAGCGCTACATGTGCACGCAGTGCGACTATTGGTATGAGAAAAAGACCCCGGCGCTCGGCCACGACTGGAGCGACTGGGAGGTCGATCTTGAGGCCACCTCTCGCACCGACGGCATCAAGCACCGCACGTGCATGCGCTGCGGTGAGGTGGAGACGTATGCCATCCCGAGTGACCACCACGAGCACACCATGAAAAAGCACGTCGTCCAGCCGACCTGCACCGAGCAGGGCTACACCGAGTACCGCTGCGTCAACAAGGCAGGTCTGCCGTGCGGCGAGCACTACATTGTCGAGGGCAGCCGCACTCCGACGCTCGGCCATGACTACAGCGGCGACAGCGGTATCCGCACGATCGTGGAGCCGACCTGTACCACGACCGGCCTGAAGGAATATAACTGCTCCCGCTGCGGCGACACCTATACGGAGATCGTCCCGCAGCTGGGCCATAATTACGAGCTCAAGCCGGAAAACAGCAAAGAACCGGACTGCACGCAGCCGGGCACGGAGTATTATGTCTGCGGCCGGTGCGGAGACGTGCATCTGGTGCGCATACCGGCAAAGGGTCACGACTGGGGCGACTGGATCATCGACCGGCAGGAGACCGATCAGGAAGACGGCGCCAAGCATCGCGTCTGCAAGGTCTGCGGCGAGCGGCAGGACGCCAAGATTCCGAAGCTGAGTCATGTGCACAACCACATCCCCACGGTCGTCGAGCCGACCTGCGAGCAGCAGGGCTACACGCGCTACACCTGCGCCTGCGGCGATACGTATATTGAAGAGAGCAGCTATGTGCCCGCGCTTGGCCACGCCTGGGTCGAGACCGGGCGGCAGGAGCCGACGAGCAAGACCGTCGGTGTCATTACTTACACCTGCCAGCGCTGCGCCAAGCTACGCTATGAATTCATCCCCAAGACAGAGCCGGTCGATACCTGGAAAAATCCCTACCGCGACGTGCGCAGCAATGAATGGTATTATGAGGACGTGGCCTATGTCACGCGGGGCGGTCTCATGGTCGGCACCTCGACGCTGACCTTCTCGCCGGCAGAGGAGATGAGCCGTGCCATGCTCGTCGCGGTGCTCTACCGGATGAGCGGATCGCCGAGCGTGGCGGGCATGACCGCGCCGTTCACGGATGTGCCGGATGGCCAGTGGTACACGGAGGCGGTCGTCTGGGCGTATAACTGCGGCGTGGTCAGCGGCACGAGCGCGACGACGTTCTCACCCGAGCTGAACATCACGCGCGAGCAGATGATGACGATGTTCTACGGTTATGCCGAGTTTATGGATTACAACACGATGGCGGTTGCCGACCTGAGCGTGTTCCCGGACGGCGGGAGCGTCTCGCCCTGGGCACAGACCGAGATGGGCTGGGCCGTTGCCAACACGCTCATCAGCGGCGTGCAGGAAGGCAATACCACCTATCTGCGCCCGCAGGGAAATGCCACGCGCGCCGAGGCGGCAGCGATCCTGCACCGCTTTGACCAGTGGCGTATCAACGCCGTCGTCACGGTGAAATGAAAACAGGAGGAGATCACATCATGGCCAATCTTGTCATTACCATCGGGAGAGAAAACGGCAGCGGCGGCCGGCAGCTCGGCAGCGAGCTGGCGGCGGCGCTGGGCGTCAAGTGCTACGATTCGGAGCTCATCAATGAAACGGCGAAAGCGAGCGGCTTTGCCACGAGCTTCGTCGAGACGCATGAAGAGCAGCGCCCGGGCAGCTTTCTGTATTCGCTCGTGACGGGCGGCGGCGTCATTGCCGACGATCAGCCGTTCCCAGTGCAGATCTTTCAGGCGCAGTCGGAGGTCATCCGTACCATCGCGGCGCGCGAGTCGTGTGTCATCGTCGGCCGCTGCGCGGACTATGTCCTGCGTGACGATCCGAACGCGGTGCTCGTGAATCTGTTTGTCCATGCGCCGATGGCTGCCCGCATCCGCCGCGAGAGCGCACGCACGAACACCACGCCCGCGGAGGCGGAAAAGCGTATCCGTCAGGTGGATAAGGAGCGCGCGGCGTACTATAACTTCTTCTCCTCCAAGCGCTGGGGTGATGCACAGGGGTATGACCTGTGCGTCAACACCGACGGGCTGGAGATCAGCGACGTCGCCAAGCTTGTGCTCCGCTATCTGGAGCTGCGCGGCCTGCGCTGAACCATAGGCAAAGCAAAACCGGCAGACGCTCAGGCGTCTGCCGGTTTTTCCGTGTCGGGGAGGTAGTCTGTGAGCTGCGCGTCCGGCACCGGCCGGATGTCCGCCCCGGCCAGTGCGGGGCAGAGAGCCGGCAGGCGCGCAGGGTCAGCGATGAGCGCGTCCTTCTGCGCGCGCGTCAGGCGCTTGATGCGCGCCTCGAGCTGCCGGGCGGTCGTGGCGGTGTCGGTCGTCAGCAGCAGCGCCAGCGCTGTGACCGGGTGACTGCGCGTGTACTTCGCGCAGCCGGGCAGACGCCCGACGTGCTGCCGCAGGCGGCGCGCAATGTCCGGTGTCATGCCCGTGTAGAGCGAGCCGTCGGCGCAGCGAAGAAGATAGACATAGTGACGCGTATCCATGAAAAAGTCCCCGTTTTCCGTGTAAAATGCATGAAAAAGTATAGCACAAAATTGTCAATTTTTCAAACACGCGGTATTGTCATCTTGTGCAAAAGCGCGAATTCGGCTGCGAATATTCATTGATTTTCTGAATATTCGCGCGTTTTGTGAATATTCTGGTGTAAAATTCGTATATTCATGCACGAAAATGCTTGACAGCCCTACTTCAGCGTGCTATCATACGAGCATACCAAACGGGGCGCGAGCCCCAATCTATTTTGTTTGAGGAAGAGGCTAATAAAATGAAGAAATTTGTTGCACTGCTTCTGGCAGTCCTCATGGTCGCATCTCTGTGCGCCTGTGGCCAGAAGGATACCCAGACGGGTTCGGACATCAAGACCGTGACCGCCGGTAAGCTCACCATGTCGACCAACGCGCAGTTCCCGCCGTACGAGTCCGTTGCGGACGACGGCAAGGGCTACGAGGGCACCGGCTTTGAAGGCATCGACATCGAGATCGCTTACGCCCTGGCGCAGAAGCTGGGCCTGGAGCTGGTCGTCGACGATATGGACTTTGACTCTGCTCTGAGCGCCGTCCAGACCGGCAAGAGCGACATCGTTGCCGCCGGCGTGACCGTCACGCCCGAGCGTCAGAACACCATGTGCTTCACCGACAGCTATGCCAACGGCGTGCAGGTCGTCATCGTGAAGGAAGGCTCCGATATCAAGAGCATTGATGATCTCGAAGGCAAGCAGATCGGCACCCAGCGCGGCACCACCGGTTATAGCTATTGCATCGATGATTATGGCGAGGACAGCGTGGTTCCCTTTGATGACGGCGCCACCGCCGTGCAGAACCTGCTCGCCGGTAAGGTCGACTGCGTCGTGATCGACAAAGCGCCGGCTCAGGAGTACGTCAAGGCGAACGCCGGTCTGACCATTCTGGACACCGAGTACGCCAACGAGGATTACGCCATCGGCATGGCTAAGGACAACACCGCGCTGCAGGAAGCCCTGAACAAGGCGCTGGCCGAGCTCAAGGCGGACGGCACCATCCAGTCCATCATCGACAAGTATATTTCCGCGAAGTAATCGCATCCAAAATGCAAACCACGTAAAGGGCGGCCAACTGCCGCCCTTTGCGCGTAGAAAGAAAGAGGTATCTACATGGGTAATTGGGCGCAGCTTTACGCCGACCTGACGGCGCAGCTGCAGGCCGGGCAGGCCCTCGGCTTCTGGGACAACGCCTTCGTCGGCTTTTACCAGAGCTTTGTGGCCGCCGGACGCTGGAGACTGTATCTGAACGGCCTGCTCACCACGCTCGAAGCGACGATCCTGGCGCTGCTGCTGGGCGTCGTGCTCGGCGTCGTCGTCGCGGTCATCCGCACGGCGCACGACCAGCAGCGCGCCGGGCACAAGAATGTGATCCTCGGCGTGTTCAACGCCATCTGCAAGATCTATACGACCATCATCCGCGGCACGCCGATGATGGTGCAGCTGCTGATCATGAGCCTCGTGATCTTTGCCAGCAGCCGCAACTATACCATGATCGGCATTCTGGCTCTCGGCATCAACTCCGGTGCCTACGTCTCGGAGATCGTCCGCAGCGGCCTCATGTCGGTCGACCCCGGCCAGATGGAGGCCGGCCGCAGCCTGGGCATGAACTATTTCACGACCATGCGCTTCATCGTCATCCCGCAGGCCATCAAGAACATCCTGCCGGCCCTCGGCAACGAGTTCATTACCCTGCTCAAGGATACGTCCCTCATCACCGTCATCGGCGGTAAGGAGATGACGTATGCGGCCAAGGCGGTCATTGCCAAGACGTATCAGGGCCTGTTCCCGCTGTTCGGCATCGCGCTGATGTACCTGCTGCTGGTCATGCTGTTTTCCAAGCTGCTCGGTGTGCTTGAAAGGAGGCTGCGTCAAAGTGATCGACGTTAAACATCTGTCCAAATCGTTCGGCGACCACCTCGTGCTCGATGACATTTCCGAGCATGTCAGCCCCGGCGAAAATGTGGTCATCATCGGCCCCTCCGGCTCCGGTAAGTCGACGTTCCTGCGCTGCCTGAACCTGCTCGAGCAGCCAACGGCCGGCACCATCACCTTTGCCGGTACGGAGATCACCGACCCGAAGGTGAATATCGATGCCATGCGCCGCCAGATGGGCATGGTGTTCCAGCACTTCAATCTGTTCCCGAACATGACCGTGCGCAAGAATATCACGCTTGCGCCCGTGCAGACGAAGCTCATGTCGCAGGCAGAGGCGGATGCGGAGGCGGACAAGCTTTTGGCCCGCGTCGGTCTGGCCGACCGCGGCGACAGCTATCCGTCCGCGCTCTCCGGCGGCCAGAAGCAGCGCATCGCCATCGTGCGGTCGCTTGCCATGCACCCGAAGGTCATGCTCTTTGACGAGCCGACGAGCGCGCTCGACCCCGAGATGGTCGGCGAAGTGCTCGACGTTATGAAGGAGCTGGCGCACGAGGGTATGACGATGGTCGTCGTCACGCACGAGATGGGCTTCGCCCGCGAGGTGGGCGACCGCGTGCTGTTCATGGCCGACGGCAAGATCGCCGAGTCCGGCACGCCGAAGGATATCTTCGAGCACCCGCAGTGCGCGCGCCTGCAGGACTTTTTGGCCAAGGTGCTGTAAGTGGACATTGCAACCGCGCGGCCTGACCGGCTGCGCGGTTTTCTGCGGAAAGGAGCCGGAATGCCGGAATTGACCTGTCCCGTCTGCGGCGGTGTGCTGCACCGGGAAGAGCGATCCCTGCGCTGCGACGCGGGGCACTGCTATGACCTCGCGCGGCGGGGCTATGTGAATCTGCTGCGCACGAATCAGTCCAAAGACAAGCGCCATGGCGACGATCAGCGCATGGTAGCCGCGCGCACCGCGTTTCTGGACGCGGGCTACTACGCGCCGCTGCGCGATGCGATCGCCGCCGCCGCGGTGGAATATACCTCCGGAGACGCAGACGTGCTCGACGCCGGCTGCGGCGAGGGATATTACACCGCCCACGTCCTGCATGCACTGCAGGCCCAGGGGAGAAGCGCCTCCGTTTGCGGCGTGGATATCTCGCGTGACGCGCTTATCTGCGCGCACCGGCGTGCGCCGGAGCTGACGCTGGCCGTGGCCAGCATTGCGCACCTGCCGGTCGCGGACGCGAGCTGCGACCTCGTGCTCAATGTGTTTGCGCCGCACGATGCGGCTGAGTTTGCGCGTGTGCTGCGCACCAATGGGGTGCTGCTGCGCGTCATCCCGCTCGAGCGCCATCTCTGGGGTCTCAAGCAGGCGGTGTACGACCACCCGTATGAAAACACCGTCCCCGACCCGGCGCTGCCCGGCTTTACACTCGCAGAGCAGCGGACGCTGCGCGGCACGGTCACCCTGCGCACGAATGCCGATATCGAGGCCCTGTTTTGCATGACGCCGTATTACTATAAGACCGGCGCGCGCGATCAGGCAAAGCTCCATGCACGCGACGCCCTGACCACGGAAACCGAATTTGCCCTCCTGATCTATCGGAAAGCATGAAAAACGTTAGCACTCAATCCAAAAGAGTGCTAACGTTTACATTTTGTTCACGGAATATACTTTATTTATTCATAATTGTATAGTAATTTATATATCGTAAAGAGCGAGAGAAATAAAACGAACGCTCGATAAAATCATTACCATGTATAGAATTCTAGGAGGAATATAAAATGTTCGAAATCATGCCTTTTGACCGCAGAAGCTATCGTATGAGCTACAATCCGTTCCGCGAGCTGGAACAGATGGAGAAGAATTTCTGGGGTGACCAGCAGGTCAATCCGTTCCGCACCGACATTTCCGAGACGGCGGACGGCTACAAGCTTGAGGCCGACCTGCCGGGCTTCCGCAAGGAAGACATCCACATTGACATCGATGATGACATCCTGTCCATTCAGGCCGAGCATAAGGACAGCAACGACGAAAAGGACGGCAAGGGTGATTACATCCGCCGCGAGCGTTACTATGGTTCTTATTCCAGAAGCTTCAACGTGTCCGAGATCGACGTCGAGAACATCAAGGCCGCCTATGAAAACGGCGTCCTGACGCTGACCATGCCCAAGAAAGCCCCGGTAAAGCCGGAGTCCAAGCACCTCGAGATCGAGTGATCGAGGGCACAAATCCGTAAATCCTCTCATCTCTCATATTTCCTTTCATCCCCCTATTGAAAAGGCGCCCGGTGTCCGGCCGGGCGCCTTTTTCGCGCTCTGTGCGGCTTGACAGCGCGGCAGTGCGTTGTATAATAGATTGACTTTGCAAGAATCGAGAAAACCGTTATGCAAAAACTCAGTCAAAAAACACAGGGCATCGTCTATGTCCTCATCGCGGCGTTCGGCTTTTCGCTCATGTCCATGTTCGTGAAGCTGGCGGGCGATCTGCCGTCGTTTGAAAAGGCATTCTTCCGCAACTTTGTTGCGCTCATTTTCATCGTCATTCTCATGCTGCGCAGCCACACGTCGTTCCTGCCGGCGCGGCGCAACCTCCCGGCGCTGTTCGGCCGGTGCTTTTTCGGCACGCTGGGTCTGCTGTGCAATTTTTATGCCATCAGCAAGCTGAACCTGCCGGATGCGAACATGCTCAACAAGCTCTCGCCGTTTTTCGCCATCGTGTTTTCGATTTTCCTGCTGCGCGAAAAGCCGAACCTTGTGCAGGTGCTCGGCGTTCTGGTCGCCTTCGGCGGCAGTGTGTGCATCATCAAACCGAGCTTCGATAATCCTCAGGCGCTTCCGGCGCTGGCCGGTGCGCTCGGCGGATTGGGCGCGGGCGCTGCGTATACGTTTGTGCGCTATCTCGGCGCGCGCGGGGAAAACGGCAGCCGCATCGTGTTTTATTTCTCGGCATTCTCCTGTCTGGTCTGCCTGCCGCTTCTGCTGCTGGATTATGAGCCGCTGAGCGCGCGGCAGCTGATCTATCTCCTGCTGGCGGGGGCGTTTGCGTGCGTCGGGCAGCTCGGCATCACGAAGGCGTATGTCTGCGCGCCGGCCAAGGAGATCTCGGTGTATGATTATACGCAGGTGCTTTTTGCCGCCGCACTGGGCTTTTTCGTCTTTGGCGAGGTGCCGGATTGGCTCAGCGTTCTGGGCTATATGCTCATCTGCGGCGCGGGGGTCGGCATGTTTCTTTATAACCGGCGGCGTGATGCTGCCCATCCATGAAAATCAGCTGGCGCCGAATGCAAATCGCATCCGGCACCAACTTTTTTCGTTTTTCATCACAGGGAGAGAAAGTGTTGAGCAACGAATCCCCCCCGGGAGCTTGTACAGGAAGCGGCTGGTGCGTTATAATCTTGTCATAAGAAACGAAGGGAAAGGCGGTGCATCCCATGCATATGGCAGATGCGTTGCTCACGCCGGCGGTCGCCGGTGTGATGTATGCCGCTTCTGCGGTCGTTGCGGGGGCCTCGATCGTGGAGCTGCACAAGGAAGAAAAGCAGAACCTGACCTCGACGGGCAAGAAGCTGCCGACCATGGCCGTTATGTCGGCGCTCGTGTTCGCGGGGCAGATGATCAACTACACCATCCCCGGCACCGGCTCGTCCGGCCATCTGTGCGGTGGTCTGCTGCTTACGTCCGTGCTCGGGCCGTGGGCGGGATTCTTGTCCATGATCGTGATCCTCACGATCCAGAGCCTGTTCTTTGCCGACGGTGGCCTGATGGCGCTGGGCGCGAACGTCTGGAACATGGCGTTTTACGGCTGCTTTGTCGGATATTTTCTCATCTATCGGCCGCTGATGCGCAGCCGCTGCTTTGCGCGGCGCGGCGAGCGGGCGGCGAACCGCCTCAAGATCACGCTCGCGTCCGTGCTCGGCTGTGTGCTGACGCTGCAGCTCGGCGCGTTCTCGGTCGTGCTGGAGACGACGCTCTCCGGTATCACGGATCTGCCGTTCGGCGCGTTCTGCGCCATCATGCAGCCCATTCATCTGGCTATCGGCCTGATCGAGGGCCTCATCACGGCGGCGGTGCTGCTGTTCCTCTATGAGGCGCGGCCGGAGCTGCTGCGCGATGTGTGCACGGGCGGCGAGACCGCCGGCAAGGTCTCGTTCAAGGGCACGATCGCGGTCATCGCCATTGCGGCGGTGCTCGTCGGCGGCGGCCTGTCGCTGCTGGCCAGCGGCAACCCCGACGGGTTGGAGTGGTCGCTGTTCGGCAACAGCGGCGCTGGCTACACGCAGAACATGGGCCTCGACGAGGACAGCTACGGCGTGCAGAGCAGCGCGGCCGATAAGGCTGGCGCCGTGCAGGAAAAGACGGCGTTCCTGCCGGACTATTCCTTCGCCGGGAGCAATTCCGCAGCTGGCACGTCCGTGTCCGGCATTGCGGGCGCTGCCATCGTGGCGGCGGCAGCGGCGCTCATCTGCGGTGTCGGCGGGATCTGCCGGCACAAGAAGCGCCATCAATCCTGATCTCGATACCAGACATCCGGATACGACCCATGCGGCAAGCTCCATTCGGAGCTTGCCGCAATGGGCGTTTTTGCACCAATGGGGGAGGTGAGTACACGTGAACAAAGCACAGCAGGCCAGTGTCGAGCTGCGGGCCATGGACGAGCTGGCGGCGCAGGATTCGCCGATGCACCGGCTCAGTCCGTTGTCCAAGCTTTTTGTGACCGTGCTCTACATCGTCGTGACGGTCTCATTTCATAAGTACGACATCTCGGGCGTGTTCGTCATGGTGCTCTTCCCGCTTGTCGGCTATCAGGTCAGCATGATCCCGGTGCACACGTGCTTTCACAAGCTGCGCGTGGTCATGCCGCTCGTGTGCGCGGTGGGGCTGTTCAACCCCTTCTTCGACAAGCAGATCGTGCTGTATATCGGCACGGCCGGCGTCAGCGGCGGCGTGATCTCCATGCTGACGTTGATGATGAAGGGCATCTTCTGCCTCATGGCGTCGTTCCTGCTCGCGGCGACGACGAGCATCGAGGACATCTGCCGCGCGCTGCGGCAGCTGCACGTGCCGAAAGTGCTCACGTCGCTGCTGCTGCTCACGTTCCGGTACATCTCCGTGCTGCTTGACGAGGCGGCCATCATGACGGATGCCTACCGCCTGCGCGCGCCGGGGCAGAAGGGTGTGCATATTTCCGCCTGGGGCTCGTTTTTGGGCCAGCTGCTGCTGCGCAGCATGGACCGCGCGACCGCGCTCTATGAGAGCATGGAGCTGCGCGGCTATCACGGAGAGTTCCATTACGCACAGGGCCGGCCGTCGAGCCGGGCCTCGTGGCCGTTTGCCATTGGGTGCGCGGCACTGATCGTTCTGGCGCGGCTGTACAATCTGCCGGTGCTGCTGGGCGGACTTTTTGCCTGAGGAGGGGCGCATATGCTGTGTTTTGACCATGTTTCGTTCGCCTATCCGGGCGAGCGCACGATTTTGAATGATTTATCGTTTTCCGTTTCCGAGGGCGAGCAGGTCGGCCTGATCGGCGCCAACGGTGCGGGCAAGTCCACGCTCATGAAAGCGGCGCTGGGGCTCATCACCGTCTCCGGCACGATCACGATCGACGGGCTGGAGATGAACCGCGGCAACCTTGTGGACATCCGCCGGCGGCTGGGCTATGTCCTGCAGGATTCGGACAACCAGATGTTCATGCCGACGGTGTTTGAGGACATGCTCTTCGGTCCGCTCAATTACGGCATGCCCCGCCCGGAGGCGGAGGCGCTCGTGGATCGGACGCTCGCGGAGCTGAACCTCACCCACCTGAAAAACCGCCGCAACCACAAGCTCTCCGGCGGTGAAAAGCGCATGGCCGCCATCGCGACCATCCTCGCCATGCAGCCGAAGATCATGCTCATGGACGAGCCGTCCACGGCGCTCGACCCGAAAAACCGCCGCACGCTCATCCGCACGCTCAACGCGCTGCCGGTGACGAAGATCATCGCGACGCACGATCTGGACCTCGTGCTCGAGACGTGTGACCGCGTTCTGCTGCTGCACGACGGGCAGATCGCGGCAGACGGCCCGGCGGGGGAGATCCTGCGCGACCGGGCGCTGCTCGAGCAGCACTCGCTGGAACTGCCGTTTTGCCTTGCCGGTGTGCCGGAGCGGGCGAAAAAATCGTGAAATCAGCGCTTGAAGCCGTGAACGCCGTCTGCTATAATAGCGCGTATTCCGATGGATAGCGAGGTCGATGTTTGCGATGAGCCGACAGCTCAAGGGCGCGCTGATGGCAGCGGGCGGTGGTGTGTGCTGGGGCATTTCCGGCACGATGGGGCAGTATCTCTTTACGCATGAGGCCATGCAGACCACGTGGCTGATCCCGATCCGTCTGGGCCTGGCGGGCCTGATTCTGTTCGTATACTGGCTGGTGAAGGACCGGCGGCTGCTGTTCGCCCCATGGCGGCAGCGCGGCAGCGCGGTGATGCTCGTGCTCTACGGTATTTTCGGCATCAGCCTGAGCCAGTTTCTTTACTTTCTGACCATTCAGTTTTCCAACGCGGCGATCGGCACGATCATGCAGGATCTGTCGCCGGTGATGGTGCTGCTGGTCGCCTGCGCGGGCGCGCACAGAAAGCCGCGCGCGTATGAGATCGCCAGCATCGTGCTGGCGCTGCTCGGCGTGACACTGCTGACCACGCACGGCGACCTGACTGCGTTTGCCGTGTCGCCGGTGGCGCTGATCGCTGGCGTTGCGTGCGCGGTGTGCGTGACAGTGTATAACTGTCTCTGTCCGCGCCGGGAGCTGTGCGATTATCCGGTCAGCATGCTGCAGGCATGGGCGTTTTTGATGGGCGCCGTGCTCTTTGAGCTGACCATGCACCCGTGGACACTCGGCTATACGCCGTCGCTGCGCGGCGTCGGCGGCATTTTGTTTGTGGTGCTCTTTGGCAACCTGCTGGCCTTCAACCTCTATATGACGGGCGTGAAGCTCATCGGCCCGGAAAAGAGCGTGCTCTACGGCTTTGCTGAGCCGGTCACAGCGGCCATTCTGGCCGTGACGCTGCTCAATACGCCGTTTACGGTCTGGGACGCAATGGGCTTTGCCGCCGTGTTTGCCATGCTTGCGGTGCTGTCCGTCGGCGGGAAGAAATACGCCGGGCGGCTGGACGTGTGAATTTTAAAAAGAAAAACGGAGCAGATACGGGGGGATGTATCTGCTCCGTTCCTGTTTATGAGGGATGGTCATTCCTCTCATAACGGTTGTCCCACGCGGTGTACCCCACAGCACCGGATGTACCTACGTAGTACAGGTTCATTATTTCACAGAAAATTTGCCGTGTCAACAAAAAACTGCTGCCTTTTCACGCTTTTTTGTCACAATAAGCGCTAAGAAACTGCGCGCTTTCTGCAGAAGCCGCCCGGCAGGCGTAGCATCCTCCTGCGTCTCTTTTTTACCTCATGGGCGTGTGGTCGCTACGAAATTTACCACCTCGGGCGGCGCCTGTTCAAATCAGCAGACCGTACCGGTCGCACAGGGGCAGCAGCGCCGCCTCCGGGAGCGTACCCTCGTACAGCGCGCGGCCCTGATAGGCGCGCAGTGCCGCCTCGAGCAGCTCCGCATCGTCGCAGACGAGGCACAGCGGCTTGCTCAGCAGGTACTGCACGTCGGTCAGCGCGTCGATATCCTCCCAGGCATCGATGCGCAGCGCGACCATGGGCTCGCTGCCGTCAAGCGCGTCCGCCAGCCGGTCCTCAAGGTCGGGCCCGGCGGTCAGCACCGGGCCGTGCCCGGCGTCCACCGGCAGATAGCAGGGAAGCTTCTCCGTTGCGGCCGGGAGCAGATCAGTGTGCTCCGGCGCGGGCGGGACGAATTTCGCGTCTTTCAGGGCGTCCCGCAGCGCGGCGATGTGCTCCGCCGTCGTGCCGCAGCAGCCGCCGAAAACAGCCACACCGGCATCGAGCATCGGCTGCACGAACGCCGTGAATTCCTCCGGCGTGCAGTCGTACACGGTCTTGCCGCCGACGGTAATGGGCATGCCGGCGTTGGGCTTTGCGATCAGCGGTACGCGGGCGTATTCCCGCAGGCGGCGCAGCTGCACGAGCATCTGCTCCGGCCCGGTCGAGCAGTTGAGCCCGAAAGCGTGGATGCCCATGCCCTGCAGCACGGTCAGCGCGGCGGTCACGTCTGTTCCGGAGAGGCTGCGGCCGCTCTCGTCGCACGTGAAGGACACAAAGATCGGCTTGTCGCTCACGCTGCGCACGGCCAGCACGGCGGCGCGTGCATCCGAGAGCGTCATCATCGTTTCGATGACGTACAGATCGACGCCGGCCGCCTCGAGCCCGGCCGCCTGTTCGGTATAAATATCGACCAGATCCTCGAACGACGCCTCGCCGAGCGGAGCAAGAAACAGGCCCGTTGGCGCAAGATCTCCCGCGATCCACGCCCTGCCGTCCGCCGCTTCGCGCGAGAGCGCGGCAAGGCGGCGGTTATAATCTGCCGTCTGGTTGAAGATGCTGCGTTCCTCGAGCTTCTGCCGGTTGGCACCGAAGGTCGGCGTGTAGAGCACCTGGCTTCCGGCGGCAACGTAGCCGCGCTGGATGCCGACAATGATGTCCGGGTGTTCGAGCGTCCACTGCTCGGCGCTCACATCGCCGGCGTAGCCGTGCTTTTGCAGTTCGGTGCCGGTCGCGCCGTCGAGGATGAGGGGGAAACGGATTTCCATGTTGTGACCTCCGTGAAATGTTATGGCTGCGGAAATGACAGATTGCCAGTAAAGGCCGCAGCAAAGTCTGCGCGGCCGGACAGCTCCAGATAGCTGCATGCCCGGGAAATATCCCCGATGCGCTGCCACTGCGCAGGGGCGAGCGCGAGCGCGGCCGCACCGGCGAGCGCCGTGTTGCCGAGTGTGTGCAGTCTGCCCGCGCACGCGCGCGGGAGCATGCCGATGGCCATGGCGCTCTCAGGGTCGAGATAGCTGCCGAAGCCGCCGGCAAGGTACACGCCGTCCACTTGCTCCGGCGTGATGCCGCGCTGCTGCAGCAGCACGCGGATGCCCGCTGCGACGGCGGCCTTGGCCAGCTGCAGATTGCGTACGTCCGCCGCCGTGAGGTACACCTCCGGCGTCAGGTGAAAGCGGCCGTTGCCGTCGCCATCGCGCGTCAGACAGCGGCGCAGGGATTCCGGCGCGTCCTCCGGCGGCAGCAGCCGCCCGCCGGGCGCGATGACGCCGAGACGCAGCAGCACCGCCGTCAGGTCGAGCAGGCCGGAGCCGCACAGGCCCTTGGGTTCACCGCCGCCGATGACGTCGTACAGAAAGCCGCGGTCATACCGTACACGGCTGACGGCCCCGTCCACGCCCGGCATGCCGCACGTGATGCCCGCGCCCTCGAAGGCCGGGCCGGACGCCACGGCACAGCAGACGAACCCGCCGCGTCCGCCGAGCGCCATCTCGCCGTTGGTGCCGATGTCGAGAAACAAATGTTCGCCCGGCAGCTCCGTCAGTCCGGCGGCCAGCAGCCCGGCCGTGATGTCTCCGCCGACGTAACCCGCCACGCAGGGGGCAAAGTGCACCGGCACGCCGTGCAGCGTTTCGCCTCCGCGTGTTGCAAAGAGCGTCTCCGGCCGGAAGGGTGCTGCGGCGATGCCGCGCACGGAGTACCCGGCGAAGAGGTGCTGCATGACGGTGTTGCCGGCGAGCGTGATCTCACGCAGGGTGTCCGGCGTGCGGCCGCTGCGCGCGAGCGCGTCCGACACCAGCGCCCAGACTTGTGCCCGGATCCGCTGCGAGAGCTCGTTCAAGCCGTCCGGCTGCTCAAGCGTATACTGGATGCGGCTGATGACGTCGGCTCCGTAGGGGGCCTGTGCGTTCCAGCCGCTGCAGGTCGCAAGCTCTGCGCCGGACGAAAGATCGTATAGCCGCACGACGACGGTCGTCGTGCCGAGGTCGACGGCGGCGGCGCAGCCCGTGCGCCCCGGCTGGCAGGCGGGCAGCGGCACGGTGCCGGTCAGAATCGTGCCGCCGGCGCTCTCCGGCAGCGTGACGGTGTCGCCGTCCACCGGGTGGACCCGGCAGGCGAGACGGGGCACGCCGTTGACCGGCACGCGGCACTTGCCGCAGCGGCCCTTTCCGCCGCAGGCGGCGGGGATGGAATAGCCCGCGCGCCGCAGGACGGACAGCAGTGTCTCATCTGCCGACAGGGGAACGGTGCGGATACGGCCGTTTTGTTCAATTTGAATGCTTGACATGGCCGCCGCCCCCTTATAAGATATAGGCACATTCTAAGCGGCGGAACTTTGCTTTGTCAAGAGGCTTTGCATATGAACGAACCGGAAACACTGGCTGCACAAAACGGCTTTTCCCACTGGGCACAGCTGAATATGGCGGCGGCGGTGCCGCTCGAGGCGGTGCGCGATATGTGCGCCGACGGCCGCTGCGGGCGCTACGGACACAACTGGGCCTGTCCGCCCGGCTGCGGCAGCATCGAGGCAGCCGCGCGCCGCATCGCAGGCTTCGATGCCGGCATCCTCGTGCAGACGACCGGGATGCTGCGCGATGATTTTGACTACGAATCCATTGCCGCCACCGAGCGCGCGCACAAGCGCCGCTTCGCCGACTTCGCCCGCCAGATGCGCCGGCTCCATCCAGGCTGTCTGCCGCTGACGGCCGGCAGCTGCACGCTCTGCGCCCGCTGCACGTATCCCGACCGCCCGTGCCGGTACCCGACCAAGCGCCTGTCGTCCATGGAGGCGTACGGCCTGTTCGTGAGCGACATCTGCATGCGCTCGGGCCTTGCCTACAACTACGGCCCGCGCACCATGACGTATACATCCTGCGTTTTGTACAACAAGGAGTGAAACCATGTCCACACCGAAAGAGATCTTCCTCGAGCTCATCCGGCCCGAGGGCCAGCCGGAGCGCCAGCTGCGCCAGTATGAGGCGCTGCACATGTGCCTTACCGACCCGTGCAACACCTACCTGCGCGGCAACCGCAGGCGCGGCACAACGAGCGTGGACCGCTGGGGCACGACGATCCTGTTTCCTGAGGATGCGCCCGGCCCCATGCCGGACACGCGCGAGGGTCTCGCCGTCTGCCCGGACATCATGCGCTGGCGCGAGACGGTGCATGCTCCTGATCTTGAGGCCGCCTGCACGGAGGGATGGGAGGCCTGCCGTGCTGAGGCGCGCGCCGCCTGCGGGCCGGACCACCTGCTGGCGGGCTTCATGGGCACGGGCGTCTTTGAGCAGTGCCATTTCCTCATGGGCTTTGAGGACACGCTTACGAACCTCTATGCGCACCCGGACGAGATGCACGCGCTCATCGACTACATCACGGAGTATCGCCTGACGTATGTGCGCATGCTCATCGACAATCTGCAGCCGGACGTGATCTTCTCGCATGACGACTGGGGCACGAAAAATGCCCTGTTTATGAAGCCAGAGATGTGGCGGGAATTCTTCAAGGAGCCGTACCGCCGGTTCTATGGCTACATCCGCTCGCGCGGCGTCATCGCCATCCACCACGCGGACTCCTATCTCGTGCCCATCGTGGACGACATGGCTGAGATCGGCATTCAGGTCTGGCAGGGCGTTCTGCCGGAAAACGATATTCCTGCCCTGCAGGCGCACTTAAACGGGCGGCTCACGCTCATGGGCGGCTTCGGCGCGGCCATTGACCGCAAGGACGCCACACCCGAGGACATCCTCACCTATGCCCGCGGCGTGCTGCGGCGCAACTGCCCCGGCGGACACTATATCCCGTCGATCACCTACGGCCTGGCGGGCACGGTCTACCCGCATGTGGATACCTATCTCAATCAGGCGGTCGATGAATACAATGCGGCGCTGCATGTACCGGTGACGCACCTGCCGCCCGTGCCGCGCCGGAGCGTGCATACCTCGGCGGCGCCGGCCAGGAGTGCGCACGAGGCTGAGCAGCCGCAGGGCGATGTGCTCTCGCGCATCGCGTCCGCGCTCGTGCGCGGGCAGCAAAAGCGTGTGCTGCAGCTGTGCTCCGAGGCGCTCGAGAGCGGCCGCGGCGCGCAGGAGATCCTCACGGACGGGCTCGTGCGCGGCATGACCATCCTCGGCGAGGATTTCTCGGCCAACCGCGCCTTCGTGCCGGAGATGCTGATTGCGGCACGCTGCATGGCGGCGGCGACGGAGCTGCTCAAGCCGTACATGATGGGGGAGAGCAGCGAGACGATCGGCCGCGTCTGCCTCGGCACGGTGCGCGGCGATATGCACGACATCGGCAAAAACCTCGTCAAGATCATGATGGAGGGCAGCGGACTGGAGGTCGTCGACCTCGGCGTGGATGTCACGGCGGAGCAGTTTGTGGACACGGCCATCGAGCAGCACTGCGACATCATTGCCTGTTCCTCGCTGCTGACGACGACCATGCCGGAAATGCGCGATGTGGTAGAGCTGGCAAAGGCCCGCGGTATCCGCGACCGGGTGAAGATCTTTGTCGGCGGTGCGCCCATCACGCCCGGCTACAGCGATGAGATCGGTGCGGACGTCTACTGCCCGGACGCGGCCACGGCCGCGCGCTCGGCCGTGGCGCTGCTGCGCGGCGCGTAAGCGCAAAAAAGACATAATGCAGGAATGTGTCTCTGCCGGACGAACATACGCCGGTCGGAGACACTTTCATTTTCTGGGAGTAAATTCGGCGAAATGGATAGAGAAAAATCGAAAGGGCGGAATTATTTCAGGTTCTTGAATAATTGCTTTTCGGTGCTGCCGGATTTATAATCAAGGCGTTCCAACAAGTGAACACAGACATTTTCAGGTATAGGCGGGGAAGTCACATGGGCCCCGCGTCTCTACCGGGCGGCCCTTGAATTGCCCGACTACCGGAATGCAGCACGCACAGCGCCAAACCGCTGTGTGAGCTTTGCCGTTTCGGTGGAGGGTCGCAGATTGCAGACGCTCCGCCGTTTTTTTGTCTGGATAGAAAGCGGAAACGCTTTTTATGGTTTTGTCAGCAGCTTATGATTTCAGGGAGGGATTTTGATGCGTACACGCAAGGCAAAGGATCGCTCACGCCTCATTCAGGCGGCCATGGGTCAGATCCCGTGCGATCTGACGATCGGCAACGTGCAGTTTTTCAATGTCATTACGGGAGAAATCTATCCGGCCAGTGTCGACATACTGGACGGATTTGTTGTTTTGGTGCGTGAGGAAGGACAGGAGGCCGTCCTGCCGTCCAAGTCGTACTACGACGGTCATGGCCGCTACCTGATCCCCGGCTACATCGACACGCACATGCACATCGAGAGCACGATGATGATCCCCGAGAATCTCGCCCGCGCCATCCTGCCGTGGGGCACGACGACCATCTGCACCGACCCGCACGAGATCGGCAACGTCATGGGCCTCGACGGCGTGCGCTTCATGCTCGCCAATGCGAAAAAGTCCAAGCTCCGCCAGTACGTGCTTGCCCCGTCGTGCGTTCCAGCCGTGCCCGGCATGGAAAACGCCGGCGCTGAGTTCCTCGCCAAGGAAGTCGGCGAGCTGCTGGACATGGACGACGTCATCGGTATCGCCGAGATCATGGACTACGTCGGCGTCATTCAGGACAGCGAGCGCATGCACACCATCATCGACGAGGGCCTGCGCCGCGGCATGTTCCTGCAGGGCCATGCGCCGTATTGCTTCGGCCGTGAGCTTGCGGCCTACCGCATCGGCGGCCCTGTGTCCGACCACGAGAGCGTGAACGCCGACGAGGTGCGCGCCAAGCTCCGCGCCGGCATGCATATCAATCTCCGCGCCAGCTCCCTCATTGATAACCTTTCCTTCCTTGTCGACGGCTGCAAGGATCAGCCGTGGCGCGATTTCGTGTCCGTCTGCACGGACGACGTCCACGCCAAGGATCTGCTCACCGTCGGCCATATCAACAACGTTGTGCGCAAGGCGGTCGCCTCCGGCCTCGACGGCCGTGAAGTTGTCAAGATGGCGACGTTCAACGCCGCGCGTGAGTACGGCTTTGACGATCTCGGCGCGATCGCGCCGGGCTACATCGCCGATATTCAGCTCGTCGACGCGCTCGACGGCAGCCGGCCGAAGGCCGTGTTCACCGAGGGCGTGCTCGTCGCGGAGGACGGCAAGTACCTCGGCGGCGACTGCAAGACGGCCGACTATGACCTGCCGAACACCGTTGATCTGCCGCAGATCACGGGCCCCGCGTCCTTCGAACTTCGTGTGCCGGAGGGCTACACCGGCGATACGATCCGCGTCAACGTCATGGTGTCCGAGGACGGCAACCGCATCCTGCGCCACGTCGAGCCGGTGGAGCTGCCGGTGCGTGACGGTGTCGTCGATATCAGCGGCGATCCGACGCTCGTGTTCGTCTGCTGCGCCAACCGTTACGGCCGCGGCGGAAAGACGATCGCCGTCTACCGCGACTTTGGCCTGCGCAGCGGTGCGCTCGCATCTACCATTTCGCACGACAGCCACAACTTCACCGTCAGCTATCACGATCCGAAGGATGCCTTCCGCGCTGCCGAGATCCTGCGCGCGTGCGGCGGCGGTGTCTGCGTGATCGACGGCGAGCAGGAGACGCACATCGCCCTCCCGGCTGCCGGCCTCATGAGCCAGAAGCCCTGCGCCGAGGTCGCCGATGAGATCGCGGCCGTGCAGTCCGCGCTCGATGCCATCAGCGACGGACAGCTCACCCTGCTGGCGACCGCCGTCATGGCGCTGCCGGTGCTGCCGAGCGTGGTCATTACGGATATGGGCCTCGTCAACGGCGCCAACCAGACGTTCGTACCCGTGTTTGCGGATGCGGAAGCATAAATCAACCAGAGACAGAGAAAGGATAAGGCGTTTTTGATGGAGAAACTATTCCAGCTCGGCCTGCGCGGTACGGACAAGAAAACCGAGATCATCGCGGGCCTGACCACCTTCATGACCATGGCGTATGTGCTGGCCGTTCAGCCAGCTGCGATCTGCGGCGGCGAGGCGTACATCACGGATGTCAACGGCGTTGTCATCACCAAGTCCGCCATCATGATCACCTGCGCGCTCGTGTCCGGCCTCATCACGCTGCTGATGGCCTTTTACACGAACTTCCCCTTCGCACTTTCGACCGGCATGGGTTCGAATTTCATTCTCGGCGCGCTCATTCAGTCGCAGGCGCTGAGCTTCGGCTCTGCCATGGCGATCACGCTCATTTCCGGCATTGTGTTCGTACTGCTGACGGTCTTTGGCCTGCGCGATTTGATAGTGCGCGTCATTCCCAAGAACATTAAGATCGCCATCTCCGCATCCATTGGCTTCTTTATTGCTTATCTCGGCTTCAAAAACTGCGGCATCGGCTCGTTTGAAAACGGCATTGCCCTCGGCAATCTCACCGATCCTGCCGTGCTGCTGGCCATCGGCGGTCTGCTGCTCATCATCGTGCTCAACGCCCTGAACGTCAAGGGCGCCATCCTCATCAGTATCATCGCCACCACGCTCGTCGGCATCCCCCTCGGCGTGACGACGCTCAACGGCGTCGCCGCCATGCCGGACTTCGGCGAGCTGGGCAACGTCATGTTCAATCTCGATTTCAAGGGCGTGTTCACCGCGAGCGGGCTCATCCTCGTGTTCGTGTGCTTTTTCGGAGATTTCTTCTCCACGCTCGGCACGGTGCTCGCCGTCGCCAACCGCGCCAACATGCTCGATGAAAACGGCAACCTGCCCGGTATCGAGCGCCCCTTCCTCGTCGACGCCATCGGCACCTGCCTCGGCGCGCTGACCGGCAATACCACCATCACGACCTTTGTCGAGTCCACCTCCGGCGTGGAAGCCGGCGGCCGCACCGGCCTGACCGCGCTCGTCACCGGCATTATGTTCCTGCTGACGATCTTCCTTGCGCCGCTGTTCGTCGCCATCCCGTATGCCGCGACCGGCCCGGCACTGATCTATGTCGGCTTTCTGATGCTCAAGGGCTTCACGGAGATCGACTTCACGGACTTCGACGACGCCATCGGCCCCTGCGTCATGATGATGTTCACGGCCTTCACCGGCAACATCACCAACGGTCTCGGCGCCGGCATCATCGTGCACGTGCTCGTCAAGCTCGTGCGCGGCAAGGCCAAGGAGATCCACCCGATCATGTACCTGCTGTGCGCGCTCATGGTCCTGTACTTCATCGTTGGATAATTTGCGTCTCTCTCACAAAGCAGCCGCCGGCGGGGGTTCCCGCCAGCGGCTGTGACATTGTCGGATGGATGCTGTGTGCGGGATCACAGAACAGCGGGGGAGCTCGAGGGGGCAAGGCCCGCCTCGAATCCGATCTGCTTTGCGTTTGCAAAAAGAGCCGTCGGCAGATTTTCTGCCGGCGGCTGTGCTATGAAATCGTGAAGAGGTAAGAGCGAATAGTTAAAAGGTAAGAGTAAGAGTGAAGAAGTAAAAATCGGCAAGCATCGTATGATGCTTGCCGATTTTTGGTGCGGGAGATGGGACTTGAACCCACACGTCTATGGTTGGACACAGGCACCTCAAGCCTGCCTGTCTACCGATTCCAGCACTCCCGCATATGCACTTTTCAAACGCATGAGTTATTATAACAGAAAAGCGCGGAATGTCAACCACAAATTTTTGACTCAGGTCGATTTTTTCATTTTGTCGTTCAGCGGCGCACTCTGCCGTAGCTCCAGCGCCAGTGCGGCCGCAAGAATGATGAGCGCGGCAATGAGCGCGAGCGCGCCGTCGGCCATCGGCAGCAGGTAGCGCATGCGCAGATAGGCGTGATAGCCGAGCAGGGACGCAAATTCGCACAGCACCGCAGGCAGCGTCAGCTGCGGCCACGCGGCTGCCAGCGCGAGCGTGAGCGCATCGGCGGCGAAGAAATATCGGTCGTGCATGTGCGGCAGGAAAAAGGGGATCGCGACCGCGAGCAGCGCCGCCGCCAGCACGAGCGCCCGGTCGGGGCAATCGTCCCGATGCAGCCAGAACCAGACAGCCAGCAGCACGATCATGAGCGCGGCTGCGCCGATGCCGAGCTTTGCGGCGAGATCAGGGTCGCGCACATCCGTGACGAGCGCAAAGACGGACGAGGAATTGTAGTTGAGCCCGGTGCCGATGCTGCCCGTCTGCTGAAACGGGATGGTCAGTGCATCCCACAATCCGCGCCCGGCGATGACGGCCGGGAGCACCATGACCACGTACGTGGCGGGGAGGGCCAGCGCGTGCCGCAGCCTAACGCGCCGCGTGAGCCAGAAGAGCAGAAACACCGGCATGACGAACACGGCCTGCAGCTTAAACGAGAACGCCGCCCCGATGCTGATCACGCCGAGCAGGGGGTGCCCGGCCAGCACGAGATAGACGCTCAGCACGGCGAGGGAGGCATACACGCTGTCGCACTGGCTCCAGAGCGCGCCGTTGAGCACGACCGTCGGCCAGTAGAGCACGAGAAAGAACGCCGTGAGCTTCCACGCCGCCCCGCGCCGGAACAGCCCAACGAGTTGCATGACCGACCACGCGAGCACGACGTCAAAAAAGATGCTGAACAGTTTGATCAGATGCAGATCGGACAGCGAGCTGCCGCTGATGAGCGCCAGAAACGTCAGGTACGGCACATTATAATTTCCCACAGGCTCCCGCAGCGCGGCAAGCCCGCCATGCGTGCGGAAGAAATCGACCCACACGGTCAGAAACTGCGTGTAGTCGCTCGTCTCATAATTCAGGCACAGCCCGCGCAGCACGAACGCCGCCGCCAGCAGCAGCGCCGCGCACAGGACGTGCGCCGGTTTCCGGAGCACGCCGGCGCTCCACAGCAGCACCAGCGCCAGCCCGGCCTCGGCGGCCAGCAGCAGGCAGATCCGGACATCCATGGCCATCCCTCCGAAGATACAAAAAAGCGGCAGGGCGACGCGCTCCTGCCGGCGGAAAATTCACAAAATAGTGCTTGACAACCTATGCGTTGAAATGGTAAAATATCACGCTATGTGTCTTTAGGAGCGGGAGAGACTACTCCCACAACCTACAAGCACATTTTACCGGATGCGCTGCAAAAATGCAACAGGTCAAAAAAGTATTTTACAACCCAACCGGGTGTTCGCAATCTCAAAAGAAGGAGTGTTCGCCATGCCAAAGGCAGTCACCTATGGAAAAACCGAACGAATGAGCTTTGCCCGTCACGAGGAGATCCAGAGCATGCCGAATCTTCTGGAGATCCAGAAGAATTCGTACAAGTGGTTCCTCGAAGAGGGCCTGCGTGATGTGTTCAAGGATGTGGACGTCATCACCGACTACTCCGGCAATCTCGAGCTGCGCTTCGTGGACTATTCCATGGACGAGAACCCGAAGTACACCGAGGAAGAGTGCAAAGCGCGCGACGCCACGTATGCGGCCCCGCTGAAGGTCAGCGTCCGCCTGCGCAACAAGGAGACCGAGGAGATCAAGGAACAGGAGATCTTCATGGGCGATTTCCCGATCATGACGCCCAGCGGCACCTTCGTCATCAACGGCGCGGAGCGTGTCATCGTCTCGCAGATCGTGCGTTCCCCCGGCGTGTATTACGATAAAAAGACCGACAAGGCCTACAACTCCACCTACGGCACGACCGTCATCCCGTACCACGGCGCCTGGCTCGAGTACGAGACGGACCTGAACGACATCTTCAACTGCCGCATCGATAAAAACCGCAAGCTGCCCGTGACCTGGTTCATCAAGGCTATGGGCGCCTATAAGGCGGACAACCCGAATACCTGGCTGTCCTGCATCCCGGATATGACGACCGGCGTCGTCACGAACGAGCAGATCAAGGAAGTGTTCGACAACGACGCGCGCATCGTCGCCACGCTTGACAAGGACACCTGCAACTCCCGCGAGGAAGCGCTCGTCGAGATCTACCGCAAGCTCCGCCCGGGCGATCCCCCGACGGTCGAGAGCTCGGAGACGCTGCTCGAGGGCCTGTTCTATGACCGCCGCCGCTACGACATTTCGAACGTCGGCCGCTATAAGTTCAATAAGAAGCTCGGTCTGCGCGGCCGCATCGCCGGCTTCGCGCTGGCGGCCCCGGTCGCCGACCCGATGACCGGTGAGATCATTGCTGAGGCGGGCGAGGTGCTCACGCGCGAGCGCGCCGAGGAGATCGCCGAGGCCGGCGTCAACGACGTCTATCTGGACGTGGATGGCAAGTCCATCCGCGTGTTCGGCAACGGCATGGTCGACATGAAGCACTACGTCGACTTCGACCCTGCCGAGCTCGGTGTCAAGGAACTCGTGCGCGGCGTGATCCTGCGCCAGCTCATGGAGCAGTACGAGGGCGACGCGCTCAAGGAAGCCATCGAGGAGAACCTGGACCTGCTCATTCCGAAGCATATCATCGCGGACGATATGTTCGCGTCCATCAACTATCTGTGCTGCCTGGCACACGGCATCGGCGAGCCGGACGACATTGACCACCTCGGCAACCGCCGCGTGCGCAGCGTGGGCGAGCTGCTGCAAAACCAGTTCCGCATCGGCTTCAGCCGCATGGAGCGCGTGATCCGCGAGCGCATGACGCTGCAGGATCTTGATGTGGTCACCCCGCAGTCGCTCATCAACATCCGTCCCGTGACGGCCTCCATCAAGGAATTCTTCGGCAGCAGCCCGCTGTCCCAGTTCATGGATCAGACCAACCCGCTGGCAGAGCTGACGCACAAGCGCCGTATCTCCGCCCTCGGCCCCGGCGGCCTGTCGCGTGAGCGCGCGAGCTTCGATGTTCGTGACGTGCACTACAGCCACTACGGCCGCATGTGCCCGATCGAGACACCCGAAGGCCCGAACATCGGCCTGATCAGCTATCTCGCGTCCTACGCCCGCGTGAACGAGTACGGCTTCCTCGTGACGCCGTTCCGCCGCGTGGAGAAGGGCACCTGCCGCGTGACTGACGACGTCGAGTACATGACGGCGGACGTCGAGGATCGCTACATCGTCGCACAGGCGAGCGAGCCGGTCGATGAAAACGGCTGCCTCATCAACGAGCGTATCACCTGCCGCCACCGTGACGAGATCGTCGAAGTCGACCGCGACCGCGTCGACTACATCGACATTTCCCCGCGCATGATGGTCTCCATCGCGACGGCCATGATCCCGTTCCTGGAAAACGACGACGCGAACCGTGCCCTCATGGGCGCGAACATGCAGCGTCAGGCCGTGCCGCTGATGGTCACGGAGGCACCGATCGTCGCCACCGGCATCGAGCACAAGCTGTGCGTGGACTCCGGCGTGGTCATCCTCGCCGAGGATGACGGCCTGGTCATGGCCGTCTCGGCCGACAGCGTCAAGGTGCGCTACGACAGCGGCGAGATCAAGGATTACAAGCTCATCAAGTTTGCCCGCTCCAACCAGGGCACGTGCATCAACCAGCGCCCGATCGTTGCCGTCGGCGACCGCCTGAGCAAGGGTGACGTCATTGCCGACGGTCCGGCCACCTCGCAGGGCGAGATCGCGCTCGGCAAGAACCTGCTGGTCGGCTTCATGACCTGGGAAGGCTACAACTACGAGGACGCCGTGCTCATCAACGAGCGTCTGGTCATGGAGGACGTTTACACCTCCATTCATATTGAAGAGTTCGAGTGCGACGCGCGCGATACGAAGCTCGGCCCCGAGGAGATCACCCGTGACATCCCCGGCGTCGGTGACGATGCGCTCAAGTATCTCGACGACCGCGGCATCATCTGCGTCGGCGCGGAGGTGCGCAGCGGTGATATTCTGGTCGGCAAGGTCACGCCGAAGGGCGAGACCGATCTGACTGCCGAGGAGCGCCTGCTGCGCGCCATCTTCGGCGAAAAGGCGAGAGAGGTCCGCGACACTTCGCTCAAGGTCCCGCACGGCGAGGCCGGCATCATCGTGGATGTCAAGCGCTTCACCCGCGAGAACGGCGACGAGATGTCTCCCGGCGTCAACGAGGTCGTGCGCGTCTACATCGCGCAGAAGCGTAAGATCTCCGTCGGCGACAAGATGGCCGGCCGCCACGGCAACAAGGGCGTCGTGTCCCGCATCCTCCCGCGTGAGGATATGCCGTACCTGCCGGACGGCACGCCGCTCGACATTGTCCTTAATCCGCTGGGCGTGCCTTCCCGTATGAACATCGGTCAGATGCTCGAGGTGCATCTGGGCTATGCGGCTCAGGCCCTCGGCTGGAAGGTCGCAACGCCGGTCTTCAACGGCGCCAACGAGGAGACCATCCGCGAGACGCTCAACAAAGCCGGCCTGCGCGAGGATGGCAAGAGCGTGCTGTACGACGGCCGCACCGGCCAGAAGTTTGATAACGACGTCACGGTCGGCTGGGTCTACTTCCTCAAGCTCCACCACCTCGTCGATGATAAGATCCACGCCCGCAGCACCGGCCCCTACAGCCTCGTCACGCAGCAGCCGCTCGGCGGCAAGGCACAGTTCGGCGGCCAGCGCTTCGGCGAAATGGAAGTCTGGGCGCTCGAGGCCTACGGCGCGGCTTACACCCTGCAGGAGATCCTGACGGTGAAGTCCGACGACGTGACCGGCCGCGTGCGCACGTATGAAGCCATCGTCAAGGGCGAGAACATCCCGCAGCCGGGTGTGCCGGAGTCGTTCAAGGTGCTCATCAAGGAGCTGCAGTCCCTGTGCCTGGACGTGCGCATCCTCGACGAGAACGGCGACGAGATCGAACTCAAGGACGACGAGGACGATTACATCCCGGGTATGCGCGATGAGATGTCCTATAAGTCCGACGATGATGAGATCACCGGCAGCGGCTTCACGATCGAGGACGTACCGGTGGAGGAAGACGACAGCCTCGGCGCGTTCGGCGATGCCGGCGGCGACGATGACTATACGGACGATTCTGACAAGGAGGAGGAATAAAACATGAGCTACACCCCGTTTGATGCAATTCAGATCGGCATTGCCTCCCCTGAAATGATCCTTTCCTGGTCCTCCGGCGAAGTGAAAAAGCCCGAGACCATCAACTACCGCACGCTCAAGCCCGAGCGTGACGGCCTGTTCTGCGAGCGCATTTTTGGACCCACGAAGGACTGGGAATGCCACTGCGGCAAGTATAAGAAGATCCGCTACAAGGGCAAGATCTGCGACCGCTGCGGCGTCGAAGTCACGCGCGCAAAGGTCCGCCGCGAGCGCATGGGCCACATCGAGCTGGCCGCGCCCGTGAGCCACATCTGGTATTTCAAGGGTATCCCGTCGCGCATGGGCCTGATCCTCGATCTGACCCCGCGCGTGCTGGAAAAGGTGCTGTATTTCGGTGCGTACATCGTCACTGACCCCGGCATGACGCCGCTGCAGCGCTGCCAGATCCTGTCCGAAAAAGAGTACCGCGACATGCGCGAGAAGTATGAGGACGATTTCGAGGCCGGCATGGGCGCCGAGGCCATCAAGAAGCTCCTGCAGCAGATCGACTGCGCCAAGCTCTCCGAGCAGCTGCGCGCCGAGCTCGAGGAGGCCAGCGGCCAGAAGAAGGCGAAGATCGTCAAGCGTCTGGAGGTCGTTGAGGCCTTCCACCGCAGCGGCAACCGCCCGGAATGGATGATCATTGACATTCTGCCGGTTATCCCGCCCGAGATCCGCCCCATGGTCCAGCTCGACGGCGGCCGTTTCGCCACGTCCGACCTCAACGACCTGTACCGCCGCGTCATCAACCGCAACAACCGTCTCAAGCGCCTCATGCAGCTCAATGCGCCGGACATCATCGTCCGCAATGAGAAGCGCATGCTGCAGGAAGCCGTTGACGCCCTGATCGACAATGGCCGCCGCGGCCGTGCCGTCACCGGCGCCAACTCCCGCGCGCTCAAGTCCCTGTCCGATATGCTCAAGGGCAAGCAGGGCCGCTTCCGTCAGAACCTGCTCGGCAAGCGCGTGGACTACTCCGGCCGAAGCGTTATCGTCGTCGGCCCGGACCTGAAGCTCTATCAGTGCGGCGTGCCGAAGGAAATGGCCATCGAGCTCTTCCGCCCGTTCGTCATGAAAAAGCTCGTCGAGGATGGCGTTGCCAACAACATCAAGTCCGCCAAGAAGATGGTCGACAAGCAGCGTACCGAGGTCTGGGACGCGCTCGAGGTCGTCATCAAGGACCACCCGGTCATGCTCAACCGCGCGCCGACGCTCCATCGCCTGGGCATCCAGGCGTTCGAGCCCGTGCTCGTTGAGGGCCGCGCACTCAAGCTGCACCCCCTGTGCTGCACCGCGTTCAATGCCGACTTCGACGGCGACCAGATGGCCATCCACGTCCCGCTGTCCGCGGAAGCGCAGGCCGAGGCACGCATCCTCATGCTCTCGGCCAACAACCTCCTCCGTCCGCAGGACGGCCACCCCGTCACCGTGCCGACGCAGGATATGATCCTCGGCGCGTACTACCTGACCTATGTCCGCCTTGGCAAGGCCGAGAAGGGCGCCGAGCAGGTGTTCGTGACCGACGCCGGCGATACCGACCTGCCGGTCAATGAGATCGTCGATGCAGACGATTTTGTCGCCGCGCAGAAGAAGGCCGAGGCCGATGGCGGCAAGCTCCCGAGCTATAAGCCGCTCAAGGTCTACCGCGACCCGAACGAGGCCATCATGGCCTACAACTACGGCGATGTCGGTCTGCACGCGCCGATCCTGGTGCGCGTTGCGCGCGAGGTCAACGGCGAGACACTGCACCGCACGATCGAGACGACCGTCGGCCGCATCATCTACAACGAGCCCATCCCGCAGGATCTCGGCTATGTGGATCGTACCGATCCCGAGCACATGTTCGACCTTGAGGTCAGCTTCAAGGTCGGCAAGAAGCAGCTCGGCAAGATCATCGACCGCTGCATCGAGAAGCACGGCTTCACCGTTGCGACCGAGGTGCTCGATAACGTCAAGGCCCTTGGCTATAAGTACTCCACCATCGGCGCCATTACGATCTCCATCGCGGACATGACCGTCCCGGAGGAAAAGAAGACCCTCATCTCCGCCACGGAGAAGAAGGTTATCGCCATCGAGAAGAAGTATAAGCGCGGCTTCATCACCGAGGACGAGCGCTACCGTCTGGCCGTGTCCGAGTGGGAAAAGACCACGAAGGATGTCACCTCAGCCCTGCAGAATTGCCTCGATGAGTTCAACCCGATCTATATGATGGCGGACTCCGGCGCCCGTGGTTCCATGGCGCAGATCCGTCAGCTCGCCGGCATGCGCGGCCTGATTGCGAACACCGCCGGTAAGACCATCGAGATCCCGATCAAGGCCAACTACCGCGAAGGCCTGTCCGTCCTCGAGTACTTCATCTCGTCCCGAGGCGCCCGTAAGGGCCTGGCCGATACCGCACTGCGTACCGCCGACTCCGGTTACCTGACCCGTCGTCTGGTCGATGTCTCGCAGGATGTTATCATCCGCGAGGAGGACTGCGGCACGACCGACGGCATCATGGCCCGCGCTGTGTTCGACAAGGGACAGGAGGTCCAGAGCCTCGGCGAGAGCATCCACGGCCGCTACCCGGCCGAGCCCGTCGTGTCGCCCAAGACCGGCGAGGTGCTGTTCGATACCGACCATATGCTCATGCCCGACGATGCCAAGGTGCTCGAGGAGCACGGCATTGAGGAAGTCAAGATCCGCAGTGTCATGACCTGCGAGGCGCGCAGCGGCGTCTGCGCCAAGTGCTACGGCATCAACCTGGCCATCGGCCAGCCGGTCAACGCCGGCGAGGCGGTCGGCGTCATCGCCGCCCAGTCCATCGGCGAGCCGGGCACGCAGCTGACCATGCGTACGTTCCACACCGGCGGCGTCGCCGGCGACGATATCACGCAGGGCCTCCCGCGTGTTGAGGAATTGTTCGAGGCGCGCAAGCCGAAGAAGATGGCCACCCTCGCCGAGATCCCCGGCATCGTCAGCGTCGAGGAGACGAAGAAGACCTCCATCTACGCCGTCACGATCACCAACCCGGTCGATGGTGAGACCGTCACCTACAACCTGCCGTACTCTGCCGGCATCCTCGTTGCCAACGGCGACACGGTCACGAAGGGCCAGCCGCTCTCGAGCGGCGCGTACAGCCCGCATGACGTGCTGCGCATCTGCGGCGTGGACGCCTGCCAGCAGTATATCATTCAGGAGGTCCAGAAGGTCTACCGTCAGCAGGGCGTTGACATCAACGATAAGCACATCGAGATCATCGTCCGCCAGATGATGCGCAAGGTCCGCATCGACGATTCCGGCAGCACGGATCTGCTGTCCGGCGCTGTCGTGGACCTGCACGAGTTCCGTGCGGCCAACCGCGCCATCGCCGAGCGCATCGCGGCAGGGGAGACCGACCTCGTGCCCGCCACGGCCGAGCATGTCCTCATGGGCATCACGAAGGCGTCGCTCGCTACGGAGAGCTTCCTGTCGGCCGCGTCCTTCCAGGAGACCACGAAGGTGCTCACCGATGCCGCCATCAAGGGCAAGATCGACCATCTCGTCGGCCTGAAAGAGAACGTCATCATCGGCAAGCTCATCCCCGCTGGCAGCGGCCTTGCCTGCTACCGCAACTTTGAGACGAATGAGGAGCCGGTGGCCCCCGCGGAGCCCGAGGATGACGGCGTGGATCTGTCCGATCTCGCCAACATCTCCAATGCGCTTTAAACGACCAAATACCAACCGTTTCACCGGGATATGCCTGCATATCCCGGTGAAATTTTCGCTTCCGTCTTGAATAAAAATGCTTGACGAATCTTGTGCAATATGCTAAAATCCTATTTTGCGTGGGCGTGCGCCCACGGATTTGTCATGCCTGTGTAAAAAGCACAAAAATGGCCGGGATTTCCTGAAATTTTTCCGGCAGAATCACGGTTTATCCGATGCTGTTTTTTGGCATCGTATAAATAGATCCATTTTCGAGGAAAGGAGGAAAACCATGCCTACTTTTAACCAGTTGGTGAGAAAGGGCAGAGAGAAAGTCACCTACAAGTCCACGTCTCCCGCCATGCAGAAGGGCCTCAACACCCTGAAGAACCGCGAGACCAATCTGAGCGCTCCTCAGAAGAGAGGCGTCTGCACTGCCGTGCGTACCTCTACCCCCAAGAAGCCGAACTCCGCGCTTCGTAAGATCGCCCGTGTGCGTCTGACCAACGGCTACGAGGTAACCGCCTACATCCCGGGCATCGGTCACAACCTGCAGGAGCATAGCGTCGTTATGATCCGCGGCGGCCGTGTCAAGGACCTTCCTGGCGTTCGTTACCACATCATCCGCGGCACGCTCGATACGCAGGGCGTTTCCGGACGTATGCAGGCCCGTTCCAAGTACGGTGCCAAGCGGCCGAAGGCAGGAAAGAAGTAAGTTCCAACAGCAAATTTTGCCCTGTTGTTAACTGATATATATGTATTCGTTAACCCCGGGGCGCAGACGGAGATGCACCGCATCTTCGAGTACCTGTGAAGTCATTTTTTAATGAAGGAGGGAAGTATAGTGCCCAGAAGAGGTAACGTTCCCAAAAGAGAAATTTTGCCGGATCCGATGTACAACAGCGTTCTGGTGACCAAGCTCATCAACAGCGTGATGCTCGACGGCAAAAAGGGTGTTGCTCAGAAGGTCGTGTACGATGCTTTTGACATCATCAAGGAAAAGACCGGCAAGGAACCGCTCGATGCGTTTACCGAAGCCATGAACAACATCATGCCGAGCCTCGAAGTCAAGGCCCGCCGCGTCGGTGGCGCGACCTACCAGGTTCCTATGGAAGTGCGTCCTGAGAGACGCCAGACGCTCGGCCTGCGCTGGCTGACCGGCTATGCCCGCAAGCGCAGCGAAAAGACCATGAAGGAGCGCCTCGCAGGCGAGATCATGGATGCCTGCAACAACACCGGCGCTGCTGTGAAGAAGCGCGAAGACACGCACAAGATGGCCGAGTCCAACAAGGCGTTCGCACACTTCCGCTGGTAATCTTCCGACTAGGAGCTATCAATTATGCCCAGACAATATTCCCTTGAAAACACAAGAAACATTGGCATCATGGCGCACATCGACGCCGGTAAGACGACCACGACGGAACGTATTCTGTTCTACACAGGCGTCAACCACAAGCTCGGTGAGACCCATGAAGGCACCGCCACCATGGACTGGATGGCGCAGGAGCAGGAGCGCGGCATCACGATCACGAGCGCTGCGACCACTTGCTTCTGGAAGGGCAACCGCATCAACATCATCGACACCCCGGGCCACGTCGACTTCACCGTTGAGGTCGAGCGCAGCCTGCGCGTGCTCGACGGCTGCGTGACGGTCCTTTGTGCCAAGGGCGGCGTGGAGCCGCAGTCCGAGACGGTCTGGAGACAGGCTGACCACTACAATGTTCCCCGCATGATCTACATCAATAAGATGGACATCATGGGCGCGAACTTCTACAACGTTGTCGACATGGTGCACGAGCGCCTGCGCTGCAACGCTGTTCCGATCCAGCTGCCGATCGGCTCCGAGGCGGACTTCCGCGGCATCATCGACCTGCTCGAGATGAAGGCGGACGTCTACTACGACGATCTTGGCAAGGATATGCGCGTCGAGGAGATCCCCGAGGATATGCGCGCCGAGGCCGAAGAGTACCGCACGCAGCTCCTTGAGGCCGTCGCCGATTTCGACGACGAGATCATGGAGATGTATCTGGAAGGTGAGGAAGTCCCCACCGAAAAGATCAAGGCGGCCATCCGCAAGGCCACGACGCAGGTCAAGTTCGTCCCGATCGTGTGCGGCACGTCCTACAAGAACAAGGGCGTGCAGAAGCTGCTGGACGCCATCGTCGATTATATGCCGTCCCCGCTGGACATCCCGCCGATCACCGGCACGGTGCCCAAGACGGATGAGGTCGAGCACCGCTCCGCGGACGATTCCGCGCCGTTCTCTGCTCTGGCCTTCAAGATCATGACCGACCCGTACGTCGGCCGTCTGGCGTTCTTCCGTGTCTATTCCGGCACGATCGAAGCCGGCAAATCCGTCCTGAACTCCACCAAGGGCCAGCGCGAGCGTCTGGGCCGCATCCTTTTGATGCATGCCAACCACCGTGAGGATATCACGCAGGTGTATTCCGGTGACATCGCGGCGGCGGTCGGCCTCAAGAATACGACGACCGGCGACACGCTCTGCGACGAAAAGTACCCGATCGTACTCGAGTCGATGGAGTTCCCAGAACCGGTCATCCGCGTAGCAATCGAGCCCAAGACCAAGGCCGGGCAGGAGAAGATGGACATCGCCCTTGGCAAGCTTGCCGAGGAAGACCCCACCTTCAAGGCCTACACGGACGAGGAAACGGGCCAGACCATCATCGCCGGCATGGGCGAGCTCCATCTGGAGATCATCGTCGATCGCCTTCTGCGCGAGTTCCGCGTCGAGGCGAATGTCGGCAGACCTCAGGTCTCCTACAAAGAGACCGTCACCAAGGCCGCTACGGTGGACACGCGCTACGCGCGCCAGACCGGCGGCAAAGGCCAGTTTGCACACGTCAAGCTCATGGTGGAACCCAACGAACCCGGCAAGGGCTACGAGTTCATCAACCAGATCACCGGCGGTGCGATCCCGAAAGAGTTTATCCCCTGTGTGGATCAGGGCATCCAGGGCGCGATGCAGTCCGGCGTGCTTGCGGGCTATGAGGTCGTGGACGTGAAAGTCACGCTGCTCGACGGCTCGTATCACGAGGTTGACTCGTCCGAGATGGCGTTTAAGATCTGCGGCAGCATGGCATTCAAGGAAGCCTGCCAGAAGGCGGGCCCGACGCTCCTCGAACCCATCATGAAGGTCGTCGTTACGGCGCCGGAAAGCTATATGGGCGACGTCATGGGCGATATCAATGCCCGCCGCGGTCAGATCGCCGGCACGGACATCCGCAACGGTGCGGCGATCGTCACTGCAAACGTGCCGCTGGCATCCATGTTCGGCTATGCGACCGATCTGCGCAGCAAAACGCAGGGCCGCGCGACCTACAGCATGGAGCCCAGCCACTTCGTAGAGCTGCCGAAGTCGCTTCAGGAGAAGATCATCCACGGCAGCAACTGACCTGCGCAACCGGCACAATGTGCCTTATAAGAGAGTAAGTCACGACATTATTTTAGAATTAGGAGGATATTCTAATGGCAAAGCAGATGTACAATAGAACCAAGCCCCATGTCAATATCGGCACCATCGGCCATATCGACCACGGCAAGACCACCCTGACCGCTGCGATCACCAAGGTTCTGTCCCTGGCTGACCCGAACAGCGCCGAGTTCGCCGCCTACGACCAGATCGATAAGGCTCCGGAAGAAAAGGCTCGTGGCATCACGATCAACACCGCTCACGTTGAGTACCAGACCGACGACCGCATCGGCGCCGACGGCACCGAGATCAAGGGCCGCCACTATGCGCACGTCGACTGCCCGGGCCACGCCGACTATATCAAGAACATGATCACCGGCGCTGCTCAGATGGACGGCGCGATCCTCGTTATCGCTGCTTCCGACGGCCCGATGGCTCAGACCCGTGAGCACCTGCTGCTCGCCCGCCAGGTTAACGTTCCGTACGTTCTGGTGTTCCTGAACAAGGTCGACCAGGTCGACGATCCCGAGCTGCTCGAGCTCGTCGAGATGGAAGTCCGTGAGCTGCTTGACAAGTACGACTTCCCGGGCGACGACACCCCGATCATCAAGGGCTCCGCTCTGAACGCTCTGATCTCCGAGTCCACCGATCCGAAGGCCCCCGAGTATGCCTGCATCTGGGAGCTCATGGACGCTGTTGACACTTGGATCAAGACTCCGGACCGTGCTGCTGACAAGCCGTTCCTGATGCCCATCGAGGACGTGTTCACCATCTCCGGTCGTGGCACCGTCGTTACCGGCCGTGTCGAGCGTGGCACCGTCAAGGTTGGCGATAAGGTTGAGATCGTCGGCATCAAGGACACCCAGGAGACCACCGTCACCGGCACCGAGATGTTCCACAAGACCCTCGAGTTCGCCGAGGCTGGCGACAACGTCGGCTGCCTGCTCCGCGGCATCGACAAGAAGGGCGTCGAGCGTGGCCAGGTTCTCGCTGCTCCGAAGTCCATCCACCCCCACACCAAGTTCAAGGGCCAGGTTTACGTCCTGTCCAAGGAAGAGGGCGGCCGTCACACCCCGTTCTTCAACAACTACCGTCCCCAGTTCTACTTCCGTACCACCGACGTGACCGGCGTCATCAACCTCCCCGAGGGTGTTGAGATGTGCATGCCCGGCGATAACGTCGACATGGACGTCGAGCTGATCACCCCGATCGCGATCGAGGTTGGCCTGCGCTTCGCTATCCGTGAAGGCGGCCGTACCGTTGGTTCCGGTGTTGTCATCGCCATCAACGAGTAATTTCCGGTTTTCTGAATTCCTCTCCGGCTTCGGCCGGGGAGGAATTTTTTTGTTTTTCGATAAAATTGTTTCATAATCGAAACTTTAATTACTTTCCTAATGCGTTTTTAATAATTGCGGCCTATATTTCGTGGTGAAAAAAGGCTCTGGGCACCGCGCCGATGGGATGCGGGCGCCTGTGTCCGACATTTTGCCGGCACCTTTTCCTTGTATGCTTACCTGGAACTTAAAGGAGGCAAAATCCTATGAAAAAAATGCGCAAGACGTTGAGCCTGATACTGGCCCTCGTGCTGGCATTCAGCCTCGCTGCAGTCCCGGCTTTCGCGGCAGACACGGAAGCGGAGAGCAGCACATCCGACACGGCCTATGGCCAGCTGCACAACGGTCTGCTCAGCGAGATCCTGAGCCAGATCGGCATCGCTAACGACGATAACTTTATCCACGGCATCGTCGGCGTGAACATCAAAGATCTGGTCGACCATATCGGCAGCGACAGCAATTTCACCCACGGCATCGTGCGCGTGACGGTCGGCGATCTGTTCAAGAACATCGCCAGCAACAGTAATTACACGCACGGCATCGTGACCGTGGTCGATAACCGCATCAATATCAACTTCGGCCTTGCTTTCCAAAATGCGCAGCAGCAGGACGCGAGCGGCGAGACCGCCCGCACGTTCCTGACCGATCTGCTCACGGATGCCGGCATGACCCAGATCCAGAGCAGCGGCATCGTCAGTGCCATCGCGGCCGGCACGCTCAGCGACGATCAGGCATCCGCCATGGTCGACCAGCTTGCTGCGACCGGAAAGATCAGCCTGACGGACATCACGACTCTGCTTGGCAGCCTGACGGACAGCGGTCTGCTCGACGTCAGCACGGCGGCGCAGCTGTTTCGCGACGCGGCCGTGACCGTTGCGGCGGCGCTCGGCATCCAGCCTCTGCAGGGCAAGGGCAATGTATCCGCGCTCTCGCACATTCTCGACAGCATCCACATTGTTGACGGGGATAACTTCATTCACGGCATCGTGAGCGTGAACATCAACGACCTCGTTGATCACATCGTCAGCAACAGCAACTTTATCCACGGCATCGTCGGCGTCAAGACCGGCGACCTGTTTGACAATATTGCCAGCGGCTGCAACTATACGCACGGCATCGTGACCGTCAGCGGCAATGTTATCAACATCAACTTCGGCGCAGCCATCATGGACGCCAAGGCGGATGACCTCGACGGCGAAAATGCGCGCACGATCCTGACGAACATCTGCAAGGCCGCCGGCATCCCGGACAGCCAGACGGATGTGATTGTCTCCGGCATCGCGCAGCAGAGCCTGTCAGCGGATGATGCGCAGACCTTTACCATGCAGCTCGTCAAGACCGGCGCGTTTGATCTTGCCGGTATGGCATCCGTGATCTGCGCGCTTGACAGTGACCAGACCATCAGTGACGGCACTGCGGTCGAGCTCATGAAATCCGCTGCCGCTACGCTGGCCGTCGACAAGGATGCGGCCGACACGGTGACGACTTCCCTCACGGATAACGATACGGTGCTTTCGCACATTCTTGACCAGCTCCGCATCGTCAACGGCGATAACTTCATCCACGGCATCGTCGGCGTGGACGTGGGCGACCTTGTCGATCACATCGCCAGCGACAGCAACTTTATCCACGGTATCGTGAACGTGGATGTGGGTGATCTGTTCAAGGATATTGCCAGCAACAACAACTACATGCACGGCATCATCACCATCACCGGCAACACGGTGAACATCAACTTCGGCCAGGTCATCGGCGACATTGCCGCCGGCGGCTCGAACAGCGAGGCAGCCCAGCAGGCGTTTGCCGAGATCCTGAAGGCTTTCGGCATGACGCAGACCGGCATCAACGCCATCCTGACGGGCATCGCGGGCAGCATCCTCACGAATGATCAGATCGCGCAGCTTCTGTCTCAGCTCATCTCTTCGACGAACATGAACCTGAAGAACGTCGTGACGATCATCTGCGCGCTCTATAACAGCCGCACCATCACGCTCCAGCAGGCCATGACGCTGCTGGAAAAGTACATCTCCCAGATGGGCGGCAACAATAGCAATAACGGCGGCAGCACCGGCACGCAGCCGGCGCAGCCGGCCGGTCTGCTGGATATGACCAGCCACAAGGCCTACGTCTCCGGCTGCACGGCGACTACCTTTGCGCCGACCGGTACGCTCACGCGCGCCGAGGCGGCCCAGATGCTCTATGAGCTCATGACTGAGCAGGCGCACAAGCAGTACGACTGCAGCAGCAATGGCTTCCGCGATGTTCCGGCCGGCCAGTGGTACACGGCTGCGGTCAGCACGCTGGCCAACGCCGGCGCCATCAATGGCTGCGGCGACGGCACGTTCCATCCGAATCAGGCCATCAGCCGCGCGCAGTTTGTGACCATTCTCGCCGGGATCTATGGTGTGAATGTATCGGGCGGCATGCCGTTTTCCGATGTCGGCCGCAGCTGGTACTATGATGCGGTCGCCACGGCCTACGCCAACGGCTGGGTCAGCGGCTTCACGGATGGCACGTTCCATCCGAACCAGACCATCACGCGCGCCGAGGCGGTGTCCATCCTCAACCGTGTGCTCGGCCGCAGCTGCGACCTGACGTTTGTGCAGGCGAACGCGCAGACGGCGCTGCACTTTACGGATGTTCCCGCGAACGCGTGGTACTATGCCGACGTCATCGAGGCTTCGGTCGGCCACACCTATACGGAGCTGGCCGGCATCGAGCGCTGGACGGCGCTCGCATAAATCCCAACCAAACAGTAACTCCCGGCACTTTCGCGCCGGGAGTTTGAGGCCGCCAAAGAACGATGCGTAAGCGCAAAAGGTTTAGAGCAGCGGGGGAGCTCGAGGGGGCAAGACCCGTCTCGAATCGGATCGACCGCCGCCGAAAGGCTTGGGTTTCAAGGTTTTCGGCTGAATCGACATTTTGAAGCTCTTCAAAATGTCCGGCGTTAACGCCCGGCACATTCCCGTGCCGGGCGTTTTTTCGCCTCTTTACCGCAGGCCGTGCATGAAGCCGTCCATAGCCGTCGCGTGGATGTCGCCGCCGATGACGCGGTTGCGATAGACAAACAGCTGCGCGAGCACGGTGTCTGTTGAGCCCTCGTAGTTCGTCACGCGGTAGGTATAGGCCGTGCACGTCTCGCCGGCGTAGGTGGACAGGTCAAAGCCCTGCTGCTTTTGCAGGGCGTTGTAATCGCTGAAGACACCGTTGAACACGCGCGGGATCACGATCTCCTGCGTCGTTTCGGTCGCGGGGTCCGCCTCCCAGCCCAGCGCCTGCAGATAGGCGATGCGCCCGTCGGTCGTTGTGACGTTGTAGTGCGCCGAGAGCACGCCGTCATTGCTGCGCCAGATGACGGCCAGCGCCAGCAGCACGGCCAGACCGATGAGCGCGAATACGACGGTCCGTCTTGTCCAGTGAAAGGATTTGAGCTTCATAACCACACCTCGGAACAAGCCTATTCAAATTTGCCGCCGGATATGTTATAATGAATCCAAATGTCCGCAAAGGAGGGGGCGCACGTGATCCGTCTGGACAAATATCTCGCCGATACCGGCGCCGCTTCCCGGCGTGAGGCCAAGGCGTATATCCGCCGCGGCGAGGTCACGGTCGACGGTGTGCCTGCCCGCGTGCCGGAGCAGAAGATCGCGGAGACCGCAGTCGTCTGTCTGCGCGGCCAGCCGCTGCGCTATCAGACCTATCACTACTACATGCTCCACAAGCCCGCCGGCGTCCTCACCGCGACGGCCGACCGCAGCCAGCCGACGGTGCTCGATTTGTTCCCGCCGGAGCTGCGGCGCTTTGGGCTCGTGCCTGCGGGGCGGCTCGATAAGGACACGACCGGCTTGCTGCTCGTTACGGACGACGGGGACTATGTTCACCGCGTCATCACGCCGAAAAAGCATGTGCCGAAGGTCTATTTCGCGCGCACGGACGGGCAGCCGACGGATGCGGATGCAGAGCGCTTCACGCAGGGCGTCGTCCTCGGCGACGGGACGCAGTGCCTGCCGGCCCGACTCGAGCGCCTGCCGGAGCAGGGGGGCTGCCGCGTCACGGTTTATGAGGGGAAATACCACATGGTCAAGCGGATGCTGGCCGGCTGCGGGACGCCGGTTTTGCAGCTGCACCGGCTGTCGATCGGGGCGCTGACGCTCGATCCCGCGCTGTCTCCGGGCGCTTACCGGGAACTGAGCCCGGAAGAGGCGATGCTTGTTTTTTCGCTGCCAACTTCGTGATAATTTACAAAAGTTCGGGAAATTATCCGACTATCTCACGAAATTTCGAAAATTATTCACAAAAAACGACCATTTTTCTATTGAAAAATGCACATAAATCGGCTATTATGTAAAGTAGGAAATTGGTAGGTGCTGTGGGAGACTGCGGCGGCCGTTCGTAGGAGGAAAAGATATGTCGAGCAGAATTTTTCAGGGCGTGATCGTTCAGATGAAAGATGCCACCACGCGCTGCATCGGTGTTGTGGACGAGCAGGGGTTTGTCATTGCCTGCAGTGAGCTTTCGATGATCGGCTCGCGTCTGGATGACTTTCAGGCCGCAGTGGGCGAAGTGCAGGAGCAGCTGTTTGCAACGGACACGCGCACGTATAAGATCCTGTCTGCCAGCACGGCGCGCTTCGAGTATGCCGTGTTTGTCGAGGGCAATGATCAGACGGCGCGCAGCATCTGCATTCTCGCGGCCGTCGGCATGACGGAGGCCAGCACAAACTTTGAGGAAAAGCATAACAAAGCCGCTTTCGTCAAAAACATCATTTCGGACAACATTCTCCCCGGCGACGTGTATGTGCGTGCCAAGGAGCTGCATTTTACCACCGACGTGCCGCGCGCTGTGCTGCTGGTGCGCCAGGTGAATGTGACGGATATCGCTGTGCTTGAACTGATCCAGAATATGTTCCCGGACCGGCAGCATGATTTCGTGCTCAGCGTGAGCGAGTCGGACATCGTCGTCATTAAGGAAATGACGCCGGATGAGACCTCGGAGGATATCTGCGAGCTGGCCGAGAGCATTGAGCGCACCGTGCGCACGGAGCTGCACGTCCAGACGGTCGTTGGCATCGGCACGACGGCCAACCACCTGCGTGAGCTGGCTGACCGCTACAAGGAGGCGCAGGTCGCCATTGAGGTCGGCAAGGTGTTTGAAAACGAGAAGCCGGTCATTCACTACGATAACCTCGGCATTGGCCGCATCATTTATCAGCTGCCGACGACGCTGTGCGAAATGTTCCTGTCCGAAGCGTTCAAGAAAAACCCCATCGAGGCGCTCGATGAGGACACGCTCGACACGATCAATCGCTTCTTTGAGAACAACCTCAACGTTTCGGAGACGGCGCGTAAGCTCTACGTCCATCGAAACACTTTGGTATACCGGTTGGAGAAAGTCAAGAAGATTACGGGCCTGGATCTGCGCGAGTTTGAGGATGCGATCCTCTTCAAGGTCGCGGTCATGGTAAAGAAATACCTCGACTCTCAGAACACCGCCAAGTTCTGAGCACTTACCCGGGCGGGCGTAAGCCCAACATATTGGAGGACATCTTATGGTTCAAATGAACGATGTGAAGATGGTCTACGGAAACACGGAGGCTGCGGCCCTCAACGGTATCTCATTTACGATCAATGAGGGCGAGTTCGTGTTTCTGGTCGGACCGTCCGGCTCCGGCAAGACGACGATCATCAAACTGATCACCGGCGAGCTGAGCCCCACATCCGGACAGATCACGGTCAACGGCTTTGACATGCAGGGCATCAAGCGCCGCAAGCTGCCGAAGCTGCGCCGGACACTGGGCGTCATTTTTCAGGATTTCCGCCTGATCGACAAAATGACGGTGTATGAAAATGTTGCGTTTGCCATGCGTGTGGTGGGGGCATCCAATAAGGAGATCCGCCGCCGCGTGCCGCAGGTGCTCGAGCTGGTCGGCCTGGCCGACCGGGAAAAGCGCTTCCCGGCGGAGCTTTCCGGCGGCGAGCAGCAGCGCGTGGCCATCGCCCGCGCGCTCGTGAACAATCCGCGCATGATCATCGCGGACGAGCCGACCGGCAACCTCGACCCGGTGCGCAGCCTGGAACTGATGCTGCTGCTGGAGAAGATCAACGAGCTCGGCACCACGGTCCTCGTGGTGACGCACGAAAAGGAACTGGTCGACGCTTTTTCCAAGCGCGTCATCTCCATCGACGCCGGAAGAGTCATCAGTGACGGATTGGACGGGTACTACGGATATGAAGCTGAATAGATTCAACTACCTGATGGCGCAGGGCGTGAAAAACATCTTCACGCACGGTTTCATGTCCTTCGCGTCGATCACGATCATCATCGCGTGCCTGCTCATCATGGGCAGCTTCTCGCTGCTGACGCTCAACATTGACGCGAACATCGACCGCCTGCAAAACCAGAACGAGGTCATTGCCTACGTCGATGAGACGCTCACGGAGGATGAGGCCCGGGCCATTGAGCCCAAGGTCGCCGCGGTGCCGAATGTTGCCTCGGTCGAGTTCGTCACGCGCGAGCAGGCCATGCAGACGTTCGAGGCCGAGTATGACTCCGACCTCTTTGACAACATTGACGCGTCGGTCTTCCGTCACCGCTATGTCGTGACGCTCGACGACCTGTCACTCATGAAGGACACGCAGACCGCGCTCAAGAACGTGGACGGCATCGCCGATGTCACGGCGCATTTGGACTACGCGGAAAACTTCATCACGTTCCGGAACATTGTGAGCGTGGTTTCCGTCGTTTTGATCGTGATCCTCATTGCGGTGTCCCTGTTTATTATGACCAATACCATCAAGCTGGCCACGTTCGGCCGGCGTGAGGAGATCGCCATCATGAAGATGGTCGGCGCGACGAATGGCTTTATCCGTCTGCCGTTTGTGGTCGAGGGCCTTGTGCTTGGCCTCGTCGGCGGTCTGATCGCGTTCCTGCTCCAGTGGGGACTCTACAGCCTGATCGTCGGCAAGATCATGTCCACCATGGCGGCCGGCATCATCACGGTGCTCCCGTTTGCATCCGTGTCGCTGCCGCTGCTGCTGGTGTTCCTCGGCGTGGGTGTGCTCGTCGGTGTGTTCGGCGGCCTCACGGCCATTCGCAACTATCTGAAAGTCTAAGGAGGAAATCGAATGAAGATGAACCGCAAAGTCGTTCGATCCGTTATTTGCGTGCTGCTGGCGCTGATTTTCGTCATCTCGCTCATGACAGCGCTGATCCCGACCAATGCCAGCGCGGCGTCTCAGTCGGAGATCAACCGGCTCACGCAGCAGCGTAAGGAGCTGCAGGCCAAGCAGAAAGAGCAGCAGAAGACCATCAACAGCCTGCGTTCGAAGAAAGCCAGCGTGGTGGATCAGAAGGCTGCGCTCGATAAGGAAAACGATCTGGCCGAGCAGGAGATCGTGCTCGTCAAGGAGCAGATCACGGCCTACGACCAGCAGATCGAGGACAAGGGCGTCGAGCTTGAGTCCGCCAAGCAGGAGGAAGAGGCCCAGACGGTCCGCTTCCGCAGCTGCGTGCGCCACCTTGAGGAGTACGGCCAGATGTCTTACATCGCCATCCTGCTCGAGGCGACCAGCCTGTCCGACCTCCTTGCCCGCATGGACATGGTCGGCGAGGTCATTGCATATAATAAACAGGTGCAGGCCGACATGACGGCCGCCCGCGAAAAGGTCGAGACCGTCAAGGCGGAGCTCGAGGATGCCCGCACCGAGCTGCAGGATAAGCAGTCCGAGCTCGAGACCAAGCAGGTCGCGCTGCAGCAGAAGGTCTCGGAGGCCAATGCGCTGCTTGCCGGCCTGGAATCGGATATCAACGCCTATAAGAGCGTCTACGATCAGTATGAGCAGCAGCAGAAGAACGTGCAGTCGCAGATCGACAAGCAGGTCGAGGAGCTGCGCCGCCAGGAGGAAGCGAACAAGAACAACAACCCCGGCTATGACCCGGGCAATGCCAACGGCTCCACCGGCACCATGATGTGGCCGTGCCCGTCCTGCCACTACATCACCTCGCAGTTCGGCTGGCGCTACCACCCGATCTATCAGACGCAGAAGTATCACTCCGGCGTGGACATCGGCGCGAGCTATGGCGCGACCATCGTTGCGGCCGACGGCGGTACGATCATCACGGCCGGCTCCGTGTCCGGTTATGGCAACTGCGTTGTCATCAACCATGGCAACGGCATCACCACGCTCTACGGCCATATGAGCTCCATCGCGGTGTCCGTCGGTCAGAAGGTCTCCAAGGGCCAGACGATCGGTTATGTCGGCTCGACCGGCAACTCCACCGGCCCGCATCTGCACTGGGAAGTCACGGTCAACGGCGTGCGCCAGAACCCGCTCAACTATGCGAGCTGATTGGACATATTTTGATTGAATGAAACTGCCGGGCGGCCGGAAAATGGCTGCCCGGCTCATCTGCTGCATTGGGGGCTGCCCGGTGCGGGCAGCAATTGGATCCGGAGGGATAGCATGGACGAACACAAGCCACAGGAACAGGCACCGGAAAAAGTGCCGGCCCGCAGAAAAAGCGGCAGAATGCGCGGCTGGAAGGCGAGTATCCTTGCCTGTGTGACCTGCATTCTGGTGACTGCACTGGTCACGTCGATGATCTTTGTCGGCAAATTCGGCGGCAGCAGCAACTATAAGCTCGCGCTGAAGTTTGCGCAGGTCAAGCAGGTCGTGGACAAAGACTATATCGGCGACGCGGACGACACGGCCATCAGCGACGCCTCGTCGAGCGCGATCATCAGCGCCATCGGCGACAAGTGGAGCTATTACATGACGGCCGAGGAATACAAGGCCTACCAGATGTACTCCAACAACGAGTACGCCGGCATCGGTGTGACCATCCAGCTCGACGATAAGACGAAGGGCTTTCGCATCACAGCGGTGACGAGCGATTCCCCCGCGGCGAAAGCCGGCCTCAAGCAGGGCGACATCATCACGGCGATCGACGGGGAGAATGTCACGGGCAAGACGCTCTCGGACGTGCAGAGCACCATCCGCGCCAAGCTCAACAAGACGCTCAAGCTCACCATCCAGGATTCTGCCGGCAAGAGCCAGACCGTCACGCTCGACTGCACGGTCATCTACACCGACCCTGTGACGTATAAGCTCATGGACAACGGCGTCGGCTATATCCAGATCCGCAACTTTGAGACCGGCGGCGGCAGCCGTGCTGTGCAGGCGGTCGATAAGCTGCTCGACCTCGGTGCAAAGTCGCTCGTGTTCGACCTGCGCGATAACCCCGGCGGCCTGCTCTCAGAGCTTATCACGATCCTGGACCACCTTCTGCCGCAGGGCGATCTGTTCGTGAGCGTCGACGGCAACGGGAAAGAGACCGTCACGCAGAGCGACAGCGTCTGCGTCAAGGTGCCGATGGCGGTCATCGTCAACGGCAACACCTACAGTGCGGCGGAGTTTTTCGCGGCTGCGCTGCAGGAGTATGACTGGGCGACCATCGTCGGCCAGAACACGACCGGCAAGGGCCGCAGCCAGACGACCATCGCGCTTCCGGACGGCAGCGCCGTGCACATCTCGAGCCGGAAATATCTCACGCCCAACCGCGTGGACCTGTCCGAGCAGGGCGGCCTTGTGCCGGACGTTGTCGTGGCTCCGGCCGCGGACAGCGATGTCGATGCGCAGCTCGAAGCGGCCATCGCCGCGCTGCGCTGAATCAAATCGTATACACGAAAATTTCAATGATATAAGGAGACGGATTATGGCGATCGACAGCAGATATAAGATGAGTCAGGAGCGTCTGGACACGCTCAAGGAAGAACTGCACTACCTCGAGACGACCCGCGAGAAGGAAGTCGCGGAGCTCATCAAGGAGGCGCGCTCATTCGGCGACCTGTCGGAAAACAGTGAGTACGACGAGGCCAAGACGGAGCAGGGCAAGCTCTATTCCCGCATTGCTGAGATCACGGACCTGATCGAGAACGCCGAGGTCGTGGAGAAGGTCGAGGTCGCGGCGGACGTCGTGACCATCGGCAGCCGCGTGCGCGTGCTCGATGTCGATGAGGACGTGGAAGAGGAGTACACCATCGTCGGCTCGCAGGAGGCCAACCCCATGGAAGGCTGCATTTCAGACGACAGCCCGTTCGGCTTTGCGCTCAAGGGCCACAAAGTCGGCGAGACCGTCACGGTCGCAGCCCCGGTCGGCGAGCTGCAGTTTAAGATCATCGCCGTCGAAAACGAAGACTGAGGAGTCCATCATGAACGAAGAGAGAAAGAACCAGCAGGCGGCGGCAGAGCCGTCCCTGTCCGAGATCCTTCAGATCCGCCGCGACAAGCTCAAGGCGCTGCAGGACGCCGGGCGCGACCCCTTCACGCAGACGCGCTTTGCGCGCAGCGCCTATTCGACCGACATCAAGAACGATTTTGACGCTTATGATGGCAAAACGCTGCAGGCCGCCGGCCGCATCATGTCCAAGCGCGGTATGGGCAAGGCTATTTTCTGCGACATTCAGGATGACCGCGGCCAGATCCAGCTCTACGTCCGCAAGGACGCTGTGACCGAGCAGGAGTTTGCCGATTTCCGCAAGTATGACATCGGCGACATTATCGGCGTGAGCGGCTATGCGTTCAAGACCAAGACGGGGGAGATCTCCATCCATGTGCAGCAGGTCACGCTGCTCAGTAAATCTTTGCGCCCGCTGCCGGAGAAGTTCCACGGCATGACGAACACGGAGCTGCGCTACCGCCAGCGCTACGTGGATCTCATCATGAACCCCGAGAGCAAGCGCAATTTCCAGATCCGCAGCCAGTTCGTGGCCTACCTGCGCCGCTATCTGGACGGCCTGGGCTTCATGGAGGTCGAGACTCCCGTGCTCAGCCCCATCGCCGGCGGCGCGACGGCGCGCCCGTTCATCACGCACCACAACACACTCGACATTGATATGTACATGCGCATCGCGACCGAGCTGCACCTCAAGCGCCTGATCGTCGGCGGCATTGAGCGCGTGTATGAGGTCGGCCGCATCTTCCGCAACGAGGGCATGGACACCAAGCACAACCCGGAGTTCACGACCTGTGAGCTCTATCAGGCCTACACCAACCTCGACGGCATGATGGACATTCTCGAGGGCATTCTCTCCGGTGCGGCCAAGGAGATTCTCGGCACGTATCAGCTCCAGTGGCTGGGCCATGATGTCGACCTCACGCCGAGCTGGCGCCGCGTGACCATGGCCGACGCCGTCAAGGACGTCACGGGGGCCGACTTTATGGCCATCCTCGGCGACGCGGACGCGGCGGTCGCCCTCGCCAAGAGCGTGGGCGTGGACATGGAAAACGTCGCCCACACGTGGGGCAATGCGCTCTATGAGACGTTCGACCAGAAGGTCGAGTCCACGCTCATCCAGCCGACGTTCATCACCATGTATCCCGTGGAGGTCAGCCCGCTGGCCAAGCGCAGCCCCGAGCAGCCCGCGCTCACCGAGCGCTATGAGATGTTCATCTGCGGCTGCGAGATGGGCAACGCCTTCTCCGAGCTCAACGACCCCATCGACCAGTACCAGCGTTTCAAGGCGCAGGCCGAAAAGCGCGCCCACGGCGACGAAGAGGCCAACATGATGGACGAGGACTTCGTCATGGCGCTCGAATACGGCATGCCGCCCACCGGCGGCCTGGGCTTCGGCATTGACCGCTGCGCCATGCTGCTGTGCGGCGCCAGCTCCATCCGCGATGTGATCCTGTTCCCCACAATGAAGCCGTTGGACTCTGACAAGAAGATTTCCAAGGAAGTTTCGGCTCCTGCGGAGGCTGCACAGGCGGCTCCAGAAGTCGAGGAAAAAATTGATTTTTCCAATGTTCAGATTGAACCTTTGTTTGAGGATCAGGTCGATTTTGACACCTTCTCCAAGAGCGATTTCCGTGCCGTAAAGGTCAAGGAATGCGAAGCCGTGAAGAAGTCCAAAAAGCTCTTAAAGTTCGTTTTGGACGACGGAACCGGCGTAGATAGGGTCATTTTGAGTGGAATTCACGAATATTATGAGCCGGAAGAACTGGTTGGTAAGACCTGCATTGCAATCACCAATCTGCCTCCAAGAGCGATGATGGGTATCGACTCCTGCGGTATGCTCATCTCCGCCGTGCATCACGAAAACGGTGAAGAAAAGTTGCATTTGCTGATGGTCGATCCTCACATTCCGGCAGGCGCAAAGCTCTATTGATTGCCCCTAAATTGTCGGTGCTTACGCCACAACTTACGCCAATTTACTCCGAGCTTACGCCAAAAATGCGTCCCCAATTCTGCGATTGCAGACAAGTTCCGATAGCATACGATAAGTTCATATGATTTAAGCCCGCTGATTTCGGTCAGCGGGCTTTTTCTATTTCTGCCCCTATTACATCTCTGTGATGTGATAGGGGCTTTTTTTATCCCTGAAAGGTGGTCGAAAAAATTTTTTTGAAAAATCTCAAAAAAACTTCGTACAAATCGAAAAAAATTTCCCAGTTGGTTAGTGAGGGCAAAAACCTCACGAACCTTGAAAATCGAATAGACATTCAACAGGTACATTCCTGATCGGGGGCGAAAGCCCCAGCCGAATGAAGGTGCGCCACGAACTTCCTGCCCGAAAGGGTTATCACGGAAAGCAAGGTTGGTAGCGATTCCGAACCATTCTGAAATATCCGCTTGCTACGGATAAGGCGATGAAACGATTCAGGGACAATGATACTTCCCTATGGGGCTGGCGGAGTACCCGGCAGAGGTGAGATTCCTATGAGTTCGGTCAGCAGCCGAACGCCTGTTGATTTCCTTTTACGCATTTGGGGGATGAGATCGAGTTAAATGCGACCACCAAAGCACAGGACAAGTTTCCTGTGTTTTGGTGGATCGAGCGATCCAAATCTAATAAGAAGGAGGAAAAGCGAAATGCCAAACTGTAAAACCATTGCTATCTGCAATCAGAAAGGCGGCACAGGCAAAACGACCACAACGGTCAATTTGGGTGTTGGACTTGCACGACTCGGCAAGAAGGTACTCCTTGTAGATGCCGACCCACAGGGCGACCTCACGACTTGCCTCGGATGGCGAGATAATGACAGTCTTACGACGACCATTACCGACAAGCTCTCCGGGGTTATCCGTGAGGATCATACAGACCCGCAAAGCGGTATTCTGCATCACGAGGAAAATGTCGATTTGCTCCCTGCCAACATCGAGCTGTCTGCTATGGAAATGATGCTTGTCACCGCAATGAGCCGTGAAACCATTCTGAGAAGCTATCTGAGCAAGGTCAAAGACAATTATGACTATGTACTGATTGACTGTATGCCTTCGCTCGGTATGGTCACTCTGAATGCGCTGGCGGCGGCAGATAGCGTAATCATTCCCGTGCAGGCGCAATATCTTCCGGCAAAGGGAATGACCCAACTGATGCAGACCATTGGAAAGGTCAGGCAGTACATCAATCCGAGCCTGCGAATCGACGGTATCCTATTGAACATCGTAGATAACCGCACCAACCTCGCAAAAAGCACTGCCGACGCACTGCGAAAGAACTTTGGGAGCGTTATTAAGATATACCGTTCCTCCATTCCTATGGCAGTGAAAGCCGCAGAGGTTGCTTCCAAGGGCGTAAGCATCTACAAGTATGAGCCGAGCAGTCCTGTTGCAAAGGCTTATGCTGAGTTCGCAAAGGAGGTGTCTGCCGATGGCAGGAAGAAAGAGCGACTTCACTCTGCCGACGCTCGATGACCTGTTTTCTACACAGGAGCTTCGGGACGATGCCAAGCTCAGTAAAATCCGAGATATTCCCCTTGAGCTGATCGACGATTTTCCCGACCACCCATTTAAGGTACGGGACGACGAGGATATGATACAGCTTGTGGAGAGTGTCAAGGAGCGAGGAGTCATTACTCCGGCTACCGTGCGTCAAAAAGAGGACGGCAGATATGAGCTGATTTCCGGTCACAGGCGAAAACGGGCTTGCGAGCTTGCCGGGTTTGAAGCACTCCGTTGCGAGGTCGTAGACCTTGACCGTGATGCTGCCACTGTGCTGATGGTGGAGAGCAATTACCAGCGGTCGCAGATACTTCCCTCAGAAAAGGCGTTTGCCTATAAAATGCGGCTGGAAGCGATGAACAGACAGGGACAGCGATCAGATTTAACTTGTGCACCAGTGGGGCACAAGTTGGATGGTGCAAAATCAAGAGATATTCTTGGCGATGAAGTTGGCGAAAGTCGTGAACAGATTCGCCGATATATCCGACTGACAAATCTTGTACCTGAACTGCTCGACCTTGTGGACGAGGGCAAAATTAAAATGCGTCCTGCGGTGGAGCTTTCCTATTTGGACGAGGACAGCCAGCGGGCGGTGGTTGATGAAATCGACCTGAACCAATGCACCCCGTCCCACGATCAGACCATTCGTATGCGGAAGTTCTTCACAGATGGAAAACTCACGCCGGAGGTGGTGTCCGCCATTATGAGCGAGGAAAAGCCAAACCAGCGTGAGAAAATCGTCCTGCGTGGGGACAAGGTGCGAGGTTTGATCCCGAAAAATATCCCCGTAAGCCAAACGGAGGATTATGTGGTCAAAGCACTGGAGCATTACAGCCGTTTTCTTCGTCAGCGGGCAGAGCGTGACAGCCGATAGGTACACGGAGTATGTTTCCTGCTGTCCCCTTCCTCACACTCCAACCCCTGAGAACTTCCAGACTATCCGAGAATAAATAATCTATCTCCTAACTTTATCTCTATCTCTCTAAATAAGTCTATCTAAGAGAGGCTCGGAGATCGCACAGTTTGGAATTGCGCCCACCGGCGATATGATAAAAAGTTGCGCTTCAAAACGCATCTTTGTCTGAACGGTTATCATCGGGTAGAATGTGGTCGAAGGGAGTGAAGCGTATGAAATCCAAAATCGCAGTTCTTTTTCTCATTGTCCTTTTGTGCCTGACTTCGGGGTGCAGCAACACCTCGCAGATTGCAGAACAGCCCGCCCCGGTTTCTTCTTCGGAGAGTAACAAAGCTCCTTACCAATCAGAAACGGCGCAGGCGACAGAGAAAACGGAGGTTGAACAGCCCCGAAGTACAGAGCCGAAAGACGATGACCGTTCAACAGAAGCAACGGTAGGCGTGTTGGATAGCAGTATTCAAACAAAACCGGCATCCGAACAGCCTAACAGCGGCACAACGCCGCCACAGGTAAGCGAACCGTCCAAGACACCTGATGAGTCAGAGCGCCATCCGGAAGTCTCTGCACCGTCCGAAAAGGAACAGCCCACACCTCCGGCAACGGAAGAACCAAAACCGGCAGAACAACCACAACCGACCGAACCGCCGCAGGAAGAACCAACAGAGCCGGCATTTGACATCGGCTATTGGATCGGCTTTGCCAAGAGCTATGCCGAGAGTGTCGGTCTTACGCTGAACAGCGAAGCCGTGTACTGCTGGGACAATCCCATTGCCGCAGGTTCGCAATGCAAATACACCGAAAGGGACATCAAGGGTTACTTGAGCCGCTACGCCAAAGATCCCGACATCACGGATGTTTGGATTTGGTATGAGCAGACCGGAACCGATTCCTTTGAGGTGTATATCGGCTACGCATAACAACAAAATCAAATCACACTGAAACGCATCGTCAAAGTACGGTGCGTTTTTCGTTTTCAAGGAGGTAATCAACACAATGAAAACACATTTTTTCAAGCGAGGAATTGCAGGACTGCTTTCTCTCGTGATGTGCCTGTCCGCATTTATCGGACTTGGCACGACTACCGCCTTTGCCGCAGGAGAGCAAGCGGAAGTCTATCTCATTTCTTTTCCGAGAAGCGGAGATGCAAATCTCGACTACAGCGGTACTTGGGGACACTCCAATCTTCACTATATGAACGGTTGGTATTCCGGTGAGTCCAAGTACACTACCATTCGAGCAATGCACTCGTATGACGGAAATATCTGCTACTGCATTGAGCCGGGTACGCCGCAGGACACCGGCGACAGATACACCAGCAAGGATGAAACCTTTTGGGATAACCTCCCCTCGGATTTCAACAGCACCATTTCTCCCTACGATATGAAGCTGTTCATCGGTCGTATTATGCAGTACGGCTACACGGGACCGATCAGTACCTCTTGGCGTTCTCAGAACGCAAGCGATGCCGCAACACTGGCACAGGCGATGGCGACGCAGGTTCTTATTTGGGAAACCGTTGTCGGTGAGCGAGATGAGGACTTCAATCATATCAGTCCCGGCAGCTATGATGCCGTCAAGAGTGTTGTCAGCACAGCGCACCCTCTGTATAGCCAGTTCATCAGCTACTACAACAGCATTGAAGCAAGCGTACAGCGTCACTCTGCTATTCCCAGCTTTATGGCGAAAACTCCCGGCAAGGCGCAGAATGTCGAGCTTGCTTGGAACGGCACGAACTACACCGCAACTCTGACTGACAGCAACAATGTCCTTTCCAATTATAGCTTTTCTGCGAATGAGGATGGCATTTCTTTCAGCGTCAGCGGAAACAAGCTCGTCATTACGGCGGCTACCGCACCCTCTGACAGCGTGAGAATTACTGCAAGCAAGTCCGGTGCAACCCGCCGAGGAATCATTACTTGGACGGATGGAAGATACGCTCCCGGAAGCGGTATTCAGGATGTCATCAGCTACGCCCAAGAGGTCAATGACCCCGTGCAGGCATTTCTCAATCTGAAGGTATCCTACGGTTCTGCTAAGATCATCAAGACCTCTGAGGACGGAAAGGTAGACAACCTTACTTTCACCGTCACCGGCAACGGCATCAATCAGACCGTCAAGACCAACTCCAAGGGCGAGATTCAGATCGACAACCTGATGCCCGGTGTTTACACCGTGACCGAAATGGACTACGACAAATATGAGCCGCAGGAATCCCGTCGTGTGACGGTGGTTTCCGGTCAGGTTTCTACCGTAAACTTCAACAACAAGCTCAAGCGTGGAGATTTGCAGATCGTGAAGTCCTCGGAGGACAATCTCAACGAAGGCGTGACCTTCCACCTTTACGGCACTTCGCTCTCCGGCATTGCCGTGGACGAGTATGCCGTAACTGATGCAAACGGCGTGGCGACCTTTGAAGATGTCCTCATTTCCGGTTCCACACCTTATACCGTGGAGGAAGTGGACACTGCCATTCGCTATGTTGTTCCCGAAGCGCAGTCTGCGCCTATCAACTGGAACGAGGTCACGAACCGTAGCTTCCTCAATATTTTGAAGAAGTTTTCCGTGACCGTTACCAAGAGCGACGCTGAAACCGGCACGGCGCAGGGTGATGCTTCTCTTGCCGGTGCTGTTTACGGCATCTATAAGGGCGAAACCCTTGTTGATACCTACACCACCGACAAAAACGGGCAGTTCGTTACCAAGGAGTATATCTGCGATAACGACTGGACGGTGCGAGAGATCACACCCTCCGAGGGCTATCTGCTTGATACCACCGTCCATAAGGTCGGCGCAGAGCCGCAGTTCTATACCGTGGAGCATAATCAGACGGCAAATGATGTAACTGAGCAGGTCGTAAAGGGTAATATCGCCATTATTAAGCACACCGATAACGGTGAAACACAGATTGAAACACCCGAAAGCGGCGCAGAGTTTGCTGTGTACCTGAAAGCCGCAGGCAGCTACGAGGTTGCCGAGGACACCGAGCGTGATTATCTCACCTGTGATGAAAACGGCTTTGCCCAGACCAAGGATATGCCTTACGGCATCTACACCGTCCATCAGGTGTCCGGCTGGGAAGGCAGCGAACTGATGCCCGACTTTGATGTGTTCATTTCTCAGAATGGGGCGACTTATCGCTACCTTATCAACAATGCACCCTTTAACAGCTTCATCAAGATCGTGAAGCAGGACGCAGAAACCGGCAAGACCATTCCTTATGCCGGTGCAGGTTTCAAGATTTATGACCCGGATGGCAACCCCGTAACAATGACATTCACTTACCCGACACCCACCACCATTGATGTGTTCTACACCAATGCAGAGGGTTCTCTTGTTACGCCGGAAAAGCTGCCCTTTGGAAAGGGGTACTCTATTGTCGAGGTACAGGCTCCCTACGGCTATGTCCTCGATGAAACGCCCGTGTACTTCGATGTCACGGAGGATAATTCCACAGAAGAAAGCGGGGTTACGGTAGTAAAAGTGGATAAGCCCAATATGGCACAGAAAGGCACCATCACCGTGGAAAAAACCGGCGAGGTGTTCTTCGGCGTTTCCGTCATCGGCGGCGTAGATGAAAGCGGAAACGAACTGCCCACCATCTATCAGCCGCAGTATGAAAAGCGTGGACTTCCCGGTGCGGTATATGCGATTGTTGCCGCAGAGGATATTATCACCACGGACGGCACTGTCCGAAATCAGAATGGCGAGGTCGTGGACACGGTTACTACCGATGAAAACGGCACAGCCGTGAGCCGTGAACTCTACCTTGGCAAATATGAGGTGCGTGAGATCACAGCACCCCACGGGATGGTGCTCAACCCGGAACCCCACTTTGTCGAGCTTATCTACGCCGGTCAGAATGTTGCTGTTACCGAAACGGCGACTTCGTTCGAGAACGAGCGTCAGAAGGTGGAGATCAGCCTTGTAAAGTCCATTGAGCAGAATGAGCACTTCGGCATTGGCACAAACGGTGAAATGAAAAACATTTCTTTTGGGCTGTTTGCCGCCGAGGAAATCGTATCTGCCAGCGGCACTTCCATTCCCGCAAATGGTCTTGTTGAGATCATCTCTCTGAATGAGGACGGAACGGCAAAGGTTAAGACCGACCTTCCTTTTGGAAGCTACTATGTTCAGGAGCTTGCTACCGACAGTCACTACAAACTCTCCGATACCAAGTATCCCGTAACCTTTGCGTATGCCGGTCAGGATACGGCAGTTGTAAAGATTGCCGCCAACGACGGCAAGACAATCGGAAATGATCTGATCTACGGTTCTGTTTCCGGTAAGAAGGTCGATGAAAACGGCAACGCTCTCGGCGGTGCGCTGATTGGACTGTTCCGCACGGATGATGGCGAGTTTACAAAGGAAAACGCTCTGATGACTACCACTTCTGCTAAAGATGGTAGTTTTTCTTTTGAGAACATTCCTTACGGCACTTGGTATGTCCGTGAGATCGAACAGCCCACCGGCTTCGTGCTGGATGACACCATCTATCCCGTGACCATCGGCGCAGACGGGCAGGTCGTGGAGATTGAAATCGTCAACAGGTATGTCCGTGGAAACATCCATCTGACCAAGGTGGATTCCGAATATCCCGACAATAAGCTGACCGGAGCGACCTTTGAGGTCTATAAGGACAGTAATGCTAACGGCAAGCTGGACGATGGCGATGAACTGCTTGGCACACTGACCGAAAAGGAAAAGGGCGAATACAGTATGAACGACTTGTTCTACGGTCGCTACTTCGTCAAGGAAACCAAAGCGCCGGAGGGGTTTGTCCTTGATACCGGCGTGTATGAAGTGATGATTGATACCAACGGCAAGACCGGCGAGGTGGAGAACAAGGCAGGCGTCGGCTTCATCAATGATGCTATGCGAGGCAACCTGAAAATCGTCAAGACCTCCTCTGACGGCAAGGTCAAAGGCTTCGCTTTCCGAATTACCGGAGCAAATGGCTATGACATTATCCTTGAAACCAACGACAAGGGTGAGATCTTCATTGACGGGCTTCGCATCGGGGACTACACCATTTCTGAGGTAAGCAACTCGGCTTCTTCGATGTATGTCATCCCTGCTGATAAGAAGGCAACGGTCAAGCTCGGCTCCACAACTATTGTGGAGATGCACAATGTTCTGCGTGATACGCCTAAGACCGGCGATACCACCAATCTGCCGCTGCTCTATACCCTTGCGGGACTGTCCGCAGTGGGCATCGCTGTGTGCGGCGTTATCGGATTCAAGAAAAAGAAAAAGGAGGATCGTAACTAATGGAACCTAAAACCATCGTGGCTATCGTTCTGGTAGCCTTTATCATCGGCGGATTTATCTTCTTGCAGATTAGATCGAAAAACAAGAAGTGAGCTGATTATCCAAGGGGCGGAGCAAAAACTCCGCCCCTTTTCTATATCACAAGGAGGTACGCAATGAACCATCTCAAAAAGATTGAGGATAGGGTTATTTCCATTCTCAAAACCAATGTTGACGCACGGAGCGACGATATGATGTTGTATCTTCTCGTGTGTAACAGCTTTTACAGCAATGAAAACTCGGTTGGAAAAATGCCATTTGAGGTCGTGATGAAGAACTACAAGGAACTCGAACTGCCCCATTTTGAAAGCGTCCGTAGGACGAGAGCAAAAATCCAGTCTGAGCACCCTGAATTGGCTTGCACTCCCGAATGCCGAAAAGCACGAAAGCGGATGCAACACCTTTATTCCAACTATGTTATGAGTTAAGGAGGTAGATTTCTATGGCAACAAAGAAAACCGTAGCCGAACAGGGCTTGCAGCAGAAAATGAAGGTGCTGGCAAAGCTCTTTGACGCAGGCTGTAAAACCGAAAAAGACTTGAAGGCGCTGACCTTGCCGACGATTCTGAAAATCCCCGATGTGACCGTGCCGGATATGACGGTCATCACCGAGCTTCAGGAGCAGGTCGCAAAGAATCGTCTTTTCTCATACTTGGGAGGTGGAACAGATGAGCCAAGCGACACGACCGAATGACCGCCACATCATTTGGAGCAACCAAAACCTTGATGTGGACGACTGGCGAGAGGACTACAAGGAGTTCCTTGAAGCTAATGAACTGGACGACGATCCGAATGATGAGCAGGCACTCTATGAGTGGATGGAGGAAACCAATTACGACTACCTCTCCGATGAGCGAGTCAACCTGAATGTTCAGCTTTCCCAGCCGATCATTGTCATTGGCGACATCGGCAGATGGAACGGCAGAGTGATGGGCTACAAGGACATCCCATCCGGCAACATCCGAGATTGCCTGTATGCCGACACCGACTATACCGAATGGTATGTAGATAAGTACGGCGATCTTCGTGCCGATGCAACTCATCACGACGGCACGAATCACTATCTTTACCGTGTGTTCAAAGACGGCGTTTCCGAAACGCAGATGGAGAACCTGAGAGATAAAATCTATCACGGCAAAGCCACACGAGCCGATATTACCCGGCTGACCCGGCGACTTGGGGATGAGATCGCCGCCGTTTACGGCTTTGACATCCCGAAACAAAGAGTATCTCAAGAGAGGAGTGAGCGATAATGGTAGATTTCACACTGCGACCGCTGACCGTTCCCGAGCGCAAATACACCTACGCTCAAAGCTCGCAGCTTCAAGGGCAGACAGGCAATATCGGTTATCTGCGTGGGGACTTCGGCTCAAGCGGCGATCAGTTTTATACCACTTGGTTTGATACCCGACCGCAATGGAAAAGCGATGAGTTCAAGCGGGACTTGGACGATGTAATCAACGCCCTGCGCTCCGAGGAGTACGGACTGCTTCAAAGCCGTTCTCAGATGGTGCGTTATGGGCGTGAGAACAAGGAAAGCGAAATGCAGGGTGCTTATACCACTGAGTTCGGCTTCCGAGCAGATACCGAGAAATATGCGTTCGTGCTTCGCTGTAATCCAACGAGGGGCGACTATAACTTCTACTGCCTCTGCTATGTAAAGGAATGGCTGGACAAGCACATCGAAGAAGCCAACCGGGATATTCGCTTTATTGACAGTCACTATAAAGAGCTGTTCCGTATCCCGGACGGAGAGCGCATCATTGTGACCGACCGTGACGGTAAGACGGAAAGCTATCCCTGCCGCTATATTGATAGCTATCACACAGAGGTTGGACGCAATCTCTTTCACATTTGCGAGTTTGCCGAGCGTATGGAGCAAGGCGGCTGTACCTACGCTCCAATGGAGCCGCCCTTGCCTCCGATGTGCTATTCCTTACTCCCGTCTACCGGCGAAGTCATTCAAATCGACCGCTGGCAAAAGGGCTATACCGCCACAAGTTTTAACGACGGGAACCGTGCAGAGAACGAAGCAATCAAAGACAAGTTCAATGAAAAGCTGGGTGTCAGCAAGGCACAGGAGCAGGCGATGCTTGCAGGTTCTATGATCCGGTGGGACTCCATTGCCGCCAAACCCAAGAGCTATGATGAGAACGGCAAAGCTATCAAGCCAAAAGACTATGAACGATAAGGAGGTGTCCGCCGATGGCACGAAAATACGACTTCATTTCGGAGCTGTATAACCGAACCTGTAAAACGGTCGTTGCAAACCCCGCAAGCTGGGAAGCGTTTCTGCGCTCTGCCTGCTACAACTACCGTCTGCGTTTTGATGAACAGCTTTTGGTTCACGCACAGCGACCGGACGCCACCGCCGTTCTTCAGATCGACGACTGGAACCAAAAGTTTGGGCGATGGGTCAATCGTGGAGCACACGGCATTGCCGTTTTTGAGGATGCCGACCAACGCCGCCAACGGCTTGTCCACTACTTCGATATTTCCGACACGCATCCCAGCCGCTTTTCCCGCAGAGTTCCCATTTGGCAAATGCGGGACGAATACACGGCAGAAGTGATCGACACGCTGGAAAGCACCTTCGGAGAGTTGAACGACAAGGAAACCCTTGCCGTTGCCATCGAGTCGGCGGCAAGAAATGCCGTAGAGGACAACATCCCCGACTATCTTACCGACCTTCTTTACAGCGTGAAGGACAGCTTCTTAGACGGCGTATCCGAAGAAGAAATCACCCACATTTTCAAAACGGCGGTGCGAAACAGCGTCGCCTATATGACGATGACCCGCCTGGGCATTGAAGCCGGAGAATACTTTGAACCCGATGATCTTCGGGATGTGGTGAATTTTACGACGCCTGCCACGCTGAACGCCCTCGGCTATGCTACCAGTGATATTGCGGAGATGGGACTTGCGGAGATTTCTCGCACCATTCTTGCCCTCGACCGTCAAAATCGCATAATTGCAGAGAAAACCAAAGCCGATTACAATGTAGGCAAAGAAAAAACCGAAAGGAGTCCTGACGATGAACGAGATCACTTACACGAGGCAGGGGGATTATCTGCTCCCCGATCTGACAATGCCGGAGCAGCCGGAGCTGTCGATGGGCAGGTACGCCCGGATGCGGAAGAAGTTCCTGAAGGAGCATCACAAGGTACGCTACTACAACCTGCTGACGAGCTGCGCCCTGAACGAGCATCTGAACGACACGGAGCGCAGAGCGAACGAGATGGAACAGATGCTGACGGAGCAGATGGCAGCGTCGGAGGGCGTGACGGAGAATCTGAAAGCGACGGATATGATGAGCTGGGTTCGGAAGATGAACAGTATCCGGAACCGGGTTCAGGAGATCGTGATGGCGGAGGTAATCTTCGCTTAGACTATTACGACCGAAGTCACGAGGATAAAAGCCTGCCTTTCTTTGGCGGCGACGACACCGTTCGTGAGATCCTCAGCACCACGCCGCACCTGAAAGCAAGCAAAGGCGAGATACGGGCATTCTTTGAAGCTACCGCTGATGAGAACGCCCGTATTTCTTATATCAAGCGCATTTTCAACAACGACTATACCGAGGTCATTCTGAGAGATGGACGGCGTGTGGGCTACAAGACCTATCAGAATGTGTTGCAGCTTTGGGAGGGCAGTTATCTCTCCCGCACAGCACAGAGCTTCTATGATTGGGGCGTAATTGCCCAGCATTTTGAAGCGATGCGGCTGCTTGGAGAGTTGCAGGACACGATGAAGCCGCTGCCATCCATTGACGGGCAGTTGAGCTTGATGACAGCAGGAGCAGAGGAACGAAAGCCCCCTGCTTTTACTTTCTCTCAGGAGATCATCGACGCTGTTCTCACCCGTGGCAGCGGCATCTCTGAGGGGAAAATGCGAATCTATGAGCAGTTCCAAAAGAGCCTGTCTGCAAAGGAAAACGCAGATTTTTTGAAAAATGAATACGGCTGGGGCGGCGTTTATCCCGCTATCACCGGCGCAGGAATTGACGAACAGCACGACGGCAAGGGCATCCGTATTTCTAAAGGCATCGGAAGCGATAAACCTCATATCGACCTGAAATGGAGTCAGGTGGAGAAGCGTATTGCCGAGCTGATAAAACTCGACCGTTACTTGAACCCCAAGGAAAAGGCGCAGTACCCTGCGTGGCTGCAAAGGCAGGAAGAACGCCATGCAGAGCTTGCCGAGGAACGGAGGAACAGAGAAATCTTGTCTACCGCACCGTCAGAAAAGACAGAGCCGAAAAATGAGCGATATGAGTACCATCTCGGCAGCACCGTCTATCTCGGCGCAAACGAATATGAAATCCTGTCCTTTGATGACGAGCGTGTGATGCTCTATGATACGCAGTTTCCGCTTTTCAACAAGGAAATGACGAGAACTGAGTTCGACAGCAAGGTGCAGGAGAACCCGCTGAATGACCATTTGAAGGTCGCTATTAAACAGCCCGAAGAAAAGGCGGTTGAGTTCGACATCGGGATGGGCTATCTCGGCAACGGACTGACCGTTTGGAACCGTGCCGTGGAGGTCAATGGGGACTATCAGAACATTGCCCACATCTCCCCCGAAGGTGAGATTACCTTCTATGTGCAGGACTTGCCGCAGAGCGTTGTGGAGCGTATCAGACAGGCGGCAGAAAGAGAAAAGCCAAAGGATGCTGCTTTGCCGGAGTTCTATCAGGCGCATCTTAAAACCAAAGCAGACAATCCGAGTAGCCTTTTGCTCTATCAGGTGGGCGACTTCTTTGAAGCCTATGCCGATGATGCAGAGGTCGTCGGGACTGCTCTTGAGCTGACACAGACTACTCGTGCCAGTGGTCATAACACCCGTGTCCCTATGGTGGGATTTCCGCAGCACCGCTTGGAAACCTACCTTACAATGCTGACCGACAGAGGGTACGATGTAGCGGTCAACGCTTTGGAGGATGGTAAACGCATTACCCGCACCGTGGTTTCCACCACGAAGGAAGCACCCATCGAGTCCAAACCCATCGGCAGGATCGACTATCTCGGCACGGACGGCAAGGTCGGTGAAAGCATCGAGTACACCAGCCCGTATAGCTTTGAGAAGGATATTAAGGAGGAAAATTACTATGGTGTGCCGATGAGCATTGTTCTGTATAAGGACAAGGACGGCAGCACCATCCCCCACGACTTTATTACACAGCTTGATCCGCCGCCTAAGAGCTTTGAGATCATTGACAGCCCCTATCTGACGGACACTGCACTGGATAAAGCGAAGCAAATCATTGATGATTTCTGCCGTGAGGAATACCAGCAAGAGGACGGTGCGGATTACACCGACCTTGCCAATGTGGGTGTTGCCTACACTACGACGGAGGACGACAAGCACGAAATACAGGCAAGGGTCAATCTTGTGGATTTTCGCATCGAAACCCTTGCAGATGGAAAAGTCGTCCGCAGTGAACAGTATGATTCGCTTGAAGAACTGACCGATAAGGGATTGCAAGCACTGTCCTTTGACGACCTTATTTATCTCTCCGAGGAAGAACTTGCACAGGTGGAAGCACCTCTTACCCCTGTTTGGGAGCATCCGAAGAAAAGCCGGGTGCAGACCTTTGATATTCATCCCGAAATCCCAATGGCAGACCGTCATACCTTTGACCTTGCTTCTCACGAGGTCGAGGAGGTCAACAAAAAGGAGCGTTTCCACCGCAACTATGCGGCGATCACCGTTCTGAAAAAATGTCAGGAAGAAAACCGCTTCGCCACACCGGACGAGCAGATCATTCTCTCTAAATATGTGGGCTGGGGCGGTATTCCTGAAGCCTTTGACGAACGGGCAGACTCTTGGCGAACCGAATACGGTATGCTTAAAAACATCCTGTCACCGGAGGAATACGCTTCCGCAAGAGAAAGCACTCTGACCGCTTTCTACACGCCGCCAACGGTTATCAATGCCGTGTATAAGGTGATGAAACAGCTTGGATTCCGTGAGGGCAACATCTTGGAACCGTCCTGCGGCATCGGGCATTTTATCGGTATGCTTCCCGAAGAAATGAAGGAAAGCAAGGTTTACGGTGTAGAACTGGACACAATTTCTGCCGGCATCGCACAGCAGTTATATCAAAAGACCTCTATCGCCGCACAAGGCTTTGAGGAAACCAACCTCCCCGACAGCTTCTTTGATGCCGTTGTGGGGAATGTACCCTTCGGGGATTTCAAGGTTCCTGACAAGCGTTACGACAAGCACAAGTTCCTCGTCCACGACTACTTCTTCGCCAAATCCTTGGACAAGCTCCGTCCGGGCGGTGTAATGGCGCTCATTACGAGCAAAGGCACAATGGACAAGGAAAACTCCGCTGTCCGCAAGTATATTGCTCAGCGAGCTGACCTGCTTGGCGCTATCCGTTTGCCGAACAACACCTTTAAGGGAAATGCCGGGACGGAAGTCGTTTCGGACATTCTTATTCTGCAAAAGCGTGACCGCATTGTGGATATAGAGCCGGATTGGGTACAGCTCGGCACGGATGAAAACGGTATCCTGATGAACAGGTACTTTGTTGAGCATCCCGAAATGATACTCGGAGAGATGAAAATGGTGTCGGGGCGTTTCGGTCCCGAAGCCACCTGCGTCCCTTACGAGGGGGCAGACCTTGCCGAGCAACTCAGCGAAGCCGTTTCCAATATTCACGGTGAGCTGACCGCATATGAGGTGGAGGATGAGCTTGCAGAGGAGGACAATTCCATTCCCGCAGATCCCACCGTTCGCAACTTCTCCTATACGGTGCTGGACGATAGAATCTACTTCCGAGAAAACAGCCGTATGGCTCCGGTGGAGGTATCCGCTACCGCAGAGAACCGCATAAAGGGTATGATCCGCATCCGTGATTCGGTCAGAAAGCTGATCGAATTGCAGACGGAGGACTACCCCGACTCGGAAATTAAAACGGAGCAGGAGCGATTAAACGCTCTTTATGATACCTTTTCCAAGCAGTACGGACTTATCAACAGCCGTGCCAACATCTCCGCCTTTTCGCAGGACAGCTCCTTTTCTCTGCTCTCGGCTCTTGAGGTCTTGGGCGATGAAGGGCAGCTTGAACGCAAGGCGGATATATTCTACAAGCGAACCATCAAGCCACACACCCCGGTCACTTCCGTAGATACCTCCAGCGAAGCACTTGCCGTTTCTATGGGCGAAAAAGCCCGTGTGGATATGGACTATATGTGCGAGCTGACCGGCAAGACCGAGGAAGAAATCTTTGCGGACTTGAAGGGCGTTATCTTTCTGAACCCGATGTACGGGTACGGCAATTCCACGCAGGCAAAGTACCTGATGGCAGACGAATACCTCTCCGGCAATGTCCGGGAAAAGCTGGTACTTGCCCGAAAGTCGGCAGAGCTTTACCCCGAAGATTACACCGTCAATGTGGAAGCACTGGAACGGGTGCAGCCCAAAGACCTGACCGCCAGCGAGATCGCCGTTCGGCTTGGTGCTACTTGGCTACCGACCGAAATTGTCGAACAGTTTATGTTTGAATTCTTGGGAACACCGAGGTACGCACAGTGGAACATCAAGGTTCACTTCTCTGCCTACACCGGCGAATGGAACATTGAAGGCAAGTCCTATGACCGCAGCAATGTGAAGGCATACAGCACCTACGGTACGGGGCGCATCAACGCCTACAAAATCATCGAGGAAACACTGAACCTTAAAGATGTCCGCATCTTCGACTATGTAGAGGACGCAGACGGCAAAAAGAAAGCCATTCTGAACAAGAAGGAAACGGCAATCGCACAGGCAAAGCAGGAGCTGATCAAGCAGGGTTTTCAGGATTGGGTTTGGTCTGACCCTGAACGCAGAGAACGGCTTTGCATCCTTTACAACGAGAAATTCAACAGCCTGCGTCCCCGTGAGTACGATGGAAGCCACATCGTTTTCAGTGGTATGAACCCGGAAATCGAACTTCGGGAACACCAAAGAAATGCGGTGGCGCACATCCTATACGGCGGGAATACGCTGCTTGCACACGCCGTGGGTGCAGGGAAAACCTTCGAGATGGTTTCGGCGGCGATGGAGTCCAAACGGCTCGGATTGTGCAGTAAATCCCTGTTTGTCGTACCCAACCACCTCACCGAGCAGTGGGCTTCGGAGTTCTTACAGCTTTATCCCTCAGCCAACATTTTGGTGGCAACGAAGAAAGACTTTGAAACCAAGAACCGCAAAAAGTTCTGCGGCAGAATTGCCACCGGCGATTACGATGCCATCATTATCGGGCATTCGCAGTTCGAGAAAATACCGATGTCCATTGAACGGCAGCGGGCGATCCTCGAACAGCAGCTTGATGAGGTAACGGAGGGCATTGCGGAACTGAAAAAGAACCGTGGAGATAACTTCTCCGTAAAACAACTGGAGCGCACAAAGAAATCTGTCAAGCAGAAGCTCGACAAGCTCAACGACCAGTCTAAAAAGGACGATGTTGTGACTTTTGAGGAACTTGGCGTGGACAGGCTTTTCATTGATGAGAGCCACTATTACAAGAACCTTTTTCTCTATACAAAAATGAGGAATGTCGGTGGTATCGCACAGACCGAAGCACAGAAATCCAGCGACCTTTTTATGAAGTGCCGCTACCTTGACGAGATTACGGGCGGTCGTGGTACGGTGTTTGCAACCGGAACGCCGATCTCCAATTCGATGGTCGAGCTTTACACCATACAGCGGTACTTGCAGTACAATACCCTTGTTCAGAACAACTTGCAGCACTTCGATGCCTGGGCTTCCACTTTCGGAGAAACCATTACGGCAGTAGAACTTACACCCGAAGGAACGGGATACCGAGCTAAAACACGCTTTGCCCGTTTCTACAATTTACCGGAGCTGATGGCGATGTTCAAGGAAATCGCAGACATCAAAACAGCGGATATGCTTGACCTGCCAGTGCCGAAAGCGGTCTTTCACAACATCTCGGTGAAGCCCTCTGAAATCCAAAGGGATATGGTTGCGGGGCTTGCGGAAAGAGCCGAAAGGGTGCGGAACGGTATGGTTGATGCAAGAGTGGATAATATGCTCAAGATCACAAACGACGGCAGAAAGCTGGCACTTGACCAGCGGCTTATCAATCCATTGCTCCCTGATTTTGAGGACAGCAAGCTCAACGCCTGCGTGGACGCTATGTTTGAAACTTGGGAGCGTGGCAGTGAGAAACGGTTGACCCAGCTATTCTTCTGCGACCTGTCTACGCCGAAAAACGATGGCTCCTTCAATGTCTATGACGACATTCGACAGAAGCTGATTGCCCGTGGCGTACCCGCCGATGAGATAAAGTTCATCCACGAAGCAGATACCGAAGCAAAGAAGCTGGAGCTGTTCAAGAAGGTACGCCGAGGGGATGTCCGCATCCTGATGGGCAGTACGCAGAAGATGGGAGCCGGTACGAATGTGCAGAACAAACTTGCCGCATCCTCCGATCTCGATTGCCCGTGGCGACCGTCTGACTTGGAACAGCGGCTCGGCAGAAGCATCCGGCAAGGCAACGAAAATGCAGAGGTTCACATCTACCGTTTCGTGACGGAAGAAACCTTTGATGCCTACTTATATCAGCTCGTGGAAGGCAAGCAGAAGTTCGCTTCGCAGATAATGACCAGCAAATCGCCGGTACGCTCCTGCGAAGATATTGACGAAACCGCACTGTCCTATGCTGAAATCAAAATGCTGGCGACCGGCAATCCCCACATCAAAGAGAAGATGGACTTGGACATTCAGGTTCAGAAATTGCGGCTCTTAAAGTCCAGCTTCCTCTCCGAAAAATATGCTTTGGAGGATAAGATCATCAAGTTCTATCCGCAGGAGATCGCACGGCGGGCTGATGTGATTGCGGGATTAAAATCCGATATGGAAAGAGTTGCAGAGCACCCGAAGCCGTCTGATGAAACCTTTGTTGGTATGACGGTCAAGGGTGCTTTCTATTCAGAGAAAGCGGATGCCGGCAACGCCATCTTGGAGGCGTGTAAGGCAATGACGAATCCCGAACCCATTCCCCTCGGTGAATACCGTGGCTTTACGATGGAGCTGTACTTTGAAGCAAGAGAATACAAAGTGCGGCTCAAGGGCGAGCTTGGCTATCCCGTAACCCTCGGCACGGACACCTTCGGTAATATCACCCGCTTGGATAATGCGCTGGAGGGGCTTCCAAAGCGTTTGGAGATGAACGAAATGGAGCTGGACAACATCAAAAAGCAGTTTGAAACGGCGAAGGTCGATGTGGAAAGACCGTTCCCGCAGGAGGAAGAATTGAAAGCCAAGACCGACCGGCTGAACCAACTCAATGCTCTGCTCAATGTGGATAAGCGTGAGAACGAGATCGTTGGCGGTGAACCCGATGAGGGTGAAGAACCGCCCGAAAAGAAACCGAGGGACTTGGAACGCTGACTAATGCGGTATGGGAATGATCTCATACTGCCGACACATAGCCGCTTGGTTTTCAAAAGAAATCAGGCGGCTATTTCTATTTTGAAGGAGGTGTTCGTTATGAACGAAACAGATTACAACGCTCGACTTTACGAGAAAATGAAAGCCGAGCAGGACAAATACCGGGACTGGCTACTGCATCAGGAGCCGTCCGAAATCCTCAACCACACCTACGAATACACGATGCGGGAGGACATCGTAATGTGTATGGAGGAGCTGGAGCTTGAGCCGGAAAAGGCAAGGGCTTTGCTTCGTTCCCCTTGTCCTCTGAGTGATGTGTATAAGGAGTTCCGGGACAGAGAAACCGAGCATATGGATACCATCCGGGACTCCATCGAAACGGAAGCGGATAAGAGCCTGCAACGGCAGGAGAAGAAACAGCAACGGGAAAGCAGGTGATTTTATGCCATATATTCCACCGGAGGTGGTGGAACAGGCACGGCAAATCGACCTGTTGACCTATCTGCAAAGCTGTGAGCCGCAGGAGCTTGTCCGCATTTCCGGTAACAATTATACCACCCGCACCCACGACAGCTTGAAGATTTCTAACGGCAAGTGGATGTGGTGGTCACAGCGCATCGGCGGCTACAATGCCCTTGACTATCTTGTGAAAGTCAAGGGCTGTTCTTTTGTAGAGGCGGTCGAAACGCTGATGGGAAAAGCGGCAGTAATGCCGTCAACGACAGTCAAGCCCAAGCAGAAAACGGAGCCGAAGATCTTGCTTCTGCCGGATAAAAGTGCTTCCACAGATAGAATTACAGAGTATCTTTTCGGCAGGGGCATCGACTATGCCATCATCCAATACTGCATTGACAAGGGGCTGATTTTTGAGAGCCTGCCGTATCACAATCTTGTGTGCGTGGGCTTTGATGAGAAAAATGCCCCTCGCTATGCGTCCTACCGAGCGACCAATGACCGCCGTGTTTTGGGTGACTGCTCCGGCAGTGACAAGCACTATTCTTTTCGGATCGCAGACAGCGACAGCGGCACGGTGCATCTCTTTGAGTGTGCCATTGACCTGCTTTCCTATGCGACGCTTGAAAAGATGGCGGGCAGAGATTGGCGGAAAGACAACCTCGTTTCCCTCGCCGGTGTGTATCTGCCCAAGGAGAGAATCGAGGACAGCACTACCCCTGCTGCTCTTGTGAAGTACCTCGATGAGAAGCCGCAAATCAAGAAAATTCTCCTACACTTCGATAACGATAATGCCGGGAGAAAAGCCAGCCTTGCGCTGAAAACCATATTGCCGAGCAAGTATGAAGTCATTGACAGTCCTCCGCCCTGCGGCAAGGACTACAATGACTTTCTTTGTTTCCAGCTTGGTATCCACCGCAACAAAACCAAAGAAAGGACGAATGAACGATGACTGAGTTCAGCATTTATCAGATCAACACGGAACGGGACGACAACCGTATCTGCTTCTTGGGACTGGATACCCTTGAACGATTCCAGCACTCCAAGCAGGTCGATCCCGTTCTCTACGACCGAGTTTATGATGGAAAGCTCGATTGCAATTCACTTGAAACCATCTATCAGAAGTTCAATGTTGACCATCCTGCCGACTACAAGGGACGCTCTCTTTCCGTGTCGGATGTAGTCGAAATCAGGGAGAGCGACACCCTGAATCCCGGCTTCTACTTCGTGGACAGTATCGGGTTCAAGTCGATTTCTTTCGACAAATCGCTCTGCAAGGAGCCGGTAGAAGCAGGCAGCGGAAAGATTTCCGTCCTGCTTGTGGAGCCGAACAAGTACCCCAAGATGATTGAGATCGACGATACCTTGGAGGCAATGCAGGCGGTTGTCGGTGGCGACATTGAGGAATATATGCCCTTTGAAGATGAGGTCGCAATCATCTGCAATGAGGAGGGCAAGGTCAACGGACTGACCCCGAATCGGGCGGTTTATGAGGAGAACTCCCGTGAGATGCAGGACATTATCTGCGGGAAGTTTTTCATTGCTTACGCACCTTTCGATGCAGAGAGGTTCCAGTCCCTCCCGCCTGACCTTGCGGA